>Ga0180009_10000049_pt1 | contig 216311 bp, 219 predicted proteins | sample OS_PC_MetaG_FD_123537 | JGI IMG/M metagenome (GOLD analysis project Ga0180009, IMG submission 123537) | Groundwater microbial communities from the Aspo Hard Rock Laboratory (HRL) deep subsurface site, Sweden - OS_PC_MetaG | ecosystem: Environmental > Aquatic > Deep subsurface > Groundwater...
AATGCAAAGTAAACAGTAGAATAACCTAAGGAAGCGGATTTAAAAACCATAGTTCCCTTTTGTTTTTTAAAGCGGTATTCGGCACCATACGCACGGTTAGGCTCGAACATTTTACCTTCTTTCAAAAAAAACACACAGGGCACACCGCATATGTCATCAATATTGGTAACCTTAAAACGGATCGTTATGGAGTCGGATTGTTCGTTCCACTCTCTTCTTTCCACATTTGAAACCAATACTGGTTCGGTGGCGTAATTTAGCATAAGGGAATCCTTATAGAAAGTGTAAAATCCTTGAGCAAACCTACCGCCCACGGTCAAATCGCCTTGCTCTTTGAAATAAAACCTTTTGTCCTTATTGAATTTAAAACAACTACTTCCATTATCTATACTTACGTAGTGGCAATAATATTTTTCCGTATCTAACTTCATTTGCCCAATTGCAAAGAACGGAGAGAAGAACAAAGTAGTTATTATAAAACCCGGTAATAATACTTTAGAAGTCATTGGAAGTTAATTTATAAACATTTTTCACCTTTAGCATTATCCTTTCCTTCTTGTTCGTTAACAATCACTTCTTTAGCAAAATTTTGAAATTCTATTGGCAAGGTACTAAAAAAGTCTGTTTTAGATACAAAGTCCCCTTTCTCATCCACTTGAAACAATCCCCCAAAGGCCATAGCATAGTAGTAATCATCATCCAAAGTACCACCTGAGCCGTTGGCGGTGTCCCATCTTTTTAAAGATGAGGCCATGGCGGTTACATAAGCTGCCATAAACTCGTGGTGAACTACTCCACCTTTTTGAATATCAATTCCTTTTGCTTCTGCAAAATCTCGTAGATTTTTTGAAAAATCCAAATCGTTGTATCCCAAGTAAACAAAATAAGCGTGTAGAGACTCGTGAATCAATGTCCTTGCCATAGAAAGCTTGGTTGTTTTTTTTGCATATGTTTCCGATATAGTTGTTGTCAAAACATATCTGTTTTTTGAAGCGTCCCACTTTCTTGAAACGCCAGTTTCGCCATTAGCACTACTTAAAGAACCAACCTGTATTACATAATCATATTCTCTGGAAGCATTAAACACAGAGAGGATAAACTCCGCAAGCGTGGCCGGTTGTTCAAAATCTTGTAAATTAAGTAAATCTATGACCGAAGCCTCCTGAAATATCTCAGGTTTCAAGGGGTCGTTTACGAAACGGGTCAAGCCCATAAGGGCATCAAAAACACAGGGGTGTTCTTCTCGCATTTGTTTTTTGTCAACTATCAACTGATAATCGGGTTTTTCGGTCGGTCTTTCTTTTAGATATCGTATAATGCTACCCGAATAGTCTGACTCCCCATACCTATACGCATCTTTGTCATAACTGCCATTGGTACCGCCAAAACCGCTGCGTTCTACCCAAACCCACTCCGTAGAAGAGCCGTCGTATTGGGTGTTTTGGTACTCCCAAGTGCCATTACTGCGGTTCATATACCAATCGGTGTAATAAGAGGTGGTCAGCGATACCCAACCGCCACCGCCACCACCACATCCACCGCTTGAGCCACCCCCCTGACGATTAAATGTTAACATACAGTCAAGTGAATCTGTACAACCTGCTCCGCCAATAGGAGCTTTTTGCATACATTGTTGCGGGATTACGGGCAAGCCGTCTATGCTTTCAGCAATATCTACCACAGTTGACACATCTTCACCACCTCGGATAAAACGCATCAGAGACAATTTTCCTTTCATATCGTAAAGATAATTAATTCCGGTAAAATTGCTGAGCGAAAGATAACCGGGTTGCAGATTCTCAGCTTCCGTATAACTTACAAAGCGCGACAAACAATAATGCGGCTCACCTTGTTGATCGACAAAAGCCAATAAAGTAAAATTCTCCCTACCGCCAATGCCTTTTTCTGTTTGATACCCCACTTGCCGGCTCATTTTAAATTCATACCAATCAACGGATTCAAATGCATGAACTTCGTAATTTTGCCATTGAACCATCAGATTGCCTTTCATTAAGCCTAAAGAATCACTAAAACTTTCCCAAGAAAAATTGTTTTGAACAACCTCAACTGGCGAAAGATTAATGCGATTGTCAACAGCGGTATTAAGTTGATCTTGCTCACAACTAAAGAAAAACAGAAGAACGAATAGGAAGTAAATTCTTTTCATTTTAATAAAATTTTAACACAAATTTACCCCCCCATTTATATGCAAATATTTAATGTTAACAAATAGTTAATTTTATTTGATTTTAAGAATCAAACGGAAAAATGAATCGTACGCTTGTAAAATCTAAAGGAAATGCAGTATATTTGCAACCGTTTTGAACCAACCTCTGACGAAATGCGTGTATGTTGCTTTGAATCAAACTTTTAAAACAATTTACCATGGAACCCTTAATCCAATACGTACAAGACGAACTCATCCAAAAGAAAGATTTCCCGTCTTTCAATGCAGGTGATACCATTACCGTTTATTACGAAATTAAAGAAGGTGAAAAAACGCGTACGCAGTTTTTTAAAGGTGTCGTTATCCAAGTAAACGGAAGTGGCGCTACCAAAACTTTTACCATTCGTAAAATGTCGGGCACCGTTGGTGTGGAAAGAATTTTCCCACTTAATATGCCTTCCCTTCAAAAAATTGAAATTAACAAACGCGGCAAAGTCAGACGTTCTCGTATCTACTACTTTAGAGGTCTTACCGGTAAAAAAGCCCGTATCAAAGAAAAGAGAAACTAATTTTCTGCTTAGAGTCCCGCCCACCGCGGGACTTTTTCTTTATTAACAATTGTTCATAACCCATGTTTATTATTGGCGGAAAAGTTAAAAAAACAGTTCTGTCAAAATGAAGCTATCTTGCCATATCTTTGAAATATCAAAACGGGGCAAGTGTTGTGTAAGCAACCAAAAAGCTTCGCCAGATAACAAGAACGTTCTTTAAAAGTTTGATAAGCGCAAGCGCATTTCTGAAAAAAGATTGTACGTAAGTGCAATTCAAAAGCAGTCTTTTCGGATAAAGTAATTTACCGAACTCCTTCGGAGGAAAAACAACCGACTCGTTTGGTTGCCATCGAGTATGCGCCCAACGTGAAACACCGTTTCACGCATGTGTAAAACACGATAAACACTTAGGTGCTAAATTGGGTTTTAGAGTATGTTAGCTCAGCGATATCAAGCGAAGCCTGAATTCAATTTGTGCGAAAAGTAAACATCGAAAGATGCAAACCACACCGCACGAATCCAAAAATTCGGGTCAAACAATTCTGAAAGTCCGTACGATCACAACTGGCAGCAATGTCCGGATATGTTCGGAAGGCTCTAAGAAAAGTTTGGAAGCCATATCAAAAACATGGAAACATGATTTGGTGTGGCTTTTTTCATTTATGTCTTTTTGAAATATTTACCCGGGCGTCAATGAGGTGTGTGAATATTTGTATTTTTACACTCCTATTTGTGCAACATGCAACAAACATTTAACGATGTACTTGAACGGCGTTTTTCTTTTTTAAAAGAAAAAAAACTTTTGGTAGCCGTAAGCGGAGGCGTTGACAGCATGACTCTTGTTCAATTGTTGTTGATACACGCCTACGAAATTACCATCGCTCATGTCAACTTTGGCTTGCGCGGCAGCGCATCCGACCAAGACGAAGCCTTCGTAACATCCTTTGCAAAAAAACACCACATTCCTTGTTTTAGTAAACGTTTTGATACGATTTCTTACAAAAAACAACACAAACTTTCTACACAGGAAGCCGCGCGCCAACTCAGGTACCAATGGTTTGACGAACTCCGTAAAGCACATGGTTTTGATTTTGTTCTCACCGCTCATCATCTGGATGACAGCCTGGAAACTTTTTTGATGAACCTCAGCCGTGGAACCGGTTTGGACGGCTTATTGGGCATTCCGGAGCAGAATGAATATATCGTTCGACCAATGCTTCGCTTTAGCAAAGCAGAAATTATAGATTTTGCCAAGGCCCATCATCTCGAATGGCGAGAAGACAGCAGCAACCAAACAGACGACTACCTGCGCAATAAGATTCGCCATCAGATAATTCCACACCTCAAATCGTTGCATCCTACTTTTGAAAACAATTTTTTAAATACTTTAGACAAACTTGGTTTGCATGCACAACTTTTAGAAATCGAAGTCGGAAAATTTAAAAACCAACACTTTCAAACGCTTCAAAAGCATATTGAAATTCCAGTGAATAAACTAATGGAATTGAAGCCTTTACCCTTATTTTTGCACCAATTATTCAAACCTTACGGTTTTAAAGATTTTGAGACTTTGCAACATTTGCTACAAGCCCAAACGGGAAAAGTGGTGCTTTCCGAAACACACCAATTGACAAAAAACAGAGGTGTTTTGATATTGAAAAAGCGAGAAGAAGAAACTTCAAAATTAGAATTTACCATACACGAGCACTTAACCGCTATCAACGATCCTATATCCTTAGCTATAAATCACAACCCTGTGAAATGTGAAAAGACCGAGAATACTGCTATAATTGATAAGAAAACTATAAAATTCCCACTAATACTTCGCAAATGGCAAAAAGGCGATTATTTTTATCCCACCGGAATGCAAGGCAAGAAAAAATTGAGTAAATATTTTAAAGATGAAAAACTCAGTTTGCCTGAAAAAGAAAACATTTGGCTACTCTGCAATGAAGGACAAATTGTTTGGATTGTCGGCATGCGTGCCGACCGTCGTTTTGCTGCGAATGAAAACTCAAATCATGTTATACAAATTACATACGAGCCCGCTTAGAATGAAAAAAAACTTATTTATAACTATCCTTTTTCTGGTTTTCAACCTTGTTGGTTTTTCTCAAATACTAGATCCAATTGATTGGTCTGCCAAAGCACAGAAAACAGCTGAAGATACCTATGAAATCCAAATCAAAGCCCGTTTGGATCCGCACTGGCATTTGTATTCGCAACACGTAGCCTCCGGCGGCCCTATTCCTACACAGTTTGACTTTACCGACGCAGAAGAAAATTATACCCTTGTGGGAGAAACTTTAGAGCCCGAAGGGATTGAAAATTACGACGGCGTGTTTGAAATGGACATCAAGTATTTTGAAACAGAAGCTGTATTCACTCAAAAAATAACATTGATAAACCCCGATTTGTCGGCCATCCGAGTAGATGTCACCTATATGGTTTGCGACGACACACGCTGCTTGCCTCCTACCACGGAAACGTATGAAATTCCCCTAGATGGAAGCCCTGCTTCAGAAATAATCGCCGAAGCAACAGAAGAAACCGCAAACGGACTCAATCAAATTTTCCAAAACCAACTACCCGTCAACAATCTATCAGGCAGCATAAAAGACACTGTAAACCAAAAACCGATGCCCGATTCAAGCAACAGCTTGTGGTCTATTTTTATCATTGCATTTCTGTCGGGTTTTGCGGCCTTGCTGACCCCTTGTGTGTTTCCAATGATTCCATTAACCGTCAGCTATTTTACCAAACAAAATGCCGGAAACAGGGCTTCCAGTATTCGAGACGCTGTTTTTTATGGCTTGAGCATTGTCTTTATATATGTATTACTGGGCACCTTGGTCACCGCTATTTTTGGCGCAGACGTTTTAAATGTGATTTCTACAAATGTGTGGTTTAACCTCGCCTTTTTTGTGCTGTTGGTTGTTTTTGCCATTTCCTTTTTAGGTGCTTTTGAGATTGTTTTGCCCAGTTCTTGGGCCAACATGGCCGATCGGCAAGCAGACAAACGCGGGCTCATCGGTATTTTGTTTATGGCCTTGGCCTTGGCCATTGTTTCTTTCTCTTGCACCGGCCCTATTGTTGGCACGCTACTGGTACAAGCCGCCACGCAGGGAGGTTGGTCACCGGCCGTGGGCATGCTGGGTTTTTCTTCCGCTTTGGCCTTGCCTTTTATGCTGTTTGCCATGTTCCCAAATTGGCTGCAATCACTACCAAAATCTGGTGGTTGGATGCAAACCGTGAAAGTTACATTGGGCTTTTTGGAACTTGCACTTGCATTTAAATTTTTGTCAAATGCAGATTTGGTTTTGCAACTTCACTACTTGGAAAGAGAGGTCTTTTTGGCCATTTGGGTTGCAATTTTCGGCACTTTGAGTTTGTATTTATTAGGCGCGATAAAACTCTCGCACGACAGTCCGTCAACCGGCATATCAACCGGTCGCTTGGGCTTTGGACTTCTAAATCTGGCATTTACGATTTACTTGATTCCCGGTCTTTGGGGCGCACCTTTGAAAATCATTAGCGGGTTTCCGCCACCGCTTACGTATAGCGAATCGCCAACCGGAATTGGAACAAGTTCGGTTCTTTTAGAAGAAGCCACAGAAAAAGGCATGTCTCTCGGTCCGCACGGCATCAAACTGTTCAAAGATTACGATTTGGCGATGGCCTACGCACAAAAGGTAAATAAACCCTTGATGATAGACTTTACCGGACATGCATGCGTGAACTGTAGGAAAATGGAAGATTACGTTTGGTCTAAACCTTCCATTTTAAAACGCTTAAAAGAAGAAATTGTACTGGTATCGCTCTACGTGGACGACCAACGCGCACTACCCGAAAACGAACAATTGGTATCAGCCGCTACGGGCAAAAAAATCAAAACCATCGGAAACAAATGGTCAGCATTTCAAATCACGAAATATCAAACCAACGCACAACCCTATTACGTTTTGGTAAACAGCGTTGGCGATATACTCAATGCACCGATTGGATATGTGGACGCAGAGGTTTTTGAAAATTGGCTCAAGGAGGGCATCTCGGCTTATTAAATTGACCTTTCTCTTAAAAAAGAGACCATTTTCCGGATGGCAATTCCCCTGTGGCTGATGTTGCTTTTTTCTGTTGCAGCCATTTCGGCAAAAGTTTTGTTGTATCCCTCGGGTATAAAGACCGGGTCGTATCCAAAGCCATTTTCTCCCTTTGCTTTTCGGGTAATGTGACCGTGAATAATCCCTTCAAAAAAATGAGTTTCTTCGCCAATCATCAAACAAATAACGGTTCTAAATTGCGCCTTTCTATGTGTTTCCTTACCCAATGCATCTAGCAGTTTTTGCATATTTGCCGCATCATTTTTAGAAGCTCCGGCAAAGCGAGCAGAAAAAACACCGGGTGCGCCGCCAAGTGCCTCCACTTCCAAGCCACTGTCGTCTGCAAAACAATCCGTGCCGAATTTGTTTTTTACAAAAGAAGCTTTTAAGTGTGCGTTTCCGCTAAAAGTATCTGAGGTTTCGGGTATGTCTTCTGTGTGGCATAAATCTGCCAATGTGTTAACGACAAAGCATCCTTCCAACAAGCGACTTATTTCAGCCGCTTTGTTCGGATTTTGAGTTGCGAACACCAGTTTGGGTAGGTTTTCATTCATGGTGATAGGGTTCATTGTTGAGGATGGTAAAAGCCCGATAGAGTTGTTCCGAAAAAAACAAACGCACCATTTGGTGGGAAAAAGTCATTTTGGAAAGTGAAATTTTGGCTTGTGCGCGTTGGTACAATGCTTGCGAAAAACCGTAGGGACCACCTACTACAAAACACAAATTTCGGGTACCTGCATTCATTTGTTTTTGCAACCACTCTGAAAAAGCCGGCGAAGTAAAAGTTTTTCCGTTTTCGTCCAGTAAAACAAGCGTATCTGAAGCTTGCAGTTTGTGTAAAACCTGTTGTCCTTCCAGTTCCTTCTGAACCGTTTCAGATTGCTTTTTAGTGTTTTTTAAATCCGGAATCACGATGGTTTCGAAACGAACATAGTGCTGCAATCTTTTGAAATAAATATCCAAAAGTGCACTGAGATTTTTGTCCGTCGTCTTTCCTACTAAAATCAGTGTGATTTTCATACCGCTAAAATATAAATAACTTGAACGAACGCCGGGTATTTTCGTATTTTTGTGTAAAAGTGTAAGATGGATATTCAATCAGATTTTTTTGAATCGGAGCTTAAACGCATCATTCAGAATGCCTTGCGTGAAGATATCGGCGACGGCGATCACAGTTCGTTGGCATGCATCCCGAACAAAGCTCAAGGCAGCGCCAAACTTTTGGTAAAGGACAGCGGCGTGCTTGCAGGTGTTGCTTTTGCACAAGCCGTTTGCAGAGAAGTTGACGCCTCTTTGCAAATGGATGTTTTTATGCGTGATGGTGAAGCGGTCAAACCCGGCGATGTGGCTTTTCACCTCCACGGTTCCGTGCAAGCTATTTTGAAGGCCGAAAGACTCATGCTAAATGGCATGCAGCGGATGAGTGCGATAGCCACTAAAACAAAAAAATATTCGGATGCCTTGCAAGGCACTAATACCAAAATTTTAGACACCCGAAAAACCACACCCGGCATTCGGTTGTTGGAAAAATGGGCGGTACAGATCGGTGGCGGCACCAACCATCGGTTTGGGCTTTTTGACGCTATAATGCTCAAAGACAACCATATTGATTTTGCCGGTGGTGTTGCCAAAGCCATTTCACTGACCAAAGAATACCTCAAAAAAAATCAAAAAAAACTACCCATTATAGTAGAAGCACGAAACATCACAGAAATACAAGAAATTTTGAAGGAAGGTGGCATACAACGCATACTGATTGATAATTTTAGTGTGCCTGACACCAAAAAGGCCGTTGCACTTATCGGATCGAGCTGCGAAACCGAATCATCCGGTGGCATCACTTTCCAAACCCTGAGATCCTATGCCGATTGTGGTGTGAACTATATATCTTCGGGTGCGCTCACCCACGCTGTCAACAATTTAGATTTAAGCTTAAAAGCGCTATAATATGCCATCAGAAATTGAGAGCAAACTCGCTAAAATTCCCTTGATTTGCTCTTTGGTAAATTTGGGAAATATGATTAAAATTCCGGGCTTTGAAGGCTTGACGCTGTATAATGTGTTGGAACTCTATATTGTTGGCATCATAAAAGGTGCGCTGACCTCTCGCGCAGGGTCGGTATCTTTTAGTTTTTTTATGGCCATTTTTCCTTTTTTACTCTTTGTACTCAACCTGATTCCTTATGTCCCGATTGAGGATTTTCAAGCCGATGTTGTTGCCTTTATAGATGAGCTGTTACCACCACAAACCTCCGATTTTTTCAATGGCATCATTATCGATATTATGGAAAACCGACATGGAGGTTTGCTGTCATTTGTGATAATTCTATCCCTTTTCTTATCAGCCAACGGCGTGCATTCTATTTTTGCTGCTTTTGAAAATTCCTATCACGTGGAAGTAAACAGGTCCTTTTTTAAACAATATTTTTCGTCTTTGGGCGTCGCATTGATACTTGGCATCATGCTGCTCATCACAGTAGTAGGCATCGTGTTTTTTGAGTTGGTTGTCCGGTTGCTGATAGAACAAGAAATTATTACCGATGCCATTTTTTGGATTACCATAGGTAAACTTTTTTTCTATTTGACTATGATTGTCCTGTCTGTAGGTATCTTGTATTATTTTGGCACGGCCAAGTGTAATCGGTCCCGCTTTTTTTCGGTTGGCTTGTTGGTGACTTCTCTTCTCATCATTGGTACAACCTATCTTTTTGGTGTGTATGTAGAAAATTTTTCGCAATATAACGAACTCTATGGCTCTATTGGTGCATTGCTCATTTTGATGATTTACATATGGCTAAATGCCAATATTTTACTACTTGGTTTTGAACTCAATGCCACATTAAAAAGATTAAAAGAAGGTATTTCAAGCCCTAAAACTTCCTGATTTATGACCTTCTTTGCCGACATCCTTTTGCCCATATCACTACCAAAACCCTTTACCTACGAAATCAATCGGGATGAAGCATTGTTTCTTAAAAAAGGCATGCGTGTGGCGGTGCCTTTTGGAAAAACAAAAATTGTAACAGGACTTGTCTATGGCGTGCATCAAAATCCGCCGGCCTACGAAACCAAAGAAATCTATCAAATTTTAGATACAGAGCCAATGGTGACCCATACACAAATAGATTTTTGGGAATGGATTGCCTCCTATTATTTGTGTACAATAGGCGAAGTGATGCGGGCTGCCCTGCCGGGTATATTGCTCATAGAGAGTGAAACTAAATTTATACGTCACCGCCAAGCTGATGACAGCACAACACTCAGCGATGATGCTTTTTTACTGATGGAAGCCTTTGACATGCAAGCCATTTTAACTTTAAAAGACATATCCGGTATCCTAAACAAAAAAAATGTAATGCCTGTCGTAAAAGGGTTGATGGAAAAACAACTGATAGAAGTAGAAGAAGTTTTACAAGAAGGATACAAACCGAAAACCGAAAAATACCTGTCGCTGCATCCACAGTTTTCGGTGGAGAACGATTTACGTGATTTGTTAGATAAAATGAACCGAGCACCAAAACAAAGGGAGGCATTTTTATCTTTTGTGGCACTTTACCAAGTCTTGAAAAAACCGATACGCAAAGTAGATGTGGTTCAAAAAATAGGCAAAGAGGCTTCGGCATTGCAAAAATTGATTGAAAAAGAAATACTGTTGGAGAGCAAAGTGGAGGTTGATCGTGTCATCTTTGATCATTTGCCGCTGATTGCGCCAAAAAAGTTAACGCCGGATCAAAAAAAGGCTTTAGAATCTGTACAACAAAGTTTTTTGGATAAAGATTGTTGCTTGTTGCACGGTGTTACTTCATCCGGAAAAACTGAACTCTATGTTGAACTTATCAGCAAGTATATCGCCCTGGGAAAACAGGTACTCTACTTGGTGCCTGAAATTGCCCTCACCACCCAAATCGTCATGCGACTCAGAGGATATTTTGGAGATGCTGTGGCTGTTTACCACTCCAAATACAATGCAAAAGAGCGTGTAGAAGTTTGGCAAAAAGTATTGGAAGGCTCCACCAAAGCCGGTATAGTCATTGGTGCGCGTTCGGCAATTTGGCTTCCGTTTTCCAATTTGGGATTGGTGGTGGTTGACGAGGAGCACGAAACTTCTTACAAACAATTTGAGCCAAACCCCCGATACAACGCCAGAGACGCTGCCATTTACTTAGCAAAATCGCAAGGTGCCAAAGTGCTGCTAGGCACAGCCACACCTAGCCTTGAGAGTTTCTATAACGCTCAAAAAAACAAATACGGGTTTGTAAAATTGGATAAACGATTTGGCGAATTTGACCCGCCTGAAATACAATTTGTGGACTTGCGCGAGGCCTACAAACGCAAGCAGATGAAAGGTTTTTTTTCCAAAGATTTGCTATCAGAAATGGAAAACACCTTGTCCAAGCAACAAAAAGTGATCTTGTTTAAAAACAGACGCGGCTTTGCACCCGTAGTAGAGTGCAAAGATTGTGGAAATGTGCCCTACTGTCCAAATTGCGATGTGAGCCTTACGTATCATCAAGGAAATCAAAAACTGCGTTGTCATTATTGTGGATTTGCTGCGGCTATGCCCACCAACTGTTTTGCTTGTGGCAGTATTCAGTTGGACACAAAAGGGTTTGGTACCGAGCAAGTGGAAGAAGATTTAAAAAAAATGTATCCCGATCTCAAAATCGGGCGGATGGATTCGGACACCACACGTGGCAAAAATGCTTTCGACAAAATCATTAAGGCTTTTGAAGGCGGAGATTTTGACGTCTTAATTGGCACGCAAATGATTTCAAAAGGACTCAATTTTAAGCAGGTGGGGCTTGTGGGCGTATTGCAAGCAGACGACTTGCTTCACCAACCCGATTTCAGGGCGCACGAACGATGTTTTCAGCTGTTGCAACAATTATCAGGCCGTGTGGGCCGAGGCGATTTGAGAGGAAAAGTCATCATCCAAACCTACAGTCCCGGGCACGAAATTTTGCAGCAGGTAGCCGGTTCTGATTTTGATGGTATGTTTGCCAAAGAACTTCAACAAAGACAAGATTTTGAGTATCCGCCGTTTCAAAAACTTATAAAAATCACACTCAAGCACAGAGACTACCACAAGACAGCACAAGCTGCCGAGTGGATGGCTGCCGGACTCAAAACGATGCCAAACGTAAAAGTGCTTGGTCCGGAGACGCCTGTTATCGGGCGTATTAGAAATGAACACATCAAACAACTTTTGGTGAAAACGCACAAGGACGCAGCCTTGCAGGATCGCAAAAAGTACATCTATAAACTCAGGGAAAAATTGTTAACCACAAGAGATTTTAGAGCTGTAAAAATAGTATTGGATGTGGATAATTATTAGTTGTGCAACAGCATAATCAGAACTACGAAAAAACATTTGTTTCCTAAATAAGAAACATTTATCTTTGTAAAAAAAGATTTAAATGAACGAACTAAAATTTCGTGTTGATTTATTAGAAGAAGCGAAACAATTTCTTGACAGTATTGACGAAAAAAGCCGTGAGAAAATAATTTATAACATTTGGAAATCACGAAGGACAAACGACAAAGAACTTTTTAAAAAGCTACAAGACGAAATTTGGGAATTTAGAACAAAATACAATAAAACGTATTACCGACTTTTTGCATTTTGGGATAAAACCGACAAAGAGGACACCATAGTTGTTTCAACACACGGAATAATTAAAAAAACGGATAAAATCGCGAAAAAGGAGATTGAAAAAGCGGAACGAATTAGACAACAGTATTTTAACGAAAAAAACAAAAGAAAATGAAAACATATAGTTTAGAAGAGCTGACTGACAGTTATATCGGAAAAAAAGGAACAAAAAAACGAGACGAATTTGAAAACGAACTTCGACTTGACTTACTTGGATATGAAATTAAAAAAGCAAGAAAAGAAAGAAAACTGACACAAGAACAACTCGGAGAACTTGTCGGAGTTAAAAAAGCACAGATTTCAAAAATCGAAAATAGCGCAACTGACGCAAGATTTTCGACAATTTTAAAAGTGTTTAAAGTGTTAGGAGCGAAAGTAAAATTTGACGTAGAACTGAACGACCATAAATTAGCATACTAACCCGAAAAGAATGCCGATTGCACAACATCGGCTATAGCAAATGCGGGCTAAAGTGCTAAAATGAAAGTGATTACACAAAATAAACTAATAGCTAAACGGAAAGGAAAGTGCCTTAAAAACCCGCACTTGCCATAGCCACGGCCGTAAGGCTAAAATTAAATCATCATTCCTTAATCTTTTGGCGGTTTTTATAAGAAATTCTTGCCGTACATCAATGTTTGGGTTACCGTACTAATATAAATTTGTTTTATAAAAATTCGGGATATAAAAACCAAAAAGTAGAATTAGTAGCAAGTCTTGAAAGAATCTTATTTTGTAGGTGATGGACTCTTTATAAAATGATGTGGATAATTTGGTTTACGTTTTTGAAAAGTTAACACCGACTCTTTCCTTATTATACCATCTTCAATATTAATCGCTTTTTGAATTGTAGCATTCTCCATCCAACTTCTACGACCTTCTAAAATGGTGGGTAAATATACAATTAGTGCCGCAGAAATTGACCTTGAAGCACTTTCCCATAAATAACTTGGCGTATGATCAACAGCATAATAGTCTACGCAATTAATATGTAGAATTGGATTTTTAAAAGTTGTAGGTTTTGCAAAATAGAATCCCATCCCTTCGTCGCAACTGACATCAATAATTAAACTTCCTGGTTTTAAAGTATGTTTTTCATCTTCTGTTACAAAATTTATAGGATGGTCTGTATCTTGATAGGTTCCATTAATTATAATTTCAGATTCACTGATTAAATCGGATAAAGGTCGAACGGTACCATCGTGTTCTATAGTTACCATTCTGGCTTCTCCATTTTTACCTTCGCGGATACGAATATAATGAACATCCAATATTTCTTCTCTTACCTCATGATCAGGTCTCTGGATACAAATTGTAATATCCCTGAAACCATGTGATTTAAGTGCATAAATAGCACCTCTACTAACCGCTCCAAAACTAAAAATAATTACTTTACGCTGATTACCATAATGACCATCAATACCCCTTAATTGCAAGGCATGGATAACGGCACAGTAACCTGCCATTTCATTATTCTTATAAAATATATGTCTGCCTACCTGACCGTTTGGAAACCAAACAAACATATCCTCAAAGGCAATTAACGTTAATTTTCGATCTATTGCAGTTTGAGTAATATCTCCTTGCTGTGCACAATGCGGATAGCCCCAAATAAATCCCCCTTCACGTATTTCTTGTAAGTCGGCTAAGACCGGTTTGGCAATTATAACTGCGCCAATATCAGCTAATAACTCATGGCGAGAAGCTATTCCTCCGGCGTGAGAAACAAAGTAATCATCAGCAACACCAAATGGTGCTCCATATCCCTTTTCAAAAATTAATTGTTTTCGAATGTCTTCTGGAAGTCGTGATAAATGATCTGGATGAATTGGGACACGTTTTTCATCTTCTTTTCTTGAAGTCCCAATAACTCCTAAGCTTGGTTTTTTCATAAGTTCTCCTTTGTTGAAATTACTTTAAATACATTAATGTCGGTTCGACAATCCGTAATTTAATGAGAAATTATTTGCTCTAGTAAGAAGTAATAGTATTAATGTAGCAAAATGAAGTAAGACTGATTGAAATCAAAGAAGGTATAAACCAGCTACAAATGTACTCAATTTTTATAAGAGATTCATGAATTAAAAAGTTGATAATAAAAAAGTTAATACCAAAATACCCAAAAACATTAGGACATTAAGCATGCGAATTTTTATCCTTGTATTGAAAAAAAGTATAAAATTTACATTTGAACATCATCGAAAAATTATGATTAAATAAATTTTTCTGTGATATTAATTATCATAGCAATGATTTTAAATTTATTGTATTTTGATTATCCAAATAGTACTGATGCCAAAAAATAAATAATCCGAAAAAAAAAGAAATACCAACACCTTATACAACGCTTTTGCGGCACATGTGAATGAACCAAATTTTGCGCTTTTTACTCAACTTTACCTCCCAGTTGGAAAGTGCCCGCCAACTCCACATCACACGAAGAACCTCCGTTTATTGAAGATTTAAGGCTTCTATTTCACTTCTCTTGTTTCGGCTCAGTGGAATAGAAACACCGCAAAGAATAACGTTTTTAGAATCGTATCCGTCAATTCTGTGGTGGTTGATGATAAAAGATTTGTGAACCCGAATAAATTGATTTTTGGGCAAAGTGTTTTCGAAATTCTTCATGGTTGACAGCACCATATAAGACGACAGATCGGTCACTATCTTGACGTAATCACCCATCGCTTCTATATATTTGATTTCGTGGAGGAAAACCTTCACGTTTTTTGAGTTGGCTTTTATAAAGATATAATCTTCGTTGTTGTCTAACGATTTTTGACTGCGGATTTTTTTGACAGCAATTGCCCTACTGACTGCCCTGTTAAACTTTTCGAGTGATACCGGTTTTTGCAGATAATCCGTTGCATCGTAATTAAACGCTTTAAAAGCATACTCTGTTTTGCCGGTGATAAAAATGATTTGGGGCAAGGATTCCAGAGAATCCAACAAATCAAAACCCGTAAGAACCGGCATCTCAATATCCAAAAAAATGACATCTACTTCATGGCTTTTGAGATGTCTTTTAGCGTCCATAACATTGTCAAAATCCCCAGATAGCAACAAGTCTGAGTGTTGCTCAACCAATTTTTTAATGGACAGCTTTTGTATAAAAGAATCGTCAACTACAATACAATTGAGTTTCATGTGTCTATTCTATTCGTTTTTCTGGTCATGCTTCGACTGCGCGATACAAAGATATGCAATGCACTATTCATTATAGGGCTTGGTTTTATAAATTCTTAAATAGGCATTTCATGATAGTAAAGATTTAGGACTAAACTGTAAAGTTAAATTAATTTAGCTAAAATCTACATTTTATCAGGAAAAATAATGCCATTATAGCTTGATACCTACAGAAAGCATCTCTCTGTATTCTCTTCTTTGTTTAAAGAATTTAGCTATAAAAGGACTGGTAGGTACCACCCTTAACTTTCTTTGCTGCACATGGGCGAGCACTTTCATGACAAATTCATTTTTAAAATCTTCGTTTTGAAGTGCCTCGGGTGCGTTCAGCTTGGTCAAGAAAATTTTTCTTTCCTGCAATGCGTATTCAATGGTCGCTTTTTCCCGATCCACCACGCATTCAAACTGTCTCAAAAAATCATTGTCTTTAATCTCTGTCACATAAGTTTCTGTTGCCATAATGTTCTTTTTGAATTAATTCATGGGTATGTCCAAAATAAGTAAACTGGTTTCGTTTATAAAATCTATTTTGAGTTCTGAAAATTCCGAAACACCCAAAGCATCTCGGCTATTGAGCGTCTCCTCAGCTACATTGACATTGCCGTTGATCACCATCAAATAAACACCATTTCCTTCGTGCATTGCCCGATAATTTAACTGTTTGCCAGCCTCAAAAGCTCCCAAAGAAATATAGGCATCTTGATGGATCCAAAGACTGCCCGCTACAGGCTTATCCTTAGGGGAAACCACCGTAGTCAATGTGTTTTTCTTTTGTAGGGCGTCAAACTTTTTTTGATCGTAGCGCGGATCTACGTCTTGCGCATTGGGTATAATCCAAATTTGAAAAAGATTAACCGCCGTTTGCAAGTCCGGATTTACCTCAGAATGAACCACGCCCTTCCCGGCACTCATCACTTGTACTTCACCAGATTGAATGACTGCTTTGTTGCCTAAATCATCCTTATGCTGAAGACTGCCAACCAGCGGAATGGTAATGATTTCCATGTTTTGGTGAGGGTGCATTCCAAAACCCATTTTTGGCGCAACCGTGTCATCGTTGAGTACTCTGAGTACACCATAACCCATTCGAAGCGGGTTGAAATAATTTGCAAAACTAAAAGAGTGGTTTACTTTTAACCAACCGTGGTCTGCCTGTCCTCTTGTGTCTTTTCTGTGTACAACTTTTTTCATAACAATTGCCTAAACACACCTATTTTGATGAACATTTTATTAATTTAGCATCTTATCTAACTACAGCAACAAATTTTAATGCAAAATAGCTACTCGAGGTTTTTTTCGATGATATATGCCTGATTTTAAGTCACAAATTTACGAAAATAATCTGTAAGCCCAATCAAACTATGGAAATTAACGCCAATAAAATACCTGTCTATTTTATGCCCGGCATGGCGGCAAGCCCTGCTATTTTTGAGAGGGTTCACTTGCCGGATGCCCTTTTTACCAAGCACTTGCTGGCGTGGGAAATTCCGAATAAAAAAGAACACCTAGCCTCCTACGCGCGCAGTATGGCTAATAAAATAAGACACCACAACCCAGTGTTGGTTGGCGTTTCCTTCGGTGGCATTCTCGTTCAGGAAATCAGCAAGTACATCCCCACCCGTAAAGTGATTATCATTTCCAGTGTAAAACATCAGAATGAACTGCCCAAAAAGTTCAAATTTGTACAACTTACCAAAGCGCATAAGTTGTTTCCAACAGGATTGGTCGCCAATATTGAAATCTTGCACGGACTGGCTTTTGGCGAAACTTTTCAAAAAAAACTAAACATGTACGAACGCTATTTGTCCGTTCGTGATAAAACCTACTTAGATTGGGCCATAGAAACACTCGTCAATTGGGAACAAACAAACATCCCCAAAAACCTGATCCACATTCAAGGAACTGAGGATAAGGTATTTCCCATTGCCAACATATCCAATTGTATTCCTATAGAAGGAGGCGGGCATGCTATGGTGATTACCCACGCCGGAATACTGAACGAACTGCTACCCGAAATGATTTTAAAAACCTAACGTCTAAATTATTAGATCCGACTTGAAATAAATGTAGTAAACCCAAAAAAATGAAATCATGAAAATTATGTCGAAAATTTTGAGCGCCTTGGGATTGGTTTTTCTCGGTGGGATTTTGAGCAATGCCGTACAAAGCGATAATTTCTCAACCAGCTTTGACAAGGTCAACAAAGACCCCGTAACTATTTTGGCAAAAACCAAAGCCGTTCTGGTACCCACAAACATCGCATTTGCCGGAGAAAGTGTACCCGTTCAAGATGTTGACGTTTTTGAAAGACTTGATAAAGAACTCATTGTCAACACCTACAGGCACTCCAATTCTATTCTCTATTTCAAAAGAGCTCACAAATATTTTCCAGTAATCGAGCCCATCCTGAAAAAAAATGGCATTCCGGACGACTTTAAATACTTGGCCGTCATCGAAAGTGGGTTGGAAAATGTAATATCTCCGGCCGGCGCCAAAGGTTTCTGGCAAATCATGCCGGCTACCGGCAGACAGTACGGCTTGGAGGTCAACACGGCTATAGACGAACGGTACCATATAGAAAAGTCAACAGAAGCCGCTTGTAAATATTTGTTGGATGCCAAAGAACGCTTCGGCAGTTGGACGCTCGCAGCAGCCTCATACAACGCCGGCATGTATGGCATAGATAAAAAACTGGAAAAACAAAGCGTGGAAGACTATTATAATTTGAACCTAAATGAAGAAACCTCGCGCTATGTCTTTCGTTTGTTAGCCATGAAGCAGATTATGGAAAATCCGGAAACATACGGTTTTGATTTTGAAACCTCCGATTTTTACAACTATATTCCCAACAAAAAAATTGAAATTGACACCACAATTAATGACCTCACAGCTTTTGCTATTGAACAAGGCATCAACTACAAAATTTTGAAAAGACACAACCCGTGGCTACTCTCCAACACACTACCCAACAGTTCTAAAAGAAAATACGAAATTGAAATACCCAATAAAGGTTATTATGTTTTAAATTAATGACAGCGCATTTTTTATACCCTCAAAATCTGTAAATCATGCGTTTACAGATTTTTTTTCTTTCTTAAATTCTTATTGACCCTCCAAAGACGAAAACGCAATTAAAAACAAATGACAATTTGACAGCTATACAGACTTGGCAATACTTTTGCTAAAGTCAAACGCCATTATAATCTATTCTGCACAATGAAAAAAGAAAATACAGACCAAAACTACTCGGCAGTTGACCAGAAAGCCAACGACGCAAAAGTCAAAACTTCAAAAAAAGAAAATAAACAAGCAAAGCAGTCCGCGGAAGATTTGAAAAGCGAATACGAAGAAAAATTGCAAGAAGAAAAAGATAAGTTTTTGAGGTTGTATGCCGAATTTGAAAACTATAAAAGACGCACATCAAAAGAACGACTAGAACTTTTTAAAACGGCCGGTCAAGACGTGTTATCTTCGTTGATTCCCGTTTTAGATGATTTTGACAGGGCCATAAATGAACTTACCAAAACGGATGAAACAGCCGCTTTGCAAGGGGTTACGCTCATTCAAAACAAATTTAAAGAAATATTAAAAAGCAAAGGCCTTGAAGTTTCAGCCGTAGCCAACGGAGATGCTTTTGATGCAGATTTTCACGAAGCGGTCACTCAAATTCCAGCACCGACTCCTGAAATGAAAGGCAAGATTGTAGATGTTTTAGAAAAAGGTTATAAACTTGGGGATAAAATCATTCGCTACCCTAAAGTAGTCATCGGACAATAAACACAAGAAAAGCCCAACCATGAAAGAAGATTATTACGACATATTAGGCATCAGCAAAGGTGCTACGGAAGCTGAAATCAAAAAAGCATACCGCAAAAAAGCCATAGCATACCATCCTGATAAAAATCCGGGTGATGCTAAGGCAGAGGAAATGTTTAAAAAAGCAGCAGAGGCATACGAAGTGTTGAGCAATCCTGACAAGCGCGCAAAATACGACCGTTTTGGCCATCAGGCCTTTGAAGGCGGTGGTGGTTTCAATGGCGGTGGCATGAATATGGAAGATATCTTCAGCCAGTTTGGCGACATTTTTGGCGGTGCGTTTGGTGGTGGTTTTGGCGGTGGTTTTGGCGGCGGTAGAGAGGCGCGAATCAAAGGGTCAAACTTGCGTATCCGCATCAAGCTCACCTTAGATGAAATATCGAACGGTGTTGAGAAAAAAATTAAAGTAAAGCGAAAAGTTCAGGCACCCGGCGTCCGATACAGCACTTGCCCCACTTGCAACGGAAGCGGACAAATCATGCGTGTGACCAACACCATTTTGGGTCGTATGCAAACGGCCAGTACTTGCCACACTTGCCAAGGCAGTGGACAAACCATACTTTCAAAACCCGCAGATGCCGATGCGCAAGGACTCAAAATAGTGGAAGAAACCGTTTCTATACAAATACCACCCGGTGTTAGTGATGGTATGCAACTCAAAGTGAGCAGCAAAGGAAATGACGCCCCCGGAAAAGGCATCCCTGGAGATTTGTATGTTCTAATAGAAGAAACAGAACACGAAACCCTCAAAAGAGAGGGTGACAACCTACATTATGACCTCTACATTAGCTTTTCAGAAGCCGCATTGGGTGTTGCCAAAGACATAGAAACCGCTTCCGGAAAGGTCCGTATCAAGCTCGAACCCGGCATTCAATCAGGAAAAATACTCAGATTGAAGGGAAAAGGCGTATCCAATGTGAACGGCTACAGCAAGGGAGACCTGCTTGTTCATGTCAATGTTTGGACACCCAAACAGCTTACAAAGGAGCAAAAAGACTTTTTTGAACGCATGCAAGATGACAGCAACTTTGCCCCAAACCCCGAAAAATCTGACAAATCTTTCTTCGAAAAAGTTAAAGATATGTTTTCTTAAAATTTTTGACTTCCATTTGAAATATTTTTTTACCTTTGGTGAGTCGTTAATCTTTTAACGATATTTTTCTTTTTCATAGCAATTTTTTTCCCATCCTTGTTGACTTGTCATTCAAGGATGGGTTTTTTTATGGAAAATATGATTTAAGATTTTTTAAAATTCAAATAAGAGTCCGTTAGCAACGGTGTTTATTTATTCAAAATTTGTAAATTTAGCCCGATTTAGAACCTACTATGCCAAATCTTTTAGAAGTACAAGAAGTCTCAAAAACTTATGGAAACTACACTGCCCTCAACAGTGTTTCGTTGACAGTCAAAAAAGGAAAGATTTTTGGTCTCTTGGGGCCAAACGGCGCCGGAAAAACATCCCTCATTCGCATTATCAATCAAATTACAATGCCTGATAAAGGTCAATTACTTTTTGATGGCGTACCACTTCAGTCTAAACACATCAAACAAATTGGTTATTTGCCCGAAGAAAGAGGTTTGTACAAGAGCATGAAAGTAGGTGAACAGGCGGTGTATTTATCGCAACTAAAAGGATTGGACAGGCAAGAAGCCAAAAAACGCATCAATTTTTGGTTCGATAAATTCAACATTAACGATTGGCGGGACAAAAAGATTAATGAACTTTCTAAAGGCATGGCACAGAAAGTTCAATTTATTATCACGGTTTTGCACCAACCCAAGTTGCTCATCTTCGACGAACCCTTTTCGGGTTTTGACCCCATCAATACTGAGCTCATTAAAAATGAAATTTTGGAACTCAAAGAAAAGGGAGCTACCATTATATTTTCTACACATCGTATGGAATCTGTAGAAGAACTCTGCGACGATATTGCGCTGATCAATCGCTCACATCTGGTGCTCAGTGGCGCACTTCGAGACATCAAAAATCGCTACAAGCAAGGTATTTACTTGGCCACTTTGGAAAATTTTAATACCGCAAAAGCTGCCTCACTTCAACACGAGGGTATCGAGTTAATGGAAAGCAAAAACCATGTAGAAATTGGGCAACAATTATTGAAGCTAAAAATCGATAAACATACAGACATCAATACTTTATTGACCGGTTTAACCGCATGCGGCACACTTGTGAAATTTGAAGAAAAAATACCTAGTGTTAACGATATTTTCATCAAAACGGTAAAAGAAACACCCGATGCTTAAACTCATTATTGTCAGAGAATTTTTAGCGCGAGTCCGTAACAAGTCTTTTGTATTGATGACTTTTATGAGCCCGATTTTGGTTTTCATCATGTTTGGGGTTATCGCCTATCTCACTAAAATTAACGACTCGGAAATAAAACACATCACCGTATTCGATAAAACCGATATACTTAAAAACATTTTATTCGATACGGAACAAATTCAATACCGTTTTTTAGACGACATCAGCTTGGCTGAAGCTAAAAAACAAACAGCTGAAGACGAAACTACTTACGGATTAATTGTAAAAACGGAAGCAGATGCGCAAGTATCTTTTTTCTCAAATGAATCTGTTAGCCCTGTTTTGATTTCTAATATTGAAAACAAGCTCAAAGAATATTACCAAAATCAAGCATTGATGGATCTGGGCATAGACCCTACGACTTTTTACGATAACCCTGAAAATACCCAAATAAGTATCCAAAATTATACGGGAAAGGAAACTTCCAAAACCAATTCTTACGTCAAAATGATCTTTGGTGGTTTTGCGGGTTACCTCATCATGATGTTTATAGTGATATACGGCAACATGGTCATGCGCAGTGTCATAGAAGAAAAGACCAATCGCGTCATCGAGATTATCATTTCTTCCGTAAAACCCTTTGACTTGATGATGGGCAAAATACTGGGCACCACCATGGCCGGTTTGTTGCAATTCACGATTTGGATATTTATCGGTTTTTTGCTGTTGCAACTTTTTGGAAATCTGAATGGAGCCTATCCTCAAACTATCGCTGACACCCAGACTTCTGCATTTAACTTGACCGTTATACTGAAAGAAATTTTGGCCTTACCGCTTGGTTTTATGATTGTGTCTTTTCTGCTTTTTTTTACAGGCGGCTACTTCTTGTACAGTTCTATTTACGCTGCCATAGGCGCCGCTGTGGACAATGAAACCGACACCCAACAATTTATGCTCCCCATATTGCTGCCACTCATATTGGGCGTTTACATTGGTTTTTTTACAGTCATTGAAAATCCGCACGGTACCGTTTCTACTGTCTTTTCAATGATTCCTTTTACCGCACCCATTGTCATGCTCATGCGAATCCCCTTTGGCGTACCTTGGTGGCAATGGACAATTTCGTTACTTTTGCTGTTCGGGACTTTTTTGGTAGTGGTTTGGTTTGCCGGAAAAATATACAGAGTTGGTATTCTTATGTACGGAAAAAAACCATCTTACCGTGAACTGATCAGGTGGTTAAAACACCAATAGACGAAACACCCATGTAAAAAATTTCCACACATGGGCATGATGAGTTAGTGTGTTCCATGCCTGTGCAGAGTCTAGTAGAAGCATGACCACTAAAAAACAATAAAAAAAAATGAAATTGATTCGCGAGTTTTTAAACTATCAACTGTTTGCCTCAGAAAGCATCTCTATTGCTGTTTGGCAAATACTACTCGTATTGGTCGCTTTTATTTTTACCGGTTTTTTCCTCCGAATTATTAGAAACATTGTAACTCGTAAACTAGAATCGGACGATAAAAACAAGTTTATAAGCATTTTTAAATTTGTCAAATATGTTGTGTATATACTGGTTGTGATTATCACGCTCAGTTCGTCCGGCGTAGATGTCACTGTTCTACTCACAGCCTCAGCAGCCATTTTTGTAGGCTTGGGTTTTGCCCTTCAAAACCTTTTTCAAGACATCATCTCCGGCATACTGATTATTATAGACAAATCGCTTCACGTAGGTGACATCATCGAGATTGACGGAAAAGTGGGCAAAGTAACCGACATCAGACTTCGCACCACACGTGCGCTCACCCGAGACGATAAGGTTTTGGTGATTCCCAACCACAATTTCCTCACCGAAGTGCTCTACAACTATACGCAAAATCAAAAAAGCACCAGAGAAAGTGTTAAAGTAGGTGTGGCTTATGGCAGCGACGTGAGGTTGGTAGAAAAATTATTACTCGGTTGTGCGAACAAACAGCGAGGCATACTCAAAAAACCGGCGCCTATGGTTTTGTTTGAAGACTTTGGCGATTCATCGCTCAACTTCGGATTGTTTTTTTATGTTTCGGACAGTTTTGGTGATCCAAAAATTAAAAGCGACCTCAGGTTTGCCATCGATCAAATCTTTAGGGAACACAACGTTACCATACCATTCCCACAGAGAGATGTGCATCTTTTTCAAACAAATAAATGACAGGAGAAAGCCCGGTTTTCTCAAACTTTAATAAGTAAACATGCTTAAAATATCTTTTCTAAGAGTAAATATCTTGTTGCTGATAGGCTTTTTAGTCCCCGCTGCATTTGCTCAAAACTCCGATTTTTTCAGGATAGAGTACGCACACAATCCTTACAATGCTTCTGATGCAGAATTCTCCAGATTCAAAACGTCTTTTAATGTCCCCTTCAAACTAAAAAATGGTGATTATTTTATCGCGGGAATGGAGTACCAACATTACAATTTCACCTTCGATGATGAGGTGCCTTTCCCAACTGAAGACATAGACCGCTTGCATGTGTTGGATCTCAATTTGAGTTACACTACCAAATGGAATGAAAACTGGCGTTTGGTGTTGCTCTTTGCACCCCGTATTGCCTCCACTTGGACGGGCAGCTTAGAATCTGACGACTTTCAGTTAAACGGTACCGCCTACATTGTTAAAAATCGCCCCAATTTAGACAAGCCTTACAGGCTTATCCTGGGTATTGGCATCAACTCCACGGCCGGTGTGCCTATTCCGTTGCCGACTATAAATTATTGGAAACAATTCCATCCAAAATGGTCCTATTCATTAGGCATTCCAAAATTTAACCTCAAACATCAATTTACACCCAAACACAGTATGCAGGCATTTCTGCAACTCGACGGTTTTTTTGTCAACATCCAAGAACGCTTCAATGCACCAAACGGCAAGCGCGCTGAAAGCATTTCATACAGAGCCGTAGTTGGCGGGCTGGGTTATGAATATGACTTCAACAAGTACCTTTCCTATTATTTCTACGGCGGTTACACACTCAACCAAAGTACCATTCTCAGAGACAATGACAGAGACAAAATTCTGACTATCGATGACAACAGAAATTTTTACTTGCGAACGGGTATCAAGTTCGGTTTGTAAATTAGAAGTTTTTTAAGATTTATGACGAACTAACTGTTTCTTTTTTCCGTACTTTAGAAGTCTAAAACAATCATGATATGCCCAAAATACTCATCGTAGAAGACGAAGTTTCCATCAGACGCGTACTGGTCAAAATATTAAAAGAAGAAAACGAAAATTACGAAACTGCCGAAGCCGCAGATGGACAAGAAGGCTTAAAAACTATTGAAAATGAAGATTTCGATTTGGTTATTTGCGATATCAAAATGCCCAAAATGGACGGCGTAGAGTTGCTGGAAGCCGTCAAAAAAATAAAACCTGAAATTCCTTTTGTCATGATTTCCGGGCATGGCGATTTAGACACCGCTGTGCAAACCATGCGCATGGGTGCTTTTGATTACATTTCCAAACCACCCGATTTGAACCGTTTTTTGCATATGGTGCGCAATGCTTTGGATAAAAAGACCTTGCTAGTCGAAAACAAACAACTGAAGCGGAAAGTCAGTAAGAATTTTGAGATGATTGGCAGTTCGCCTGAAATCACCAAGATAAAAGATCTCATCGAAAAAGTGGCACCCACAGAAGCGCGTGTACTCATTACCGGCGAAAACGGCACGGGAAAAGAATTAGTCGCACACTGGTTACACGAAAAAAGCCAACGCTCCGGCGCACCTTTTGTTGAAGTCAATTGCGCTGCAATCCCATCAGAATTAATTGAAAGCGAGCTTTTTGGCCATGTAAAAGGTGCTTTTACATCAGCCGTTAAAGACCGTTCGGGGAAGTTTGAAACGGCCAACGGCGGCACACTTTTTTTGGATGAGATTGGCGATATGAGTCTCTCTGCGCAAGCAAAGGTACTTCGGGCATTACAAGAAAACAAAATCACGAGGGTGGGCTCAGACAAAGACATAAAAGTAGATGTTCGGATCGTGGCCGCAACAAATAAAAATTTAAAAAAGGAAATTGAAGCCAACAAGTTTCGGGAAGATTTATACCACCGCTTAGCCGTGATTCTCATAGAAGTACCAAGCCTGAATGACCGTCGGGAAGACATACCCGATCTCATTACTTTTTTTGCAGAAAAAATTGCATCCGAGCAAGGGAGTACATCCAAAAAATTTTCCAAAAAAGCCATTGAACAACTTCAAGAGTACGATTGGACAGGTAACATTCGGGAGTTGCGAAATGTGGTGGAGCGGCTCATTATACTCGGTGGCGATCCGGTAGATGAAACGGATGTTTCACTATTTGCTAGTAAGTAATAGGGAAAATTACCTGTCGTGAACTATGTCTTCCAAATCTTTCAAGCCCAACCTGTAGCTGAACATTTGAGAGAAAAGTATGTAAATGACTACAGATATAGGAATAGATGCATAGCCTAAAGTGAAAAAAGCGCCCAAAGCAAAAACAACAAAAATATACCTGAATAAATTATCTCTGAAGCCATAGTGCGTTGTTTTCATTGAAAACAAACGAATGGGCGCATTGAGCATCATGCTGCTAAACAAGGTAATGCCTATCAAAAAATAGCTATTCATAAGCAAACCTCCCAAAAACTCAGGTCCGTTTTCGTGCAACATCATAGCAAAAGACAAAATAAAAATAGCATTTGCAGGCGTGGCCAAACCTATAAAGTAGTTGGTTTGCTTGGCATCTGCATTAAATTTTGCCAAGCGGTATGCCGAAGCAAGAGTGATGAGCAAACCAAACATAGGCAACGTAGGTATAATGTCGAAACCATTTTCTAATGTCGCCATATCTAAGTAATAATGAAAAAAACCGTGTCCGAAATTATTAGGCATCTGGCTCCAGTACAGCATGTTGAACATGACCAAGCCCGGAACAATACCAAAGGTAACCACATCCGCTAAAGAGTCTAGATGCTTACCTATCTGCGAATGGACTTTGAGTAATCGGGCCAAAAAACCATCCAAAAAATCGAAAATCAAACCAAAAACTACAAACATGAATACGAAGGGCATCTCTCCCAAAATATTGTAAAATATGGCCAGGATACCACAGAACAGGTTTAATAAAGTGAGGATATTTGGTAAGTGCTTTTCAAATCTCATCTAGCGAATAATTTTAATAAGAAATATTCGTTAAGTTCATAATAACTTCATGCGAAGATAGTTATTTAATAAAGATAAAAATAAGATATTTGCCTGATAAAAATACGCGCTTGAAAAAGTTTTTTTTTCTTTTGTGCTTGTCAATGATCGCATACACGGCATCCGGACAAACCGCACGCAAGTTTTCCAATGAATTTCTGAACATTGGGGTAGATGCGGCTGCTTTGGGTATGTCTAACGCAGTGGTGGCGCATATAGATCATGTAAATGCTGCCTATTGGAATCCGGCCGGTTTGGCAAACATCGAAGATCAGGAAATTTCTTTGATGCACGCCAATTATTTCGCCAGCATTGCTAATTACGACTTTGCCGCTTTTGCCATGCCGCTAGACGACAGAAGTGCCGTGGCTTTTTCTTTAATCCGATTTGGCGTTGACGATATCCTAAATACTACCGAACTTATAGACAACGAAGGAAATATAGATTTTAACCGCATCAGTCTTTTTTCCGCAACCGATTGGGCGTTTATGTTTTCCTATGCGCGAAGCGCGCCTGTGCAAGGCCTAAAATACGGCGCCAATGCAAAAGTGGTCAGAAGGATTATAGGCGATTTTGCCACTTCTTGGGGTTTTGGTTTTGATTTGGGTATTCAATACGAAGCCGGAAAATGGCAATTGGGTTTGATGCTCAGAGACATCACCACCACCGTAAATACCTGGACTTTTGACGAAGAAGAATTTCAAAAAATCCGCGATGCCATTCCGGGGCAAAATCAAGACGTACCCGAAAGTACAGAAGTGACGCTGCCCAAAGCGCAGTTTGGCGTTTCGCGCATGTTTGAGTTAGGTAGAGACTACGAACTGCTTGCCGAAATTGACTTGAACGCCCGCTTCTTCGAAACCAACGATGTCATTTCCAGTTCGTTTGTTTCCCTAGATCCGGCTTTGGGTTTTCAACTTGATTACTTGGACATGGTGTTCTTGAGAGGTGGTGTCGGAAATTTTCAAAACATCGAGCAATTTGACGGCAGTGAAGAACTCAACGTACAACCCAATTTTGGTGTTGGTTTTCGGTACAGAGGCATCCAATTTGATTACGCGCTTACCAATATAGGCGAAGGTGGCGAAGCTTTGGTATCAAATGTTTTTTCTTTACGAGTAGATTTGAGTATCTTCCGCTGATATGAAACGAGGTTTAACACACAGGAGGATGATTATTAAGGAGTTCCATGCCTGTGCTGAGCGCAGTCGAAGCATGTCCATAGAAAATCAATAATGAAAAAAAGCTTTTATTTTATACTTTCCGGCGTGTTATTGGCAGCTTCTTGGCCTACCTATGGTTTTCCATTGCTGATTTTCTTCGCTTTTGTGCCTATGCTTATCGGTATAGAACATCTTTTGGTTTCCGGGCTAAAAAAGAAAGCACTGCGCGTTTTTGGCTTGAGTTATCTCACTTTCTTTATTTGGAATTTTATCACCACCTATTGGCTGCTTTATGCCAGTGAAATCGGTGGTTGGTTTGCCATCTTAGTCAACAGTTTACTGATGGCACTCATCATGCTGGTCTATTTTACAGTCAGAAAAAGAAATACGCAAAGTGCGGGACTGCTATTTTTGGCCACGTTCTGGATCGCTTTTGAAAAATTTCATCTCAACTGGGATTTTTCTTGGCCTTGGCTTAACTTGGGAAATGTATTTGCAACTTACCCGGAGTGGATACAGTGGTATGAATATACGGGCAGTTTTGGTGGCAGTCTTTGGATTTGGCTCGTCACCGCCTTGATGGTAAAGTCGCTTTCTAAAGGTTTACAGCCTTCACCCAAAGCCTACTTAAAAAAAGTACTGTTCCCTTTCGCCGTCCTATTTTTGCCCATTGCTTATTCCTATGCTGTGTATGTCAATTACAAAGAGGATGCAAATCACGTAAATGTTATTGCTTTACAACCCAACATTGATCCTTATGCAGAAAAATATTTTGTCACCAACAAAACTGTTTTTGAAAAACTCTATGGGCTCAGTAAAGACAAAATAGACGAACATACCGATTTCTGGATAGCCCCCGAAACTGTTTTTGCCAAAGGCACCAGAATGCGTACGTTGGAAAGTGCACCTGAAATGCAAGGTATCGATTCTTTATCGGGCAAATATCCTAAGCTGCAAATCCTCACCGGAATTTCGCTTTTTGAAACTTTTCCAAACCAAACTTTGGCCGGCGATCAGGCCAATCACATTCAAAGGATGAATGGCGACACCATTTGGTATAAAGATTACAACTCGGCCCTGTTTAAACAGCATGGTGCTTCGCCAAAACTTTACCACAAATCCAAGTTGGTGGTAGGTGTAGAAACCGTTCCGTATCCCAAAGTTTTTAAATTTTTTCTCGGCAATTTTATGATTGACCTCGGGGGAACGCTTAGCGTAAAATCTACGCAAGAAAATAGAGAAGTCTTTCACAGTCATGACGATAGCCATCGGGTAGCACCCATCATTTGCTACGAATCGGTTTACGGAGAATATGTAACCGGCTATGTGCAAAACGGTGCCGATTTTTTGGCAATTATCACCAACGATGCATGGTGGAACGAATCTGAGGGACACAAACAACATCTAAACTATGCCCGTATCAGGGCCATCGAAACCCGTCGAAGCATTGCGCGTTCGGCCAACACAGGTATCTCGGCCATCATCAACCAAAGAGGTGATATAGAAAAGTCTTTAGCCTACAACACAGCCGGTGCTTTAAAAGGTACGCTTAACGCCAACAACAAGCTGACTTTTTACGTGAATCACGGCGATTACATAGCCCGAATTGCAGTATTCATGGCGGGGTTTATTTTTTTAATCAGCCTGTTTCGCAGAAAGAAAATAATTGAGTAGAAGTTTGAATGAGAGCTAAAAAACCGTAAACAGCAGTACTGTGGCTGTCTTTTTGATTCATTATGTCTCTTACAAGCTGTCATACTAAACTCCACTAACTTGTCATGCTGAACCTACTTCTGTCATGCTGAACTTGGTTTAGCATCTTCACCCACAGCAGCAAGACCCTGAAACAAGTTCAGGGTAACAGCCAAAGGGGTTCAGGGTAAGCGATTCACTATGGTATAGGTGTTTATATAAGAAAAGCTACATAAATCAGGATTTGACTGCACGCTACCTGATATTGAAATTTCCCTTTTTACGGATTGGGATAATCACAAAAAAAACCGCCCGACAAGTTTGATTAAAAACCTACCAAACGGCAATTTACAACGGAAAGCTGCGTGCAACTACAAAACCTGAATATGGACGGGCAAGGAAAACTTTTTGTTGAGCAATTCTTTTGATACCTGTAGCTTTTGATAGTTTAATCGGTTTTTGATATAGGATGCAATCACATCATTTTCGGCAGCTACATCTATCACCACAATTTCGCCTTTGCGGTTGAGCATAAATTGTACTTCTGCGTGGGTAGCATCTCTTAAAACAAAACTCGGGTTTTCGAGTAAGCGGGAAATTTCTTGTTGCATTTTTTCCTCTTCTCCCGGTCCGTTTTCGGTAATCGGGCTAAATGCACTGAGGACAAATACGCTACAAAGGAGCAGGGCAAAGATTTTTAGATTTTTCATAATATGCTGTTTTTAAGTGTTATACATTTATAAAGACCGAGCGTTTCCTTTTTTGTTACATCTTTATAAAATGATTAACACAGTCTAAACATTATCATAAAAAAAAACCGCCTCATTGGTGAGACGGCTTTTTTAACTTTAAGAATGCGATATTTATGCCAAAACTGCTTGTACTTTGTCTGCGGCTTCCTGAAACTCAACGGCTGACTGTACTGCCAAACCACTGTTGTCTATGAGTGCTTTGGCAATGTCGGCATTGGTGCCTTGCAAACGCACTATAATGGGTACTTTAATGGCATCGCCCATGTTTTTGTAGGCATCTACCACGCCTTGTGCTACACGGTCGCAGCGCACAATACCGCCAAAAATATTGATGAGTATGGCTTTTACCGCCGGATCTTTTAAAATAATCCGAAAGGCTTCCTCTACCCTTTTGGCATCGGCTGTGCCACCTACGTCGAGAAAATTGGCCGGTTCGCCGCCTGCCTGTTTGATCAAATCCATGGTGGCCATGGCCAATCCGGCACCGTTTACCATACAGCCTACGTTTCCATCTAGGTCAACATAGTTCAATCCAACCGCTTTGGCTTCTACTTCTATGGGGTTTTCCTCGTTCAAATCGCGCATATCGGCGTATTGCTGATGACGAAAAAGGGCATTGTCGTCCAAAACTACTTTGGCATCGACGGCCATAATTTTATCGTCTGATGTTTTTAATACCGGGTTGATTTCAAACAAAGAAGCATCTGCACTCACATAAGCCGTGTAGAGTGCGGTTACAAACTTGGTCATCTCTTTAAAGGCATTGCCCGAAAGCCCGAGGTTGAAAGCAATGCGCCTGGCCTGAAAAGGCAATAAGCCAATGGTTGGGTCAATTTCTTCGGTAAAAATAAGGTGCGGTGTTTTTTCTGCCACGGCTTCTATATCCATGCCGCCTTCGGTAGAATACATAATCATGTTGCGGCCTTTAGCCCTGTTCATCAAAACAGACATATAAAACTCTGAGGTCTCTGAAGGTCCGGGATAGTAAACGTCTTCTGTAATCAAAACCTTTCTAACGCGTTTCCCTGTGGGTGGGGTTTGCGGCGTAACCAAGTCCATCCCTATAATTTTACCGGCTATTTCTTCAACTTCCTGGAGGCTTTTGGCCAGTTTAACACCGCCGCCTTTGCCGCGTCCGCCTGCGTGAATTTGCGCTTTCACAACGTACCACTTGGTACCGGTTTCTGCGGTAAGTTGTTTGGCCGCATCTACGGCTTCTGCTGCGCTGTGTGCCACAATGCCTCGTTGGATTCTGACGCCAAAACTATTTAATATTTGCTTGCCTTGATATTCGTGTAAATTCATCTGAAAAAGGTTTTAATGCTTAAAATATATCACCACAAAAGTAGCAAACCGACCTCAATAAAACCAATGATTCGCTTTTTTTTGGCATAAACCGGCATAAAAAAAACCTGCGGGTAACCACTCCCGCAGGTTCAAACAACATTACAACAAAAACCAACCTTAAAAACTCAAAATGAAACTATATATATTTTTCAAAATTTTTAGTTTTCACCGTTCCGCCCAAGTCGTGGAGCAAATTATACAAACCGAAGAAAGTTCGGTTGATGTACAGAAAATGTTTAGACCCTCTGTTGCCGTTCATCTTTTTTAATTGGGTGTCTTTGGCATATTTTTCGCCTAAGTCGGCTATTTTTCCAAAAAAGTCGGCATCTGAAAAATCAAATGTATCTACATGAAAAGGCTTTGTAAACAAAGACAACATTTCGTGAAATAATTTTGAAAAGTAAACCACTTCATCGGGTGTATCATCGGGTCTGAGAATTTCTAACTCCCGTAGCTTTTGATCGAAAACAGTCGGATTGTCAATAGATTCTTTTTTGGCCAATTCAAAATAAGGCACGTAGAATTCTTCAGGTACTTGTTTGATGCAACCAAAATCGATGGCTATCAGATTGAAATCGTCATCAATCATAAAATTGCCCGGATGCGGATCTGCATGCACCCTTTTGAGTACGTGCATTTGATACATATAAAAATCCCAAAGGGTTTGCGACAATTTATCTTTAATTTCCACCGAATAGCCAACCGATGCCAACTCAGAAAGATGATGGCCTTCCATCCAATCCATGGAAATAATTTTCTCGCAAGAAAGTGCAGGATAATAAACCGGAAATCGAAGGTTCTCGATGTGTTTGCAGTCCGATGCCATTTCCATGCTTTGCTTAATTTCTAGCAAATAATCTGTCTCTTCAACCAGTTTGTCCTCTACTTCTTTAAAATATTTATCAGAATCTTTTGCTTGGATGTTAAACATTTTTAGCGCGAAGGGTTTTACCAATGCCAGGTCTGACGAGATGCTTTGAGCTACTCCGGGATATTGAATTTTCACAGCAATTTTTTTCCCATCCAGAGTAGCCCTATGCACCTGACCAATGCTAGCCGCGTTCACGGACTGCGCATCAAAAGTATCGAATATGTCTTCGGGATATTTCCCGAAATAATTTTTAAAGGTTTTTCTGACCAAAGGCGCAGACAGCGGTGGCACGGAAAACTGCGCCAATGAAAATTTTTCTACGTAAGCCTTTGGCATAATGTTTTTTTCCATACTCAGCATTTGGGCTACTTTTAAAGCACTCCCTTTAAGGCTTTTCAAACCATCATAAATATCTTCCGCATTTTCAGCGTTGAGTTTATCGCGATTCACAGAAGGATTCACCATTTTTTCGCCGTAATACTTTAGGTAGTTACCACCAACTTTGACACCGGTAGTGACCAACTTTGAAGCCCTCCCTATCTTACTAACCGGTATGCTGTCTATTGTTTTCATCTGTTTATTTTATTTATTTTTATCGGTCAGATGGAACACCCTAGGATAATCATACGCCTCTATGTCACTCTTTTTACATGGGTGTTTCATGATTATACCGCTGCTTCTTTCCACAAGAATTTGCCAAAATCCAAAATACCTTCTATTGGTGACGAATCAAAAACATCAAAGACCACTCTAACCGATTTTTCGATAACCAAATCGGTCTTCTCAAAAGAAACGGAATTGTCGTGCATCCAAAATTTCAAAATAAAGAGGGTTTGCACCCAAGCCGCTTCTGCAAAAATCTTTTCGGGGCGTTTGCTAATCTTGTATGATTTTTCTGCGTTGTCGTCTATGACCAATGCTTCGGCAAATGAGACGACCCGCTTGCGAAGTCCGGAAAGTTGCATCAAAGATTTTATATTTTCTTTTTCATTTTCTAAAACAAATAAGACATAGCTTCTGTTGGCTGTCAACAATTCAAAAAAGGTGTAGAAAAAAGTGAGCAACTTTTCTTTAGATGTAAACGTTGAGTAATCCGGATTTTTCTCTGCTAAAGACATGGTATTGTCAAAAAAGAGTTCCCATATACTTTTTTCGAGTGCTTCAAATGAACCGAAACAGGCATAAAACTGTTGTTCTTCAATTTTATGTGTTTTGCAAAATTTATACACAGAAGTCGGTTTCTCACTTTCTTCCAATACATGATGCATATACACATCTATGATAAATTTTGAATCGATTGTTTTTTTTGTAGCCATATCCTTTATATCTGAGACAAAGATAGTACTTTTGTTTAATATTTATAATAATTGTTTAAACAAAAAATGTTAAATAAAATTAAACACAAAATCAGATTCGCCAATATATAGGTGTCAAATTGTCAGTTGCGGACATTTGGTATTTTTATTGGTTAGTGTTGTGCATTAAATATTAAAACAAAAAAACTATGGCAACCGGAAATATCAATGTATCGGTAGAAAACATTTTCCCACTCATCAAGAAATTTTTATATTCGGATCATGAGATTTTTTTAAGAGAGCTCATTTCAAACGCAACCGACGCCACGCTCAAGCTCAAGCATTTGGCGCAGATTGGAGAAGCCAAGGTGGCGTTGGAAAATCCTCAAATTGAGGTAAAAATCAACAAAGAAGACAAGACGCTTCACATTATAGACCAAGGCATCGGGATGACTGCCGAGGAAGTTGAAAAATACATCAACCAGATTGCTTTTTCGGGAGCCGAAGAGTTCTTGGAGAAATACAAAGACAAATCGGCCAAGGATGCCGGAATTATCGGACACTTTGGCTTGGGTTTCTACTCGGCGTTTATGGTGGCCAAGAAGGTGGAAATCATCACCAAATCATACACGGATGCGCCGGCAGCACATTGGGTGTGCGACGGATCACCTTCTTTTACACTTGAGGCCCACGACAAGGCTGACAGAGGTACCGAGATTATTTTGCACATAGCCGATGACAGTACCGAATTTTTAGAAGAATACCGAGTCCGTGAACTCTTGCAGAAATACAACAAATTCATGCCGGTTCCTATTAAATTTGGCACCAAAACCGAGAAAAAGAAAGAAGGCGAAGGCGAAGATGCCAAAGAAACGGAAGTCACTGTTGACAACATCATCAACAACCCAAATCCGGCGTGGACCAAACAACCCACCGATTTGGCTGACGAAGACTACAAGTCGTTTTACCGCGAGTTGTATCCCATGCAGTTTGAAGCGCCTCTATTCCACATTCACCTTAATGTAGATTATCCGTTCAACCTGACAGGGATACTGTATTTTCCAAAACTCACCCAGGATTTGCAAATCCAAAAAGACCGCATTCAACTCTATCAAAACCAAGTTTTTGTCACTGATAATGTGGAAGGCATCGTGCCCGAATTCTTGACCATGTTGCGCGGTGTAATCGATTCGCCCGATATTCCCTTGAACGTTTCCAGATCCTACTTGCAGGCCGATGGCAATGTCAAAAAAATATCGGGTTATATCACCAAAAAAGTATCGGACAAGTTGCAATCGCTTTTCAAGGAAAACCGAACCGATTTTGAGGCCAAATGGAACGATATCAAATTGGTGATTGAATACGGCATGTTGTCTGACGATAAATTTTATGAAAAGGCCAAGTCATTTGCCCTCTTCCCTACTGTGGATGGTAAATTTTACACTTTTGACGAGCTGAAAGAAAGCGTGAAAAACCTGCAAACCGACAAAGACGACAAGCTGGTTTTGCTTTACGCCACAGACAAAGATGCACAGCACAGCTATATAGACGCTGCAAAAGAGAAAAATTTCGAGGTGTTGTTGTTAGACTCACCTCTCACGGCACATTATATTCAAAAACTTGAGTCTGCGCACGAAAAAGTGACTTTCGCCAGGGTGGATGCAGATCATTTGGACAATCTGATCAAAAAAGACGAAACGGTTATATCTAAATTATCGGACGCGCAAAAAGAAACACTGAAACCGATTATCACAGAGGCTGTTCCACAAAATTATGTTGTCCAACTCGAAGCTATGGATAGCCAGGCTCCGCCATTTATGATTACACAACCCGAATTTATGCGCCGGATGCAAGACATGAGCAAAATGGGAGGCGGTATGTTTGGCAGCAGCCACATGCCGGAGATGTATCACTTGGTTGTCAACACCAACCACGAATTGGTTTCAAAGATTTTGGAAACCAAAACCAAGGCCAAGAAAGAAAAACTCATCAAACAAGGTATAGATTTGGCGCGCTTGTCTCAAAACTTGCTTAAAGGAGAAGAAATGACCGCTTTCATCAAACGAAGTTTTGAGTTGATAAAATAGCTTTATTTTTACCCGATGAAGTTTGCCTGCGCTACAATTTAAAATAGCAGCGCGTTAATGATATGGATGTACCGCCTAATCTTGATGGATAGGCGGTACTGAATTTAAAAAATTAAAGAAATACATGAAAAATACCAATCCACCGATGCAGTTTCAGTTTGGGTAAAGGTATTTATTTTAGGAATTAAGGATAAAACCTCACAGGTTTTAAAAACCTGTGAGGTTTAAAAAAGATAACAGGAGCATGATGAGTTAGGGTGTTTCCTACCTGCGCTGAGTACAGTCGAAGCATGACCTTTAAAATCAGTTGTATTGAGCGAAGTCGAAATAAATAATATAAACAGATGAAAATATACACCAAAACCGGTGATTTGGGTCAGACATCCCTTTTTAGCGGCAAACGCGTACCCAAGCACCACATGCGTGTAGAAAGCTATGGCAATGTGGATGAGCTCAATGCATTTTTGGGTCTGTTGCGCGATCAAATTACCGATGCAGCACTCAAAGCATTCCTTTTAAACATCCAACATCAACTCTTTGTGATTGGATCCCATTTGGCCTTTGAGCCGGATGCCTCGGCAAAAAACAAACGATTGGCGGCTCAAATTCCGCGGCTTGAAGCTGTGGAAATTGAAAAACTCGAAACAGAAATAGACCGTATGCAAGCCGCATTGCCCAAAATGACACATTTCATTTTGCCCGGAGGTCATCCTGTAGTTTCTTCCTGCCATGTGGCGCGAAGTGTTTGCCGCAGGGCCGAACGAAGTGTCACCCAGCTTTATGAAACCGAAGCGGGAGATCCTAACTTGCTCATATATCTAAACAGGCTTTCAGATTATCTGTTTGTACTTTGCCGTTTTTTATCACAGCTTTTACAAGTACCGGAAATCAAGTGGATTCCCAACGCGTAAGACTTTCAAAACAGCCTAAGTAGAATCTATAAAATTTCTCGGTTTTATTTTTTTAAAAAAAATAAACAAAAAAAAAACGTACGGTTTGATAAGTGTTTGTTAATTTGCAAACATTCCGATGATGGAACTTAAAACCGAACGCTTATGCTCAACTACGTTATTCGGGAAAATGAAACTTTCAGGCACTTAGAAGGTCTTCCTTTTGAAGCCGGCAAGATTATTTGGGTAGATTTGATTGAGGCCACAGAAGAAGAGAAAAAAGAGGTAGAAATCTACTTTAAAGTAGAACTCTTCACCAAACAAGAAACTGAGGAAATTGAAAGCAGTTCGCGTTACATAGAAAGCGAAGACGAGATTGGTATCAACATGAATTTTGTTTCATTGACTCTTGAGAGTTACCAATACGAGCCGGTTTCCTTTATTGTGAAAAACAAAGTACTGATTACCCAACGAAACACGAGTTTTCACACCTTTAAAGACACCTACAGAAAACTCAAAATTACCAAACCCGAAGACGGTGACGATATTTTTCTGAATATACTGGATACCCGTATCGATTTTGATGCGGATTTGATTGAGAACATCACCGAACAAATTTCAATCATCAGTAAAAAACTGGTAAAATCTGACGACCTTAACCGTGAGCTCTTACTAAAAATCACCTCGCTTCAAGAAACCACGATTGCCATTAGAGAAAATATTGTTGAAAAACAGCGCATCTTATCGTCTGTGATGAAAAGCCGTTTGTTTCCAAAAGAAGATACCGAAAAGATCCGGATTATGTTTAAAGATGTAAGTTCACTCTTGGAGCACACCTCTTTCAATTTTGAAAGATTGGAGTTTCTTCAAAACACTTTTTTAGGTCTATTGGATATGGAGCAAAACCGCGTGATCAAAATTTTCACAGTGGTCACGGTCGTCTTTATGCCACCCACACTCATAGCCAGTATGTATGGCATGAACTTTAGATTTATGCCAGAATTAGGTCAGACATGGGGTTATCCTTTTGCCATTATACTGATGATTCTTTCCTCTGCTTTCACGCTCATGTTTTTCAAAAGAAAAAAATGGTTGTAGGCGTGTGCAAGCCGTTTAAAAATAAGGATTTGTTTTGTTAATAAACTAAGTCGGGCGTTAAAACAATAAAAATTACCCTGTAACAATTAAATTTGCTATCACCCAATGGAACCATTCGACGCCGTCATTATAGGCAGTGGCCCCTCAGGCGCCAGCACAGCAATAAAATTGGCCGAAGCCGGCTGGAAAATAGCCCTTGTTGAAAAAGAAATACTCCCGCGCTACAAGACTTGTGGCGGCGGGCTCGTGTATCGTGGCAGAAATTATTTGCCATTCGATATTTCATCGGCAGTAGAACGTGAGTTACACCAAGTCGAAATCTTTTTCGGAAAAAAGAGCACCTTAATTTTTAAAGCGCAACGCGAAAAGCCGATCGTAACCATGATTATGCGCGACAGTTTTGATTCTTTACTCGTCAATCAGGCAAAAAAGCATAGCATTGTCATCTATGAGGGCGAAAAAATAACCGGTTTAGAAAACGATGAAAACAAAGATTTGGCAGTTGTCAAAACAGACAAAAGAACGATAGCCGCTAAGTTTGTCATTGCTGCTGACGGTGCATTAAGCCCTACCGCCAAGCTTGCCGGCTGGCCCGAAACCCGCCAGATTTGTCCGGCACTGGAATACGAAATCAAAGTCTCTCCTACCGATTTTGAGCGACTGTCTAAAACCGTTCGCTTCGATATGGATGTTGTGCCTAAAGGTTACGGCTGGTGTTTCCCCAAAAAAAACCATCTTTCTGTAGGCGTCGGAAATTTTATGAAATTGACAAAAACCCTCAATCTCAAAACATATTACCAAGACTATCTGCAAACCTTGGGCATATCCAACGTATTGGAAGAACAAGCACATGGGTTTATCATTCCTATCTCGCCGAGAACGGACGGTTTTGTTAAGCATCGTGTTTTTTTAATCGGCGATGCAGCAGGCTTTGCAGATCCGGTTACCGCCGAAGGCATTTCCAATGCCATTCTGTCCGGAAACTTGGTAGCCAAAGCCCTTGTTGAGAGCCAAGCAAATCTTGACAAAGCGACTTTGCTGTATCAACAATATCTGGATGAGAAAATTTTGCCGGAACTTTTGACCGGCATCAAATTGGCAAAACTGTTCTACAACAACCAAAAACTCCGAAACCTGATGTTACAAAAGCTTGGTCAAACCGCTACGGAAGCTATGACAGATGTGTTTATGGGCGTTCGCTCCTACCCTAAAGACTACAAAGAAAGTATCCGAAGACGATTGAAGCTAATGGTTTTTTCTTTAAAAAAAAATCCCGATTTTTGAAAACCGGGATTTTAAAATTTGTCAAAGGACAGCTCAGATTTTCACCTTAAAAGCTTTTTCCTGAGGAAAATAAGCAACGTCGTCCAATTCTTCTTCTATGCGTAGGAGTTGGTTGTATTTTGCCATCCGATCGGAGCGCGAAGCAGAACCGGTTTTGATTTGTCCGGTATTGAGCCCTACGGCCAAATCGGCTATGGTAGTGTCTTCCGTTTCACCGGATCTGTGCGACATCACGCAAGTAAAGCCCGCATTTTTAGCCATGTTTACCGCTGCTATGGTTTCTGTCAAAGTTCCGATTTGGTTTACTTTGATCAAAATCGAGTTTGAAATATTGTTTTCAATTCCTTTAGACAAACGTTCCACATTGGTCACAAAAAGGTCGTCACCAACCAATTGAACGCGATCGCCAATCAACTCGGTCAAGTATTTCCAACCATCCCAGTCGTTTTCATCCATACCGTCTTCGATAGAGATGATAGGATACTTGGTAGCCAACTCGGCCAAATAGTCGGCCTGTTCTTTTGAATTCCTGACGATGCCGCTTTCGCCTTCAAACTTGGTATAGTCGTATTTGCCATTTTCAAAAAATTCTGAAGCAGCACAATCGAGTGCCAGGTAAACTTCTTCTCCGGCTTTGTAACCCGCCTTGGTGATGGCTTCTATAACCGTATCCAAGGCATCTTCTGTGCCTTTAAAACTTGGTGCAAAACCACCTTCGTCACCCACAGCAGTGGTGAGGTTTCTATCGTGCAAGATTTTTTTCAGGTTGTGAAAAATCTCTGTACCCATTTGCATGGCGTGTGTAAAATTTTTGGCTCTTACCGGCATAATCATGAATTCTTGAAAAGCGATAGGCGCGTCGGAGTGCGAGCCACCGTTTACAATATTCATCATCGGCACAGGAAGTGTATTAGCGCTCACGCCGCCTATGTAGCGATACAAAGGTTGGCCCAATTCTTCGGCAGCGGCTTTGGCTACGGCCATGGAAACGCCCAAAATGGCATTGGCGCCAAGTTTGGATTTGTTGGGCGTACCATCGAGCTCAATCATGCGTTTGTCGATGAGGTTTTGTTCAAAAACGGAGTAACCTTCAATTTCATCTGCAATAAGTGTATTGACATTTTCCACGGCTTTCAACACGCCTTTTCCCATATAGTTTTTTCCACCATCGCGCAACTCCACAGCTTCGTGTTCGCCTGTTGAGGCGCCTGACGGAACGGCAGCCCTACCCAATACGCCGTTGGTGGTGATGACATCTACTTCCACAGTTGGATTTCCTCGCGAATCGAGTATTTGTCTGGCGTGAATTTTCAAAATTGAACTCATAATAAAAGTGTTTTTATGGATTTAAGGTTTGTTAAATTTCCACCGTTTGATGGATGTGTTGCATAAATTGATCGAATAAATAAGCCGAATCGTGTGGTCCGGGACTTGCTTCCGGATGGTATTGGACAGAGAAAACCGGTTTGCCTTTCAATTTAATCCCCATTACCGTTTGATCGTTCAGGTGGTAGTGTGTAAGCTGTACTTCTTGATGTGCTTCCACTTCCGCTCTGCTGATGGCAAAACCGTGGTTTTGAGAAGTAATCTCGCCTTTTCCGGTTTCCATATTCAACACAGGATGGTTTATACCACGATGCCCGTGGTGCATTTTGAAAGTGGGAATACCATTGGCCAGTGCCAAAATTTGATGCCCCAAGCAGATGCCAAAAAGCGGCTTGCCGGAAAGTAAAATTTTCTGAGTATTAGCGATAGGATCTTTCAGCGGTTCGGGATCACCCGGACCGTTTGACAAGAAATAACCATGCGGGTTCCAGCTTTCCATTTCTTCAAAAGAAGTGTCATAAGGATAGACTTTTACATAGGCACCTCGATTTGCAAAATTGCGAAGTATATTTTTTTTGATACCTAAGTCTAAAGCTGCAATGCGAATTGCAGATTCGGGGTTTCCGAAAAAGTAAGGTTCCGATGTAGATACTTTAGAAGCCAATTCGAGTCCTTTCATGGAAGGCATGGCTTGTAACTGTTCTTTGAGTGTGTCGAGCTTGTCAATTTCTGTCGTAATCAGTCCGTTCATGGCACCGTGTTCGCGTAGGTGGGTAACCAATTGGCGTGTATCTACATCCGAAACGGCAATCAGTTTGTGTTGTTCGAGAAAGGAAGCCAAGGTATCGTCGGCGGCCACTCGTGAGGCAACATAGCTAAAGTTTCTGCAAATGAGTCCGGAAATTTTGATAGTGTCTGACTCGGACTCTTCGCTTTTCACACCATAATTACCGATGTGTGCATTGGTAGTCACCATCAATTGGCCAAAATAGGATGGGTCCGTAAAAATCTCTTGATAACCGGTCATTCCGGTATTAAAGCACAATTCGCCAAAAGCTGTTCCGTGCACGCCTACCGCTTTGCCGTGAAAAACAGTGCCGTCAGACAGCAGTACTAGGGCCTTTGAACGCGATTGAAATTTCATAATCAACAAGTGTTTAGGGTTTACAAAATAACATAAAAAAAAGGATAAATCGAAACGACTTATCCTTTTTGAGTGTTAAGAAATGGTACATTTATTCCTTATTTGTTTCGGCTGAACCTTCATCTTTGGGTGTTTCGGGTGCAGGTGTCGCTTTGTCTTCGGCTACGGCTTCGGGAGCTGCTTTCACAGTTTCAACGGTTTCTTTTTTCTTACCGCCGCGTCTTCTAGTTTTCTTTTTGGCAGTAGCTTCAGTGTTGTAGGTTTCGTTGTAGTCAACCAACTCTATCATACACATATCGGCGTTATCGCCCAATCGGTTGCCCAATTTAATGATACGTGTATAGCCTCCGGGTCTGTCGCCAACTTTTGCGGCTACGTCTCTAAAAAGTTCGGTAACTGCATATTTACTTCTGATTCGAGAAAAAACGGTACGTCGGTTGTGCGTCGTATCTTCTTTGGCTTTGGTAATGATAGGTTCAACAAAAACTTTTAATGCCTTGGCTTTGGCAACTGTAGTGTTGATTCGCTTATGTTCTATCAGCGAACAAGCCATATTAGCCAACATGGACTTTCTATGGGCAGTTTGTCTGCTTAGGTGATTAAATTTCTTTCCGTGTCTCATGATTTCTATTCAAGTTTGAAACGCTTGTTAAATAGCGTTAGTCTTTATCTAATTTATACTTGGTTAAGTCCATTCCAAAGTTGAGTCCTTTAACAATAACGAGTTCTTCCAATTCTGTCAATGATTTTTTACCAAAGTTTCTGAACTTCATCAAATCGTTTTTGTTGAAAGAAACCAAATCGCCTAGGGTTTCTACTTCGGCTGCTTTGAGGCAGTTTAAGGCACGCACAGACAAATCCATATCAACCAATTTGGTTTTAAGCAATTGTCTCATGTGCAAAGACTCTTCGTCGTAGGTTTCTGTTTCGGCTACCTCATCAGATTCAAGTGTGATGCGCTCATCTGAGAACAGCATAAAGTGATGAATCAGGGTTTTGGCGGCTTCAGTCAAGGCATCTTTGGGATGTATGGAACCATCAGTAATGATGTGAAATACGAGTTTCTCAAAATCCGTTTTTTGTTCTACACGGAAGTTTTCGATGGCGTATTGTACATTTTTAATTGGCGTATAGATAGAATCTATAAAGATAGTTCCAAAAGGTGCATTGGCTTTTTTGTTCTCTTCGGCAGGCACGTAGCCACGGCCTTTCTCTATCGTAAATTCGAAGTTAAGAGAGACATTAGACTCTTTGTTGAGCAATACCAAATCGGGGTTTAACACCTGAAAACCGGAAATAAACTTTTGCAAGTCGCCGGCAGTCACTACTTCGGAACCGGTAATTGCCACAGAAACGGTTTCGTTATCCGAATCTTCGATTTGGTTTTTAAAACGGATTTGTTTGAAGTTGAGGATGATTTCGGTAACGTCTTCCACAACGCCTTTGATGGTGGAAAATTCGTGTTCTACACCTTCGATTCTCAGAGAGGTGACGGCAAAGCCTTCCAATGAGGAAAGCAAAACCCTTCGGAGTGCGTTACCCACTGTAAGACCGTAACCGGGTTCAAGAGGTCTGAATTCAAATCGACCTTCGAAATCCGTAGAATCGATCATTATAACTTTGTCCGGTTTTTGAAAATTTAATATGGCCATAATCTTATATTATCAGGAATTAGGATTATTTAGAGTACAATTCGACAATCAATTGTTCTTTGATGTTTTCTGGTATTTGTACACGTTGGGGAACGCTCACAAAAGTGCCTTCCATTTTATCTGCATTCCAGCTGAGCCATTCATAAACATTTGAAGATCGGGACAATGATTCTTCTATGGTAGCCAGTGACTTTGATTTTTCTCTTACGCCAACAACATCGCCTGGTTTAAGGCTGTAGGAAGGAATGTTCACGATTTCTCCGTTGACGGTGATGTGCCTGTGCGACACCAATTGGCGTGCACCGCTTCTGCTGGTAGAAATTCCAAATCTATACACGACATTGTCAAGCCTAGACTCGCATAATTGAAGCAAAACTTCACCGGTAATACCGTGGCTTCGGGTTGCTTTTTTAAACATGTTGCTAAACTGACGTTCCAAAACACCATAGGTATATTTGGCTTTTTGTTTTTCCATCAGCTGAACAGCATATTCAGACTTTTTTGATCTTTTGCTAGCCAAACCGTGTTGGCCGGGCGGGTAATTTTTTCTTTCGAAAGATTTGTCTTCTCCAAAAATGGCTTCGCCGAATTTACGGGCGATTTTTGATTTGGGACCTACGTATCTTGCCATAAAACTAAAATTTGTGCGACTGAAAACGGGAATTAAGGTCTATCCTTCGCCGTCAGATTCAGAAGCGGGGTTATGAAAATTAATTAAACTCTTCTTCTCTTGGGTGGTCTGCATCCGTTGTGCGGAATCGGAGTCACGTCGATGATTTCGGTTACCTCGATACCGGAATTGTGTATAGATCGGATGGCTGATTCTCTGCCGTTACCCGGACCTTTCACAAAAACACGCACTTTTCTGAGCCCTGCGTCCATGGCTGTTTTTGAAGCCTCTTCTGCAGCCACCTGTGCGGCGTATGGTGTGTTTTTCTTAGAACCTCTAAAACCCATTTTACCGGCAGAGGACCAAGAAATCACTTCTCCTTTTTTGTTGGTCAAAGAAATGATAATATTATTGAACGATGCTGTAACGTGAGCTTCCCCACTTGCATCAACAATGACTTTGCGCTTTTTTGAAGTTGTCTTCGCCATAATACCTAGTTATTATTTAGTTGCTTTTTTCTTGTTGGCAACAGTTTTTCTTTTTCCTTTACGTGTACGCGAATTGTTTTTGGTTCGCTGCCCGCGCAACGGCAATCCGGAACGGTGACGGATGCCACGGTAACAACCGATGTCCATCAAACGTTTGATGTGCAGTTGGACTTCGGAACGAAGTTCACCTTCAATTTTGAAACCGCTTACAGCTTCTCGGATGCCGGCTATAGCCGCATCATCCCAATCTTGCACTTTGGTGTCTTCGTTGACTCCGGCTTGTGCCAAAATTTCTTTAGCTCTGCTTCTGCCTATACCGAAAATATAAGTCAGAGCAATGGCGCCACGTTTTTGTTTGGGTAAATCTACCCCTGCAATTCTTGCCATAATTAACCTTGTCTTTGTTTGAATCTAGGATTAGCTTTATTAATCACATACAACCGACCTTTGCGGCGTACGATTTTGCATTCTGGACTTCTCTTTTTTACGGATGCTCTTACTTTCATGGTATAGCTATTAATATCTGTATGTTATTCTTGCTTTTGATAAGTCGTAAGGACTCATTTCTAACTTCACTTTATCACCGGGTAACAATTTAATATAGTGCATACGCATCTTACCCGATATGTGCGCCGTCACTATGTGACCGTTTTCCAATTCGACTCTGAACATAGCGTTGGAAAGCGCTTCGATGATGGATCCGTCTTGTTCTATTGCCGATTGCTTTGCCATATTATGCGATTGCTTTACGTTTTTTTCCTGTTTTCATCAAGCCGTCGTAATGACTGTTTAGAAGGTATGAATTCACCTGTTGCAAGGTATCAATGGCCACACCCACCATAATCAGTAATGAGGTGCCTCCATAGAACAATGCCCAACCTTGTTGCACACCTATAATATTGACTATAATAGCAGGAAATACGGCTATGAGTGCTAAAAACAACGAGCCTGGAAAAGTGATTTGAGACATGATTTTGTCTAAATAATCACCGGTTTCTTTACCCGGTCTGATGCCCGGAATAAATCCGCCGCTACGTTTTAGGTCGTCGGCCATTTTATTGGTAGGCACTGTGATAGCGGTATAAAAATAGGTAAACAATACGATGAGCAGTGCAAACAGCACATTATACCAAAATCCGAAAATATTGCTGAGTGCCGCTGTAAAAGATTGTGCCAATTCTGAGTCTGAAAGGCCAACCACAGCTGCTGGTATAAACATGATTGCTTGTGCGAAAATGATTGGCATTACTCCCGATGCGTTCAATTTGAGCGGAATGTATTGTCTGCTTCCGGCCACATTTCGTTCCATCACTCCGGTAGCAGATCTTCGTGCGTATTGTACAGGAATTCTGCGAACCGCCATCACGAGCATGACAGATAGCAAGATGATGACTAGCCATATGATAATTTCGATAAGAATCAAGATAAGTCCGCCGTTTGATTCTGTAACTCTAGATGTAAATTCTTGTAAGAAGGAAATGGGCAACCTGGCGATGATACCTACCATGATGAGTAGTGAAATACCATTACCGATACCTTTATCAGTAATTTTTTCACCCAGCCACATGGCAAAAATTGTTCCTGTGGTGAGGATGATCACTGAGGAAACCCAAAACATGGTGCTGTAACCAATAAGGAAAGCCGATTCAGGGATACCCAAAGCAGGAAGACTAGCCAAATAACTCGGAGCTTGTACCAATGTGATGGCGATGGTTAGCCAACGTGTAATCTGGTTTATTTTCTTGCGCCCGCTTTCGCCTTCTTTCTGCAACTTTTGCAGGTAAGGAACGGCGATTCCCATCAATTGCACCACAATAGAAGCAGAGATGTAAGGCATAATACCCAGGGCGAGTATGGATGCATTGGCAAAAGCACCTCCGGTAAAAGCATTGAGTAGGCCTAACAAACCACTTTGGGTATTGTCGGCTAATTGAGATAATTGAGATGCATCAATACCGGGAAGTGGCACATGGGCACCAAACCGATAGACCAATAGCAATCCTAAAGTAACCAAGATACGGCTACGCAGGGCTTCAATTTTCCAAATATTTTTTAATGTCTCAATAAGCTTCATTGGGCCTAATTATAGGGTTTTAGCTTCGCCTCCGGCGGCTTCAATAGCAGCAAGAGCAGTAGCAGTAAATTTGTGAGCAGTGACTTCCAGTTTGGCTTTCAATTCGCCACGACCTAAAATTTTTATCAAGTCGTTTTTAGTAGCCAGCCTATTTTCTACCAAGAATTCGTGGGTAATGGCAGTGGCTTTGGTTTTATCTGCCAAAGCTTGCAGGGTATCCAAATTGATGCCTTGATATTCTACCCTGTTGATGTTGGTAAATCCAAATTTAGGCACTCGACGTTGCAAGGGCATTTGACCACCTTCAAATCCAATCTTTTTGGAATATCCGGAGCGCGATTTGGCACCTTTATGTCCACGTGTAGAAGTACCGCCTTTTCCGGAACCTTGTCCGCGACCTTCACGTTTGTTTTGGTTATGCAAAGAACCGTCTGCCGGTTTTAAGTTACTTAAGTTCATAGTTGTTATTTTACTTCTTCTACCGAAATCAAATGTTTCACTTTATTGATCATTCCGTGTATAGACGGAGAATCTTGATGCTGTACAGATTTACCGATGCGTCCAAGACCCAATGATGCGAGGGTTCTTTTCTGTGTATCGGTTCTTTTGATACTGCTCTTTACTTGTGTTACTTTCAATGTAGCCATCTTACTGCTTCGTTTATTAACCGTTAAATACTTTATCGAGAGAGATACCTCTTTGCTTGGCAACGGTGTGGGCATTTCTCAATTTGAGCAAGGCATCAAAGGTAGCTTTAACCACGTTGTGTGGGTTAGAGGAACCTTGAGACTTTGACAATACATCGTGTATGCCTACAGACTCCAATACCGCACGGACAGCACCACCGGCAATTACACCGGTACCGGGCGCAGCGGGTAAGAGGTTGACGCGCGCGCCACCGTACTTCCCTTTTTGGGGATGTGGAATGGATGCGTGTTTGATGGGGATACGCACCAAATTCTTTTTAGCATCTTCTACCGCTTTGGCGATGGCATCTGCTACTTCTTTTGATTTGCCCAATCCCTGTCCAACCACTCCTTTTTCGTCTCCTACCACAACGATAGCAGAGAATCCGAAAGCACGACCACCTTTGGTTACTTTGGTAACGCGTTGCACGCCGACCAAACGGTCTTTGAGTTCAATTCCACTGGGTTTAACGCGTTCTACGTTTGTATAGTTCTCCAACATAATACTTAGAATTTTAGTCCGCCTTCTCGGGCACCTTCTGCTAATGATTTAACTCTTCCGTGATATAGATATCCGCCCCGATCAAAAGAGATGGTTTCGATACCTTTCTGTTGTGCGCGTTCGGCTATCAATTTTCCGACAAGGTTTGCCTTTTCGGTTTTGTTGCCTTTGGCGGCTGTAATTTCTTTGTCTCTTGAAGATGCGGCTACCAGGGTTACCTTGGCCACATCGTCAATGATTTGCGCGTATATTTCATTGTTACTTCTGAACACCGACAAACGAGGTCTTTCTGTTGAACCGTTAACCGTTTTTCGGATTCTGTAATGAATGCGTCTTCTTCTATTTTGTTTAACTAATGCCATAATCAATCTTATTATGCTGATTTACCTGCTTTACGTCTGATTTGTTCGCCCACAAACTTGATACCTTTACCTTTATAAGGTTCCGGCCTTCTGAAAGAACGAATCTTTGCAGCTACGTGACCCAACAGTTGTTTGTCGTGTGATGATAATTTTATAACCGGGTTTTTACCTTTCTCACTTACGGTTTCTACTTTTACCTCGGGGGCAATTTCAAAAACGATGTTGTGTGAAAAACCCAACGCCAAGTCTAATTTCTGACCTTGGTTTGAAGCCCTGTAACCCACACCAACCAATTCGAGTTGTTCTGAAAAACCTTCAGAAACACCTGTTACCATATTGCTGATCAAAGAACGGTAAAGACCGTGTTTGGCACTGGCAGATTTGGTGTCGTTTGACGGGGAAACAACCAACTCACCATCGTTTATCTCCAAGGATACTTCTGAAAAGTCCTGAGTCAACGTACCGAGTTTTCCTTTTACTTCAACTACCTGTTCGCCTAGGGTGATGGTTACACCTTGCGGAATGGTAATCGGATTTTTTCCTATTCTGGACATTTTGTCGAAATATTTTTATTAGTAAACGTAACAAATAACTTCGCCACCTACATTCTCTTTACGAGCTTGTTTGCTAGTCATCACTCCATGTGAAGTTGAAACTATGGCTATTCCCAATCCATTTAAAATACGCGGTAACTCTGTAGCTCCTGCGTATTTTCTCAAGCCGGGTTTGCTGATGCGTTGCAAATCTTTGATGACGGAGTCTTTGGTTACTTTGTCATATTTCAAAGCAATTTTAATGCTGCCTTGCGCATCGCTATCTTCAAATTTATAACTCAAAATATAACCTTGGTCAAAAAGGATTTTGGTCATTTCCTTTTTCAATTTAGAAGCCGGAATCTCAACAACTTTATGGTTGGCACGAACGGCGTTTCGAATTCTAGTCAGATAATCTGCGATTGGATCTGTGTTCATAATACTTTTCTTTAAACCTGAATAAATTTACCAGCTTGCTTTTTTCACTCCCGGAATAAGACCTTGGTTTGCCATTTCACGGAAAGTAACACGTGATATGCCAAATGTTCTCATATATCCTTTTGGTCTTCCTGTCAGTTTGCAACGGTTGTGCAAACGAACCGGCGAAGCATTTTTGGGGATTCTTTGCAAGGCTTCATAATCACCGGCTTCTAGTGCTTCTTTGCGTTTTGCTGCATACTTCTCTACCAATTTCTGACGCTTTACCTCGCGTGCTTTCATGGATTCTTTTGCCATAATTAATTCTTTTTAAAAGGTAAACCTAGTTCGGCTAATAATGATTTTGCTTCTTTATCGGTTTGGGCGCTGGTCACGAAAGTGATGTCCATACCGTTGATTTTATTAACCTTGTCTATGTCGATTTCAGGAAATATAATTTGTTCCGTAACACCGAGGTTGTAATTTCCGCGACCGTCAAAACCTGTAGCTTTTACACCGTTAAAATCGCGTACTCGTGGCAGGGCGGTAGTCACCAAACGGTCTAAAAACTCGTACATCTTTTCGCCTCTCAAGGTCACTTTAGCTCCAATTGCCATAGCTTTACGGAGTTTAAAATTTGAAACGTCCTTTTTAGAATAGGTGGCGATGGCTTTTTGACCTGATATACGGCTCAATTCGTCAACTGCGTATTCAATGAGTTTCTTATCGGCAACGGCATCACCCACTCCTCTGGAAATAACGATTTTTTCCAACTTAGGCACTTGCATGATGTTTTTGTAACCAAATTCCTTTTCCAGATTGGGCACAATACGCTCCTTGTATTCTTGTTTTAGTCTTGCTACGTAGGCCATAACTATATCAATTGATTGGATCTTTTTGAAAATCTTACTTTTTTATCACCTTCTACTCTAAAACCAACGCGTGTTGTTTTCTTCGTTTCAGCATCTATAAGTGCCACATTTGACACATGAATAGGAGCTTCTTTTTTGATGATTCCACCTTGTGGGCTTTTGGTGCTCGGTTTTGTGTGTTTCGAAACCAGGTTGACACCTTCCACAATTACTTTGTCTTTTGAAAAATCTACACTGAGGATTTTTCCTTCTTCGTTTTTGTGTTCTCCGCTTATCACGCGAACCAAATCACCGGTCTTGATTTTAAATTTCTTCATCATCGTATTTTTTATAGCACTTCAGGTGCCAGTGATACAATTTTCATAAATTGTTTTTCGCGCAGTTCGCGGGCCACAGGGCCGAATACACGTGTACCTCTCATTTCTCCGGTTGGGTTCAACAGCACACAAGCGTTGTCGTCAAATCGGATATACGAACCATCCGGACGTCTCACTTCTTTTACAGTACGAACTACAACGGCGGTAGAGACTTGACCTTTTTTCACGTTGCCCGATGGGGTGGCATCTTTCACGGTGACAACAATTTTGTCACCCACAGAGGCGTATCTTCTTCCGGTTCCGCCTAAAACGCGGATAGCAAGTACTTCTTTGGCTCCGGTATTATCGGCTACTTTGAGCCTTGATTCTTGTTGTATCATAATTACTTAGCTCTTTCGATGATTTCTACTAATCGCCAACATTTGTTTTTGCTCAACGGACGGGTCTCCATGATTTTTACCGTGTCGCCAATGTTGCAGTCGTTGTTTTCGTCATGTGCAACATATTTTTTTGTCTTCAATACGAATTTACCGTACATGGGGTGTTTCACGCGTTCCACTTCGGAAACCACTATGGATTTCGTCATTTTGTCACTGGTGACAACGCCTATTCGTTCTTTTCTTAAATTTCTTGTCATATCGGGTGATATATAATTTAATTTGCGAGTCTGGCTGATTGCTCAGTTTTGATTCGGGCTACTGTTTTTCTGATATTCTTCAATTGAATAGGATTTTCAAGTGGGGTGATGGCATGGGCAACCTTCAAATCCTGGTATTTACCTTGCAATTCTGCCAATTTATCTGTCAAATCCTGGTCGTTCAATTTGCTAATTTCTGCTTGTTTCATGTGTGTATTTTTTTTTAAAGATCAGATGTAATGCCTGTCAATCTTATCGGTTGGTTTGATAAAAATATAATGGACATTTCACGATTCCTAAATATTAAGCTTGATAGTCATTAGCAACAATAAACCTGGTTTTGGTTGGAAGTTTTTGTGCTGCCAAACGCAGGGCTTCTTTGGCCACATCCATTGGCACACCGCCAACTTCAAAGACAATACGTCCCGGTTTTACAACGGCTACCCAATATTCAACCGCACCTTTACCTTTACCCATACGAACCTCTAGTGGTTTTTTGGTGATAGGTTTGTCCGGAAATATCTTAATCCACAATTGGCCTTCACGTTTCATATATCTTGTGGCTGCAATACGCGCTGCCTCAATTTGACGCGAAGTAATAAAAACGGATTCTAACGCCTTAATCCCAAACATTCCGTTCGATAAAAGATGCCCGCGTTGTGAAACGCCTTTCATCTTTCCTTTTTGCTGCTTGCGATATTTTGTTCTTTTTGGCTGTAACATGATTGCTTATGCTTTATAAAAACAAATGATTATTTTCTTTTTTTACCTTTTGATGACGGTCTGCCGGAACCTTTTTGAGTTTGTCCACCTGTCGTTGGTTTTTTAGACAAACCAACCAATGGGGAAAGCTCTCTTTTTCCGTAAACCTCACCTTTCATGATCCATACTTTTACACCCAATCTTCCGTAGGTGGTATGTGCTTCTACCAAAGCGTAGTCAATATCAGCTCTGAATGTTGACAGTGGAATTCTACCATCTTTGTAAGATTCGGTACGTGCCATTTCAGCGCCGTTTAACCTGCCAGCAATTTGTATCTTGATACCCTCAGCATTCATTCGCATGGCTGCAGCGATGGCCATTTTGATGGCGCGTCTGTATGATATACGACTTTCAATTTGGCGGGCAACACTAGAGGCTACAAGATAGGCATCCAGCTCAGGTCGCTTGATTTCAAAGATGTTTAACTGAACTTCTTTGTCTGTGATTTTTTTGAGCTCCTCTTTAAGTTTGTCAACTTCTTGGCCGCCTTTTCCGATAATAATACCGGGGCGGGCTGTAGTAATCGTAACTGTGACTAACTTAAGGGTTCTTTCTATAATAACTCTAGATACGCTGGCTTTGGCCAAACGCACGTGGATATATTTTCTGATTTTGTCGTCTTCAGCCAATTTATCTCCGTAGTCGTTACCACCATACCAGTTAGACTCCCAGCCTCTGATGATACCCAAACGATTGCCAATTGGATTGGTCTTCTGTCCCATATCTTATTGATTAATTGCTTACCGATTGATTAATGGCATTCAACACGATGGTTACGTGGTTTGAACGCTTTCTGATTCTGTGTGCACGACCTTGTGGTGCAGGTCTCAAACGCTTGAGCATTGTACCGCCGTCAACCCTGATTTCGCTGACGTACAAACCTGCTTTTTCAACATCTGCATCCTCGTTTTTAGCTTGCCAGTTTGCAATAGCAGAGAGCAATAATTTTTCTACTTTGGAAGCAGCTTCTTTACTACTGAATTTCAAAAGTGCCAAAGCACGATCTACTTTTTGTCCTCTGATTTGGTCAACCACCAAACGCATTTTGCGTGGTGAAGTTGGGCAATTGTTGAGCTTGGCGAAAGCGGTTTGTTGCTTTTCCAATTTGATTGCCTTGGCTCTTTCATGTTTTCGAACTCCCATAGCCTTTATTTTTTACCTTTATTTTTAGCTCCGGCGTGACCTCTAAAGGAACGCGTTGGAGAAAATTCACCTAACTTATGTCCCACCATGTTTTCTGTTACGTAAACAGGTATGAATTGCCTGCCGTTGTGAACTGCAATCGTTTGACCGACAAAATCCGGTGTTATCATCGATGCACGAGACCAAGTTTTCAAAACAGTCTTCTTGTTGGATTCAATATTGGAGTGAATCTTTTTCTCGAGTTTGAAGTGAACGTAAGGTCCTTTTTTTAATGATCTTGCCATAATACTATTTCTTTCTACGTTCTACAATGTATTTATTCGTATCCTTGGTTTTGCTCCTTGTGCGGTAACCCTTAGCAGGTATGCCATTTCTGGATCTTGGATGTCCACCCGAAGCACGACCTTCACCACCACCCATCGGGTGATCTACAGGGTTCATTACCACAGCTCTTGTTCTAGGTCTTCTTCCTAACCAGCGTTTTCTACCGGCCTTACCGGAAACTTCCAATTGATGATCAGAATTAGAAACGGCACCTATGGTAGCCTGGCAAGTGACCAAAACCATGCGAATTTCGCCGGAAGGCATTTTTAGAGTCGCATATTTGCCATCACGCGCCATCAACTGGGCAAACGAACCAGCACTTCTGGCCAATATGGCTCCTTGTCCGGGACGCAATTCAATACATGAAACCACTGCTCCTAGTGGAATATCACTCAAAAAGAGGGAATTACCAATTTCAGGTGCAGCACCTTCTCCGGAGCTTACTGTCTGACCCACTTCTAATCCGTTGGGCGCAACGATATATCGTTTTTCTCCATCTGCATAATGCAACAATGCGATAAAAGCAGTGCGATTAGGATCATATTCTATGGATTTAACCGTAGCCGGAATTCCAAATTTATTTCTTTTAAAATCGATGATACGATAGCGTTTTTTATGACCACCACCAGTATAGCGCATAGTCATTTTACCTGTATCGTTTCTACCGCCCGATCGCTTCATCGGCGCAAGCAAACTCTTTTCTGGTTTGCCGGCTGTGACAACATCAAAATCATTTACAATCCTGAAACGCTGTCCCGGGGTAACGGGCTTTAATTTACGTACTGCCATTTCTTTTTACTTAGATATTGCTGTAATAATCTATATTGTTTCCTTCAGCCAAAGTGACCACCGCTTTTTTATAAGCTTTTGTCTTACCGTTGATCAAACCGCTTTTAGTATATCTCGACTTTCTGTCCGGACGCACGTTAAGCGTTCGCACAGAAACAACAGAAACGCCATAAGCTTTCTCAACTGCCTCCTTGATCTGAATCTTGTTTGAGGTTTTTTCTACTTCAAAAGTGTAGCGGTTGTGAACTTCACTGTCCGCATTGGCTTTTTCAGAGATGATGGGTTTTACTATAATACTCATCGCTTTGGGTTTAACTTAAATTCGTTTCAATTCCTTCTAATGCTCCTTCAAAAAACACTAAACTGTTTGCATTCAAAATTCCGTATGTGTTTAATTCTGAATTAGTTACAACTTTAGTGGCGCTTAAATTGCGTGACGACAAATATACATTATTATTTGATTCACCCAACACAAACAAAGATTTTTTATTTTCTATTCCCAAAGCCTTCAAAATCTGTATGAAATTTTTAGTTTTGGGCGTCTCAAAATCAACGTTTTCGAGCACAAAAATAGCTTGCTCGCGCGCTTTAATGGAAAGGGCAGAACGACGGGCTACTTTTTTCAAATTCTTGTTGAGTTTGAAAGAATAACTTCTGGGTCTGGGACCAAACACGGTGCCTCCACCTTTAAATAATGGATTCTTGATGCTGCCGGCGCGTGCCGTACCGGTTCCTTTCTGCTTCTTGATTTTGCGGGTACTCCCGGTAACTTCTGCGCGTTCTTTGGCTTTGTGTGTGCCTTGTCTTTGGTTGGCAAGATATTGCTTAACATCCAAGTAAACCGCGTGGTTATTGGGCTCTATACCGAATACCGAGTCAGACAAAGTCACTTTTCTGCCGGTATCTTTTCCTGTTATGTCTAAAACTGCTACTTCCATTACTTGTGTATCGTTACGTAAGCGTTTTTGTGTCCTGGGACACATCCTTTTAAAATGAGCAAGTTTTTATCCTGAATAACTTTCAGTACTTGCAGGTTTTGAATGGTAGTCTTTTGGTTACCCATTCTTCCGGCCATACGCATTCCTTTGAATACGCGTGACGGATAAGAAGATGCACCGATAGACCCCGGAGCTCTCAAACGGTTGTGTTGGCCATGCGTGGCTTGACCCACACCTCCAAATCCGTGACGCTTAACAACGCCCTGAAAACCTTTACCTTTTGAAGTGCCTGTCACATCTACATATTCACCTTCAACGAAGATGTCTATGGAGACAGATTCTCCCAATTGATATTCCTTTTTGAATTCTTTGAATTCGGCAACTAGTTTCTTTGGAGCAGAACCGGCTTTTTTGAAATGTCCTTGCGATGCCTTGGTGGCATGCTTTTCTGCTTTGTCATCGAAACCAAGCTGCAGCGCAGTGTACCCGTCTACCTCTTTGGTTCTGACTTGGGTAACTACACATGGCCCAGCTTCAATGACGGTACAAGGAATGTTTTTCCCGTTCTCGTCAAAAATACTGGTCATGCCGATTTTTCTACCTATTAACCCAGACATAATATTAATGAATAATTGTTTGTACTAAATACTTAATGAAAATGCGATCACACTTTGATTTCAACCTCAACTCCACTTGGCAATTCAAGCTTCATCAAAGCGTCAATCGTTTTGGAAGAAGAACTATAGATGTCTAACAATCGCTTGTAGGATGACAACTGAAACTGCTCTCTCGCTTTTTTATTCACGTGGGGCGATCGCAACACAGTGAATATTTTTTTGTTAGTGGGCAGCGGAATTGGACCCATGACCACGGCTCCGGTACCTTTCACTGTTTTAACGATTTTGTCGGCTGACTTGTCAACCAAGTTGTAATCGTATGATTTTAATTTAATTCTTATTTTCTGGCTCATGATTGCTGAAAATTATGCGTTAACGCCTTGTTGTTTTTTAATCACCTCGTCTGCGATGCTTTGCGGAGTTTCCGCATAGTGAGAAAATTCCATGGTAGAGGTCGCCCTTCCCGATGATAAAGTTCTCAGGGTGGTAACATATCCGAACATTTCGGAAAGTGGGACTAAAGCTTTTATAACTTTGGAACCGGCTCTTTCGTCCATGTTGTTGACTTGTCCTCTTCTTCTGTTTAAGTCGCCAACTACATCTCCCATGTTTTCTTCGGGAGTCAAAACTTCAAGTTTCATGATAGGCTCCATCAAAACCGGTTTGGCTTTGCGGGCAGCTTCTCTAAAACCAATTTTGGCAGCAAGCTCAAAAGACAAGGAATCGGAATCCACTGCGTGGAAGGATCCGTCTATAAGTGTCACTTTCATACTGTCAATTTCAAAACCGGCCATTGGTCCGTTGACCATGGCTGCTTTAAAGCCTTTTTCAATAGATGGAATGTATTCTTTTGGAATGTTACCGCCTTTGATTTCGTTGACAAATGTAAGTCCGGCAGGTGCTTCCTCATCGGCAGGACCGATTTTGAAGACGATATCTGCAAATTTACCACGACCACCGGTTTGCTTTTTGTATGTTTCGCGGTGATCAACAGTGGCAGACAATTGTTCTTTGTATTCTACCTGAGGTTGACCTTGGTTAACTTCTACTTTAAATTCTCTTCTGAGTCGATCTACGATAATTTCTAAGTGAAGCTCACCCATTCCTGAGATGATTGTTTGGCCGGAAGCCTCATCCGTTTTCACTTGGAAAGTAGGATCTTCTTCTGCCAATTTGGCCAAAGCCATACCGAGTTTATCAACGTCGGCTTTGGTTTTAGGCTCTACGGCAACACCGATAACAGGTACCGGGAATACCATACTTTCAAGCACTATGGGATGTTTTTCGTCGCAAAGTGTATCTCCGGTTTTGATATCTTTAAATCCAACAGCTGCGCCTATGTCTCCTGCTTCAATATAGTCAACAGAGTTTTGCTTGTTTGAATGCATTTGATAGATACGAGATATACGCTCTTTATTGCCTGAACGTGTGTTCAACACATAAGAACCGGCATCTAACCTGCCAGAATATGCACGGAAAAATGCCAAACGCCCCACATAAGGATCTGTAGCTATTTTAAAAGCCAAAGCTGCAAAAGGTTCTTTGACATCCGGATGGCGCACTATGGCTACTTCCGTATCGGGATGCGTACCATCGATTGCTTCTTTGTCCATAGGACTTGGCAAAAACTTACAAACCGCATCCAAGAGGTATTGAACGCCTTTATTTTTGAATGAAGAACCACAAATCATGGGTATGATACTCATGTCTAATGTTGCTTTTCTCAAAGCTTCATTGATTTCTTCTTCATTGATACTGTCGGGGTCTTCAAAATATTTTTCCAACAAGTTTTCATCGTATTCGGCAACAGCTTCAATCAGTTTGCCGCGATACTCTTCAACTTCGGCTTTCATATCTTCGGGAATATCGATGATATCGAAGGTAGATCCGTAGTTTTCATCATGCCACTCAATGGCACGATTTTTAATCAAATCTACAATACCTCTAAAGTTTTCTTCTTCACCAATAGGGAGCACGATAGGCACCGCATTGGATTTGAGCATTTCCTTCACTTGGTTGCAAACGTTGAGGAAATTGGCACCTTGCCTGTCCATCTTGTTGACAAAACCCAAACGTGAAACTTTGTAATTATCGGCCAGTCTCCAGTTGGTTTCAGATTGTGGTTCCACACCATCTACGGCACTAAACAAAAACACCAATCCGTCTAAAACACGCAAAGAGCGGTTTACTTCAACCGTGAAATCTACGTGTCCGGGGGTGTCTATAATATTGAAGTGGTAAGGTTTTGTAGCATCGATGTGCACGCCTTGGTTGGTGGGAAAATTCCACGTACAAGTAGTGGCAGCCGACGTAATGGTAATACCCCTTTCCTGCTCTTGCTCCATCCAGTCCATGGTAGCGGCACCGTCGTGTACTTCACCAATTTTGTGGCTTACGCCGGTATAGAACAAGATACGCTCGGTAGTTGTTGTCTTACCTGCATCGATGTGTGCAGCGATACCGATATTTCTTGTGTATTTTAAATCTCTTGACATTTCAGAAAATTATCTTGATTAAAATTTAAAATGTGAAAATGCTTTGTTCGCCTCAGCCATCTTGTGTGTATCCATGCGCTTTTTAACAGCCGCACCTTCTTCCTTGGCTGCTGCCAAAATTTCAGAAGCGAGTTTTTGGGCCATCGATTTTTCGTTGCGTTTGCGCGCATACAAAATGAGCCACTTCATGGCTACAGATACTTTTCTGTCCGGTCTAATGGGCATAGGAATTTGGAAAGTAGCTCCACCCACCCTTCGACTTCTTACTTCTACGTGTGGCATGACGTTTGAAAGTGCGTCTTTCCACAAATCTAAAGAAGTTTTTTCAGGGTCTTGATTTTTTTGTTCTACAATATCCATGGCACTGTAGAAAACATCAAATGCGATAGATTTTTTGCCGTCCCACATTAGGTTGTTCACAAACCGGGTTACCAGTTGGTCGCCAAACCTTGGATCGGGCAAAAGAGGTCTCTTTTTTGCCTGTCTTTTTCTCATGACTTACATTAAGTGTTAAAAATTATTTTTTGTCCTTGGGTCTTTTAGCACCGTATTTAGATCTTCTCTGTGTTCTGTTGGCAACACCTGCGGTGTCTAAAGCGCCACGAACAATGTGGTATCTAACGCCCGGTAAATCTTTAACCCGTCCACCTCTTACCAATACTATCGAGTGCTCTTGTAAATTGTGTCCTTCGCCGGGGATGTAGGCGTTTACTTCGTTGCCGTTTGTCAATCGAACACGCGCCACTTTACGCATGGCTGAGTTTGGTTTTTTTGGCGTGGTTGTGTAAACACGAGTACATACACCTCTTCGCTGCGGGCACGAATCTAAAGCAACCGATTTACTCTTCTTGGTAATCTTGGTTCTTCCTTTTCGTACTAACTGTGAAATTGTTGGCATAATGTGTTAAAAAATTATTTTAAAAATCCCTCTTTTTAGGGGGTTGCAAATGTAGAAATTAAATTTTATTTTTCAAATGCATCTGATGTTATTTTATTGAAAGATTTAAAATTTACAGCCGCACCGCACTATTTTTGCTTTTTTACGTTATGTTTACCAACCGCTAATTGCCATTTCTTGAAGCTAAAATGCCCGTTTTTTTGGATGATTACTTTCTTTTGCTGCACTTCCGTTTTAGCGCAGCAACTCACGCTTTCCATCATAGGCTCAAACCCTTTAGAAACTAAATCTATAGACAGCGTGGGTTATCAAAAACAATTTGATGCCTTCTCAGACTTGCAATTCGAGAAAAACCGCTTGTTGAAACAACTGAATCAATACGGGTTCATCCAGGCAATCGAACAAGCGGCGAGAAGCCAAGGCGATACCTTATATATATATTCTTTTTTTTTGGGAAAGAGATATACAAAATTGAGGGTTCACTATAATAATGAACTGTTGCCACAAACGTTTCTAAAAAAATTAAGTGACAAAATCACGGATCTGCACTTTGAAATCCCCATTGAAAACACAGAGAAAACCCTTGAACAAATTAGTGAATACTACGAATCTCAGGGCTTTACATTCACCAAGGTGCAGCTCAGCAACATTCGTGAGTTTGAAAATACCCTTTTGGCAGACTTAAACACCCAAACACAAGCACAACGCACCCTCGACCAAATTGTGATACGCGGTTACGAAACTTTTCCCACAAACTTTTTACGCTATTTTGCCGGACTCAAAACCGGTCAAAAACTTTCCAAAGATGACATTATAGCACGTTCGGAAATACTCGCCGGATTGCCGTTTGTAAAACAAAATAAGCCACCTGAAATTTTATTCAGAGCCGATTCAACCATTGTCTATCTCTATCTGGATAAGGTTAAGAACAATACATTCGATGGTTTTTTAGGCTTTTCAAACGATGAAGATACGGGCGATTTTACCCTAAACGGCACTATCGACTTTAGACTGAACAACACACTCAACCGCGGCGAAACGCTCAACCTGTTTTGGAAAGACGACGGCGAGGGGCAGACGCGTTTCTCTACCGAAGTGGACATCCCATATTTTTTTAATGCGCCCTTAGGTGTCAATGCCTCGCTATTTATTTACAGACAAGATTCTACTTTTGTGAACGTGGACACCAAATTCAACCTCACCTACCGGTTTAACGACCGACTCCAAGTGGCTGCCGGCATCAAACAATATACCTCTGATAACTTGTTAGACATCCCACTCGCTACCGTTGCCGATTTGGACGCCAACTTTTTTAATGCAGAAGGTTTATATGAAATCAGACAGTCCGATAATCTTTTTTTCCCAAGAAAACTGTCCCTGCGTTTACTTGCCGAAACCGGCAACAGAAAAAACAATGGGGAAACAACTGCGCAACAAAGGTTTGGTTTTCGCGGTCTGTATCAAATGTCTTTAAACGAACGAAATAAAATTTTGTTAAGAAACACAACCGAAACCCTGTTGTCGCCCAATTTTTTTGAAAACGAAACCTTTCGCTTTGGCGGCATCAATTCCATAAGGGGTTTTTCTGAAAACGCATTAATTGCTACCACTTATGCGGTGGTAAACACCGAATATCAATACGTGTTGTCAAATGTACTTTATTTGCACACCATTACAGACTTTGCCTACTTAGAAAACGAGATTACAGAGGTAACCGACAACCTAATTAGCTTTGGTTTTGGCTTCGGCCTACAGACCCGCGCAGGTGTTTTAAGACTCAACTACGCCGTCGGCAAATCAAAATCGTCAGATTTTACGCTAAATGACTCCAAAATTCACATCAGTTTGAATGCAGTTTTTTAAGATTTCTCAAGTTAAATAGCTATGTCTTGAATATTACGCAAAAAACAATTAACTTTTTTTTGTAATAAAAGTTGGTTAATTAACTTTTTATTATGACTTTTGCTCCAAGCTAATTCAAATAATTAAAAAATGAAGACAAGATTTACTGGAATTCTGACGCTACTTCTAGCGTTAGTTGTGCAAGTAACCTTTGCACAGGAAAAAACGGTTTCCGGTACCGTTTACGAAGCAAGCGGCGCTCCCCTTCCCGGGGCAAGCGTTGTTGTAAGAGGATCGACAGTCGGAACCCAAACAGACTTTGATGGTAATTATGCCATTAAAGCAAGTGTGGGTGACGTTTTGGTCTTTAGCTACGTAGGTATGGAACCAAAAAATGTTACGGTTGGAGCTTCAAACACTATTAATGTGACCCTCGAAGAAGGACTCCAGCTCGAAGAAGTAATTGTAACCGCTCAGGGGATTAAAAGAGAGAAAAAAGCATTGGGTTATGCAGTAGCCGAAGTGGGTAGCGATCAATTAGAGCAACGCGCCGAGGGAGATGTTGCCCGTGTGCTATCAGGTAAAGCTTCCGGTGTGCAAATTGTGCAACAAAGTGGTATTTCTGGTTCCGGTACTAGCATCTTCATTAGGGGTCTGAGTACCTTTAGTGGTAGTAACCAACCACTCTTTATTGTGGATGGTGTACCTTTTAACAGTGATACCAACGCGCAGGATGATTTTGTTGATGGCAACAATGGGTCTTCTAGGTTTTTAGATTTAGACCCCAACAGTATCGCAAACATTAACGTACTAAAAGGATTGGCGGCTGCCACTCTGTACGGAACGCAAGGGCGTAATGGTGTTATTCTCATTACCACTAAAAACGGTATGGCAGGCACGGCAAGCAACAAGAAATTTGAAGCTACTTTCAGTTCTTCCTTTTTCCAAACAGAGTTGGCCTCTACCCCTGACTACCAAGATGAATTCGGTAATGGATTTGACCAAGCTTTTGGTTGGTTCTTCAGCAACTGGGGACCTGCTTTTAGGTTTGACGGTATCGACGGATTTGGACAAAGTGCTGCCATAGCTCCGGACGGTACTGTGGCACATCCATTTTCCACTGCCAGCTTTAGTGCCGATTTTCCTGAATTTGCAGGTGTTCGTTACGAATACAAACCCTATCAAAACGTGGAGCGCTTTTTTAGAACAGGTCAAGTAGCCCAAAACAACTTGAACCTTTCCGGTACTTCATCTGACGGAAAAATGGCATTCAATATGAATATGAGTCATCTTGAAGACAAAGGTTTTACGCCGGGTAATAAATTGACAAGAAACAATTTCGGATTAGGTGGAAAAGCAGAACTTTCGAACAACTTCACGATTAATGGAACCTTGAACTACGCCAGAACAGATTTTATCTCTCCACCGGTAGCGGCGGGCGATGGAAACACCACTTTCGGGGGTAATTCATCCGTTTTTTCGAATGTGTTTTTTACACCCAGAAGTGTCGATTTAATGGGTTTACCATTTGAAAACCCCAGAGACGGCTCAAGTGTCTTTTACCGTCAAAACAATAGTATTCAACACCCGTTATGGACAATTGAAAATGCACAAACACGTCAAATAACAAATCGTGTATTCGGTAACGGAACTATTGACTATAAACTCAATGATAACCTGAGCTTTACCTACCGTTTAGGTATTGATGTATTTGCAGAAGACAATGTGAACCAACAAAACAAAGGCGGTGTGAGTGATGATGCAGCTGTTCGCAGCGGTTTCTATCAAACTTGGACGAATACCAACACCATTTGGGATCACAACTTCATCATTAATGGACAATACCAACTTACAGACGACATTGGTATGACCTTCAACGTGGGTGCAACCTCTAGAAGGGAGTTGTTTGACCGTCAAGGTGTAGCCAGTACAGGGCAGTTGGTTTTTGATGTTTTCAGACATTTCAACTTCCAATTACAAGATGAAATTCAAACCAAAAGAGAACGTAACACCGTAGGTGTTTATGGTCAGGCAGATTTTGACTACAAAAGATTCTTGTACCTGACGTTATCCGGAAGGAATGATTGGGTATCCAATCTATCTGTTGATAACCGATCTATTTTTTATCCATCCGCCAGCGTTTCCTTTATTCCTACCTCTGCTTTTGATGGATTTAAAAACAGTAAAGTGCTCAATTACCTCAAAATACGAGCCGGTGTTGGAACCTCTGCAAACTTCCCTACAGGATTTCCAGTTTCTACCAATCTTAACCTCATTACACAACGTTTTCAAGACAGCAGTGGCAGAGACGTAGTAGTCAACACTATCAGCAATACACTCGGAAATCCGGATTTGGAACCGGAGACCTTAACGGAATTTGAAGGTGGTATCGAATCTACATGGCTCAACAACCGACTTAGATTCGAAGCTTCTGCTTATTTTAGAATTACTGAAGATTTGATAGTTGACAGAGATTTAGATCCTTCTTCCGGGTTTTCTTCTACGCAGACAAATGTTGGAGAAATTGAAGGAAAAGGGGTTGAACTTGACATCAGTGGTGACATATTCAAATCTCAATCAAAAGATGGCTTTAACTGGACTGTAAATGCCAACTGGACTATTAATGAAAGTGAAGTCACTGATTTAGGTGATGACATAGATGTGTTGGTATTCGAAGGATTTACCGATTTGGGTAATGCAGCCATTGAAGGCAAACCGCTTGGTGTCATGATAGGTAGCAGAATCCAACGCAACGAACAAGGCGAATTCTTGGTGGATAGCCAAGGTAATTATATCATAGAGCAAGGTCAATTTGTGATTGGTGACCCTAACCCCGATTGGATTTTAAATATCAGTAATTCGTTTTCTTACAAAGGTTTTACACTTAGCTCCTTAATTAATTACACCCATGGTGGCGATATTTATTCTCAAACCATTGCAACACTTTTAGGTAGAGGCTTGATTCAAGAAACGGCAAATCGTAGGGAAACTTTCGTACTACCCGGCGTACAGCAGTCAACAGGGCAACCTAACACCGTACAAATCAATAACTCCGGTTTTTTCTTTGATAATGTATTGTTCGGGCCTTCTGAATTGCAAGTCTATGATGGCTCAACTATCCGCTTACAGGAAGTTTCATTGAGTTATTCGCTACCAAAATCTTTCCTTGAAAAGACGCCTTTTGGCTCGCTGTCTGTTACTGCCTCAGGCTTTAACCTTTGGTGGGATGCTGTGAACACGCCTGACGGTGCCAATTTTGATCCTAACGTTGCCGGCCTAGGTGTGGGTAACGGTAGAGGTTTTGACTTTCTGAATGGTCCAAGCTCTAGAAGATATGGTATAAGCGTCAAAGCAACTTTCTAACAACAAAATTATTTATCAGATGAAAAAAATATTTAAATATTTATTCGGAATTATAGTCGTTGGAAGCTTGGCTACCGGATGTGAAACCACCGAGTTGGACATTCGTGACAATCCCAACGCACTGACAACTGATCAGGCCGATGTAAACCTGTTTATAAATTCCATACAGATCAGTTATGCGGAACTACAAGAAAGTTTCGGTTTTACGGCTTCACAACCGGTTAGGCTACTCGTGATGCAAAACAGGAATTACCTAAATGCATTTTCACCCGAAGGTTTTAACGGTCGATGGTCAACTGTTTATGCAGGTATTTTTCAGGACATCGCTGCTATGAAAACGCTAGCTGAAGCCAACGAACAATATCGACATATCGGTGTTGCACAAATTCTTCAAGCAGATTTACTTACGCTATTGGTCGATTTCTTTGGAGATGTACCATTCTCTGATGCAAATCGAGCTACAGAAGGCGTCTTCAATCCTGCTTTAGATACTGGTGCTGAGGCTTACCAAGCGGCATTAGATCTATTAGACGAAGCCATTAACAACCTAAACAGGGCTTCTGCACCCGGCCCAAGCTTAGATTTCTTCTATGATGGGGATTGGGACAAGTGGGAAAAACTGGCCAATACTTTGAAAATGAAAATTTATCTTCAAAGAAGGTTGGTTGACGGTGGTGCAGTTGCAGCATTCAACACGATAGTGAGTTCAGGAAACTATATTCAAAGCTCTGCAGACGATTTCCAATTCCAGTACGGAGCAAACGAAGTGCAACCCGACACCAGACATCCTGAATACGCTGACAATTACATCCCTCAGGGTGCCGGTACCTATATGTCTCATTATTTAATGAACCTTATGGGAGCAGGAAGTGAAGACAAAGATCCCAGAATGCGTTACTATTTTTACAGACAAACCGATGAAACTCCTGGTCAAGACGGTGTAGCTCCCAATGAAGAAACACTCTCTTGCTCACTGGAAACCGCACCTCAACATTACTTAGACGGCAACTTCCCTTTTTGCGGATTGCCTGAAGGATATTGGGGACGCGACCACGGCGATGACGATGGTATTCCACCAGATGGATTGCTGAGAACAGCTTGGGGCGTATATCCTGTAGCCGGTATGTTTGATGATGATAGATTTGAACGAATTGGGCAAGGAAAAGGTGGTGGCGGTACCGGTATTGTTCCTATTGTTTTAGCCTCGTGGGTAGATATATGGAAAGCAGAAATTGCTCTGGTAGGTAACAATCCTACACAGGCACAGTCAGCCCTCGAAGCCGGAATTGAAAAGTCTATCAGAAAGGTCATTACTTTCGGACCAAAAGATCCCGGTGCAGATTCAGATTTCTTTTCAACCAATGATGACGCAATTGATTACGCAGAATTCGTAGGTGAAAATTTTGCCAATGCATCTAGCTCAGATAAATGGAACATCTTGGCAGAACAGTTGTGGGTGGCCACTTTTGGAAATGGTAGAGATGCTTTCAACTTTTATAGAAGAACAGGTTTCCCTAACAATTTACAGCCAAACAGAGAACCCAATCCGGGTGGTTTTGTAAGATTGTTTAGATATCCTTCTATCTTTACAAACAACAACACAAATGTTCAGCAAAGGCAAAATGTTACTTCTCAAACTTTTTGGGATAACAATCCTTCCTCACCTGGATTCCCAGTTGCTAACTAATTTTAAAAAAAGTATTATGAAAAATATTAAATTAATAGTATTTATGCTTCTCAGTCTGATTGTTGTCAGCTGTGAAGATGATGATGCAACCATTACGCAAGTCGTTCAGAACGAAGTTGAACGAGGAGCTGTATTGAGAACTTATAATCTGATAAGTTCAACCTTTAATGCATTTGATCCTACTTCCACATTCGATGTCATTATTCAAGAACAAGACATAGAAGACGGTGGACTAATGGAATCGGTTGATGTGTTCCTGTCTTTCCAAAAACCCGGTGCTTCCGGATTCGATACTGTCGTTAGCGAACGACTGTTGGAAAACATCCCTGCTTCCGCCTTCACCATTGATGAGTTCGGTTTACCTCGAACTAGAATTACTTTTACACTTCAAGAAGCGACAAGCTTCTTAGGTTTAGGGGCCGGAGATTTCACAGGTGGAGACAGAGTTGTGGTTCGGTTGGCACTTAATCTTATTGATGGTAGGGTTATCAGTTTTCAAGATGCGGCAGGTAACGTTTTATCCTCCTCATTTTTCCGATCACCTTACAGGTACTTTGTTGACATCGCTTGTATACCTCTCGGCCCTGTTCCTGGCGACTATATTTTCGAAATGGTTGATTCCTTTGGCGATGGCTGGAATGGTGGCTTCTTGACCGTTACTGTCAATGGGGTTTCACAAGATATATCAGTGCCTGAACCAAGTGGATCTACCGCTAGCGTTACCATTACTGTGCCTCAAGGAGCTACAGAATTTACTATAGTTTATACAGGTGGTGATTTCGACGATGAAAACTCATTCGAGATTATCTTGAACGGTGTAGTGGTTGCCTCTGCAAGCAATCCTCCAGACGGAGAAGTTATCCTGAGTATTTGTCCAACCTAAAAATACGCTGAATTAATAATATTAAAAGGACTGCCCACTCGGCAGTTCTTTTTTTATTTACTTTTGTCACATGAGCGAACAAACTATTTACGGCATTCGAGCCATCATGGAAGCCATGGAATCGGGCAAGGAAATTGACAAAGTATTTCTAAAAAAAGGCCTTTCAGGTACACTATCCCAAGAATTTCTCAAACGCGTGCAACAAAACGGCATTGTACACACCTTTGTGCCTGAAGAAAAACTCTACAAACTCGGCGACAGAAACCACCAAGGTGTCGTGGCCACTATCTCTGCCATACGAAGCATCTCACTCGATGAACTCGTCAGCCAATATCACACAGATAAAAGTTTGTTTCTTATTTTAGACGGCATCACAGATGTGCGAAACTTAGGTGCCATTGCCCGAACCGCCGCTTGTACCGGCGTCAGTGGTATCATTTTACCCAAAAATAACAGCGCACCACTATCTGCAGATGCCGTAAAAACCTCTGCGGGCGCACTCTATCATATACCCGTTTGCAAAGTAGATCACCTTAAAGATGCCCTGTATTTTATGCAAGCATCCGGAATTCGAATTCTGGCCGCCACAGAAAAAACAGACCAAAAAATCTACGATGTTGACCTAACGGGAGCATTGGCACTCGTCATGGGTTCAGAAGACAAAGGTATTTCAGAAAACATATTGAAGATGGTTGACGAAAGAATTTCACTTCCCATGTTTGGAAAAATCGCTTCCCTAAATGTATCCGTCGCGTGTGGTGCCATGCTGTACGAAGCCGTTAGACAAAGAAGGTGATTGAATGATGTGATCATCTTTTCAAACTGCCTTCGGGATTGATGCAATCCTAATGTGTAATAAAGAACTAAAACTCAAATACTTTCAAGAATGCCTGCCTACCACTTTATAGCTATCGGCGGAAGTGCCATGCATGCACTGGCCATTGTCCTCAAACAAAACGGCAACCGTGTAAGCGGAAGCGACGACGTCATTTTTGAACCCTCAAAAAGCAAGTTGGCGCAACACCAGTTGCTGCCGGAACAAGAAGGATGGTTTCCCCATAAAATTGACAAAGCGCTAGACGCCGTTATTTTGGGAATGCATGCCAAAAAAGACAACCCGGAATTAAAAAAAGCCCATGAACTCGGATTGCCCGTGTATTCTTACCCCGAATTTCTGTACAACCAATCTGTTGATAAAACTAGGGTTGTCATCGCGGGTTCGCACGGAAAAACGACCATCACTGCCATGATTTTGCACGTGCTTCAATATTGGAATAAAGACGTTGATTACATGGCCGGTGCGTTGCAGGATGCCCAAGTAGCCAACCTTAAATTGACCACTCACAATGATTTTGTGGTTTTTGAAGGAGATGAATACCTGAGTTCCGCTTTAGACAGCCGTTCGAAGTTCCTGCATTACAAACCGAACATAGCACTAATCAGCGGCATCGCATGGGACCACATCAATGTTTTTAAAACTTTTGAGCAATATATAGATACCTTCCGGCAATTCCTGCTCACCATTATACCCGGTGGTATTGTAGTGTACAATCAGGAAGATCCTATCGTCAGAGAACTGGTAGAAAACTGCGATGTTCATATTAGAAAACATCCTTACAAAACACCAGAATTCGAAATCAGCAACGAGCAAACCCAACTCATTACAAATTTCGGTCATGTTCCCTTGCAAATTTTTGGCCAACACAACCTAAGCAACTTGGCCGGTGCACAATGGATATGCCTGCATATGGGCATAGACGAGGAAGCATTTTACGAGGCCATATCTACATTTACAGGAGCCGGAAAAAGATTGGAAAAACTTTTGCATTCCGATAAACTCATCCTCTTCAAAGATTTTGCACACGCACCTTCAAAAGTGCGTGCAACTGTAAAATCCGTAGTTTCTCAATTTAGGAACCGAAAATGTACGGCAATCTTAGAACTTCACACATACAGTAGCCTAAACAGTGCCTTTCTTCCACTCTACAAAGACAGCCTGAATGGAGCAGATGTAGCCATTGTGTTTTATGACTTGGAAGCCCTGAAAATTAAAAAGATGCAACCGCTAACGCCCGAAGATATTCGAAATGCTTTTAACAATAAAAACATACTGGTGTTCACAAGTGCAGAATCCATTCAGGAATACATCGCAAAACTTAACCCGACGCAAGATGTATGGCTGTTTATGAGCAGTGGAAATTTCGGAGGCATCAACCTGCCTGCACTTGCCAAAACATGGTCGTAAAGACAAAACGATAGGTGGAAAGACCGCAATAGATTTCTGGGAAAAGTTTTCATTGCATCAAAGTTTCTTTAGGGCATACACCGTAAAATACGAGAAATTCGTTCAAAAACCTCTTATATTTGTGTGTTTAACGATTGGCAATGTATCCTGAAAGAGAAAATTTATCCATCAAACACTGGTCAGAAAACGACCGACCTCGCGAAAAACTAGCCATAAAAGGCAAAGCCGCGCTAAGTGATGCCGAGCTGCTCGCTATTGTGATTGGGTCCGGGAGTCGCAACGAATCTGCTGTAGATTTGAGCAAACGAATTTTGGCCAAAGTAGGTAACAATTTAAACGAACTTGGTAAGCTTAGCCTCGAGCAGTTGATGCAATTTAAAGGAATTGGTGAGGCGAAAGCCATCTCGATTGCGGCCGCGGTTGAGCTTGGCAGGCGCAGACAAATTACCGAATTGCCCACCAAGCCCAAAATTTCATCGAGCAGAGATGTTTTTGCGCTCTTGCATCCGCTGATGGGCGATTTGCCCCATGAAGAATTTTGGGTGATTTTCTTAAATAATGCCAACAAAGTGATTCGGCAAGAACAACTCAGCAAAGGTGGTCTTCATGCAACTGTAGTAGATGCCCGTTTGGCATTTAGACGCGCATTGGAATTGGGTGCTTCTGCTGTCATTTTGGCGCACAACCATCCCTCTGCTTCGGCTACACCTAGCGATGCCGACAAAAATCTCACCCAAAAGTTTAAACAGGCCGGTGAACATATTGACATCAAAGTACTCGATCATATCATCATAGCCGGTAACACCTATTGTAGCTTCTCGGATGAAGGGATAATGTGAGCGAGCAAAGTAAGCATCAACCAAAAAAGAATAGGGTTTGTTATTCGTTATAAGTTATTTGTTAAAAGTTATTTTGTGATTCATAATTAAAAACTCATCATTCAAAATTACCAATCTTGTCGCTACTCGTTTACAGCCATAAAATCACACCGCGTCTGACTTATATTTTCAGGCATATTTTTACGAGAATTTTGCAAATTCCTGTAGTATTCACCACCCGTGTAGAAGATTTTATCGCACACGAAGGGATGAAAATGTCCTACACCAAGTATCCTTTGGGTAACGAATTTTTTGTAAGAAGCCACGAACTCTTGTTTGAAAGAGGTGTCTCGGACGTGGAATTTAACCTACACGATTGGAAAGGTGTTCCTACATTTTTCAGTACCGGTGAAAAAAGCTCCCTCCCTTACGATATTTTTGCCGCCGGATTTTATCTCTTAAGCCGCTACGAAGAGTATCTTCCCCATGTAAAAGACGCCTTCGGCCGATTTCCATTTCGTGAAAGTTTAGCTTACAAACACCATTTTTTAGAAAAACCCGTCCTCGATATTTGGGTGATGAACCTCAGCGATGCGCTTCAATCAAAATTTCCAAACGAAGTGCTGACGCCCATTGCATTTAGCTCACAGATTATTGTTGAAGTCTCAGAAGCTTTCGCCTATATAAATAAAGGTGTGGGAAGAAGCTTGTGGGAAATGGGTGAAGATTTGTACCAGTTAAAATTCAAAAATATACTGTGGCGCTTATTGGCCATTTTCCGTGTTCAAAAAGATCCGTTTTTGGTTTACGAATGGTTGCTCACACAGCACCAAAACAAAGCAAGCCGACTGATCCTTTTTTTCTTGATGGCAGACTATAGTTTAGTCAACAAATCCATAAACATACACAACCCCGCTTTCCGATTGCTTGTTAAAAACCTTGCAGATCATGTAGAAATCGGGTCAGAAATATCACTCTCGGGACAAAACGTAACAGAAAAAATGGAACTGGAAATAAAACGATTAGAAAAAATTACACACCGTAAGTCTTTCGGTACTTTTCAATCTCGCGCACGATTAAACCTACCGGAAACCTACCGGAAACTCATAGATTTGGAGGTGACAGAAGACTACAGCATGGGCTACATCAACCAAGTAGGTTTTAGAGCCGGCACCTCGCATCCTTTCAATTTTTACGACCTGGGCTATGAAATACAAACCCCTTTAAAAATCATCCCTTTTTGTGTGTCAGACGAGGCACTAAAAGATTTCTCTGCCGAAACCCGCAACCTAAAGTTAACACAAATGATTGAAGAAGTTAGGCGCAATCATGGTACTTTTACAGCTGTTTTTAGCCACGCCGCATTTAGCAAGAAATTTTCAGCGATAAACTTTAGAGCATTGTACCAAAAACTTTTAAAAACACTTGAGCAATGAAACACCCATGTAAAAATTTTGCACACAGGGGCATGATTATCCTAGGGCGTTCCGTCTGACCTTTAAAAAACAATAAATATAAACAGATGAAAAATATAACGGATGTGTTTTTTGACTTGGACCACACCCTATGGGATTTTGACAAAAATTCCAGACTGGCCTTTGACGGTATATTTAACAAACGCAACATAGCACTTTCGCTCGATGTATTTCTCCGGCATTATGAACGCATCAATGAACACTATTGGAAAATTTACCGAGAAGAAAAAATAAGCTCCGAAGATTTGCGGTTTCACAGACTTAAAGACACTTTTGAGGCGATGCAGTTTGCTTGGACTCCATCGTTGATTGACGAACTTTCCGAAGAATATCTGCAAGAACTCACCAGCCATCATCACCTTATAGACGGTGCGTTGGATGTGCTGAACTATCTAAAACCCAAGTACAAACTCCACATCATCACCAACGGTTTCGACCAAGTACAAAGCCGAAAAATAAACGGTTCGGGTATCAAGCCCTATTTTGAAACCATTACCACTTCAGAAATGGCGGGTGCCAAAAAACCACACGCCACTATTTTTGAGTATGCCCTTGGAAAAGCCAAAACACCTGCACATCAAAGTGTAATGATAGGCGACAACCTAGAGGCAGACATAGATGGCGCACTTCAGTTTGGTATGCATGCCGTTTTTTTTCAGATTAAAGAAACAACACCTTCTCCCAAAACGCATTCTATTACCCAACTTTCCGCCTTAAAAAATTTACTTTGATTTAGATCAAAATTTAATACCTTAGCTATCCACAAAAACCCGAAATAGACCAAAAATGAAAAAAATTCTTTTGATGCTACTCATCGCTATGAGCAGCCAGCTTTTTGCCCAAGTAAATATAAATGATTACAAATACGTTATTGTTCCCCACCGTTTCGATTATCTCAATGAAGCCGATAAATATCAGTTAAATTCATTGCTCAAAAGCTATTTACAGAAAAAGGGGTTTACCGTGTTTTTTGACAACGAAAACTTTCCTGTTGATTTAGCAACAAATAACTGCTTAGCTCTCAAGGCTTTGGTTAGTAATCAATCGAATATGTTCAACAGCAAAACCGAATTCGAATTGGTAAACTGCAACAACCAAGTGGCATTTAAGTCCGACGTAGGCGAGAGTAAATCTAAAGATTTCAGACAATCTTATCAGGAGTCTTTGCGCAATGCCTTGCGCTCGTTCGACGCAGTTTCCTACGCCTACAATCCCAATGCACAACCGGTTAACAATGCCGTTCCGGGCAGTCGAGTGGTTTCCAATCAAGTACCCGCCCAGCAAAATCAGGTATTAGTACAACAAACCATACCTACGCCACAGCCGGTTGTTACCATTATTGAAGCCGCCAGCATGGATTTTATCTCAAACGGCGAAGAATTTATGTTAAAAGCCGATGGCAAAAATTTTGAAATATTCAAACGGGCCATAGTTGACGACATGGTTACCTATGGTCTTATTGGCAACCTAAAAGCTACCGGGCAAGCCGGTATTTATCTGGCAACTTACAAGAAGCAAACTTCAATAGGTTATTTTGATGCGCAGGGAAACCTGACCATCGAATTGACAGATGCCAATGGCCAAACAGAGACCAAAGTTTTTAAAAAACAATAATCAATAACCGTATTTCTTCCCCCAAAGCTTTTTGAGAAATTCACGGATAGTATATTCGCGTTGGTTTTGACCGGGTTCGTATAGTTTTGCACCTTCAATTTCATCAGGAAGAAAGTTTTGTGCTGCAAAATTACCCTCAAAATCATGGGCATATTTATACGATTTGCCATAATCTAAATCCTTCATCAATTTGGTTGGTGCATTTCTCAAAGCCAACGGCACAGACAAATTGCCGGTTTTCCTGACCAATTCTTGCGCCTGATTGATCGCTGTGTAACTGCTGTTGCTTTTGGGCGAAGTGGCCAAATAGATGGCACATTGGCTGAGAATAATTCGCGATTCGGGATGGCCCACCACGGCCACTGCCTGAAAGGTATTGTTTGCCATAACAAGTGCTGTGGGATTGGCGTTACCAATGTCTTCTGATGCTAAAATAAGCATACGACGGGCAATAAATTTGACATCCTCGCCTCCCTCAATCATGCGTGCCAAATAATACACCGCCGCATTCGGGTCGCTACCACGTATAGATTTGATAAAAGCCGAAATAATATCGTAGTGCTGCTCTCCGGTTTTGTCGTACAAAACCACATTTTTCTGAGCAAAGTGCATTACTTTTTCGTTGGTAATATCAATGGTATCAGCGGTGTCAGCTTGAACGACCAGTTCTAAAAGGTTGAGCAATTTTCTACCATCACCGCCTGATAACTGTATGAGTACATCCGTTTCTTTTAAGCTGATATTTTGTTCGGACAGCACGGCATCTTTCTCAATTGCACGTTTTAGCAGTTTTACCAAATCAGCTTCTTCAAAAGCTTTAAGCACATAGACTTGACAACGAGACAACAGCGCGGAAATCACTTCAAAACTCGGGTTTTCTGTAGTAGCACCAATCAGCGTTATCCAACCTTTCTCTACGGCAGCCAGCAAAGAATCTTGTTGCGCCTTGTTGAATCGGTGTATTTCATCAATAAATAAAATCGGGTTTTTGGCGGTAAAAATGCCTTTGTCTTTTTTGGCATGATCGATGACATCGCGTACGTCTTTCACACTCGAATTGATGGCACTCAGGTGATAAAACGGACGGTGTGCGTGTTCTGAAATCACCGAAGCCAAGGTTGTTTTTCCCACCCCGGGCGGGCCCCAAAATATCATAGACGGAATCAATCCTTTGAGGATATGTGCCCGTAACGAACCTTGCGCACCAATCAAGTGTTCTTGACCAATCAGGTCATCGATGGTTTTGGGGCGCATGCGTTCTGCCAAAGGAATATGATTCATCTTTAACGGGCTTCGGGTGGGTTAAAAATACAATATTTATGTCGGTTGAAAGCAACGACTCAGCTAAATCACTTCTTCCCTATTGAGCATTTCCCACAATTGATCTTTAAGTGTCACCAACCCTTGTTGGGCTGCAGATGATATGAACAAAAATGGAAAATTCCACACTTTTTGGAGCGAAGCTTTGAGTTCGGCTTTGAGTTCATCGTCTAGCAAATCAGATTTTGAAATGGCAACCAAGCGCGGTTTGACCAGCAATTCGGGGTTGTATCTTTTAAGTTCGTCGAGCAAGATTTCATAGGCTTTGGCATAGTCTTTTTCATCTGCCGGAATGAGAAACAACAACACCGCATTTCGTTCTATATGACGCAAAAATCTATGACCCAAACCTTTACCTTCGGCTGCTCCTTCAATAATACCAGGAATATCGGCTACCACAAAAGATTGAAAATCCCTGTAAGCCACAATACCCAAATTGGGTTTGAGTGTGGTAAATGGATAATCGGCTATTTTGGGTTTGGCTGCCGTGATGACGGATAATAAGGTGGACTTTCCGGCATTTGGAAAACCGACCAAGCCCACGTCTGCCAGCACTTTCAGCTCCACAATAATATCCCTTTCCTGGAGTGGAATACCCGGTTGTGCGTAGCGGGGGGTTTGGTTTGTAGATGTGCGAAAATTCCAATTGCCCAAACCGCCTTTGCCGCCTTCGGCAATAATTTCTGTTTGTCCGTCTTCAACAATTTCGAAAATCACTTCGTTGGTTTCGGCATCTCGAATGATGCTCCCCAGTGGCACTTCAATCACGGCGTGCTGTCCGTCTGCACCTGTACTTCTGTTGGCACTGCCATCGCCACCGTGTTCGGCCTTTACGTGTTTGGTGAATTTCAAATGAAAGAGCGTCCAAAGGTTTTTGTTTCCCTTGATGTACACGTGCCCACCATGACCGCCATCGCCGCCATCGGGACCGCCTTTTGCCACGTATTTTTCACGATGCAAATGCGCAGAACCACGTCCGCCTTTTCCAGAAGACACAAAAATCTTTACGTAATCAACAAAATTTCCTTCGGTCAAAATATGTTTGTTTAAAGTGCGTCAATCACATCGCAAAGTCGCTCTGTGATACTAAGTATTGTGCCTACACCATCCACACCAAAATATTTGTTTTGTGACTGATAATACGCTTTTAAAACATCGGTTTCTTGGTAGTAAATCTTAATGCGATTGCGGATTACGGCTTCGTTAGCGTCATCCGGACGCCCGCTGGTTTTCCCGCGTTCAAGAAGCCTTTCTACCAATATGTCGTCGGCAACTTCCAGCGCAATCATGGCGTGAACAGTCGTCTTTTTGCTTTGCAATAAGGCATCTAAGGCTTTGGCTTGGTCTTGTGTACGCGGAAAACCATCAAAAATAAAACCCTTGGCATGCGGATGTTTTTCCACTTCGGCAGCTAGCATGTTTATGGTGATGCTATCGGGTACGAGCAAGCCTTTATCCATATAGGCTTTAGCCTGATTGCCTAAATCTGTTTGGTTTTTAATATTGAATCGAAATACATCTCCGGTAGAAATATGAATCAGTTCATATTTTTCCTTAAGAAATGTAGCTTGTGTTCCTTTTCCGGCACCCGGAGGACCAAAAAGTACGATATTTTTACATGGACGTTTCATCGATGAAATTTTAATTTGTATCGGTTTTGAGTTGATAAATCTCGGGGAGGTTTCTGCCCAGACCATCATAATCTAGACCATAACCCAAGATGAATTTGTTGGGAATTTCAAAACCTACATAATCTATTTTTAAATTTTTCTTGAAAGACTCGGGTTTGTAGAATAGGGTAGCAATTTTTAAATCGGCCACTTTCTTTTCTTCAAAAATGTGATAAATCGTTTCCAAAGTATTGCCCGTATCTACGATATCTTCCAAAATGATAACCGTACGGCCTTCGGGGTTTTCATCCATACCAATCAACGAACGAACATGCTCGGTGCTTTCTATACCGGAATAGGAAGACAGTTTGATAAAACTGAGTTCGCAAGCATACGGATATTGCTTTAAAAAATCTGAAACGAACATAAAACTGCCGTTGAGTATGCCGACAAAAATGGGGCGAATATCGCCCAAATCTGCAGCAACTTTTTGTGCCAACTCCCCCACTCTTTTTTGAAGTAAGTCTGCAGAAATATAAGGTTGAAAAATTTTGTCGTGTATGCGCATTTTTCGAGCTTTTTTTAAAGTTTTGCAAATATAGCGAAAAGCTGAAGAATTTGAGGGAGTAGTCATTTAGATTAATGTCCTCAAATCTGATGATGGTCAATAAATCGCAAATATTTTTTTTTAAATATTCTCAAAAAAACACTCAAAATAAAAGAATATCTATTTTTGCAGGACGAAATATATCAGATGAACAAAAATATTCTCATTTTGGGTGCCGCCGGGCAGATTGGCTCAGAGTTGACCCAGCTGCTTCGAGGCACCTACCCGGACCGAACCGTAGTAGCCTCCGATCTGCACAACAGTGATGTATTGGGAACGCCTTTTGAGTTGCTCGATGCTACAGACGAGAAAGCGATTCGCCAAATCATTGAGAAATATCAAATCGGCGAGGTGTATTTGATGGCTGCTATGTTGTCTGCTACGGCAGAAAAATACCCCGAAAAAGCTTGGCAGTTAAATATGCAATCTTTATTGATTGTTTTGAATCTGGCAAAGGAAAAACGCATCAACAAAATCTTTTGGCCTTCAAGCATCGCAGTTTTTGGGAGCACTACACCCAAGCAGAACACACCACAAGTAACCATTACAGAGCCCAACACGGTTTACGGTATCAGCAAGTTGGCAGGTGAACGCTGGTGTGCCTATTACCGTGAAAAATATGGTGTGGACGTGCGAAGCATCCGCTATCCGGGACTTATCAGTTGGAAAACACCGCCTGGTGGTGGCACAACCGATTATGCCATTGATATTTTTCACCAAGCCCTAAAAAACGGAAAGTACGAATGTTTTCTGACCGAAAACACCAAACTTCCGATGATGTATATGGACGATGCCATTCGGGCAACCCTTCAATTGATGGCGGCAGATTTATCGGGCGTCAAAATTTGTTCGTCCTACAACCTTGCCGGCGTCAGTTTTTCACCAAAAGAATTGGCAAACGCCATTCAAAAGTACATTTCTGACTTCTGTATAATCTATCGACCCGATTCTCGCCAAGCCATTGCAGACACATGGCCACAGTCGATAGATGATGTTTGCGCCCGTCAAGATTGGAATTGGAAAGCTAAATTTGATTTAGAACACACGGTTTTAGAAATGATTAAGGGCATTAAAAGCTTACAGTAGGTCGCCAAACAGTTGTTTTTAGGAACATTTGATGTGCTATGATTCCATTTTAAAATTTTATGGTTATACCACATAACCCCATTTGGCACTTGGGGAAGGAGAATCGCATCGCCTTCAAAAAGTCTGAAAGTAAACCCTGAAGCAAATGAATACTTTGCTATCAATCCAAGCGCCTGACAAGTAAAGTATCTTTCTGTAGTTTGAATTTGAGCCAGGACGCTATTCTTGGCATACTGCTTTGAATTTGCGATTGCGGAATAGAATCGAACCACTTCACATCAAAAACCATCAAAGTGTCTATTTTAGAGAAATTGGTATAGAGTCGGTTTGAAAAATAAATTTCCGACACTTCCTGATAGTTTATCTTCAATTCTTTGGCAATTTCATCAAAAGGAATGCTTTGACTTCCCAGTTTACCCAACCGATTCACCTCATTTTCCAGAAAAGATATTTTCTCATCTTTATTTTTAAGATCTGCCACATCTCTGGAACGCAACTCTTTGATGTAGTTTAGCTCATCAAAGGCATCTCCTTTTTCGTTTTGATGGATAATCAATGCCGTATTTTCTGTAATTGCATCCGATTTCAGTTTGTTACGCCAAAAATCTATCACGCCTTCCGGTATGTTTTCATTGCCCATAAAGTACAAATCTACTCGAGAAGCACCTTTGTATTCGTAAGTAATTTCCGTCAAATCCTTGATGAGGTTATAGTTTGTGGAAGCTGTGATTTCGTTGCTGATAAACTCGCGGATATTTCTCTTGAATACTGTTTCTTTCAACATCACATAGAAAAGAAATATACTGGGGACCATGACCAAAAAAGCGACTAAAGATGCCAGCTGAGAGATGCGTCTGCGCCTGATGGAATTGGCGTATTTGACCATTGGAAAACGCAAAAGCTTGGCGACTAAAAACGTGGTGAGTGCTATAAAAATGGCATTGATGGTGAACAAATACAATGCACCGCCAAAATAGCGGGGTTCCCACACAGCAAAACCGTAACCTGCCGTACACAGTGGTGGCATCAAAGCAGTTGCTATGGCCACGCCGAAGATGGCACTGGCCATTGTGCCTTTTTTAGTTCTGGCTACAATAAGTGCCAAACCGCCAAATACAGCAACCATGACATCGAGTATGGTAGGATAGGTACGGGCTTCTAGCTCGGGTGTGAGCTCAGTCAAAGGTGAAAGTTTAAAATACAAAAAGGCCGTGAAAACACTTAGACCAACCATCACCCCCAAATTGACAAGTGATTTTCGCAAGGTGTCCACATCGTTTACCGCTACGGAAAGACCCAGACCTACAATTGGTCCCATGAGCGGCGAAATCAACATGGCGCCAATAACTACGGCGGTAGAGCTCACATTAAGACCAATAGAAGCTATAAAAACAGAAAAAATGAGAATCCAAGCATTGTGACCACGAAGGGGAATATCTCTTTTAATGCTTTCGATGGATTCTTCTTTGTCTGTTTCACTCTTTATATCGAGTAGTGACAGAAAAAAATGTTTAAAATTGTCAAAAACCGTTTGTAGGTTTTTCTTGTCAATTTTGGGAGATTCTCCGGCTGATTGGTTTGTTTCCATGAGGTGTTATATCAAAGATTGGTCTATCTCAGTTTCTACACGTTTCAATATTTGTTTGATGGCTTGCTCTTTTTCTTTAGGTAAAATAAGCAATGCCTTGTCAGTTTCCACGACAATGTAATCGTGAAGCCCCTCGGCAACGATTAGTTTTTTGTTGGCAGAACGTATGATATTCCCACTACAATTGTTCAAAATTGCTCGGGTGTGAATCAACACGTTTTCATCGGGCTTTGCACTCATTTTTTCGAATAAAGAACCCCAAGTGCCGAGGTCGTTCCAATCAAAAGAAGCCGGCAATACCCATACATTAGAAGCTTTTTCCAAAATGGCATAATCTATGGAAATGTTTTCCGCATCGGGATAATGCGCATCTATAAATGCCTGCTCTTTATTTGTGTTATAGAAATCTTTACCCAATTGAAAAAGATTAAACATGGTCTTTTGGTGTTCGGCAAATGCATTGGCTATGGTGGCCACGCTCCAAATAAAAATTCCTGCATTCCAAAAATAATTGCCCGATGCTAAAAAACCTTTGGCTGTTTCCATATTCGGTTTCTCCGTAAAACGCGTTACTTTTATAAAACCTTTTTCTATTTGCAATTTGTCCGATTGGATGTAGCCGTAACCGGTGTTGGGCGCATTAGGGCGAATACCCAAAGTAACCAAAGCATCGTTTTGGGCACAATACGCAAAACCTTGCAATACATCATCAAGAAATGCGGCTTCATCTTCTATCCAATGGTCACTAGGCGCAACGAGCATCACCGCGTCCGGATTATCTTTCTTAATTTTTAAGGCTGCGTATAAGATACAAGGCGCCGTATTGCGCATGGTGGGTTCCAGCAAAACTTGTTGTGCCTTCAACTGAGGTAACTGCTGCAAAACCAGATCTTTGTAGCGAAGATTGGTAAGAATTAAGATGTTTTCTGAAGGTACTATTTTGTTGATGCGATCATAAGTGGTTTGCAACAATGATTTTCCTGTTCCCAACATATCGTGAAACTGCTTAGGAAATGCTGCTGTGCTAACCGGCCAAAAACGAGAGCCCACTCCCCCGGCCATAATCACTGCATGATAATGAGAAAATTGAGACATATGTAATTTATAATTTCTTAGTTCTTATGTATTTCCACTTCAGCCAACGGGTGAAACAGGTATATTTTTTGAGTATTTATTTCCAAACACTCAAAGCGCTTGGTGCGTTTTTTACCTTTTTTAAACAGTCTGTTTTGGGCAGTAAAAACAGCACCATCGGGCAATTCAAAGATACGGTTTTTGTCTTGATTTGCATCAAAGCGACTCAAAGCGTAAGAAAGATTGACATCTGTATCGCTGCTCGCTTTCGGATTTTTGAAATGTCGTGCCAAAACCGGTAGTATTTCCATCGGAAAAACATCCGGATTGAGGAAGGGTAACATCAGTTTTTGAAAAGTTATCTTCCATTCAATACCATGTGGTTTGATATGTCTGCCATAAGTTTTAAAAGCGACGAGATGCGCCAGTTCATGTATGGTCGTAATTAAAAACCGATAGGTATTTTCCGAAGCGTTTACAGTGATTTGATGGGAGCCGTCCGTCATTTTTTTATAATCGCCATGTCGCGTAAGCCGTTTTCCCACAATTTTAAGGTGGACATGATGCAATTTAATTAATTCAAAAACCGGATCTACGGCTGCTTCGGGTATGTATTTGCACAAAATGTCTTTCAATGCTTGCACATTTTAGTTAAGATACGAATCGCAACTTCCCCTAAGGAGTAGAAGAAGAAACTTGCAAGATTTTCCCATTGTAAAAAACGTTTCCGGAAACGGCAAATTGGGCAATATAAGATGCCATTTCGGGAGCGCTTATCGGTGCTTGATAGCCTGGAAAAGCCTGCGCTAGCATCTCAGTCTGCACAGCACCAAGTGCCAACACATTGAAAGACGGACCCGATTCTTTGTATTCTTCGGCGAGTAACTCGGTCAAGTTAATCAATGCCGCTTTGGCCGAACTATAGGCTGCCAAACCCCCAAACTTCACACTGCCCTGTATGCCACCCATACTACTGATATTCACCACATGTCCGTCTTTAGGCATATAGGGCAAAACCAGTTGAATAAGCCGAATCGGGCCAAAAACATTTACCTCATAAGACTGTTGAAAATCTGCTTGGGAAAGTTGTTCAAAAGGTTTGTGTACAAGCCATCCGGCATTGTTGATTAGGATATCTATTTTTTTTAAATCTTTTAAAATACCTTGAAGGGTGTCAAAAGATTTGTCGGAAGATAGGTCAAAAGAAACGGCAGTTATGTTTGTGTGATGCAGCTTCGAAATTTTTTGAAGGTTTCTAGACAGCGCAAACACTTTGTGTCCGGCATCGGCGAGTTGTTTACACAGTTCAAAACCGATACCGCGTCCTGCGCCGGTAACTAAGATATTTTTACTCATGAAATTTTACTTCTTTGGTAGGCGTGTTGATCAATTTTTCGATGGGCGGAATAAGTTTTTCGATGAGCACAAACATGCTCTCCGGCGATAGGTTTTCGACCTCGTCATCTACATGGTGATAGTAAGGCGAATTGGTAAAATCAAACGTAGAAAAAGTTTGTGCAGGAATTTTTAATTGTTCATAAAAAGGGAGGTTGTCTGATCGACGAAAGAGATTAAACTCGACGGCTTTTTCAAGTCTCACTATGAGTGGTTCACCGGCAAATTCGTTTACTTTTTGGGCGAGATTGGTGAGGTCAAAGCCTGTAACATAGGCTTTTCCGGGGGTTTCGCGCATGGGCACGCCCAGCATTTCAAAATTGAGCATCAAATAGTAGTCTTTATCGGTTGCTTTGAGTTTTTCAGCCAAATGTTTCGCGCCCAAAAGCCCTTTTTCCTCAGCTGAAAAAAGCACAAAAATCAGGCTTCTTTTGTTGGATTTGCTTTTTGCAAAATGTTTGGCAAGGGCCAAAACTGTTGTGGTACCGGCTGCGTTGTCGTTGGCACCGTTGGCAATGATATCGCCATTGTTGATGCGCCCCTGCCCTATGTGGTCATAGTGAGCACCTATGATGATGTATTGGTTCTTAAGTTCGGGATCGGTGCCTTCCAACAGTCCTACAATATTGTATGCAGGAGCCTCAAAATTGGATAGCGTATCGCGGTATGACAAAAAGAATGGCTTGATACCCAAAACGGTAAAATAGTTTTCGATAAAAACAGCAGCTTTTTCGATACCGGGAGTGCCGGCTTCGCGACCTTCCAATTCGTCAGAAGCCAGATAGCTGAGGATGTTGGTCGTTTCCTGAGCATCAATATAACGCGTTTCTTGAGCAAAAACTGAAACCGAAGCGGCAAAGAAAAACACGTAGATTTTAAAAATATTTGTAATCATAAGATTGTTTAAGTTTCAATAATACTATTATTTAAAGAGATTTACCAAAAATAAATGTTATTTCTTATCAGTTTATGCATTCATGATAATTTTCTCAATTTTTAGAATAATTATGTTCAAAAAAGATTTTGATTGTTGCCGAAGATTTTTCCAATCAATTCTTCATAAATTTTAGCAACCATATAAAAGATAGATCACTAATTTTCAATCACTTTCACGTGAGAAAAACAGGTGCTAAATTTTAAAAAAAATACGAGGCTTCAACAAACAAAAAAAGCCAATAATCAAAAGATTACTGACTTTTCTTTGTCGGGGTGGCAGAGTTTGAACCCTACCAGACAATGTTTTATATATCAATCAGTTACAGTTTCCGAAACTCAACTGTTATCCGATTTGTTGACGATACTATAATGAACTTGAAGCAAAATTGCTTTTCATTCTGACGGTGCAAATATAAACTTTGTTAAATATTAAACCAACGTAATTAGCAGTAAATTTTATTTTAATTCAGTTTCTACACAGAATCAGTAATAGTGAGTATTCATACAATATTTCCGAAAAATAAACGTCGCAAAATGTTTTTCGGAAAAGGGACGGCATAAAGCCAACGCTTCTTCCATCGCTTATTTATTCCGTTTCCTTCCCACTCTAAAATTTTGTCTTCCGTTTGGGTGGTACTCAAATATTGTTTAATCTAAAATCATTTAATTATGGAAACAAAAACAAAGTCGAACGGAACAGCAAAAAAAGTAAATGCAACCGTTAAAAAGGAAGTTCAAAAGAAGTTGACCGATGAAGCTGTCGGAAAAACGGTTACCTCTGAAAAGGTTGTAGCTAAAAAGCCAGAGATAAATCTGGATGACCGAATCCAAAGGTTTGAAAAGCTGAGAGGTCTGGCCACGCAACGTGAACGATTAACGCAGACCTTGAACGAACTGACGAAGTTCAATTACAATCAGGACGGTTCAAGTTCTTTTAATCTTCGAGATTCCCGTAATCTGGAATTCAAGACCACCAACACGAACCTAATCAAGTTGGTAACATCGCATTTACAGTCCACTTTGGAACAACGTAAATCTGAGATTGAAGAACAGATTGTGAAATTTGAACTTTAATGAAGCTAATGTCTTCAAATGTGAAAGCCTGCTCGCAAGAGTAGGCTTTCTTTTTTTAATCATATCTGTCGCTGGACAGGTCTAAAATCTAATATTATGTATTTAAATCGTTTACAACAAGATGAGATTTTCGTTTCAAATGAAATAAAATCGTTAAAGAGTATTACTGGCATAGCTTCTCGAAGAGGGCTTGAAAATGCCATTATTTCCAATGGAAAAATTGTGAATGTGGTATCAAACAGTTATGGCCATATTCCGAATGAGCTTTTCTTCAAACAAGCCGAGCAGCTATTGGTGGATGCAAACTTGAAATATCAAAAACGCACTATTAACAGAAATGATAGGTCATTCATTACCGACTTTATAATCGAGGACGATAACCAGTTCGCGTTAAAGAACGGACAGGACAAAATATTGCCAATGTTACGTTTCAAGAATTCCTATGATGGACGGGAAAAGACTTCCGGACATTTTGGATTTTATAGGGAAGTATGCACCAATGGACTGCACGTAGCCCAAGCGGACATAGCATTTTCGATAAAGCACAGCAAGAGCAGTACAGATTTGATAATGCCCAGATTGAACTCATTATTTGAGAAGTTCCTGAATAACGAATACTACGAAATCACAAGAAAATTCAGGGAACTGGAAGAAATCGAACTTATCGACACCAAAGCATTCGTAAAGGAAATATTGGAAAAAACGAAGTTGTTCCGATATGAATGTAGCGACAAGAACGATGACCCATCGAAAAAATCCCGTGAGGTCATAGAGCTTATCAATGATGAACCGTTTCCAGCGTATTCAAAACCAAATTTATGGGTAGGTTACAATGCTTTTAATTGGATGCTCCACAATAACTTGAAAAAGTCCTTTTCACAACAGGAAAAATTGGACAAGCTATTGTTCGATGAAATATATGCAATGGTTTAAGCAACATTGTAAAAGGTTTATCCAGTACCTAACTAAACTGGATTTTTGATTATGCTTCTGCCATATTAAGCCGTTTAGCACATTTCCCTACATTTCGTTGCTCTACATTCCGGAAAAAGAGCTGCACTAAAAAAGATCTTGGACACAACTGAAAAGATTCCGATTTCCATTCCACTTGCCCACTCATTACCGAGAAAAACGGGAAGTGGTCAAACTTTATTTCAATCTACATCTTTTCAGTCAAGTCCGCTTTAAATACTACTTCAAAAGAGTAATCTATTTTATAAACTGTTCTACTATTTAGAAAACAATATTTTCAATTTTTCATTAATAATCATAAGCCTAACTTATCCATAATATCTTTTTCATATCTACTATCTTCAGCGGGATAGCGTAAGATGTTTTCATATTTTCCAGCCTCTTTAGCCTGGGCATAAATAAGACTTTCGCCCGCATACTTTGGAATTTCTTTATAAATTGGGTCTTCATAGGCTTCAGATGCCGATACGATTTCCCAGCCTTTTTCTTTAAACATTTTAATTAGGTCGTCTATAAAAAGAGCCGCAGCTAAATTGTGATGTAATAAAAGTGTATGTTTAATGTGTCTTCCATTTATTTCCATCGATAGTTTTTCATAGAATTGAGCGCGTTCCCAAATATGGTTCAAATAGAAATCTCTAAAACCACTGATGTCAGCATTGGGATTTTCTCTTAAACGTTTAACCAATCTGCTATCAATATACCAATCTGATGCATCAATGGTTACATAACCATTTCTATAGTTTTGTTCTTTTAAAAATTTTCTTACTGAATCAACCTTTTCTTGCGTATTCCCTTCTTTTAAATAGGGAAACCTAAAAAACTTGCAATAGTTTGAATACGAATTTATGAGAGAATCGTTTTTAATAAAATCCGCTTTAAATGCTTCAAAGGAATAATTTTCACTATTATAATTTGAATGGTTTAAGGTATGATTTGCAATTTTATGACCTTGGTCATTCCAACTTTCCAATAATTTTTTTCCTTTGGGTCCAGTTTTATCCTTTCCAGCTACAAAAAGCATTGTTTCTATATTGGCATCTTTGAGCTTTTTCAAGAGCATTCCGTTCCATTCATTAAAAGTGTAATTTGGCCTATCTCCTAAAGCACCATCATCAAATGTAAAACTCACTTTTGACTGGCTAAAAATTGGTATTGAAATCAATAAAATAATTGCCGTAATAAACTGTTTCATTTTTTATTGTTTTAAGATTATAATCTATCGTATTGCTGTCCTTTTTTACCTTGATATCGTTTTTGATTCCATCTATAAATAAAAGACACATTTAATTGTGGCACTCGCACTTGTGAAACAATATCTTGTGAGAAATTTTCGCCTCTGGTCTTGATATTCCATTCCCAACTATCAAAAATGTCTGTAAAATTAACACTCAATGACGCGTTGTTTTTAAATAGGCTTTGACTCATCCCAAAATCTAACCGATACAATGCCTTTCGTGCAAATTGACCTCTTTTGTCCGCACCCCTAAATCTATTTTGGAATTGAAACCTAAAAGAATCGGACAGTTTAAAATCAAGGTGCAGCCTGCCACTAAAAGCCAACCCATCAACATCAAAACTTGTCGTCTTATAGCTTCCATTTTGGTGGTAGCCGTTGAACGTAATTTCATTGTAAATACTAAACCAGCTTAAGGGCTTATAACTAAAACCCAATTCCAGTCCATAAGATTCATCAGTACCAATGTTAACTATCCTTCTAACAAATACTTCTTCAATTTTTCCATTGATAGTGATGTTTTCTTTTTGAATAAAGTAATCCATCACTTGATTTGTTTTTCGGAAGAATAGTGTTGGAGCTATCAAAAATGTATTGCTTAATTTTGACTCATAAGCCAGTTCTGTGAGTATCACGTATGATGGATTTAGTTCGGGATTCCCAACAGCAATATTTCTGGCATCGCTAAAAGAAGAAAACGGAACAATGGCATTTCGCCTTGGTCTTTGTATCCTTCGAGATATTGAAAACCGAATGCTTTTATCTTCATTAAACTGATAATTCAGAAAACTGGAAGGAAATACATCCGTATAATTTCTCGATACTTTTTCAGTATTATAATTTGAGGTAATATCTATGTTGGTTGATTCAGTTCTTAAACCAATCTGAAATTTGAATTTATTAAAGCCTTTAGCATACTGTCCATAAAATGCGGTAACATTTTCGTCATAGTTGGTTTTATCTGTAAATTCAGGAATAGTTGTCGCTATACCGTTTTCAATCCGTTCAACAGCATAGTCATTTTCTATGTTGGTAAACCTACTTCTTGCGCCAAATTCAAATTGCGATTTGTTTTTTAGAATATGCACATAATCCAAAGCCACTGTAAATCGTTTGTCATTGATGTTGTTATCTATAGCATCATTGGCATCAATTTCTGATTGCGGAAATGTCGTTTCTTGCAGAATAGTCGAGTGTCCATCTTCGATAGATGATTGTGTCAATGCACTTAACTTTAGTTCCGAACCATTATCATTCAACTTTATTTTATATTCACTGGTAATCTGAAAGAAATTGTTTTTAAATTTTTCTGAATCAAAACGTTCTGATGTTGCATACAAGCTGCTGTCGTTATAGTCTTTATAATCAATGGAATTAATAGTATTTAAGTTTGCCAGTCGATAGTTGAAGTCTGCTGAAACGGAATGTTTCGAATTGAATTTATAGTCGCCACCAAGGTTATTCAAAACATAAAATTGTTTGAGTATTTTTTCTGAAGTCTTAAAACTTTCTGAAGGAGAGGTTTCAAAATTAGTTAATGCTATTGAACTTGTAGCTTTCGGTTCAGAGTATCCCAAACCTGTATTAAAATACCAGGAGTAGTTTTCGTTTACTTTATTAATATTTATGTTTGTGCCAGAATTTAATCGGAGTCCTGTAAAGACTTCAAAACTACTGCTTAATCTTTTTTTCTTCCCTTTTTTCAAGACGATGTTTATGATGCCTCCGGAGCCTTCGGCACTGTACTTTGAGGACGGATTTGTAATCACTTCAACTTTATCTATCGATGCTGCTGGAATCGTTCTCAATAATGATGCGGTATCAGTTAGGCCACTAATTCTTCCGTCAATTAATATCCGAATGCTGCCATTACCTCTAATACTCATTGTGCCATCAACTTCAACCTGAACCGAAGGTACATTTTGCATCACATCTATTAGACTTCCACCACTTACCGAAAGGTCTTTAGAGACATTATATACTTTTTTATCCAATTCAATTTTATAATTGGAAGTATTAGAGCTTACAACCACTTCATCTAAAGCCACATCTGTATTAATGATAATATCTCCGAGGCTTTTCTTGTTTTTAACGTTGCTTAAATCCAGTGTTGAAATAGTGGAAGGTAAACCAATCACAGAGATTTCAAAACCGAACACCTGTTTAGGAACGTCTATTGTAAAATAACCATTTTCGTCTGCTAAAGTTCCTAAAACGGTTTCAGGATTATTAATAGCTTTAAAAATGACATTGGCATAAGATACAGGTGCTCCAGAAGTATCTTTAATAGTTCCAGTAACTGTAATGTTTTGAGCAAAGACATTACAATAAATGCAAAGAAAAAAGAGGAATAAAATGATTGATTTCATAGATTGATTTGATGAATTATTAGGATGTAGTTATCCTGTTCTGCTTAAAAAAGAGAACTCACTATTGGTCAAAATGACCTTATTTAATTAAAGTGGATGAATGTTATAGAAAATAGTCTATTCTATATAATCTAATGGGTTTACTTGTTGTCCATTATGCTTGACTTCGTAATGTAGATGTGGTCCAGAAGAACGACCAGTAGTACCAACATAACCAATAATATCTCCTTTTTTAACTTCCTGATTTTCAATAACCTTGAATCCATTTAAATGTGCATACCAAGTTTCGTAACTATTTGGATGCGTTATTACTATTAAATTCCCCCAATCACCTTCCATTGCAGCTTTTGAGATAATTCCATCGGCAGATGCTAAAACTGGAGTTCCAATTTTTGCTCTAATATCAATTCCGGTATGGACAACTCCTTTATTAACTTTAGCCCTTCCTACCTCACCAAAGAATGAAATAATATCTTCCTTTGTTGCATTTTGGACTGGAATTATAGAAGGCGGTATACTGATATATTCTGATACATTGATGATGTTTAGATACTTGTTATTTTCTATTGTTGGGGTTGTAAATGCTGAAATTAGAAAAATACAAACAGGTAACAATAAAAGATAGGAAAGTTTTGCAAGCTGATTTGATGTGGGTTTTGTCATCATAGTTATTCGTTTTTTTAAAATAGGTTGATTGAAGTAATTATATAAATTATTAGGTTTTTGAACTTCAAGACTTTGTAGCAACAATTCCATATATTCTGAAGTTTTGATGCCTTTTTGAAGTGCACCTTTGTCAGCTTGATATTCGTGTAGGGATTTCAACGATTTCCTATAAAAATAAACCAGGGGATTGAACCAAAAGAACGCAATATAAACTTCGGTAAGAATCACATCCCAAGAATGTTTTAATTGAATATGTACCTTTTCGTGTTCCAAAATCTGTTGGTCATAGTTTTCAAATTGATGTTCAGGAACAAAAATCCAATTGAAATATGAGAAGATTTCCGGCACATTGGCATTGACCAATTGATAACCATTCTTATGTTCAATTTTAGAGTTGATTTTTAAAACAAATAATTGTCTTGCGGTAAGCAAAATTCTAATAAAGTATATGGAAAACACCAACCAATATATAGTGATTAAAACGGTTGAGAAATTAAAAGAGGGATCAATCAAAGGTTGTTCAATAACCTGCAATTGTTTATTAAAGGTTTCAAAGCTTATAGGTTCAAACAATGGAATTTCTATGATTCTTGATGCGATAGATGGAAACAATTCACCCGAAAATGGAACTATAATTGAAATCGGTAACATTAAGAGCAATACAATTCTATTTACATTATGGAATGTCAGTTTTTTTAAGAATACTATATATAAGAGATAGAGTGGTAAAAAAACCAGAGCTACTTGTACAAGATATAAGAAAATATTATTCATTTTTTTCTTTTAATTTTTCAATTTTACTTTCAAGCATTAGCTTCATTTTTTCTAATTCCGTAAGGTCTAAATCTTCATTATTGGCAAAAAACAAAGCAAACTTACTTGGCGAACCGTTGAAAAAATTACCAATAACTTCTTTCATATGTCTTTTAAAATAAGTCTCTTTTGAAACCGTCGCATAGTATTGACGTATTTTTCCATAAGCATCATATTTTAAAAATTTCTTTTTCACTAAAACCCTCACTACTGTTGATATGGTAGTATAAGCAGGTTTAGGTTCTGGAAACTGCTCTACAATATCCTTTAGGAATGCTTTTTCAAGTTTCCATACATATTGCATCACTTGTTCCTCGGCTTTTGTTAGTTCATTCATAAGGCAAATATATAAATAATTTTCAAATTATGACTATAAATATAGTTATACTACTATTTTCATAGTCATAAATGAATTTTATCGTCCTGTTTGAGAAGTTGATTTGATGAATTTCAGTGGTTTATAATAGGGGGTGAAATACATTATAATTATTCTTTTAAACCTTCCAATTCAACTTTTTTATCGCTTGAAAGAAATTGTAATTTCATCTTATTATTCTCTTCAATAAATTTAAAATACAATTCAAATGGTAATGGATAGAATTCATCTTTTGCCATTGGAATCAGTTTTACTTTTGGAAACACTGGACTGTCCGTAAATAAAGAACCATTTTCTAAATATATCTCTATGGGAAAATTATGATTGGTATTATAAGTACCCACATATTTTTTTAGAATGCTATTATTTACCTCAATAACATCTGGGATTTTAGTGTCCCAATGCAATCCTTCAATGACTTCCATTCCGTTGTTAATGATTGTTTTTACAATGTTATTGGTAATGCTGGCACCATTATCACTATTTATGAAAATAACAATACCGTTTTTGTTTTTTGGAAATAGTATCATCGTTGTAATTACCCCAGGATCGCCGCCATCGTGGTTTATGATATACTCACCATTACTCAATTTATCATACACCACCCAACCAAGTCCTTGGTTCAATTTACCATTGATGGCCGATTGTGGTTTAACCATCTCATCGTATAACTCGCCATCAACTACTTTTCTGTCCATTATGGCATTGCCAAAAAGCAATAAATCGTTTACTGTTAGCAACATATCATCGGCAGCGTTGATTCTTGTTATTTTGTAGTTTATGGGATGTAAGTTTCCTCTTGTATCATACCATTTTGCAAATCGTGCTGTATCTTTATCAGCCAACCAACCCATTTTTGCATCCTTCATTTTTAATGGCTTAAAGACTAAAGAGTCTACAATCTTTTCCAGCCCCATTTTAAATTTGCTTTCAACAGCATGCCGCAAGTATTCCATACCCTCGCCAGAATATTGAAATTTCGTTCCGGGCTTAAAATTGAATTTCAATTTTCCGTCTTCTTCATCCCAGCGCCAATTTTTAAAACCTGTGGTATGAGATAAACAGTTTCTAGTCGTTATCAGTTTTGCATAGGCATCATCTGCCACATCAGGGTCTGTCCAATAATGAAATAAAGGTTCGTCCAAGTCCCAATCGCCATGAGCCACCAATTTTAAAATGGCTGCCGTTACTACTGGTTTGGTAATACTGGCGATATTAAAAATAGTGTTTTGAGGTGCTTTATGCCCTTTTTGGTTTTCTCCATACACTTTTACGAATTCAATCTTACCGTCTTTAATAATTCCCACGCCGACTGCTGGAGCAAGGTATTCAGCCATGAGTTTCGGAACAATGCTGTCCAAGGTCTTTTTATAATTTGGTTTAAAGATGGCTATTTTGCTGTTTGATTTTTGCTCATTGGAACAAGCAACCATCAATAAAAAGAGCAAGCAATATCCATAGAAAGATTTAGTTTTAAACAGGCTCATGGTCGTAGCTCACCGTTCGTTTTATAATCCAAGAACCCTCTTTTCGTTCCCAGATGATAATAAATTTTCCTCTTTGTACTTTTTTCCCATCCTCATAAAATTCATGGACACCAATTTCTACGGCACCATAATTCCCTAAAACATGTACAGTTGCACTAACCAATTGTCTCGTCACAGCAAAAGGTCTGGAACATCTGTCCTTAAAAGAGGCTATTTCAACATCAAAAGAAGTATTTAGACCAGAACGGTCATCGTAAAACTCTATTTCTGGGGACATTATTTTCTTATACAGCTTTAAATCACATTTATTAAATGCAACATTAAAAAATAGGCTGTCCATTTTTAGAATCTCGTTTTGCAACGCTTTTTCGGTTATTGGATTTTCAGCTTCTTGAGAGAACAGTGTGTTTGAAAATAGAATAAAAAGGAATAAGGAGTACTTCAAAATTTTTAATGCTTTCATAATCTTGATTGTTTTTATTAGTATTTGATTGATGTCATAATGACGATTTATTCATGCAATTGTTACAATGTTTTTATTCTGATATAAATTAGATTTTCAAGTTCTAATCTATATTTCATCACTTGTTCTTCGGTTTTTGTTATTTCATTTATATGCAAATATTATAAATAATTTTGAAAGTATGACTATTTTTATAGTAATATAACTATAATTATAGTCGTAACCTTGTTTGTGATATCATAGATTTTGGCTTTTAACCAAAAATGAAATTGATTGTTTATACTTGAATCTGCATGTCAGCACTTTACTACTACATTTTGCGAAAAGCTTCATTTCGGACAAAGAGCTTCCCTACAAAAATCTTGGACCCAATCCCCAATTTTGGCTTTCCATTTCGTTAACCCTTTCCGTCCCGAACCGTCGGGACTGGGAAGGAACACTACATTCCTGAGCCAAAATCGTGAATCAAGTCCGCTTTCTCATCGGAAAGGCATCGCCTCGATTTTCTTAACTGAATTATCGGCAAAGCCTACATTGGTCTTTGCTCGATAATTATTAAAAACCGAACCTTTGCCTTACACATTTTAAGGGGTTTATAATGGATAAAGCCTTTGTTGTTTTTCGGGTCGTCGAAAAACAGGCATGACATAACCAATTCTAAATTAAACCCATTTGTTCTGTTCGCTTAACTGTCGGTACGCTCTCGCCACAAATGGCTTTAAAAGAATTGCTAATGCCCTTATGGAACTTGTCAAGACTGTACAAGTTTTAGTGAAAAATAAGGATTCTACTTCCTTGAAAATCCAAGGATTTTACTACGTCGCAAACACACCTTATTTGTTCCCTAAAAGTCTTGACAAAACCCACTTCATCCATTGTGCGGAGCACGAAAGAAATCATACAAACACCCCTTAAAATTTAATTCAGTTTAAAACAAAAAGGGAAATTATTAATCTTTAAAACCTTGTATTATGAGTACTATTAAAAATCACGTACAGTTAATTGGAAACGTTGGACAAGAGCCAACCATTACGAACCTTGAAAGTGGTAAGAAAGTAGCCCGATTGTCATTGGCTACCAACGAAAACTACAAAGACAGTAAAGGCGAAAAGCAAACCGACACGAATTGGCACACCGTTGTTGCTTGGGGCAAGACTGCCGAAATCATCGAAAAATATGCCCAAAAAGGCAAAGAAATTGGTGTGGTTGGGAAATTAAAAACACGCACCTACACAACGGATGATGGAAACCAACGCTATGTTACCGAAGTGGTAGCCGATGAAATCCTATTGATGGGCAGTAAGTAAAAAGGAAAGAGGGCACTAATACCAGTTTTCAATTAGTTTGTGCCCTCTTCTTTTCATCATTAATTCTAAAAAAGACATAACAATGAAAGCACAAGTTAACGAAATAAAAGAAGGATTGCAACATTTTAACGGTTCTGAAATGTTCTATCAAATCCCATTGATACGCACCAGATTTACAAACGGATTGAAATATTTAGCCAACGTAGCAAACTGCTTTTGGCTCATTACAGATGTTTCCGTAATTGCCAAAAGTTTGCTGAACCGAAGCCATTTTATCACGATAGATTTTAAAAGGCTATCGGAAGAAAAACAGGATTATTCAGGCTATGAAGCCGAGATAATTTATAGCGATGGAAATGGTAATGTGTTTGAAACGCATCGGTACATCTTTACGGATTTTCCTTTGGATGAACTGCGTTTGTACTTTGTGGACAATACATTGATGTTACCAAGCGAATATTAAAAATAAAGGCTATGATTTATCTGAATTATAACAACCTCGATGACGAAACCCAACAGCGTTTACTTTCTATGTCCAAAAAAGAAGTAGAAAACAGGTTTGGGGAACAGCTTAGGAACTATGCCAGGGAACACTATGTAAATTACCAAACTCTCTTGGAAGAAGAAGCGATACGAAATCTATACAATTTTAAGTATGTTTTCAATATTTAGAACACTAAATCACACCAAACAAGCCCTTTTATTATGAGGGCTTTTTTTTATGCTCAAACCCTTAAATTCCATACCTTTACAGGATTATAATAACATATTATTCTTGTGGTCATCACCATTATTTGATTTGACTTTCCTTGATGACCATATCCATAGAATTATACTATAAAAAGCAACTGACTTTTTAGTCAGGTTGTTTGAAAAATTTTGTCCCTGCGGGACGAATTTGAGAAGCAAGAGGGTAACACGCCGAGGCGGTGTTAACGATTGGTTTTTAGTTGTAATTATTTGAAAATCAAATAATTGCTGTTATTGAATTTTAAGGAAATAATAATGTTTTACAGTAAATCCTTTTGAAACCCTTATAAAACGGCAATTTTTTACAGTAAATGAACTCTAATCATCAAAAAAAATACAGTTTTTCAGCCATTAGCATTAAGCCAAAAGTGGCAACTCGTTTTCGGAAATTTTCCAAAAGCATTGCACGTTCGCACACCGATACGCTGGAAACAATGATGAATTTTTTTGATTTAAACGAACTATCCCCAAATGAATCTTTGGGTGCAAATATGAGGACATTAGAGAATAGTTTAAAGAAACGAATCAATGCCCTTGTAGCCATTATTAGAGATATTGAAAAAAACCAAACCAAGCCCACCAAGGCAATGTTGGAATTGCTTTTTCAGGAGAATCCAGAGGCAAAAGAACCGGAAGAAGAATTATTTGAATTTGAACAACAGGAACTGATTACCGAAAATGAAGAACTGGATCACTACCGAAATCGATATGAGGAAGTCCAGCAACAATTCCATTCCGTGAAATATGATTTGGAAAAAATCATCGGGAAGACCACGTATGTAAAAGGCAGTTTTGGAGGTGGTTATTTAAAACTGGATTTGAGCAAAGATGAATTTGAAAATATTAAACAAAAATTATAAAATGTATATCACGGTAACAAAACAGACAATGGACGGCAATTATTCACAGAGCGTTTCCGATTTTGTGGCGTACCTCGAAAAAGAAAACGAAGATAAATCTATTGATGAAATGGAACACTTTTTTAATCAGTATGGAGAAGAAATATCAGGCAAGGAAGTCATTCAAGAAATCGATGGAAATACTGCTAAACTCAAAAAGACCGAACCCAAGTTTTATTCCATTACGGTCAATCCAAGTGCGTATGAACTGAAACGATTGCAAAATCATTCCGAAGAGTTAAAACAATATACACGAGAACTGATGAAAGAATACGCTAAATCTTTCAACCGTGAAATAAACGGAAGAGCTGTTACCGTAGATGATATTAAATACTATGCTAAAATTGAACATCAGCGGACTTACAAAGGGACTGATAGGAAAATTCAGGAGAACCAACCTTATGCAACCAAGATACTTCAGATTAAGAACGACATCCGGAAAATAGAAAATGGCAAATTAGAGGGAAACATCAAAATATTACAAGAAAAGATGTCCCGATTAGAGAAAGAAGCACCACATCAACAGGATGGTAAACGCATTGTAAGAGGAATGCCAAAAGAAGGTTCTCAAAGTCATATTCACATAATTGTAAGTAGAAAAGATATGTCCAATAAATACAGTTTGTCCCCAGGAAGCAAGTACAAAGCTTCAGAAACGGTATTTAATGGAAAACCTGTCAAGCGTGGTTTTGATAGAGATAAGTTCTTTAAGGCATCCGAAAAGACCTTTGATACCCTATTTCAGTATAAAAGAAACTATGTGGAAACCTATAAAGCTCGCAAAACATTCCTTCAAAACCCAAAGCTGTATTTCTCTATACTTTCAGGATTACCGACCAATGAAAAAGCCGCTGCCTATAAAATACTTGTAAAATCTGGTGTACCAATAATGAGTATTCCAACGAACCAAGTACAACTGGCATTAAAGGTCATCAACAAGTTTAAAAAAGGAATTGATCGAGCCTTACAGTCTGGTTCTATTGGAATATGAATCTATCAATTGCACATATCATAGTTTTTATTATTGTCCCACTTTTATTTATTGGTATTGTTCTGTATGCATTCCTACATCAAGACGAATCTACAAAGCGAGATAAAAAATATAAAGTATATTTTAAATTACGTTGGGGAAAGTTTAAAATTGACAACTTAAAAAGAGGTGCTTCAATAATTGGTTCCGCAGGAAGCGGAAAAACAGAAAGCGTGATTTATAACTTTCTACAACACTTTAGTACCCATCAATTTTGTGGTATCATACACGATTATAAGGATTTTGAACTTACTGAAATTGCCTATCCTTTGTTTAAAGATAAGGACATAAAATTTTACACCATTGCATTTGACCAAATCCATTATCGAGTAAACCCCATTGCCCCAAGATATTTGCCCAATGAAGAAAGTGTCAACGAATTATCCAAAGTTCTAATTGAAAATCTCTTGGAATTCAATGAGTCCAGCTCGAACAGTACTTCAAAATTCTTCAATGATGCTGTAGAAGGTTTGTTGGGTGGAATGATTTGGAAACTAAAAACAAGCTATCCACAATTTTGCACTTTACCACATATAATTGCCATTTTTCAATCAATAACCACCAAAAGGTTAGTTTCCTTTTTAAGTTCTAATCTCACTTCCAAAAGTATGGCAAGTGCCTTTATCAATGGGATGGATTCAGACAAACAGACCGCAGGTGTAAAAAGCACCTTGGCCAATGCGTTTAAAAAGATAAGTTCCCAACAGTTGTTTATGGCTTTGTCTAAAGATGAAGTGCCCTTGAATATAAATAATAAAGAAAACCCTGCGATTATTTCCATCGTGAACCACCCAAAATATGAATCAGCTTATTCGCCAATCATTGCAGCGATTATTCACACAGTCATTAAACAAATGAGTGTCCGAGGTCAACAGTCGTCATTTTTAATGATGGAAGAAGCGCCAACCATCAAACTACTTAATATGCACCGTATTCCGGCAACGTTACGAAGCTATGACATTGCGACTATCTATGTGATGCAGGACAAAATTCAAAATGATATTATGTACGGCGAAAATATGAGTAAAGCCATATTGAGCAACTTATCATATCAATTCTTTGGTAAGGTCAATGACCCAGATACGGCCAAATATTATGAGCGTTTCTTTGAAATCATCAAAACGCCCACCCACAGTATCAGCAAAAGCAGCGGATTGAGTTTTGAAAGCCGTATAACCAAAGGCGAAAAAGAGGTTTCCAAACGCAGAGCAGATGTATTCTTTAGATTGAAACAAGGAGAATTTATCTCGTTTGCTGATGGAAAGGATAAAAAGATTCAATTTAAACTACAAGATATTGAAAGGGAAATACCTAAAATACAACACCACCACACACAAGAGGAATTGAAACTGAATTTTGAAAGAATTTATAGGGAAGTTAAATCCGTTTTCAAATTGAATTGAAATTAAGCTTAAAAAAAATTATTGAATATTAATTTGTTTGGGATTTTGATTGTTGATTTTTAGCATTAATTTCTATAAGTTAAGTCTATAGTAAAAATTTGTATATTTGCAACCGATGCAAAAACATAACAACATAAAAGCACTTTTCTTTTTAGGCATATTCAGCCTATTGCTTTTGCATCAGGTAATGCCCCATTTACATCATTTACACGAAATTGGGCACTCACATAAGGCTGTTGCCAATAGTGAAAATCACAGCCAACATCACGATGTTCCAGAAAAAGAAAGTTCCAAAAAAGGACTTTTAGATTTATTTTTGGAAGTGCACATACATTCAGTTGTTGCTAATGAAATATTAGCAACTCACGAAAGTATTGTAAAACAATTAAAGGTTAAAAAGGACGTAAAAACGCCTATTTTTCTTAACCGTTATAGCATTTCTATAAAATATGATGATGAAGATTCTATAAAAGTAGTAGTCTATCATCCACCCAATAATTATTTCAACTCATATCTCTCATCCCTCGATTCACGAGGTCCACCTACCTGTTAATTCCTCTTTAGTTTAATTAAATTAAACAGATACATTCATAGTAATAGTATCTGCAAATTTATTAAGCCTTGGTAATAGCAAGCTTTGCTTTAATTACCATTTTACCATATTTATTTTTTAAAAATTAATCATTGGTTTTGTATCATTCAAATCCATAGATGACCTGTATGGTATTTTCAATTTTCAGTATTTACGACTTAAAAATATTTTAAACATAATGTTAGACAAAATCATTGCATTTTCGATAAACAATAAGCTTGTTATCGGATTATTCACACTGGCTTTAATAGGATGGGGCGTTTATTCGCTAACAAAACTTCCCATTGATGCCGTGCCAGACATCACAGACAATCAAGTTATGGTTATTACCATAACACCCACTTTAGCGGCACAAGAAGTAGAACAGTTAGTTACGTTTCCAGTAGAACAAACAATGGTAAGCATTCCTGGTATTAAGGAAATGCGTTCCTTTTCCCGTTTCGGACTTTCCATTGTAACTATTGTTTTCGAGGAAAACGTAGATTTATATTGGGCAAGGCAGCAAGTTCAAGAACGATTAACGCTGGCCGCCAAGGACATTCCGGAAGGCATAGGAAAACCCGAAATGGGGCCAGTAACTACAGGCTTGGGTGAAATTTATCAATATGTAATTCATACCGAAAAAGGATATGAAGATAAATATGATGCCACCGAATTAAGAACTATACAGGATTGGATTATCAAAAGACAGTTATTGGGAACACCTGGTGTTGCAGAAGTGAGTGGTTTTGGTGGTTTAGTGAAACAATATGAAATTGCTTTAGACCCAGATAAACTTCAAAGTATGAATGTTACTATTGAAGATATTTTTACCGCTCTGGAAAAAAACAATCAAAACACGGGTGGAGCTTATATTGATAAAGACCCTAATGCCTATTTCATTCGGAGCGAAGGTTTGGTTAACAATATACAAGAATTGGAGAAAATAGCTGTTAAAGTAAATAATGGCACACCAGTACTTGTTCGGGATGTTGCCAAAGTACAGTTTGGTCACGGTGTGCGCTATGGAGCGGCTACCCGAAATGGTGAAGGCGAAGTTGTTACGGGAATTGTAATGATGCTAAAGGGAGCAAATTCTTCTGCCGTTATTAATGATGTGAAGGATAAAATTGAGCAGATTAAAGAAACTTTGCCCGAAGGAGTGACCATTGAACCTTATCTGGATAGGAAAGGTTTGGTAGACCGTGCAATAGGGACTGTAACAACTAATCTTACGGAAGGTGCGTTAATAGTGATTTTTGTATTAATCCTTTTTCTTGGAAACTTAAGAGGTGGATTGATAGTGGCTTCGGTTATACCGCTTTCTATGCTTTTTGCAATTGTAATGATGAACCTCTTTGGGGTTTCCGGAAACTTAATGAGTTTGGGTGCCATAGATTTTGGGCTTATAGTAGATGGGGCGGTAATTGTTGTTGAATCTGTAATGTTTGGGATTCATACCAGTAAAAAGAAGTATGCTGGCGTTGAGAAGCTATCGTCAGAACAAATGGATACCGAGGTAAAACGCTCTGCTGGAAAAATGATGAATTCCGCTGCCTTTGGACAAATCATAATTCTAATTGTTTACGTGCCTATTTTGGCTTTGAGCGGTGTTGCAGGAAAAATGTTTCATCCAATGGCACAAACGGTAATGTTCGCTATTCTTGGGGCATTGATTTTATCACTTACCTACGTTCCGATGATGTCTGCCCTTGCACTTGGACGCAAGACGGAACATAAGCGGAATTTTTCCGATAAAATGATGGATTTCTTTCAGCGTATATATCAACCTATTTTAGAAGCTGCCCTGCGCACAAAATTATTGGTACTTGGATTGGCAGTAGGATTATTTGTTATAACGCTAATCGTTTTTGCAAATATGGGAGGTGAGTTTATTCCCCAATTGGACGAAGGGGATTTTGCGGTTGAAACACGAGTGCCTGTAGGTAGTTCCATTGACCAAATGATTGATGTTTCTCAAAAGGCACAGACCATATTATTAAATGAATACCCAGATGAAGTAAAGCAAGTTGTAAACAAGATTGGTTCAGGGGAAATTCCAACAGACCCGATGCCTATTGAAGCAGGAGATATGATGGTTATTTTAAGTCCAAAATCGGAATGGACAAAAGCAGATGGAAGAGAAGAACTGGCTGCGGTGATGAAAGAATCCCTGTCAATAATCCCTAATGCTACTTTTAGTTTTCAACAACCCATACAAATGCGTTTTAATGAACTTCTGACAGGTGCTAAACAGGATGTTGTAATAAAAATTTATGGAGAAGACCTCAATATTCTTTCAGATTTGGCTGGTAATGTGGGTAGCAAAATAAAATCGGTAGCAGGTGTTAAAGATTTGTATGTTGAAGAAGTGACTGGACTACCACAGATTAATATTCAAATGAACCGTGACAAGATTTCTCAATATGGTATGAATATCGAGGACGTAAATAATGCTATCGAAACTGCCTTCGCGGGTACTTCGGCAGGACTTGTTTATGAAGGGGAACGTAGATTTGACCTCGTTGTGAGATTGGATAAAAACTACCGAACCGATATTACCGATGTACAAAATTTGTATGTCAGTACACCACAGGGAAATCAAATTCCGTTAAGTCAGGTAGCAAACATTTCATTTGAACCAGGACCAGTACAAATTCAGCGTGACAATGCAAAGCGTCGAATTATTGTTGGCTTCAACGTGCGTGACAGGGATGTACAAAGTATTATTGAAGACATAAAGCAAATTATGAATTCAAAAGTTGATATGCCAGCAGGTTATTATGTAACCTATGGTGGTCAATTTCAGAACTTGCAAGAGGCTAATCAACGGTTAGTGATTGCTTTACCAATAGCGTTGTTGCTGATTTTAGTGCTGTTGTTTTTTACTTTTGGTTCAATGAAACAAAGTTTGCTCATTTTTACGGCAATCCCTTTATCTGCAATAGGTGGTGTTTTTGCACTAATCATAAGAGACTTACCTTTCAGTATTTCAGCCGGAATCGGATTTATTGCCTTATTTGGTGTGGCTGTTTTAAATGGAATCGTGCTGGTCGCAGAATTCAATAGGCTTGATAAAGAAGGTGTAACCGATATTTATGAACGTGTTGTTAAAGGAACACGTGTGAGATTGAGACCCGTATTAATGACAGCTACCGTAGCTGCTTTAGGTTTTTTACCTATGGCATTATCAAATTCATCAGGAGCAGAAGTACAGCGACCATTAGCTACTGTGGTTATAGGTGGATTGATTACGGCAACAGCACTAACCCTAATTGTACTACCAGTCTTGTATATCTATTTTACTGAAGGAAAAGTGAAATTCAATTTAGGAAAAAAGAAAATCGTTACCACTTTAATGGTGATTGGTGGTCTGTTCTTTCCTGCGATGCAAATTCACGCACAAGAAACAAATCAGATGCAGGAGCGTACAATTACCTTGCAGCAGGCTATTGAAATGGCACTTCAGAACAATAACCGTATTAAGATTGCTCAATACGAAATCGAGGTTGAAGAAAAAGGAAAGTACGGTGCTATAACTATTCCCAAAACAGAATTCTCGTATCAAAATGGCGAATTTAATACGCCTACGGTAAGGGATAATCAATACGGAGTTACACAGCGAATAAATTTCCCAACAGTTTACACCAGTCAGTTCAAACTGGCAAAAGCAAAAGTTAGTAGCAGTGAGCAACTAAAGGTTATAGAAGAAAATGACCTAATTGCGGATGTAAAAGCTGCCTATTCAAGATATGTGTTTTTAATGCAGAACAAACAATTGTTGCAGCGTCAAGATAGCTTGTATGGTAATCTCAACCGTTCAAGTTCGATGCGTTACGAATCTGGCGAATCCACAAAACTGGAAAGTGTAACCTCTGCAACACAGTCTATGCAAATAAAGAACAAGCTTCAGCAAAACGAAGCCGATATGAGAATCGCCAAAAAGCAGCTTCAGGTTGTTTTGAACACGAATGATGATATTGGTATCGTAGAGAGTGAATTGGTTCGTCGTGAGATAGATTTAGATATTGAAAGCCGGTCTGTGGAGCAAAGCCCGTTTTACGTTTATTTAAAACAACAGTTGGAAGTAAGAAAACGAGAAACCAATGTGGAAAGGAGTAAAGTGTTGCCAGATATTATGTTCGGTTATAATAGCCAAACATTTATTGGCGCTCAAAGTAGCGGTATAGCAAACCCAAATTTTAATGACGATGACCGATTTTCATTCTTTCACGTAGGTGTTGCAATTCCAATTTTTCCTGGTGGACATCGAGCCAAAATTCAGGCAGCAAAAATTGAAGAGGACATCGTCCAATCTCAAATTGAGTTAAACAAGACACAGCTTGAAGGCGAACTACAAAATTTATTGCAAGAATATTACAAACTTCAAAGTACTTTAGATTACTATCAAAATGATGCTTTGCCACAAGCGGAACTTATCATTGATAATTCAGATAAGAGCTTTAAAAGTGGCGATGTTTCTTATACACAATATTTGCAAAACCTCACATTGGCCAACAGTATTCAAACGGAATATTTAAACACACTATATCAATATAACCAGTCTATCATAGTCATTGAAGCCTTATTGGGTTTATAAAAACTATTGATTTCAAATTAAAATATAAAAAGATGAAAATTAAATTCAATACAAAAATTTCGCTACTCATTTTATCCATCCTATTGTTGGTGGCTTGTGGCAATACCGATTCTGAAAAAAAGGAAGCTTCTGAAGAAAGTTCGATAAAAGAAGAACAACCAGTTGCAACTGGGGCTAAACAAATCACTTTTACGAAAGACCAATACAATCTCGCTGGAATTGAAACAGGAGCGATTGAAATGCGAAATTTAAGTAACATCATAAAACTAAATGGCAGCATAGACGTAGAGCCTGAAAGTATGGCATCGGTATCTGCACCTTTAGGAGGTTATTTAAAAACAGCAGGGAAACTGCCTGGTGAAGAAATTAAAAAAGGGCAAGTCTTGGCAACCATTGAGAATCCTGAATTTATCCAAATCCAACAAGGCTATTTGGAGAGTTTAAGCAAACTTCAGTTTCTTGAAGAAGAATTTAACCGTCAGAAAAAGTTGAGAGAGGAAGACATCAATTCTGCTAAAACGTTTCAACAGGTTTCTTCTGATTATAAAATCACACAAGGAAGAGTGAAGGCATACGAACAACAGCTTGCACTTGCAGGAATCAGTAGAAGTTCTGTTCAAAATGGAAATATAACACGAACTGCGAATCTCTATGCCCCTATTTCAGGTTTTGTAAAAGCGAGCAATGTAAATATTGGCGATTTTGTTTCCCCACAGGATGTTCTATTTGAAATTGTCGATTTAAACGATATTCATTTGGCATTGAATGCTTTTGAAAAAGATTTGGAAAAGTTGGAGATTGGTCAAACCGTTAAATTTTCACTTTCCGATGATAATACGTTCAATCGTACTGCCAAGGTTTTCCTGATTGGAAAAGCAACAGGTAGTGACCGTATAACGCCAGTTTATTGCCACATAGAAAAAGAGAATGAAAAAGGGCTTTTGCCAGGAATGTACGTAAAGGCTTGGATAGAAAGCGGCACAAATAAGCAAAATGCAATCCCTTCAGAAGCTATTGTTCAATATGAAGGAAAAGATTTCGTAATCCTTCAAACCGAAGAAACGGAAAGTGGCTATACATTCAAGCTAGAACAGGTTAAAAAAGGAATTGAGCAGGAAGGCTATACAGCTATAACTTTTGCTGAAGCTGCGAATGTTCAAAATTTCAAACCTGTAACCAAGAATGCCTATTCCATTTTGTCCGCATTGAGAAATTCCGAAGAAGAAGAATAATTTAAAAATCAATAACTATATAAATCAAACATTATGAAAAAAGTATTTTTTATTGCAACCATTAGCTTAACGTTATTAGCATCTTGTAGAGACAACAAGAAAGTTGAAAATATGGAAGAGCAAAAAATTGAAACTACCTTAAGCCCAGAAGTAATGCGCCAAAAGGAAGATAGCTTGAAAATAGTAAGAGAAGAAAATCGCGTAAAGGATAGCATCCAACAAGTAAAAAACCACGGGCACGCCCATTAATAATCAAAATCCCATTGTACAGCAATGTGCATTGGGATTTAAATACTGGAAATATGAAAATCAAAAATATTTATGCCTTTTTCATTCTGTTTCTATTCGGAGCATTTGGTTCAATGGCGTATGCTCACGGAGTAGATGAAGACACGCAAACATTTCTGTTAGGAAATAGTGGTGTAGCATTTGGCCCCTTTCTTTATATAGGAGCAAAACATATGATTACCGGTTATGACCATCTACTATTCTTGGTAGGCGTTATTTTCTTTCTTTATAAACCGAAAGAGGTGCTATTGTATGTTAGCTTTTTTACCATTGGCCATAGCACCACACTACTGTTAGGTGTTTTAGCCGATATAAATATTAATGCATACTTAATAGATGCCATCATTGCGCTGTCTATTGTTTATAAAGGATTCGACAATTTGGGTGGCTTCAAACGTTTCTTTGGCAAACAGCCCAATACAAAAGCAGCAGTTTTGATATTCGGTCTGTTTCACGGTTTTGGTCTTGCCAGTAAATTGCAAGAATTCAAATTTGATAAAGATGGTCTTTTTACCAACCTAATTGGTTTCAATATAGGTGTAGAAATAGGGCAATTTATTGCTTTAGCAGTTGTGTTAATCCTTATAACAATTTGGAGAAGGCAACCCAGTTTTATGAAATTTTCAACCATTACAAATACAGCTCTTATGGCCGCTGGGTTTTTATTGCTCGGCTTCCAATTAACAGGCTATTTCACATCTTAAAAAAATAATTATGTCAGAAATGAATCATCCAATATTGGAAAAAAGTAAAATTATAAAGGCGACTATCATAGCATTAGTTGGTGGAGCACTTCTATTAGTTGTTGCAGTACTGCCAGCGGAATATGGTATAGATCCAACAGGAGCAGGTAAACTTTTTGGATTTAGTAAACTTTATGTCCCCGAAAACAATCAAACTAATGATTTGGGCACGATGGTATCAACAGCTAACCTTCCCTTGATTAAACTCGAAAAAGCTGGGTCAGGACCCGATGTGGCTCGACCCGTGGAAGCTGATAATCCTGCACCAGAAGAACAATTAGCAACTCGTGAGGATGAAACCAAAGTAATTGTTCCAGCAGGAAAAGGTATAGAATTTAAAATAAATATGCTCAAATACGGAACAATGAAATATGAATGGACAACTGCCAACAATGAAGTGCTGTACTTCGATTTTCACGGAGAGGTTAAACAAAAAGTAGAGCCAAAGGAAGTCTATTTTGAAAGTTATACCATTTCAAATTCTCATAATATGGTGGGCACTTTTTTAGCCCCTTATGAAGGAAAACACGGATGGTTTTTTAGGAATACCAGTAATGAGGATGTCATAGTAAATTTAAGACTAAAAGGTCAGTATACATTATAATTTTTAAGTCCTGTAGTGGAGGGTTTCCCCTAGTCTATATGATTAATAGCTGCCCTCCATTAGCAGGCACAAATTAAAATTTGGAACTCAATTGATATTTAGAGAATAAATGAAACTGTCAAAATTATTAGAACCTTTCCACGCTCTTCGTAACAAATTATTTGCAAAGCTCTATTTGGCACAGACTATAAGTTTGTTGGGCGATGCCTTTACGTGGGTAGGTTTGGCACTTTTGGCATATCAATTTGGAGAAGAAAGAGCTGCCGTCATATTGGCGACAGCTCTTACTTTAAGGGTCACGGCATTTATTATCTTTTCGCCTTTTGCAGGTATATTGGCAGACAGAATGTCCCGTAAGAAAATATTATATATCACGCATTTTATAAGAATGGGTATTGTGGGGTGCCTACCTTTTGTAACTGAAGAATGGCAAATCTATGTTCTTGTCTTTTTAATGAATGTGTTTAATGCGTTTTTTAGTCCTACCTATCGTTCTGTAATTCCTCAAATCGTTGAGAAATTATTGTACAGACAAGCCATAGGTTTATCGGCAGCCACATATCAGCTTTTAGGGGTTTTGGGACCAGGACTGGCAGGAATTTTGGCTATTTGGCTCGGTGCAAGGGAAATATTCTTTGTTGATGCCGGTACATTTGTTATAGCAGGTATTTTATTGTTGAGTCTTCCTAAAAGTAAATTGGATGTTATCTCAGATGAAGTCGAGGGTAAAATCAAACCAACAACTTGGCAAGATGTTTCAAAAGGGATTAAAATTTTGTTTTCTAATCAATATGTACGCTTTGCGCTGTTTATTGAACTGGTTTCTGCCGTTGCCGGTGCACTTATTCTTGTCAATACCATTGTATTGGTTAAAGGTGGATTGAACCTCACAGATAAGGATTATGGAATTATAATGACAGCTTTCGCAATTGGAGCAATGGTAGCAGCATTTGTTTCTGGAGCAATTGATAAATCTAAATCAAGACGCATCTCACTTATTGTTGGTGCTCTGATTTTAGGTATCGCTATAAGTGCTGCTAATTATTTCAATTTTTCAATGCTATTTTTAGTGTGGATTGTAGCAGGACTTGGACAAAGCCTTGCAGAGATTCCTTCTGAAACACTTATTGGAGAAACAGTTCCTATTGAAGAACAGGGTAAAGTCTATGGTTCTCATTTTGCATTTTCACATTTGTGGTGGGCATTTGCATATCCGTTGGCAGGATTTTTGGGTACTACATTCCCAAATCAAAGTTTCCTTTATGGAGGCATTATTACGTTAGTAGTATTGGTGTTGGTGGTTATTCTATTAAGACCAAAGAAAAATTAATTATAAACAGAATAGTATGGAAGAGCATAAAAATAATAAACCCATCATTTATCGGTGTGATGGCGTAAATTGCCGAAAGAAAAAGGGAAAACTTTTAGATTACTATATAAAGAAATATAAGTTAAAAAATAAAATTGAAGTTGAGGATATGGACTGTAACAATAAATGCGAACAAGCAGCTGTTCTTCATCTTCATCCAGAGGATATATGGTTTTCGGAAAAAGATTTAGGAACGATAGTTAAAAGACATATTTTGAATAAGTAGGCATTTCACTTCCTGTGGGTGTAATATTGATTGGATAAAATCAATAGGAATATTGCAGAATTTGCAACATCATAAATGCATTATTAGCCGAGTAATAAAAATTCTTTACCTAATCAATTTTTTCTTGGTTCAAATGTAATTTTATCTTTAAAAAAAATAGTATTATTAAACAACCAGTTGTGGAAATGACATTGACAACGACTTTGCACAACCTGTGCATCGATTAATTTGTATCTTTGTTAAAATTTATGAAAATATTCGTTTCCATATCTATGTCAATTTTATTCTTTTTTCAGGGAATTAGCATTGATATGGACTTTTGTGGTCCAATCAAAGAAATTTCAAGCATTATTACCCATTATCAAGACCATGAAGTTTTTGGCGACTCTTTCCTTGAATATGTAGTTGAAGATTATATTGATAATGACGCAAAAAATGAAGGGCATCATAATAACCCAGTTAAGGAGAATTTGCCTGTCCATTCCCATCACCAATGTTGTCATCCATTAGTGTTAATTATTGCAAACAACAATAAAGCTTTAACTAATAGATTAAAGTTTGAAGAGAAAAAACAGTTTAGCTTATATAAAGTAAACTTCAGTTCCAGATATCTGGAATCCCTTTTCCAACCCCCTCAAGTATAATTCAGTTTTTTTAAGGATAGCTATATCCTAACGTGATGCTTTTCAAAGAAAGCATCGCATCATAAACGCATTGTATTTATTTGCATTGCGAGGTTTAAACTGAATTAATACTTTTTCTATGATTAATAAAATCATTTCATTTTCCATTAATAACAAGTTTATTATTGGGCTATTTATAGTGGCACTTGTTGGCACGGGCATTTACTCTATGGCCACTATAAACTTGGGTTCTGTACCCGATATTACCAACAACCAAGTACAAGTCATTACTGTTGCCCCAAATTTAGGTACTGAAGATATTGAGCAATTTGTTACCTATCCGGTAGAATTGGCAATGGCAAACCTTCCTGATGTTATCGAGCTGCGTTCGGTATCCCGTTTTGGTCTTTCTGTGGTTACCATTGTCTTTAAGGACGAGGCAGGCACTTATCTTCCTCGGCAATTGGTGCAAGAGAAATTGACCGAAGTTGCTGGAGAAATCCCCGAAGGCTTCGGCACGCCATTTATGGCACCCATTACTACAGGTTTGGGCGAAATCTATCAATACACCCTTAAACTAAAAGAGGGCTACGAAGATAAATACGATGCAATGGAGCTTCGTACCATCCAGGATTGGATTGTAAAACGCCAAATGGCTTTAGTACCTGGTGTGGTGGAAGTCAATGCTTTTGGAGGCTATGTAAAGCAGTACGAAGTTGCCATAAATCCTGATAAGCTAAAAAGTTTTGGCATTACAATGAATCAGGTTTTTGAAGCCCTTAAAGTAAACAATGCCAATACTGGTGGTGCTTATATTGAAAAAAATCATCAAGCCAACTTTATCCGTGGAGAAGGTTTGGCGCGTAGCATTGCAGACTTGGAAAATACAGTTGTAACCACTCAAAACGGAAGCCCTGTTTTAGTAAGGGATGTTGCCGAAAAAGTGGGCTATGGCAATCAAGTCCGTTATGGTGCTTTTACCCAAGATGGGCACGAATCTGTAGGTGGACAAATTTTGATGCTAAAAGGCGAAAGCCCGGGTAACGTTGTCGAAAATGTGGAGAAGCGTATTGTAGAAATACAAAAATCCCTACCAGAAGGCGTTTACATAGATACGTTTTTAAGCCGAAGTGAACTTATTGGAAGAACCACAAGCACCGTTGAAAAAAACCTTATTGAAGGTTCATTGATTGTGATTTTCGTTTTAGTCTTGCTTTTGGGAAGTTTCCGTGGCGGCTTGATTACAGCTTCTGTAATCCCTTTATCATTGCTTTTCGCATTTATATTGATGAAACAATTCGGGGTTTGGGCAAATTTAATGTCCTTGGGTGCAATCGATTTTGGAATCATCGTGGATGGTGCGGTAATCATTGTAGAAGGAATGGTGTTCCATATTCACCAACGGATGAAAAAAACCACAACCGCCATAGGCCAATCTGAAATGGATGAAATCGCCTACGAATCAGCAAGTACGATGATGAATTCGGCATTTTTCGGTCAGCTTATTATCCTAATTGTATTTACACCTATCCTCTTTTTAACTGGTGTAGAAGGAAAAATGTTCCGACCAATGGCATTTACCTTTGGGTTTGCTGTTTTGGGTGCAATTATCCTTTGTCTTACTTATGTACCAATGATTTCGGCGATGTTCTTAAAACCTGCTAAAAATCAGGATAGTTGGTTTGCCAAATTTGAAAACAGAATTGATAGGTTCAGTGATAAAATAATGTCCGGTTTAAACAGAGGGTATGTGCCATTGCTCGATTTTGCACTTCGCTTTCGGGCTGGTGTCGTTTTAGGTGCGGTTACCCTACTAATGATTGCAGGATTTATCTTCAGCAATATGGGCGGCGAATTTATTCCCAAATTTGATGAGGGCGATATTGCGTTTCAAGCCTTGATAAAACCGGGAAGCAGTCTTACAGAATCTATTGAGGCTTCAAAAAAACTTCAAAACCTAATCAATGAATTTCCTGAAGTAAAAACAGTAATTTCAAGAATTGGGGTAGCCGAAATCCCAACAGACCCAATGCCTATGGACATTGCGGATAGTTACATTATTCTTGAAAAAGATAAAAGCAAATGGACTTCCGCAGAAAGCAAAGAAGAACTCATAGAAAAAATTCAAGAAAAAATTTCAGTAGTTCCTGGTGTCAACTTTGTATTTACCCAACCTGTAGAACTTCGTTTTAATGAATTGCTTACAGGTGTTCGTGAGGACGTGGCAATCAAATTGTACGGAGAAGATTTGGGTGTGTTGGCGGATAAAGTTCAAGAAATCGCAGCAGTCATCAGAACTGTTCCAGGAGCGGCTGACCTCAATGTGGAAGCTACAAGTGGATTGCCACAAATGACCGTGGAATACAATCGGTCAAAAATGGCACAATACGGTGTAACCGTTGACAAGCTGAACGATTATGTAAGTGCCGCCTTCGCAGGAGAACAGGCAAGTGTGATTTTTGAAGGCGAAAAACGATTCGATGTGGTCATTCGTTTGGCAAAGGAATTTAGACAGGACATCAACAGTCTTAAAAATCTTTATATCGATTTACCAAACGGAGCGCAAGTGCCTTTAAAGGAAGTGGCAGATATCAGCTATAAGCCAGGACCAATGCAAATTTCAAGAGACAATACCTCACGTCGTATTTCTGTTGGGGTAAATGTTCGTGGGCGCGATGTAAAATCGATGGTCGAGGAAATTCAGCAAAAATTGGAAACGGACGTGAAACTGCCACCGGGTTATTTTGTAACCTACGGAGGTTCGTTCGAAAACTTGCAACGTGCTTCAGACCGATTGATGATTGTAGTGCCTATTGCACTTTTCCTAATATTCATATTACTCTACTTTGCCTTGAGCTCGTTTTCACAGTCCTTAATGATTTATATGGCAGTGCCTTTGGCAGCTATTGGTGGCGTGTTTGCCCTTTGGGTAAGGGGAATGCCTTTTAGTATTTCAGCTGGCGTTGGTTTTATCGTGCTCTTTGGAGTAGCGGTATTAAACGGATTGGTACTGATAAACAAATTCAATGAACTAAAAGAAAGTGGAATGACAGACTTAAAAAAACGAATATACGAGGCAACACACGAACGCTTACGCCCTATTTTGCTAACGGCAACGGCCGCTATTATGGGCTTTATCCCAATGGCGATTTCTACCTCTGGCGGTGCGGAAGTTCAACGACCTCTGGCAACAGTAGTCATTGGTGGATTACTTACAGCAACGTTTTTAACGCTTGTTGTACTTCCCGTATTATATTATTGGTTGGAATCGAGGAAGGAACGAAACAATACTGATGGAGATGTAAGCTATATCAAAAAAACAACCAACATTGTAACCATATTATTGTTGGTTGGCGGTATGATGGCTTCTGGAACTGCTGTTGCACAAGACACCAATCAAGACGGTACAATTTCAAAAACCTTGACTGTAGATGAGGCCATTGCTATGGCTAAAAAGAATTATCCATCACTTAAGGAAAGTCAGGCATTTATTGAACGGGAAAAGGCACTAAAGGGAACGAGTTTTGACCTTGGTAGTACACAAGTTTTCACAGGCAAAGAAGAATATGGCAATAATCTTCCTGGAGTACAGACAACCTTTGGTGTGCAACAGGGCAATATTGATTTGCTTTCCGGGTTTTCAAAATCCAAGTTTTACAAAGAGCGTATAGTCTTGGGAGAAAAGTTTTATGTGGCCAACGAACAACAGTTGGTGCGTAATGTGATGCAGGCGTATGACCAGATTAACTATTACAAGGCACAGCTGCGTTTTGCAGACCAATTGGACAGTATTTATGCCAATTTTAGAACTGCTGCACAACTTCGATACGATACTGGAGAAACAGGCAAGTTGGAATTTATTGCAGCCTCTTCCGAATTTCAACAGATTCAAGTGTTACGGCAACAAGCCTATGATGATATTGAAATTGCCAGACGCGCCTTAAAACAATATTTGGGAACGGATGAATCCATTGAAACTATTAATGAATCATATAAAACATTGGATTTTATGGCGACATTGGATTCAACTTCAGTGGCCAATAACCCACTATTACAATATGCCTTGCAGAATGCCGAAGTAAGTAAAGCAAATGTTGGTGTTGAGAAATCGCAATTCCTGCCGAAATTCAATTTATCATTTGGGAGGCAGGTTGTGGATGATGTTTCAGGCTTTAATACCTATCAGGCAGGTATAAGTATTCCGTTGTGGTTTTTTCCGCAGAAATCGAGAGTTAAGGCAGCCAAGGCAGATGCAATGGTTGCAGAGAATCAATATTTGGAGCAAAAAGCGGTTACAGAGAGTCGCGTGTCGCAATTGACCAAATCACTTGAAAAAACAAGGAAGATTTTGCAGTATTACGAAGAAGGTGCACTATTGTTGGCAGAAGAACAAATAATAACCGCAGAACTGGCATCTAAAGAGGGAGAAATAGATTACGTCAATTACATCACGATTCTCAACAGTGCAATCCGGATTAAACAAAACCATTTACAATATATCAATCAGTATAACCAGCAGACCATTGATATGCAATATCAATTGGGCAATTTATAACCTTAAAAAAAAGAAAAATGAAGAATATACTATTAGTAAGTACCATATTATTTACACTTATGTTTATGAGTTGTAACGATGCCCCGAAATCTGAACTTGGGCATAACGAAGCTGAAGGGGTATCAAAAACCGAAGCTGGTGGAGAAGATGCGCACGACGAAGAAGGTCACAATGAAGAAGAAGGAGGTCATAGTGAGGAAGAAGGCGTTGTCGAACTTACAAAGCAACAAGCCGAAACCATAGGTTTGGAAACGAAACCTCTGGAGGAACGAAATTTAGGGAACAACATTAAGGTAACAGGAATGCTGGAACTTTACCCACAGGACAAGGCAAACATCAGTCCATTTGTTGGCGGAAATGTAAGTTCCATAAAAGTAGTACCTGGAGATAACGTAAACAAAGGACAAGTACTGGCATATATAGAGCACCCAGATATCATTGCAATGCAACAGGACTATCAGGAAAAAAATGACGAACTGGTCTTTTTAAAACAGGATTTTGAACGCAAACAGACCCTTTATGACAAAGGTGTGTCTTCTGGCAAAGAATTCCAGATGGCGCAGTCAAAATTTCGTTCCACAACATCCAGCGTCAATGGTTTGCGGTCCCAATTGAGACTGTTGGGCATTAATCCGGACAAAGTGGCGGAAGGGCAAATATATTCCGCTGTTCCCATTACCACACCCATAAGTGGCTATGTAGATGAAGTAATGATTAGCCTTGGCGATTACGTGGCGCAACAATCCAAAATGTTTTCAATAAGCGATAATTCAAAAATTTATGTCAACTTCAAAGTATATGAGAAGGACATAAAGCAAATCAAGAAAGGGCAACAAATCTATTTTTCAACAGCTTCTCGTCCAGATGAACTGCTTAAAGCAACCGTTCGGTCTGTGGGTAAAACCTTCAACACCGACCCAAAAGCTTTGGAAGTTTTGGCAGATATTGAAAACAAGGATAAAAACCTGTTGCCAGGAATGTACGTGGAAGGACGAATAGTGCAGGGCGAGAAAAAAGGTTTTGCCGTACCGGAAGCTGCCATTATAAAAGAAGGCGAGCAATCCTTTATTTTTATTTTGGATGAAGATGAAGAAATGGAAGCGGACAAAATGAAATTTAAAATGATACCCGTTACGGTTGGTATATCTGATTTAGGCTTTGTTGAAGTCAATCTACCTTCCGAAGTTTCAAAAGATGCCAAAGTCGTGATAAACGGAGCTTATAACCTATCCTCGGAAATGGTTAAAGGCGAGCTGGAACACGGACATTAATTCAATCAAAATCAAAGATTTTGATTCCGAGTTTGTTTATCGTCTTAATTAGTTAGTTAAAAATTAAAAAACAGGCTCGGTTCAGAATCGATTAAAAATTTAAAAAACTCATAATTATGAAGGAAATAAAAGCATTTATAAAACCAAATAGAATTAATCGCGTCATTGATGCCCTTACAGATAATGGCTTCAAAAGTATGACCCTTTCACAAGCGGAAGGTACTGGAGCATTTAAAGCAAAAGATGCAAGGCCATCTTTGGATTTCCGAGTGACGGATAGTCCTGTAGTTAAGTTGGAATTGGTCTGCCAAAACGAAGAAGCCCAAGCCGCCATTGATATAATTGTGGCAAATGGCAAAACGGAAGAACCAGGAGATGGTATCATTTATATAGCCAATATCGAGGATGCCTTTCAGATTAAAACTGGAGATTCCTTAAAACGGTACGGCCTATAAACAATTTAGTACAAATGGAAAAAATAGTCCAACTTCTGGAAAGCAAAGGGATACGACCTACGGCTATGCGCTTGATGACTTATAAACGTTTGGCGGAATTAGAGGTGGCCATTAGTCTTGGCGATTTGGAAAAGGATTTTAAGGTTAGCGAAAGAAGCACCCTATTTAGGACTATAAAAACCTTTGAGGAAAAAGGTGTTGTGCACCAAATTGAGGATGGGACAGGAGTTGTAAAATACGCCCTTTGCGAAGAGAATTGTGAATGCGAGGTCGGCAACGACCTTCATTTACATTTTCATTGCAACAATTGCAATGAGACTGTGTGTTTAACAGAGCATAAAATCCCGCATATAAGCTTACCTGATGGCTATATTACCGAGGATATCAACTTGGTGGTAAAGGGCATTTGCGAAAAATGCAGCGACAATTTGGGTTAAGTTTTAGGATTTTAAATTCAATCATCATTTCTAAATAGTGAGCAATGATAACAATCTATAAAAAAGAAGCCACTGTATATATGGTGGCAGAGAATAAGCTGGATGCCAAGGATTATGAAAACGTGATACCGGTCTTAACAGAACATATAAATGCATATCAGGAAGTTTCCTGGTACATTGAAATGCAAAATTTTGAAGGCTGGACGGTAAGTGCCTATTGGAAGGGAATTGAATTAAACCTTCCGAATGAAACGCATTTAAAGCGTGTTGCTTTAGTGGGTAGCGTTAAATGGCAGGAGCAATTTACCGAGGCATTCCTACCTTTTTCAGAGGCTCATATAAAATTTTATAAGCCAGAAGAAAAAGAAGATGCCAAAAAATGGATTAAAAAAAATAGTGAAAAATGAAAAAACTACAACTAAAAATTCCGATTATCCTTCCGCAAGTTCCAAACGAACAAGATACTTGTGTTGAACGGCTTATAAAAGAACTACAGGCTAAAGAGGGTATCGAAAAAGTACACGTTGCTGATGCAAAGGAAGATGACACACCACAGCTCTGTTTTCATTATGACCCCGATATCATTTCTATAGACCGCATTCAATCCTTCGCCGAACGGACAGGTGCTGAAATTACCGAAAAATACGGGCATTTGCTCATAGAGGTTAAAGGAATCAGACATACAAGGCACGCACGCACCATAGAAAAAAGCCTTTTGGCAATCAATGGGGTTTTGGAGGCTTCCGCTTCGGCCTCTGGAATGGTACGACTTGAGTTTGATAAAAAGCAAACAAATTTTGATGAAATAAGTAAACAGATTGAAAAGGAAGACCTTCAGGTTCAGCGGAGTTCTTCAAACGAAAATAATCACACCATAGTATCCAAAAAAAAACAGGAACGTCCAAAGAAAGAAGATGCTAAAGAACAAACTTCCACAGAGGGTCACGAGCACAAGGAGGGCGAGACCCACGAGGACGGAGAGGCGCACGCCCACGGTGGGATTTTCGGTAAAAATACGGAGCTTATTTTTTCCATTATCTGTGGAGCACTTCTCGGGATAGGTTTCGGGCTTTCCTATGTAGAATCCATCCCGGATTGGGTTAGTCTTACTTTGTACATTGGTGCTTACTTTTTCGGTGGTTTTTTTACGGCCAAAGAAGCGGTTCAAACTGTTGTTAAAGGCGGATTTGAAATTGATTTTCTAATGTTGGTTGCGGCCATTGGTGCGGCCATCTTGGGAGAATGGGCAGAAGGTGCACTTTTGTTGTTCCTTTTTAGCCTTGGACACGCCTTGGAACATTACGCAATGAACAAGGCAAGAAAAAGCATTGCCGCCCTTGCGGACCTTGCACCAAAAACGGCCTTGCTCAAAAAAGATGGCAAGACCGAAGAAGTTGGAATTGAGCAATTGAGTATTGGAGATATTATAGTAGTCAAGCCCAATAGTAAAATATCCGCAGATGGCGTTGTGGTCAATGGAAAAAGCAGTGTAAACCAGGCACCAATTACCGGAGAAAGTGTTCCCGTGGACAAACTTCCCGTGGAAGATATAACCAAGGATTATTCGGCAGACGATGATATCAAGGACGATAATCGCGTATTTGCTGGAACTATCAACGGTAATAACACGCTGGAAATAAAGGTAATCAAAGAAGCCAAAGACTCTACCCTGTCCCGACTGGTCAAACTGGTCAACGAGGCACAGACCCAGAAGTCCCCCACACAGCTGTTGACTGATAAGTTCGAAAAATACTTTGTGCCATCTGTATTGATACTGGTTGGTATCCTACTCTTTGCCTTTCTGGTCATTGATGAACCGTTTAGTGATAGCTTTTACCGTGCAATGGCGGTATTGGTAGCTGCAAGTCCCTGTGCACTGGCCATTTCAACACCAAGTGCCGTATTGAGCGGTGTGGCAAGGGCAGCACGTGGCGGCGTGCTTATAAAAGGTGGGCGACCACTTGAGGATTTAGGGGTCATTACCGCCTTGGCTTTTGATAAAACGGGCACGCTTACAGAAGGCAAGCCCAAACTTACCGAAGTAGTACCATTGGGGGATATTGAAGAAAATGAACTGTTAAAAATAGCAGTTGCCGTTGAAAACTTGAGCGACCACCCTTTGGCCAAAGCCGTCGTAAGGGACGGGAAAGAGCGTCTTAAAGGTACTGATATTACCGATGCGTCAGATTTGGAAGCGGTTCTTGGAAAAGGTATCAAAGCTTCCTTGGGCAAGGATAAAATCTATATTGGAAACCTTGACTTGTACGAAGACCTCGATGATGCAAAACCATCCGAAGAAATATCCACCAAGGTAAGGGAACTTGAAGGGGGCGGAAATACCACGATGCTCATAAGAAGGAACAAAGAATACATCGGTATCATTGCCTTAATGGATACCCCACGCGAAGCTGCCAAGGAAACGCTGAAAAAATTGAAAGATATCGGTATCAAGCGGATGATTATGCTTACGGGAGACAATCAAAAGGTTGCCGATGCCGTAGCCAAAGAAATTGGATTGACCGATGCCTGGGGAAGCCTGCTGCCGGAGGAAAAGGTTGATGCTATTAAAAAATTAAAGGAGGAAGAATCGAAAGTAGCAATGGTAGGCGACGGTGTGAACGATGCCCCTGCAATGGCAAACAGCACCGTAGGTATCGCAATGGGTGCAGCGGGCAGTGATGTGGCTTTGGAAACTGCGGACATTGCCCTAATGGCCGATAAATTGGAAACCCTGCCCTTTGCCATAGGCTTGAGCAGGAAGGCAAAGGCCATTATAAAGCAAAACCTTTGGGTCAGTCTCGGTATTGTTGCCCTGCTTATACCATCAACCATTTTTGGGCTTGCCAATATCGGTATTGCAGTGGTCGTCCACGAAGGCTCAACGTTACTTGTGGTTTTTAATGCTTTAAGACTTTTGGCTTATAAAAAATAAATTTAAATATATGTTTAATAAAAAGGGGGCTTTTGAATCAAGGTTAAAGTGACCAAAACGGAAAAAATATTATCATATCACAGTATTCGCCCTACTCAAATGAGGTCGGAGATATACAAGTTCCTGAAAAGGAAACAAAGCGCCGTGTCCTTTTCTGATTTGAAAAAGGCCTTTGTTCAAAAGAGCGAAACCAATAAAACAGCAAACAGAACGACCTTTTATCGTAACCTCAAGATTTTTGAGGATAAAGGGCTGATTCATCAGATTAATGATGGGGTCGGAGTGGCAAAATATGCGATTTCTGATGAAAACCTTAAAAGCAAATACAGTACGGATTTACATATGCACTTTCATTGTACCGATTGTAAGAAAACAATCTGTTTGCCAAATAAAATATCGGAAGAAAGCTTGCCAAACGATTATGAAATAAACAATGTGAACCTTGTATTGAAAGGGATATGCGAAAAATGTAGGCAAAAATAACATTTGGATATTCTACTCGATTATTTTTTGGATAAAAAACCAAGAAAAGAGGTAGATGGCAAAGAAGAAAACGAATTGTTTAACCACTAATACATTTTTTATGGACTGGACATTTGAAGAATTTAGAGCAGAGCTTGACACCCTTAACCCATCGGTAAGGAAAAAGGCAATCGAAATTGCGAAAAAATTAATCGAAAAGGAAGGCTTTTCAAGAGAAAAAGCCATCAAAAAAGCAGTTGTAATGGCAGAAGAATGGTTTTACGATTTAGAAGGATAATAATTAATTAAAAATTATATAAAATGTTACAAATAATCGAGTTAAAAGAAAAAAATATTGTTGCAACAAAAGCTTCGGGCAAATTGAGAAAAGAAGACATAGAAAAAATCCATCCACTTATCCACGCTATAATGGATAAGGGAATGAAGGTTCGTTGGTATTTTGAGATGGACAACTTTACGGGTTGGGACTTGCCCGGTTTATGGGAAGACCTCAAAATGGACACAGCCCACGCCAGAGACTATGAAAAGATAGCAATGGTAGGAGATAAAAAATGGCAGGATTGGATAACCCAATTTATGAAGCCTTTTACCAACGCAGAAATTAAGTATTTCAATATAGACCAAAAGGAAGATGCCAAAAGTTGGATTGAGAGCTAGTAAGCTTATTTCCGTTAAGGATAGACGATGAATAAAAAAAACATTTTTATTACCATTCTAATTGGGTTTGCAATAGGTGTTTTTGTCCTACAATCTTTCGGGATAACAATTTTCACGTTTAGCAGCCAGAATTATGAAATTAATTGGTGGCAATATTTAATAAATAATTTCATTGAAATTTTGAATATCAATGCAAATCAAATTTTCGAAAATATTCTGTTTGGACTATTAGGTGCCAGTTTGGCGCTGATGTATTATTTCGGTAAAAGAGAAAAGGATGTAGATAATAAGTAGCGGTAAATAGTTATGTGAAAAAGTGAAATTTTTTATTTAAAATAAATTGAGTGAAAACTTAATTAATAGCAGGCAGCTTTTATGATGCTTTTTAAAGCAAAATGATTAATAGCATTAAAAGCAAAAGTAGAAGCTGCTTTTTTTAATTATACAATTAAAGATGGATATTATGAATGTTAAACATTGTATTTTAATAATCGTATTGGTTTGTTATTATAGGGCAAACGCCCAAAAAATTTATACAACTGAAGAAGGCCATATTATGATGATGACTTTGGTTGATGATAAACCCGTCAAGGCAGAAAGTCATAAATTGGCCCTATATCTTGATTATGATTCCAAAGTGGTTAATGGTGTTCTCGACCTTAAGACTTTATTAACAGATATTCCTGAAATCAATACCATTTTACGACAGCGGGAAGACCCTTTAATGCTTCGGTTCACGGGTACTATTCCATCACAGGATTTTTTATCAAAACGGAACGACCCTATCAACTTTAATTGGCTGATAGATGTTACTTATCAAGGAAAATCCTTTAAATCACAATTTAAAACAACTATTACCCATATAGAACAAGGAGTAAGTATGTCCTGCCTGATAAGTGCAAATGGACAATTCTTGGTATCAAATATTGGTTTGGATTCCTTAATAGAGGGTATAGATGATACCATAGAGGTGCAGTTTGCCCAAATGGTGTTGAGATTGGAATAACTATAGATTTAAATGAAATTATAATAGAATTAATGAAAAAAAAGAAATTGAATTTAAGAGATTTGAACAAAACGTCATCAGATACTCACAAGCGCAATGATGGCCACAACCATAGCAGTCCAGAAAAGGCATCAAAATTCAGAACCTATCTACCTGCTATATTCAGCTTTGTAATGCTGATTGCGGGTATAGCTTTTGATTATTTAGATACCTTCCCGCATTTTTCTGGTTGGATTCGTATTCTTTGGTATGCGGTCGCCTATATCCCTGTTGCATTTCCTGTAATCAAGGAAGGCTGGAAAAGTATATTGAACGGCGACTTCTTTACCGAATTCCTGTTGATGTCCATCGCTACATTGGGGGCATTCGCCATTGGCGAATATCCCGAAGGTGTGGCAGTAATGTTGTTTTATGCGGTAGGCGAATTGTTTCAAAGTGCCGCCGTTAAAAAAGCCAAGGGAAGCATCAAGGCATTACTGGATGTTCGACCTAATGAGGCCTTGGTATATAAGAACAATAATTATGTTTCAGTAAATCCCGAAACCGTCGAAATTGGCGAAAAAGTACAAGTGCGAGTGGGCGAAAAAATCCCTTTGGATGGTGTTTTGCTTTCTGAAAAAGGTTCTTTCAATACGGCAGCCTTAACAGGCGAAAGCAAACCAGATACCATTGCAAAGGGCGAAAAAGTATTTGCGGGAAGTATCAATCTGGATGGTGTGATTGAAATTGAAACCACCAAAGAATTTAAGGACAGTTCCATTGCCCGAATTCTCGATATGGTACAAAACGCTACCGCAAGGAAATCAAAAACCGAATTGTTTATTAGAAAATTTGCAAGGGTTTATACGCCCATTGTTGTATTTCTTGCGATTGGATTGACGTTTCTACCCTACTTTTTTGTAGATGATTATATGTTTCAGGAATGGTTGTATCGAGCCTTGATTTTCTTGGTTATTTCCTGTCCGTGTGCATTGGTAATTTCTATTCCACTGGGCTATTTTGGTGGATTAGGTGCAGCTTCAAAAAATGGCATCCTATTTAAAGGTGCTTCGTTTTTGGATGAAATGACCAAAGTAACAACGGTTGTGATGGACAAAACCGGAACGGTTACCAAAGGTGTTTTCAAAATCAAGGAAATAAAAGCCATTGATTGGGACGAAGCCGAATTTATGAAATACTTAATGGCGATGGAAGAACAATCCACCCACCCCATTGCCAAGGCAATTATGGAATATAAAGCCGATGGCAAAGATTTTCAAGCTTCCGAAGTAACTGAAATAGCAGGAAAAGGCTTAAAAGGAACAGTAAACGGCAAAACCGTATTGGTTGGGAATAAGGCATTGATGATTTCAAACAATATCGAAGTTACGTCTGAAACCGATGACATTGTAGAGTCCATCGTTATGGTTGCCATTGAAAATAAATTCGCAGGCTACGTAATCATAGCAGACGAATTAAAAGATGATGCACACGATGCCATCAAACAAATCCGTGAGTCTAGTATTTCAAAAATCATAATGCTTTCTGGCGATAAGGATTCCATTACGCAACAAGTAGCCAAAGAAATGGGAGTCGATTGGGCTAAAGGTGGTTTGTTGCCAGAAGATAAATTAGCAGAAGTTGAAAAACTGATGGCAGAAAATGACAATAAAGTAGCTTTTATTGGCGATGGCATCAATGACGCACCAGTCTTGGCAGTAAGTGATGTAGGCATTGCAATGGGTGGTTTAGGAAGTGATGTGGCTATTGAAACGGCAGATGTTATCATACAGACCGACCAACCGAGCAAGATTGCAAAAGCTATCAAAATAGGTCGTTCAACCAGGCGTATTGTATATCAAAATATTGCGCTTGCTTTTGGAGTGAAAGCTGTTGTTTTGGTTCTGGGCGCAGGTGGACTTGCCACAATGTGGGAAGCTGTTTTTGCGGATGTGGGAGTGGCTTTGTTGGCTATTTTAAACGCTGTGCGATTGCAGAAGATGAAATGGAAATAAGCAAAAGAGATGTATCAAAAACAGAGAAATAAAAGAAATAAAAAAGTTAGTAAATCATCGAATAACAAAATCACAAAAAAGGATAAGCTCAATGGGATTCTTGCAATAATCTTTGTGGTTATAAGCGCAGTTCTATTATACTATTTTGTATTAAAAGGGAATATACATAAGCATTGATTAAATACAACAATGGAATGTTCAATATGATTAGTGAGCAATTAAAAAAATACTGAAATGATATATGATGTCAGAAAATCGACGTAAAAGACGCAGTAAAAATGACGATAAGAAACGACCTGTAAAAAGCAGTATTACCAAAAAAGATAAAATAATTTGGATTGGTATTTTAATCGTTGTTTTCTTATTAATCTGCTTTGCTTTATTCCTGAAATTCATAGAAATTTTCGTTCCCCTTGAATTGATAAATGAACATTAAAAGTTAAGGATGTAAAGAGATAAAATGGAAATAATGATACCTAAAATGAATGATTATAAATTATGATGACATATTAAAAAAGTTAGATAGTGAACTTGATATTCTTGAAATAGAAGAAGCAGATATTTTAGTGAAAGCTGAAAAAGGAATAAAACTTGCAAAACAAACCCTTAAAAGAGTTAGAAGTATTGTTGTTGAGTATGAATTTGAAACCAAGTTGGAGGAAATTACTTTTTTCAAATGCACTAAACCAAAAATTTACAGTAAGCTCATTTATTATGTGAAATTATTTAACATTGAAGGTAAAAGACCAAGGGGAAGCAATAAATCTCAAGTAAAATATTTGAACAATTATATTGAAAAACTTCAAACTTACTTTAACGACAATCTCGACTTTTACCATTATTACCGCAGAGAAGCAACCGTGTTTGATGAGCAATATTTTTTAAGAGGTAAAGCGGATATTAGGCTATTCCCAGACTCACTCCACTTTTTTGTTGATGAAGAATTTGCAACAAGCCACGATAGTACCGTAGCCACAATTTTAGCGTACGACCTTTTGATTGTACACCTAAAACGAGAGATTGATAAATTAGAAAACAATAACAATTATGCAAATTTAAAGATGTTACAAAGGAAAACGAAAATTACGTGGACAGCCCACAAAATATATTTAATTGAACTGATTTACGCTTTGCATAGTACAGATGTCATCAACAACGGTACTGTTGACATTAAGGATATTGCCTATTTCGTTGAAAAAACATTTAAAATTGATTTGGGCGATTATTACAGAGCTTTTCTGGAAATACGAATGCGTAAAAACGGTAGAACCAAATTTTTAGATATTCTGAAAGAGCAGTTAACCAAAAGAATGGATGATACTGATAACATAAAATAAAAAACACCCAAGATGCTCCAACTTGGGTGTTTCTCTTTTTGGGGAAAATCTCATTTTATTTGTTGGTTTTTAGACACCTTATTTTTGTAGGGAAGTACTAAAACACCCTATTGTATATCATTGAAAATGAGAGAAAAAAAACACCCAAGAAGCCACACCTTGTGAATAAAATCCATTAAACCATCTCAATTTTGTAGAACGAAAGTCAAATCAGGTCAGGGGCTATCATTTTAGATGAAAGCAGAACGGTAGTCCCTTTCTTTTAATCCGTTCTATATGCCTACAAGTATTATTACCACAGACGACCTTCGGGAGTTCAAGATGGAACTGCTCGATGACATTAAACAACTTCTCAACGAACAATCAGGTCATATTACCAAAAGGTGGCTAAAATCCCCTGACGTAAAAGAACTTTTGGGAATCTCTTCCGGTACTTTACAAAATTTAAGAATCAATGGCACATTGCCCTATACCAAAGTAGGCGGTGTACTCTATTACGATTATGAAGAAATAATGAACGTAATGGAAAAGAACAAAATCCACAATAAATTCTAACTTGGTTTTGGAGCAAATCAACTACATTAAACACTTAAACGCCGTATTCTTGCACTTCTCAAAGGATAGCCGTTTAAATCCCACGCACATCAGTTTGTACGTGGGATTGTTCCAGTTATGGAACAACTATCACTTTCCTGTAGAATTCTATATCAATCGAGAAGAAGCGATGAAACTTTCTAAAATCGGTTCAAAAACAACTTACCACCGTTGCATCAAAGAACTACACCATTGGAAATACCTATTGTACGAACCCTCACATAATCCATTTAAAGGTAGCCGAATCAAGATGTTCAATTTTGGGACAAGTGATGGACAAGCTCTGTACCCAAGCCGTACCAATATCGGGACAAGTAATGGACAAGCGGTGGTATCTATAAACAAACCTATTCAAACTATAAAAAACAATACAAACGGGAATAAACTTGACCAGCCAAAAAATGAAAATGAAGTCATTGATTTTTTTGAAAAAGAAAATTGGCCAGAACTGGAGGCCAAAAAATTTTACAACCACTACCAAGGTATCGGCTGGAAAGTTGGCGGTAAAACAAAAATTGTCGATTGGCACGCCACAGCTCGCAACTGGATGTTAAAAGCGGACGAGCTCAAAGAAGAAAAAACAATGGTAGCGGTTAGCCAAAATACGGACAACCTAAAGACAAGCTCTAACAAAAATTATAATGAACCCTTATGAAACTTCACAAACCAGATATCATCATCGAGGGCAGCGTCCAATACAAATTAGGCGAACTAAAAAACAATCAGTTACTATACGATTTCGATAAAATGCTCATTTACCTCAATGCCAAAGGAAAACTGTTATTTGGCAAAAAGTTTAAAATCTTTGAGGAAGACCGAGATATTCTGTTCAAGCTCTGCAACTATTTCATCAAAGATGAAGATAATTGCAAAAAGCTCGACATAGACATCAACAAAGGCATTTTACTGTCTGGCCCTGTTGGTTGTGGAAAAACCAGCTTGATGAAATTGCTACGCCATATAGTACCACATCAAAAATCGTATGAGGTTATACCAACACGGAACATTGCATTTGCCTTTAACAATATCGGTTACACTATTATTGAGAACTACGGGGATAAGAAATTTTATTGTTTTGATGATTTAGGTGTAGAACCCACCGGAAGGCATTTTGGGAAAGATTGTAATGTAATGGGCGAAATCATACTGTCCCGTTATGATTTATTTTTAAGTAACAAAATTAAAACACACGCTACTACAAATCTAAATGCTAAAGAACTGGAGGAACGTTACGGTAATAGAGTACGTTCAAGAATGCGACAATTGTTCAACTTAATTGCCTTTGACAAAAGTAGTCGTGATAAAAGAGCTTAAATCTAATTTTGGTTTTCTTCCTCTAAATGAAGTAACTCGTGAATCATATCGTTTTCATCTAAATATTCTGCTAACCACTCTTGTTGAGAAAGCCAATTGATATACTCTCTATCAGATTCCCAAATGTCTTCAACGAATTCCCCTCGATATTTACCAAAACTAAATTTCGTTCCAGGGTCTTGTTCTTCAACTTCAGTTTTGAACAATTTATGATATGCTTCCATCAAACCTTCTTCTCTACATCTATAATAGAGCCATTGTTTTTTATAGCCTTTGTATTGTCTTCTCTTTTCAAGGTATTTTACCTTTTCAATATCAGACAAAGCCTTGTAAGAATGTCGCTTGGTTTTAGGTTTAAACAACCCACTAAAGATTATTCCTAAGGTATTTTGGATGACGTTCAAAAAGAAAATTGCTATCGTTTTCATTATAATTTACACTAGAGATAATAATGCTCTAATCAACTGTAATTTACGAAAAATTGACGACATATTTTTGCTTTTAACAACGCAATGAAACTTCAATTTATTCTTCCCATACAACACTTAATACTGAATTGTGCATACTTGAAACAATACAATATTCAAAAAAGTTAAAGTTGCTGTCATCTTCCCAATTCTTTAAATCGAACCAAGTAGATTTCCAAATCTGTTGTTTGGATTGATGCTTCGCGTATATTTTCCCTTTTTCATAAAATTCCATCGCAACGGAATCTTCCGGTGGTTCAAGTTTTGTTCTATCGATAATAAAATGAGGATAGCCTTCTGGCCATTTCCAATAACTTACCGTCTTGTTATGCGAGTGAAAAAGACAAATTGGATGGTCGCCCAACTCAAAATATTTAAAGGCTATGGATGTTATGCTTGTTTTGAAAAACGTAGCTAAATCTCTAAGCAATTGTGGCGAAAATTTTTCGCCTTTTTGTTTCTCAAAGAAAAGATGACTTGGCATTAATAATTCTGAAGCAAATTGATTGGCTTCGTATTCCACACGTCCATTTTTGGCTTGTTTTTCCTTATTGTTAAACCAAGAAGTAGTAGCTTCAGTATCGTTATGGATATCAATACCTTTGTGAAGTATAAAATGTCCTATTTCGTGGGCCAAAGTAAATCGCTTTCGTTGCTCAAATTCTATGTTCTGGTTTATTTCAATTACGGTATGCGTTTTACCAAATATTATTCGTCCATCAGAATTTAACAAAGGTTTCTCGATAACAGTTGCACCAAGACCACTTGCAAATAATTCTAAAGGAAAATCCAAAAGGCTTTCAAAACCATTCTGTTCCAATAAATCTCTTGCAGCAGCAGAACCTTTGTTATATCTATGATTCTTCATTATCTAATTCGTCCATTAAGTCAACCAAATTTTTACCTTTAATGATTTCCTTTATTTCTTCTGGCGTTAACTTGTCTAAGTTTCTAAACTGTACGGACATTTGTTTCGTTTCCACTAAATTTATGAGAGTGGCAATTGGTTTCTCTATATTTCTATTGATTGCATCTTGAAATTTTTCCACAATCCTATCAAGCAATGCCTGATGGTTTTCTTGAGTTACTATAGCGGTTTGGGTAAACTTCAATCGCTTCAAAAAATTGGATATTTCCGCACTTTCCTTGGCGACATCCACACCCTCTTCCTCTAGGGATTTTTTTATCAATTCTATATCGGAATTCAGATAAAATTCTGTAATTCCTTTATCTATTTTATTCTTTAAATTGCTCATTTTACTTGACTGTTTAGTTTGCTTTTTCTTCTTTCAAGCCTTTTAACGGCGTTGTAAACTTCGGTGGTATCTATCTCTAAGAAATCTGAGATTTCGCTCGGCTTATAGATGTTTTCGCACCAACATTCAAATATTAGCATCTCTAAGTCCGATGCCCCTGAGTCTTTAAGTAACGTAACATAGTTTTCTTTTAGTTTTTTGTTATCAATTTCATCAAACAATAGGTCGTCGTGGCCAACTTCCTCTGAATAAACAGGTATATCGAGAATATAGGATTCGTCCGAACCGTCCTCTTCTTCGGGTGGTTTTCGTCTTTTTGCTTTTTCGTGATACGCACTAATCTCACTTTTCAGAACACCGAAAAGGAAATTCTCGAAATCACATTTGTCCTTATCCCATTTCCTTATATCTGTAAGTGCTTTTTGGAATACGTTGAATACAAAATCCAATTTTTGTTGTCCATTGTGATTATCGTTATAATCGCCAAGTCTTTTCTTGGCGAAGGCTCTCATTCTTAAAACGAGGCCGTTTAATTGGTCAATGGTGTAGCTGCTAAACACATCGGCCACCTCTCTGCTCGATTTATCCATATAGATTGGTGTTCTAATAATAATATGCTTGCGGATTAAAAAAATTTGCCATCGAGTGGCAAAAAAAATAAAGAGGCAAGCATATAAGATTGAAGGCACAATATAAAAAAATTGATGCAACAAAACCCTTTAATTAAAAGGCATAAAAATGAGCGGAACTCCACAGCTCTGAATGGAGATTGTTTAACCATAAAATTCATTTTTATGAATAGTATTAATTTCTCTAAAGGAGAGCTAAGTGTATGTCATAAAGGCAATTGTGTCAATGTACGTGGAGATGTGGCCAAAGCCGTTGTCTTTAGTATTGCAACTCTTGTTGTTATAAGTGGCATAGCTGCATTATTGGAACAATCCAATTAGCAGTTGATTGTGGCGGTTCTGCAATTCAGGATTGCCACAATTAAAATAATTAACGGCCAATCTGACATAAAATACGATTGGCTTAAAAGTTGAAACAAAATAAAAAAAAATAACTATGACTGAAGAATACAAAAATGAAGTAGTTGAAATTTTGGAAAATCTGGGAAAGCAACTTGATATTTCAGAAAGTCAATATAATGAGGCTGTAAAAAGTTACGAAGCCGTCGGAGAGTGGCTATCAAAAGATGGTTCACCCCTTTATCCTTATAAACCAAGAATACTTCCACAAGGTTCGTTTATGCTGGGTACAATAGTCAAGCCTATCAACGATGAGGATGATATTGACATTGACCTCGTTTGCAAACTGAATGGTAAACCTATTAATTGGACACAAAAACATTTAAAAGGTGCCGTCGGAGATAGACTTAAAGACCACTCTACTTATAAAGAAATGATTGAGGATAAAGATGGTGGAAGAAGATGCTGGACACTTGAATATTCGGACGATGCAAACTATCATATGGATATTTTACCGTCCATATCAGATAAGAACTTTACGGTTCTACTTAGCGAATCCTTTAACAATAGCCAACACATAGATACCAATAAGCTGGCAATTCGCCTAACCGATAAGGAAGAGTATAACTATTCTACCGAAACGAACACGGAATGGTGGATGAAAAGCAATCCTTTTGGTTACGCTAAATGGTTTTATCAAAGAGCAATATACAGTTCAACCAAAATGTTCGCTCTAAGCGAATCTGTTGACCCAGTAAAACCATACCAAAAGGAAAAGCTGCCATTGCAACGTGCAATTCAGTTGTTGAAACGCCACAGGGACATTATGTTTTCTTCGGACGAGTACGATAGTGAAAACAGACCCATTTCCATAATAATAACCACCTTGGCCGCCAGAGCTTATGATAGAAGTGAAAATATCGTCGATACCTATGTCAATATTGTAAGCAGAATGCGTGACTTTATTGAAACAAAACTGAACCCAAAGACAGGTCTTTATGAAAGATGGGTAAGCAACCCTGTTAATGACGAAGAAAATTTTGCGGACAAGTGGAGTGAAGTTCTCCAAAAAGAGGAATACTTCCATAAATGGTTGGATAAATTGGAAGAAGACCTTGAAACAATCAAATATAGTCAAGGAGTTGGCTTGCAAAGATTGAATGAATCATTTTCTGCACAATATGGCGACAAGGTTGTTAACAAAGCCTTTGCGGCTTATGGCGAAAAAAATAGAATTCTAAGGGAATCAGGATTAAGAAAAATGGCAAGTGGAACAGGGATTTTAGGAACTGTCGGCACTTCAGTACCAAACCATAATTTTGAAGGTAATGTATGAGTAGTAAATTTTTTAAGGCTAACAGCAAGAGAAAACTAAAAGGAATTCCATCAACTGAACAACTGAAAAGAATCAGAACGGAATTTCCAGAAATCAAGGTCTTAAAAAGTGGATGGGATAATTTTGAAATAGTTGTTCAAATACGTCCAACTGCTATAAGTGAGTTGTACGACGTGAAAATTGTTTACACAGAAAACAAGTGGGTAAAAATCTTTGTTATCAATAAAACCTTAGAACTAGCAGAGAACAGAACAAAATTACCTCACGTATATGATAGCCAAAAACAGCAGTTATGCCTTTACTCACCCTCTAAAAAAGAGTGGAACGCACACAATTACATTATTGACACAATAATACCTTGGGTAAGCGAATGGCTGTATTACTACGAATTATGGCTGCCAGAGGGCAAATGGTTAGGTGGTGGTCACAATGAGTACCCAAATGAAGATAACACAGAGACATTGGTAAATGAAGAATAAAAAGTTTAAAATATTGTCGATTGATGGTGGTGGTATTAAAGGTGTTTTCCCCGCATTGTTCTTAACACTTTTAGAAGACGAATTGAGAAATCGCTCTGATGGTAAGACCCAAATTTATCAGCACTTCGATTTAATTACGGGGACATCAACTGGAGGTATTATTGCCATTGCTTTAGCTTTAGGCATACCTGCAAAAGAAATATATCAGCTTTATTTAGATAATGCTGGAAAAATTTTTGGCAGTAAAAAGTCTTTCTTTATTGGGCAAATCCGTAATTCGGCACACGAAAGAGAATTTTTGGAAAATCTTGTTCGTGAAAAATTCAAAGATGCAAACAATGGGGTTGAACCAAGGCTTGACGATTGCAAAACAGATGTTTGCATTCCAATCTATGACTTGATACAAGGCAACCCAAGTGTGTTAAAGACCAAATACCATCCAGCATTTGAGCGAGATTATCATATTCCAGCTTATCAAGCTGCAATGGCCACCTCTGCCGCACCAACCTACTTTAACCCTTATACATCTGAATATATTGACCTTAATGGAACAAAGAAAGATTTCGTCAATAAGGTTGATGGTGGTGTAATGGCAAATAATCCCACTCTAGTAGCCTTTTTAGAAGCCTTAAAAGCTTTTAAAGTCGAAATGTCCCAACTCGAAATTCTTTCTCTTGGTACTGGATATAAAAAATTTACCGATGGTAATTCCCGCAAAAGATGGGGTTTACATTATTGGATGGTAAAGAATAGTAGAAAGAGACTTATTGACTTGTTTATGCAAAGTCAATCACAATTGGTTGCAAATTATATAAGCCTACTTTACCAAGGAATCGATAAAAGTGAAAAAGACAATCCGAATTTTGTATATGACCGAATTGATGTTTTATTGAATGAAGACAACAATATCGAAATGGATGAATGTGACAGAACTAAAGTTAAAAACTTTGCAGAATTAGCATCTATTGAATTTCAGCACAATAGGACGACGATTTTGAAAAATCACTTTTATTAAGTACACACCTATTTCTTCTTTACTTTTGGCCTAAGTTCTTTAAATAGTATGATGATAATTTGTCTTATACTAACAATAATCTTCTCTAAGAATTCCTTCATAATTAAATATTTAAGTGGTTATACAATCCCATTAAAATAGCCAATGCCATAGCTCTAATATTTTTGGACTTTAAAAAATAATCCGCCTCATCGGTGTTGGTAACAAAGCCCATTTCAATGAGTATTGAAGGGCGATACGTCGTATTTTCACGAAGTACTTGGAAATTTGCAAATTGAACACCTCGCTTTTTAAAACCTAATTTCAGGGCACTTTCATTCAAAATGGATAATCCGAGTGCAATGGAATTTTTGATATGCACTTCTTCATTGTTGGTATTATGGACGTAAACGTCCATTCCTTTTGAAGAAGTGGCAGAGGCATTACAATGTAATGACACAAATAGGTCTGCCTTTAAAGTTTTACCCAATCGGCTTCTGTCCGATAAGGAAATCAACGTGTCATTGTACCTAGTCGAATACATATCAAACTTGTCATTCAATAGGATTTTGTTCAGTCTTAAAATTTCTTTGGCAATACATAACGCTACATCCTTTTCTTGCACCTTATTTTTTCCAATTGCACCTGTATCTTTTCCGCCGTGTCCAGGGTCGATGACAATGACATTTTTTGTTTGCAAATCCTGACCAAAAATGAAGCACATTTTTAGTAGTAAAATCACAAAACTGACGTTTTTGGGCTTTATCCACTTCCAAAATTTTAGAGTTATCAACATAAGCACTTCAAATTTTAATAAAATTTGATACCAATTCGCATCAAATAAAAACAATTAATATCAAAATTTATTTTATTCACAATTTACTGATTACCAGTATTTTATAATACAATATACAGTATTTTTCATATATCAAAATTGACGTAAAATTAAATCACTTTGAGTATGAAAAAATCACATTATGTAACCATCCTATCGTTACTTATTTCAAGTACAACTTTTGCACAAATTGGTGGTATCGAAGATTCAGTAAATGATGTTTCCGATACCATCCGAACCATTTTCCCCATAATTCTGGGCGTTATCTTTTTAATTGGTTTCTTATTTAATGCCGGACATTTCTTTGGCGAGAATGCCGATTTAAAAAAAGGTATTACCCGTGTGTTGGTCTTTGTGTTGATTGCTGGAGCAGTAGTTGGCATCTTTACGTATCTCATTAGCATCGTAGTTTAATGAAACGCTTCGAGGTCTATAAAAACATCCGCAAGCGAGCCGTGATAATGGGTCTGCCCATATCATTGTTCGCTTTGATGATGACTGTCGTTATCGGCTCTTTACTGTTCATCATTTTTTCGTTCAGCTTTACGGTTATCATTTCAGTATTCCTATTGAACGGCATACTGTATATCGCTCTGACCCACATTACCAAAAACCCTGCTTTAATGCACATTAAAAGGGTATTTCCACAAACAATCAGCAATAAAAAAGGAAGTCGCTTACACTATGAAGAAAATTAACCTATCGGCATATCATCCTATATTGGACATTCAAGACCATATCGTTTTTGCAAACAATGGCAATGTGGTGTTAGGCTACCAAGTGGACAATCCTGAAATCTATTCCCTTGCGGAAAAAGATTTTGAGGATATTCACGGTTCGTGGTTTCAGGCGTTTAAATCATTGCCCGTTGCAACGGTTATACATAAACAGGACATCTACCAGAAATCGGCATATTTAGCTGAAGAACTTCCGAACAAAAGCTTTTTGCAACGTGCCACTCACGATTACTTTAAAGGTCGGGAATTCATAAAGCATTCATCTTACCTATTTTTTATCCTTCCGCACAACAAAGCTTTGAACGCACCAAAGTTTGTTAACCCTTTCCGTAAGGTCGAAAAGGGTATTCATAAGCAAATGGACCACAACGTACAGGAATTTATTGCTTCGGTAAACGATGCCGTTTCCTTTGTAAACAATAGCCGAAAGGTGTCATTATCGCCATTGGGCATTGATAAAGTCCTGTCATTGACCAATGCCTACTTCAATGGATTCAACGAGGGTTTCGATACCGACATTCAATTGAAAAAATCAAATATTGAAATTGGCGACCATCATTTTGATGTGCTGGCAGTTAATAGCGAACTGTGTTTTGGCGATATCGTCCAAAGTAGCAAGACCAATGATAAATTTACTTCCGACGATTTTGTATTCCACCAAGGGTTTATTGATGGTTTAGGACTGAATCTAAACGAAAACCATATCGTCAACCAAATCATCTATCTGGATGACAAACATAAATGGCGAAAGTTGTTGGATAAGAAAATCGAGGAACTTAAAAAGAGTTCCAATTTTGGAACACAAAACAAAGTCATCTTAAAGAAGATTGAAGAAATTGTTGACAAAATCAATGAGGATGACAGTTCAAGAATTATTCGAGGACATCTGAACATTGTATTTTGGGATAAAGATGAAGCACAATTAGAAAGAATTGCTTCAAAGATAAAAACCGAGTTCAAGGAACTGGACATAGTGCCTTATTACCCAAAAGGCGAAGAAAGAAAGCAATATTTCTTAAACTCATACTGCTGTTTTACTTCCAACTTTTCAAATGAAGATTTATTTGTAACGGATTTAAAACACGCCCTTTGCCTGTATATCAACAACACAAATTATCAGACGGATGCCACAGGCGTCATCTTTAATGACAGGCAACACAACATTCCGGTATTAAAGGATGTCTGGGATGAAAAGAAGAAACGCATCAAGGCCCGGAACTTTGCCATTTTCGCACCTACTGGAGAAGGAAAATCATTTTTGGCTAACAATATCTTACGCCAATATTTTGAGCAAAATGTTCGCTTGGTCATCATTGATTTGGGTGGGTCATATTCAAAATTCGCCAAACTCTATCCCAATGACCATATCATACTTCGTTATGAGCAGGGAAAAAATTTGGGTATCAATCCATTTTATATCTCTGATGTCAATGATTTGACACCAGAGCGGTTAGAGGATTTGGCAATCTTCCTTTTAGAGCTTTTGGCTTCGGGCAAGGAAACTACAAAAGCTGAAGAAGTTGCGGTCAAAAAAGTCCTTCGATACTACTATTTACAGAATGTGGATAGAACACATTCCCTTGAAAATTTGTATCAGTTTGTGGATGTTAAAAAGGACACCCTTTTAAAAGAATTGCATATTCAGGAACAGCATTTCAATATCTATGATTTTCTGCATATTCTTTCCGAATATGTAGATGATGGTTTGTATAGTTTTCTATTCAATGTAAGCGAAGACCAGACCTACAAAATTGAGGATAAAAGGTTGATTGTTTTTGAGCTTGATGAAGTCAAGGACAATAAGGAAATCCTTTCGGTAATGCTGAAGTTGATTAAGTCGGCCATACAAAGAACAATATGGAGAAACAAGGCCGAAAAAGGTATTATCCTATTTGACGAGTTCGCAAAGCAACTCAAATTCGGGAATGTACTGGAAAGTGTTGAATTCTATTACCAAGCCATTAGAAAACAAAATGGAGCAATTGGAATTATCCTGCAATCCATTAACCAGTTGCCCAATAATTCAACATCGGCAAGTATTCTGGAAAACACACAGGTCATATACAGCCTTCGCAATGAAAAAGGCTATGCCGAATTAAAAAACAGGCTCAACCTTTCCAGTCACGATTTAAACCAGTTAAAATCCATTCGTAACAACCTTACAGGAACACGAAAATATACCGAAATGTTCATCAAAATCGGAAAGGAAAGCAACATTTTCCGATTGGAAGTACCGCCCGAAGTCTTTGCTGCTTACCTCACGGATGGCAAAGAAAACGAAGACATTATGAAACATTTTGAAGAACACCAAAATATGGAGAAAGCCATTAAAATATTTATTAATTCTTAAAAATAAAAATAAAAATTATGAGACACACTATCAGAAATCTAATGTTATCCGCACTATTTGTAGTGCTAATTGGAAGTAAGGCTTCGGCCCAGGGGATGCCTGTGTATGACAACACAAACTTTATCTCTTTTGTAAAATCATTATTGGAATCAGGTAAACAAACCGCCAATTTAATGAAGACGGTAAAATTCCTTAAAACCCAAAAAGAGAATATCGATAAGGTAAACAATGTCATCAAACAACTTCAAGCAGTCAGGGAACTGGCAAGAAACAACCAACGATTGTTTGATGTTGTACAGGATGATTTGAGGGAAATCCTCAATTCCCCTTTTATTAAACCAAATGAAGTTACACGCATTTCAGATTCCTTTGATGCCATCCTTCAGAACTCTATGGCTGGTATGGAATATATCGACCAAATATTGTCCAGCGACAATCTGAAAATGACCGATGCCGAACGTGCCGAAGTCCTTAAAGAAAAAGAGCTGGAATCCAAGGAAATGGTAGCGGAAATTGAGGCAAAAACCAGACGTTATCGAGAGATTATTCAATTTCGAGAAATGCAGCACAAAATCAATAACCGAGAAACCGATTACTAATGTCAGGTATTTTTTTAGGCATAGGGTTAGAGTATGTGGACACTATTTTTCAAACAATAAAAAATAGTGATTTCTCGCAATATACTATTGCGGGAATGAAGACGCTTGCCATATTGTTCTTTCTCATCAACATCCTAAAAAAATACAATGAAGGCGTTGCAAATAACGAGGGTTATACGTGGGGTTTGACCCCTGCGGAATTGGCAAAAAACTTTGCAATAGTAATTTTGGTCATTTTTTCCACACAAGTATTGGGTGTTTTCGACACTATTTTGGTGGCCATTGAAAACCAATATCGGGACACGGCACCCGCACTTCTTCCTTTGCAGATGCAAGATATTGACATCGAACAGGATGTAAGTGCTTGGGATGCCGCCACTAAAGCAATGGCAATGCTCTACGAAGCTTTGGTTACACCTTTATATGGTTTAAAGATATTATCCTTTATTGCCGGAATATTTCTCTGGCTATTGGATTTGTTTATTTACCCCTTATTCCTTGCAGAACGATTCTTTTTGTTAGGCATAATGCAAGCCTTTTTTCCCTTGGTCATCAGCTTGGCTGTTTTTGAAAAGTTCAGGTCGTTGGCATACAACTTTTTTAAGCTTTACGCTGGCGTATATATGTTAGTTCCTGCCTTCTTTCTGGTCAATGTTTTCGTGAATAATCTTTATACCGAAATCAATACAAATTTCTGGAGCGACTTATTTGGTACGGATTGGGGTAGTAATTTTTTCGCACCGCTTTTACAGTTAGGGTCTATCGGATTTATTGTATTGCTGAAATTCAAATTATATAAACGAGCGACCTCGTTCACTTTTAAACTCTTTACAGGCTGATATAGCAATAATAATTTACAGATGAAAACACCATATAAAAATATTTACAACATCCTAAAGCTCAATCGCTTTATAGTATTAACAGTCGTTATTGGAGCTGTACTAACGTGCATCATTTCCGTATTGATGGTCATAAAACTACATAAAGAAACGGTCAACAATGCCTTTGTGGTCAATACTGACGGTAGCGTTATTCCCCTAAAACTGGTATCTCAAAAAGAAAATTTAAAAGTAGAAGTCTTGGCACAATTGGAATTGTTCCATACCTACTTCTATAACATAGATGCCAGCAATTATGAAAAGAACTTGGAGAAAGCTCTATGGTTGGGCAATAGTTCCGTAGATGCTCTGTACCGACAGAAAAAAGCCGATGGAGTTTATAACCGTTTGTTGCAATACTCGTTGATTCAAAAAGTATTGAATATCGAATCCAAAGTTGATATTCAAAACGAACCCTACAAGTTTGAAACGAAAACCATTTTTGAAATCAATAGAGGTACTATCACAGATACTTATGAGTTGACCACTACTGGAAATTTGATTCACGTAGATAGAAACTTTCCAAACAATACCCACGGACTGCTGATTACCAACTTTTTTGAAAGCACATTACGAAAATTAGAAAATTATGAAAGTAGAAAAAAATAAAATAGTCTTTGCCATCGTGTTGGTATGCATCCTGCTTTTTATAGGTGGCTATGCAATGCTTGTATTGGGCGAGGACGAAGAACCGACCATTGAGAACAACCAGATTCCTGTACCGGAACTGGAAGACGACCAAAAGGAATACGATTCCAAATTGGATGCCCTAAACGATTTAAAGGAAGTTAGGGAGACCAATGCACCCAGTATTTATGATGAACGGCTGTTGGATTCCACAGGCGTATATGACCCTGATTTATTGGACAAGAAAAAAATGCAGATGGTAGATAGCATTTACCAACAAGGGCAGATTCGATATTCAGATAGAACGTTTGAAAATATCAATCCAAGATACTATCCACCAAAACCACCTGTTAAGAAGGAAAAAGACACAACGGATGCTATTGAAAAACAAGAAACGAATGTCGAAGCAAAAGAACGTGCTTTGGAGCATCAACTTTTTTTTGCCTCGCATCCCATTGAAAATGAGGATTTGAATTCAAAAAATACAGATGATTTCATCTATGTACGAGTAGATGGCACACAGACCGTTAAAACCAATTATCGCTTACAAATGCGGTTGATAAAAGATGCTACCATTTATGGACAACGCTATTCCAAGAATACGCCTGTTTATGGATTTGTCAATTTTAAACCCAATCGTACAATCATAGACATTGAAAATATCAATCATCAACCAGTAAAATTGAAAGCCTATGATTTTCAGGATGGTAGCGAAGGAATTTATGTTGAAAACAGTTTTAGAGCAGAAGTTACCAATGAAATCGTTGGCGATATGGTGGACGACATTAATATTACAGGTGTGCCCCAGGTTAGCGGTTTCAAGAAAATATTCCAGCGTAACCATAAAAACGTAAAGGTTACGATAACCGATAATTACAAACTCATTTTAAGAATGCCTAAAACAAAATACCAAGGAAAGCCAATAATGGGCAATTACTAAACTTACTATTATTATGAAAAGCCCTTAAAGGGCAATTAATTAAAACGTACTCTTATGAAAATTTTAATCACATCTTTATCGTTGATTTTTTCAATGTCAATTTCAGCACAGCAACAGCTGGACACCATTTACGCCAACGACCAAAAGAACGTTGCCTTATTTTTTCCCAATCCCATACGACAGGGCATCACCGGAGCTTCCCATTTCGTATTCACATACAATCGTGAGAAGGAACAATACTTTGGATTGTTACAGGCAAAGCCTGGAACGGAAAGCAACCTATTGACCGTTACAAGTGATGGTAGCGTTTATTCATATATACTGAAGTATTCTGAAAAACTTCCAGAATTGAATTATTTTATCAATGAAAATGAAAGCATTGGTAGTGAACTTCCTGAAAAAATAAATGACAAACCCATTGCCAAACCAGTAAATGAATATTCCAGCAGGATAACACATTTTCAAAAATTCAGCGAATACTTGTTAAAATCCAATTTTGAACGCATTGAAACGAAACGTAAAAAGGGAATCAAACTAAAATTGCAAAAAATGGCATACGATGCTTCTGAAGTGTATTTGGTTATAGAGGTCAAGAACAAGTCTGGAATCGGTTTTGAAATCGACTATCTTAATGTGTATAGAACCAATGGAAACAAAAAGCGAAAAGCTTCCTATCAAAGATTGAAACAAGACGTGATATACAAACACAAAATGCCATATTCCATTACTGATGGAGAAAGTCAATGCTTTGTGTACGTAATTCCAAAGTTTGTTTTAGGGGATAATGAAAAGTTGATGCTCGAATTGAAGGAACTAAAAGGAAGTAGAAAAATAATTTTGGAAACAAAGCTTTGAAAAATCGTCTATTGATTTTATTTGAGAGAATAAAGCATTTTTGTTCAAATTAAAACAAGCCAACTATAAATTGAAAAGCTAATCCACAAACGGTGCATTTATTTTTCACGACCTCTTAATTTAGCATTCTAAAAACAAAAAGAGATAAAATTTTCCAAACGCTTTGGAATTTGTATTTAAGTATTTGCTTAAATGCGTAATTAATTATATATTTGTTCATCTAAAACAATACTATGAAACTTGAAATATCCTGTACCCGAGCTGAAGCCAACCACAAACAGTTATTAAATTGTATGTCCACATTAAATAGTATGGAAATTAATTTTGAAAAAATATCGAAATTATTATCCATTTCAGGTAATGAGGTGCGCTTAAAGATTCTATTTCTTTTAAATATGGAAAAAGAACTATGTCCTTGTGATTTATCTGATATTTTAGGTATGAGCGTGCCAGCAGTTTCACAGCATATACGAAAAATGAAAGATGCAGGTATTATAAGCTCAAGGAGAGAAGGCCAAACATTATACTATTCATTGAATAAGGATGAGACGGATATTCTGAATAGTATTTTTAAGTCAATCAAATTAGAAAGAAAAATAGCATAAATTTTATAACAATGAACACAGAAAAAACCTCAAAAAATGTAGCCTATACAGGTTTGTTTGCAGCTGTAGCAGCATCATCCTGTTGTATTCCACCAGTTATTGCACTAATCGCTGGCGTAGGCGGTGGCGCTTCCGCTTTATCTTGGATGGAACCCTTTAGACCTTATCTTATAGGATTGGCAGTGTTGGCCATCGGTTATGCTTGGTACAGTTATTTAAAGACCAAAAAAGCTGATGATTGTTGCGAAGTAGATGCAAAACCAAAGTGGTTTCAAACTAAAGGATTTTTAATAGGAATTACACTATTTGCGGCTATCTCAATAAGCTTTCCATATTACTCTCACATTTTTTATCCTGATAATAAGAAAGAAGTTGTTATCGTGAATCAATCTAACATTCAAACTGTGAATTTTGAGGTTGAAGGTATGACTTGCGCTTCTTGTGAACAACACGTAACGCACGCAGTTAATAATTTAGAAGGTATTATAAATGTAAATGCTTCTTATGAAAAAGCTAACGCAAAAGTAGAATTCGATAATTCGAAAACTACTAAAGAGGATATAGAAAAAGCAATTAATTCTACAGGTTATAAAGTAATTAATAAATAAAATTCTTAATTGTGAAAAATTATATAATCATCTTTCTTTTTGCATTTGTAATTACTTCTTGTAAAGAAAATAAAAAAGAAACGGATTCAACCGCAGTTGAAAATAAGCTAACTACACAGGATATCGATTATCCAGTTATTAAAGTTGGCAAAGGACCAGACGCCTTATTTCTAACACCCGATAAATCATTTTTATATGTTGCAAATGTGGAGGACACATTAATTTCAGTTATTGATACCCAAACAGATAAAGTAATAAAAAATATAGAAGGTATAAAGTATCCTTGGGGTTTTGTTCAGTTAGCGGAAAGTAATTTGGTAGCGGTTAGTGGTTACGATAAGCAAGTGGTTATCATTGATTTTGACAATCATACCATTCTAAAAGAGAAACTATTTGAAACTCATATAGGTGGAATTACTGCAAATAAAAAAGGAAATTTAATCTATGCAATAGCAATAGATGAAAATAAAGTGTTGCAATTGGATGCTACTACTCTCAATATATTAAAAACATTCCATACAGGAAAAGGACCGGATGGAATAGGTATCTCGGGGAATGATTCAAAGCTGTTTGTTACCAATACAGAAGATGGAAGCATTTCTGTAATTGATATAGAAACAGGAAAACAATCTATTCTTAAGACAGGTGGAAAACCAGAACTCATACACAGTAATAAAGACCATTCACTATTATATATAAGTAATTTCTTTGGAAATAAAATTCATATTATAGATACCGAAAACGGAGAAATTGTAAAGGAAATAGAAAACATAAAAACCCCCGAAGAAGCAATCTTATCCGAAGATGAAAATATATTATACGTTGTAAGTTTTGATTTGTCAGAAGTTTACGTGTATGATGCGGTTACACTCGAAAAGAAATCAACTTCTTATGAAACAGGTAATAAGCCCATTGGTGTAATGCCTGTTGGAAACAAATTATATGTTTCTAATTATGGAGATAATTCAATATCAATAATCAATAATCAATAATCAATAAATAATCTTAAAATATTTAGTTATGAAAAATATTATTTTAATTCCCGTTCTAGCTTTAGTTCTGTTTTCTGTTGAAGCCACCGCACAAAACAAAAACTTGGAAGCACAAAAAGTCGAAACGTCTGTTGACGAACAAAATTTGACAACTGTTCACTTCAAAATAACTGGAATAACCTGTGCCGGTTGTTCTAACGGTATATATAAAGCAGTTAAAGCAGTTGATGGCGTTACGGAGCATTCTGTTGAATACCCAGGCGACATTGCGGTTATACAATTTGATAAAACAAAGACGAGTATCGAAGCCTTAAAAGCTGTAATTGAGAAGAAAGGGTATAAAGTAGAATTACTAAAGGATAAAGTATAGACAGAGGCTTTCAATATGTCTTATAATTTTTTAATTAAGTAACCCTTTATAGCAATGAAAAAATTTAAATCAAAGGTTTGCCCTACTTGTGGATGTTCGTTAGTAAGGCTAGGTATAAAAGATACATCCGCAACAAAATCAACATATAAAGATGAATCTTATTCTTTTTGCTGTTCAGGATGCGCAAAAATATTTGATAAAAATCCCAGTAAATATATAGAGGAAATCAAAAATGTAATTGTTTGTCCAGTATGTCTTGCTGAAAAAAACATAGCTCATACTACAGGAGTAAAGTACAAAAACACAGTAATACCTTTTTGCAGATGCCCACATTGCATTTCCACATTTGAGGAAAAGCCTGAATACTATTTGGATAGGTTGATAGGTAAAATTGAATATGAGGGACTATTCAATAATTTGTGTTGCTAATAAAAATGAAAAAAATATGTCACAAAATATAGAAAAAATCACATTAGAAATAAACGGGATGACCTGTAATGGTTGTTCTTCACATATCGAAAAAGATATGAATAAGACCAATGGTATTATAAATAGCAATGTAAATCACGAAACTGGAAAAGGAGAATTTACTTTTGATACAAATAAAATGGGTAAAGAAGAATTAATCAATGCAGTAAATAGCATTGGTAATTATTCTGTTGTAAATGGTATTGAAAAAGAGGATTCTTTCTCTACAACTTCTGATACTACAATCTCTAAAGAATCCAATAAAAATAAAAATCAATTTGATTTAATTGTTATTGGTGGAGGTTCTGCTGCATTTTCAGCAGCAATTAAAGCTGAAGGTTTAGGGCTTACGACACTAATGGTAAATGGTGGATTAGATTTTGGGGGTACTTGTGTAAATGTTGGATGCGTTCCGTCAAAAAACTTAATTAGAGCTGCCGAAACTGCATATCACGCTACACATTCTAATTTTAAGGGTATTAAACCAAGAGGTGTAGATATTGATTTTAAACAAATTATTAAAGATAAAAAAGAGTTGGTTTCGGCATTACAGCAACAAAAATATATGGATGTTGTAAGTGATTTTGAAAATCTAACAATGCTAAAGGGGTGGGCTGAATTTGTAGATAATAAAACTATTGTTGTAGATGGAAAAGATAAATACAGTGCAACGAATATTGTTATAGCAACCGGAGCGACAACAAACATTCCAAACATTGAAGGATTAAATAAAGTAGGCTACTTAACTAATGTTTCTTTATTTGATTTGGAAGAAAAACCAAAGAGCCTAACCATAATGGGAGCTGGATATATTGGATTAGAAATAGCACAAGCTTATAGCCGATTGGGTGTAAAAGTGCGTATTATAGAATTTACGGATAGACCATTACGTAGCCAAACCAGTGATATTACAGATGTTTTGGTAGAGCAAATGAAAAGTGAGGGTATTGAAATCTTACCAAATTTCAGAGCCTTTAAATTCGAAAAACGAGGTAAGGATACTATCATTCATTGCAACTGCCCTGATGGTTCGACAACTCAAATCATTGAGAAAGGACATATTGTTGTAGCCACCGGAACAAAACCAAACACATCTAAATTAGGTCTTGAAAATATTGGTATAAACTTAACCAAAAGTGGACAAATTATAGTTAATAAAAAAATGGAAACCAATGTTTCTAATATTTATGCCGCAGGAGATGTAACAAATACACCACCATTTGTTTATACAGCTGCCACCGAAGGCAATACAGCAGTAAACAATGCATTTTCATTGTCGAAGAAGAGTGTGGATTATACATCATTACCTTGGGTCGTATTTACGGACCCTCAAATTGCTGGTGCAGGAATGGATGAAATAGAAGCAGAAGCAAAAGGTATTCCTTTTGAAGTGAGTAAATTAGACTTAAAGCACGTTCCTAGAGCATTGGCCGCACAAGACATAAGAGGCTTCATTAAATTGATTCGTAATACTGAAACCGATAAGCTAATAGGTGCTAGAGTGATTGCACCAGAAGGCGGCGAACTTATTCAACAATTAAGTATGGCGATTAAGTTTGGCATTACAGTAAAAGATTTAGCTGAAAGTTTTTACCCTTATTTAACATTAGGAGAAGGAATCAAGTTAGCAGCGATTACGTTTGGCAAAGACGTTTCTAAATTGAGTTGCTGTGCAAGCTAGTTTAGCTAAACAAGAAAATAATTTTTATATGAAAAATTACGATGTATTTATAATTGGTTCGGGAATGGCAGGAATGACCATCGCTAATAAATGCGCCTCAAAAGGCCTGACAGTCGGAATAACGGATGAATTACCTTACGGTGGCACTTGTGCATTGAGAGGTTTTGACCCCAAAAAAGTGATTATAGGCGCTACGGAAGTACGAGACTTTGCTAAAAGACTTAAAGGAAATGGTATTGATACCATACCTAAAGTCAATTGGAAGGACATTATGGCTTTTAAACAATCCTTTGTGGATGAAATGCCACCAAAAATTGAAAAAGGATATAAAAAAAACGGAATAGACACATTTCATAGTTCAGCTAAATTCTTATCAGAAAACACGTTAGAAGTTGGAAACGACAAAGTAAAAGCTAACAAAATTGTAATCGCATCAGGTTCCAAGCCACGGGTTTTAGAATTTGAAGGTGGTAATTTTGCCAAATCCAGTACAGATTTCTTGAATTTAGAAAAATTGCCCAAATCCTTATTGTTTATCGGTGGTGGCTATATTGCTTTTGAGTTCGCACATATCGCAGCTCGATGTGGAGCAGAAGTCACTATTGTTCATCGTGGGGAAAAGCCTTTAGAAAATTTTGAACAGGATATTGTAAAACATCTTGTTTCTGCCACCAAAAAATTAGGTATAAAACTCATTCTTAATACAGAGGTAATGGCCATTGAAAAAGTGGACAACCAGTATCGAGTGAAAGGTAAATCCACAAAGAAAACAGCATATTTTGAAGCCGAAGCCGTATTTAATTCTGCCGGCCGACCACCCGCAATATTTGACCTGAATTTAGACAAGGCCAACATAGCTTATAACAAAAAAGGTGTTACAGTGGACAAATACTTACAAAGTACTTCAAACCCACATATATATGCAGCAGGCGATGCCGCAGATTCAGAAGGTTTGCCCTTAACGCCAATTGCAGTTTTGGAAGGTCATACGGTTGCTTCAAATATCATCAAAGGCAATTCTAAAGAAATAAGTTATCCGCCAATGCCAACGGTAGTTTTTACTTTGCCTACAATGGCTTCTGTTGGTTATTCTGAATCGAAAGCCAAAGAGCTGAACTACCATATTCGGATAAATTATAAAGAGGTCGGCGATTGGTTCAATGCCAAACGTTTAAACGTTGAAGAATATGCTTTCAAAACTATAATTGACAAAGAGACTCAAACAATTTTGGGAGCGCATTTAATCGGGTCACATACAGAAGAAACAATAAATATCTTTGCAATGGCAATAAAAACAAAGATGAAAGTTAAGGATATTAGAACAATGATTTTCTCATATCCAACATTGGCTTCCGACATACCACATATGCTTTAATAAAAATTGAATGGAAACTAACTATATTAAAATCAGAAATCACCTGTCCAAACTGCGGACATAAAAAAGTAAAAGATATGCCATTAAACGCTTTGCAGTTTTTCTACGAATGCGAGAATTGTAAAACGGTTTTGAAACCAAACGCAAAAAAGGCATCAAAGTACAATTGCAAAAAATGGCTTATGATGCTTCTGAAGTGTACTTGGTCATAGAAGTTAAAAACAAGTCCGGAATCGATTTTGAAATAGACTATCTCAACGTATATAGAACCAACGGAAACAAAAAACGGAAAGCGTCTTACCAAAGATTGCAACAAGAAGTGATATACAAACACAAAATGCCTTATTCCATTACTGATGGAGAAAGTCAATGCTTTGTGTATGTAATTCCAAAGTTTGTTTTAGGAGACAACGAAAAGTTAATGCTGGAGCTGAAGGAGGTAAAAGGGAGCAGAAAAATGATTTTGGAAACCAAAATTTAAGAGGTGTTTATCACCTCTTTTTTTTGTGATTAAAAAAGTATCTTTGTTAGAAATATAACAAACTTGAAGTTATACTGTATATAAATGCATTTTGCTTATACAATTTTGTGCGTCATTCAAAAAAACACCAATCAATAAATGAATTACCAAACATTTCAACCAAATTCTGATTTGAAATCTCTTGTCAGTTGCTATTGGACTTTAGAAGTTCCTGCTGAATCTAATGCACAAAGACAGCGGATAATTCCAGACGGAACAATTGAAATGGCTTTTATACTTGGAGACGACATTAAACGATACACTTTTGAAAATGAATTCATTATACAACCTCGTGCGATGGTTCTCGGACAGACAATTGAACCCTTTTATATAGAGCCGACCGGCTATGTGAATACGTTTGCAATTCGATTTTACCCATACGGTTTTGCGAACTTCGTTACAATGCCTTTAAAGGACTTGGCAAATAAAGAAACGCCAATGGAATTATTGTTTGGAAAAAAAACAACAAGCAAATTGGAACAAAAAATAATTAAGGCAACCAATAGTAGTGAAAGAATAGAAATTATAGAAAATTTCCTTTTAAATAAGTTAAATGAAAAAACTACAATTGACAATATCGTAAAAACTACAATTGATACACTTTTAGCAACGAATGGAAGTGCATCGATAAATACAATTCTTAAAGAAGATTTATCAAAACGGAGACAACTTGAACGAAATTTTGTAAAGCAAATTGGTGTTAGCCCAAAACAATTAGGCAAAGTAATCCGACTTCAAACTGCATTAAAAATGTTGCTGAACAAAAAGACTGACACCTTAACTAACATTGCATACGAAAGTGAATATTTCGACCAAGCACATTTCATCAAAGACTTTAAGGAGTTTACCGGAATAAACCCGAAAGATTTTTTAGGAAACGAAAATATGACTCTTTCTATACTTTTCTACAAATAGACAACGTGTCGCATTTTTACAATTTTGATATTTCCACGTAATCTAAATTTGTCTTGTCAAATCAAACAGGGCAAAATGAAAAAATCGATACTTTGTACAGCCATAATTCTTTCCTTTAGTTTTATAGCCTGTAATAGCCGAAACAAATCAAAAACCGAAACTATCTCGGTTGAAACTAACATTAATCAAAAAACAAAAGAAATGAAAAGTCATATTTCAATTTTTGAAATTCCAGCAACTGATATTTCACGAGCAGTAAATTTTTATCAAGCAATTTTAGGCGTTAACATTGAGAAAATGGAAATGCCAGGAATGGAAATGGGAATATTCCCATACGAAGAACAAATGGTAACAGGAGTTATTATGAAAGGAGAAGAATACAAACCTTCTGCTAACGGAGTAACAATATACCTTAATGGCGGAGATAATCTTCAAATTATTCTTGATAAAGTCGAGAATAATGGTGGAGAAATAATTGTTCCAAAATCAATTCACGCAGATGAAAGTGGTTATTATGCACTATTTCTTGACTCGGAAGGAAATAAACTCGGTTTGCATTCCCCGAATTAAGTAGAGGTAAAAGAGCGATAGCACAAGAAAACAGTGCTATACTAATTTTTCTTTCCCGTTTTAAAACCAATTCGCCCCCTGTTCTGCTGTTCAATCTGCACTTTGTCCTTTTGCAATAAGTAATTCATTGCCTGATGAATGTCCTTAAATTTTATGTTCATTTCTTTTTCAAGTTGGGCAATATGTTCTTTAAGGTTGCTATAATCTGTAAGATGTTGCCGTAACGCTACAAATGCACGCATAATAGATATATTTACGTCAATGGCCTTGTCGCTGTTAAGTACGCTAGAAAGCATTGCCACGCCCTGTTCGGTAAAGGCAAACGGAGTGGCAGGACTAAATTTAATGTTCTCTGGAAGGTTATCACAATTTGTGATAACCTCTTTCCACTCATCTTTTGAAAGCTGAAACATAAAATCATCGGGAAAACGTTTAAGATTACGTCTAACCGCTTGTTTTAGTACTCTAGTTTCTACTTCATAGAGTTCAGCAAGGTCAAAATCAAGAATAACTTTGTTTCCTTGAATATTATGGATTTTATTTTTTATTATAGATAGTTCCATTGTATTTTTAATTAACTGGGATTATGAATTTTGAGAAACCACTTTAGAGATAGATTCATTTTCTATCTCATTGAATTGAGCCCTTAATTTTTGCATATCATCACTTACTTTACGTTCAATGACTTTAGCATAAATTTGGGTTGTAGATATTCGGGAGTGACCCAACAATTTTGAAACCGTCTCAATGGGCATACCATTACTTAATGTAACCGTTGTAGCAAATGTATGTCGGGCAATGTGGAAAGTAAGGTTCTTTTTAATACCACAAACATCAGCAATTTCCTTTAAATAAGAATTTAGTTTTTGATTTGAGATTTTAGGAAATATACTTCCTTGTGATATTGATTTACGGTTGCTCTTGTATTTTTCAACAATTTGCATCGCCTTTGGCAACAAAGGTATTCGTATGGGCTTTGTCGTCTTTTCCCGTTTGTAATAAATCCAAAGTTCGCCATCGATGCCAATACAGATATTATCCGCAGTTAAATGGATGACATCGATATAACTTAAACTGGTATAGCAACTAAAAACAAACAAATCCTTTACCAATTCCAATCTTGGAATGCTAAATTGTTTATTTTCTATCTCTTGAAGCTCTTCGAGACTTAAAAAGCCTCTTTCGTTTTTAATGAATTTAGATTTGAAATTGATAAATGGGTCGCGTTGAATCCAACCCAATTTAAACGATAAATTTATCATCTTTCTAAAACGCTCGATATGCTTCATTACGGTATTGTTGCCCATTGGCTTTTGATGGTCTTCTGGTATGTAGTCCCGGAGATATTTCTCAAACTTTATGATAAAGTGATAATCAAGTTCCCGTAAATAAAGGTCTGTGGTCTTATAGGATTTCGATAAAAATTTGGAGATATAACTCTGTGTAGTGTAATAATTTTTTTGTGTTCCCCACTTTAATTTGTTTACCATATCTTCATTATGGTAATTGATAATATCTGTAATGGAGCGATTATTTTCGTCATTACCGAAATATCTAGCTTTGACAGCTTGTGAAGTAATCAACTTATGTTCGGCCATTAAATCTCGATAACATTTAAACAGATGATTGTAAGTTTCATCCAAATAGCTATTAAGGATTCTTGATTTTTGGCTTGTTCCCCGAGCTCTGTTTTTATGGACATCCCAATCAGACACTAAAACTTTTCGTTTTAAACTGATGGTAGCCCGTTTACCATTTACCGTAATTCTTGCGTAAATTGATGCTTGGTCATTTTTTGCCCTGGAGAAGTCTGCCCAGAACAAAATACTGAAGGTGGAAGATGTTTTCATTATTTCGTCTTTTAGTTAACAATAATTCGTTGTTATCAGACGAAAGTCAAATCACTTATAAAGATACATTTATTTATTGATTAACAGCCCGTTGGTCATAAATCTGGTCAACACTTTTTGAAATTTTAATTTGTTATCCGATTTGTTGACATTTTTAATCAAAACATATCAATTCTTATGATATTCTTAAAAACAGAAAAACCTGAAAATCATACGATTAACAGGTTTTTGTTATAGATTGATACTATAATTTGTCGGGGTGAGAGGATTCGAACCTCCGACCTCCTGGTCCCAAACCAGGCGCGATAACCGGGCTACGCTACACCCCGAAATGTATATAAAGAGCGGAGAGTGTGGGATTCGAACCCACGCGACGGTTTCCCGCCGACAGTTTAGCAAACTGCTCCGTTAACCACTCCGGCAACTCTCCTGCTATGAACGTTTCTCTAAAATGAGGGTGCAAATGTAACTTTTAGTTTTTAACGAAACAACTATTTCTAAAACTTTCCAACGTAATTTTTACTCAGGATATGCTACCCGCAAATGATAAATATTTATCAGTTTGCGCTTCAGTACTTTTTTGATTTGTTCAATCTCTTTAAGCGAGATGTCTGCGTTTACAAATTGGGCTTCTTCCAACTGCTTGGTAATAATTTTTTCAACAAAATCATCTATAATTAAAGCTGTGGGTTCTTTCAGGCTTTTAGAGGCGGCTTCTACACTGTCTGCCATCATCAGTATGGCGGTTTCTTTTGAAAAAGGGATAGGTCCCGGATATCTAAACTGCTTTTCATCTACATCTACTGACTGCTCTTTTTCTTTTTTATAGAAATAATACACCAAAGTAGTGCCGTGATGCGTTCGAATAAAGTCTATAATTCTATCGGGAAGCTTATTTTTTTTGGCGAGTGCCACGCCGTCTTTTACGTGATCGATGATAATTTTGACGCTTTCCTTGCTCGACAATTCATCGTGCAAATTAGATCCTGATATTTGATTTTCAGTGAAATATATCGGATTCAGCATCTTTCCAATATCGTGATACAAGGCACCAACTCGCACCAACATGGCATTGGCACCCACTTCTTGGGCAGCTGCTTCTGCCAGGTTGGCCACCTGCAAAGAGTGATGAAAAGTACCGGGTGCTTTGTCTGCCATCTCTTTGAGCAAATCAGTATTGGTGTCTGACAATTCGAGCAAGGAATAGTCTGAAACCAAACCGAAAACTTTTTCATAAACATAAAAAAGCGGCACCGACAACGCGAGTATCAACAAACCATTGATACCAAAAACACCCATATCTTGCCATACATTTTCACTTACACTTCCCTGAAAAACCAATTCGAGTGCCACAAAAGAAACCAAATACACGGCTACAATTTTTCCTACCGAGATAAAGAGATTCGTTCTTTTATAAGATTCTGAAACTGTTAGAATGGTCACAATACCTGCAATGAATTGGATGACTAAAAACTGAATACTATCGGAAACTACCAAACTCAAAATAAGCACTGTAATCACATGCGTAAACAAACCCAAACGCGCATCAAAGAAAGCCTTCACCACCAACGGCAACAAACACAGTGGTGTGAGGTATAAAAATTGGGGTTGCCACTTCAGAACAGCAGTCACAGCCAAAACCATTAGAACGAGATTGAGCAAAACAAAAACCAACTTTCTGTTGGATGTGTAAATTTCAGGTCTGTATTTTTGAATAAATAAAAACAGCATTCCAATTACCAAACCGACTGTTAGCAAATAACCCGCAAAAAGTGTAAAATACCGCGTTGAACTCAGCTCCAGTGAAAGATTGTTTTTGATGGTTTCCAACTGCCTGAACTTGTCTTTATCTACAACTTGATTTTTTGACAAAATCAAACTTCCTTTTTCATAAAAACCTTCCCAGAGCGGTATTTCCCGAAGAGCTTTCTCTTTCATCCGATTTGTGAGTTCGGTATCCGGCCGTATATTGGGTCGCCATGACAGTTTAAGTGAGTCCAAAACCGATTGTGAAATCTTGTCCTGTACGCCGGCAAAAAAATGGAAATTTTCAAAGGTTGCTTTTTCTATGACACCACTCTTGCGAATGTACAACTCCCGATTGCCGCGCATAGCTTCGTTCGGTGCTAAAACACCCTGGTTGTATAACCGCATGATGCTGTCAAAAGCTCCCCTTAAACGATAACGAAGTAGAAAATTTTTAATTTGAGCGGTTTGATCTTTGAACTGCATTTCCAAACTGTCATTGACTTCTTGGGCAAAAGATAAATACAGCGGATGGTTAAACATTATTTGTTTTTTAGCCGATGCCACATCACTCTCGGGTCTGGGTAGGCTAAAATCAAACGGCGCGTAATAATCGTCATACACCCAAGGCATACCTATTTTGTAGGCAAAAGGAAATTTCTCTTCTTTGGGCAATAAAGAAACAATGATAAAAGTGGTAAACAAGAACAATATCGTCTTGTAAATAAAATCCCGATTCTCAAAAAACTTTGTGATAAATGTTTTCATAAAGGCACTAAGCATTCAAAAGTACAAATAAATTGATTGAATTACCGATTGAATCATCGGTTCTTATTTTACAGGTGCCACCGCCCTCTTTGTGCCAAAGTTATGACACAATTAAGATATCCGAATCAAGAACGAGCATTTTTTAAATGACAGTTGCACAACTGAGGGCAAATTTACGACACATAAAACGAAGCATCTGTGGGCAGTTAGTTAGAAAATTAAATAGTTGTTAATCACGTAAAATTTATTCACCAATAATATGAAATTTTGTAATTTAGCAATGAAACAAACGATTTATTATAAATTATTCAAAAACATGAACAAACAAGTCGCCATAGTCTCTTATGCCAGAACGCCCATCGGTAGTTTTTTAGGCAAACTTTCATCGATTCCCGCTACAAAACTTGGCAGTATCGCCATCAAAGGCGCTATAGACAAAATCAAACTCGATCCCAATTTGGTTGATGAAGTTTTTATGGGCTGCGTAGTTCAGGCCGGACTTGGACAAGCACCTGCCAAACAAGCCGCGCTCGGAGCCGGCATACCCAATAGTGTTCCCTGTACCACGGTAAACAAAGTTTGCGCCTCCGGCATGAAAGCCGTGATGCAAGGCGCACAAGCTATTTTGCTCGGTGATGCAGAGGTGGTTGTAGCCGGTGGTATGGAAAACATGAGCCTCATTCCGCATTACTTGCCACTGCGCAACGGCTACAAATACGGTGCTGCACAATTGGAAGATGGCCTGCAAAAAGACGGACTTTCCGATGCTTACGACCATCAAGCTATGGGTATTTGTGGCGATTTGTGTGCCTCTGAATACGGTTTTTCTCGCGAAGATCAAGACGCCTACGCCATCCAATCTTACCAAAGATCGGCCAAAGCTTGGGCCGAAGGAAAATTTGACGATGAAGTAGTAGCCGTAGAAATTCCACAGCGCAAGGGCGACCCCGTTCTTATGAAGGAAGACGAAGAATACAAAAATGTGGTGTTCGACAAAATCAGTCAACTCAGACCTGCATTTTCCAAGGATGGAACAGTAACCGCTGCGAACGCTTCCACCATAAACGACGGTGCAGGTGCCGTTATTTTGATGTCGGTTGAGAAAGCAAAATCACTGGGCATACAACCCATTGCCATCGTCAGAGGTTATGCAGACGCTTCGCAAGAACCCAAATGGTTTACCACCTCGCCTGCCAAAGCGCTACCCAAAGCCTTAGACAAAGCAGGTGTAAAAATAGAAGACATTGATTTTTTCGAATTTAACGAAGCGTTCTCAGTAGTTGGTTTGGCCAATATAAAACTACTCGGACTTTCCGATGAAAAAGTGAATCTACACGGCGGTGCGGTATCGCTGGGGCATCCGCTGGGTTGCTCGGGTGTTCGGATTCTCATTACACTTTTGGGCGTGCTCAAACATAACCAAGGCAAACTGGGCGCAGCGGCAATCTGCAATGGTGGCGGAGGGGCATCTGCCATGGTAGTGGAAAGATTATAACTCGTATATTTGCGCTAAACAATCTTAACACACTTGGAAAAGTACGGAATTTGCCCACTAAGCTTGGTTCCTATCAGAAAAGAACCGGCAGACAAAGCCGAAATGATATCTCAACTTCTCTTTGGAGAAACTTTTGAGATACTTGAGCTCAAGAAAAATTGGGTGTCCATCAAAACATCTTTTGACAGCGTACAAGGATGGATACAAACCGGACAGTTTGCTAGTATAGAAAATATTGATCATTCCGCTACACCTGTATTAGCTGCCGATTTGGTGGACGTAGTCACCGACTCAAACGGACATCTTAAAACTATTGTTTTGGGGTCTGAATTGACACACCTCCAAAAAATAGCACATCAATTTGAGGGACATTCCGTTTCGGGTGAAACTTCCAAAATAGGCCTTATGAATTTTGCCTTAATGTATTTGAACAGCCCCGGTCTGAATGGCGGCAAAAGCCCTTTTGGCATAGATGCATCCGGATTTACGCAGTTGGTTTACAGACTCACAGGCCATGTGTTGCCAAGATTTTTAGACCAACAAGCCCTGAGAGGAGAAACCTTGAGTTTTATAGAAGAAGCCGAGCCCGGAGATTTGGTTTTTTTTGACAACAGTAATGGTGATATTGTGCACACAGGCATTTTACTGACCGATAACCACGTCATTCACGCATCCGAAAAAGTGAGGATTGATCGGCTAGACCAACACGGCATATACAACGAAGATACCAAGCAACACTCACATCAATTGCGAATGTTGAAAAAAATCATCTAAAAAAATGGAATTTTAAAGAACGAGACTACTCCTTCTCTGCTCTCTTCGCTGCTTTTTCAGCTTTTATTTCTTGAAAACGCTCCTTGGCAGCACCGATAATCCAATATGGAAGAATAGACACCAAAAAAATCATCAGCCAAAAACCGATGGTTAAAATGGTTAAAAATGCCAAAAATCCTAGGTATTGATCGAATTCAAACATGATAAAGCGCTTTTAATTACGTCCACAAAAATAATATTTTTTCCGGAGTTTAAAAGATAAAAATTTTTAATTTTAAAATAACTTTTACGACTACCCATCAGAAAAATTAAACGCATATTTGAAAAACATTCCCGTATAAATCGTTAATTTTGTTCAAACAATTTTCATCATGAAACTCCCATGTGAAAAATTTCCACAGAGGAGTATGATGATTTAGGATTTTCCATGCCCTTGCTGAGCGCAGTCGAAGCATGACCAATAAAAACACTTGTATTGAGCGAAGTCGAAATAAATAATATAAAAAGATGAAACAACCATGTAAAAATTTTGCACACAGGGGCATGATGAGTTAGGTTGTTCCATCTGACCACTTAAAAACAATAAATATAAACTGATGAAATACAGAATTGAGAAAGACACTATGGGCGAAGTAAAAGTTTCCGCCGATGTGTATTGGGGTGCTCAAACAGAGCGTTCACGCAACAATTTTAAAATAGGACCTCAAGCTTCTATGCCCAAAGAAATCATTGAAGGATTTGCCTATCTCAAAAAAGCCGCCGCTTATACAAACTGTGAATTGGGTGTTTTACCCATTGAAAAAAGAGATTTTATTGCTCAAGTGTGTGATGAAATTCTAGAAGGTAAACTCGACAACGAATTCCCACTAGTCATTTGGCAAACCGGTTCGGGCACCCAAAGCAATATGAATGTAAACGAAGTGATTGCCAACCGCGCACATGTGTTGGCAGGCAAAACCATAGGAGAAGGCGACAAGACCTTGCAACCCAACGACGATGTCAACAAATCGCAATCGTCTAACGACACCTACCCAACGGCCATGCACATAGCCGCTTATATAAAAATTGTACAAACAACCATCCCGGGTGTCACCCAATTGCGCGATACGCTAAAGAAAAAATCGGATGCATTTAAAAATGTGGTCAAGATTGGGCGTACCCACCTGATGGATGCTACACCGCTCACACTCGGTCAAGAGTTTTCGGGCTATGTTTCCCAACTCGATCACGGACTTAAAACCTTGCGCAACTCGCTAGATCACCTTTCCGAATTGGCATTAGGTGGCACCGCTGTAGGCACGGGTATCAACACGCCAAAAGGCTATGCCAAACGCGTAGCAGAGTTTATTGCAAAGTTTACCGAAATGCCCTTCAAAACAGCCGACAACAAATTTGAAGCACTGGCCGCACACGATGCCATAGTGGAAGCACACAGCGCACTCAAAGTATTGGCCGTTTCGCTCTACAAAATCGCCAATGACATTCGATTGTTGGCCTCAGGGCCTAGATCGGGCATTGCAGAAATTATTATTCCTGCCAATGAACCCGGTTCGTCTATCATGCCCGGCAAAGTAAATCCTACCCAATGTGAGGCATTGACCATGGTTTGCGCACAAGTAATCGGCAACGACGCTGCGGTGACCTTTGCGGGCACGCAGGGCCAGTTTGAATTGAATGTCTTTAAACCGGTGATGGCTGCCAATATATTGCAATCAGCACAGCTCATTGGCGATGCTTGCGTTTCTTTTGATGAACATTGCGCCTCAGGCATCGAACCCAACCACCCGCGCATCAAAGAATTGCTCAACAATTCGCTGATGCTGGTGACCGCTTTGAACACCAAAATAGGCTATTACAAAGCAGCTGAGATTGCAAATACGGCACACCAAAACGGTACGACACTCAAAGAAGAAGCCGTGCGACTGGGCTATGTGACAGCGGCAGAATTCGACGCTTGGGTGAAACCGGAAGACATGGTAGGTTCCTTGAAATAGGTCAGACACTCAAAAAGTGTAAAAGGGTACTTTTTAGTATCACTTGCAAAATACCTATCGCGCAAACATCCTCAAATCATGATCAAACTAAGCGTATCCCCATATCATCAAAATCTAAAAAAAGATTTTGTCAGACTCAATATCGATTGGCTGGAAGAATTTTTTTTTGTTGAACCCGTAGATGAAATGGTGCTCAATCAATGTGAACAAAAAATCATAGCACCGGGTGGACATATCTTTTTTTTGATCCGAGACAATACCGTTTTGGGTACTGTGGCACTGATGAAAACCTCCGAAGGTGTCTTCGAACTGACCAAAATGTCCGTAGATAAAACCTTGCGCGGCAAAGGTTATGGAAAAATATTGCTGCAACATTGTATAGATTTCGCCAAAAGCCGGTCTTGGAAAAAACTCATTTTGTACTCAAACACAAAATTGGAAAATGCCATTCATCTATACCAAAAATTCGGCTTTTGTGAAATACCGGTTGAGGCAGGCTGTGTGTATGAGCGGTGCAATATCAAAATGGAACTCCTTATTTGACATTTTGCTAAAAGAAAAGGCGGTTTGGGAAGTCGCTTAATACACTTTTAAATTATTTTCAAAACGCTGTAGATTGCCACTACGAAGCATCAAACATTTAAAATTTTCAAAAACTACCAACCGGGAGTGTTTCATCAGTTAATTTAATCGCCCAGATGCGCCTCTTTTCCGGCAATAGGTATGATGCTTGTCTGTCTTTTATTTACATACCTGAAACCTTCTTTGCTAAAAAAACCGGACTCTTCCAGCGCAATACGAACGTCTTTGCCCCACTGCTCAACATACACCATCGCGTTGAGTTCTATAGCATAAGCCGTGTTGTGATGCATTGGATAATCGCCGGTAAAAGGCACACCTTCTTGCGCATCCCACATTCCTATGGTAGTGCCCGAACTATGACCGTAACTGCCCAACGGATGGGTATAGATTTGAGGCCTTAAACCTGCCGATTTGGCCTGAGCCAAGGCAGCAGCCAAAATTTGGTTTCCGGTGCTGCCGACCTTAAAATTATCGGTAAGTGCATCTTGCACTGCGTTTCCTTGTTTAAAAGCCTGCTGCAAGAAGACAGGCACTTCCGTTTCACCGGGTTTTAGCACATAGGCCATTTCTTGGCAATCCGTATTGAGACCGAGATAAGTTATTCCAAAATCGCAATGCAGCAAATCGCCGGGTTGAATGACTTTTGAAGCATCTTTATTGGTAAATGCATCTACGTGGTTTTTTAGTTTTTCGTCGCTTCTTTGAATTTCTACCGAGGGATGAAACCAAGTTTGCAAGCCCAAATCTGAAACCTTCTGACGCATCCACCAAACCAAATCATCGGCGGTGGTTTGCCCGGGAATGATGACTTTATTGGAATAGGCTTCTGCTATAATTTGATGGGTAATTTCAACCAAATCTGCAAATATTTTCATTTCCATTTCGGTTCGGGTTTCTATCCAGCGTATAGCTAATCTTTCGGAAGAATGGACTCTTTTCTTTAATGTTGAAGGCAACTTTTCCATAAAGGCCTTGTAGTCGGTTTGCACGAGTCCGTCCAAGATGTTGAAATGTTCGGAAATATTGATGCCAATTCGCGATGGATTGCGGGACTTGATCAAATCGAGGAGTGCCTGCCATTGGTCGGGTTGTTTCTCTTTGTTCCATACCGACTTGAAATGCGTACCTACATCATAACGTGCAACCGCCAACTTCTCTATGGTGTTTGCCGATTTATTTCTGTAAAAAACCAAGATGGTTCTCCGGCGGGCATTGAGCCACGTAGCGGGCAACATGGTTTTTAGGACGGGATCTTCGTTGTATTCGCGCGATATGAGCACCCACATGTCAAAGTTTGTCTCGTCCATGAGTTGGGGCAATAAAGAATCTAAACGTTGGCTAAGGATAGCATCTTTAATTTGAGCTTGCTCGCGCACGGAATAAAACTGCGCCATGAGCAGCTGACCAGAAAAAAAAAGCAAACTTAAAACCATCCACCGTTTTAATTGTTTACGCGTGTCGCTTTGACATCGCTCAAAATAAGTGTTCTTAACAACCTTGTTTTGATTGGGCAGGCAGCAGAATTGTAAGCTATTATAAATCATATCGTTTGGTTGAATAATTTTGTTAGAGGATCATTATAGTTTTAAGGTATCTAAGGTTGCCGCGCGTCGGACTTTACCGCTTGTTGATGTTTGAAATTCAGGCACAAAATAGATGTGTTTGGGTTTTTCAAAGTCTGTAAAATCGGCAAAAACTTCTTCGGGTAAGTTTCTTTCTGTCCCTTCTATAACCAGGACAGTTTTCTCGCCTAAAACATCGCAGGGTATGCCGGCCACAAAAAATCTTTCAGTTATGTGACTTTCCAGTTTGGGTTCAATTTGTTCCGGATGCAACTTTACCCCACCGCTATTGATCACATAGTCAGCCCTGCCTAGCCAATCAAACGATGAGTCTGAAATGATTCTTACCACATCTGTAGTGTACACGGCCTCTTCCATCCAAGGCATTTTTACAATGAGTTTGCCTTCTGCATCAGCCTGTACTTTTACACCTTCCATGGTTTTAAAAAAAGGCTCTGTTTTAATGTTTCGTGCAGCAAAATGGGTTACGGTTTCCGTCATCCCGAAGGTTTCATAAATTTCACAAGGTGCTGTTTTGAGTTTTTTACGAGCCACGTCCGAAAGCCTGCCGCCGCCAACCAAGAGCGTACCAATACGGTGTAGTTGGTCAAAACTATTGAGGGCCTGCAAGGGCACCATGGCACCAAAATCATACGTTGTGTCTGCGTTTGGGTCTAATGGATGTGAAGAAGGCGTTACCAATTCCACATTGAGCCCCAAAATGAAAGCGCGAACAAACATCATTTTACCGGCTATATAGGATGCCGGAAGGCACATGAGCCCGCTGTGGCCTACAGTTACTCCAAAAAAATCGCCTGTTGCCAAGGCACTGTCCACCATTTGCTGTTTGGGAATTTGAATGGGCTTTGGTTTTCCCGTAGAACCGGATGTCATCACTTCTATATAGGGTTTGTCATCGAGCCAATCCATCAAAAAACGACCGGCTTCTTGTTCGTAGTGGTCACCTTCTTTAACAAAGCTATAGGCCACTTGTTGAAGTCCGTCTCTATCAAAATGGAAACCGTTGAGTTGAAAACGGTTGTGGATATTTTCGGGCGTTACTTTCATTTTAGATTTGTTTTTGTGTTTTGTTAAAATAACTATCAAATTCCATTTATTTACTTTGCTCGCTTAAGTTCGTAAAAGGCGTTCTTTAAATAGTTTTTTTTAAATTCTTAAATTTTTTGTTTTTGTCGAGCGCAGCACAGACTTCTCTGTACACTAGCAGATGTTTTTTATCAATAATTGACTGATTAGACGCACATTTCCTTATAAAGACCCGACAAAAAACAAAAATAATCAAAATGCCCCGGTTTTGATTCTAAAAAACAAAGCATTTTTTTATATTGGCTATTTATAGGATGTGTGCAATTTGAGGAAAAATTTGCTTACATACCAATTTTTGGTATATTTGAATTAAATTAGTATTCAAATGAACAAAAACACATCAATATCACTCGGAAATCATTTTGACCAATTCGTTCAAAGCCGAATAAAAGAAGGTAGATTTAAAAATGTTAGTGAAGTTATTCGAGCAGGATTAAGACTTTTAGAAGAAGAGGAAAGTAAAGTAATTGCGCTGAAAAAAGCTATCCAAGAGGGAATTGATAGCGGAATTGCTCACGACTTTGACCCTAAAAAGCATCTTGAATCTTTAAAAGCGAAAAAGCACTTGAATGGCTGAATATAAACTGACAAACAAAGCGGTCGAGGATTTGTCAAAGATTTGGGATTATACATTTGAGGTTTGGTCGGAAAATCAAGCCGACAAATATTACGATGATTTAATCTCTAACTGTCAGGAAATTGCGAAAAAACCAGATTTAGGAAAAATCTACGAAGGAATATCAAAGCAACTACTTGGAATGAAAGCTAATCGACACATAATTTTCTATAGGACTATAAATGACAATTATGTTGAGATAACGAGAATATTGCACGAAAGAATGGATTTGAAAAAAAGAATTACGGAATAAAAAAACTGCACACAACACCGCATCCTATAGTTTATGGTGGAAAAAGTGCTAAATCGAAAGTTTTTGTATTTTTATAAACGTAATTACTAATCTGAAAAGTTAGCACTTGTTTGCCCACCACAAACCATGTGCGCAACACGTTGCCGGTGTCAATAAAAAAAATGCTTAATTTTGAAGCGTGCTATAAAATTCCGGACACAAACCGAAAATATGGATTGGCTGATTTTAACGGCTTGTCGGCAAGGTGGTTTTGAGCTTAAAAAAAAATATATTGAGCAAGTTCGAAATCAGTAATATCAACCCGATCAAACAAACTAAAAACTGTTTTTATGACTGCAAAGACTAACCTTTTATCGCTGCTATTTGTTTTGATTGGCTTCGTATCATGCCAAGATAACAATAAGAAAACCCAAGTTTTGGAAAAAACCGAAGAAGAAATTGTAGTAAACCGAATGTTTCCTGCCAATATAGACCGTGTTTTTGAAGCACATGGGGGTTACGCTCATTGGGCTCAACAGCAATATTTGACCTTCACACTTCCCAAGCCCGATGGCAATGAAATACACCAAATAGATTTACGGTCGCGAAAAGACAGAATTCACACGGACAAATTTAGTCTTGGTTTTGATGGCGAGGAAGTTTGGATTAAACAAGATTCTACTTATTTCGGAGGCAATCCTAGGTTTTATCACAACTTGATGTTTTACTTTTATGCGATGCCTTTTGTACTAGGCGACCCGGGTGTCATCTACGAGCCGGCTGAAGATTTGGTCTATCAAGACACCATTTATAAGGGATTAAAAATTTCTTTCGAAGCAGAGGTTGGCGATACCCCGGAGGACAATTATTTTTTATATTACCACCCGGAAACGGGCCGTATGGCTTGGTTGGGCTATACGGTTACTTTTTTTAGCGGCGCGCCAAGCGACAAGGTAAGCTATATTCATTATGCGGGATGGCAAGAATTTAACGGATTACTGCTGCCCACAAGGCTAGAGTGGCATGAATATAAAGATGGGAAGTTGGGCAAAATGACAAACGGCGTCAGTTTTACAGATATTCAGGTCTCTGAAACCATCCCGGATCGGATTGTTTTTAAAAAACCCGAAGGCGCAACCACTGTGGATGAGTAAGTTTACCAATCGTCTTTTTTGTTCGATTTTTTTGCGCGTTCCGGCAGCGTAAATTGTTCCGTAAAATAGGCGTTGAGCACACGCAGTCCTTTATTGACCATTTTAGAGTCGTAAAAAGTTCCATCTCTTTTAATGACAGACTCTTCGATAGGTTGGTTGACAGATTCCATCCGCATTTCGATATTTTCAATATTAAAAACACGAATTCTGTACCTGCCATCTCTAAATTCGGCGAGTACGTCAAAAGCATGTCCTTGCTTCGCAAACAGACCTAAAGAAAGATTACTGCCACCGTATTTTTTAAAATCGATGACGCCGTCAGTCACATGAAAAGTAAATCCTTCTGCAGTTGTGACCAAAGAGGCATGTTTCCAACGCGGCAAAATCAACTCCTTGAAGGCTACTTTAAGCGAATCGGCCATTACGTTTTCTTTGACAAATACCTGTTGCCAATATACTTTATCGGCTTCGTAATTGAAGTTTTCTTTAGGTTGTTGCTGGCCTAGTATCACAAAGCTTTGAATGGAAAAGGCGAAAGCATAAAATAAATTTCTTGCAAAAGTTGATGTGTGCAACATGATTAAAACGGGTTAATGGCGTTCCTCAAAGTGTAAAAGTAAACATTTAAAAACCGGAAACAAATTTAGGATTTTTCATAAACATTTGTTAATTTAGACGAATCTAATAGTTCTTTATCATCTTGGTTGTTTTCTCATTTTCTTTCTAGATTTTTGAATGATATAAATAAAAGACTTTTTTATCCTTAATTATTTTAATGGAATTTAAGTTTTTTTTAAGGATATGACAATTGTCATGTTTTTTATTTCTTGCGATTTGGAACTTTACACAAAATTAAACGAATACTATTTTTAAAATAAACTAAAGCAGATTTACAATGAAAACTAACAAATTCTTTTCAGCGCTTACCGTACTTTTTTTGCTGGTCTTTATGGCGTCATGTACCAGCGATAACGCACTGATTGGCCCTCCCGGTGCAGACGGTATAGATGGCGTGGATGGCGTAGATGGAACAGCCTCTTGCCTGGCCTGTCACAACACCCAACACAGGGATTCTATTACAGATGCCTATCTGATTTCATCACACGGCAGTGGCACAACCTTTGCCCGAGGCAATAGCGTGTCTTGTGCCCGTTGCCACTCCAACGAAGGCTTCGTAGAGGTGATGGAAACAGGCTTGGCCCAACCTAGGGTTGCACCTGAATTTCCAACACGCATCACTTGTACAACTTGCCACAGCGACCATGACACCTTCGATTTTGAAAGAGACGGACAGGATTTTGCACTCAGGTTTAAAGAAGACCAAGTGCAGTTGTTAGTTACAGACCCTTCTATAGTGATTGATTTGAATGGCTCCAGCAATCTTTGTATCAATTGCCACCAACCGCGAAGCTTAGCTCCTGAAGACACAGACGGAGACGGTATGTTTACCATTACCAGTTCTCGATTTGGCCCGCATCACGGTCCACAATCTATGACATTGGAAGGTATCCAAGGGTTTGAAATAGCCGGTTCTACACCCTATCCCGGTAGAGCTACACACCCGCACAGAACCATCTCTTCATGTACTACCTGTCATATGGGTGAGCCTGGAAATGAAGTAGGCACACACACCATGAAGCCCAATATAGTGACTTGCCAACAATGTCACCCGGGTGCTACAGATTTTGACATAAACGGCACGCGTACCGAGATAGCCAGCCTACTGGCCGATTTGGAAACAAGACTTGCTGACAGAGGCATCTTAAGCGGAAGTGGCAGTGCTGTGCCAGGAGATTATCCTTTCGAATTGGCAGGTGTTTATTGGAACCGCATATATATAGTAGAAGACCAAACTTTAGGTGTACACAATTACGAGTATGTAAAAGCGCTGCTATCAAACTCAATTGAATACTTGGACAACAATCCGGCACCGAACTAGAAATGTCAACCAAACTATTTTGAGAACAGCCTTAATCCCGAACGGATTAACAAGACGAGGTAAAGTTTAGGATTGAGGCTGTTTAATAAATACAACAGGATTTACCATAAATATTCTTTCGTGAAATGCCAAATGGAGTAATGATTAAACCAAAGATTTGATTAACATAGCATTATACCCGAAAAGTTAAAAACAATAAATATCAACCGATGAAAAAAATACCCATCATAGTCCTCGGAATGCTTGTAAGTTTCGCCAGCGTATCGTGCTTCTACGATACATTACCTGAAGAAGTTTTTGTGCCGGTGCCCGGTGGTGTTTCCTACGCTGCTGACGTGCAACCTATTTGGAACCAGAGTTGCGTGAGTTGCCACCAAGGCAATACGCCCCCCGATTTGAGAGCTGCAACTTCATTCAATGTACTGTTGAACGACGGCTGGGTTATCCCAGGCGACCCCGATGCCAGCATACTCTTTAGATCGCTTACCGGTGAGGGCGGCGTATCACTGATGCCCCCCGGAAGTCCAATGACTTCTCAACGTATCAACATTGTCAGACAATGGATTTTAGAAGGCGCTTTAGACAACTGATCAACCCAATATACAACAGGTTTATAAAACCAAACAAAATATACAATGACATGAAAAGTTATCCCTTCATATTGTTTTTGCTACTTCTTATCACACCTTTGGCTTATTGCCAAGAGGAAGAAGTTAAAGAAGAAGTCAAAGAAAAACCTCAGCTCGAACGGCCGGCATTTGACAGTTCGGCACTTATTGACAACCAAACCAACGTGCTTTTCAACAAAGGTGCATTCGAAATGGTAATGAATCACCGTTTTGGCTTGGTCAACGGTGGCGATAATGATTTGATTGGCATTTGGGGACCAGCCAATATCCGAATCGCATTCAATTATGCTATTACCGACCGTATTACCGTAGGTTACGGAACTACCAAAGACAGCAGACTGCAAGATTTTCAGTTAAAACTTGCGCTGTTCAGACAAACCAGAGGCAATGAAATGCCGGTAAGCATTTCTTACTATGGAAATTTTACGGTTGATGCCCGAAAAAAAGAGAATTTCTTCAACACCCAAGACCGGTATTCAAGCCATAACTCACTGATTATAGCTCGCCGATTTAGCCGTACATTCTCAATGTTTGTAACCCCGAGTTGGTCACATTTCAACGCCGTAGAAAGCGAAATGCGCAACGATATGTTTGCCGTAGCCGTAGGTGGCCGTTTAAAACTGACACCGTCTATTAATTTTATGGCAGAATATACCCAACCCATCAATACCTACGAAGTCAGCTCGCCCGATCCCGGTGTAGGTGTAGGTTTTGAATTCTCTACCGGATCGCATGCTTTCCAATTATTTATTGCTAACTACAAAGGCATCGTCCCGCAACAAAACATCATGTTTAACCAAAATAATTTTTTCAAAGGAGATTTCCTTATCGGGTTCAACATCACCCGCTTATGGTACTTCTAGAAAATTTCAACTAACCTAAAATTTCCTACTTGACATGAAAAAGTCTGAAAAATTTACACGCCGCAAATTCTTTCCATTGCTAGGCAGTAGTTTCTTAATCCCTTTTGTAGCTTCCGCCATGGATACTTCTTCGGATTCTAAAACAGAAGACGAGGCCTATGAAGTGTTACTCAAACCAGATGGAAGCACCGTAAAGGTCAAGAAATCAGTCTTGTCAAAAGCTGAGAAAGTAAATCAGAAACTTTCAAACAGCGCGCTTTTGGGCTGGCTCAAAAAATAGGATAAAAAACCAGCATTATGAAAAAAGAAGATCCCAACAAAAGAAGAAAATTTCTTTCTAAAGGCTTACAGTTTGGTCTTGTAGCCACAGCGGGTGGCATAGCACTAACCAAATATCTGTCGGAACCTGCGGCTGCCGAAAGTGAAGACACTGTAGAACTTATGACTACCGATGGCACCTTAGTTCAGGTGCCCAAATCTGAACTTCACGACCATAGCCAAGCCAAAGACGGATACAATGTACGAGAGGGTTTTCCGGGTAAAAAATTTGTCATGGTCATCGACTTGGCAAGGTGTAAAAATGCCTTAAAATGCCAGGAATCTTGTAACAAAAACCATTACATAACCGGAGAAAACGCTTGGTTAAAAGTATATAAAATGCAAGACAGCGAAGCTGCTGCACCCTATTGGATGCCAACCACCTGTATGCATTGTGACAAACCGCCTTGTGTAACAGTTTGCCCGGTTGATGCCACATTTAAAAGAAAAGACGGCATCGTGCTGATTGACAACGAGCGATGTATCGGATGCAGGTTCTGTATGGCTGCTTGCCCCTACTCCATCAGGGTATTCAACTGGAACGAGCCGGAACAACCGGAAGAAATCAAAAACATGCCACCCAACCCGGATTATGCCGGAATGCCTAGTATAAAAGGTACGGTTGACAAATGCGATTTTTGCCCGCATATGATTCACCAAGGTGAATTGCCACACTGCGTCACCGCATGTCCAAACGGCGTGTTCTTCTTTGGTGACAAATATGAAGATACCGTAACAAACGGAGCAGAAACCTTCAGACTGAGCGAACTTCTCAAAAACAAAGCCGGCTATAGGTTGATGGAAAGTCTGGGAACCGAACCCAGTGTTTATTACCTCCCTCCTGTCAATAGAGTGGAACCATTTGAACAAGGCTTGGAATTCTATGATGAATTTAACTCCGTTAAAAAAACTAAAGAATCATGAGTGCTTACCAACAACTCGTAGAAGAATTGGCCCCGCGTAAATTTTCAAAAGCAGGTGTGATTTGGGTGATTTTTCTTGTAGTCCTTATCGTTGCAGGCGTGATTGCCTACATCGATCAAATCATTCAAGGACAAGTCGTTACCAATATGCGTGACTATGCCCTATGGGGGGTTTACATCTCCAACTTTGTCTTTTTTGTAGCCACTAGTTTTGTAGGTTCAATGACTGCAGCCATTCTCAGGTTGACCAACAACAGTTGGCGCACTCCACTAGTGAGGATAGCAGAAATCATAGCTTTTGCAGCCATCATTATGGCCGGCATTACCATCGTATTAGATATGGGCCGACCAGACAGACTCTATCACCTGTTTATAAACGCCAGGCTTCAATCACCCATCACTTGGGATGTCATCATCATCACCACTTACATCGCTATCAGTTTTCTTATTCTATACTTGCCTTTGCTTCCCGATTTGGCTATTCTTAAAAAATATTACAAAGACAAACCTGCCTTGAGCAAATGGTACGGCAAGCTCTCTTTAAACTGGACGGGATCCGCTGCACAGCGAAAAATTCAGAACAAAACCATACAAATGGTTGCTGTTTTGATCATCCCTGTAGCCCTCATTTTACAAACCATAGATGCCTGGCTTTTTTCTACCACCTACCGAATTGGTTGGGACAGCACCAATTTTGGTCCATATTTTATTGCAGGTGCATTTTTGGTTGGGACAGGCTGCTTGATTGCAACAGTGTACATTATACGCAAAGTGTATAAATTAGAGAAATATATCACCGATTTTCATTTCGATAGATTGGGCAAAATGTTGGTATTGGCCGCTTTGATTTATACCTATTTCAACATCAATGAATATTTGTTGCCTTACTACACAACCCCCGAGGCCGAAGCCAAACATCTATACGAATTGTACTTTGGCCACTACGCAGGTATGTTTTGGTTTGTTACCATTGGTGGTTTGTTAATGCCGGTAATTGTATTGCTCTTTAAAAAAGGGCGTTCTCCTAAAGTGCTTTTTTGGGTGTCTGTGGTCGTGGTAATCACGTCGTGGTGGAAACGCTATCTCATTGTAACACCCACTTTGCTAGAACCTTTTTTACCCATACAAGGCGTTCCGGAATCTTGGAGAACCTACTGGCCCAGTTTGCACGAATGGCTCATCACCTTTGCCACCTTGGCCGGCGCTTGTTTGATAATTACACTCCTTGTCAGATACCTTCCGGTAATTCCTGTAGAAAGAACAGCTTTAGAAAAAGGTATTATATCTAATGGTAAAGAAGAACAATCATGAAAACACCCAGCCCATTTTATATAAAAACACTTTTTAGTGTACTGTTTGCCCTACTCTTTATAGGTCAAACACAAGCCCAAAAAAAAGAACGACTCCGATTGAGCGTCAATCACTTTTCGGTTATTGACCAAGAAGACTACCTCAATATCTTGGCGCGCTACAAAGGCGAAAGCGGCTACGAACCCGTGAGTGGTATATCTCTGGAAATATTTCAAGTTTTGGCTGAAGATAGTTTGATTAGCCTTGGAAATATAGATACCAATACGGATGGAATTGCAAAATTCATCATCAAAAACAAGCGAGCACATGTAGCCGATACCGTTTTTGATTTTTCGTATCTGGTACAGTTTGAAGGCGATGACAAGTTCAGAAGTGCAGATTCAGACATAAGTGTTTCAGCACTGGGGCTGACTGCCTCCATAGAAATCATCGATAGCATCCCGCATATTCAAGCCAAAATGATAGATCCTAAAACTGGGGAGGCCTTAACTGAAGAACCCCTGCGGGTGCGTTTGAAAAGGCTTTTTAAACCACTTATTATAGGTGAAGACACTTATTTTACTGATGAAGAAGGACAAATTAGCGTAGCTGTACCTGGAGGGTTACAGGGCGAAAACGGTCAACTTGATTTTGAAGTTGTTTTAGACGAGCACGACACCTACGGAACGGTTATCTCACATGTGACAGCAGATTTTGGCATCGTCCCAACAGACGAATCTACTTTCAATTCAAGAGAATTGTGGTCTCCAGCAGGGAAAACACCTGTTTTTATGCTTATTTTTCCAAATCTTCTTATCTTTGGTATATGGTTTGTTATACTATTATCATTCAGAAATCTCTTATTAATTTTTAAATCCAAAAACAATGAAAACAATTAAAAACCTATTTTTAATAGCCATAGTAAGTGTGGTGACCCTCGCCTTTACTTACAACTACCAAAATCCTTGGGTGGTTCCGGCCAAATACGAAAAAATGACAAACCCTACCGACCCGGATGACAAAGAAAACAAAGCCATCGGTAAAACTTTATACGTAAAACAATGCGCCCCATGCCACGGCAAAGAAGGCTTAGGTGACGGCTCCAAAGCACCCGAACTCAAAGGTGATTTGGGAGATTTCTCCTCAGAAGAATTCCAAAAACAGTCTGACGGTGCACTTTTTTATAAAAGCTATGAAGGCAGAGATGACATGCCCAATTTCAGAAAAAAAATACCCAATGAAGAAGATATGTGGTTAGTTATCAATTACGTAAGAACTTTGGGTGAGTAAACATTTAAAATACATCCACAAAATAAGAAGCCGCCTACTCAGGTGGCTTTTATTTTTGTAGATATTGTAAAAATGACGTTGAATACGAGGTTCTTGTTAAGAAATATTTAACCAATCTGTCTAAAATTTGTATTGTTTTAATACATATTTTTACCACAAACACTTAAATAAACACTTAACTTAACAAAAAACCGATGAAGATTAAACTATCTCAGCTCATTCTGTTACTTTTTGCAGTAATGCTCGTTGCACCCCAAGCGCAGGCGCAACGCAAGAAGAAAGCAGACAAAAATGCTCCGGCTGCTCCCGCACCAAAACCCAAACCAAAAAACGGCATCAAGCCCTACGGTGAAGTCATCACCAAAGACGCCAAAACCGACAAGGGACTCTTTGATGTACACGAAATAGAAGGTAAATATTTTTACGAAATACCCGATAGCCTATTTGGTCGCGAAATGCTCATGGTTTCCAGAATTGCCAAAACAGCAGATGGCATTGGCTTTGGCGGAGGTAAAACCAATACCCAAAACCTTCGTTGGGAGAAAAAAGAAAGAATGGTAACACTGAGAGTGGTATCGCACGAAAACGTAGCAGCCGACTCCTTACCCATTCACCAAGCTGTTGTCAATTCAAATTTCGAACCCGTTCTCTACACTTTTCCTATCAAAGCTTTCAGCAAAGATTCAACCAAGGTGGTCATTGAAGTTACCGAATTGTTTGAAAAAGACGTAAAAGCATTGGGGCTCCCCGAAAGCAGTAGAAAATCATATAAGGTTTCCCGACTGGACGACAGCAAATCGTTTATAGAACACCTAAGAAGTTACCCTTTAAACATTGAAGCGCGTCACGTAAAAACATACGTAGCCGGCGAACCACCTTCCAACAGCAGCACCGGAACCATCTCTGTAGAGATGAATAATTCCATGATTTTGCTTCCCAAAGTCCCTATGAAAAGACGCTATTTTGACCAACGCGTCGGTTGGTTTGCTCGCGGACAGGTAGATTACGGCCTACCTGCGCAAGAGAGCAAAACCGTTCGCTACCTAGATCGTTGGCGTTTGGAAGTGAAAGACGAAGACCTTGAGAAGTTTAAGAGAGGAGAATTGGTTGAACCCAAAAAACCCATTGTGTATTACATTGATCGCGCAACACCCGAACAATGGCGCAAATACATCAAACAAGGCATTGAAGACTGGCAAGTTGCTTTTGAAGCAGCCGGTTTCAAAAACGCCATTCTTGCCAAAGATCCACCAACACCCGAAGAAGATCCGGAATGGTCTCCGGAAGATGTGCGCTACTCTGTAGTACGCTATTTGGCCTCTCCCATCCCCAATGCAAACGGACCACATGTGAGCGATCCGCGCTCGGGTGAAATTTTGGAATCAGACATCAACTGGTATCACAATGTAATGACATTGTTGCGAAACTGGTATTTTGTACAAACCGCTGCTATCAATCCGGAAGCGCGTGGCGTTCAGTTTAAAGACGAAGTCATGGGACGCCTTATCCGATTTGTTTCTTCCCACGAAGTAGGCCACACGCTTGGCTTGCCACACAACATGGGCAGCAGCGTAGCTTATCCTGTAGATTCTCTCCGAAGTGCCACTTTCACCAAAAAATACGGAACTGCACCATCCATTATGGATTATGCCCGTTTTAACTACATTGCCCAACCCGGCGATGAAGGTGTAGCCTTAATGCCTGATATAGGTGTGTATGACAAATATGCCATCATGTGGGGATACAAACCCATTTTGGACAAAAAAGCTGAAGACGAAAAAAGTACGCTGGATTCTTGGATTTTAGCCCACGAAAACGACCCTATGTACAGATTTGGACGCCAACAAAGCGGAGGTGTCATCGATCCGAGCTCACAGACAGAAGACCTAGGTGACGATGCAGTGAAAGCCAGCCAATACGGCATTGCCAATCTCAAAAGAATTGTACCTAAACTCACCGAATGGACTTACGAAAAAGGGAAAAACTACGATGATTTGGAAACCATGTATGGCCAAGTCCTCGGACAGTATAACCGATACATGGGCCATGTAGCTGCGAATGTAGGTGGGGTTTACGAATACTACAAAACCTACGACCAGGAAGGTGCCGTATATACGCATGTTGCCAAAGCCAAGCAGAAAGAAGCTTTGAAGTTTTTGAACAACGAGCTTTTCAAGACGCCCGAATGGCTTATAGAACCCGATTTGTTTAATAAATTTGAATCGGCAGGTGCAGTCGAAAGAATTCGCAACACCCAAGTAAGAACGCTTGAAAACATACTCGACTTTGGTCGAATGGCTCGTATCATTGAAAACGAAGCCATCAACAAAAACCAAGCTTTTTCGTTAATCGAGATGATGACCGATCTTCGCAATGGCATTTGGACAGAATTGTCAACAGGCAGGGCTACAGACACTTACAGAAGAAACTTACAACGCGCCTACATAGACCGAATGGAATATCTCATGACCAAAGAACAACCCAGTGTTCCGGCAAACTTTAGAAGATTTATTTCACGTACATCGGTAGATGTAAGTCAATCCGACATCAGACCTGTAGTGCGTGCGCAACTCAACATTTTGAGAACACAGTTACGAGGTGCCGGTGGCGACACCATGACGCGTTACCACTATCAAGATGCCCTGGAACGCATCGAAAAGATTTTAGATCCTAAATAACATCTAAAATTTATTTCCCAAAAAGAAACCGCCTCAATACTAAAATTTGAGGCGGTTTTTTTTATTACTTGAATGTAGAGTAGGAATAAAAAACAACTAAGTCTTGTGTTTTGAAAAAGGTTTGTGCACCCAAAGGCTTAACCACCCAAAAAAACGTCCGAAACTCTCTAGCAAAGGCGGTTTTCTGTTTTTGGATGAAATTACATTTGACAAACGAATCCACATCAATAAAAAAGTAATAACATGCCACTTGATTATATTTTCCAATCCCGGTTTGGGGTGTTTTACGCGCCACACATACCACCCGTTCCTGACCACCATCTTGCCATACAAAAAATGGTTGGGCCGCCCCGAAGCTTCGTGGTGGTGTGACAAGCGAGCGGCTGTATTGACATACAACTTACCTACTTTTGACAGCCGCAACGTAAAATCTGCATCTTCGTATAGGCCATAACCCTCAAAATAGGTTGAAAATGAGAAGCTCTCAAAAACCTGCTTCCTAAATGAGGAAACACCACCCATAAATTGCTCCACAGGATAGATTTTACCGCTAGGCGGCAAAAAACTGACACTGCGACCGTGGCTAAATTTGGGCAAAAAAGCCGGAGGCACATCGCTGTCTAAACCCATTTTTTTACGCAAAATGAACCGACTGCCATCCTTTCGCTTCCAACCGTCAAAATAAAATTCATCAGCAAAAATCTTACCGCTATCCTCCGGCATCCATTTCACCTCATTGGTGATATAACCACCCACGCCAAGTGCATCGGGATAGATAGAATAGGTATCCAATAATTTCTCGAAATAGTCATTTTCCAAAACAGTGTCATCATCCAAAAAACAAATCACATCACAACCCGAATCAACTTTGGAAATTCCGAAATTTCGTTGCCGTGTCAAACCGCTGTCTTTTTCTGACACTTTAAAGTACTGTAAACTTTTAAACCGATTATTTTCAATGGCTTCCTTGGTTTTTTCGTCCTTAGAACTGTCCACTACGAGAATCTCATTCGGGTAGCGCGTTTGCAATTCTACTGACCAAAGCAATTTTAGCAACGAGTCCGGTCGCATATACGTGCAAACAATCAGCGAAAAGTTCATCTACAAAAGATTTTTGTAAATGTAGGGCAAACATCCATAAATGAAAATCAATTTTTTAATTTAATCCTTATCTTTAACCTCAAATTTGTGCCCAAATTTAATACAACAAACATACCAAACCATCCACTAATATCATTTGACTAGGGTATTCCGTATGACGGTTAAAACCAAATAAAAATAAATATATGAAACACCCATATAAAAATTTTGCACGCAGGGGCATGATTATCCTAGGGCGTTCCATTCCTGTGCTGAGCGCAGTCGAAGCATGACCACTTAAAAACAATAAATATAAACAGATGAAAAAAATTCTCTTTCTCATTGCCATCTTGGCATTATCCTGTAAAAACGAACCGGAAATTGATGCCTATACCTGGACACCTTATGATGAGACTACCGAACTGGCAGCGCAACAGTCGCACCAAAACCCGCGCATGCGCTACAAATTACTCTATTCCAAAGTTACCGATCGCAATGCTATTTGGCGACCGTTTGACGAGGCTCTGGCCAACTTTACAGAAGCAGATTACAACAAACTGAAGCCACTCATCCTTGAAAAAGACATCCCGAGCTTGCAAGCCTCTATTTCTAAGGGTGCCTTATCCTACGAAACACTCACCAAATTTTACATCTATAGAATTCGAAAATTTGAAAGCGATTCGGCTTTGGCGCTCAACGCTGTTATCTCATTAAATCCGAATGCCATCGCAGAAGCCATCGAAAAAGACAAACTTCGCAAAGCGGGCAACCATCCCATTTTTGGCATGCCTATTTTGATCAAAGACAACATAGGTATGGATGGCACTGCAACCACCGCAGGAGCTATCGCTTTGATGGGCAATCAGGCACCCGATGCCTTTGTCGTACAAAGACTTAAAGCAAACGGCGCCATCATTTTAGGCAAAGCCAACCTGAGCGAATGGGCCTACTATCTCTGTAGAGGCTGTCCGGTTGGTTACAGTGCCGTTGGCGGACAAACCATGAACCCTTACGGTAGAAAAATATTCGAATCGGGCGGTTCTAGTTCCGGGAGTGGTGTTTCTGCCGCAACCAACTATGCCGTGGCAACAGTAGGCACTGAAACATCCGGATCTATACTGTCGCCTTCCAGTCAAAACTCCATAGTGGGGCTCAAACCCACCATTGGTTTGTTGAGCCGCAGCGGGATTGTTCCTATCTCCAGCACGCTCGACACACCCGGCCCCATGACCAAAAACGTGGTTGACAACGCCATACTGCTCGATGCAATGCTTGGCAAAGACGAAACTGACGCAGCATCTGTTTCCGCAGACCGTTTTAGCTTGGCAAACCACCAAGCTGAAGACTTGAGCGGGAAGCGTTTTGGCGTTTTTGAGAATTTTTACGACAGCGATACGGTTTATCAAAAAACCATTGAAAAAATACAGGCAGCCGGTGGTGAAATCATTTTCCTCAATCCTACGCAAACCCCTTTACAGAACTTTCTCACCCTGTTGAATATAGACATGAAAAATGACTTGCCTGTTTATTTACAAAGTCAGGCTTCAAGCAATATCTTAGTATCATCCGTAGCCGACGTAGTCAATTTCAACTTGCAAGATACCTTGACACGCATTCCTTACGGGCAACAACTCTTTGAAGGCATCGTGGCAGATACAACCACTGCCGAGTCATTTGAAAAAATAAAGACACATCTGCATCAAACAGGTATTGCATATTTTGAAAACTTAATGAAAGACAACGACTTGGACGCAGTGCTATCCATCAACAACTTCCATGCAGGCTATGCAGCCATTGCCAAATATCCTTGTCTGACAGTTCCTATGGGCTATAAAACCTCGGGCGAACCCGTCAGTCTAACTTTTATCGGAAGGCCATTTGAGGAGCAAAAACTATTGCAATTGGGTGCTGGTTTTGAGTCATTGACAAAGGCGCGAAAAAGTCCGCTGAAGTATGATTAAACAGCAAAAAATTCAGTTACTGCTTACCAAGGTGATTACGTTGTATGCCTTGTTTTACATGCTGGTGAAGGTGATTGGTGTGTTTAAGGGTTTATGGCCTGTACCAAACCTGATTGTAGCCTTTTTTTTGTTAATCCTCGGTTTGAGTGGATGGCGATTGTTACGGCAAAACAAAGCCCCCCTTTACTTTGTAATTTTGGGGGTTACATTTATGATATTACTCAGAATTTATGAAGTAGATTTATTGCTTTACCTACAAAATCGTTTTGGAAAATAATACAGAAAAACACTAAGCGAATTATTTAACAACGAGAAATTATAGAACTGGTATTTATTTTCTTTGCTAATCAAAGTCCTTTGATAATACTCATGAAAGGGTCGAAGCAAAACAGATGGTATCATCGATATTTTAACTGCGATTTGTTCGATTTAATTGGAGCCGATATCTTCTCACAATTATATATAAATAAGGATAGATTAGAAACTCCAACCGCATTATAATCAAAGCCTTGCGGTTTAACCAAGCTTATCTAAAGAAAAAAGCTGGGCACATTGAGAAATTAACAATAATCATGAAGCACACAAAGGCATTCAAAACAAAAGATTACCTTTGCAACTAATTTTTATTTTATGACGACATTCCAAGAATTGGGATTACAGGACAATTTGCTAAAAGCTATCACGGATTTAGGGTTTGAAACACCCTCTGAAATTCAAGAAAAATCTATTCCAACGCTGCTGGCCAGCGATACAGATATGGTGGCATTGGCGCAAACCGGAACCGGTAAAACAGCTGCTTTTGGCTTCCCACTTATCCAAAAAATAAATCCCGAAAACAGAAAAACGCAGGGACTTATTCTTTCACCTACGCGCGAATTGTGTATGCAAATCGCAAACGAACTCAAACTCTATTCAAAATACGAGCCTCAAATTCATACCGTTGCCATCTACGGTGGTGCCAGCGTTAGCGACCAGGCCTCACAGATACGAAGAGGCGCACATATTGTTGTGGCCACACCCGGCCGTATGCAGGATATGATCAATAGAGGCTTGGTGGACATCAGCCATATCGATTTTTGCATTTTGGACGAAGCAGACGAAATGTTGAATATGGGTTTTTACGAAGACATCAAAAGCATTTTATCGCACACCCCTACAACCAAAAACACTTGGTTATTTTCGGCTACCATGCCTAAAGAAGTTTCTGAAATTGCTAAAAAATTCATGAAAACTCCGGTAGAAATTACCGTGGGCACCAAAAATTCAGGTTCTAAAACCATTGAACACCAATACTTTTTGGTTCAGGCACGTGAAAGATACCAAGCACTCAAACGTTTGTCTGATGCCAACCCCGATATCTTTTCGCTGGTTTTTTGCCGTACCAAGCGAGATACGCAATCCATAGCTGAAAAATTGATAGAAGACGGTTACAATGCAGCGGCCCTACACGGCGATCTCTCTCAAAACCAACGCGACTTGGTCATGAAATCGTTTAGGAGCAAGCAAATACAGATGTTGGTTGCTACGGACGTAGCCGCGAGAGGTATCGATGTGGACGATATTACTCATGTGATTCACTATCAATTATCGGACGAAATTGAGACCTACACACACCGAAGCGGCCGTACAGGTAGGGCCGGAAAAACGGGTATTTCAATGGCAATCATCACCAAGAGTGAACTTCGAAAAGTGAAATCTATCGAGCGAATTATCAAGCAGAATTTTGTGCAACGAGACATTCCTACAGGAATTGAAATTTGTGAAATCCAGCTTTTTCACTTGGCCAACAAAGTCAAAAAAACAGAAATAAACCACGAAATAGACCGCTATTTGCCGGCTATCAACGAACTATTGGGCGAAGAAACCAAAGAAGAACTCATCAAGAAATTTTTCTCTGTAGAGTTTTCCCGTTTTTTCAACTATTACCAACGCGCCACAGATGTCAAAAAAGTTTCGTCTTCCGAATTTGAAGACAGGGAATTTAGCAATGATGGTGGTTCTACCCGATTTTTTATCAATTTGGGCGAAAGAGACGGTTTTGACTGGATGCAGTTAAAAGATTTTTTGAGAGATACACTGGCACTCGGACGCGACGACCTGTATAAAGTTGACGTAAAAGAAAGTTTTTCGTTTTTCAATGTGGACGATCACTTGGCAGACAAAGTCATTGCCTTTTTTGAAAATTTCAAGCTCAAAGGCCGACATATAAACGTTGAAGTTTCCAAAAAAGAATCCAAAAAATCTTTTGGTGCTCGAAAAAGTTTCAGAGGTGATAGAGGTGGTTTTCAAAATCAAAAAAGAAGCGATGATTTTGGAAAATTTGGCAAGAAAAAAGCCTTCGACAAAAAACCGGGCAAAAAAGGGTTCAAAAAATCATTCTAATTACTGTTAATTTAATTTTAAAAACAAAAAGTGTTTGTTTTTAAAGCTTGTAGTTGCTTAATTTTACCGCAATCTTTTAATGAATGAAATTCAGGTTATCCCTACTTTTTTTCCTTATTCTGACGATTGCTCAGTTTAATCGCTCATATGCCCAACAACAACTGGTGAAAGGGGTCGTATTGAGCTCTGTAGATGACAAGCCTTTGGAAAGCGTAAACGTACTCAATCTCAGCAAAATAACCGGAACCATAACCGATGTAGATGGTGTATTTGAAATCTATGCCTCAGCCAATGATACCCTCTATTTTTCGTTTTTGGGCTACAAACCCATTCGGGTGCGGGTCACCAATGATTGGCTTCGTTTTCAAAATACCAAAATCACGCTCACAGAAACAGCAGTGGCACTGGAAGAAGTGGAAGTTTCCAACCTGCGTTTGACCGGCTACTTGGAGATAGATGCCAAAAAGGTACAACCACAACCCTCCTATCGCTATAGCATATCGGGGCTCGACAAAGGCTATGAAGCCGGTAGCTCCTCGCCCACCGCAATGAATAAAATCTTAGGTTCTATTTTCAACCCGGCGGATCTTCTTTACAATATGTTTGGCAAACAGCCTAAGCAATTCCAAAAATTGCGACAAATGAAAGAGAATGATCACATTAGAGAGATGCTACAAACAAAATTTGACCGAGAAACACTTTTGGCGCTCCTCCAAGTAGATCACAATGAGCTCGATGAAATACTGACCAAGTGCAACTACTCTTCAGACTTCATCCAAACAGCCAATGATTTGCAAGTCTTAGACGCCATCAGCCAATGCTATGAGGAATTTAAAATTCTCAAACGCGGCAATTAGTATTGACACCTTTTAAGACAAATCACTGAAAAACAGTTGCTTGAAAACTGTTTAAAAATTCATAACGCCTTATTTCCAAAAATATTGATATGGGCCAAAGCCATACGGCCAATGCAGGTTTCAGGCAATATTTAATGGTCAAAAACCGTATCGGCCATTTAAGCAGCGAAGATTTGTACACCATTCCATTTTTTAAATCTTCTAAAAATCCTATTTTTGAGCAAACGCATATAAATCAATTCAAAAATGCAGGCAGATCAAAGAAAATGGTGGAAAGAAGGCATCGTTTATCAAATTTACCCGAGAAGTTTTCAGGACTCTAACGATGATGGTATAGGCGATTTGAGAGGAATTATCAATCGCTTAGATTATATAAAAAGCTTGGGCGTCGATATTGTCTGGCTCAATCCCATCTACGCATCGCCTAACGACGACAATGGCTATGACATCAGCGACTATCAATCTATCCATCCTGATTTTGGCACCATGGCCGATTTTGATGAACTCATTCAAAAAATGCATCAAAAAGGGTTGCGCTTGGTCATGGATTTGGTAATCAACCACACCAGCGACGAGCATATTTGGTTTCAAGAATCCAAAAAATCCAGAAACAATCCTTACCGCGATTTTTACCTTTGGTGGCCGGCCGAAAAAGGTAAACCCGCTGCGCGCTACAGTTATTTTGACGTAAATAATGACGCATGGCAATACGACGTACATACCGACAGCTATTACCTCCACTACTTCTCTGTCAAGCAACCCGATTTAAATTGGGAAAATCCAAAAGTAAGGGAAGCGGTTTATGACATGATGCGTTGGTGGTTCGACAAAGGCATCGATGGATTCCGAATGGACGTTATTTCATACATTTCCAAAGACACAAATTTCCCCGAACTTCCCAAAAAATATAACGGAAACTTCCTGCCTTTCTACGCACAAGGCCCCACCATACATCAACACTTACAGGAAATGAACCGAAAAGTATTGGCCCATTACAACTGTATGACCGTTGGCGAAGCACCCGGAGTAGGCCTTAAAGAAGCATTGGATTTTGTGGACGAAGACCGTAAAGAACTCGATATGTTTTTCCATTTTGATTTGATGGAACTCGATCGCAAACCGGGCGAATTTTTCACCATGCGACAAGGTGGTTTTAAACTTTCGGAATTCAAAAAAATACACACCGATTGGGACGCTGTCTTTTCTAAAAAAGGTTGGGGCAGTATATTCTTGAGCAACCACGATTTTCCGCGGCCCGTGAGCAGGTGGGCAAATGACCACCCAAAATATTGGTATCATGCGGCTACAATGTTGCACACTTTTTTGTTGAGTATGCGCGGCACACCCTATGTTTATTTTGGCGATGAAATTGGGATGACAAATGTGCGGTTTGACAAAATTGATGACTATAGAGATATTGGCACTTTGAACGCCTACCAAAAAACGATAAAAGAGGGCGGAAATCTCCAAGACTTTTTTGCCAACCACAAAGAATCAAGCAGAGACAACGCACGTGTTCCCATGCAGTGGAACGCAGACAAATATGCCGGATTTTCAGGAGTAACCCCCTGGATACCCAACAATCCAAACTTCATAAACGGCATTCATGTAGCTGCGCAAGAAAAAGACCAAACTTCTGTTTTACAATTTTTCAAAAAAATGGTCGGAATTCGCAAAAAGCACCTTACCTTGGTCTATGGGCAGTATGAAATTTTGGAACCCGATCACGAACAAATTTACGCTTACAAAAGATTTGACGATAGAAACATATTCTTGGTGGTCTTAAATTTTTCTGACACCGTTTCTGAATTTCACCTGCCAGCAGAAACGCAAGAAGCGCATTTTGAAATCATTTTAAGCAACTACGAGACAAGCGACCACGAAATAAATCCTGAAAAAATCTGTTTACAAGCTTACCAAGCAATGGTTTGTAAAATAAATACCTAATGCTGTAAAGCAAAGCCCCATTTTAGCGACTGACTGAACTAAAGCCAAAAAACATGAAACGCCCATGTAAAAATTTTGCACACAGGAGTATGATTATCCTAGGGCGTTCCGTCTGACCTGTGAAAAACAATAAATATAAACAGATGAAAACCAACCTCCTCGCCGCATTACTTTTAACAGTCACCTTGAGTTGCGCACAAACTCCTGAGCGTGAAGATATGGACAATTACAAAATGGACGCCATACTGCATCGGGTTGCCGATACCGTTGAAGGGATTCCGGGCAGGTGGCAGTTTTTGATTAAAGACCGTCTTTTTCTGGCCGTAACAGATGCCAATGCCAATAGGATGCGCATCATGTCGCCCGTTGCCGAGATAGATAAATTGGACGAAGAAATCAAAACAAAGGCTTTGTTGGCAAATTTTCATTCCGTGTTGGATGCCAAATATGCGATTTCGGACGAATATCTCTGGTCTGTTTTTATTCATCCGCTTCGCGAGTTGACAGAAGCCCAATTGGAAGACGCTATATATCAAGTATATAATGCCAATGTGACTTTTGGCAGTTCTTTTTCGAGCACAAATTTAATTTATCCGGGAACGGCCGGGCAAAAAGCGACAGAATCTGAAAAAGAAGAAGAACCTGTCTTGAAGAAAAAATCAAAATTTTAGTATGGGTTGGATCGCCGGCATTCCTTATCACTTGGCCACAGGCAAGCTAAAATCTATTTATGACCGCATAGCCGGAAACACATCAAAAATAGACAACGTACTCACCATTCACGGGCTGCGACCGCATACTTTGGAAGGTCATGTATCTTTATACAAAAATGTATTGCACCACAGTGGCAATACCGTTGCACCCTGGTTTTTGGAATCTATCGGCACTTACGTGAGTCTTCTTAATGGTTGTGCCTATTGTGTGGCACATCATAGCCAAGGCATCAAACGCCATATAGACAATGCAGAACGGTATGCTGAGATTATGAAAGCGATACGTACGCAATCATTGGAGTTGGCCTTCAACGAAAAAGAAGTAGCTGCTTTTTACTATGCCAAAAAACTCACGCAACAACCGGCCCACATGGAGCCCTCCGATATTTCCACATTAAAAAAGTTGGGGTGGGAAGAAGGTGAAATCTTGGAAATTAACCAAGTAACGGGTTATTTTAATTACGCAAACAGAACCGTTTTGGGATTGGGTGTTTCGCTGGAAGAATAGTTTTTAAGTGCAAAAAAACCGCCTCATTTGGTGAGACGGCTTCTTTTAATTTTTGCAAACTCAGTTCAAAATGACATTTACGTATAAACAGCACCAGAACTTTGTATAGTCTAACCAGGCGCAATATAGGAGTCTTTAACTTTTACAACATACCCAATTTTATAGAACTAAGTATTACAAATTGTATCACTTACCCGTTCATGGAAATCAAAAATTCCTCGTTGTTGCGGGTTTTCTTAAAGCGGTCGTTGATAAATTCCATGGCTTCCACCGGATTCATATCTGCCAAGTACTTGCGCATGACCCACATGCGTTGCAGTACATTTTCATCGTGCAACAGATCGTCGCGGCGGGTGCTGGACGACATCAAGTCGATAGCCGGGTAAATACGACGGTTGGCAATTCGCCTGTCGAGTTGCAGCTCCATATTGCCTGTTCCTTTAAATTCTTCAAAAATTACTTCGTCCATTTTAGAGCCGGTGTCTATCAATGCTGTGGCGATAATGGTGAGCGAACCTCCGTTTTCTATGTTACGGGCAGCACCAAAAAATCGTTTGGGTTTGTGGAGCGCATTGGCATCCACACCTCCTGAAAGTACTTTCCCGGAAGCGGGTTGCACGGTATTGTAGGCACGTGCCAATCGGGTGATGGAGTCTAACAAAATCACCACATCGTGCCCACATTCAACCAATCTTTTGGCTTTTTCGAGTACGATATTGGCCACTTTTACATGTCGGTCTGCAGGTTCATCAAAAGTTGAGGCAACAACTTCACCTTTCACGTTTCGTTGCATGTCTGTGACCTCTTCGGGGCGTTCGTCTATCAATAAAATGATTTGATACACCTCAGGATGATTGGCTGCAATAGCATTGGCAATATCTTTTAGCAAAACGGTTTTACCGGTTTTGGGTTGTGAGACTATCATACCGCGTTGGCCTTTGCCTATGGGTGAAAACAAGTCTATAATTCGGGTTGATATATTGCTTTGTCTTTCGGCGAGTTTAAATTTTTCTTGTGGGAAAAGCGGGGTAAGGTGTTCAAAAGAAGCCCGATCGCGGACCACATCCGGATTGAGTCCGTTTACTTTGAGAACCTTTATCAGCGGAAAATACTTTTCTCCTTCTTTGGGTGGACGGATAATCCCTTTGATGGTATCGCCTGTTTTTATACCGAACAGTCTAATTTGCGACTGAGACACGTATACATCGTCCGGTGAGGCGAGGTAATTGTAATCTGAAGATCGCAAAAATCCATATCCTTCGGGCATGATTTCCAAAACGCCTTCGAGTTCAATAATACCGTCAAACTCATAATCGGGCTCGCGATACCGATTTCGCGTATCCTTGTTGCCGTTCTGACCGTGTTGGTGGGGCTGGTTGGTATGTGTCGCTTTCTTGGGTGGATTAGGTTGCGGACTCGCATGCTCTTTTTTAAATTCCTTTTTGGGTGGAGCGGTTTTTTTATCAAACTCTCGTTCTTCATTGGCGGCCTTATGCGTTTCCTGCTTTCTCCTTCCGCGCTGCGGAGCCAAAGGGGGTTGGGAATCGCCATCCACTTTTGACGCTGTTTTGGGTTCGGTTTCTTTTGTTTCAGGTTTTTCTTCTGCTACCGGAGGAAAGGGCAATACTTTTTTTGAAGCACTTGCTTCTTTCTGAGATTTTTGGGCATCCAAAATGCCGTCTATGATGTCTTTCTTTTTGAGATATCGAAATTTAGGTACGCCTAATTCTTTACCAATTTCCTGTAATTCAGGAAGTTTCTTCTTACTGAGTGCGATTAAGTCGAACATGAATGTTTTGTGATAATGTCTTAATATAATACTTGTAACGGATGTCGTAACACATAGAAGGTGTTACAATAGCATATTTTTGAGGATAATAGTTGGGAGAAATCGTGAAGATTCTGATGCAATATTAAAAAAAAAATCTGTAATGCCAAAACTTATATTTGTACTGCCTTAAATTTAACGAATTTAACGAAAACATTTAAGCTATATTTTTTGCTATCAGCCGGTTATATCTTTTGTGTAAAAATTTGATTGGACAAGTGGCGCATCGTTTGAAAAATCTTATTTTTGCATCAATCAATAGCAACACTTTGATACAACGCATTCAAACTTTATTCATGCTTTTGGCCGGCTTTGGCAGTTTGCTCGGTGCTTTTGTTTTTCCTTTGTGGATAGGCGAAAACGCGGCTACCTACGCCGATGACACGGCTTGGATTCAGACCACTTTTTTGGCAAGTGCTGTACTGGGTTTCTATACTATTTTTAAATTTAAAAAACGTAAAAATCAATTTGTACTCAATCGGTTGGGTATTCTTGTCAACTTTATATTGCTTGGTTTTTTTGTGTATCAGTCGCTAACGATATCCGGAGAGGCAGCTGTCTCGGAGAAGGGTATTGGGCTACTCATGCCTGTTGTTTCTATTGCCTTTTTGGCCTTGGCCAATAGGGCGATTAAAAAGGATGAGGCGCTCGTAAAATCTGCTGACAGGCTCAGATAAAACCATCTATCGTAGTGCGTATGAATCCGCGCCAGGAGTGGCGCGGATTTTTTTTTTTAATATATTTTCAAAATCTGCTATCCGCATTAATTCCCAAAACTGTGGTTTTTATGTTGACTTACCCAAAAGATCTCTTCTGAGGAAAAATAAACAACAAATCCTAAAACCGAGGCCTGATAAATATCTGATTGAACTAGTAAGTTTTACGACTTTTTATCAAACTCCACCACTTCCAATTTTTCAATTTTATCTCCATTAATTTCAAACCGAAGCATTGTTCTCACTTGGTGAAAACCATAAATTCCGGCGGCGCCCGGGTTCATGTGGAGTGTTTTTATTTTTGGGTCAAATTGCACTTTCAAAATGTGTGAGTGGCCGCAAATAAACAATTTGGGCGGGTTTTTGTACAATTCCTCTCGAATGGCAGGATTGTATTTTCCCGGATAACCGCCAATGTGGGTCATCCAAACCGAAACTTGCTCACAATCAAAGCGGTTGTGCAGCGGATACACCGAGCGGATTTCCTGCCCGTCTATGTTTCCGTAAACCGCCCGCAAGGGTTTCAACGCCTCAAGTTTTTCAGCCACTTCTAATGTTCCTATGTCACCTGCATGCCAAATTTCATCTGCCCAATTTGCGTATTTGCGTATTTTGTCATCCAAAAAACCGTGGGTATCGGAAAGCAGTAAGATTTTTTTCATCTGTTTATATTATTTATTTTTATCGGTCATACTTCGACTGCGCTCAGCACAGGAATGGAACACCCTAGGATAATCATACTCCTGTGTGCAAAATTTTTACATGGGTGTTTCATGTTAATGTTAATTATTCCAAACGCGAAAAGTTATAAAAATCTTTCGGGGTTCGGTAATCGACAAAGCCTGTAAAAGTATTCATTTAGCAACATTACCAAAAGGCATCGGGTTTTAAAAATTCGTTAACGAAAGTTATTTTGCGGGTTTATGCCAATTCATTTAATATTTTTGTACACTTTCAAACAAAACACAGCTTGAGATATTTTTTAAAATTGGCCTATTGCGGAAGTGCCTATCACGGTTGGCAAACACAACCGGGTGTGGCGACTGTTCAAGAAACCATTGAAAAAGCACTGAGCCTTATCTTGGGAACAAAGACGGCTGTGACGGGTGCCGGACGAACCGACACCGGGGTTCACGCCCGGGAATATTATTTACATTTTAACACCAATCAAGCCCCGGAGGACAACCTCGTTTTTCGACTCAACAGTTTGCTACCCAAGGACATTGCTGTGTATGAATGTATGCCGGTACGACTAGATGCCCATGCGCGATATGATGCTGTGAAGCGCACTTATACCTATACTATTACTACCCAAAAAAATCCATTTTTGACCGATGCGGCATTTTACTTGCAAACGCCTTTGCATCTTGAAGCCATGCAAGAAGCTGCCGATATTTTGAAGCAATATGAAAATTTCAAATGCTTTACAAAATCAAACACGGATGTAAACCATTATCTTTGTCGCATAGATGAAGTAAACTGGCGAGTTGATGGCGCTTTGCTCGTTTTTCAAATTACTGCCAATCGGTTTCTGCGCAATATGGTGCGAGCCATCGTGGGAACGCTTTTAGATATTGGAAGTGGCAAAAAAACGGTGGCAAATATGCATCAAATCATATTGAATCAGAACCGGTCAGAGGCCGGATTTTCAGTTCCCGCACATGGGCTTTCTCTGGTTTCCATCTGCTATCCAAGTGATATTTTTTTAGACCAAACCCATGCCTGAACAAACCGGAAATGCCTTCGATATCAAATTGCTAAAACGCCTACTGCGCTATTCAGTAGCCTACAAAGGTGTTTTTGTGGTTTCGCTTTTGGCAGCCGTTTTGTTGTCGGCTTTTGGGGTGGCGCGCCCCATGTTGGCCAAAGAGGCTATCGATAATTTCATTCAAAATCGAGACCTGGCCGGGCTCCAATTTGTTGTTTTGATGATGTTTGTGGTATTGATGCTGGAAGTCATTTGTCAATTTTCATTTATTTATTTTTCCAATCTACTTGGGCAGAACGTCATTCGGGATATACGCATCAAACTATTTCAAAAGTTGCTGACTTTTAAAATGCAATATTTTGATAAGGCCTCTGTGGGCCGACTCGTTACACGGTCTGTAAGCGATATAGAAACCATCTCCAGTATTTTTAGTGAAGGACTGTTTACTATTATGAGCGATCTGCTCAAAATGGGCGTGATTCTCGGGGTGATGCTGTATTACGATGTAGAGCTGACCTTAGTTTCTCTTTCGTTGATGCCACTCATTTTGTACGCCACGCGTGTTTTCCAAAAAGCCATGAAAAAAGCCTTTAACGAGGTGCGAAACCAAGTGGCAAATTTGAATTCCTTTGTGCAGGAACGCATTACGGGCATGCAGATTGTACAGCTTTTTGGTCGTGAAAAGTTGGAGCATGAAAGTTTTATGGAAATCAACAAAAAACATCAGGATGCTTGGTTGAAAACGGTTTTGTACAACTCTATATTCTTCCCCATTGCCGAACTTTCCACTTCCATCACCATAGGTTTGATTGCTTGGTATGGCGGTTTGCAAATCATTGGTGCAGAAACCGACATCACCTTGGGGTTGATTGTAATGTTTGTCGAATTGTCACAAATGCTCTTCAGGCCGCTGCGGCAAATTGCCGATAAATTTAATACGTTGCAAATGGGCATGGTGGCAGCCAACCGCGTTTTCAATATTTTGGATACGGAATCGTCTATACAAAACACAGGCCATTTGACGGTTGCCCATTTCCAAGGTGCCATTCGTTTTGAGCATGTCAAATTTTCTTACGTGGACGACGAGCCCGTACTGCGCGACTTGTCTTTTGATGTGAAACCCGGTGAAACCATTGCTTTGGTCGGTGCTACAGGCGCCGGAAAATCTACCATCATCAATCTTTTGGGTCGTTTTTATGAGATTGATGGTGGTGCCATTTACCTGGACGATGTCAATATTAAAGATTTGCAACTCTCCGATTTGCGCAGTAAAATTGCCATTGTTTTACAAGACGTTTTCTTGTTTGCCGATACCATTTTTAACAATATCAGTTTAAACAAGCCAGGCATTACCCTTGAAGAAGTGGAAAATGCCGCCAAAGAAATTGGTTTGCACGAATTTTTTATTTCACTCCCGGATGGTTACAACTACAACGTAAAAGAGCGCGGGGCAATGCTATCTGCCGGACAGCGACAATTGATTGCGTTTTTGCGCGCTTACATTTCCAATCCGGGTATTTTGATTATGGATGAAGCCACCTCTTCCATCGATACCTATTCTGAACAACTGTTGCAAAAAGCGACGAAAAAAATCACCAAAGGACGCACCTCTATCATCATTGCCCACAGGTTGGCCACCGTCAAAAAAGCCAATCGGATTTTGGTGATGGAACAAGGCAAATTGGTTGAAGACGGCACACACAAGGAATTGCTTTCCATAGAAAACGGCTACTACAAAAAATTATACGAAATGCAGTTTGCCAAAGAAGTAGCTGCGGTGTAAAATATTAGGTACTAAAGGAATGTTTTGGAATTTATTGACATCGAAATCATAAACAACACATCTCGCTTTTATTCTTTTAAACACGAGGACATTCAATTTTAGTTTTTGATAAACAAGGAAGATCCAAAACTATACTTACACCAGCAAATCTTCCTGAATAATACTTTTCAACGAATCCAAATCATCAAAAGGGATAAATTCGCCATTTTTAAAATAGGAAATCACACCGTTTTCCTCCGAAACCACCAAAGCCAAGGCATCTGTTTTCTCCGTAATGCCAATAGCAGCCCGATGGCGCAATCCAAAACGGCTGGGCACCTTTATGTCGGCTGTGACGGGCAAAATGACACGTGTGGCCGTAATGGTGTTGCCCTCTATGAGTGCTGCGCCGTCGTGAAGCGGGCTGTTTTTGAAAAATATACTTTCTAAGATAGGCTGCGTCACTTGAATCTGCATGCGATCGCCACTGTTTTTGACAAATTCGAGTGCATTGCTGCGCTGAATAACCACAAGCGCACCCGTTTTTGAAATGCTCATGTTTTGAAAAGCATCTAAAATGGCTTTCACATCTGTAAGTGCGGTCGCGTTGCCGTTTTTGTCAAACTTTAATTTATCGAAAAGTTTTATCTTTTTGAGAAATCGCGTAGAACCAATGAGTAGCAAAAATTTTCTGATTTCTTGTTGAAAAACCACAATCAAGGCAAAGACACCCACATTGATAAACTGTCCCAACAGCGTGCTGAGCAAAGTCATGTGTAGCAATTCTGTGAGTTTCCAAATCAGATAAACCATCACAATGCCGATAAAAATGGGGATTGCCACCGTGCCACGAACCAACCTGTACACAGAATACAGTAAAAATGCCATCAACACGATGTCTAGTATATCTAAAAATCCAATGTCAAAACTGTTGATCTGTTCCAAAACGTAGTTTTTGTAAATGTAAAAAAATGTTGAGACATGACATAGTTCTTTTTTCAAAAGGCGGGTTCAATTTATAGTTATTTCAATAGTTTTTTTTAAGACAGAATGTTCTATTTTTCATACCTGAAACGAAGATAAAACCACCTACTCATTTTAAATTATGGTTAAATCAGAAAAAATGAGCTGTTAATAGCTTCAACATAAAAATACAGCCTCGTTTATCCGTTAAAAAAAATTACTTTTGCCAATACAACTATGAATGCAATGACAGAAGAAAAAATCAAAATCGCCGTTGTGGGCCTCGGTTATGTAGGACTGCCACTCGCACGCCTTTTTGCAACCAAATATCCCGTAGTTGGTTTTGACATCAACACCGAGCGGGTTGCAGCACTCAACACAGGAAAAGATACGACTTTAGAAGTGACGGACGCCGATCTTCAAGCCGTCTTAAAATCCCAAGCCGACGATAAAAACGGGCTGTATTGTTCTGCTGAATTAAAAGACATTGCTGCGTCAAACATCTACATCATTACGGTGCCGACACCTGTGGACAAGCACAACCGCCCCGATTTGACGCCCTTGTACAAATCGAGTGCGTCTATTGGTAAGGTGCTGAAAAAGGGCGATATTATCATTTACGAATCTACCGTTTATCCGGGTGTCACCGAAGAGGAATGTGTCCCTGTTTTGGAGCGCGTATCCGGGTTGGCGTTTAACAAAGATTTTTATGCCGGTTATTCGCCCGAGCGAATCAATCCGGGCGACAAAGAACACACCGTCGAAAAAATATTGAAAGTCACTTCGGGCTCTACGCCCGCAATCGGACAAAAAGTGGATGCACTTTATCGTTCCGTAATCATCGCCGGAACACATTTGGCGCCAAGCATCAAAGTGGCCGAAGCAGCCAAAGTAATTGAAAATGCACAGCGCGACATCAACATTGCATTTGTGAACGAACTGGCCAAAATTTTTAATTTGTTAGAAATTGACACCCAAGCCGTGCTCGAAGCCGCCGCCACCAAGTGGAATTTTTTAAAATTCAAACCCGGTTTGGTGGGTGGGCATTGCATTGGTGTAGATCCTTATTATTTGGCACAAAAGGCGCAGGAAAAAGGTTATCATCCGGAAATAATTTTGGCAGGCAGGCGTTTGAATGACAGTATGGGTGGCTATGTTGCTACAGAAGTTGTAAAACTCATGATCCAAAAAGACATCAAAATAAAAGGTGCTGAAGTGTTGGTTTTGGGCATCACTTTTAAAGAAAACTGCCCGGATGTGCGCAACACCAAGGCTGTAGATGTGGTTGGTGGGCTACAAGATTTTGGCGCCCGGGTGACGGTTTATGACCCTTGGGCGAATACGGCTGAAGTGCAACACGAATACGGATTGCAAATTGTAAACACTTTACCCGATCAGAAATTTGATGCGGTTGTGCTTGCCGTTTCACATCAAGCGTTTGAGTCGTTGGATTTGACACTTTTGAAGAAACCTACAGCCGTTGTATATGACGTAAAATGCGTACTCAAATGTCCGATAGACGGAAAGTTGTAAACGAATGACTAAATTGCCTCATGAATTGGTATGTACTTTACACGAAACCCCGAGCGGAACTCAAAACGGCTACGGCACTTCACAAGGCCGGCATAGAGTGCTACTGCCCTACCCGAACCGAAGTTCGCCAATGGACAGACCGTAAAAAAAAGCTTAGCGTACCCCTTTTTAGCAACTTTGTTTTTGTGCGATTGGCCGAAACCTCACGCAACAGTGTGTTTGGTGTTCCGGGTGTGGTGCGGTATCTTTTTTGGTTGGGCAAGCCGGCTATAGTGAGAGACGAAGAAATTGAAACCCTACAACGTTGGCTCAGCCAAAAAAATGTAAGCTGCGAAGTCGTTCACTATAAAACGGGCGACAGCATTACCGTTGCCGAAGGTCCTTTTAAGAACAAAACAGGAATTGTAAGAACCGTTTCCAGCAAGGAAGTCTGCCTCGTGTTGGAATCTATGGGCTATATCGTGCGCTTGCCCGGGCAGTACTGTAAGCGCACAAATGAAACCGAACTGAGCCAAAGCGCCTAGTTTGAAAAAAAAACGTTGTTATATCTGAGGTTGGTCGCAAATGGTAATGTGACTGACGCGGCGGAGCCGTGAAATTTTGCAAGCAAAGAGGTAATAGATGTTGAATTATGAATGTTGAATTATAAATTTTAAATGTTTAATGCATAACAAATAACTTATAACGTATAACGTATAACAAATAACGATTAACTTATAACAATAAACCCAAATGGCTAATGCCTAATGGCTTCAAACAATTAACAAATAACGTATAACAAATAACCCTATTGCCTAATGGCTAATGGCTTTTGGCTTATGGCTTTTGGCTAATGGCTTTTGCCTAATGGCTTTTGCCTAATGGCTTTTGCCTAATGGCTTTTGGCTAATGGCTTTTGGCTTTTGGTTTTTGGCTAATGGCTTTTGGCTTTTGCCTAATGGCTTTTGCCTAATGGCTTTTGGCTAATGCCTATTGCCTTCAAACAATTAACAAATAACGTATAACAAATAACCCTATTGCCTAATGGCTAATGGCTTTTAAACGTATAACAAATAATGAAAATAAACACCATTTGCTGCATTGGCGCCGGATACGTCGGTGGTCCAACTATGGCGGTAATTGCCAAGCAGTGCCCCGATATTAAAGTAATTGTTGTGGACATTAACCAAGCTCGGATTGATGCTTGGAACGATGAAAATCTCGACAACCTGCCCATTTACGAACCCGGACTCAAAGAGGTAGTGGCGACAGCGCGCGGCAGAAATTTGTTCTACTCAACAAACATCAATGAGGCCATTGATGAGGCCGAGATGATTTTTATTTCTGTAAACACCCCCACCAAAACTTATGGCAAAGGTAAGGGCATGGCTGCCGACCTGAAGTATGTGGAACTTTGCGCCCGCAACATTGCAGAAGTTGCAAAATCCGACAAAATCATCGTTGAAAAATCCACTTTGCCGGTACGCACAGCCCAAGCCATCAAAAGCATCCTAAAAAACACCACCAAAGGACTCAATTTTGAAATCCTTTCCAACCCCGAATTTTTGGCTGAAGGCACCGCCATTCAGGATCTTATGCATCCTGACCGCGTGCTCATCGGTGGCGATCAAACCCCCGAAGGAAAAGTTGCCATACAGGCCTTGGTAAATGTCTATGCACAATGGGTTCCCAAAGAACGTATTTTGACAACCAACTTATGGTCATCTGAGTTGTCCAAATTGACCGCCAATGCCTTTTTAGCGCAAAGGGTTTCTTCCATCAACGCCTTGTCTGAACTCTGTGAACGCACAGAAGCCGATGTGGACGAAGTGGCGCGTGCCATTGGCATGGATAGCCGAATCGGTTCTAAATTCCTAAAAGCATCGGTGGGTTTTGGCGGCTCCTGTTTCCAAAAAGACATTCTTAATTTGGTCTATATCGCTCGGAGTTACGGCCTGCAAGAAGTGGCCGACTATTGGGAGCAAGTCATCATCCTAAACGACCATCAAAAGAAACGTTTTGCCGACAAAGTGGTCAGCACCCTCTACAATACGGTTTCGGGCAAAAAAATAGCCCTATTGGGCTGGGCCTTTAAAAAAGACACCAACGACACCCGTGAGTCTGCGGCCATTTATGTGGCCGACCACCTGCTCAACGAAGAAACCCAATTGGCGGTGTATGACCCCAAAGTAAAGTCGAGAAAAATCTATGCCGATTTAGATGAGCTTCAATCGCGTTCGTCCGAAGACAACCTGCGGTTACTCACTGTCGAAAGCGACCCCTACGAAGCTTGCCAAGACGCCCATGCGGTGTTGATACTGACCGAATGGGACGAATTTAACACCCTCGATTGGGAACGCATATACGCCTCTATGAAAAAACCGGCTTTTGTGTTTGACGGCCGCAACCTGCTCAATGCAGAAAAATTGCTAAAAATCGGTTTTAAATACTTTGGCCTCGGAAAGGTTTGATGATTAAATCAATTGTAAATGTTGAATAAATAACGAATCGACGATTAATGTTTATTATACCACATACTGACAGAAACTCGTGATTTGAATATAATTCAGTAAATTTATAACGAAAAAACATAGAAAATGGAAACAATCCGAATTGACATTATTAATCCAAAAGTAAAAAAAGCTAATTAAAGATTTAGTGGATTTAAACTTAATTAAGATTAATACAGAAAAATATAAATCGGACTTCTCTACGCTTTTAAAAAAAATTAGAGCGAAATCAAACGAAGAAATTTCACTAGACGAAATAACTAAGGAAGTTGAGCAAGTGAGGCGTTCTCGATATGAAAAATAAAAGAATAGTCCTCGATACAAATCTTTGGATTAGCTTTCTGATTTCCAAAAAATTTGGGCAAATCGATAAGCTTGTTGAAAACAAAAGAATTACGTTTATTTTTTCGAACGAATTACTCTAAGAGTTTATAGATGTTGTAAGTCGTCCCAAATTTAAAAAATACTTTTCAAAAAGAGATATTGAAAAAATCTTGGCGTATTTTGACCAATTTGGAGAATTAGTAAAAGTGAAGTCTGAAATTAAAATTTGTAGAGACCAAAAAGATAACTTTTTACTAAATTTATCAGTAGATTCAAAAGCCGATTATTTAGTTTCCGGAGATCAGGATTTATTGATTTTAGAAATAATTGATAATACAAAAATTCTGACTTTTTCCGATTTTATAGAAAAAATTGAATAAATAACGATTAACAAATAACGTATAACCCTACTGCCTATTGGCTAATGGCTTTTAAACGTATAACCAATAACTTATAACAATCAACCCTAATGGCTAATGCCTTTTGGCTTCATACCCATAACGAGTAACGTATAACCTAACATCCACTAACTGTCACCCTGAACTTGTTTCAGGGTTTTGCCCCTCGACTGCGCTCGGGGTGACATTCCATTGTGTATAGATGCTGAAGCAAGTTCAGCATGACAGTGTTACGCTCAGCATGACAGTTTGTAAAATTAGTAGGAAGTAAGCGCGGTTTGTCACCTTGAGTGCAGTCGAAAGGCGACAAACCAAAAACTAATAACATTTAACGTATAACAAATAACCCCTAATGCCTTTTGGCTAATGGCTCTTGGCTTTAAACAAATAACGTATAACGAGTAACAAATAACTTATAACGTATAACCCTATTGCCTAATGGCTATTGCCTAATGCCTAATGGCTCTTGCCTAATGGCTATTGGCTAATGACTCTTGGCTCTTGGCTTCAAACAAATAACGAGTAACCTATAACGTATAACCCCTAATGGCTATTGCCTTATGCCCAATGGCTAATGGCTCAAAAACTTAAAGATTAAATGAAAATCCTCATCACCGGCACGGCCGGATTTATCGGATACCACTTGGCCGACCGCTTTATCAAAGACGGTTACAAAGTAGTTGGGCTGGATGTCATCAACGATTATTATGACATCGAACTCAAATACAAGCGTTTAGACACCCACGGCATTGATGCCCGTGCCTTGCATCTGCACGAAATCCGCAAAAGCACCACCTACCCCAACTACCGCTTCCTGAAGGCCGATTTGGCCGATCACGATTTTATCGTGCATTTTATGAAGGAAGAAAAATTTGACTACGTGGTGAACCTGGCCGCGCAGGCTGGCGTGCGGTACAGCATCGAAAACCCACGGGTTTATACCCATTCCAACGTGGACGGCTTCCTGAGCCTCCTCGAAGGCGCGCGGTACAGCGAAGTGAAACACTTTGTTTTTGCCAGCACCAGCAGCGTGTATGGCCTCAACACCCGCATGCCGCTGAGCGAAAAACACCCGACCGAGCACCCGATGGCGCTCTACGCCGCTACCAAAAAAGCCAACGAAATGATGGCACATTCCTACGCACATTTGTTCAGGTTGCCCATGACGGGCTTGCGATTTTTTACGGTTTACGGCCCCTGGGGCAGGCCCGATATGGCTTTGTTCCTTTTCACGGATGCCATGGTGAAGAACCAACCCATCAAGGTGTTTAACCACGGTGAGATGATCCGCGATTTTACCTACGTGGGCGACATCGTGGAGAGCATCGCCCGTTTGGTGCCCAAACCCGCCCAACCCAATGCCGATTGGAACGGAAACGACCCGGACATACCGACTTCATCGGCGCCGTACCAGATTTTTAACATCGGTAATTCTTCGCCCGTGCCGCTCATGGAATACATCGAAGCCATCGAAGAAGCCTTGGGCAAAAAAGCCGAAAAGAACTACTTGCCCATGCAGGCCGGCGATGTGCCCGCCACGCACGCCGACACCACCGCCCTGGAAAGCTACACCGGCTTCCGCCCGCAAACCACTGTTAAAGAAGGTGTCAGTCGGTTTGTGGAATGGTATCGGGGGTATTATAATTAATCAATGTAGCAATTGAGCAATGTAGCAATTAATCAATGTAGCAATTAATCAATGTAACAATGCAATAATTGGATGATTTGATGATGCTGTGATTTGATGAATTTTGAATAAATAACCAATAACGTATAACCAATAACGTATAACAATTTGATGATACGATGATTAAAAAAAATAATGATTAACCCTATGGACTAATGTCTAACCGTCCAAACCGAACGAGTACTGTCACCCTGAACTCGTTTCAGGGTCTTGTTTCAGGCGTGTATAGATGCTGAACCAAGTTCAGCATGACAGTTTATGAGTTTAATTGGATGCGATGATGTGATGATAAAATAAAAATAATTCTAATGGCTAATGCCTCCAGACAAATAACGTGTAACGAATAACCCAATTGCCTAATGCCTATTGGCTAATGCCTTCAAACAAATAACAAATAACGTATAACCATTAACGTCACCCTGAACCCATTTTGTCCTGTCACCCTGAACTCGTTTCAGGGTCTTGTTTCAGGTGGTTGTAGATGCTGGACCAAGCCTGCCCGAACCGCTTCGACATATGATATCCCGGGCTTGCCGAGGGGCTCAGTGCAAGGAAGTTCGGGTCGACAATGGATATTAACAATTAACCGATAGCTAATTAGTAGTCCCTTTTAACTAAGATTTTCAAACACTATCGGTATTTTATTTATCGAATGACCTTTAATTAAGAATGCAATTCAAAAAAATAGTACAGTTCGTTTTTATTTGGTCAACTCTTCTGTCTATTTCGGGAGATTTAAATGTTTTCAAGGTGTTTTCCAATTCTGAAAACACACTTTTAAAACTAATTGATTATACCAATCTTTTTGAATTTATCTCTATTGGCAGTCTGCTTTTTCTGATGTTTTTGGACAGTTCTTTTAGAAAAACCCCAAGAATTTTTAAAGGTGCAATCATTATGTTTGTGTTCTTCTATACAACATGTTTTTTTTCGCTGAAACCAACAATATCTTTTGTAGAAGTGTCTAAGTTGGTGTACTATGCTTTAATAGGTTTTGCAGTATATCATTTAGCTCGTATAGGACACCTTAGGGTGATTTACTTGATACTGATATATTCATGTTTGATTTTTTCAATGTTTTCCATTTATGATTACTTTGGCTTCAACTATGGGTTACCCACTATCAACCGGCTTTCCTACGGCGTAAACTTTACATCTATATTTGGCTCATTTGTGTCAACCGCCAACTACTTTTTTTTATACCTTTTAATACTTTTCCCTCAGAGGATTTCAGGCAAATTTGAGCAGATACACAGTAAGCATAAATATGCTTTAGATATTGCAATTGTTCTTGCGAGCATCGTATTATTGGGAACGGGAAGGGTTTCCATCCTATTTGGTTATGCAATAAGTCTCATTCTTATATTACTCTTTTACTTCAACAGGGATACCTTAAAGCTTTACGGAAAAATTGCTTTAGGAATTGCCGCCTTCGGCTTCATAAGTTATTTTGCGGCACCAAAGACGCTTAAAAACATTTCCTATCGATTTGAATCCCGAATATTCGACCGAAAACAAGGCACTCCAGAGGCGGATTTTATTTTGGACAACTTCCAAAACACATGGCGTTCTTTTTCTGATAATCCCATGACCGGATCAGGATTGGGAGCTTTTAAGGGATATTACGCTAAACAGTATGTGCATGGGACATATCTAAAACTTATCGGTGAAATGGGTTTGGTAGGTGTACTTGGATATGTAATTTTCATTTTCATTTTATTTAAAAGTGTATTTGAAAATTCAAAGGAAATGTGGTTTGATGGAAAAGATAAATACATAATTTTATCTTCATTATTATTTATGGGGGGATGTTTTGTAGCTTGGGGATATAATGAACATCTCATACAAAAGATGTTTTGGGTGTTTTTGGGAATCTATTTTTATCGGTTGTTTAGTTTAGATAAAGAATTAGTAATTTAGTTTTCATATTTAAAAATTTAGATATTAAATGTTTAAAGACAAAGTTTTAATGATTACAGGAGGAACGGGTTCTTTTGGTAATGCAGTTTTAAATGGATTTCTTAACTCTGATATTAGAGAAATTCGTATATTTAGTAGAGATGAAAAGAAACAAGAAGATATGCGCATTGAATATAAAAATGATAAATTAAACTTTGTCATTGGTGACGTTCGCGATTTTGAAAGTATAAATGCAGCAATGAACGGTGTTGATTTTGTTTTTCATGCAGCGGCTTTAAAGCAAGTACCCTCATGTGAGTTTTATCCAATGCAAGCAGTTAAAACAAACATAATTGGGGCGGAAAATGTGCTTGAAGCAGCCGCCAGAAATAATGTGGAGCGTGTAGTTGTATTGAGCACCGATAAGGCTGTATATCCAATCAATGCGATGGGTATGACAAAAGCAATTATGGAGAAAATAACCATTGCAAAAGCAAGAGACCCCAGAGTTCAAAAAAAGAAAGCAGCATATATGGCAACGCGATATGGCAACGTGATGTGTTCAAGAGGATCTATAATCCCTTTGTTTATAAAGCAAATAAAAGAGGGAAAATCTTTAACAATTACTAATCCAAAAATGACGCGGTTTATGATGTCCTTAGAGGATTCTGTCGAATTAGTAATGTTTGCATTCAAGCATGGGAAACCTGGCGATATATTTGTTCAGAAATCCCCGGGGGCAACCATTCAAGATTTGGCTCAAGCCTTAAAAGAGATTTTTAATGCAAAAAATGAAATAAAAATAATTGGGGAACGTCATGCAGAAAAAATGTTTGAGACACTTTGTTCGAAAGAAGAAATGTCTAAGGTCGATAATTTAGAAAAATTTTATAGAATACCTGCCGATTTCAGAGATTTAAATTACACAAAATACGTTCAAAAAGATGGTCCAAAATTGTTAGACTCAGAGTACAATTCAGAGAATACTAAGAGATTATCAATGGTGGAACTTAAGGATTTATTACTAAGCTTAGATTACGTTCAAGAAGAATTGGCATCTTACAAATAATCAAATTTTCAAATGATACCATTAGTAAAGACTAGTTTACCTCCCAAAGAAATTTTAATTCATAAGCTTGAAGAAGTGCTTTATAGTGGCTATATAGCGCAAGGAGAAGCTGTAGAAATTTTTGAAAGAAAATTTGAAGAATACATTGGAATCGGACACACACTTTCTCTTAATTCGGGTACAGCGGCCCTTCATATAGCCCTGATTCTTGCGGGGGTTAAGGATGGAGATGAAGTGATAAGTACTGCTTTGACAGCTGAACCAACCAACGTTGCTATAAAGATGACGGGGGCAAAAATAAGATGGGCAGATATTGATTATAACACGGGAAATATATCCCCTGACTCAATTGAAGAAAATATAAATGCTAAAACAAAAGCTATTATTGTTGTTGATTACGCAGGCATTCCCGTTGATGTAAAACGTATTCAAGAAATATCTGAAAAGTATAATATAACAGTAATCGAAGATGCAGCTCATGCTTTGGGAGCAAAATTTAATGGAAAAAAGACAGGAAATCATTTTCCGTTTACAGTATTTTCGTTCCAAGCAATTAAACATTTGACTACAATTGATGGAGGTGCTTTACAAATTTTAGATAAAAAACTTTACGAAAAGGGGAAACTAATAAGGTGGTTCGGGTTGGACAAAAAACTAACGCGGATGGAAAACAATATACAATTGCAAGGATATAAATACCACATGAACAATGTGAATGCAACAATCGGAATTGTCCAACTAGAATATATTGAAGGGTTAATTAATAAACATGTTGAAAACGGAAAATATTTTGATAAACACCTAAAAAATATCGATGGAATTGAATTAATTCAATATTATCCGAATACAGAACCTTCATACTGGTTATATACTTTAAAAGTAGAAAATAGAGATGGTTTTACAAAAATGATGGCAGACAATGGAGTGATGGCCTCAGAACTTCACAAGAGAAATGATTTGCATACTTTTTTAAATGACACCCAGGCATATTTACCAAATTTGGATAAATTTCATGCTAAAATGGTGCATATTCCTTGTGGGTGGTGGCTCTCGAATCAAGACAGACAAATAATAGTTGAAGATATTAAAAAAGGTTGGTAACATGCGTAAAATAATTTATTTGCTCGATCAATTGTATCTCTCTTTTTTATTGGTTCTTCCAAATATCTATACATTTAATAGATTGAGAGGTAGATATTATAAGTATAAAGGGTGTGACATACACCCTCAATCCTCAATCGGTGCTAATGTGAGAATTCAGGGAAGGATTAAATTGGGGAGAGGGAGCTCATTAGCTCAAAACTGTTCTCTTTCTGGGTTTGATGCTGGAATATTCATAGGTGATAATGTAATGATAGCACCAAATTGTGTTTTGGTTGCTTTTAACCACGGTTATGATGATTTAACAATTCCAATGTCTATGCAAAAAAATGAAGAATCACCTATAAATATAGCTGATGATGTGTGGATATCAGCAAATTGTACGATTACAAAAGGTGTAAATATTGGAAAGGGCGCAATCATAGCAGCAAATAGTTGCGTCGTGAAGGATGTGTCAGAGTATTCAATTGTTGGAGGGGTTCCCGCAAAAATAATAGGAAATAGAATTAAAAAGCAATGATACCTTTATATAAACCTTATATGCCCGGAAAATTACCCAAGCTGGAATTGATACTTCATTCAGGTGAGCTATCGTATGGTAAGTGGGGGCATGAATTTGAGAAAAGATTAAATGATTACATAGGTTTCAAAAATATACTCGTTACAAATTCTTTTAATTCTGCAATGCTTGTGGTGTTGACAACTTTAGGGATAAGTCAAGGAGATGAAATAATTGCCTCTCCAATGAGTTGTCTAGCATCTAATCAGCCGTTTACATGTTTAGGCATCAAGGTTGTCTGGGCAGATATAGATCCTTCGACAGGAACCTTAAACCCAGATAATGTAAGTTGTAAAATTTCATCTAAAACAAAGGCAATATTTCACAACCATCATTGTGGTTACCTGGGATACATAGATGAAATAAATGCTATTGCAAGAAATAATGGATTATATGTGATTGATGATGCCATTGAAGCATTTGGGTCAGTTTATAAAGGAAATAAAATAGGGAATGTCGGGAGTGATGTAAGTGTTTTTTCTTTTCAAACTGTCAGACTACCCAATTCAATAGATGGGGGGGCTGTTCATTTTAAAGACCCAATTTTTACTGAGAAAGCAAAAAGAGTTAGAGATTACGGAATAGATAGAAATAAATTTAGAAATTATTTAGGTGAAATCTCAAAGACAAATGATATTTTCGATTCGGGATATGGAGCAACTTTAAATGAAATAAATAGTTATATAGGATGTTTACAACTTGATCAAATAGATGAATTATTGTTTAAGCAAAGAAATAATGCGTTGGCATGGGAGGTTTTTTTGAAAAAGAATGATTTAAAAGTAGAAATATTATCAAAAGCATATCAAACACCAAATTATTGGATTTATGGTATTCTAACACCCAATAAGACGGACACTATTAAATATTTTCGAACAAAAGGTTATTATGCTTCCGGAGTTCATTTACCTAATAATTATTACTCCGTATTTGGTTCAAAATCAGAGTTGTTGGGGGTTAATGACTTTTATTCAAAATTTGTAGCGTTACCCTGTGGTTGGTGGTTTTCATTAAATGACTGAAGTGAAATGTATAAGTTAAAAATACTCAAGCATTCTGAAATCTCAAAAAATATACTTGAGGATATCATTCGAATAAAATCAATCGCTTGGCCATATTCTTATAACAAACAAATAGATTGGATAAATAAGAATCTTAAAGATTCTGATTTACATATCCTGCTTCTTGAAGGAGAGGAACCCGTTGCCTATCTTAACCTTATTTCTATTGATTTTATTCTCGATAACTATAAATACTCAGGCTTTGGGATAGGGAACGTTTGTACAATAGAAAAAAAGAAAGGTTATGGAAAGCTTATAATACAACTAACTGCCCAATATTTGTCTGAAAAAAATAAAATAGGCTTACTACTTTGCAAACCTGAATTAGTTAATTTTTATAAAAGATACGGCTGGACAGTAATTAAAAAATCTAAGTTGTGTCTTTCTTTTGATAATAGAGATATAGAGATGATGTTGATAAACCACAAAAGCACTATTAGTAAACTAACCTTTAGCGGGCAGGCGTTTTGAAAAAAAATATAATTGCAAATTTTTTTGGTCGATTTTGGAGTGTTCTTTCCAACTTTATATTCGTTCCTCTTTACATTAATCTTTTGGGACTCGAGAGCTATTCACTCATTAGTTTCACTTTAGTGTTAAATGGAATCATGGCAATGATGGATGCGGGGCTGACAGCTACACTTTCTCGAGAATTTGCCTCAAGTAATAATTCTGTTTATGAAAAACTGAGAATATATAAAACATTAGAAACCTGCTATTTCATTATTGCGGCATTGGTTATCGTATTATTATTATTCAGTTCAGAATTAATTGCTTTCAGATGGTTAAATCTTGAAAAAATTACATCTGATGAAGTGTCATTTTACTTACATATAATCAGCATTGAGATTGGATTCAGGTTATTGAGTAATTTTTATTCAGGAGGTTTTATAGGATTAGAAAAACAAATAAAATCTAATATGTACCAAGTTGCTTACGGCGTTGTACGTAATGGATTTGTACTAATGCCTATATTTTTTTACCCATCTCTTCGGGTGTTTTTTATTTGGCAAGCCACAACTACAATTCTCTATGTGGTTTTTATTCGTTTTGATTTAAGCTATACGTTGACACAATCATTCTCGTTATTTTTCAAAAAACCGAGAATCGAAAAGGAAGTAATTTATAGAATTTGGAAATTTGCGGGTGGTATGATGTTAATATCGACTGTAGCAGGATTAAACACTCAAATGGATAAACTGGCCTTAAGCAAATTATTGCCAATAGAGGTATTGGGAATTTACACCTTGGCATTTGCGTTGGCTAAGGGATTGGGGATTCTTAGCTCTCCTGTATCTGTGGCAATTTTACCTCGCATGACTGCGTTATTTACCGCGGGAAACAAATTAAAAGCAGTAGAAATTTTTAATAAAGGGTATTTACTTGTGTCAATCGTTATTTTTTCATTTGCTGCAAGTATGATATTTTTTGCAAAAGAATTAATTTGGGTTTGGACAAATGATGTTCATTTGGCTGAGAAAGCAAGTGTTTTTGTGCCTTGGATTGCAATGGGAACTGCATTCCTATCATTAGGAAACCTTCCTTATAATGTTGCAATTGCAAATGGTTATACTAAATATAATAACATCTTAGGAATTTCAAGTTTGGTCATAACACTTCCGGGATATTGGCTATTGACCAATATTTATGGAGGAATTGGAGCTGCAATAACATTTTCATTTGTCCAAGTTATCGTTGTTATTATTTTCTTACACATAGTAAATAAAAAATTCATGCAGCTAAGTATTAAAATAATTTTTTTTAGAAATTTTATTTTACCTATTCTAATATCGGGCTTTGTTACTTTTATGATAAATAATGCTATTATTTTTGAGGGAAATAGACTTACAGTTTTACTAAAAATAGGATTTACAGTTGCTTGTACACTTGCCACTAATATCCTAATTCTCTATCCCACTAAAAGTCTCCTAAAACAATTTTTAAAAATTAAAAATAAATTTACGTGAAACCACTACTCAGTATTGTCATACCAACAAAAAATCGTTATGAAACCCTTATGCTAGTTATAAATTATTTACTACAAAATATCCCTTCCAATGATCTAGAAATAGTTATTCAGGATAATAGTGACAGTAATAATCATTTTCTGAATTATTTATCAAAAATAAAAGACCGTAGACTCAAGTACTTTTACAATCCGGATAGCTTGTCCGTAATAGAAAATTCTGATTTATCTATTAAAAACTCTACAGGAGAATATGTTAGTTTCATTGGAGATGACGATTCTGTTATGCCTTATTTAGTTGATTTGACTATATGGATGAAAAAAAACAATTATGCCATTCTAAAGGCAAATAAACCAGTTTACAACTGGAAAGGTCAAAAAAAATCATATTTATCAAATGATGATAGTGGTAGCTTAATTTTAAAGAAATTTAATTATAAAATTAAACACAGATCAACAAGAGAAGGGATTAAACACACCCTAAAAAAAGGCGGTACCTCAATGGCTAAATTACCATGTTTGTATCATGGTATTGTTAAACGTCAACTTTTAAATTTAATTTACATTAAAAGTAATACATATTTTCCAGGGCCTAGTCCGGATATGTCAAATGGCATAGCTATTTCTTTATTTTCTGACAGTTTTATTTATGTAGATTTCCCTGTTTTCATCAGTGGCAAGAGCAGTAAAAGTACAGGTGGTCAAGGAATTTTACATAAACACGTATCAAAAATTGATGAAGTAAAACATTTGCCCGTTAATACTTCAAAAAAATGGTCAGAAAAAATACCCAAATACTGGACAGGTCCAACAATCTGGGCGGAATCGACAATAAAAGCATTAGAATCATTAGAAAAATTCGATTATATTGACAAATTCAGGTATTCGTATTTGTATGCAGCCATTTATGTTTTTAATTTTAAAAACCGTAATGAAATTTTCGATAATTTTAAAAAAAATATTTTTGGCTTCTATTTTTTCATAGATATTATAAATATATTCTTTTTTAGACTAAAACATTTTATCAATAACAGATTGTTAATTAGTGATATTTCACATATAAGTCAGGTCGAAACTTTAGAGAATGCGATGGAAATACTAAATAAAATGGTTGACCTAAAAAAATTACCTAATTAATCAATTATATTTTAACAAATCTTGAAAATTTGAAATCAAGAGACTTAAACTTTCAGAATAACTACATTATTTTATTGATAGTTGGTTTCCTTATAACAAGCATTATTCCACTAATAATGCCCACGTTTCAGGAATCATTATCTATACCGTACAGACTTTTTGTAAACATCATTGGACTTGTAATCTTTTTCAGAAGTATTTTGTATAAATTCACTTATAAAAATTTCAACACAGGGTTTTTATTTGTGATTTTTTGGGTCATTTATTTAACGAGGCTGTTTCTTGATTTATACTTATTTGAAATTGAAATATTTGAAGAACAGAGCAAGTCTTATTACATTTTGAGCGCACTAAGTATTGTTTTTTTTCCTACAATATCATTGTATAGCTTCAATTGGAGCAAAGTTGATTTTGAATATATTCTAAAATGGTTATATGGTTTACTTTTATTCGCTCTCTTAATAGGTCTAATCTTAAGAAATAATGAAGATAATGAATTGCGATCGACAGGTGGTGTTTTTATGGGGGTTTTAAATTATGGCCACTATGGGGCAACATTATCAATACTTTCTTTCTATTATATTTTTGTTAGGCGAAGCTACAAGATTTTTAAAGTAATATATGTTTTTGGTTTTTTTCTGGGCTTAACTACAGTATTTATAACCTCAAGTAAGAGTCCTATAATCGCTTTGGGGGTTGTTATTTTGCTATATTATTTAGTTTTTTTTGATTTAAAAAAAATAATTATTCTGTTAATACTATTAATAATTGGTTACTTTTATTTTATAGATTTCTATGAATTGGTGAGCAAGTATTATCCCAATGCTTTTTTGCAAAGATTTATTTATTCTTTAACTGAGGATCAGTCTTTTAGTGGTAGAGAAAATCTATTAATGACAGGTTGGCAAGAATTTGTTGAAAAACCTTTTTTCGGTAGTGCTTTTTTGATTCAAAATGAAAAATTTATAGGTAGCTATCCTCACAATTTAATTATTGAATCTTTTATGGCATTAGGTATACTTGGAGGTTTCATTTTTATTTGGTACTTGAAAAAATGTTTAATCATCACACGGAGTCATATAAAAAAAAACTCTAATTTGGTATGGATAGCATTTTTGTTTTTACAATATTTCATTTTTGGTATGTTTTCCGGAAATATATTTTCCTCGGAATTATTTTGGATTTTCTCTTTAATACTAATTTTAACTAAGCCAGAAAAGTTTAGGCTCAAACACAAATAATCTATTAAAAATCATGAAAATAGAATATTATTGGTCAAAGTTTTTAAAAAAACTCCGGGGAAGTGCAGTCTTGAACTCTAAAATTCACAAGACATCTAAAGTTGAAGCCGGTAGCGAGATAATTAACTCTAGTTTTGGTAAACATTCATTTTGTGGTTACAATTGCGAGATTATAAACTGCGAGATTGGCTCGTTTTGTTCAATAGCTAACAATGTTAAAATAGGTGGAGGTATGCATCCGATCAATTGGGTATCCACATCACCTGTGTTTTATGAAGGAAGAGATAGTGTTAAGGCAAAATTTGCTGTTCATAAAAGAGATTCCCCTAAAAAAACCATTATAGGTCATGATGTGTGGATCGGTCAAGGTGTGTTCATAAAACAAGGTCTTATAATAGGAACAGGAGCTGTTATCGGCATGGGAAGCACTGTTACCAAAGATGTAGAACCTTACAGTATTGTTGCCGGTTGTCCCGCTAGGTTAATAAGAAAAAGATTTGATGACGCCCTTATATGTAAGTTGTTAAAATCAGAATGGTGGAATTATGAAGATGAAAAATTGCACAGATATGCGCAACTTTTCAAAGAGCCAAATTCTTTTATCTGTAAAATAGGACTATGAAAATTTTACATTGCTGCCTGGCAGCTTTTTATATTGACAATTATAGTTATCAAGAGAATATTCTGCCTAAAATGCACAAACTTCAAGGTCACGATATTACTATTTTGGCTTCCACAGAAACTTATATTTCTAGCGCAGTCTTAGGTTACGTAAAGCCAAGCTCTTATATTAATAGAGATGGTATTCCTGTAACAAGAATTCCTTACATAAGTTGGTTACCTCACCCTATTGCAAAAAAATTAAGAATTTATAAAGGCATCAATAAATTTGTTACCGAATTTAATCCCGATATCATTTTTCTTCATGACTGTCAATTTATTGGAATAAAAGAAATTGTCTCTTTTGCTAAGAAAAACCCTCAAGTCAAAATATATGTAGATGGGCATACCGATTTTATTAATAGTGCTAGAAATTGGATATCAAAAAATATTTTACACAAAATTATTTATAAGTGGTGTGCAAAAAAAATAGAGCCTTATACTATTAAATTTTATGGTGTGTTACCATTAAGAGTTGAGTTTTTTAAAAAAGTTTATGGAATACCTTCTCAAAAAACCGAACTTCTGTTGTTGGGTGCAGATCACACTATGATTGAAATGAGTAAAAGAAGTGAAATTCGTCAATCGTTTAGGAAGAAATTAAACTTTAAAGAAACTGATTTTGTTATTGTGACAGGAGGTAAGATTGACCGTCGTAAAAATATTCATGTACTAATGAAAGCTGTAGATCAACTTCAAAATGAAAACATAAAACTACTTGTGTTCGGTTTGCCAAGTGATGAAATGAAGTCAGAAATAGAGGCGTATAGAAAGTCTAAATTTATAAAAAATATAGGATGGATACCATCTGAAAAAACCTATGATTATCTCTTAGTTGCTGATATTGTTTTTTTCCCAGGTACACATTCTGTTTTGTGGGAGCAAGCAATAGGATTGGGATTGCCATGCGTCTTCAAAAAATGGGAAGGTATTCAACATGTTGATTTAAATGGTAATTGCATTTTTCTTGAAAATGAAGACATACCTGAGATTAAAGAAAAAATATTAAAACTTTATATGGACAAAAAACTTTTAATGAGCATGAAACAAGTCGCTGAAGATAGGGGTACGTTAGAATTTTCTTATTATGAAATAGCAAAAAAAGCAATTGAACCATAACGAGTTTCAGCGCATCACTTATTAATTAAAAAAATGCAAAGTATTAAAAAAGCCTAATAAAATATATGAAACCCTACCAAATCTGTACCAACTGTGTCATGGACACCTCAGACTCCAAAATCACTTTTGACGAAAAAGGCATTTGCGACCATTGCAATGATTTTTACGAAAACGTAAAACCCAACTGGCATACCGATGAAAGGGGTAAAAAAGAACTTTCCCTGATTGTAGAAAAAATAAAAAAAGAAGGGAAAGGCAAAGATTTCGACTGCATACTCGGATTGAGTGGCGGTGTTGACAGTTCATATATGTTGCACATAGCCGTAAAAGAATTTGGCCTGCGCCCGCTCGTTTTTCATGTCGATGGCGGTTGGAATTCCGAATTGGCCGTACACAACATTCAGGTGTTGGTTGACAAGTTCGGGCTCGATTTATACACAGAAGTCATCAATTGGGAGGAAATGAAAGACTTTCAGTTGGCCTTTTTTAAATCAGGAGTACCGCATATAGACATTCCGCAAGACCATGCATTTGTGGCAACACTCTATAATTTTGCCCATAAATACAACATTAAGTACATCCTCAATGGTGGCAATATATCTACCGAATGTATCCGAAATCCAATGGAGTATTTCTATTACGGGACAGATATGGCACAAATAAATGACATTAGAAAACGTTTTGGGACTATCAAAATGGAAACCTATCCGTTTAGCCCGATTCTCAAACACAAGTTTTATTTGCGGTATATAAAACGTATTAAAGTACTCAAACTCCTCAATTACCGTCCCTACATCAAAGGGGATGCGCTCGAACTTTTAAACAAAGCGTACGGATGGAAACCCTATCCGCAAAAGCATTTCGAATCTAGGTTTACAAAATTCTTCGAAGCATACTGGCTACCCGAACGTTTCGGTTTTGATTCAAGAAGGGTACAATTTTCAAGCCTCATCGTAACCGGTCAAATGAACCGAGATGAAGCCTTGGAAAAACTCAAAAAACCGGCATACAATCCCGAAACCATAGAAGATGAATTTAATTATATCGCAACCAAGCTCGGCATTACTCCCAACCAATTAAAATCATATTTCACCATGGAAAAAAAGTTCTATTGGGATTACAAAAATCAAGTATCTATGTTCAACACAGGTGCGAAAATTCTCAAATATCTTGGAATTGAAAAATCAATAAAAAGGTGATAACAATAATAGATTACGGCTCCGGTAATATCCGGGCCATCGGAAATATCTATGACAGATTAAAAATTAACTACAAGATTGCCAAAGATCCCGAAGATGTTGTAGGCGCAGAAAAACTTTTTTTGCCGGGTGTCGGTGCATTCGATGAAACTATCTCGATGCTTGACAAAACCGGTTTTAGGGAAGTATTGGACAAAGAAGTTTTGCAGAACAAAGTCCCGATTATAGGCATCTGCGTAGGCATGCAAATCTTAGCGGAAAGCAGTGAAGAAGGAAGCCTAAACGGGCTCGGCTACATCAAAGGAAAAGTAAAAAAGTTAGATGCAAACTTGTTACACCAAAAACCCAAATTGCCACACATGGGTTGGAATTCGATTGAAATACGCCGAGAAAATAAGTTGTTGGAAAATGTAGATACCCATTTTGGTTTTTATTTTTTGCATACTTATTATTTTGAGTGTGAAAATAATGATGACATCCTCACAACCACTCAGTATGGTAAGGCATTTGCATCAGCCATCAACCATGACAATGTGTTCGGGATACAATTCCACCCGGAGAAAAGCCACCAAAACGGCATAAACTTACTCCATAATTTCGCAAAACTATAATGCTAAGATCCAGAATCATCCCTTGCCTTTTAGTTCACAAAAAGGGACTCGTTAAAACGACCCAATTCAAAGACCCAAAGTATGTGGGCGACCCCATAAACGCGGTAAAAATATTTAATGAGAAAGAAGTGGACGAACTGATTGTACTCGATATTGATGCGACAGTCGAACAAAGAGGTCCTGATTTTTCACTGATAAAAAATTTAGCCGTTGAGTGCCGAATGCCTTTTTGTTATGGTGGCGGTGTAACAACCGTAGCCCAAGCCAAGGAAATAATAGGTTTAGGTGCGGAAAAAGTTGCTTTGAGCGCTGCCGCAATTTATAACACCCAAATTCTGAGAGAAATCGGAAAAACAGTAGGTGTTCAAAGTGTGGTTGTAGTACTAGATGTAAGAAAAAAGAAACTATTTGGTGGTTATGAAATTGTCACGCACAACGGTAAAAAAACAGCCGGAATCAAACTGTCAGATTTTATAAAAGAAATCAGCAAAATTGGCATCGGCGAATTGGTCATAAATGCTGTTGACAATGATGGTAAAATGGAAGGATATGATTTCAAATTATTTGATTGGATAAGGGATCAAATCGAAATGCCTATGACCATTTTGGGCGGGGCCGGAAAATTTGATGACTTGAAAGAAGCTATTTCCCGCTACAAAACAATTGGTGTAGCAGCAGGAAGCCTGTTTGTTTTTAAAGGAAAATATAGGGCAGTTTTGATAAATTATCCCAATTTTGTTGAAAGAAAAGATATGTATCAATTATAACCCATGAAACAAATCATCCAATCCTTTAAAACCGGCGAAACCCTGCTCGAAGAAGTGCCTGCGCCTTTGGTGCAAAAAGGATGCGTACTCATACAAACCACCCGCAGCTTGGTCTCCCTCGGCACCGAGCGCATGTTGGTAGAGTTTGGCAAATCGAACCTCATCTCCAAAGCACGCCAACAACCCGACAAAGTCAAGCAAGTACTCGACAAAATCAAAACCGAAGGCCTGCTCCCCACCCTCGAAGCCGTGTTCAACAAACTCGGCGAGCCACTGCCGCTCGGCTATTGCAACGTGGGCAAGGTCATTGCCGTGGGCGAAGGCGTGACAGATTTTAAAATCGGCGACCGCGTAGCCTCCAACGGCCAACACGCCGAATTTGTGTGCATCCCCAAAAACTTGGCCGCCCACATCCCCGGTGAAGTTTCCGATGAAGAAGCCGCCTTCACCGTCATCGGCTCCATCGGGCTGCAAGGCATCCGGCTGCTCAACCCCACCCTGGGCGAAACCGTCGTGGTCACCGGGCTTGGCCTCATCGGGCTGCTCACCGCCCAACTCCTGCTGGTCAACGGTTGCCGCGTGATCGGCATCGATATAGACCCAACCAAGTTGGACTTGGCCGCCCGTTGGGGAGTACTTACATTCAATCCGAAAAACGGCGATGCCGTGAAGTTTGTAGAAAGCACCACCAACGGCACCGGTGCAGACGGCGTCATCATCACCGCATCGGCCAAAACCGATGAAATCATATCGCAAGCAGCCCGCATGTCGCGCAAACGCGGGCGCATCGTCTTGGTGGGCGTTGTCGGGCTCAACCTCAGCCGCGCCGAGTTTTACGAAAAAGAACTGTCTTTTCAGGTGTCTTGCTCCTACGGTCCGGGCCGCTACGACGACAACTACGAACAAAAAGGCACCGACTACCCTTTGCCCTTCGTCCGCTGGACCGAAAAACGCAATTTTGAAGCCATCTTACAGGCTATTGCCTCCCAAAAATTGCAGGTCAAAGAGCTCATCACCGAAGTTGTGCCACTCGAAGATTATCAAAAAATATACGGAAACATCGGTAGCTCTTCTGCCATCGCCTCGCTGCTCAAATATCCCGAAACAGAAAATCCGCAGCCACAGCATACCGTGCAGCTCAAACAAGTAAATTTCTCAAAAAGCAAAGGCGTTATCGGCATCATCGGTGCGGGAAACTTCACCAAAATGACCATGCTCCCCGCGCTCAAAGGAAGCGGCGCAAACTTGAAATACATCGCCAGCAAAGGCGGCGTGAGCGGTACGGCTTTGGCCAAGAAACACGGTTTTTCACATTCCACGAGCGATTATACAGACATTCTCAAGGATGCGGAAACAGACTTGGCGTGCATCACCACCCGCCACAACTTGCATGCACCGATGGCAGTTGAGGCATTGAAAGCCGGGAAACACGTGTTTGTAGAAAAACCCTTAGCGCTCAACACAACTGAATTGGATGCGGTGGTGGCAGCGCAACAAGCCTCCGGGAAAACCCTCACCGTAGGTTTCAACCGCCGGTTTTCGCCCCACGCCCTGAAAATAAAGCAACAGCTTTCTGATGCACCGGTCCACATCACGGCTACCATGAATGCGGGCTTTATCCCGCCAAACGTTTGGGTACACGATTTGAAAATCGGCGGCGGGCGCATCGTGGGTGAAGCCTGCCATTTTATCGATTTGATGGTTTACCTCACCGGGAGCAAAGTAACATCAGTATGCATGAATGCGCTGGGGAAAAACCCGGAAGAAAACACGGACAACGCCACTATTTTGTTGCGGTTTGAAAATGGCTCCAACGGCGTTGTCAACTATTTTTCCAATGGCTCAAAAGCCTATGCCAAAGAGCGGGTGGAGGTTTTTTCACAGGAACGGACCTTTGTTTTGGACAATTTCCGCCGCACGACCGCCTATGGTTGTAAAGGTTTTTCCGGCCTGAAGACCCAACTCGACAAAGGGCATAAAAATCAGTTTCACCAACTCATCCACCAAATCCAAAACGGTGGCGAAGCCCTCATCCCTTTTGAGGAAATCGTCAACACCACCCAAGCAAGTTTTGCCGCCATGCAAAGCCTGAGAGAAAACAGGTGGGTGGAAGTGTGATAAAATTAAGCGGTAAATCTCCATACCAAAAGAGCGCTACAATACACCTTTGTAAATGATTATACACATTCCGGGAGTGCATTCATCAAAAAGAGCCTTTTATAGCACTTTTATGTTGTTGATATGAGAATTATGTTTATTTTTGCATAAAATAGCGCAATATAATGCACTTTGAAGAAATAATAACAGCCATTAAAGAAAGGCGTGAAGCTTTTCAAATAACTCAGGAAGATTTGTCAAAACGTTCCGGTGTGGGTTTGAGAACGCTGAAGCAATTGGAAAGCGGCAAAGGTAATCCCACACTCACAACCCTACAAAAAATAGGCGATGCGCTGGGGTTGACCTTGGTGTTTCAAGTGAAAGACATGACGAGATGAGACAAGCAAAAGTAGTGTTTAAGGGAGAAGAAGCCGGCTTGTTAAGCCAGCAAGCAAACGGTTCGTTTACATTTAGTTACACCAAGCTATGGTTTGAGGATAGCAGCAAACCGGCCATCAGCTTGACACTGCCAAAAACACAACAAGTGTATCACTCAGGGCATTTGTTCCCTTTTTTCTATAATATGCTACCGGAAGGAATCAACAAAGAAGTGATGTGCAGCACCCACAGGATTGATCGTGAAGATGCTTTTGGACTTTTGTTGGCAAGTGCGCAACACGACACCATTGGTGCAGTAAGTCTTAAAAACTCTCAGGGGAAATGAAACTACCTGAAATCAATCACTGTCCCGGTACATTGGCTGAAGGGCATTCCACTTACAGCCCAACCTGTCTTAAACGTATGTTTCAGGGCAAAAAGGTAATCCATGTATTGCCTTATACTGCGCCGTCCACACAAGAAGTTACCGGGAAGCACTTTATGGAAAACCAACAACGAATTTCCATTTCGGGCGTACAGGAAAAATTTTCCTTGCGATTGGAGAAAAATAAATTGCGTTTGACCCGGGAGGGGGAGCAAGGTCAATACATTTTAAAGCCCATACCACGTTCAGGAAACAAACCGGGCCTCATGCCTGCCAATGAACACCTTACCATGCAACTGGCAAGACAAGTGTTTGGCATCGAAACTGCCGAAAATGCATTGGTTTTTTTTCAAAATGGACAACCCGCTTACATCACCAAACGTTTTGATCTAAAAGAAGACGGTACCAAAAGAGGCCAGGAAGATTTTGCTGCATTGGCCGGGAAAACCCCACAAACGCATGGGACACACTATAAATACTCAGGCAATTACCTTGATCTTTTTATACTCTTAAAAAGGTTTGTACCGGCTTATAAAATTGAAGCACCAAAATTACTACAGCTTTTGCTGTTTAATTACCTGTTTTCCAATGGCGATGCCCACCTCAAAAACTTTTCCCTGATAGAAACCCGGTGGGGCGATTACCGATTGAGCCCGGCATATGACCTTTTGAACAGCCATATTCATATAGACGATGCAGTATTTGCTTTGGAAGAGGGGCTCCTTCCTAAAAACTTAGCACAAGGAACCATAAAAAGACAATTTTTAGAGCTTGCAAATCAAGCTGAAATACCTCAAGTAGTTGTGCAGGAAATGTTTATGCAAATAACATCAGCTACCCATTTGGTGGAAAAATTCATTGCCGCCTCCTTTCTGGACGATGCCACCCAAAGGAATTATAGTCAAGCTTACAGGTACAAACTAAAAAAAATGACCAAAGAGTAATATGTTTAAGAATTTCCTTGTGTAAAATAAGTAGTCCATGCTTCAAAAACGATTTTTACATTGTTTTGGAATTTGGAATTTTTGTCCATCCGTAGGCTAAATTGATATTTAAAAGTAAGCACGTTAATTTGTTAAGAAAAAACTATATTTGTTATCGCAACCTAGGTTACGGTAACCTGCATTACGATAGCTTATGAAGTTTTACAATCGGGAAAATGAACTGGAACTTCTACAGAAAGTTCATAATTTGTCGGCTACTTCTGCTCAAATGACATTTGTAGTGGGGAGAAGGCGTATCGGAAAAACACGGTTATTGGTGCGTGCATTTGAAAACGAAAAAATGGTTTACTTGTTTGTCGCAAAAAAAAATGAAGCCCTGTTATGTGCTGAATTTGTGGAGGAAATCAAACAAAAGTTAAACCTTCCCGTCTATGGTGAAATAAAAACATTCAAAGAAGTCTTTGAAGTGCTTATGCAAGCTTCAAAAAACCAGCAGTTTACGGTGGTCATTGATGAATTCCAGGAGTTCTTGTCTGTAAATGCATCAGTATATGCCGCTATGCAGAACCAGTGGGACCTGAACAAAGAAGAAAGTAAGATCAATTTGATTTTATGCGGTTCAGTTTATTCCATGATGTCTCGTATTTTTGAAAACGCCAAGGAGCCGCTATTTGGAAGAGCGACTCAGCGGATACATATAAAGGCCTTTGATACCCAAACACTCAAAGCAATCTTAAAGGACTTTGCCCCAGACCATACCCCTGAAGATTTATTGGCATTTTACCTTATTACAGGAGGGGTGGCAAAATATGTTGAAATTTTGGTGCAAGAACAAGCATTTACACGTGACGCCATCATGGATACTGTATTGTCTGAGAACTCTCTCTTCCTTGAAGAAGGAAAAAATGTATTGATAGAAGAATTTGGAAAAGAATATGGGAATTATTTTTCCATTCTTTCCTTGATTGCTTCCGGAAAAACCTCGCGTGTGGAAATAGAATCCATTATGGAAATGCAAACCGGGGGTTTTTTAAACCGTTTGGAAACAGAGTATGACTTAATCAAAAAAGTGCGCCCCATTCTTGCCAAACCCGGTAGCCGGTCTGTTAAATATAAAATAAACGATACTTTTCTGGCCTTTTGGTTTCGATTTATCTATAAATATCGCAGCGCAGTGGAGGCAGGTAATTTAGAGTACCTTAAAGAAATCGTAAAGCGTGATTATGCGGTTTTCAGCGGAACCGTGTTGGAAAATTATTTTATACAAAAATTAAAAGCAGAAAAAGCATACAACCAGATAGGTACTTACTGGGATACTAACCATACCCACGAAATTGATATTGTTGCAATAAATGAACTCAAAAAAAAGATACTCTTTGCAGAAGTAAAACGCCAAAAAGAAAACATTAGCATACCAAAACTTAAGGAAAAAACCCTGAAATTGCAACCGCAATTCACCGGCTATGAATTTTCGTATAAAGCACTAGCTATGGATGATATGTAAGTTATGTTCAAAAAACTATCACGATACTGTCAACTACTCCAAAACATGGGTATGCGTTACATCACCTACCGCATCCGTCATGAAATGGAAAAACGCAGCGGTATTTTAAAAAAGAGGTTTCCGGTAAATCCTCCCGCTCAAAATTTTATCACCTTGGAAGAATGGCGAAAAGACACCCCTGCTTTTTTTTTTCAAGGGAAAAAGGATTTAAAGTTTCCGCAAAATCCCAATCCCGGTTTGGAAAAAATAGTTTCGGACATGGAAAATGGGAGCTTTCTTTTTTTTTGCAAAATACCCTTCAAACTCGGTGAAAATGCCGGTTGGTTGACCAATCCCGACACGGGGTTTCGCTATGACATCCGTAAACATTGGTCGGAAATTCCGGATTTGTCTGCCGAAGCCGGCGACATCAAATATGTTTGGGAAAAAGCCCGGTTTACCTTCCTTTACGACCTCATCCGGTACGATTATCATTTCAAAAAAGACTGTTCTGAACGGGTTTTGGGCGAAATCGAATCTTTCATCCGCCACAACCCCATCAACCAAGGCCCCAATTACAAATGCAGCCAGGAAATTTCCTTGCGCACGCTCAATTGGGTTTTCGCCATGTATTATTACAAAGATTCCGAAAACCTCACCCAGGCACGTTTTCAAAAAATCGTCAACCACATCTATTGGCAGTTGCACCATGTATATCATAACATCAACTTTTCACGCATCGCCGTGCGAAACAACCATGCGCTCACCGAAACTTTGATGCTGTATTTGTCCGGTCTGCTGTTTCCGTTTCTCCCGAATGTGGACAAATGGAGCGCGAAAGGAAAAAAATGGTTTGAAGAAGAGGTTGCCTATCAGATAAAACCCGACGGTACTTTCCTGCAATTTTCGATGAATTATCACCGTGTTGTCATTCAACTGCTCACGTGGGCATTCCGGTTGACAGCATTAAACGGAAAATCGTTGCACCCGGTGGTGGAGGAACGGGCAAAAAAATCGCTATTGTTTTTGGAAAACTGTATGGATGAAACTTCCGGCGAGCTCCCCAACTACGGACCCAACGACGGTGCTTTGTTTTTCAGGCTCACCAACGATGACTATCGGGTATATCGCTCCCAGCTCAACGACCTCAAAGCGGTATTGGGCATGCCGGCCGATACCGTTTCCGAAAGCCAATTTTGGTATGGGTGCGACAATCCCAAAACCGAAAAACCATCCTCAGTAGATTTGATGAAAACTTTTCGGGACGGGGGCTATTATGTTCTTAAAGAAAGCCAACAGAAAGTTCTAACTTTCATCCGGTGTGGCGATTACAGAAAACACCGCCCTTTCCAAAACGACAACCTGCATTTGGATATTTGGGTAAACGGCGTGAATTACCTCCGCGATGCGGGCTCGTATAAATACAATACTTCGCCGGACTTGTACAACTATTTCAACGGTTGCGAAGGCCACAACACGCTGAGCATAGACGGAAAAAACCAAATGCAAAGAGGGCCTCGGTTTATCTGGTTTTATTGGGTCAAAAATGCGGAAGGCAAATGGGTCGAAAATGAAAACGGTTATACTTTTGAAGGTTGGATAGAAGCTTTCAGGCAGATCAAAAAAGGCATTGTCCACCACCGGAAAGTACGTAAAATCAAGAACCAACTCGAATGGTCGGTGACGGACGGGGTGGAAAACGCCGGAAAACTCGCAAAGACCGTTTACTGGCACATCAACCCGGAAGTTGAAGGAAAAATTTTAATAACAGCAACGGGTGCAGACGGAAAAACCATTGAAGGAACAAAAGAGAAAGCTTGGTATTCAGGTTATTACGGGTTGAAAGAGATTTCTGTCCGGTGGTCGTTTACCACCACATCGGACAAGATCCATACGGTTATCCAAATTTTAAGTTGAATACTATTAAAAGTTTTTATGGTTATAAGCATAAAAAGTATCTATAATTTTCAGTTTTTGTGTATGGGCATAAACAATAAGTCTAACGAGTTTTTAAATACAAATTATCGCAAGTGAACATTTTACTCATTCATCAATATTTTTTAGAAGATTCGGACTCGGGAGGGTCAAGGTTTAACGAAATGACCCGCACCTGGACGGAAATGGGCCATGAAGTAACCGTTTTGGCAGGGATGATCAACCCAACTGAAAGTGTCAAATACCCCGAATACAAAGGCAAATATTTCAAACACAAGCAGCAGGGAAAAGTCAAAGTCTTGCGTTGCCATGTGTCCGAAAGCTACAACAAAAGTTTCCTCGGGCGGTTTTGGGGCTATTTGTCCTTTATGTTTTCGGCTTTGTGGGGCGGTTTGTTTAAGCTCAAAGGCAAGTACGATCTCATTTTGGTCACATCGCCACCCTTGTTTGTAGGGGTTTCGGCATATTTGTTGTCCCGGCTGAAACGCGTTCCGTTCGTGTTCGAAATCCGCGACCTTTGGCCCGAATCGGCTATCGATACGGGCGTGGTCACCAATAAAATGGTCATCAAAATGGCTTATGCTTTTGAAGCTTTTATTTACAAAAAAGCCAAGCTCATCAACGTGCTCACCCCGGCTTTTCGCGAAAAACTCATCCAAGACAAAAACGTGCCTGCCGAAAAAATCATCTTCATCCCCAACGCCGCCGATTTTTCCCTGCTCGAAAAACTGCCCGAAAGTTTTGATGCCACCGCCTTTAAAAAATCACTCGGCCTGGAGGGTAAATTTGTCATCACTTATGTGGGTGCACACGGTGTGGCCAACCACCTGATCCAACTCCTCGATGCTGCGGAGCTGCTGCGCGACACCGATGTGGTTTTCCAACTCATCGGCAGCGGCATGCAAAAAGAAATGCTGGTGAGAGAAGCCCAAAAAAGGAGATTGGACAACGTGGTTTTTCGCCCGCCTGTGGCCAAAGAAGAAGTGTTCAAATACATCCTGGCTTCGGACATGGGCACTTCGGTGCTTAAAAAAGTGGATACGTTTAAGACCATTTATTCCAACAAAACCTTCGATTATATGTCTTGCAAAATGCCTGTGCTGTTGTTGATAGACGGCGTTTCGCGCCAATTGGTGGAAGAGGCAGGTTGCGGTGTGTATGCCGAACCCGAAAACCCGACAGACATCGCCGAGAAAGTAAGGCATTGCCTGAGCATACAAGCCCAACTGCCCGAAATGGGAAAAAAAGGCTACGACTATGCCCGGCAGCACTTTGACCGCGAGGTTTTGGCCAAACAATACGCCGCATCTTTGGAAAAGTTGGTGATGATTTGATGATGTGATGATGTGATGATGTGATGAAACAAAATAACTATTGCCTAATGGCTCTTGGCTTCAAACAAATAACAAATAACCTATAACAAACAACTCTACTGGCTAATGCCTAATGGCTCTTGGCTTCAAACAAATAACGATTAACAAATAACATATAACCTCTATTGCCTTTTGCCTAATGGCTATTGGCTAATGACTTTTAAACCAATCACGAAAGAACCCTACAACCTTTAGCTGTCACCCTGAACTTGTTTCAGGGTCTTGCCCCTCGACTGCGCTCGGGGTGACATTCCATTGTGTGAAGATGCTGAACCAAGTTCAGCATGACAGTTTATAGAGTTAGTGGGATTTAATGATACGATGATATGATGAATTTAAATGTTGAATAAGTAACGATTAACAAATAACGTATAACCCCTTCTGCCTAATGCCTTTTGGCTAATGGCTTTTGGCTAATGGCTTTTGGCTATTAATGGCTTTTGGCTTCAAACAAATAACGAATAACCTATAACAAACAACTCTACTGGCTAATGCCTAATGGCTATTGGCTCTTGGCTTCAAACAAATAACGAATAACCTATAACAAAC
>Ga0180009_10000050_pt1 | contig 214727 bp, 183 predicted proteins | sample OS_PC_MetaG_FD_123537 | JGI IMG/M metagenome (GOLD analysis project Ga0180009, IMG submission 123537) | Groundwater microbial communities from the Aspo Hard Rock Laboratory (HRL) deep subsurface site, Sweden - OS_PC_MetaG | ecosystem: Environmental > Aquatic > Deep subsurface > Groundwater...
CGTCGTAACCCAGGGAGAAGTGGCGATGGTGACAGAAAATCACCCGAAAAGAGGTGAAAAAAACAAAAAAGTGCAATAATTTGAGGCGCTGCCAGGGTAATTCTGCTATTTTTTGGGCAATTTCCAGACGAAATTGGGTAATGTTTCGAATTTTCGGAATTATTCAACGCCCTCAGTATTGCCAGTGTCAGAGTATTGCCTGTGTCAGAGTATTGCCTGCCAAGACAAAGTATTGCCTGATTTATGTGTGACTCATAATGCTGCAAGGGAAGTTATCAAAAATTGGTTCCGGAAACCATCTTAGCGGCAAGAATTTCGAGTGAAATCTTATGAAATGCTTGCAATTTAGACCTGAAATCTACTATAACAGTAAAAAGGAAGGTGACTTTTATGATCAATACGGATGAATACTGGCACGAGCAAATCCACAGCGTTATGCCGGACCTAGAAATAGACAGTTATGAATTGCATCAGGAAGGGTTGGTGAACGATGTCCTGATTGTGAACAACGAATGGGTCATCCGGTTCACGAAGACAGAGTGGGGGAAAGAATTGATGGCAATGGAAAACTGCTTGATGCGGTTCGTGCAACCCAAGGTGACCTTGGCGGTGCCTTATCCGAAAAAGTATTCGGATGGTATTTTGGTTTATCCTCTCTTAAGCGGCGAACCATTTTTACGTGAATTTTGGGCGAAGGCTGCTCCCGCAGACAAGCAGAAGCTGGCTGATCAGTTGGGGCAATTTCTGCGGGAATTGCATGGTGCGCCATCCGGTGGCCTTGACTGGGAAATCCCGCTCACACTTGCCCCGGTCACCCGCGAGACCTGGCTGGACATTCATTATCGGACGATTGAGAAGGTCAATCCCTTATTGCTGCCGCACCAGATCGAATGGATGGAAACGCTGTTTGAAACTGCGTTGGATACGCCAGGCTTCTTCGATTTTGAACCGGTATTGATCCATGGTGACCTGGCGCCCTACCATATCCTTTACTCACCGGAAGAGAAGGTCCTGAAGGCTGTGATTGACTTTGGTGTGGCTGGGTTAGGGGATCCCGCGACCGACCTGGGCAGTCTGATCAGCATTTATGGCGAATCTCTGGTGGGCAATATTCAACCGCAATATCCCCAGTATGAAGAACTTCTGCCCAGGGCGAGGTTTTACGCCCAGGCGATTGAAGTGCAATGGGTGCTTTTGGGCGTTGAATCCGGTGAGAACTACTGGTTCACGGCGCATCTCGGCGGAGCGAGGGATATTGGTGAGCAAGTGGGTGTTATTAATGCATAAACAAAACTAAATCAAAACAGGAGGAAAAAATGACGATTGGTGGCGTACTCTTATTACTCTTGATTGCTGCGATTTGCGGCGGTATCGCCCAGACACTCGTCGGGTATTCCCATGGCGGTTGTATTATATCAATCGTGGTGGGCTTTATCGGCGCGTTTTTGGGCTGGTGGTTGGCGGATCTGCTCAATCTCCCGCTGCTTTTCCAGATCACCATCCAGGGGCGCAGCTTCCCGGTTGTCTGGTCCATCATTGGCGGGGTGGTATTCGTGGCTGTCATCAATCTCATCAGCGGCCGGCGGTAATAGAAGCACTGAGATTTCAAACTACCAGCGAAATTGAACGTAGAGACGGTGCTTGCAGCGTCTCTACGAGTTTTACATCTGTTCTCTAAAAATACTGGCATCCAGCCTGGAATGGTGAGTGTGAGCAGAATACTTTAAGGTCTTCTTGAGTGATTTATCTCCTGCCTGTTATTAAGTGAAGGCGGTTGGCTATCCAGACTCCTCCGGACGGGTTTTCTTGATTAAAGACTGTTTTACATCCCAGAGTTTTTGCGAAAGCGAGACATGATAGGTGTGGGGGTTCATGATCCTGCGGACGCCGGGGTCGAGGGCGTCAATATCCGCATCCCGGGTCTGGCGCATATCAGCAATCTCAGGCTGCTCAGCCACGATCTCACCATCCTGAATCACCGGGACCAGCAATTTCTCAATGTGGTCAATCTCTGATTGCGCCAAAGTGCGGCGTTTGGTCGCCAACGTGGGATGGCGTAATTCGAGGGGTGATTGGTTTTGGATGTCCTCATCGTGCAGGGCGATCAGGTCCGCGGTGGCTTTCCCGCGGCTGTCGTAAACCCGCCACACACGCTTGTTACCCGGATTAAGGGTCTTGTCCACATTTTCGGAAATCTTCAAGGTGGGTACCCATTCCTCGTCCTGACAAATAGCGACCAGTTTGTAGACCCCATCGAGGGCGGCATCCCCACCGGACGTGATCAACTTGGTGCCGACGCCGTAAACCAGCCTGTGGATCAGGCTGTCCGGGTCCACACCATAACGGGAAGATTCTTCCTGGATCTGGGTGATGATCTGCCAGATAACGAGTTCGTCCAGGTCATTGGAGAGGACGATGGAGACATCCGGAAAACCTGCGTCGTTTAGCATCTTGGCGGCTTTGATGCTCAGATGCGCCAGGTCTCCGGAGTCGAGACGGATGCCGACTGGCTGGTGGCCTTCTCGTTTGAGTTTTTCAAAGACCTTGATGGCGTTTGGGATGCCGGATTCAAGGGTGTCGATCGTGTCGACCAGCAGCAGGCAGTCATCGGGATAAACATCCGCATAAGCCTGGAAGGCTGCCAGCTCGCCTTCACCCATCCCCATGAAGACCTGCACCATGCTGTGCGCGTGGGTACCCTTGGGCGGGAAGCCCAGGATGTGGGAAGCGCCGACGTTGGACGAAAAATCTGCACCGCCGATCAGAGCTGCCCGGGTACCCGGGATCGCACCCAGCCCTTGCGCTCGGCGAAGACCGAACTCGAGGAGAGGCTGACCCCGCGCGCTTTGTTTGATGCGGGCAGCCTTGGTGGCAATCAGGGTTTGATAATTGACGGTATTCAGCAGACCGGTCTCGATGATTTGCCCGATCACCAGGGGACCTTCCACGACGTGGATCGGCACATTGGGATGCACGACTCGACCTTCCTGCATAGCGTAAAGGTTGACGGCTTTGGCAGAGAAGTTGTTGCTCAGCCAGGACAAAAAGTCATCGGCAAATAATTGGTCACCCGTGGCACTTTTTTGGCTGCGCAGGTAGTTGATCTCATCTTCGCTGAAAACCGCCTGATCCATCCAATCAAGGAGCGATTCCAGTCCAGCGTTGACGCAGTAACCCGCTTTGTGTATGCCATAATCCGGGTTGCTGCGGAAAAAGTGGTCAAACTGCGCCATCGTTTCGTGGATACCCATGCGGTAATACAACTGAGCCATGGTTAACTGGTACTGGTCGGTAAGAAGGGCACCGCTGGCAGAGATTAATTCTTTTGGTTTCATGGTGTGTACTTTCCAGATGTGTAATCTTGTTTATTCTGATTCAATCCGAATGCCGCTTTCCAGTATTCGGCGGATGGAGCAGGCTTTAGCGACCTGGTGGAGCCTTGCGAGTTGTTTTTCATCCAAATCACCTTCAAACTCCAGGTGCTCCCGGATGATCTCCTCATACTCGTTCTCTCCATCGCAGTCATCGCAATCTTCAACAAAGACGCGGTCGTAATCAGAGTCCACGGTGACGCTCTTGAGAGGGATGTCATGGTTCCGGGCATAGCTGTTCACGACGATGGCTGTGCAGGCGTCCACGCTGGCAAGGAGCATACCATAGGGGGTGAGCTGGTGGAGGTGCATTACGTTTTCCAATTTGTCGGACTCTTCGTCATTGGGATCTGCTGCCTTGAAATCGGTTCGGAAACTTTTATCTTGATAAATGACCACTCGTTCAGACATGTTATTTCCTTTCTTCTTGGGTTTTGTTGTATTTAATTATAGATGATGGAAGGGCGGAAAAGGAAATTATTGACTTTAGTTAGCCGGGATTCCGAAGATATGAATGAGCCCGTCGCTGGTCCCCAGGGCGATCAACGAGCCCGATGGGGCAAACACCAGACTCACCGGCCGGCTTCCCGGAACAGGAGACTCATCGATCTGCAGATTTGCCAGGAAACCAGCATCCCCCACCGACCAGAATTCCAGGTCCTGAATGGTCGCGAGAGTCAGGAGGGTGCCATCTGGATTGAAAGCCAGGGCATATCCATCAGAAGCCAGACCGGCATCCATTGGCTGTGGTTCGGGTGGGAGTCCAACTGTCGGTTGCAGCAGCAACCAGGAGTTAGCCCCGGTGACTGCTAGGATATCATTGCCAGGGGAAAGGGCAATATCTGTGACTCCAGTGCCAGTTGATAGAAGGACCTCATTTGATTCAGTCTCGTGAACGATAAAGATGCCGTTGCGGTTACCGGCAAAGAACTGAGTCAAATTATCAGAGGACAGGTCCACTTCCGTCACCCTGAAAGGATCCTCGCTGTCGGGGGTTAGATTTCGGATCCGGTAGCGTTCTTCCACCTGCCACAGGCTGGCGGTGCAGTCCGCACTGACAGTCAGCAATTGGTTGCCATCAGCAGAGAAGGCAAGGTCTGTTACCGCGTCCAGGTGACCGGGAGCGATGTCATAATAGCTGCCCTCATCCAATTCGAAGATCCGCACCGTCCCATCCAACAGTCCCGCAGCCAGCAAGGCACCATCGGGCGAGAATTGCAGCGCACGGGCTTCGCCATTCAGTACACCCAGCATTTTGCCGTTGGCGCTGCTGAAGACACGAATCCAACCATCACTGAACCCGGCAGCAAGTACGGCGCTATCCGGGGAGAAATCGAGATCGTACAGCTGAGCGGGGTGCTGGTCGATGAAATCAATCAGTGATCCGTCCAACGTAGTGCGTTTTTCAATAGTGCCGTCCAGCCTGAGCCCGAAGAAGAACTCCCCACCTGGAGAAAATGCCACATCTTTGAAGGTCGCCTTGATATCCCAGATGAGAAGGCTGTCCGAGGCACGGCGGAATTCTGTCCGGTTGTTGTTCAGGGAGATCAGTACCATGATGTCGTCCGGTGTCAGTGCGATCAATTCAATGGGGGGCGTGCCTGGTTCGTCGCCGCAGTCCCAGGAAAAGCCGCCATTCTCATTCAGGCAGGTGTCGGGGGCATCATAACAGGGATTGGGAATTTTATTCGGGTAGTTATCGAGAAGGTAAGTGAAGTCTTCTGCCAGCACCCGCCAATGCGTGATGGCGGCACCGTTGTTGATAAGGATGAACTCCCCATCGGAGGCGGGGGCGACCTCGCCACCGAAGTCCGCCATACGATCCCAAAAAGCAGGGGAAATCCCGGCAGGAAGATCAAGGAGGTCGTTTTCTTCCGGGTAGGTTAGCGATTGGAGGGTGAGATCTTCATTATCGATGACACCGATCAGGTCCAGATCCGGGTTGATATAGGCTGCCAATCCCTGATCCATTGAGAAAGAAACTTTTCGCTGCCAGCTTGTGGTCTCCCACCGTTCAATGAATATGCCGTTGGTGGTCTTGATAACGCTGATGAGATCATCGTCATCCGGAGAAAAGTTCAGGCTGAACTCGAAATTTTCAGGCAGATCACGCCTGGTTGGGGGGAGACGGGTGATAAGGGAATAATCTCGCCGGTCAATGATATCAATTACGCCCCTCCCTTGCCCCAGAGCGAAAAGCTGGTTATCAGAAGAAAAGGTGACAGATCGGACGGGGTTGAGAGTCTGCAGCAGAGCTAGGTTTTCATAACTCAAGCTGTCATAAAGGTGGACGCCGATATTCGTTCCGACGGCGAGGATCTGCCCGTCCGGCGAGAGGGCGATGTCATTAGCCTGACCCTTTCCCCAGACAGCCAGGGCAGAAATCCGCTGGATGTTATCCGCCGTGATGGTCACTTCTACCGGAGGGAGGGGTGTCATCGCCAATACACGACCATCCCAACGACCGGTGGCTGTGGGGGTGATGGTTGGAGAGGGGTACGGGGTGGAGGTGAGGGTTGCCGTTCTGGAAGGTGTGTAAGTCGGGAAAGGTGTGTTGGTCAAGGCTTCAGTGGCGGTTGGCACCGTCGGGGTCTCGATGATCGGGGATGGGGTCCTCCGCTGGCAGGAAGACAGGAAAATGAACAGGACCAATAATGCAGAAAGTATTGCGAGTTGGCGTTGTTTACTCATGATCCATCACTCCTTCCGTTCCTGTGACCAGCAAGAGGGATTCCTCGGTTTCGCCTTGATAATCTGTGCCGTCCGGGAAGGTTACCATTGTCTGTGATTCTACCCTGCGGATCGAGAGTCCCTGCCAGTGAACCTCAACCGGCCAGGGGAAGGGGTTCCGTCCCCAGATGGCGACCCGGGTTGGTGAAAACAGTCTGATTCCTGCAAGTTGCAGAAACAATTTCACCGGAGCTAACCCCGCTAGGGCATTGCGCTTGCCAGCCGGGCTTCCGTCCTGGATATCAAAATAAGGAAAGAACCCTTTGAAATCCCGCAACCCCCTCACGATGGCAGCCATTATGTTTGTGAAAAGCTTCACTGCTTCCAGGGTATACCCTTCTTGTGCCAAACCCTGGATGATAAGCGTGTTCCAAAGGATATTGGTTCGGATGGGCAATTTATCCGGTAAATCACGGATAGATTTCCAGGTCTCCGGGATACCAAATCGTAAAGCTGCCTGGTCCACACTCAAATGCGATTTTAACAATGCTTCACATTGGTCTTTAGTGATCGCCCTCGACCATAGTGGGAGCAGGCAGGTGATATCACTTTGGGAAAATTCGGCTGTTTCCAGAAGAAACTGATCTTCGGGCTGCAATCCTTCGATAGACAGGGATTGGATGGACTTGTAAGGAAGTTGGGTGGTCAGGTTGGCTCGACCTATGACCCAGCGGATGTCAGGTGTCTTAAAGACTTCCTGGATTGGCTTTCCTTTTGGATCTTCGCCGTTAATGCGGATGATGCACACCCGGGTCCTTTCATCAGCAGCATGAAGATGTATGTGCAACCGCTGAGGTTGCAGGAAGGTTTTATCGATCTGGTGGTGTTTTTGAACCTTGCCCAAGTAATTCAGTTCCTGGGAAGGGCTCAGTTGAGACTGAATGTCCAGATATTCAAAGCAGTTTTGGTGATCGCTCCAGGACTTATCGATCTTCTCTCTGAGTGATTTTGTCAGATTGTTGTATTTCTTATGAGCGGATTTCTCTCCCAGAACTTTAGCGATCTGGCTGAGGGCTGATGCTTCACGGTGAAACATCGCCATTAATGCCGGACTCTCAACCTTGCAGATATCAAGACCCCTGCCAGTTTCTTCCCAGATATCAAAAGTGAACAAACCGGTATCCAGCTGTAATTGTTGGGGATCTTTCCATGATGGCGGTTGGGCAGAATCGGGTTTTCCCTGGTCTGTGAACCAGGAGTCCAATGACAGGCAGAGTTGTGGAAAGACCGTATGAAGGAAATCCTTATCACCGGTGATCTTATACAGTTCGAAGGATAGATGTGCCAGCAGCGGGCATTCCCGGAATGGTTTGTTGACGAAGGGAGAAGGAACAAGACGGGATGGCACACGACCATTTTCGTCGATCCTGGCCAGGAACTGTGTCACCACGCTGACCATTTTCTCGCTCTGGGCGGGCAGTAAGACCTGGGCGAGGTGGTTCGCTTCCAGGAGGGTGAGGTCATCCAGGTTCTCCACTTCTCTCTGGTCGGGCAATGCCTGGTCGGGCAGACGTGACCGGATGAAGCAAGGCCTGGCGTTATGTTTTCGGACGGGTACCCAATGTGTCATAGCCTGGGTTTGCGATAGGTAGAAAGCGGAATTCCAGTCTGGGTTACCGGTCTGGATCAGGAGGGTCTGACTGGCGTGCTTCATCACGTGAGCCTGGACGGTTTGGCGCCAGGGCGATGCCGTGACTGTGCGCGCTGCGTCCAGAGATGCCGCCCGGGAATCCTTGGAAGCCAGAGCCCAGGTCAATTGCCGGGATTGTTGGGGTTTCAAGTGGACCGGCACCTTGAGCGCAGGGTAGGGACTGACAACAGCGGTAGGTCCACCGGTCATGAATAGCACCGGGAAAAGGTTATCCGACTGCCCTGTAATGATCTGATTGATCCCATCCTTGTCTGGCCGGGTTGGGATGCCCTTACCCATGGGCGCCAACACGGCAGTAAGTTCAATCGTAAGTTTGAGAGGACCTTCTCCGGTGTTCAGAATTTCGATCCCGCCTACCAATACATCTGACTCAGGCACAAAGCAATCAAATACGATCTGTGCCCCTTTCACAGGGGCGCAGGTGACCTGGATCGCATCCGGTGAATATTGGGTAACGGTGGGATGGCTGAAAAAAATACCTGCCTCAGCGAAGCACTGATTACCGATGCTAAAAGAAGGGAAAAGCCTCATGGAACGGGTACGCAAGCCATAAGTGGTATGGAGGCAAATGGGGTGGGAATCAGGATCGCTCAGACTCATTTCCCAGACCTGGTCATTTTCAGGCTGAAAGGGAGCAAATTCGCCATCAGTGGCGAGAATGAAGGTTTTCAGTCCGGTCTGATCAGGGTTTCGCGCGTCCATATCTCCATTTTACCAATGAATAGGGGTTAATCTCAGATTAATGTATTAGAGTGATGTGAATTGTGAATGCCAAAGAGTAACAACAATCATTCATGATGTGGTCATCACTCGCGTTTGCGGATGAACCCATAAGGGTAGGGCATCGGGAGGGCGCTGACCTCGTTCAGGCGCGACATCTGATCCTCGCTCAACTCAAACTCAGCCGCTCCAAGATTATCTTGCAGGTGATGGAGTTTGCTGGCGCCAATAATGGGAGTGGTCACGCCAGGGCGCTGCATCAACCAGCGGAGAGAAACTTGCGCTACACTGCGGTTGAGATCGTCCGCGATCTTCCTCAAGGCATTAAGGATAGCCCAGGTGCGTTCATTGGCATATACGTCCCAGGATTCTGACCATCCGTGTTCGGTGGCTTTCTCAACCCGGGTATCTTCGGGAGGAGCCTTCATGTCACGGGTGTATTTACCCGAGAGCCAGCCGCCGCGTAAGGGACTCCAAATCAGGGTGCCTAAACCTTCGTTCTGGCAAAGTGGGAGGAGTTCCCACTCCAATTCGCGATCCAGCAGGTTATAAAGCGGCTGCAGGCTTACGAAAGCTTCCCACCCATGCTGGTGGCTGAGGTCGACTGCTTTTTGGAGTTGCCAGGCGGTGAAATTGCTAGCGCCGATATACCGTACCTTGCCGCTGTGAACCAGGTCATTCAGGGTGCTGAGTGTTTCTTCCAATGGGGTAGCACTATCCCACATGTGGACCTGGTAGAGATCAATGTAACCAATGTCTAATCGCTCAAGGCTTGCGTCCACTGCTGCCAGGATGTGCTTGCGGCTGAGACCGACATTGTTGGGATCGTCACCCATAGCGCCGCGAACTTTCGTGGCGATGACCAGTTCCTCGCGAGGCTTATCCTGGAGCCATTCTCCCAGAATGGTCTCTGACGTGCCACGGCCATAAACATCGGCAGTGTCGAAAAAATTACCGCCCTGATCGAGGAAAGTATCCAGCATTTGGAAGGATAGGTCTTTGCTGCTTTCGCGCCCAAAGGTCATACATCCCAAACAAAATTCGCTGACTTTAAGACCTGTATTCCCCAGAAACTTGTATTTCATGGTAATGCCTCCTTTTTGAGATTAATTCTAATGAATTTGATAGTAAAAATCAAATTTTGGAACAAAAAGCCCTTGCTTATCGTCTGCTTAATGAAAGGGTTTTATGCTAGAATAATGCCATGAGTGATGAAAAGAATCCTGAAGAGCGGGAAGAAGCGGAAAATGCGGCGGAATCCGTAGAAGAGACACGTAAAAATCCCTCTGCTTCAGAGGATGAAGATGCCAAGGAAATAATCGTCAAACCAGACGACTCAGCTCCTGATTCCACTGAAGAGGATGAAACGCGCGCCCAGAAAGCCAGAGATGAAAATGAAGATTCTGGTTGGGTGAATGAATCGGATGCGTTTTCAGCGCCTGAGACTGGAGAATCGCTGGATGATGAGGAGGATATGCGCCTTCCTTCACGCCACCCAACGGGTGATCCTGACGTGACCGGTGATTGGTGGGGAGATGTGCCCTTTACACCGATTGAGGCGTTGGATGATGACGACACGCGGCCCATCCATCCCACTCCTAGTCCCAATGCTGATGATGAGACTCGTATCTCACCGACCGGAGCGCAACCTGATCCAGCGGCGGAAACGAGCGTCACACCTGTTCGGGAACCCGGCGACACGGAGCTGGACGTGCCTGTTTCTCCACCCGGTGAAACTGTTGATGCAGGAGCAGAGACCCGGGCTACCCCGGTAGAATCCGAGAAACAACGCGCCAGTGATGATATCCCTACCATACCACCACCGAATGTATCCCCGGATTGGACTCCGGAAAACCCCAACTTACCAAAATCTGTCAGTGAAGTTGATGAGCATGCAACTCGGGTGACCTCCGCCGCCTACAGTGCTGCGCACAGGTCAACCGAAAATGTTCGGCGTAGTGACTCAAAACCCTCGAAATCCGGTCAAAAGAAAAGCCGCCGTCCTTCGGAGAAAGCCCGCCCGGAGAAACCCAAGGAGAAGAGCAAACTGCGCGGTTGTCTGTTGCGGGCGATCCTCGTGCTGGGATTTCTGCTTGTTTTGGCTTTCCTGGTCATTGGTTCAATCGGGATCTACCAGTATTTCCGGATATCCTCCTCCTTGCCGGATGTCAACGAACTGCGGGAAAACGCTGCCAAATTTGAAACGACGCGGATCCTGGATAGGGATGGCAATGTCCTGTACGAAATCCTCGACCCGAACGCCGGCCGGCGGACCTATGTCACCTTGGAGGAGATCTCTCCTTATTTGATTGCAGCAACGATCGCCACCGAGGATAAGGATTTTTATACCAACCCCGGCTTTGATCTCTTGGGGATGATACGCGCCCTCTATCAGAACTACACTGCAGGTGAGATTGAATCCGGCGCTTCTACCATCACCCAGCAATTAGCCCGGGCTTTATTGATGGACCCGGCTGAGCGTTATGAGCAGTCCTATGAACGCAAAGCCCGCGAGATTGTCCTGGCTTATAAGATCACCCAGCAATATTCTAAAGAAGAGATCCTTGAACTTTATTTAAATGAAAACTTCTACGGGAATATGGCTTATGGCGTCCAGGCTGCTTCGGAATCTTATTTCAAAAGCTCAGCTGATGCGCTGAACCTGTGGCAATCCTCTTTCCTGGCTGGGTTACCCCAGGGGCCATCGATATATGATATTTACACGAACCGCGAAGCCACGCTCTACCGCCAGAGATCCGTATTGGTGCTGATGTATGAGTTAAGCTCTGAGAGGGATTGTATTGATGTTGGTATGGGCAAGCCACCGGTTTGTGTTTCCTACGATGAAGCCACCCAGGCTGGGATCGATCTAGCAAACTATGATTTCCCGGAACTCACCTTTAATATGACCTATCCCCATTGGGTGGTTTATGTGAAGACACTGCTGGAGGAGCAATTCGACCCCCAGACCATTTATCGCAGTGGATTCACAGTCCATACAACCCTTGACCCTGATCTCCAGAATGAAGCTGAAAGGATCGTTTCAGAACAGGTCGCCGCGTTGATAGGATACAATGCTACCAATGGCGCATTGGTGGCGATGGACCCCAATACGGGTGAAATCCTGGCGTTCGTAGGCTCTGAAGATTTCTATGATGCAACTATTGACGGACAGGTGAACATGGCACTGACGCAGACCCGCCAGCCGGGTTCTGCCATCAAACCGCTGACTTATGTGGCGGCTTTTGAAAAAGGCTGGACGCCTTCGACCTTGATCTGGGATGTCCCCTCTGAATTTCCACCATCAGACGATCCATATGACACCAACCCGCCTTATAAGCCTGTCAACTATGACGAAAAGTTCCATGGTCCCGTCACAGTTCGTTCAGCCCTGGCGAATTCTTATAACATCCCGGCTGTCAAAACACTGCAATATGTGGGCATCTATGACAATCCAGAGACACCCGGGATGGAAGGATTGATCGCCTTTGCGCAGCGGCTGGGCATCACCAGCCTGACCCGTAATGATTACGGTTTGTCGTTGACCCTCGGCGGTGGGGAAGTCAGCCTGATGGAATTGACCTCCGCATACGCAACTTTCGCTAATGAAGGGCGGAAGCTGCCGCCTGTGGCTATTACCAAGATCGTTGACCATACTGGCAACGTGATTTATGAGTACGAAAAACCAGCGGGTGACCAGGTGGTGCGGGTGGAACATGCCTACTTGATCTCGTCGATCCTCTCAGATACTAATGCTAGAATCCCTATGTTTGGCACCAACCCAATTATCAATCTCGGATTCCCTGTGGCAGTGAAGACGGGCACGACCAATGATTTTCGCGATAACTGGACAATGGGTTATACACCTGACCTGGTGGTGGGTGTGTGGGTAGGGAACGCCGATTATTCGCCGATGAGCAACACCTCTGGTCTGACAGGTGCCGGGCCGATCTGGGCAGAATTCATGACCGAGGGCATTGGTCAACTGACTGGTGGGAACCCTTCACCCTTTGTCCGTCCTCCGGGGATCATCGACCGCGTGATCTGTGCGGTATCTGGTACAGAACCATCGGAATGGTGCCCGCAGCAACGCAGCGAGATCTTTGCAGCGGACCAGCCACCTGAACCGAAGTCGGAAGACCTATGGAAGAAGGTCACGATGGATACCTGGACGGGGTTGGCTGCATCTGACGTTTGCTCGGACTTTACCGACCAGAAGTTCACCGTCAATGTTGACGATCCATGGGCGAAGCGCTGGCTGAAGGAGAATCCCAATGGACAGGCGTGGGCGGAAAGTATGGATTTTTCCAAACCGCTGTTCTTTGTCCCTGACAGAGCTTGCCGTGCGGATGACCCCCGACCGGTCATCAACCTGACGGGCATCAGTGATGGGGATACAGTGAAGATCAGTCCATTGGAGATCCGCGGGATGGTTACCGCCACAGAGAATTTTGATTATTACCGGATTGAATGGGGCAGGGGATCAGATCCCGTTTCCTGGAAGGTGCTGGTTGACAATGTCAATTCCCCGCAGGAAACGCCTGACACCTTGTATGAATGGGATTTAGAAGATGTCAGACCGGGAATTATCACGCTAAAAATTTACGTGCACAGCACAGATGATACCTATGCGGAGAAACTGATTTCCCTGAATATTCAGCTACCAACGCCGACACCGACGCAAACGACCACGCCGACGGAGACACCCACGCCAACATCAACGCCCACGGAGACCATTGCGCCTTCCATCACGCCAACGCCAACATCGACGAACACCACCACTCCCACCCAGACTCCGACGCCAACTCCGACGCCAACATCATCGCTAACACCAACGCCAACACCGACGTCAACCTCGACAGTGACGGTCACACCGACCTGATGGTTTGGTTTTAGAAAAGCGCCAATTGGGAAGAACGATATTCTGGCGGGTCGACAAGAATTTGTTCTTTGAATAATTCGCGGGACAATAAGGGATTGACTTCCAGGTCACGGATCAACCGGAATTTAACAACGATATAATTGCGATCCAGTGTTTCTTTTAGCACCGGATCGCGTTGTTTTTTATAAGCGAGGAGATTTGCCCGGCTGCCAGGAATGAGGAGGATTTTTGTCCCGGCTGGAGCCGAGTCAATCTGCATGTGTTTTTGAACGATAGCTGAAGCCAGGATGTGGAAACTGAAAGCCGGCATTCCCTCACCGGATGACTCCATCCACAAAAGCGGGTCATCCCCTTTTACATCGTATTCCAGGCGTTGCGCCATCCGGGTCAGGGCTTTACGCATAGTGAGGACATCCGCCTTACGGGCAGCAGGCTGATCAGAATCTCGTAAAACCCATCGGCGCGTTTCAGGGTCGACAGGCTCGCCGTAGGAATCCAAACAGTTAAACAGATCTTCGCGGGTGGGGGTGTAGATACCCGGCAGGGCTTGGTAAGCAACAGATGTGAGTTTCTCCGCAGTAGTTGATCCAGTTTCAATGAGGTGCTGGACCACGATTTTTTCGAGCCGGTCGATCATGGGAGGCTTGACATCCCCCGGGTCAGCCAGCCACCAATCCCCTGTTTCGAGGGAAGCTGTTCCCCCGGCGACCCGGGTCAGGAACCCTCGCTCCTCAAAGAGCGTTTCAATCAATTTCTGGGTCTCAGAAGCATATTGATTTTCATTTTCCATGAAGATATCAATGGCGAGTGCACTCTCATGCGCCAGGGCTGTGATTGCAGCAGCGTGGACTTGCTCATAATCTGCTGGTTCGCCCTTGTTACGAAGGAATTCGGTAACGTGGTCCCGGGCAATACTGAGACTATCCGCAGGTTGCACGGTGGTAAAGACGTCGGTTTGGAGTTGAAATTCGCATTGCGCGAGCTGGTCGTCACTGGATTGAGCAAAGGCAGATAACTGGCAGCCGACGGAGTCAGCAGCCAGTAATGTCGAAAGCAGCAGCATAGGCTCATTTTCGGTGACCAACCCCCAAATCTTGCTGGTGGAATCACTCAGCACATGAATGACGTCAAAAACACCTTTGAGGGCATTGGTGTGCCAGTTCCAATCATAACGCTGGCGGGAGAGCACCTGGCGGATCGGTCCAACAGCTTCCTGCCCCCAGATCCACCCTGTCCACAAGGCAGAAAGCGTCCAAAATGCCTGGTTGGGACGTGGGATGGCGGCAATCACAGCTGAGAAGGAACCGCTTTCTGGCACCGGTGTCAGTTCTTTCAGGCGGCCTTCATATAAAGTAATGGCTGGAATTTCGGGGATTTGACCATCCCAATCGAGGATGGGAATGGGAGTCTGCAACACCTGCCAGGTATCAATGGCTTCCTCCATGGCTTTCCAAAGGTTTTTCTCTTGATAGACAGAGGGGACGACAATCTGGCGAGGCCGGTTGCGGGGGGAGGGGTATGCCCACAGCGTGTTTCCTTGGTCAGCCGCGGAAAGGATTAATGCGATAAGCAGGTCCCGGCGCCGGGATGTTTGTTCAAGGCTCTCCAATTTATTGATGATCGTTTGAAGGATGATGAGCGGTCGGGTGGGGTAAGCGCTCAGGGCGTTTTCAACCTGGGCACGCAGGGGGTCATCCTGACTGGCGATGCGGTTAAGTGCCCGTGCTTGGTGCAGCCGTGCGGGTGGTAATTCAGTCAAGCTGTTTTGGGTTTCCTCATCCAGCTCCTGCTCACCCTGAGCGCCACAATGTGGACACTCAACGATAGCGGCATAAGGAACCTTAGCTTCTTTTTTCCAGAGGAAAGCCTCTGCTTCGATCTGGCGCCCGCAATCCGCACAATTTACATAGTACAGGCTCCGGATATAAGGTTCGATCCGCTCGTCACCTTTAGGTTCGATCGCCAGGTCCTGCAAGGCAGCCACCAATTCATCTTTTTGGGGAGCGCTTGCCAGCATGCGAATTAGAAAAGCATGGATGGGGTTGTTTGCTGTCACAAGCACCGGGTGCCCTGCAGCAACCATTTCAATTGGGATTAGCGGGTTAAAACCGAACGGTTCAAGGATCCAACTCCCTGCCTCCAGGTTTTTCCGGCACCAGGCGCTGACCATCTCTTGAGGGATGGGTGGCAGGAACCTGCCAAGCGGTAAATCTGGCGGTAACCCTTGTCCTGAAATATAAGGAACGTTCATCGAACAAATCCTTCGGTTTCGAGTGTTCGATGAGGGGGTTGAGGTTACACTCGTTTGTTGGCTAACCTGGTTTGACTGAAATCGTTTAAATCAGCTCATATTTTTCGCTTCAAAATCACAACCTGGTAGGGGGACAATGCCAATGAATCGCTGACCTCAGTTTCATGATTGAAGAGTAAGACCCATTGGCCCTCAGGCAGGTCAAAATTGAGATCCCGGCTGCTGAAATTGAGGACAACCAGAATCTGATCATTACCCAGCGACCTTTGGTAAGCCAGGATGTGACGGGGATCCTCCCCTAATGCTAGGAAGTCACCGCGCTGCAGGGCAGGTTCTGCTTTCCGGATCTCAATGATCTTTTTAAAGAAATTGAACAACGAATCGGGATTGGAAATCTGCTGGTCAACATTGCGCTCAGGGAAATCTGAATTGACCGGCAACCAGGGTTCAGCTTGAGAGAAACCGGCATTTATTTCACCGTTCCATTGCATAGGTGCCCGGCAGCCATCCCGCCCTTTATGGAGTGGCCAGAAGGTTTTCCCAATCGGATCCCGGACATCCGATTTTTTGCGGATGGGGATATCCCTCAAGCCTATTTCTTCGCCGTAATATATGAAGGGAGTGCCTTTGAGGGTCAGCAGCATGGCAGCAGCCACCTTTGCCCGGCGGTCATCTTCACCAAAGCAATATCGGGAAGCTGCCCGGACCATATCGTGGTTGCTGAGAAAATTATTCGGCCAGGCATCCTCAGCGAGGGCGGCATACCACTTCTGCGCGGAGTCCAGGAATCGTTTCGGATGCCAGCGGTTCCCGGCAAATTCAAAGTTGAAGGCGGCATGAAGCTTGTCATCACCGCAATAACTGGCGGTTTGTTCGGTGTTAGCCAGAAAGGTCTCCCCAACAGCATAGGACTCTTTGGATTTATCCAGGATCCCCCGGATTTCTTGCAGCAGGGAAAGCATCTCAGGCTGGGATACATCGTAGATATGTTTCTGGCGGTCAAAGGCGCGGATCCCGAACTTGGTGGGGTTATCCCGGAATTCCGGATCTTTGAAGTAAGCATTGAAAACATCTAAACGGAAACCGTCAACACCCTTCTTTAGCCAGAAGCGGAAGACATCGAGCATCGCTTCCCGCACTTCCGGATTGCGCCAGTTCACATCAGGCTGCTCTTTATAAAACATATGGTAATAGTATTGGTCCAGATCCGGGTTGTATTCCCAACCAGAGCCGCCGAAAATGGAGAGCCAATTATTGGGCGGATCGCCGTCGGGTTGGGGGTCGAGCCAGAGATACCAATCGTGGTAGGGGTTATCTTTGGCCTTCTTTGATTCGATGAACCAGTGATGCTGGTCAGAAGTATGATTGAGGACCAGGTCCAGGATAATATGGATATCACGCTTTCTGGCTTCTTTGACCAGCGCCTCAAAGTCTTTCATCGTGCCAAATTTCGGGTCAATATCGGTATAATCTGCGACATCATAGCCAAAATCGACATCGGGTGAGGGATAGATTGGTGAGAGCCAGATGGCATCCACCCCAAGCGTCTGCAAATAGTCCAGCTTGCTGATGATGCCCTGCAGGTCGCCAATGCCGTCGTTGTTCGAGTCGGCAAACGAACGAGGGTAGATTTGGTAGATGATGCCATCACGCCACCAGAGGAAGTCCTTTTTCATATCACCATCCTTTGTTTACTATTTTGTTTATTGAATGATTGAATTATAGTAGATTTAGGAGACTTCGCAAACAAAAACCAGAATTTAGGTATCAACAAAAGTCATAACTAAAATAACACCTGCCTTATATAAAATCCCTTGCACCTCTCTTTGATTTGTGCTAGAATCACAGATGAGTTGATAAGCTTTAGCTTATTTTTTCATACCCTTTGCGTCGAAAAGTGGGTGTCCCCCACTTTTCTGTGTATCAAGCAAGAATATTAAATGGGAGTAAGCGGAACCATGAAAAGTGAATTTGCGCTGGCATTCAATGAGGTCGTAGAAGATCGACAGCTTTCCAAGGATGTTATCCTGGAAGCGCTCGAGTCTGCGATGGTTTCTGCATATCGCAGAGCTGTTAATGCCTCGAATGCTCAGCTTGTCGAGGCAAAGGTCGATATGGAGACAGGCGATGTCGAGATCTTTGCTGAAAAAGAAGTTGTGGAAGACGTCCAGGACGAGCGGACCGAGGTCTTGCTGAGTGAAGCCCGCGAGGTTGAACCGGAGGCAGAGCTGGGCGATATGGTTGTCGTCGCCACTACACCGGAAGACTTTGGCCGTGTGGCTGCTCAGACTGCGCGTCAGGTCATCCAGCAACGGATTCGGGAAGCAGAACGGGAAATCCAATTTGAATACTTCGAAAAACAGGTCGGTGAAATCGTCAGTGGCATTGTCCAATCGGTCACTGGCCGGGGTGCGACCATCGGTCTGGATAAAAAAGCCGAAGGGATGATGCTCCGGAAGGATATGATCCCCCGGGAACGGCTCCGTGTTCATGACCGGATCCGATCGTTGATCTATGATGTGAAAGAAACCAGCCGCGGACCACAGATCTTCCTCTCCAGGGCACATCGCAAATTCTTGCGCCGTCTGCTGGAAAATGAGGTCCCGGAAATTTATCATGGTGTGGTGGAGATCCGCTCTATTGCACGTGAGCCGGGTCAGCGCGCAAAAGTAGCTGTTTCAGCCACCCAGCAAGGGATTGACCCTGTTGGTGCATGTGTGGGTGTGCGCGGCGTCCGCATCCAGGCAATTGTCCGCGAATTGAATGATGAGAAGATTGACGTCATCGAATGGAGCAACGATACTTCTGCATTTATTGCTAAGGCAATCAGCCCAGCCCGGGTCCTCGGTGTGTATTTGGCAGAATCCGAGGAAGACGGAAAAACGGCGACTGTGGTGGTCCCTGAAGATCAGCTTTCTCTGGCTATCGGTCGGGATGGGCAAAATGCCCGGCTGGCAGCCAAATTAACCGGCTGGCGGATTGATATCAAGAGTCTGGTAGAAGCAGCGGGTGAATCTCTGCTAAAATTAAGAGAGAATCCTGCCTATGCGGAAATGGCAGAACGGGAATCAGAAGCAATTGAAAAGATAAACGTTCTGCTCGAGAAGAAAGCGGAAGGTCGCCCGTTACCGCCAGAGGATTATGATTTCATGGGAAGCTTTGTCGACCGGGTTGAACGTCGGGTTGAGAAGAAACGCCGTGAGGAAGACCTTGAAGAAAAGCGCCGGTATGAAGAAGCACTGGCAACCGTGCCGGAGTTAACCTTTGAGATCAGCATTCTTGATGTTGATCTGAAAGAGCATATCCTTTATATCTTGCAAGAAGGCGGGATTGACTCCCTGGGAGACCTGGTATTGCAGATGCGTCTGGATTCAGACAAGATCCTGGCGCTGAACGGTATTGGTCCGAAATCTTTTGAAGAGATTTCTGAACTGACCGATGGTTTGCGCGTCACCCCCGAGGAAGCTGCTGCAAAAGCAGAAGCGCCCGCAGCTGAACAAGCTCAAGTCTCATCTGAAGAGCCAGCTGAGGAAGTTCTGGAAGCAGTTGAGGCTGAAGCTATCGAAGAAGCCGTTGAAGCTGTGGCAGCCGAAGAGGCTGTGACAGAGGATGTGCAACCTAAAGAAGCAGCGGAAGAAGAGCCAGTCGCGAAAGCAGAAGAAGAGAAAAAAGAGGAGAAAGAAGATAAATTTGATGAACTCTTCTCTTATGATGCGAGGAAATACGGGTATTATGAACCGGAAACTCCTAAAATAAAAGATGATGAGGAAGAAGAACCCAGTCAACCGGGTAAGAAAAAGAAGCGCAAGAAACGTCGTCCGACTGTCGAAGAATCGGATGAATGGGAAGAGTGGTAGCGACAAAATGAGAAGCGAGTAGATGGTCAAGAAATCAAAACGTCGCAGCAAGCATATTCCCCGCCGAACCTGTGTGGGATGCCGGGAAGTCTTGTCAAAACGTGCCTTGATCAGGATCGTTAAGGGGCCGGAAGGTGTGGAGGTTGATCCTACTGGGAAAGCCCACGGACGTGGTGCATATTTGCACGATAAACGATCTTGTTGGTTGCGCGGGATAAATAGCGCGCTTGACCATGCTCTGAAAACCGAACTGACGGGTCAGGAAAAGAATGATTTGTTGACATATATGGAAACTCATATTCCTGATGAAGGATCAGCCAAAAGGGGAGCAGAGGTATTGTCAGGATGAACTAAAAGTCATCTGATCGCTCCTCAGCAGTCAAATATTCGATTGAGCCTTTCAGGACATCCACTGGATACCCTGAGGCAGGGGAATAAAACATGGAGGTGTTGTGTGAGCGATAACGACAATAATAAAATTATCCTACCTTACAGTATCAGTGTACGGGACCTGGCGGAAAAGATGGATGCCAGCCCAATTGAGGTCATTAAAGTCTTGATGGCTAATGGTGTCATGGCGAGTATTAACCAAACGGTGGACTTTGATACTGCAGCTGTGGTTGCCAGTGAATTGGGATTTGAACCCGAACTTGAACAAATAGAAGAAGAACAGCCCGAGGAAAAGGGCGAGGTTCCGCTCTGGCGGCGGATGATTGCTGATGAAGACGAGGAAGACCTGGAGCTTAGACCGCCGGTTGTGACCATGCTCGGTCATGTTGACCATGGCAAGACCTCGTTGCTGGATGCGATCCGCCAAACCAATGTCGCTGGTGGAGAAGAAGGTGGCATAACCCAGCATATCGGTGCATATCAGGTAGAACACAATGGCCGGAAGATCACTTTCCTGGATACGCCAGGACATGCTGCTTTCACGTCCATGCGGGCGCGGGGTGCGCAGGGCGCGGATATTGTGGTGCTGGTGGTGGCAGCGGATGATGGTGTTATGCCACAGACCCGCGAGGCTGCCAACCACGCCAAAGCTGCCCGGGTACCGATTGTCGTAGCTCTCAATAAGATGGACCTGCCCTCTGCAAATCCCGAACTGGCCAAACGCCAGCTCTCTGAGATCGACCTGGTCTCGGATGAGTGGGATGGTGATACGATCGTGGTTCCTGTCTCTGCCAAGAAAATGGAAGGCTTAGATGACTTGATGGAAGCGATCCTGCTGGTTGCCGACAATAAGAACATCAAAGCTAATCCCGATGGCGAAGTAATGGGGACAGTTGTTGAGGGGGAACTGGATAAGTTCCGCGGCGCGATGGCAACTTTGCTCTTGCAGAATGGCACCATTGAAGTTGGCGATACGATCCTGGCGGGTAAAGCCCATGGTCGCATCAAGGCGATGTTTGATTATCGCGGGAATCGAATTGAAAAAGCCGGCCCTTCCACACCGATTGTGGTGATGGGTCTCAATGATGTCCCCCGGGCGGGAGATCTTTTCCGGGTGGTGGAATCGGAAAAAGAAGCGCGCGTAATTGTAGATGAAATAGAAGACGAAGAAGGAACCCAAGCAGCTCCCCCTAAGGCAACCCTGGAAGACCTTTTTGAGCGTTTACAGGCTGGTGAGGAGCAGGAATTGCGCTTGATTGTCAAAGCTGACGTGCAGGGCTCGTTAGAACCAATTGTCAATTCACTGAAAGAACTCGGCGAAAATCAATCGGATGTGTCCATTGTTATTCTCCACCAGGAAACTGGCAATATCACCGAAAGTGATGTCATGCTGGCTGCCGCCTCCGATGCGATTGTCATTGGTTTCGCGGTTGACGCAGACAACGCAGCTGAACGGCTGGCAGAATCCGAAGGTGTCTCGATCCGATTGTATACAATTATCTATCGATTGACTGAGGATATTGAGAAGGCGATCAAAGGCATGCTTGAACCTGAAATGGTTGAACGTACCATTGGCAAGGCGAAAGTATTGGCAACATTCAAAGTCTCCCGATTCAAGACCGCTGCGGGATGTCGCGTGATAGATGGTGAAATTCGTCGTAATGGAAACATTCGAGTAATCCGGGATAGCAAAGTTATCTTTGATGGTCAAGTTGGCTCTCTTAAACGTGGAAAAGATGATGTTCGGGAGATTCGGGAAGGGTTTGAATGCGGTATTGCCTTGAGACAATTCCATGAGTTTAAAGAAGGCGACCTGCTCGAATGTTATATCATTGAGCAGGAAACACCTTAATCAATAAGGAAGATATTATGCCTTCAGATATCAGACTAAAACGAATCCAGGACCAAATCCAACGGGTGTTGACCATGATCCTGGAGACCAAAGTTAACGACCCTCGTATTGAGGATGTGTATATAACTGATGTTTCCGTGGACCGTGAATTGGATTATGCGAATATTTATATCTCCTCCCTGGGTGGTGAAGAACTGGCAGAAGAGATCCTGGCAGGGTTACAAAATGCGAGTGGTTTCATTCGTTATACCCTCAGCCAGGAAATAAAATTGCGTGTAATGCCCAAATTGCGGTTCTATTGGGATAAAACGCCGGATCGGGCGGATCGGATTGAATCTCTCCTGGCTGAAATCCGCGAAGAACGTGAAGCACGGGGCGAAGAAACCGAAGCTGATGACAATAAAACAGAAGAGGATGTGAATGACGAAGGAAATTGATCACAAGATTGCAGCCCGGATTAAAACCAGTGACCGTTTCCTGATCGTTTCGCATGTCCGACCTGATGCCGATGCCGCTGGTTCGCTTTTAGGATTGGGTTTAGCACTCAGAGCCGCCGGTAAGGACGTTCAAATGGTTCTGGAAGATGGCGCCGGGGAATTCCAATATCTCCCTGGCAGTGACCTGATCCGTCGTCAGCCGGATGGGGATTTCGACATGATTGTTGTAGTCGATTGTTCCGATCCAAACCGGGTTGGCAAGGTGTTGGCTGATTACGGCAAACCGGATCTGGTGGTTGACCATCATAAGACCAACCTCGAATTTGGAGAATTCAATGTGGTTGAGTCCGATCAGGTGGCAACGGCTGCGATCCTTTACGATCACATACCCGCCTGGGGTTTGGCTTTTAATCCGGAGGTTGCCACATGCCTTCTCTCTGGCATAGTTGGAGACACCATCGGTTTTAGGACATCCAACGTCAATTCGACTGTCATGAGGAAAGCCGGTGCATTGATGGACCTGGGCGCCGATTTGGCAGATATTTACCGGGAAGAACTGGTATTGAAATCCTTCACCGCAGTCCGCTATTGGGGCGCTGGATTAAGCAGATTGCAGCATGAAGATGGTCTTGTTTGGACAAGCTTAACCCTTGCTGACAGGGAGGAAATAGGGTATGCTGGAAACGATGATGCCGATCTGGTAAATGTGCTATCTTCGGTTGAAAAAGCCGAGATTGCACTTATTTTCATCGAACAACCACAGAATAAAATTAAAGTGAGTTGGAGGGCAAGACCTGGTTTGGATGTCTCCGGTATCGCGTTTGAATTTGGCGGTGGGGGGCATGCAGCCGCGGCTGGCGCGGATATTGAAGGCAGCCTGGAAGATGTAAAACAACGTGTTATTATAGAAACACGAGCATTATTGAAGAATCAAAAAATGAATAGGAGCTGAACCGATAACCCCAACGGGGAATATGGAAAGAATATGAGTGAACAAGAATTTGATGTAAAGAATGCTGTCTCGGGGGTACTGGTTATTGACAAACCTGTAGGGATGACGTCCCATGATGTTGTACAAATTGTCCGGCGGGGGACTGGTATTCGTCGGGCAGGCCATACGGGCACCCTCGACCCGCGCGCCTCAGGCGTGTTGGTGGTCCTGGTAGGTCCTGCTGTTCGGCTGAGCGAGTTTGTCTCTGCATCGGATAAACGCTATCAGGCGATCATCCGGCTCGGTGAGAGCACGGATACCTATGATGGCGATGGTGAAATTACAAAGCGTTCGCCGGTGAATATCTCCTACGAACAAATTGAAGACGCGTTGACCCAATTTGAGGGTACTGTTGAACAGGTCCCACCTGCGTATTCTGCCAAAAAGATCAACGGCCAAAAGGCTTATGAACTGGCGCGCAAAGGTGAAGAGGTCGAATTGGACGCCAAGGAAATCAATGTTTATCATTTGGAACTTCTGGAGTGGGATTCACCCGAAGCGATTGTGGATGTCTATTGCTCGTCGGGCACGTATGTCCGATCTTTAGCAAACGATCTCGGTGAAGTTTTAGGCTGTGGTGGTCATCTGGTTGGCTTACGCCGCACGAAGAGTGGTGAATTTGCCCTCCGAGATGCCGTCCAACTTCGAAAGTTGCAGGACGCTTTTGAAGACGGTGATTGGTATAAGTATTTGATCCCGGCAGCAGAAGCGCTGAATGATTGGCCCTCAAGGGAATTGACCTTTGAAGAAGTAGACCTGATCCGGCACGGTCACCGTATTCCTGTGGAAGAGGCGCCTGATGACCCCGATAATTGGGTCCGAGCTGTCAGCCAACAGGGAGAACTTGTGGCATTGCTTGAATATATGCCTGAGGAAAAGGAATGGCAGCCGAGGAAGGTCTTCTTTTCGTAAACGACGAATATTTTTGCAGATGGATTTGGTATTTTCGCCCTTTCTTCATTATTGAGGGAGGGCGCTTTTTCTGATTGAGAGATCCTCGCTTATGCCCGATAATACCGAACATGAATTGAATATTATTGATTTTTCTGACCTGAGTCCTTTGCCCTTCGAGAATTCATGCATCACTATAGGGAACTTTGATGGCGTCCATCGAGGACACCAGGCGATCATCAAGTGCATGGTCCGCGAAGCGCAAACTAAGAGTAAACTTGTCCTGGTCATTACTTTTTTTCCAAACCCATCCGATTATTTTCGCCAGAATAATACTTCCTTCTATCTATCGACGCCCAAGGAAAAGGAAGAACACCTTTTGGAATTAGGCGTTGATGACGTTATTACATTCCGGTTCGATCAGGAGTTTGCCAATCTAACCCCGGAAGCTTTTTTGAGACCGTTAAGAGAGAAGCTGGGACTTGATGTTTTGGTTGTCGGTCATGATTTCGCTTTGGGCAAAAACCGAATAGGGACGCTCCCTGTTATAAAGACGATCGGGGAAGAACTATCATTTTCGGTGGAGATTATTCCACCGGTTGAAATCGAGCGTGAGGAAATCTCATCCACCCGTATCCGGCAGCGGTTGGATGCAGGGGATGTCAGAGGTGCCGCAGAGATGTTAGGGCGTCCATATGAGATTATGGGTGTTGTAAGCTATGGTTCCGACCGCGGCTCCAAGATCGGTCTGCCAACCGCCAACATGTCGCATTGGCAGCAAAAAAAACTGCCAGCGGTTGGCGTCTACGCAACCAAAGTTGTTTTACACGGTAAAATCTATCAGGGGATCACCAACGTGGGGTATCGCCCCACTTTTGAACAACGGGATCTTCCTAGTATTGAAACGCATATCCTCGATTTTGATGGTAATATCTATGGGGAGAATTTAAAACTGCAATTTATTCAGAGGATCAGAGACGAGCAGAAATTTTCCGGTGTCGAAGAATTTCTCGCTCAAATAGAACGTGATAAAGCCACGGCCCGAGGGATCTTCAGCCATGACAAAACCTAGACGGATCTATTTGCTCAGCCCCAAGGACCTCAGTCCAGAGACCATCGCGGTGACCTTTGCCAAAACGTCCCGATCTCCCAAACCCTTTGATGAGATTGCTGCAGAATTAACGGATGACCGCTCCGCCCGTTTTCACGAAAAATGGGTGGTGGGTTATGGACATGCTTCGGTAGCGGAGCATGCCATTTTGCATTTGGCATTGGAGAATGTTTCCCGGCTGGCGATAGAGACCATTGAGGGCAATCGCCTGGCATCCTACACGGAGAAGTCAACCCGCTACCAACAGTGGGATGAGGATGCTTTTTATATTCCGGAAGAGATTAAAGACCATTCCCTGGCAAGGGAGTTTGCGGACACTTGTCAGAATTTATTCTCCACGTATCACACTTGCATCCCGAGAGTACAGGATTGGCTCAGAAGCGTCATGCCCGAAGGGGAAGACGAATCCGAGAGTGCCTATGAACGAAGAATCCAGTCAGAAGCAGTGGATATTTGCCGGTTCCTGCTGCCCGCGGCATCCCTTGCTAATGTCGGCGTGACCATCAACGCCAGGGCGCTGGAGTATGCGATCTGCAAAATGCTGAGTTCACCCCTGGAGGAAGTCCGGCAAATCGGCGAGCAAGTCCGGAAAGTTGGTCGATTGGAGACTCCTACGCTGATCAAGTATGCTGCCTGTAATGATTATCTTGTTCAAACTCGGGAGAAATTTCGATTGCGTAGTGACCAGATCGAATTATACAGGGAAGATGATGGTTTCAATCTCCTTACATTTGACCGGGATGGCGAAAATGAAGTTCTGGCAGCTATACTCTTCCGGTTTGCGGGGAAGAAGAACTATAAGAGCTGTTTTGAATATGTTAATCGCCTGCCGGAAAATGAAAAAGTTGCCCTGGTGCAGGATTTAATGGCGCACCGGGGTCAGTTTGATCAACCTTTGCGCGAATTTGAGTACGTGCAAATGACCTTTGAAATCATCATGGATCAGGGGGCTTATTTTGAATTCAAACGCCACCGGATGATGACCCAAACAGTACAGCCACTAACTGCGCTATTGGGTTTTACCGTACCGAAGGGTATTACCGCAGCAGGATGCGAGGACGATTATTTGTCTGCTATGCGCCAGGTTGCCAAACTTTATGAAAAGTTGCGCGATTGGGACCGGGATATTGCCAGCTATATTGTCCCCAACGGGTTTAACCGCCGGGTACTGTTCACCATGAACTTACGTGAGGCGTTTCATTTTTGCCGGTTGAGGGCAGCCAAGAATGCGCACTTCTCCATCCGACGGGTTGCACAACGTATATGTGAGACAGTCCAAAGCGTTTATCCGCATTTAGCATCCTTTATGGATGTTCCATCGGATGAAACCTGGCAGGATATTGAAAAAACCTATTATTCTTCCATAGAAACAAGATAACATAGCGATCTGACAAGGGATCATTGACGAGCCTTTTATTAAAATCGTTTGTTAAATGAGTTTGTAAAATAAAAATCGAACCGGAGTCAATGTGATCGTATTGATGATACTTTCCTTCCTCAGCCTTTGGATCATTGTGGGAAACTATGAACGCGAACCAAATTGGCGGATGGCTCTGATCCAGTCGGCGATCTTCTGGGCGGGATTTATGATCCTGGGCACTGAAATCCTCGGATGGTTTCATGAGATTAACAGGTTGGCACTCTCTATCATGTGGTTATTGCCGATCCTGGCGGGGATCATCTGGATCTGGCTGTGGTTGAAGAACGGGAAAGTATTGCGGTTGCCAATCGTCTACCATCGTGACAGTTGGGTAGGCACAATCCTAGATTTATTTGTTATCTTGATCCTGGTTATTACTGCGATCGTTGCAGTGGCAGCACCACCCAATTCAAACAATGCCCTTGTCTTCCGCATGAGCCGGGTGGCGCATTGGGCACAAAATGAAAGTTTGGCACATTATCCAACGGGAATTGAGGCACAGAACAGCAACGCTCCGGGAGCGGAGATCATGCAATTAAATTTCTATGTCCTTGCTGGGAATGACCGAACTGCCAACCTGGTTGCCTGGTTCGCCTTTGCAGGGTCTGTGGCAGCTGCCGCTAGCCTGGCGGAAGTGCTGGGAGCAAAGGTCAACGGGCAACGTATGGCTTCTATCTTTGCAGCCACGATCCCGGTTGCCATCACCCAGGCAACCAGCGCGATGAACGACGTCGTGGTCAGTTTCTGGATCGTGAGTGCGGTTTTGATGCTGCTTTACTATTCTCGAAAATCCAAAAAGCCGTTGAATCTCATTCTGGCTGCCCTGGCGGCGGCATTAGCTGTCGGCACCAAAGCCACGGCATTGATTTTTCTATGGCCTTTTGCGCTGTACATGGTCGTGATCCTGCGGCAACGGTTGGGGATGCCCCGGATGTTGTTTTGGGCAATGATTGCTTTTGCCATCATGGGAGCGATCAATGGCGGGTATTTTTTGCGAAACCAACAGGCTTATGGTCAGTTCTACCGTCCAGTTGAACTGGCTGATCAGACCAATGAAATCCGTGATTGGCGGGTACTGGCGTCCAATATTTCGCGGAATGCGGCATTGCACGCTGATCTCCCATTTCCGAGGGCGGAGACCTGGCTGAAAGCCAATATTCTCAAATTGCATACTACTCTTGACCTTTCCGAGGACGACCCAAGGACAACCATCGGGGGTGTGTTTTACATCCCGGAGGTGAATACCTCAGAGCGGACGAGTGGGAACCCTCTTCACGCTGGCGTGATCATCTTCAGCTTTATAGCTGTGGTTGGGATAGTCATCCTTGGGAAAGAAGATCCGGAAATCCTAGTTTATGCTGGCGCGATCCTCTTTTCGTTGGTGCTGTTTTGTTACTTAATCAAATGGCAACCGACAGGTGGCCGGTTGCAGTTGCCATTCTTTGTTTTGTTTGCTCCGATCGTCGCCTTCTTGCTCGATAAACTTGAAAAATTTCAATTGGAGACGATGATCGCTGCGCTGTTGCTGGTTTATGCTATGCCATGGCTCTTCCAAACGCAAGAACGACCTGTGATTCCCGATGCGAACCGTACTTATAGCTTCAGTGTGTTTAATGAGGATCGGGAAAAACTCTATTTCGCCACCAATCCTGAGGATTATAAAGCCTACTGGGTGATCGCCAATGAGATCAAAGCGAGAGGGATTACCAAAGTTGGGCTGGATTTGACACCAGAAAGTGAGGAGTATCCTTTCTGGGCGTTACTTGGCGCACCGGACGAGGATTTGCATATTGAATGGATGGCGGTGGATACAGCATCATCGGATCTGCTGGATGAAAGCTTCTCACCCGGTGCGATTATTGGCGAAGGGCTTTCTCAAGCGGAGATCGCCCGATATTCAGAGGAATATCAGCATCAGGAACATTTCGGTTTTGATCTTTTTATAAGAAATGATCAATGAATTTCATTAATACCATTGTAAGGATATTTTGGAACAAGGAAGAAGCTCGGCTTCGCACATTATGGCGGCTGGGCTTGCATTCGCTCATTCTCTTTTCCTTGACAGCTGTCTTTACAGTGGCGCTGCTTTTTCTTGTTGTGATTATTGGATCCTTTTCTGGGACGAACCTTCAGCATGTGATTGCCGGGACCGACCCGATCCAGATTATAGAAAATCCCTGGATCGGCTCAGCGATCATCCCGGCAGCGACTTTCCTGGGTATATTACTGACAACCTATTTAGCCGGCAGGTGGATTGATCGACGAAAGTTCAGGGAGTTTGGGTTCGCTTTTTCAAAGGTATGGTGGCTTGAGTTCGCTTTTGGCCTCGCACTTGGTGCATTGCTGATGGGAGTGATATTTCTGTTTGGCTGGCTCACCGGGAATATCAGGGTCACCGGATTCTTTGAGCCCTTCTCTCAGAATAGCACCTTTATTTCGGGAATCCTCCGGGCGATAATTTTCTTCCTCTTTGTTGGCGTTTATGAAGAAGTTCTTTCCCGTGGCTACCACTTAATCAACCTGGCGGAGGGATTGAACCTTCCGATTATTGGCAAACGTTGGGCATTGATCATTGCATGGGTGGTTTCCTCTATTGTGTTTGGGCTACTACATTTTGGGAACCCCAACGCCACCTGGATCAGCACGCTGAATATTTCGCTGGCGGGGGTGTTTCTGGGCTTGGGGATGGTCCTGACAGGGCGTTTGGCAATCCCGATCGGCTGCATATCACCTGGAACTTGTTTCAAGGTAATGTATTTGGGTTTCCGGTCAGTGGAATAACTACCGGGGCGACTGTCATCGCCACGGAATTAGTGGGTCCCCGGTGGCTTACAGGTGGTCCTTTCGGTCCGGAAGCGGGGCTGATGGTGCTAGGGGCAATGGTGATCGGCAGTATAGTGATTTATCTTTGGGTGCGCCGGCGGGGCAAGATCAGTTTACGAACGGACCTGGCGATATACACACACCATCAGAAGGGTAAAGACCAGCAAGCCAACGCCTAGTCTTGAATGTTGGATGCCTTGCCGCCCTTGACAAACAATAGGACCTGTCTATAATAAGGTCAACAATCGTATAAGTAAAGACGTTGATGAGGAAGAGTAGACGCTGACACGGTGTCACAGAGAGCAGCAGCAGGTGAGAAGCTGCACACTCGGCAGTGTTGAATGGACCTCGGAGTTTTTGAAGCGAACGGTAACAATTAGCTTCAAACGGGCACACCGCCGTTATCAAGGTGAAAGGTATTCGCAGAATTTCTGCCGTACCTGAGTAATGAGTGAGGCTGGCCTTGATCCCGTTGCATCACCAACGGGTTTTTTTATTAAAAGGTTGCCTAAGCTGGGTGGCACCACGGACAAAACGTTCGTCCCAATTTGGGATGAGCGTTTTTAATTTGCTTTCATCCATTACTCTGGCAAACATCCCATTATTAGAAAACCTGGAGGTATGACAATGTCTGAAGATCAATATAAATTCCTTTTGAGCGAACATGATTTGCCAACGCAATGGTACAACATCAATGCGGACATGCCTGTGGAACTACCGCCGGTGCTGAACCCGCAGACGAAGGAGCCAATTACACCTGAATTTCTGAATGTGCTGTTTCCGATGTCGTTGATCATGCAAGAAGTCAGCACTGACCGCTATATTGACGTCCCGGAAGAAGTGAGAGAGATCTACAAGCTTTGGCGCCCCACACCTTTGATCCGAGCCCGGCGATTGGAAAAATTATTGGGAACACCCGCGCATATTTATTATAAAAACGAAGGCGCTTCCATTTCCGGCAGTCATAAATGCAACACATCCGTTGCGCAGGCTTATTTCAATAAAGTCGACGGCACCAAATCTCTAACAACAGAGACCGGTGCAGGGCAGTGGGGTTCCGCTCTTTCTATTGCCTGTAAATTCTTCGATATGGACCTGGAAGTCTATATGGTCAGGGCTTCCTATGACCAAAAGCCCTATCGCCGGATCATAATGCAGACTTATGATGCAGATGTCTATGCCAGTCCTTCTGAACAAACTGAGTATGGGCGAAAACTACTAAAAGAAAATCCGGATAATCCCGGATCGTTGGGGATCGCAATTTCTGAGGCGGTTGAAGTAGCTGTTAAATCCAATGGCGCCAAGAAATACAGCCTGGGGTCTGTTTTGAACCATGTGTTATTGCACCAATCGGTGATAGGACAGGAGTGCATCAAACAGATGGAAATGGCGGATGAATATCCGGACGTGGTGATCGGATGCGTTGGTGGTGGATCCAACTTCGCGGGCTGCGCTTTCCCCTTCCTGCAGAAAAACCTGACTGAAGGAAAAAATACCAAGTTTTTGGCTGTGGAACCCAGGGCGACTCCTACCCTCACAAAGGGGATTTATGCTTTCGATTATGGCGACACCGCCAAGATGGCTCCTATTGTCAAGATGTATACCTTAGGGCATGATTTCATCCCGGCGCCCATTCATGCCGGGGGGTTGCGCTATCATGGTATGTCCCCGCAAATCTGTGCGTTGTACGACGCCGGATATATTGATGCTATTGCTGTACCCCAACTGGAAACTTTTGAAGCTGCGATCCAATTTGCCCAGACAGAGGGTATTATCCCTGCACCTGAATCAGCCCATGCCATCCGGGCAGCCATTGATGAGGCTCTGGATGCAAAGGAAAAGGATGAGGAAAGGGTGATCCTTTTCAACCTCTCGGGGCATGGCTTATTGGATTTGTCTGCCTATGATGCCTATAACCAGGGGCGGTTGATGGACGATGCGCTGGATATCAGTGATGAAGAGATCAAAGTTCACCTTCCTGAGGTAGATCTTCAGTAATCTATTGGCTGGTTGATTAGGATTTTCTCCTCCGGTAAGTCCCCTTCGATAGTTCGGGAGGGGACTTACTTTTTAACATAGGAAATATGGGATGAATAAAGATGCGGTGGTATAATTTGGTGATTTTTGTTAGTTTCCCACCAGAACGGTGAGATTTTTGATCACCCGCCTGGAACAACGCTTTCACAGGAGGTAAAAGTGACTGTTCATCTGTATTTATCCCTTGTGCCTGAAGCGCTGATAGCTTCTATGCTCTCCCCCGAAGAATTCGGTAATTATTATGCGGTGGGTACCAAGAAGAAATCCAGCGGCCAGGCCATTTTCTTTGAGGTCGACCCGAATTTTCGCAGCAAGTATTTCCGGATTAAGGAAGGCATCTCACGTTGTGTCCCTCATGAAGACGGATCACCGAAGTCCTCGATCTATATCAGTGTCTACCGGGTTCTGGAGCATGTGGATGTCTCCGCACTGGGGCAACTTTACCTGGTTACCCAGGATGGCAGGACACTCGGTCTAAATTCTACCGATCACATTCCAACATTGGAAGACGGATTGCATCTTTACAAAGAGATTGTACCGGTATCACCTTTGGTTGCCAGCCGGTTGAACCCGATGGAATTCTATGACCTGATCGTCAAGAATCCAACATCATTAGTGACGCTGCCCGCGATTGCTTTTGCAGAGTTGCGTTTGGATGAGTTGGCAGTAGATCCGGAAATGGGACAGGTCGGTGATTTGCCATATAGCAATATGGACCATCTCCGCGAGGTATTGAAAGACCTGAATACCAAACCTGTAGCAACCAAGATGGTTGACCGTGCCAGTCCGGCAACTTTCGCGTATCGAACGGTTAAGAACGGTCTCTATGTCGGTAATGAAAAAGCGATCAGCTTTTACCCCATGCCATCCAGAGATGACCTGCGGGAGAACCATTACCGTTGGTGGCGCTCAGCAAATATGTAAATATTGTGGCCGCGCCCGACCCAAAAGACCGGCGCGTTCGAAATCAATTTTTTAGGAGATTATTATGGAACAGATTTGGCTTTATGTAGGTATCGCAGCGAGTATTATCTCGATTGGTGTTGCAATTTTTCTCTATTTTTGGGTAAAAAGACAGACACCCGGATCGGAAAAGGCACAGGAAGTTGCCTCCTGGATTCGGGAGGGCGCCCAAACCTATTTGAAACGACTTTACACCGCCCTGACAATCGTTGCGGTGATTTTAGGCTTTATCATCGCCGTCGTTTTTAGTTTCGATCTGGCTGATATGGCAAACGGTCAAGTGAATATTACCCCGGGGAATGGCATCCGGATGGCGGTCGCCTTCATTGGAGGTTCAGTTTGCTCCGCTATTGCTGGTTATATGGGTATGGGTATCGCTGTTGAAGCTAACGTTCGGACGGCTACAGCAGCTAATGACTCTCTCAATAAGGCTTTCAAGCTATCTTTCTATGCTGGTTCTGTGATGGGTCTGGCTATGGTTGGGCTTGCAGTCTTGGGGATGAGCGTGATATTCATTTTGACCGGCGATGCAGAAACCGTCCTGGGCTTCAGCTTTGGCGCATCCGCGCTCGCTTTGTTAGCAAAAGCTGGCGGTGGCATTTATACGAAGACAGCGGATATTGCCGCTGACCTGGTCGGCAAGATTGAGGTTGGCATCCCGGAGGACGATCCTCGTAACCCCGCCGTTGTCGCTGATAACGTTGGCGATAATGTGGGCGACGTAGCCGGAATGGGAGCAGACATCTTTGACAGCTATGTAGCATCAACAGTCGCGGTCATGCTGCTCGGCGCGTCTGTTGGTCAGGCTTTGGAATACCGCTATACGATGTTGCCTTTGATCCTCTGTACGTTAGGTATCTTCGCTTCGTTATTGGGTATCCAATTTGTACGGGTGGGTAAGAACGGGAAACCCGGACCGGCATTGAATTTTGGAACGATCATCACAACCATTTTCTTCGCAGGAATGGTGGTCGCTCTTGTGCTGTTAGGGGATATAAACATTGGCGTACTTTGGGCTACCCTGACGGGGTTGATCACCGGCGTCATCATTGGCTTCACGTCAGACTATTTCACTTCTGAAGGTCATAAACCTGTTCTTGAGACGGCGCGCGTATCCGAATCTGGCGCGGCGATAAACATCATCACTGGATTTAGCTATGGACTGGTGAGTATTGTCCCGTCAGTTATCGGGATTGCTGCGGCGACCTTGCTATCCTTCTACCTTGCTCAATCATCTGGTTTACCTGGTATCTACGGGATTGGCATCAGCGCAGTGGGGATGCTCTCTATCAGCGGGATGATTGTCTCTGCGGATGCTTATGGTCCCATCGTGGATAACGCGCGTGGCATTGCAGAGATGGCCGGAATGGACGCAAAAGTGATCGCCACGACGGATACCCTGGATGCAGCGGGTAACACTGCCAAAGCTATTACTAAAGGCTTCAGCATCAGTGCCGCGGCCCTGACTGTTCTGGCATTATTTGCGGCTTATGCGGAGGTTGTGACGGCTGCTGGCGTTGAAGTCAGTATGAGCTTGCGGGACCCGATTGTGGTTGCGGGTGTGTTCCTGGGTGCGATGACACCGCCCTTGTTCAGTGCGTTGACGATGTTATCAGTGACTCATAATGCTTTTGATATGATTGAAGAAATACGCCGGCAATTCCGTGAAGAACCTGGCATTTTAGCGGGAACGGTAAAGCCGGATTATGCCACCTGCGTTGGTTTGGCGGCTCAGGGTGCGCTGTCATCCCTGATCCTGCCTGCTTTCCTGGCTGTCGGGCTACCCTTGTTGGTCGGTTTTGTTCTTGGTCCGAATGCCCTGGGTGGTTTCCTCGGCGGCTCCATCTTCACCGGTGTGATCTTTGCATTGTTCATGGCGAACGCCGGCGGATTATGGGATAACGCTAAGAAATATATTGAGACCGGCAAGTTTGGTGGTCCCGGTTCGGACGCACACAAAGCAGGTGTGGTTGGCGATACAGTTGGCGATCCTTTCAAGGACACAGCTGGTCCATCATTGAATACACTGATCACAGTAATGTCGCTGGTTTCCTCTCTCTTTGCACCCATCATCGCGGCATTCCATCTTTTCTAAGTTTACCAATTGAGAATTTACTCAAAGACGCCCTGAGAGGAGCGTCTTTTTTATGATTTAAAGGATTCAATTTTATATTGGCATCGTGAAATGGAAGGTAGATCCCTCACCGGGAGCACTTTCGAACCACATCGTTCCTCCCATTATTTTCGTCAGGCTTTTAGAAATCCGCAATCCTAAACCTGACCCAGGGATTATCAGAATTTGGTCGCTCGTACCACGGAAAAATTTTTCAAACAAATGCTCTTGATCCTCGTATGAAATCCCATATCCATTATCTTTCACCTGGAAATGAACGACTTCTGCAGCACCTTCATTATCCCACTTATTGATGGCATAATCGGCGGAAATTTCAATCTTGCCACCTTCGGATGTGTACTTGATTGCGTTGGACACGAGGTTTGAGAGAACCTGGATCAGCCGTAAACGATCGCACCACACGTTGGGAATAGGTGTCTTGATCTTCCTTTGAATCTCAATGGATTTTTCTTTTAGCTGCTGTGCATACGACTGGAGGACCTCATCGACGACTTCATTAACAGAGGTAGATTCAAAGATCATCCGGAGGGACTTAGTTTCAATGCGGGACTGGTCTGATAGATCAGTAATGAAGGTGTTCATTCGGTGGACGTTGTGAGAGATTGTGCGCAGGAAATCCGCTTGTTCTTCATTGATCTCCCCCACCATTCCTTTAGCCAATATATCTGCATGTCCTTTGATAGCGGTTAGCGGATTTTTTAACTCGTGGGAGATAAAGCTGATAAACTCATTCTTAGCAAGGATGGCATCCTGCAGATATTCATAAAGAATGGCATTTCTCAAGGCAATAGCGGCATGGTTATTCAAGCGAACCAGGAATTCAATATCCTGAGCGCTCAATATATCAAGTGAATCCAGATGGAGGATTAGCAGTGAATATTGATCCTCTCCCAAATCCGCTTTGATGAGGAAATGTGCTTCACATTGCTGCGGGACATGTAGTATCTCAGCAAGTTCACTATCTGATGAATCGACAATCTGAAAAGGTTCGTTGGAGTCCTTTGAGAACCAGGGAAAAGTCCTCAAATCGATCTTTTCCAGGGGAAGTAGTTCATGCTCCTCCGGCAGCATTTGCCAGATATTATCCAGAGTGTGATCATAAGTATCCACTAAAGCAATCGTCGCGCAACATGCTCGGGTGTGAGAAAGAGCTGCCTGCAACATTGTTTTCAGGGCTTCAGTGATCTCCTGGCTTGAATGGAGTTTGAGATCAATTTGCTGCATGGTATAAAGCTCGTCAATGCGTTCTTCCAATGCTTGGTCGGTCTTCGTGTAAAGTGTCGCATTTTGCATTGCGACTGCCGCCTGGCTGGCAAAACCTTCGAGAACTTGAAGATCGCTTTCTGTGAATGACAGGTCATTCTTCTTATTGATTATCTCGAGGACACCAATGACTTCTCCTTGAGTGATGAGGGGAACTGCAAGGATGTTTTTTATTTTTGATATTGCTCCTGGAACCGAGCTGTTGAGATACATATCCGCTGGATCAATATTGTTGCGAATGATAGGTTTCTGAGCAAAATATGACTCTCCGGCAACGCCTTCGCGCTTGGGCAAACGTTTCCCTTGTAAAGCCAAACCAATGGGTCCGGCGGTCACTTCGAAAACTAATTCGTCTGTTGTCTCATCCACAGTCATAAGGATACCTGAGGTGCTGTTCAGGATTTCCATTGCACTATTAACAATTGTATTGAGCAAAGGCTCCAGGACCAGGGTGGAGGTAAGCTGCTGGCTGACTTTATTGAGCAAGGCAAGATGCTGTGTTTGGGATTGCGAGGCTTGGAGCAGGCCGGTTTTGATGATAGCACCCGTCACTAAGCTGGCAATTGAATCGATCAAGCCCAAATCTGTTCGGTCAAAAATTGATTTGTCACCGGAACTCCCAAGGCTCAATGCACCAATGGTCCGGTCCTCTTTTTCCAGGGGAACGATCAACCATGTACCGTTCTGGTCGAGAATGGTGGATTCGCCTTTAACAATGGTCTGCTTTTCTGGAAACTCTGGGGGTAAGGCTTGGGGTTCGCGGGTAGAGATGATGCGCTTGCCATCCTGATACTGGAATTGTCGTTGATATAAGCCATTTTTTTCAATCTCCATGACAAGCGAGAAGCGATCAATCCGTAGGATCTTTTGAGTGTGGGTGAAAATCGACATAAGCAATTGATCGAAGTCAGTGATATTGTTGATGGCGATCGCGATCTGATTGAGAATCTCCATTTCCTTTAAGCGGTGGTGAAGGGATTCTATTGTGTCAGAGCGTTCATAGACCAAAGCAAATTGAGTGGACAATGATTCAAGAAGGTTAATATCACTGGCTGTATAGGCTTCATCCTGCGGTTTATTGCCTATTGATATCCAACCCAAAAGACCATAATTCCCCGGGATTGGCACATGCAAACGGGCATTAAGTTTTGAGAGAAATTCATCATCCTCTTGGACACTAATGGGTAGCTTCGTATTTGGCTGGATATACAGACTGGTTCGTAATTTCTTGAGCGTTGAAGCAAGGGCTGTATCAGTCGGCAGGAGATAATCATTCTTGTTTTGGAGATCGTCGGGATCTATTTTTGTAAAGCCTGGTATTTCTGGGCTATACAGAAAAATATGGAGTTGTTCAGGTTGCATGATTTCAGTAATAGCATCACGCAGAATTTTCGTAGCGACATCCTGAGAATCGGCGGCAGTCAATTTTGCTGTGTAATCCAGTGCAAGATTTCCCTTGCTCATATTTAATGAAATGGATTTGATGTTAAATACGGCTTCCAATCTCCTGCGGAGAGGTTCAAAGGTTAATAACACAATAAATACCATGCCCCCAATCGCCAGGGCATTATTTGGTGACAAAGGCGTTATTAATACGAGATTCAGCAGGAAAATGAGCAATGTGTAGGCAATGCCAAAAAAACAAGTCAGAAATATATAAATCAATGAACGGTATAAGTGACGATATGTTTGGGGAAGTGTGTATCGTCTCTTCAGGAGCCCAAAGGTGACCGGAAGAACACACAAAGGGAGGAGGAAGAGCGGATTGACTGGGGGTTCTGCAGCGCTGATGAGGCTAGCGGTTAAAAGAATATAGAGCGGTAAAAATGATAGGAGTGTGGCACCAAAAATAGTCTCGGATTGTCTTTCAATGAGGGGGGATTCAACTTTTGCCCTCAAAAATACAAAATAAACCGTGAGGGCAAGAACACTGATGCCAAAAGAAGCCAATAATAACGATAGCGTCAGAAAATAATTCAGATCAACCAACGGATTTTGTAATTGGAAAATCCCAAGTCCGATAAGGATGAGATTAGGAGGGTAGGCTGCAAAGCTTATCCAGGTTGGTTCCGAAAAATAATATTTTTGACGGGGCAGCAGGATTGTAATTTGAATCAGGGATGCTGCGCCCATTCCGATTCCAAGAAAGAGTAGTGGACTCAATGTGTGAGTGGTGAAAAAATCAAAATATGTAAATAAAATGAGGGCTAGATTTAATGATAAAACACTAAATGCAATTGACAAAGGTTGTTTCCGTTGATCGCTGATCAGCAATATACTGAAAACAAGACAGGCAAGACCAGCAATAAAGGGAAGGTAAATATAGGTAAACCGATCCAGCAGCGTGAAAGTGGACAGATCAATTGTTTCAGTTTGCTTTCCTCCACTTTCGGTGGCAATCGTCAGGTCAATCGAATCTCCTGGTTTTTTAGAAGCCAGAAAGGTTGCGATCTCTTGACTGGATGTAACATTGTTCCCATCAAGGGCGATGAGCTGAGTCTCCAGCCCCCAGCCCAGTTCTTGAATAGGCCAGTCCTCACTCGGAATGATCCTGGCGAATTTCTTGAAGTGCAAACCCGGTTCTATAAGACCCCCGAGAAAGGGGGACTGGTGCCATCGTGTTGCCAGAATCGGTGCAGAGACCGCTGTGAAAATCACAATGGAATAATATATTATGAGAATGAGGTTCGGAATCAGGTGTTCTCGGAAGTTTTTTAGCTTCATGTGACCTAAAGGTACTATTAATTGTTCGGATCTGGTATTTAATGAAGATTATTAATAAAATTGAAAGATTCTCACTGTCTTCTAAGGATATAATAACACTAAACGGTTTCAAAATCCGATATATATTTTTTTCGTAACTACTCAGGCATAAATATGGCCATTTTCGTCGAAATTGGTTCGTTTTGGCCACATATGGGGTTGGCTTTTGATATAAACAATCGAATCAATTGTTCGGGTTGGGGTTTTTGGGTCTCACAACCCTCACATATAGCGGTTTGTAATAGATTCTACTCGATATATTCGGCCTGAGTAGTTACTTTTTTTCTATCGATATAGAAGAAGGATTCTATTGCTTATGGTCCGAGATTTTGGCTCCGGTATGTCAATCGATGAGTTGATTGGAATGAGTGCCTGGGATATCAGATCCATTGCGCTGCCCAATGACACAATGTTTGACCCAATAAAAAAAGCAGTGACGATTATCGTTGATCATGGATTTGAATCCTATATGCTTGCCGAACTGTGGGGAGATGGCCATAGTGTATGGCAGCAATCTGAAACAGACCAGGTGATCGTGGTCACACCTACAGGACAATTGATCTGTTCCCGGGATTGACGAAAATGTGATTATATATGGCGGATTGATTTCAAATCCGCCTGGATGTTTTCCGGAAATAATGGCAAGCATTGTTTGACCAGCCTTTCAGCCTCGGAGGAATTACTGAGAGACAGTGTTTGTTTAAGGAAAAACCCGGTCTCGGTAGGGGAGATCTGGACAAGCGATTCAATCAGGTGAACAAGGTCATGGTGGATTGAGCGGTCCGGATTGCGAATGATGGGGCTGATCAGTCTGAAAATCGCCGGCAGATTCTTAAAAGTTGGGTTTTTGATGCCTTCGGTCAAACCTTGAATTCCTAAGGCAAGCCTTTCAGGATCATCCTCTCTCAGAAACGATTCAATGAACTTCTCCCAGACATCCGGATAAGAATTCTGCAGTTTTAACGTCCCCGCAGAAAAAAGGTCTGCCGTGAGATTGCTATCAAGCTCCGGGGAGAGCCAACGCTCCAGGCGTTGGATGACCGGGTCTGGCGACTTGATTGGAACAATGCCCAGGATGAAGATAGCTGTTTGCTTGACTTCAAAAAAAGTATCTTGCCAGAGTTCATCCGCCAGAACCAGCGCTGCTTGAGGGTTTTCGTTGGCATAGGGTTGTAGATCCAGCTCCAACTGTCGGAAGATTGGGTGAGGGAGGTGGTACATTGGAATGAGTGGCTTTCCCCCCATCGACTCCCCGAACCGAAGCGCGCGATTTGCGTAAAGGCTGAAAAGGTCCCCCAGCCGCCGGTGAAACTCTGGGGGCGACTGAAAGAACGCCATCAGACCTTCGATTTGAAATCGCAATCGGGCGGGATTGACAGCTGGCATAAAACCTCTAAAGTTAGGAGAATAGAGAAAGTCATCTCCGGGGTAAGGTTTTGGCTACACCTCAGAGAGACTATCAGTGTTAATAAGCTTTAGCAAAATACGCTTTTTCAGTGGCTTCCTCGCCGCTGTAGATGCATTTTCCTTTCCCACCGGGTTGTTCCAGTGGGATACAGCGCAAGGTGGCTTTGGTCTCCTCTTTGATCCGGGCTTCATTTTCCGCATCCGGTTTCCACCAGACAAAGCACCAGCCATCGTTTTCAATGATCTCTTTGAATTCTTCATAATCCTCAGGTTCAAAGATGTGCTCGTCTCGGAATTTCGTAGCTTTCGCCAGCATATTCGCCTGGATGGTCTCCAGCATTTCACCAACAGTTTGGGCAATATTTCCTTGTGGAACGAAGGATTTCCCATCCCGACCGGGAACATCCCGTCTTGCCAATGCGACGCTGTCCTTGGCGACATCTTTGGGGCCGATTTCCAGGCGAAGAGGGACTCCTCGCAGCTCCCACTGATTGAATTTGAACCCGGGCGTGACTTCTGTGCGGTCATCTACTTTGACTCGGAAATCTGCAAGTTTTGCTTTCACCTTCTCGACAGCAGCCATGACCATTTCCTGTTCCTCATCCTTACGGAAGATTGGCACAATGACGACCTGGATGGGCGCTAAACGAGGGGGAAGAACCAATCCCTGATCGTCGCCATGGGTCATGATGATGGCGCCAATGAAGCGGGTGGAAAGACCCCAGGAGGTCGTCCAGCAATACTGGAGGGTGTTATTCTCATCTAGATACTGGATATCAAAGGCTTTGGCAAAGTTTTGACCGAGGTTGTGGCTTGTACCAGCCTGCAACGCTTTCATGTCTCCCATCATGGCTTCGATGGTGTAAGAACGTACAGCACCGGCGAACTTTTCACTTTCGCTTTTCCGACCGGGGATAACAGGCACGGCGGCTTCATTACGGGCAAAATCGGTATAAATATCCAGCATTTGTAAAGTCTCTTCTTCTGCCTCCTTGGCGGCAGCATGGGCAGTGTGACCCTCTTGCCAGTAGAACTCCAGTGTGCGGAGGAAAAGGCGTGTGCGCATCTCCCATCGGACAACGTTGCCCCACTGGTTGATCAGCACGGGCAGATCGCGATAAGACTGGATCCATTTTGAGTACATATAGCCGATGATTGTCTCCGAAGTGGGACGGACGATCAAAGGCTCCTCCAGTTCCGAACCGCCACCGATAGTGACGACTGCCAATTCCGGTGAAAACCCTTCGACATGTTCCTTCTCTTTTTCCAAAAAGGACATGGGAATAAAGAGTGGGAAGGCTGCGTTGACGTGACCGGTGGCTTTGAACCGAGTGTCAAGTGCATCCTGAATATTTTCCCACAATGACCAACCATAAGGCCGGATGACCATGCAACCCCGTACCGGGGCATAATCAGCGAGTTCTGCTCGCAACACGAGTTGGTTATACCAGTCAGAAAAATTTTCTGATTGGGGTGTTAATTTCTTCTCATCCATAATTCTTTCTATAAGTCCTTCCAATGAGTGTGCTGTTGTTGTTAAATAATTGAGAATGAGCTGAGAACCTCAAGCGTTGTTTTTGGGTTGGGTGCAAATGTGAGATATTTACGGTTTGCGATGGAGACATAATCGCCCAATTCAGTGAAAAAAAGCTTCATTATCTTATGCCATCCATTGCCAATCAGGATCAAGGGTTTGGGATCGATCGTGTGGAGCACAAGATGGTTCCAGGTGAGACCGATCTCGACCAGTGTGCCAATTCCTCCGGGAAGGGCGATGGCTGCATCGCAATTTTCAACCAATTGATCGAGGCGGTCCCTGAATGTCTTGCAGCGCCATTCCTCAGTTACCCATTGGTTTGGGCCAATCGGGCGACAGGCTTCAATCTCATCGCTGGTGATGCCAATGACGTGAGCTCCGGCTTCGTTGGCACCACGGGAGACGGCTTCCATGGTGCCCGTATAGCCACCCGTCAATACGGTTAATCCAACTCCTCCCAGGAGTTTTCCCAGGTGATAGGCTTCCTGATAGGCTTGGGACTCTGGTTTTGGGTTTGCACCACCAAATACGCTAATTTTCCTGGTCATTCGTTTCTCCAATACCTTACTTGTTCTGATCCCAATGTCTTGTGGTGTTCTTTTCTAATTTTTCCAAGGCCGCGTTTTCAAGATCGATGTCTGAAATGCTGGCAAGCTGGAGCAGATAAAGCATGACATCTGCTAATTCGCCTGCCAGCAGCTGAGGTTCCGGGGTTTCTTCGATCCACTGGAAAAGCTCCAATACTTCAGCCGCTTCAATACTTAGAGAGATAGCGAGGTTTTTTTGCGTTTGAGGCCGGGGGCTATTCGGGTCATACCAGCCTTTATCGGTGACAAACTGGTTCATTGCCTGGGTCAGTTCTTTAATATCCATAGTTTCAAAATTATACATGATTGTGGCGTGGTTCGATGAATGTGATGCCGGTAAAGAAAACGATCCCTATTTTTTCGCCAGCACGCCAAAAGCATTTTCCTTGGGCGTTACGGAGAAACCCACCTGGCGGAGCCTGTCAACCACGCCCCGACCTACACTGGCGCCTGACCGGCTGTCAGGATTGCCAATATAATGATACATTCTTCCGTTCGGTTTCAAGATCCGGAAAAAGGTTTTATAGATCTCTTGTGAATACAGGTGCCCAGCCAGGTTGAATGTCGGTGGATCATGGATGATGGCATTGAATGTTTCATCTCCAAATAAAGGCACAATATCTGCGCTATCCCCAATGAGTTTGGTGATTTTGGGATTTGTAAATAACTCCTGCGACCAGGGGTTCGCTCTGCAAATGGAGAGGACGACAGGATCGAATTCGATGGTGATTACCTGGCTGGCAGTTCGGGCTGTGTGGATAGCTGTATAACCCAACCCGGTCGCAGTATCCAGAATGCGACCATAGGGCTTACCCAGGGTCTTGATCTTTTGAGCTGTATCTTCTCCGGGTGTGGTTCCTTTGATGCGATGCATGGGGATCCCGGAGATCAACATGGTAGGGGCTTTGGGTGTTGGCATCAGGCTGTAATAGCGGTTGGTGTAATCCGAAAACGCTTCAACCTTTTGAAGCTCTCCTTCGATCAAACGGAAGCAGCCGTTCTCGTCTTCATTTATTGTTTGAATCTGGGCGAAGGATAGTATTTCCCCACCAGGGAGTTGCCAGCCCTGGGTGTTTTTTTTGACCTGGATTGTGGAAAGTCCCAGGTCTGGTGAGATGGGCATCATAGGCGGCATATCCTCATCCGCCAGGGAGCGCGTTTGATAATGCGAAAATATCATGTTGACTTTCATGGGGATCAATCGCCGAAAAAGAGCTCCTGCCAGATTTCCCATTTATCGACTTCATCCACAATGACCGATGATTGGGTAGGGGTGGCAGGCAAGGGTTCAGAAGGCGGTAACAGGACAATCGGGATATCGCCTTCCTGGATCATCCCGGCTTCCTCACGAGCCCATTTCTCAACCGACTCATCTGAGTTCGCGTAGGCAATCTGAGTTTCTAATGCCGAGCGGGTGGATTCGAGGTTGGCATATTCCAGGGTGAGTTGTTTTTCCTGCCCGCGTAATTTTGAGAGCAGGACCATCCGCTGGTTAAAGTTCATTAATAGGAGAACCAGAACCGCGACTACGGTGACCACAATGATGCGTTTATCTGTCAGGATCTTTTTCATCAATACCAGATTTTCCAGTGATTTATGCGTTTTCCGTTACACATATTGTACCATTTTCAGAGAGCTGCTATCACAAAAGAACCCCCCCCAATATTTCATTGGGGGGGTATGCCGAAGGAGGGATTTGAACCCTCATGAGCCCAAGGCTCACTACGCCCTGAACGTAGCGCGTCTGCCAGTTCCGCCACTTCGGCGCAGGTCTTTATTTTATCCAAAAACCTCGGTTTGTCAACCATTCTACGTTAGTTGTTATTCGCGAATAAAAACGTCATGCTAAATTCGCGAATAAAATTGTCAGGTTATGGAAAAAGGCTAGCTCTGATAATGAAAGAAAATAAACCGCTGAAAGAGATGGGGACGCCGGAAGAAATGCTGGTGACCAGAGTCGACATGGACGTAGAGCTGACTATTAGTGAGAGACAAGCATACCGCAGCTAAAGATCATCCTATCAATCCTGTTCCCGAAAAACGAAATTCGGTCAATTCTGTAACCAAACTTATTTCTTTAGAAATGACATAGATGGATGAGAACACCAGATATGCTTAAGCGCGAGTGACACCACGATAAGATAATTTTTGGACTGGATGACGAAATGAGTAGTTTCAAGCGATTTGTGAAAATCAGGTGATGACGTGCAAAATCTAAGAGTCTGGTTGGTTATCAGGTAAAATTATTATGATTTGTTGGATCACTATTTCCTGGAAAAACCTCAAGTTCAATATGAAAAGGAGAAAAACTTGAAGAAAAGAATTCAAACCTATCTATGGCTTGCCTTTTATTTTCTGATGGTGTTCCTGCCAATAGTTCTTTTGATGATCTTTCCCCGACCCGAAGGGCGGGAGTTTCTGAGGGAATTTTCTGTGGGGTTAGGTTTTCTGGCAATGGCGTTGCTGGGGCTCCAGACCATCCCAACCTCACGGTTGCGATTTTTCACCCACGTCTTCCCGATGGACACGCTTTACACTTTCCATCATGGGCTCTCGGTTTTCACCTTCCTGCTGGCAATCATCCATCCTGTCCTGCTATTCATCAATAATCCAGAAACATTACGATTGCTAAACCTCATTACCGCGCCCTGGCGGGCAAGGGCTGCAGTGATCTCTGTCCTGGCAATGCTGGTTTTGGTGGTTACATCAATTTGGCGAGAGACTATGAGGATCAAGTATGATGTCTGGCGCTGGATCCATGATGGGCTGTCGTTCCTTGCCATTGGCTTGGCGCTGTATCACATGTTCAAGGTGAATTACTACATGTCGCTGACTTACCAGAAAATCATTTGGCTCTCTCTGACGGGCATTTGGCTGTTGATCATCCTGTACATCAGGGTTGCAAGACCAATTGTTATGATCAAAAAGCCATACAGGGTGGTTAAAATCGAAGAAGAACGCGGGCAAAGTTGGTCAATCTACTTACAACCCGATGGTCACTCCGGTATGGATTTCGAAGCCGGTCAATTTGCCTGGATCACCACTGAGTCCCCTTTCATTTTTCGGGAAAACCCATTTTCATTCTCGACTAGCGCTGAAGCAGAAGGGAATACCATTGGTTTTACTATCAAAGAATTGGGTGACTTCACCAGTCAGGTTAAGAATTTCAAGCCCGGTGATACGATTTATGTGGATGGACCCTATGGCACCTTCAGTATGGATGAGCACTTTTGTAAGAACATGATCTTCATCGCCGGTGGGATTGGGTCAGCCCCTGTCATGAGCATGTTGCGTACCTTGGCAGACCGCAATTGCCCGAAGAGGTTGGCATTCTTTTATGGCAACCCGACCTGGGAATCGGTGATCTATCGTGAGGAATTGGAAGGGCTGGAAAAGAGATTGGATCTGAAGCTCATCCATGTCTTGGAGCAGCCTCCCGAAGGTTGGGAGGGCGAGACCGGGTATATCAATGCAGATATCCTCCGTCGCCATCTCCCTGATGACTACAAAGAGAGCACCTTCTTCCTTTGCGGTCCCCTGCCGATGATTGAGGCTGTGGAAGGCGCGATGCATGAAGTTAAGGTACCACCGGTCCACATTTATTCCGAACAATATGAAATGGCATGAGAGGAGCTGAGAGATGGATATTCAACATATTGTTGAGCGTTGGTTCATTGTCATCACTATTCTGCTGTGTTTAGTAATTGCTTTATTGTTTGCTGCTTTACAGACCGGGATGTTATAGGCGATTGAGTTAACAAAATAAAATAGGCTGTCCTTTTTTGGAGTGACAGCCTAGTTTTGTTTTCTAAGCGAAAGACATAGCTATTCCGGACGGACCAGGGCAGCCATATCAACCGACACCATTTCCGAGAGATCGTTGATACTGTCGTACATCAACTGGACCAGGTAGGGGGCGTTGTGCATGAACCCACCGGGGTCCTCCACGACCAGGTGATAGTTATAAGCCGCCTTAAGAAGCCTGGGTGTCCAACTTGCATACTGGTTGCCGAAGTTGACCTCACCTTCATCGGCTTCGCCGTTCCCATTGGTGTCGATGAACCAGTAGGGGAATGAATTGGCGTATAAAATGGGGGTGCCACTCACTTCAGAGGCATATTGCTGGATGGCAACATACATTTGCGCATGAATTGTGGTTATTTCGCCGTAGACGCCTTCACTGGTATCCCCGTCACCATCATAGTCCGGAGTGCCTTCCACCCGGACATCCCGCAAATCAGCATAGCCACTGACAGCTGGATGACACGCTGCACATTCGCTTGGGGTGATGGTGAGCGAGTGCGAGTCGTGGCAATCGGTGCAATCCTGGTAATCTTCTACGTGAGGATAAAAACCAGCATAGCTCATATCCGGATATTCATACCCCACCGTTGTTTGCGTCCCGAAGCGCACAGCGCCACCGACTTTGTAATGCACATTAATGAACCTCAGTTCCTCATTGACGTCATCTTCCGGGAGGTTCATGACGGCATTTTCAACATTCGCGCCCGAGCGAGTGCCCTGGTGACATTCCGCGCAATTAGCGGTCATACCTAAATCTGAAATTTCTGCGCCGGAAGGATAATATGTCGTATCCTTTTCATGCGCAGATGGATTATGGCAAACATAACAATTAACCACAGAACCGATCTCGGCGGGGGCATTGACCACATTTTCTTCACTGCCGTCTTCGCCCAGGTAATCCAGATAACCATAGGCGCTGTGGCATTTGGCACAGTTGGCAGGAATTTCTGCCGGTTCGTCCTCGTCCCAATGCGTAAATGATTCAGCTTCTGAATCAGCGTGTCCGGACTCGGTCCATTTCTCGCTGATATCAACCACGGACTCTGGTCGTGGCTCAGGGGGTAAGACGATCTGACCAACAAGGATCGCCACAAGTCCACCCAATAGAAAGAAAATCACTAGCAAAGGCCATACATATTTCTTCATGATGTTCTTCTCCTCTACTGCTGGTGATAGATCGAGTTCACAATAATTTTACCTGATTTTTTCCAGAATTAGCCAACTAACATCAATTTCTAAGCTTCGGTATAATCAGGGCAGTAAAGTTCTCATGATTTGGGATATTATGAAAATACGAATCTGGATCATTTGTTTATTTATTATTATATTGGTAACATCTTGCGACAGCATCCCAAGAATTATGCTGGATGAGTCCCTTAACCAATCCCCGACCCTCTCCCCCGAACCTTCTCTCACCGCGACGGTGACACCCACAGCTACGATCACACCTACAGCCACAAAAACGCCCATACCACCTACAGTTACTCCCACCCCCTGGTCGCTGGAGACCTTCGCGCTTTCCTTGCTAAATCCAGGTGTGACACCAGTTCAATATCTTGAAGACACCTGCAGCTATCTGGCAAATCGCTGGGGAGAGGGCAAGAGCGAACCTGGCACGATTGTTGTACCCATTATGTTCCATTCCATTGCGAAACCTGGTCGAGAGATCAGGGATTCGTCTACGATCACGATGGCTTATTTTGAATATTTCATGGCAACGGCAAAAGAATTGGGATTTGAGACAATTAAAGTGTCAGAGTTGGTTGATTTTTTACTGGAGAATAAAGAAATCCCTAAACGGTCAATGATTATGATCCTGGATGATCGACGCCCAGGTGTGACGGAATTATTTATGCCCTATCTGGAAGAGAATGGCTGGACCCTGACTCTGGGCTGGCCCACAACAGATGCCACCAGAGAAGAACTTTGGGAGAGAATGGAATCCCTGGCTGATACCGGCCTTCTGGATATCCAATCCCATGGGCATGACCATATCTACATCCAGTCCTATACACCACTTGAGGAGATCGAAGAGGAGATCTATCAACCAATCGAGGTGATTCAGGAGCATTTTGGCACCACGGCTCAGGCGATCATCTGGCCGGGTGGCAATTTCACACAAGAATCGATAGTGCTCGCCCGGGAAGCGGGACTGGAACTTGGCTTTTCGGTCTATTCCAGAGGACCGTTGATGTTCAACTGGATCCCACTGGGAGAATCGGAGATGATGATGGACGATCCGCTCATGGTCCTGCCGCGCTATTGGTCCACGGCTGCAGACGTTGCCCTTCAACAAGCGCTTGAGATCAGCGAGGCGGCTGAAGAACAGGCGGAGTCGGTATGGGAACAGGAACAACTGTATTATTCTTTATTCTGCCAATCTGTAGAAAGTGATTGAAACTTTGAAGCTAAAACACCTAATCGGGATCACATTCTTAATGGCCGCTTTATTGAGTGGTTGCTATAAGCCAGGCCCGGGTGCGAAACCCTGGCAGGTGTCCGGTTTGGATGGGGGTGGGATGATGGTTCAGATCGGGACGACCACCCAGACTCCTTTCATACCGCCGACTCGTGAATCCGGTAACCCCGTGATTACTCCCACACCTAACCCCCCAGTCGTGTTGCCAACCCTCAGGGTTGAAACACAGGAGTATACCGTTCAGGCGGGGGATATGTTAGGTAAAATTGCCCAGCGGTTTCAGGTGACGGTTGACAGGATCATCAGCGAAAACGATATCATGAATCCCAATCAGATTGAGGTCGGGCAGGTATTGCTGATCCCGCCCCCAATCTTTGATGATGTTGCCTCTTCCTTCAAAATTGTCCCGGATTCAGAATTGATCAACAGCCCATCCAACGCTCATTTTGATGTTGCAGGTTTTATTAAAGAACAAGGGGGTTATCTGGCTTCTTATTCAGAAGAAGTGGATGGCACTCCACTGAATGGGATCGAAATTGTGGAGCGGATCGCCCTGGAATACTCACTCAATCCGCGGCTAATACTGACCCTGTTGGAATATCAGAGCGGATGGGTGACTTTAAAAAACCCACCAGAGGAGACGCTGAAATTCCCGATCAGAGTTTATGATGCTTCGCGGGAGGGATTATATAAACAGCTTGGTTTTGCCTCAAATATGTTGAACGAGGGTTATTATCTATGGAAGATCAATGCGATTGGGATCTGGACTCTGAAGGATAACACGGTGATCCAGGTTGATCCCACAATCAATGCCGGGACTGCCGGTGTGCTCAATCTCTTGCGGTATTTGAACACGAAAGCAGAATGGGATCGGGCGGTCTCTGATGGCGGGGTCTTTGCGCTATACAACCATTTCTTTGGTTATCCTTTTGATTATGCATTTGAACCGATCATTCCCCAAAACCTGTCACAACCAACATTTCAATTACCCTTTGAGCCGGAAGCTATATGGTCCTATACCGGCGGTCCGCATGGAGGTTGGGATACTGGATCAGCCTGGGCTGCCCTGGACTTTGCCCCACCCGGGGACGCCTTGGGGTGTTTTCCCAGCAGTTCGTGGGTGGTCGCGTCAGCGTCAGGGAAAATTGTCTTTTCTGACCATGGCGGCGTGATCCAGGACCTGGATGACGATGGGGTCTGGCAGACCGGCTGGTCGATCCTTTATATGCATATTGATACCTGGGAACGAGTTGAAGTTGGCGATGTTTTGGAAGCGGGGGATCGGGTTGGGCACCCCTCCTGTGAGGGGGGCTTTTCTACCGGCACCCACCTGCACATCGCCCGGCGGTATAATGGTGAATGGATCGCTGCAGATACTGATCTTCCTTTTGTAATGGATGGCTGGGAATCCGTAGGATATGGGGTGGAATATGACGGGTACCTGGTCAATGGTGATAGAACTGTGGAGGCTTGGAATGGGCGCTCGTCGCTCAATGCCATCAAGCGCTAGAGAACGCTATTTCAAACGACGTGTGAGACGGACGGGCGTTTTGATTGGGGTGGCGCTTCTTTTGGTCGTCGTTGTCTGCGGTAGCCTAACAACCCCTGTTTTGGCACCGGGTTATAATTCGGGGGTCAGTTTTGCTGATACGCATACGCCAACACCTGTTCCCGTTGCAGAGGAAACAGAAACGGAGGTTGTGCCCGAACCAACGCCGGAACACGAGCAACGACCGTCAGTTCAGTTACCGACCCAGGGTCAAACCCTACCTCCCAGCGAGGATCCTCAAATCCTTTATTACACGATCGCCGGAGACAGCTTACCAGTGGTCAGCCTGCGTTTTGGGGTTGATATGAATGAAATCACCTCCCCCGAACCAATTGACCGGAAAGGATTGATCTCGCCGGGTCAGTTATTAATAATCCCTAACAATATGAAAGAAACCAGTTCGACCAGTAAGCTTTTACCGGACAGCGAGGTGACTTTCTCGCCTTCTACGATTGATTTTGATGTTGACGCTTTTGTGGAGGAAGCGGGTGGCTACCTTTCGACCTATTCCGAAGATTTAAAATCAACGGGACGCACCTCCGGGGCGGACATCATCAGCCGAATCGCGTTGGAATATTCAATCAATCCCCGACTTCTTTTAGCATTTCTGGAATTTAAATCAGGTTGGGTCTATGGGCAACCGAGCGATGCAATGGCTGAGATTTATCCCATGGGCTATGCTGATAGTATGAAAGAGGATCTCTATCTCCAGTGTGCCTGGTTCGCAAGCACGGTCATGGATGGTTATTACGGTTGGCGGGAAGGGCGGAGATTGGTGGTCAATTTCCAGGATGGACAGGTCTTGAGATTAGCGCCACAGTTGAATGCTGGCACGGTTGGTCTGATGAACGTGTTTACTTATCTTTACGATTTCGAAGAATGGGCAATCCTGCTCTATGGAGAGGAAAGCTTTTTCAATTTTTATGAGACCATGTTCGATAATCCCTGGATACGGGCGCAAAAGGTAGAGCCGCTGATTCCCGCGGATACGGTCCAACCGGAGATGATCCTGCCCTTCGAAGTCAATAGATTATGGGCTTTTACAGGTGGTCCCCATGCCGCGTGGAGCGCGGCGGATGTCTGGGCTGCGCTGGATTTTGCCCCTGCCAGCAGCGAGACCGGCTGTCATGAATCAAACGCCTGGGTGGTAGCTTCCATGCCCGGTCTGATCGTGCGGTCTGATAATGGCGTGGTGGTGATTGACCTGGATGGGGATGGCTACGAACAGACCGGGTGGACCTTGCTCTATTTGCATATCGCCACCAAGGATCGGATTGAGCAGGGTAAATGGGTGGAGATTGGTGACTACCTGGGACATCCTTCCTGTGAAGGTGGCCGGTCAACCGGGACGCATCTCCATATGGCGCGCCGGTATAACGGTGAATGGGTGCCCGCTGATGGTTCTTTGCCTTTTACACTCAGTGGTTGGGAGGCTAAGGCGGGGAACAATGCCTATGAGGGCTGGTTGATTCGGGGAGATAAGATCATCTATGCCAACACTGCCAGCACCATCGAAACGCAGATCATCCGGGAACAATAAGCTACCGTTTTTTACTTTGGGATGGTAAGATTCTCTGGATACGAGTAATAGATCATTTGTTTGCGGCGAACTGGACACTTTTCGCTGATCAGAGTATCTTTGTTTGGCATGTTTTTTTGAATTACTTCCGCCAAAGCCAGGAATTTGGCTGTTTTGCATGAAAAACCCCTTATGTCTATGATCCGAAAGCTGGTTTATCCTCTGATCTTGATCGCGCTGCTGCTTGCGGCTTGTTCGCCAACCATGCAGCCAACGATGATATTGCCGATGGTAGCCGGAGAATCAGACGCGCCGGAAATTCCAGATGTGACCCCCTATCCAACTCGCCCGGCTTATGGACCCGGCGAATTGGTGGATTATGTCGCACAGACCGGGGATACGCTCCCGGCGCTGGCAGCCCGGTTTAATACCACGGTCAAAGAGATCCGGGATGCCAACCCGATCATCCCCGCTGATGCGACCACCATGCCTCCGGGGATGCCAATGTCGATCCCGATTTATTACCGGGCGCTATGGGGAACCCCATATCAGATCTTGCCAGACTCAGTTTTCGTGAACGGTCCGGACGCCGCTAGCTTTAGCTCGGAGATATTCATTGCTCAACAGCAAGGTTGGCTGCGGACTTATCATGCCTGGGCTTTCAAAGGCACCCGGACGGCAGCCGAGATCATAGATTATGTGGCTGTCAATTATTCGATCAGTCCCAAGCTGTTGCTGGCGCTGCTGGAATATCAGAGTGGGGCATTCTCGGAGCCTTTCCTGGATAAGGAAGACGAGACGAATCTATTGGGATTAATATCGACCTACTGGACAGATGTCTACCTTCAACTTTCTTATGCATCCAACATTCTCAATGACGGATATTACCGTTGGCGTGATGGGAGTCTGATTGAGTTTGAACTCAAAGATGGCTCACTGGTTCGTCCGGATCCCTGGCAAAATGCAGCAACGGTGGCGATGCAATATTTCTTTTCCCAGGTGATGGATGTGGCAGAATATCACCGGGCGATCGGTCCGGATGGCTTCATTCACACCTATCAGCGCCTCTTTGGCGACCCCTGGTCGGTTGAACCGCATATTGCAGGGTCACTGAAACAGCCTGAGATGCAATTACCTTATGAAAATGACATCTCCTGGGCGTTCACTGGAGGTCCGCATACCGGCTGGGGGAGTATGGCACCCTGGGCTGCGCTGGATTTTGCACCGCCTTCCGAGAAGACCGGTTGCGATCCCGCTTCTGTGCCCGCCGCGGCGGTTGCAGATGGGGTGATAGTGAGAGATGGCGAGGGTGTACTCGTTTTGGACCTGGACGGTGATGGTGACGAGCGGACGGGCTGGGTGGTTTTTTACCTGCATGTCGCCAAAGAAGGCCGGGTGCCGGTCAGAACAGTTGTCAAAGCAGGCGATCCGGTGGGATATCCCTCCTGCGAGGGCGGAAGCTCGACCGGAACGCACATCCATATTGCCCGGAAATATAACGGCGAATGGATGATCGCTGATGGCGTGATCCCATTCATGTTATCAGGGTGGCAGCCGCTGCGCGGGGATGCGCCATATAAGGGGTATCTGGTCAAGGAAGATATAATTGTAGTGGCAAATACCAATCCGGACAATCAAAGCACGATACCAATAGATTAGGCAATTAGGTAGATAGGAATTGGGCAATTAGGTATTTTTGTGAATGGTGAATGTGTGAATGAAATATTGAAACCCCTTTTCCTAAAGTGCTTAGTCTCAACTGGTCTTTAAGAGCAGATAATTACTATATGAAATTCACCGCAATCGTATAAAGATTTAACCTGAAGGTTCTTCTGCGTACGGAGAGACAGGGGGAAATGGTAGATTTCGTTGTTTTAAGACTTCTTAGGTCCGCCAAACATTATTGTAGGAACTGCCAGGGGTTCATCGGTTGACCGTTCAACCGCAGTTCAAAATGGAGATGAGGTCCAGTTGAGTTACCCGTGCTGCCCATTGAGGCAATCAATTGCCCTTTTTGGACATTAGAACCGCAGGGGATGAGTGTTCCATCCATCATGTGTGAGTAGAAAGTCTGCCAACCGCGGTCGTGATCGACGACGATCAGGTTGCCATACCCCCGGTCAGACCAGCCGGAATAGACCACCACACCAGAGTCGGCAGCATAAATGGGACTTCCGAAATCGCCATCGAAATCCAGTCCGTTGTGCACGGGCGGCGTAAAGTCATAACCCGAAAGCCAGGTGGCTGTGGTCGGCCAGGTGAAGGTGCCGGTGCCGACATCACCATAGATGATGCCGCCACATGCGCCAGGACCAAGATAGGAATTGCCCGAAGCTGGGTTATCTCGTGCCACGACCCATAAAACAGAGGGACGTTCACCGCCCGGTACAACCAGCATTTTACCGGGTTCGATATTGGGATTTGCATAATCGCCGACGATTTCTGGGTCTAATTCATTACCGGGATAATTGACAATTATATCGGGGCTCACACCATAAAAGGAGGCGACTCCATTCAACCCCTCTCCCTCGGACCATTGGTGGTACAAACCATCGACCGGCAGAATATAGAGCTCGATCCCAACGTACAAACCGTCCGGTGTATCCCCCAGGATGTAACGGTTGGACCAGAGGACGGTTTCTGGTTTCAGCCCGAATTTCTCCGCAATGCCGAAGATGGTGTCGCCGGATTCTACTGTGTAAGTAGTGACTTCATAGCGCTTGACGACTTCGGGCGCGGAAGTGGTCAGGACCTTGGGTAACCGGAACAACCCCCCGGCCTGATTCTCGGTGGAGAAGACAGGGGTAGAGAGGTTACTTGGCAGAGAATAGACTGTTGAGGTGGGGGTTGAGGTGGATTCCGGGGAAGCCTGGGTGGCATTGACAATCAGCGAACCAACCCCCCAAACGCTGAAGACCACGACGATGAACGCGATGGTATAGAGACCGACTCTGAGAACGACCGGGTTCTTTAAAAATCCGGTCTTTTGTTGGATTTCTGAATCAGAGCTGGGTGGACTGGAAATATTCTCAGCAGAAGGGTCACTTACTGCGGGGTCTTTTTCTTCACTTTTCTCGGAGGATTTGGATTCGTTGCTCATGTTTTTACTCCAGAGGCATCATAACATTAATGCTTTGAAAGTCAAGCGTGAGAATCATAAGGTGAAAGATGTTTTTTTCCTTTTTTCGCCGGCTTAAGAAAAATTTTGGGGATTATTCAGCAGGTGATGAGAAGTACTGGTTGTGTAAGTTCGTCAGATCAGCGTCCGTATGATTAAGCAGAGTGGACCAAAAATCATCTGCGGTAACAATTTCATAGCGGTATTTTTGGACGTAATCTTTCAGGAAGCCAAAAAAAGCTTCGTCGCCAATGGTGTCGCGCAGGTCTTGCAAGAAGTGGGCGCCATTCAGGTAGACACTATCCCGGTATTGTTCATATCCGCCTTCGAGGTAGATCGTATTGTCCACATAACCTGTTGGCTGTTGACCATCCACGCGGTTATCCCACCACCATTGGACCAGATCCGGATGATACCGTTCGTAGAACAGCGCTTCGGAATAGGTCGCCAGAGATTCATCCAGCCAGGGTTCCATGGGTTGGTTGTTGCCGACCAGGCTGAAGAACCATTGGTGGGACGTCTCATGGGGGGTGATGATGGTAAGGTTGGTTTCTGGCGTGCCATTATAGAACATATAGAAACCACGGCTCAACAGGATCAGGCTGTCGAATTCCATTCCGTGCAGGAAATCCGCTTCAACAACACTGAGCAGGTCGCGCTCGAAGGGGCCATATAGTTCGCTATACAGTTCAATTGCATCTACAGCGATATCCGCGGCAGCCTCACCCGCAATCGCTTCTTCAGGGAAGGTATAGGAAAGGATTGTAATACCGTTCACATCTCGTTCTGCGACGGCGTAGACGTCGCTGATGGAGAGTGTGAAAGTGCGGGCTAGATCCATTTGGTAATGGAGGACGCCGTCGGTCTCATTCGGGATGACACCAGCAGCAATTTTCATATTCTCTCGCCGATCAGCAAATTGGAGCGTGACGTCGTAATCAGCGGCTTCAAAGACCAGGTGTTCGCCTACGATCGTGCTGTTGACCAGTGAGATCTCATAAGCCAGCCATCCCTCGGTTTCATCATAGGGTGGGATGAAAGGGAACCAGTAAGCCAGGTTGAGTTGGCGCCCGGTCTGACCAAAGACTCCCTCCCGGTCGGGCATATACAGCTCGAACTCATGGATGAATTCGATTTGTTCGCCGGGCAGCAGGGGTGAATCCAGGGGGATGACCATGCGATGGCTTTCCCAATCGAAATTTGTGATTCGAGTCCCATCACCCAGAGAAACCGATTTTGTGTAGATTGCTTGGAAAATGGTTGGATAGACGATGAACACCATCTCGCTGATCGGTGCGTTGGTCTTGTTGGTATAGATTGAATGGCTGGTCGCGGTGATAAAACGGTTATAATAATCAATTGTTAAATCAATCTCGTACCGCGTCTGCTGACCGTTGAGTGGCAAAGGCGTGGGGGTGGGCGTTGGTGTTGCAGTTGCTGTGGGCGATTCGGTCGGTGTGACCGTTGGTTCGGGTGTCACCGTTGCTGAAGGCGTGGCCGCGGTATTTGAACCCGGTCTACAGCCCACGAGCAGGCTGGAAACGAGGAAGAGTAGGACAATCGTTTTTCGTATAGTCTTTATCATGTCGAGTTCCTGATTTTAAATCGGTCATTCGATTTTACCAGATTTGAACTTTGATGGATTAATGTCCTTATAACCTGAAACTCATTGACAGATCACGAATCCATGCGACGAGGCAAGCGATTATGGCAGGAAAGGGTATGTCTGTGAAACCAACGGGGATGAAAGGTTTTATTTTAATCTGGGTGGGGCAGGTTTTCTCAATGGTTGGATCCCAAATGACCAATTTTGCCATGGGCATCTGGGCGTGGGAGAGGACCGGGCAGGCGACACCCTTAGCCCTGGTTGGATTCTTCTCTTTTACACCGTTGATCATTTTTTCCCCGATCGCCGGTGTGCTGGTGGACCGGTGGAACCGGAAATGGGTGATGGCAATAAGTGATATCGGTGCGGGATTGGTTACCCTGACCATCTTCATACTGCTGTTCACGAATAATCTGGAGATATGGCACCTCTATATCACCGGTATCATCGGGGGGATCTTTGGCGCTTTCCAATGGCCAGCCTATTCTGCTGCAATTTCGCTGATGGTTTCGAAGAAGCAATATGCCCGTACTAGCGGTATGATCTCCATGGCAGAGTCAGGCGTCGGGTTCATTGCACCCATCATGGCTGGTTTCCTGGTGCCCATGATCGGGGTCACTGGGATCATTGCGATTGATTTGGCAACCCTGGTGATCGCCCTCGTCTTCCTGTTATTGGTGTTTATCCCAGAACCGAAACGAAAGCAAAAGGATAAAACATCTGGTGCATTCATTCGGGAACTGGTCTTTGGGTTTCGCTATGTGTTTGACCGGCGGAGCTTGTTGTACCTCCAACTGGTCTTCTTCTTAGGGAATTTGTTTTTCACCGTAGCTTTCACATTAATGAATCCCATGATCCTTGCCTCAACAAACGGGGATGCAACAATATTAGGATCCGTTCAATCAATTGGCGCAATAGGTGGGCTGCTAGGTGGGCTTATTCTTACTGCCTGGGGCGGTCCTAAAAAGAAGATCCACGGCGTCCTGGCTGGTTGGATTTTCAGTGGTTTGGGATTAATTATGATGGGTATTGGGCGGATATTGCCATTCTGGTTAGCCTCGCAATTTTTGATGATGGTGGTTCTCCCAGTCGTGAACGGTTCAAATCAAGCAATCTGGCAAGCCAAGGTGGCGCCCGAGGTGCAGGGACGGGTCTTTTCAGTGCGGCGATTGGTGGCACAGATCACCGCACCCATTTCCATGGCAGTTGCCGGACCGCTTGCGGACCAGGTTTTTGAGCCAGCCATGACCTCGCCGGGTCACTGGTTGAGCCAGCTCCTGGGACCGATTTTTGGCACAGGGCCGGGTGCTGGTATGTCTGTCATCATTGTAATTAGTGGTATACTTATCGCAGGAGTTGGTCTTGGGGCGTATCAAAACAGACAGATTCTTCATGTAGAAACCCTCATCCCCGATCACGACGCAGGCCGATAAGATTAATCTATGGGAGAACATGCCAATAACCATAATATAACCAAAAAACGTCCGAAGAATCTGACGGCGTTCATCTTGATTTGGGCTGGTCAGTTCTTTTCAATGACCGGATCATTTATGACCAGCTTTGCGCTGGGGATCTGGGCTTGGGAAAAGACGGGTTCAGCTCAAGCTCTGGCAATGGTAGGTGTCTTCACCTTTGCCCCTCTGATCATCGTGACACCATTGGTTGGTGTTCTGGTGGACCGGTGGAACCGGAAATTGGTGATGATGCTCAGCGACCTGGGTGCAGCACTGTCATCGGTGGCGGTCTTTATTCTGTTTTTGTCTGGCGACCTGGAGATCTGGCATATATATGCAACAACGGCTTTTGCCAGTGCCTTCCAGGCTTTCCAGTGGCCAGCTTATTCCGCGTCAGTAACATTGATGATTCCGAAGGAGCAGTACAGCCGGGCGAGTGGGTTTATCAGCATGGTGGAAAGTTCCTCGAATATCGTCGCGCCAGTCCTGGCTGGAGCCTTGATCGGCTTGATTGGCATCCAGGGGATTTTGATGATTGATATCATCACTTTCTTCATTGCTATATTCTCTCTTTTGCTGGTCGTTATTCCCCAACCTAAAACAAAACCAGATGATTTCACATTTCACCAATTTTGGCAGGATATCACTTTTGGATTCCGATTTATCTTCACCAAGCCGGGACTATTAGGAATGCAATTGGTGTTCTTTGGCGCCAATTTTTCGACTGTGATCGGTTGGGCAGTTATTACGCCGATGATTCTCGCGCGCACAGGTGGTGACGCTCAAATCTTAGGTCTTGTCGAATCGTTTGCTGCTGTGGGGGGATTGGTTGGCGCAGTTTTTCTGACGATTTGGGGAGGCCCCAAACGATTGGTTTGGGGTGTATTGATCGGGTGGGTGTTAAATGGGATTTTCGGTCGGTTCCTGATGGGGATTACCCAGGCGCCCTGGATCTGGATGGTCGCTGTATTTCTCCTGGCGTTTTTTATGCCGACCATCAATGGTAGCAACCAAGCGCTCTGGCAGAAAAAGGTTCCGCCGGATCAACAGGGTCGGGTGTTTGCCGTGCGGCGGTTCATTGCGCAGATCACCATCCCCATCTCGATGGGTTTTTCAGGCTGGTTGGCGGATACTGTTTTTGAACCGGCTTTTGCATCCGGAGAGGAGTGGGGCGGCCGTTTGTTCGGATTCCTGGTGGGCACCGGGCAGGGAGCGGGACTGTCGATGATGATCGCGATCAGTGGGGTGCTGGTGGCACTGGTTGGGTTTACAGGTATGTTTTTCAAGGATATCCGCGAAGTGGAATCCCTCTTACCCGATCACGATGTGGAACATGAGGTTAAGACAATCCCTGGGCTTGAGGTTGATTAATCTCCTGGATAACTCTTAATCTGCTTCGTGGAGTGTTATTTTATGGGTAATCTCCGCCGTGTCGCGCAACATCGCTTGTGCCGGACAGTACTTTGTCTCGGATAGTTCTACAGCACGCTCAACAGCCTGGCGGTCAATGTTTTTCCCTGTGACTTTATATTCCAGAACAATCCTGGTGAAGACCCTGGGGTGCTCATCGGCGCGTTCAATCTCAGCGGAAACCTCAAATTCTGTGACGTCCTGGTGTTTCTTTTGCAGAATTGAAATCACGTCCATGCCGGTGCAACCAACCAGGCCGATGGCAAATAATTGCAGCGGGCGGAACCCCAACTCGTGACCGCCCACTTTTTTATTTACGTCTAACGGCAGGAGATAACTGCCATCACTGGTACCAGTAAAAGCCATGCCACCTTTCCATACAACTTTCCCTTTCATAGCTTTAATTCCTTCCTGACCTCCAACGGAGGTCGTTGGTGTGTTATCAGGTGCAGGCACCTGTTTCTTTCAAGCCGCAATTTGGGCAGACCAGGTGAAGCAGACTGTTGTAATCAATTCTGCCCTCGCCGCAGCGCGGACAGATCATCCCCGCCCGCAAACTTTCCCCAGGTTTGATCCAGCAAACTGACGGATCAAGTTTTTGTTCAGGTTTGATCGATTGTTTTTCCAGGGGATTTCCAGTCCTGATTGACATAATCGTCCAGATCCAGGCTGGCGAATAAACGCCGCCGTGCTTCCGCAGTCAGGGTGGTCTTCTGCCCATCGATTTGATAGAGCTGGATTGTCTTCTTGAGGGTGTTCACCACAATCTGGCAGTTGGAACAGGCATTGATATGCGCTTCGATATCGCCGCATAACACCGCATCCAGATACTCATCAATGTAGGCATTTAAATTTTTCAGAATATTCTGACAACCCATATTATGCTGGTGGTTCATGTGTTCTCCCTCGGCATCTTGGTCGCAAAATAATCGCTCAGCTCCTCCCGGAGTTGCATCCTGGCTCGCATCAACTGTACCTTCAATGCAGATTCGCTGATATCCAGCGCTTCGGCAGCCTCCCGGGTGGACAATCCTTCCACATCCCGCAACAGGAAGGCAGCCCGATTTGCATCCGAGAGGGTCTGCACCGCATCATGGAGATGGTTGCGAGTCTCGTTTGACATCATCTCCTTTTCAGGTAAACAGCACCAATCGACGATCTGGATGGGCAGAATATCGCCTTGATCTGTCTCGACGCCCTCATCAATGTGGATGATGCCATCCTTCCGCCTACGCAGCATCATCAGCGCTTCATTGGTGGCGATCCGGTAGAGCCAGGTGGAGATTTTGGAACGACCCTTAAAACTATCGATGTTGTTGTAGGCTTTGATGAAGGTCTCCTGCAATACATCTTCAGCATCCTGGGGATTGCCGACCATCTTTAGCGCCAGCCTGAAGATGCGGTCCAAATTTAGATCTACAAGCTGCGCAAATGCCTGTTTGTCCTTCTGCTTCAGCGCTCCCAGATCGAGAGGAGGATGGTTTGCATTATTATTCATTTGATGACTTGAGGATGGTGTTGGTTACATTGCATTGGTATTTAGGAAAGTGGCCATGTAGGGAGAACATCAAAATCAGCCGGGCTGAAGTCTTCCTGGGTGAAATGGTAATAACCTGCCCCGGCAATCATGGCGGCATTATCGGTGCAGAGAGAAAGCGGGGGGATATGCACAGGGCGTTTGCTCTCAGAGAGCATCCTCTCCCGCAAGCGTTTGTTGGCAGATACACCGCCCGCAACGATGATCTCACGGACGTCAAATTTATCTGCTGCCAGCAAGGTCTTCTCGACCAGAACATCCACCACTGCTGCCTGAAAACTGGCTGCCAGATCCTCGATCGGTATGTTCCGCGCTTCGGCTTGCAGGGACTCAATTATCCGCAAAACGGCGGTCTTGACACCGCTAAAGGAGAACTCCCAGGTGCCTTCTAACATTGCCCGGGGGAAGGTAAAGGCAGTAGGGCTGCCGGCATGGCTCGCTTTTTGGATTGATGGTCCGCCCGGGAAGGGCAGGTCCAGCAGGCGGGCGACCTTATCAAAGGCTTCACCAGCAGCGTCATCCAGCGTCCCGCCGAGCCGCTCGTAGACCAGGTGATCCTTCACCAGGACGAGTTCACTGTGACCGCCGGAGACGAGCAGCGCTAGGAGAGGGAAGCGGGGGGGCTGGTGGGGTGTGGTGTTAGCTGGATAGAGCCAGGCGGAGTAGATATGCCCTTCTAGGTGGTTGACGCCGATCAGGGGTTTTCCGGTAGCTAGAGCCAACCCTTTAGCCATATTGACGCCTACAATCAGCGAACCAGCCAGACCGGGGCCACGGGTGACGGCAATGGCATCAATATCCTGAATATCGAGGTGGGCTTGGTGGAGCGCCTGGTCAACGATGGCGTAGATGGCTTTGACGTGTTCGCGGGATGCCAGCTCCGGGAAAACTCCGCCATATTGCGCATGGAGGTCAACCTGGCTGGCGACCATGTTGGAGTGGATCACCCTGCCATCACTAACCACCGCTGCAGCGGTTTCGTCACAGGAGGATTCTATACCGAGGATTCTTGCTGTTGGGAGAGACATCTTAGGTTCAACCCCTTTCATTTCATGGGCAGGATGAAATCCATGGGATAATCCACAAACTTCTCAAACTGTCCATCCGGCGTGACGTAATAACTATCCTCTAAACGGACTCCCATGCCCTTGTTGGGATAATACAGTCCGGGTTCGATCGTGAAGACGGATCCGGGGACGAGTGTATTGGTTGGGTCATCTTCGCGGTTGAACCAGGGTTTCTCGTGGATATTCAGTCCCACGCCATGACCGAGGGAATGGACGTAACCGGATTCAACAGTGGGGTCCTGGCGGGTGGTCGTGTGACCCAATTCTTCAAAGAGTTCGCAGGTCCGTTGCTGGAAATGAGCTGCGTTCCGATCGGTTTCAAGTTCCGAGACGATTTGTTCATAAACAGATTTGACTTGTTCATAGAGCACTTGTGCTTCATCAGGGGCATATCCCAGGCACCAGGTACGGGTGAAATCATAAAAATAACCGCCGCCCTTTTCACAGGGAAAAATATCGAAGACAATTGTCCTGCCAATCCTGAGGGGGTCAGTGGGCGTGCCGCTGCTATGTGGGACGCCTGCATCCCGACCGATGGCGAAGATGGTGTCTTCCGGGTTCTCTGCACCCAGTTCCGCCAGCCAGAGGTTGATCTTCGCTTTTACATCCCCAATCAAGAGGGGGGTGCCATCTGATTTCGTCAGGATGTCGTTCACGACCTTGTGCTCGGTGAGGAAGTCCGCCAAGCGAGAAACCACTGTCAAAACCACTTTGCCCATTTCACGGATGCGCTTGATCTCATCCGGGTCCTTGGTCGCCATTGCCTGGAGCAGGACCGCATCCTCCAGGTCCCCCTGTAAGGTCAGGCCGGGGAGTAAATCTTGGAGTTTATTAAGGATGGAATGATGCTTTCCTGCATCGGTTCTACCATACACGAAGACGGTGCCTTCCGTAAGACCGAGCTCCTCAAAGATATATTTATAGAGCAGAGCATAGGCAGTCAGGCGGTCCCCTGCGGCTATTTTGAGCCGTTCTTTCAATGGGAATTTGTTGTAATTCAGGGTTTTCAAACCCGTTTTCGCAGCTTCATCCCGTTCCATGGGGGCGTGGCAGAGGAGGGCTGGTTCTCCCACTGGCTTGATGAAGTCCGCCTGGGTTATGTGACCCCCGCCGGTCAGGTATACCATCGCCGGGTTGTGTTGGGCAGGTCCGGTGACCCATAGGACGTCAGCTTGGTTTTCTCTGAGGTGCTGGTCGAGATCGGATTTCATTGTGTCGTTGCCTTTGTTGTATTTCTGGTGATGACGAGATAAAGCGGCTTAAGTTTACTTCAATTGGGTTGATTCTCCAAAACCTGCCTGAGGTTTCTGAGCAGCGCAGCTTCCTGCTCTGAAAAAACTGTACGCGGGTCCAGCAGGACCCGGTCGTCCTCGATCCGCGCGATGATGGGTGGGTGCGATTCCCGCAGGGCACGCAGGAAGGAATCGGGCTTTGCCGGAGATAAAGCCAGTAAAAATGTGGGCATTTCCTCTGTTGGCAGGCTGCCACCACCGACGGTAGAAAACCCGGAAATCACTTCCCCGGTGCCGAGATATTCACGCCAATTTTCTACCCTTGCCTTAATGGCTTCCAAAGGGCTGGCGATCATCTGCCAGATAGAGACATGGCTTTCGGCTTCATTCTTTAGATAATGAAAGAGGGTGGCGCTTAGGCCCGCTAGGGTCAGCTTACCAGCCCTGAGCGCCCGCGCAAGGGGGTGCCGCCGGATGTGGGCAAGCAAGTCTTCCCTGCCAATGATGATCCCGGCTTGCGGACCGCCGAGGAGTTTATCGCCCGAGAAACAAACCAGGTCACACCCGGCTTCAATGGATTCGTGGACCGTTGGTTCGTGTGCCAGACCATATTGCGCGGTGTCCAGCAGGGCGCCTGATCCGATATCATGCACCACCGGCACGCCATGTTGGTGTGCGACTTCTACGATCACCGCCAGTGACGGCTCGCTATGAAAACCAATCAGCTTGAAATTGGAATGGTGGGCAACCAGGACGAGGGCAATCTCGTGCGCTTCAAGCGCATTTTCGAAATCATAGAGATGCACATGGTTGGTTGTGCCGATTTCAATCAAGTTGGCGCCAGATTGGCGCATCACATCCGGGATGCGGAATCCGCCGCCGATCTCCACCAGTTGTGTGCGGGAAACGAGGACATTTTTACCGGTTGCCAGGGCTGTAAGCACCAACAGCACGGCGCCAGCGTTATTATTGACGACAAAACCGCTTTCTGCGCCGGTGATCAGGGAAAGCAAGCGGCTCGCATGTGCCGACCGTTTTCCCCGCTTGCCAATGTCCAGGTCGAATTCCAGGTTGGAATAGCCCGCGGCAATCTCTGTGATCGCCTGGCGGGTGGCTTTGCTGAGCGGTGCCCTGCCCAGGTTGGTGTGCAGGATCACGCCGGACGCATTGATCACGGGGACCAGGGTGGGTTCGGTCCATGTCGTGAGCTGCCCGCGGAGTTGTCGGATGATGTCTCCGTCAGTGGGGATTGGATCATCACCTGTTAATACCCTTTGGCGGATGTTATCCAATCCAGAGCGGAGAGCTTCCAGGACGAGGGGTTGCCCGTAAGTCTTGAGAAGTTCTTTAACCCTGGGATCAAGCAGGAGGTGGTCGACCGAAGGCAGTTTGCTCAGATCAGGCATAGGTTGGTTTTTGTGAGGTGGTTCATATTGGATCAGGTCAGACGTCCCGGTTGGGATTCCAGCGGCTCCGCTCAAAAAGACGGAGGAGGTACTCAATCAGCACAAATACGCCCGCCAGGATCAGAGCCAGACCGGGGGTCAGGACACGACCGAGTTGCAGCCAGGCAACGGTGCTTCCGAAAACGCCCACCCAGAGCGACTGGCGGAGGATGACTATATCTTCCACCGGCGGGTCGCTGGGGAAACGCTTATTCAGGAAGTAGACCAGGGGCAGGGCAGGCCCTGTCAGCGCCAGGACGCCGACAAAGAAGAACAGCCAGCGGGGTCCCAGGGTAGGCACTGTGTTGCGGACGACGAAAAACAACCCGCCCCAACCGGTGATTGTAAGTACGATCGAGAGGGGTAAGAAAGTCCGGAGGAATTTTTGAATGCCTAATTTCATATTCGTATCCTTGATTCATAATTGTAATGCAAAAATCATAGGACTTGCTTCTTAACTTTCGTGAAGTGGAAGCTGCGATAAATAAATATGATAAATGAAGATGACTTCCATTGTATATAATAATTTGTAAATTATATTCGTTATAAAAATTTGTGATGTAGTCTGAACGAAAGGGATAGCTAGAATAGACTGTTATTAAACACGTTTATGTAGAAATTTTCTACCATCACGCACTTGATTATGAAAAGTATTTTTTTCTCAGTAGATAATGGTGGATTTCCATTCATATAATGATCTAAGATTCCATTTTAATCGATCTGCTTTCATCTGTTCAAGGGTCCGATAATCTCCTGGTAAATGCGAAAAAGTGGGTAAAATATATAATGGCAAGAATAATACTACCTGGTCATTGTATCCAAAACTTGAGAAGAATCTGATGTTATATAATTTTTTATAAAATGGTTCTTTGTCAAAAGATAAAACAAAACCAAACGGAGGAAAAGAGAATTCTGAAATTATCTCAAATCCTCTATCTAAATCTCCATGACCAGATACAGGAAAAAATCGACCTCGTCCAACCCTATTCATATACATTGAAATAAAGACATCGTCTGGAAGGTATTTCCTTTCCCGATTAAGTACAAAACTCACTAAATCGGGATTGGCCTCTGCGAATCCTGGTTGATTAACTGAGAAAAACATAGTTATGACTTGTTTGATTATCCTAAGTGGATGAATACTTCCAGTGTGAAATTCTAAGTCAGATTTTATGGCCTGATCGAGTGCTAAAAGACCTAAATGGGCAAAATTAACATAATCCGACCCATACCAACTACCAGTATTGTTGTTACAGCTTGTACAAAGAGTATAATCACCAGATCCATTTTGTTGAATCTGATAATTACCCAATTCATCTGGTGGTCTATTTAACACCTCAGATATTGTTGACTTAAGAACGCGCTTATTATTATATGCAGAATGCGGAGGAACATGTTCGAAACTTAATGGTCCTTCAATTCCACAGATGTGACATTTACCAATTTTCTGTTTAGCCATGATATCCAATATTTCTGCTTCTATTTATGCTAATTGTAGCACACATGTTCAGTATATACAATGAATAACGAAATTAATCCCATTATAATAGTCTACACCGCTCAAAACAATTATTTTGCGAACCTTTCATAACAAATCATCTTTTATTTACCAAAAGAAAACGATTAGTAAGGTACAATCTACCGAAATAGATCAGTTTTGGAGTGTAACATGGCAGCAAAGTTCGTTGCAGTGGACCTTGGTATGAGTATCATTGACCTTGTCGTGGAATCTGAAGATACCTTGACGATGCATAAGCTGGAAAACCAGCATGGTGAAGCAACAGCCCAGGTGCGACAGGCACTGAATGTCCTGGCGGACGATCTGGTCCCCGGGATGACGATCGGTGTGACCGGTGGTCGCTACCGGGATTTACCCGATGAAGTGGATGCGTACCGCATTCGTAAGGTCAATGAGATGCAGGCTCTGGGACTCGGTGGGTTAGCCCTGTCGAAATTGGATTCGGGGTTGGTGGTCAGTGCCGGGACGGGGTCGGCGATGGTGGCTGCCTGGGGTAATGACATTTACCACGTCACCGGGTCGGCTGTGGGCGGGGGGACCTTGCTGGGATTGTCTAAATTGATCCTGGGCACCGATGATGTCGAGGAGATCAACCGCCTGGCGCTGGCAGGGGATGCCTCGGCGGTGGATATCATGCTGACCGAAGCGGTTGGCGGGGAGGTCGGCCGGCTCCCGGCGAATGCCAATGCCGTCAACCTCGGGAAACTTGACCGGGAGAATGGGTTTTCACGGGAGAACCTGGCGGCAGGACTGGTGCGGCTGGTGGCACAGGTGATCGCTGTGATCGCGATAAATGCCGCAAATGCGGAAGATCTTGCTGAGATTATCATGGTCGGCCACATGATGGACCTCGAATCGATCCGGAAAGAAGTCAGATTGGTGGGCGAGTTCTATCAACGCAATTTTACAATCCCGGTGAACCCCGGTTTTGGCACGGCGATGGGGGTGCTGGCAGTATTGAGGGGAGAGGATTGAGAAATTGACTTAAATACTCAAATGTGATAATATTTGTCACATTGGAAAACTCATCGAGAGAGGTGGAGGGACCGGCCCGTTGATACCTCGGCAACCACGATCTATGATCGCAGGTGCCAACTCCGGCAGACCCCGCAGACGGGTAGATCTGGAAGATGAGGTGAAGTTACCAACAGGTATCTAGCGCCTCTCAACCTTTGAGAGGTGATTGGTTTAATAAGCGACTGTTTTTACACGCCGGATTATGCAGCTCATCACCCAGGAAGGACGTTTTATGGCAGCTAACACCAAGAAATTCACCAACCAACGTTATTTGGATGCGCTCGATGAGCGGGTGCTACTTTTCGACGGTGCTATGGGTACCAATCTGGACCGGCAGAACCTGACTGTGGACCAATTTGGCGGTGAGCGGACCGCGGGGTGCAATGACTACCTGGTCATCACCACTCCGCAGGCGATTGAAAAGGTCCACCGGTTATTCCTGGAGGTGGGCGCGGATGTGATCGAGACCGATTCCTTCCGATCGAACCGCCTCACCCTGGCTGAGTTTGGCCTGGGAGACCGGACGCTGGAAATCAACCGGGCAGCGGCTGCCCTGGCGCGCCGTGTAGCGGATGAATATAGCACGCCTGAGAAGCCGCGTTTCGTGGCCGGGTCGATGGGACCCAGCGGCAAGCTGATCTCAGTGGAAGACCCGCAGATGTCGGATATCAGTTTTGATGAATTAGTGGATGTCTTCCGGGAGCAGGCAGTTGGGTTGATCGAAGGGGGAGTCGATTTGCTGCTGATTGAAACCTCCCAGGATGTTTTGGAAGTCAAAGCCGTCATCCAGGGCATCAAAGCAGCATTTGAAGAGATGGGGGAGGTGCTGCCTATCCAGGCGCAGGTGACCCTTGATACCACCGGGCGGATGTTGTTAGGCACCGATATTTCCGCTGCCCGGGCGATCCTCGAAAACATGGGCATTGACGTGATCGGGCTGAACTGCTCTACAGGTCCGGACTACATGCGGGAACCGATCCGCTATCTGACAGAAAATTCCAGTTTGCCAGTCTCTTGTATCCCCAATGCCGGGCTTCCCTTGAATGTGGACGGTGAAGCGGTCTACCCGATGAAACCGGAGCCATTCTCAAAACTTTTGCTGGAGTTTGTCGAGGAATACGGCGTCCGGGTAGTGGGTGGTTGCTGCGGGACCCAGGAAGAGCACATTCAACTGATTAACGAAGGATTGGACCGGGGCAGGCTCAAACCAGAACAGCTTGAGCAAACACCGATGCTCGCCTCACCGGTGCAAGCGGTTTTCATGCAGCAGGTCCCACCGCCATTCCTGATCGGCGAACGGCTCAACACCCAGGGTTCACGCAAGTTCAAGCGGCTCATCATGGCTGAGGATTATGATGGGATTGTTGAGATGGCACGGGGGCAGGTGGAGAGCGGCGCGCACGGGCTGGATGTTTGTGTGGCGTTGACAGAACGTGGGGATGAAGATGAACTCATGCGTAAGGTGGTCAAGAAACTGGCTAATGCTGTACCGGTGCCGTTGGTGATCGATTCGACGGAAGTGGACGTGATTGAGGCTGCATTAAAAGCCAATCCGGGGCGCTGTCTGATTAACTCCACGCATCTCGAATCCGGGCCGGAGAAAGCCGGGAAGATTTTTTCACTGGCAAAGCGGTTCAATGCTGCTGTGATCGTGCTGACGATTGATGAGAACGGCATGGCGAAGAATGCCGACCATAAGGTGGCAGTCGCCAAACGGATCTATGACCTGGCTGTGAAGGAACACGGCTTGCAGCCGGAGGACCTGGTTTATGACGCGCTGACCTTCACCCTAGCGACCGGAGATCCGGAGCTTAATGTTTCAGCAGTCCAGACGCTGGAGGGCATAAGGCGGATAAAAGAAGAATTACCCGGTGTGTTGACCTCACTTGGTGTGAGTAATGTATCCTTTGGATTATCACGCCCAGCGCGGGCGGTGCTTAACAGTGTCATGCTATATCACGCGGTGGATGCCGGGCTGGATATGGCAATTGTAAATCCAGCCCATATTAAACCCTATGCCGAGATCCCCGCAGAAGAGCGGAGACTGGCTGAAGACTTGATCTTGAATAAGGATAATGCTGCCCTGGCGCGATTGATCACTTATTTTGAGACGGTAGAAGATACTGGCGAGGGCGAACGCGCCGGTCAGATAGATCTTGACACCATGACCCCGGAAGAACGGCTGCACTGGCGCATCCTGCACCGCCACAAAGCCGACGTGGCAGCCGATATTGATGAAATCCTCAAACGTGATCCGGAGACGCCGAAATCCGAGACTGCAGTGGTTATCCTAAATGAAGCGCTTCTGCCAGCAATGAAGGATGTCGGCGATAAATTTGGCGCCGGAGAGCTCATCTTGCCTTTTGTGCTCCAGAGCGCAGAGGTGATGAAGATCGCTGTCAGTTATCTCGAGAACTTCCTGGAGAAAAAGGAAGGCACGACCAAGGGTAAGCTTGTCCTGGCGACGGTGTATGGCGACGTGCATGATATCGGTAAAAACCTGGTCAAGACGATCTTAACGAATAACGGTTATACTGTGGTTGACTTGGGGAAGCAGGTTCCCGCCGAGACGATCATCTCCCGCGCTGTAGAAGAAAAGGCGGATGCCATTGGGTTGAGCGCCTTACTGGTCAGCACCAGCAAACAGATGCCGCTGATTGTCAATGAACTTGACCGGCGCGGGCTGGCATTCCCGGTTCTGGTGGGCGGCGCGGCGATCAACCCACGGTTTGGGAAGCGGATCTTGCTGACCGAAGAAGGTCATTACTACAGCCCAGGAGTTTTCTATTGCAAGGATGCCTTTGAGGGTCTTGCCGCCATGGACGCGCTGATGAACTCTGAAAAACGGAGCATATTGGTTGAACACACGCAAAAGGCAGCAGATTACGAACTTGGCCGGGAACTGACGTCCAGACGCGGCCGTCCCCACACGCACGGTCAGCAGCAGGTGAAACAACTGGACGACTTGCCAGTTGCACCCCATTGGGGACCGCGGGTGGTGGAAGATATGCCCTTGGCGATGGTAGGTGAGCACCTCTCGATCAATGAGTTGTATCGCCTTTCTTGGGGCGCGAAGAATGCCCATGGGGAGGAATGGGATCAATTGAAGACTGAATTCGCTGCCCGGCTGGTGAGGATGCGTAAGGCAGCGGAAAAAGAAGGTTGGCTCCAGCCCCAGGGTGTCTACGGCTATTGGCCCTGCCAATCGGAAGGCGATTCATTGCTGGTCTACGACCCGGATACGCTTGATCTTTCTGAGCCTGAAGTCTTACAGCGGTTTGACTTCCCGCGCCAGGATGAGGGGGAGGAACTCTGCCTGGCGGATTACTTTGCATCTAAAGACTCAGGCAAGCTGGATGTGGTCGCATTCCAGGTGGTTACCGTCGGAAGAAAAGCCACCGAGCGGTTTGAGATGCTGCAGGAAGCCGGGGAATATGCAGAAGGCTATTACCTGCATGGTCTGGTGGTGCAGATGGCGGAAGCGACGGCGGATTATTTGCATGCGCATATCCGGCGAGAACTGAACCTTGCCCTTGACCGTGGGAAACGGTATTCCTGGGGTTATCCTGCCATCCCGGAACTGGAAGATCACGTGAAAGTATTTGAGCTGTTACCGGTGGAATCTGCATTGGGGATGAGTCTGACGTCCGCCTACCAGCTGGTACCGGAGCAATCCACAGCCGCGATCATCGTCCATCATCCCGATGCAAAATACTTTAATGTAGGCACCAGCCGGGTTGAGCAGCTCTTGAAGGACTGAACACCAGAAAGGCAGTTATGAATACCCAAAAAAGTAAATTCATCCAACGTTTGACCCAATCCGAGCGCCCGATCGTAACAGATGGCGCTATGGGGACGTTGTTGCACGAGCATGGCGTGGATATAGACGCCTGCTTTGACGAACTTAACCTGACCCAGCCCGCAACGGTTGGTGAGATTCACCGGGATTATATCCAGGCGGGGGCGGAAATTATTAAAACCAATACCTTTGGCGCGAACCGCACCAAGTTGGAACGGCATGGGTTGGATGACCGGGTAAGTGAGGTCAATGCAGCGGCGGTCAATCTGGCGCAGCGGGTGGTGGCTGCGTCCTTTAAAGACGTGCTCATCGCGGGCGATGTCGGTCCGCTGGGAATGCCCATGGCACCTTTTGGCCGGATCCAACCGGAAAACGCCTTTGAGATCTATCTTGAACAGGTGAGTGCGCTGGTTGGAGCCGGCGTGGATTTGATCCTGATCGAGACGATGGTAGATGTCTACGCGGTGAGGGAGGCGGTGAAGGCTGTTCACCATGTCGACCCGCATATGCCGGTGATTGCGTCAATGACTTTCACCCGTGACCGTCGCACCCTGCTGGGAGACACTCCCCGTGAAGTCGCTGAGCGGATAACAGATTTTGGTGTGGATGTGATCGGGGTGAACTGTTCAGGAGGTCCGACGCAGTTATTAAGGATCTTGAAACAAATGAAACAGACTTTACCTGAGGCGCGTTTCTCGGTGATGCCCAACGCCGGTTTCCCGGAGAAGGTTGGCGGCAGGATCATGTACCCGGCTGGTCCGGAGTATTTCCATGATTATGCCCTTTCCTTCTGGCGGGCTGGCGCGAATGTTATCGGTGGTTGCTGCGGTACCACCCCGGCGCATATCCGGGTGATGGCAGAAGCCATTGAGACTGCTCCGAAAGATTTCCTCGTCACCGAATTACCGGATGTCGAAGTTTCATCGATCGAAGAGGTGGAACCCGTTGTGGAGCGATCGCAACTTGCCCAAAAGCTGGAAGCGGGAAAATTTGTGATTGCTGTGGAAATGGACCCGCCCCGCGGAGTTTCGACCCACAAACTACTGGCGGGCGCATCGCTCCTGGCAGATGCCGGCGCAGATGTGATTGATGTGGCAGATAGCCCGATGGCGCGGATGCGGATGAGTCCCTGGGCTGTCTGCCAGTTGATCCAGTCCAAATTCGATGTAGAAACCACCCTCCACTTCCCCACGCGGGGACGCAACTTGCTGCGCGTCCAGGGTGACCTTTTGGCTGCGCATGCCATGAACATCCGTAATGTGTTCGTTGTGATGGGTGACCCCACCGCCATCGGCGATTATCCGGATGCCAGCGATTCTTATGACCTGGTACCCACTGGCTTGATCCGCTTGATCAAGGAGGGTTTTAACGTCGGGGTGGACCACTCCGGCGGTCAGATTGGCCAGCCGACTTCGTTTTTTGTGGGCGCGGCAATGAACCTTTGCCCCAGCAAACCCGAGCGGGAGATTCGCATCCTGCGGAAGAAACTTGATTCAGGGGCGGATTTCTTCCTGACCCAGCCGGTATTTGAAGTGGAAAAGGCGCGCGAATTCATAAATGCCTTTGAGGATCAGCATGGTCCTTTGGGGATTCCCATCCTGGTGGGGATCCTGCCTCTGGTCACAGACCGCCATGCCCGGTTCCTTCATAATGAGGTGCCGGGGATCAGCATTCCCCAGCCAACCCAGGAAAGGATGACCAGGGCTGGCGATGACGCGGCAGCGGAGGGTGCCCGGATCGCGGTGGAATTGATCCAGGACTTGCAGCAGGATTTCCAGGGCGTGTATTTCATGCCCGCCTTTAACCGATTCGATATGGTTGCAGATATTATCGAAAAGGTCAAATCCTGATCACCACCAGCAGACCCTTTGAGTTAAATAGAAATTTATTTAAGGAATGATGGATTAATTCGCGAGATTTGGGAATTGCGGTAAAATAAAGCCTAGAGGTGACACAATGAAACAAAATAAATTTCGCTTAACCTGGATAATTTTTGCACTTTTGACGATCATTCTAGCGTCATGTGGTCCCACAGGCGCGTCCGAAATTGAACTGGCGAACACTTACGCCGCGCAGACCCTGACTGCAATGCCGACCACGACTGCGACATCTATGCCATCCGCAACGGCAACGCCTACGCAGACATCCACACCGACCCCGCAGCCAACATTGGGACCGGTGGGACCGGTGGATTTCCCGGAGGGAGTCAATCCTCTGACCGGCTTGCTCGTTGAAGATCCTACCAATCTTGACCGGCGCCCGGTATTCGTGAAGGTTGCCAATTATCCGCCTTCGGGCAGACCACATGCCGGACTTTCTTCGGCAGATCTTGTATTTGAATATTACATTGGTTATGGCAGTAACCGGTTTATTGCTGTGTTTTACGGTCAGAATGCTGATAAGATCGGCCCGGTACGCTCCGGTCGTCTTGTGGATCCCCAGCTTGTGCATTTATATCAAGGAATCCTTGGATTCGAGAGTGCTTATGAAACGATCTACGCCAAGATTATTGATATCCTGGGGGACCGCGCCATCAGCGGGATCTGCCCGGCGGTTTGCGATGATGGGCGGAATATTGTTACGAGTGTGTTTGCTGACTCGGCGGCGCTGACCTCCGTTGCCTCCCAACGGGGGGTTGATAACCACCAGTATACATTAGAGGGGATGGCGTTTGACCCGGCAGCACCGGAGGGTGGTGTGGATGGTTCCCAGGCACTGATCATTTATTCCAATCTCAACCGCGGTGAGTGGCGCTATGATGAATTCAGCGGGAAATACTTGCGCTGGATCGAAGACACCACAGGCGGTGATTTGGAAATGATCCCCCTGGTAGACAGCAACACGGATGAGCAGCTGGCGTTTTCCAATGTAGCTGTGATCTTTGCTTACCATACCGAGTACGCCCCGGCAATGCACGATATTGATATGTGGGGTAATACAACCGGTCGCAGGGCTGTTATATTTCGGGACGGTCAGGCTTATGATGTCACCTGGGCTGCGCCCAATAATTCCCAGCCGATCCAGTTTTTTGACCAGAATGGTGAGATCTTTCCGCTGAAACCGGGCAACACCTGGACGGTCATCTTGGGTGCGAACTCCGGCGATACACAGGATGGCGGCAACTGGACTTTCAATTTCTACCTGCCTTAATCCATGCGCACACTGATCATTTCAGACGTCCATGCCAATCTCACAGCCTTGCAGGCTGTATTGGATGAAGCAGATCCCTTTGATCGGGTCTGGTGTCTGGGCGATTTAGTAGGGTACGGTCCCGATCCGAATGAGTGTATCGACCGGATCCAATCGTTGCCCGGGTTAAAGTGCATCAAGGGTAACCACGACGCAGCGATTTTAGGTGAGATTGATGTCAAATCCTTCAATTATGAGGCGCGGGCTTCTTTGGAATGGCTCGTCACGAAGTTGAGTCCGGCAAACAAGTGCTGGCTGTTGGGCTTGGAAGAACGTTTGGAATTCGATGAGATTACCCTGGCGCATGGCAGCCCCCGCAACCCGGTGTGGGAATATGTTATGGAACTTAGCATTGCCAGGGAGAATATGAGCGCCTTTGATACCCAGATCTGCCTGGTGGGGCACACGCATATCCCCTGTATCTTCAAGATGGATGGCGAAGCAGCCGATTCCACCCATCTTTATCTTGTCCAACCGGATACCCCTTTTTCACTGGAGCAAAAGAGTATTGTGAATCCAGGCTCTGTTGGGCAACCCCGCGACCACAACCCGCTCGCATCCTATCTTATTTATAACGATGAGGAAGATGAGCCCTGGGTCTATCACCGGGTGGCGTATGACATTGATCAGGTGCAAAAACGCATTCTTGCGGCGGGATTGCCCCCCCGGCATGCTTCTCGTTTGGAAGAAGGTTGGTAGGTTCATCTACATCCACTCCCTGGGCAATGCGTTCCTTTGAATTCAAACGGAGAAAGAATTCAAAGGAACTGAGGGAGTTGAATAATTATCAATAATCATAAACTACCGTTGTTTCTCGTCAGAAATTTATATAAAAGTTAGCTATGGCAAATCAAATAGTGACCACAAGGTAGGGGCAGACCTTCCTTAGACACCCTTCAGGGTGCAGTGTCTGTCTTGGGCAACACCCTGGTAGGCGCAGGCCACAGACGGTTGCCCCTACAAATATAAAGATGGATGCATTTTCTTAGCAAAGTCCCAAGTATGTTTTTCAAACCTTCGGAACTAATTGTTAACATGAGGCGTCTATTAGATATAAAATAATAACTAGCCGTCATAAGAAAAGGAGAAGATGATGAAGAAGAGAAGGATTTGGTTACTGAGTATAATTCTTGTTGTTGGACTGTTGCTTGGCGCCTGCGCAACCGTAAAGAGCCCCCAAGATATGTCTACTGAAACAATGCCTGAGGAGCCAGCAGCTGAATATATATATGATGAAGCGGCGATGGAAGACGGAGATAAATCCAGCCGTGGTTTCGAAGCGGGGACCGGTGAATCTGCCAGTGCTGTTGAACGGATGGTGATCTACAACGCTGATTTGGAGATTGCGGTGGAAGATCCCGTCGCGGTGATGAAGTCGGTGATCGCAATGGCTGAAGATGCGGGCGGGTTTGTGGTCTATTCAAACCTGACAAAGAACTATTCCTCAAGTGGTGCTGCGTTACCGAGAGCCAGCCTGACGGTCCGGGTGCCTGCTGAGCAATTGGACTCGATCATGACCGCCATCAAGAATCTGACCCCCGATCCAAGCGAGGATGTGATCTCTGAGAATGTCTCGGGACAGGATGTGACCGCTGAATTTACCGACCTCGAATCTCGTTTGCGAAACCTTGAAGCTGCGGAAGCAGCCCTGGTGAAGCTGATGGAAGACGCCCAGGACCCGGAAGATGTCCTGAATATCTTTGATGAGCTGACCTATTACCGGGGTGAGATTGAAGTGGTCAAAGGCAGGATGCAATATCTTGAAGAATCCGTTTCCCTTTCAGCGATTTCCGTCGTGATCGTCGCTAAAGAATCCCTGCAACCGATCGAGATTGCAGGATGGGAACCTAAGGGTACAGCTAAACGGGCGGTGGAAGCACTGATCAATACCGGTCAATTCCTGGCGGATGCAGCGATCTGGTTCGGGATCTACTGCCTGCCCTTCCTGATCCCGTTGGGCATTGGGATCTATTTTTTGGTCAAGGTGATTCGCAAGAGTCGGGCGAATAAGAAAGTCAAAAAAGTAGAGGTGGTAGAAAAGCCAAAAGCCGGGTAATAAACCCCGCCAATCAAATCAATATCCAGTTCAGAAAGCGCCTTTTATTTCAAGAGGCGCTTTTTTCCTTTAAATCCATTTCTATCTGCAGTTGTCATCTTGACAATTTTGTTTGCTTGTTATAAACTATTTTCATCGCTAAAATAAAATTTACTGATAAAGGAAATTTCTATGGGTGAGAAACGACAACGTAAACCAATGTTTATCATTGAGGACCTGGAGACTTTAAAAGTTCTGACGGACCCTTTGCGGATGCAGATCCTTGTATTGCTGGACCCGGAACCCCAAACGGTAAACCAGGTGGCGGAAAAGCTGGGTCTCTCCAGCAGTCGCTTATATTACCACTTTAACATGCTTGAAGATCATGGGCTGATCGAAGTTATCCAGACGCGCACCATTAACAACATGATCGAAAAACTATATTGGGTGACAGCAGAAGATATCGATATTAACAAGGAATTACTCAATTTTTCCTCGGAAACCGGGCAGGAAAACATCACCAACATGATATCGTCTTCTCTGGAAGTCATCCGCGAAGATATCATGCGCAGCTTCCAGGCACGGAAGTTTCACCTGGAGCAGGGTGGCAAACCTAACCCGCTTAACATGATCATGGTGAATTCCAAGAAACGATTGAAAGATAAGACTTATCAACAATTCATCACCCGGTTGAACGCATTCATTAAAGAGTTCAATGAGCTTCCGGAAGAAACTGAATCTGGAGAAGATGCGAATATCTTCAGCCTGGCTTGTTATCTCTATCCAAGTTTTTACTTTGATGAAGAAAGCGACAAGAAAGAAAGGAAATAAGTTCAATGCAGAAACGCACCAAAGGCATGCGCACGTTCATCATCATCTGGCTGGGACAATTAACCTCAATGATCGGATCCGGTCTGATTGGGTTCGCGCTGGCAGTGTGGATCTATGATCAGACCGGGCAAGCCACACCTTTTGCCCTGACAGCCTTGTTCAGTACCTTGCCTCGGATCTTGTTTTCCCCGATCGCGGGGGCTATCTCAGACCGTTGGAATCGAAAGAAGATCATGCTGATCTCCGATTCGCTCTCGGGGCTGCTGACTTTAGCCACAGCATTACTTCTGTTGACAGGTCAGATGCAAGTCTGGATGATCTATTTGATCAGCTTTTTTGGCGCGGTCTTTGCTTCTTTTCAACAGCCGGCGTATTCCGCCTCGATTGTGATGCTGGTACCAAAGGACCAGCTTACCCGGGCGAATAGCATGCTCCAGATGGGACAGGCGATTGAAACCATTCTCACGCCGCTGCTGGCAGGCGCGCTATTCACCATGATCGGGATGGGAGGGATCATCATCATTGATGCTGTTACCTATCTAATCGCGCTCATAATCCTGATCATCGTTCACATCCCCTAACCGGAGAAAACAATGGCTCCCGTGGATGGGAAGGTTACCATTTTCAAAGATGTTGCCTTTGGATGGCGATATCTGGTCAAACGTAGAGGATTATTAGGGTTGCTGCTCTATTTTGCTGTGGTCAACTTTTTCCTGAACATCTCCGGGGTCATGGTCGGTCCGTTGGTGCTCTCATTTGGTTCTGCAGCAAGCATGGGTTTTGCTCAGACGATGATGGGAGCCGGTATGCTGGCGGGGAGTCTGCTGATGAGTGTTTGGGGTGGACCGAAAAAGAAAAAGATTGTTGCCGTGATTGGATTTATTGTTCTGGCGTCAATGGGTTTTATTGTGGCAGGACTGCAACCGAAATTAAGCTTTGTTGGTGCAGGTTTGTTTATCCTGTTGTTCTTCATCCCTTTCGCATCAGGTCCCAGTTCGGCGATCTTTGCTGCAAAGGTTGCCCCGGAGGTCCAGGGGCGGGTGTTCGCCACGCGCAGCATGATATCGCAATCGATGATGCCCCTGGCATTCATACTCAGCGGGGTGTTGGCGGATTATGTCTTCAATCCCTTACTGGTGGAAGGGGGGCGGCTGGCGGATACCATTGTGGGACATTGGATCGGGGTGGGTCCCGGGCGCGGGATTGGGTTGATGATCATCTGTAGTGGGTTGGTCCTGCTCGTTGTCAGCGGGATCGCTTATGCGAACCCGCGCATTCGCAATATTGAAACCGAGATCCCGGATGTGGTTCCGGATGAGGAGAGGGTAGAATACCCAGGAAGTCCTGACAGTGCTAGAAGCACTTCATCTTCAGCCGGAAATTAGAAAAACTTTTGTGCTAATAGTTGGGCGGCTTTTAGCCTGGGCAACAGCGAGGAAAGATTGATCATCCTATAATCTTTAAAGCTTCTCTGTCCAGATTTTCCAGATCAATCGAAACTATCCCGAGACCTTGATCTTGCAGGGTGCGGGTCTTTCCTTTGAACCAGGCGCCAGCGGGCTGCCAGGGGAGGTAGAAATGTAGACGCCCCGAAGCTCTTCGGCGGAGGTCAAACCGGAGACTCAGCTCTCGCTCGTCTGCCTGCCACTGGCTGATCTCCAACCCCTGCGAAAGGTGCAGGTCACTCCCCAGATAGGCTGGCTGGTTGGCATCAAACCGCCTAGCTGCAACCACTCGCACGCCATGCGGCGGCACATCGTGGGAGGTGAAGGAGGAGTCGGATCCCATTTGCCCGATCGTCCCGGTCCAGAATTCCCGCAGCCACCAGATCTGGTCATCAGGGAGCTGCATGTTCTGTGGTGAGAAAGTCAATGATGTCGGTTTATCCTCCCAGTTGAACAGAGCCAACAGATTCCAGTCGCCAGCAGGCCCGTCAAGATCCACCTGTAGACGAGAAGGGGTGTTTTCGTCAAAGAGATCCATCACCCGGGCGCGCCGGTCAATCACGGGCAGAAGGATCTGAACCAAACGCAAGCGATCCTCAGGCAATGCGGGAAGGTCATCTGAGAGGAGCAGGGATCCGCCGGTAAGCCCGATGACGGTCGCCAGGGATTGCACCTCCGCCAGCGTCAGGTCCGTATCCGGACGGACCAGCAGGCAGTCCGGGTCGTTGATCCACCAGTGGCGGTGGAGCGGGGCGCGGGTGAGGATGTTATGGATCGCGTTACGCGCGGAGGGCATATGGGGTTCTTTTTGGAGCAATAAGCTAACGGACGGGAAGTGCGGTTTCCAGTAGCCACTCACATCTGCGCTGATTCGCATCGCTTCACACAGACCCAGGGCGGAGCCGAGGGGACAGCCGCAAGCCAGCATGGTGACATCAGGACCGGCAGCTTTCCGCAAAGCTTCAAATCCCCTGCGCAGCACCTGGGCTCTCGTTTGGGTGGGGTTCTGGTAAACGCCGTCCAGGGCAGCAGCATACAGGAAGTCCAGTTTGAGGTACTCGAATCCCCAATCTTCAACGGCAGTGCGGATGACATCGCAGGTGTATGCCAGTGCGTCCGGGTTGGTCAGGTCAAGCGCATAGGTGAAGGAATTCCACACAAAGCCAGCCGTGACCGGTTTGCCCCGTGAATCCCGCAGCAGCCAATCGGGATGTTCTTTAACCAACCTGGCTTTGGGATGAACGATGTAAGGTGCCAGCCAGAGACCGGGAGTCAGTCCGGAATCTTTGGCCTTCTGCACGAGGGGTTTCAAACCATTTGGGAAACCGGGATCAAAGTCATACCAATCGCCGGGAAAAGTCTCAAATCCATCGTCAATTTGAAGCAGGGGGAGCGGGATCTCCGGCTTGAGCGCGACCACCGAATCCAGATTTGATTCAATCACCTCCTGAGTGATGTTCTCATAGAAGTGATACCAGGAACACCAGCCCACCGGGACCAGATCTGGGGATTGGATCTCGTGTTCCCTGGCAACAGCATCAAGGTAAGCGCCCAAAGGGTCTTGCGCATCGAGATCGACAAAGCTCAGCACCAGCCAATCGGTAGTAATCTGTGCACCGGGCGGCACCTGCGTGCGGTCGCCATTTGCCCACACCGTAAGGGAAGGCTCCGGCGCCATCCGAGCTTCCAAGCTCCCGAAATGTGATTTCTGGGAGAGGAACCCCGCCAGTACGCCAATACGGCTGGTGCGATCGCCCAAAATACCGAACATATCCCCGGCGAAGTGGCTCTTGTCCTTTGGCTGGGGCGTGCCGGGGTTGATGACCATGGGGTTCTGGAAGCGCCCGAGGATGGAGGTGTGTTGCTTTTCGCCCAGACCATAGGTACCGGTGGAAGACCAGGACTGCCAGCCATTGCTGTAAAAGCAGGGATCCTGTTGAGCGCCGCGGGTTCCGAGGTGCAGGTCTCCAGGCTGAACGATCAGGGGCGCGATCCGGTCGAGAACCAGGGTTTCCGGGCTACCGTTAATGAGTTCAATTTGAATGAAGGCAAGGGGTTCTCCCAATGACAACCCCAAACGCAACACGAATTCTACAGCGGAGAGAGTCGTCTCAACGTGGTAACTGACCTGTCTGATGGGGCCGATCTTGGTTTCAATAATTGCGGGTTCTTTGGTCTCCAAGATAGACCAAGACTGGTTAAGTAGTTCGAAATCTTTTTCCTTGATGCTACAGCTAGCATTAATCCTGAAGTGAAAGGATGCCTCGGTAAAGGTCCGGGAATGGAGATGAAGAACACCGTCCTCAGGTGAGATAGCCAGACAGAGATCTTGGGTTTCGATTTGCATGATTATTCCTTGTCAAACAGTGATTTTATGTCGGAGAGACTGACCGGTCCTTCCCGCGAGACTTTCATCTCGGGTGTGGTAGCATCGACCACCGTGGAAGCCATTGGTCCGGGGGTGGGACCGCCATCCAGAAGCAGATCTATGCGTCCACCCAACTGGTCGATCACCGCTTCGGCAGAGGTGGGGTTCAGCCCACCGGAGATATTCGCCGAAGTGGTTGCCAGTGGTCCTGTTGCTTTGAGTAAAGTGAGTGCAAAAATCAAAGCGGGCATGCGGATGCCGATTGTGGGATAGGGAGATAGGTCAGGGGGGACGTCCGGTCCTTTGGGCAGGATCAGGGTGAGTGCGCCGGGCCAGAATGCGGCAGCAATCCGGCGCACATCATCGCTGACGAACAGGACCAGGTCACCCAGCTGGTTCAAATCACCAATGAGGACAGGAAGAGCTTTTTCTTCAGGGCGTTCTTTTGCCTTATAGAGCTTTTGAATGCCCTCCGGACTGAACGCATCCGCCGCGACCCCATAAATCGTATCAGTGGGGAAGGCGATCAGTCCCTGTTTTTTAATGATTTTCTGTGCGGTTGGAATAGCCAGGGGATCGTCAATTGGCAGGATCATCGTTTTGGGCATGCACACCCTTTCACGGTTGGGTTGGATATTCTATTTTAACCCCAAATACAAATCCTTAGTCTCGTCTGATTTCTATCAAACGGTCTTTTCCCGCCAGGTCGTGCAATAGGTCAACTTTGGCTGATGGGAAAGCGGTTCGAGCAGCCGAGAGGGTCGCCTCGCCCAGGGTGGATTCAATTTCGAGGAGGATAACCCCCTTTGGTGCGAGCCGGGTTTGAGCTTGCTGGAGGAGTGTCCGGATCGCATCCAGACCGGTCTTACCCCCGTCCAGAGCAAGCCGAGGCTCCCATTTGGCGACCGCCAGTTTTTTCAGGGTTTCCGTGGGGACATAGGGCAGGTTGGCGCAAACCAGGTCAAAGGGAGCTGCGAAGGGTCGGAGTAAATTGGATTGGATGAAGTGGATCCGAGTTTGGGCGTGGCGCTGTGCATTCCGCTGGGCGACCTTTAGTGCTGGCCAGGACAGATCGAGGGCAATAGCCTTCGCGCCGGGCAACTCGGCTGCAAGGGTGACAGCGACAGCGCCGGAACCCGTACCGACATCGACCACCCTGGGATTTTCCATGTCCTGCGCAATAGCAATCGCTCGCTCGACTAGCAACTCTGTCTCTGGGCGAGGGATGAGTACATCGGGTGTAACGAAAAACATTCTGCCATAAAACGCCCATTCGCCCAGAATATAGGGTAAGGGAACACCCTGCAGGAGCTGTTCCAGCCACATTTGCAGGAGGTTGATCTCTTCAGGGGTTAATGGACATTCGCCGTGGGCGAGAACCCAGCTTTTTGACTGGTTAAGCAAGTGCCCGAGCAAGATCAAACTGGCATTCCCCGGCGAGTCAATTTCGCACTCCACCAGCGATTTTACCAATACCTCCCGGGATTGTTGAAGGTTAATCGGTTTACTCCTCAACCAGAGTGAGTTTTTCTGATTCGTCCACCAGGGTTAACTCATCTATAAATTCATCAATGTCGCCATCCAGGACGCCGTTAAGGTTATAAGAGGAGATATTTATCCGGTGATCTGTGACCCGGCTTTGCGGGAAGTTGTAAGTGCGGATCTTCTCCGAGCGTTCACCGCTGCCGATCTGGGAGCGCCGGGTAGCTGCTTCTTCTGACTGGCGTTTTTGTTCTTCCATTTCATAGAGACGCGCCTTGAGAATACTCATCGCACGTTGTTTATTTTGAAGCTGGGAACGTTCATCCTGGCAAGCGACAACCATCCCGGTGGGGAGGTGTGTGATCCGGATCGCCGTGGAGTTCTTCTGCACGTTCTGCCCGCCGGCGCCAGCAGACTTATAAACATCAATATGAATATCCGAATCGGGGATTTCAATTTCTACATCATCCACTTCCGCCAGCACTGCCACGGTTATGGTTGAAGTATGGATCCTGCCCTGCGATTCGGTTTCAGGAACTCGCTGGACACGGTGTACGCCGGACTCGTATTTCAGGCGGGAATAGGCTCCCTTGCCTTTGATGATGAAGCTGACCTCTTTGATCCCGCCAAGACCGGTTTCATGCATAGAAAGGATCTCCGTCTTCCAGTTTCTTCGCTCGGCATAATGGGAGTACATCCTGAAAAGATCTGCCGCGAACAACCCCGCCTCGTCACCGCCAGTGCCTGCCCGGATTTCCATGATAACGTTGCGCTTGTCACGGGGGTCTTTTGGAACGAGCATGCTCTTGAGCTGGCTTTCCAGCTGCGCTTGAGTTTCTTCAAGCGCTTCCAGCTCCATTTCCGCGAGTGTACGCATTTCTTCATCTTTGGAATCAAGCAGAGCTTGCGTGTCCTCGATCTTCTCGAGGGTTTCCTGATACGCCCGGGCTTTCATTGCCAGGGGTTCCAGTTCCGCTCGTTCTTTGGATAGCTCAATGGCGGTGGTGTAATCTTCACCAACCTTGGCAAGCTGTGTATTGATCTCTTCGAAACGATCGAGAAGTCCTTTGAGTTTTTCTAACATTTTCTGATTTTTCTCATTTATCGCTATAGGTTTTAGCCTACGGATTATACCACTGAAGACAAGGAAGATGATTTCGTATAGATAAGTTTCTATATCCTGAGAAAATTAAGTTCTTATCATTGCGATGTGCCACTTCGTGCCTCATCGCAATGACGGAGGAAAATGCACAGGTGACAGTCTTGCGGTATACTCATTCCTGCGAGAAAACTATGAGCAAAAAGAAACCTGAAGTGTACTGTACCTACCAGGAGGTTCCCGAACATCGCTTTCCGGGGCACCCCGAATCCCCTCAGCGGTTGCGAGTGATGAGGGATTGGTTGGAAAAACTATCTTATCCAGAAATCCAATGGCTGACTTATGAACTGGCTCAAGAGTCAGATGTGACCCTTATTCATCGTCATACCCTTCTGGAAGAATTGAAAGCGGAATGTCACGAAGGAACACACCAGTTTGAGCCTTCCCCGTCTTATGTCACCGGGAAAAGCTATAACGCTGCCCTTGGTGCGGTTGGTGCTACGCTGGCGGTCAGCCGGCGCATTATCACAGAGGGCGTTGGCCGTGGATTTGCCATTGTACGCCCTCCCGGCCATCACGCCGAGCCGGATGCGTCCATGGGCTTCTGCTTGATGAACAATATCGCTATTGCTGCAGCGGACGCTGTCGCCTGCGGTTTGGGAAATGTGGCGATCTTCGATTTTGACGCCCATCATGGGAATGGTACCGAAGCCGCATTTTGGGACACGTCTGAAGTAGGTTTTTGTTCGACCCATGAAAACGGGATCTACCCGGGCACTGGTCACACCCAATCGGCTTCGCACGCGCGCGGTCGGATCATTGATATCCCATTACCTGCCTTTGCTGGGAACTCAGCCTTCACCCAAATCGTCCATCAGGTCGTTGAACCCTGGTTGGCAAAACGCAAATCGGAGATGCTTTTCGTGTCGGCTGGCTTTGACGGTCATTTTTCAGACCCATTTACCAGTCTCACCCTGGATACCGGGGGATACTACTCGATGACAAGTTTATTGGTGCAATTGGCTGAGACGTATTGTGAGGGGCGGATCATGTTCGTCCTTGAAGGTGGATATGACCCCATCGCGTTAAAAGACAATATTCAAGCCTGTCTGGCAGCTATGAGTGGCTATGAAACCTATGCAGATCATTACGGAAAAGGTCCGGATGTCAATGTGAATATCGAACCATTCATCGAGGAGATCCGGACGCTACATCAATTATAGGAGAATTGATTATTAATGCAACTCTACTTCATTCGTCACGGACAATCAAATAATAATGCGATCATGGATGATATTGAACGGGAAAACTATATTTTCCACCGGGAACCGGATCCATATCTCACCTCATCCGGTTACCGCCAAGCAGATCTCGTCGCTCAATATCTGGCTAAAGGCAACGGTTCGGATCGTTTTGATTCGCAAAACCGGGAGGGCTTTGGTCTGACCCATCTGTATTGCAGCTTAATGGTCCGTTCAATTGAGACCGGGCTGCCGATTTCTCGAAAGACAGGATTACCCCTGCAAGCCTGGCCTGAGGTCCATGAGACCGGTGGGATTTTTGAGGTTGAAAAACAGGATGGCGAAGCAATCCTGATTGGGACGGCGGGACCAGGAAAATCCTTTTTCACATCTAATTTCCCCGAGCTGGTAATCCCGGAAGATCTGCCAGAAGAAGGGTGGTGGAACCGGGAAAAAGAACCCCGGGAGAATTACCCCAAGCGCGCGCAAGGTATTGTAGACAAATTGCTTGAGATCCACGGTGGCACAGGTGACCGGGTGGGGATTGTCACTCATGGTGGCATATTCGCCCGGATTCTCAGCGTGGTATTCGATGTCCAGGCTGAAAAATACTGGTTCTTGATGAACAACTGTGGGATCAGCCGGATCGATATCAGCGATGAGGGCCGTATCATGCTGGCTTACATGAATAAAGTGGATTATCTCCCCGACGATTTGATCACTTAAGATCAAAGAGAGACGGGTTTCGATGGCTAAATCACAAATAAAGAAAGTGGATCTGTCCTTCCGTCCGGCAAAACCCACGGATGCAGATGTGGCGAGTCAATTAATCTTTGCGACCTTCCCAAAGGTCGCGACGTTCATCATCGGATTAGGCAACGAGGACCGAGCGAAAAAGATCCTGGCAAGGATCTTCCCGATGGAAGGGCATCGCTTCAGTTTTGAGTATTCAGAGATTGTTCAATATCAAGGGCGGGTGATTGGGATCTTGGTTGCCTTTCCGGGTCGCAAGCTTGGCAGGTTGGATCGCCGCATGAGCGGAATGTTGCTCCGGCAATATCGCTTGCGCGGTAAACTGACACTCATAATTCGGGCATGGCCGATGGTCTTTATTAACGAAGCCTCCCGGGATGAATACCTTTTGAGCAATCTGGCGGTGAAGAAGCGTTATCGCGGAAAAGGGGTTGGCAACTTGATGCTTTCCCATGTGGAAGACCGGGCGAAGGAAGCCGGGTTATCGAAGATTGCTTTGAGAGTTGCGATTGAAAACCAGTCAGCCCGGCGTTTGTATGAACGTCACGGCTATAAGATCAAGACAGTCCATCTGGAGCCGAATAAGCGGGTGCCATATGTTGGCGCAGGGCACCGGCGAATGGTTAAGGAGCTCTCAGAATGAACGATCACCTGGTTTCGGAATTTCCTCCTGAAGTCCAAGCAATATTAACTATCATGAATGACGAAGGTGTAGCCTTTAACCTGCATGTCTTTAAGACCCCGGCGCACCGCGCATCGCAGGCGGCTGATCTCTTGGGGTGTTCTATTGGTGCTGTAGTTAAATCTCTGGTTTTCCAAACCCGAACGACCGGCATGATGGTGCTGGTGCTCGTTTCCGGTGATAACCGGGCGGATCCCCAACGTCTTCAACAAATATATCTGGAACCAGTTCACCCGGCAAACCCTGCGGATGTGCTTGAAATTTCAGGCTACCCGGTTGGGTCGGTGCCGCCGTTTGGTCTTGCGGGGGAGTTCCCGGTTGTGATTGACGCTGATCTGATGAATTATCCTCAAGTTTGGGCTGCAGCCGGTTCCGCTCATGTGCTGTTTGGAATCTCACCCAGTGATTTGATCCACCTCAGCGGGAGTCAAATTGTGGAAATAAAATTGATTTAATATAAATGGTAGTTGTTTACTAATGCCATTAGCTTCTACGTGATTTTTGGAAATATCAGCCAGCACGATGCCACCTATTTTCCAATAATAGAAACCTAATTTATCAAGCTACAATTCCTGTATAATTAATTGTATTCATTGAGGAAATTAAGTAATTGACACCTTAAGCTGGATAATAGGGATTAGCAAGTGTAAGTTCTGTAACTCTTAGCGTACAATCGAAGGATTGGTTTTACCAAATGCCCATATATATTGACATCTTGATTATCCTGGTCCTATTCTTTTTTAATGCCATCTTTGCAATGTATGAAATTGCAATGGTGGCTGCGAGAAAGACCAGATTGCAACAACGTGTGGATGAAGGCAATCGAGGTGCAGCTTTTGCCCTCAAGTTATTAGCGGATCCAAACCAACAATACCTGTCTACCATTCAAATTATGATTACCCTGATAGACACCCTGGCAGGCGGCATCGGAGGTGCGATGTTGGCTAATCCGCTGGCTGAGCAGTTGAGCAAAATTGATTGGCTGGCATCTCAAGCGGATATAGTCGCGTTGATTATTGTTGTGACGATCATTACGTACTTTTCAATTGTGCTGGGTGAATTAATTCCCAAACGCCTGGCGGTGAGTAAACCGGAAAATGTCGTTTCTCAATTGTCCCCCATCATCCATTTTCTAACAAAGGTATTCAGACCTTTGACCAAGTTGTTGAGCGCTTCAACAAATTTGGGGATCAAGATACTTCGGATTAATACCGAGAAGGAGCCCTCAATCACAGAAGAAGAAATCAAGGGGTTTATTGAGGAGGGGCGCAGTATCGGCGTCATCGAAGATGCGGAGCGAGATATGGTCTCCGGTGTGTTCCGCCTGGGAGAGCGGCGGGTGGATGCATTGATGACCCCCCGGATGGAAGTAGCCTGGATTGATATCAACGCCCCGCCAGAGGAAATTTGGATGCATATCGTGGAAACGCCGCACTCCCGGATCCCCGTCGCGAATGGTGACCTGGATAATGTCCTGGGCTATGTCCAGATCCGGGACCTGTTGGGGCATTCACCTGACGATCCGGAATTTGATTTACGGGATTTTGTCCAGGAGCCAATTTACGTCCCGGAAAATATGGCTGCGTTGAAAGTTCTGGATAATTTTCAAACCAGCGGCGTCCATCTGGCGGTGGTAGTGGATGAGTTTGGGGGGATCACAGGTATGGTCACGGATTATGACATCCTTGAAGCCATCGTCGGTGAGATCCCGGAAGACAGCGCTGATACAGACTCCCTGGCGATCCAGCGGGATGACGGTTCCTGGTTGTTTGACGGCCTGATCGTTATCGATCAATTAGAGGAAATCCTTGAAATTTCCGATATACTAGGTGAAGGCCGCGCTGCTTACCAGACCTTAAGTGGGTTCGTGATGAGCCAGTTGGGACGGATCCCCAAGACTGGTGCCAAGTTTACCTTTGCAGGGTATGAATTTGAAGTGGTGGATATGGATGGCAGACGGGTTGACCGGGTGCTAGTCTCCCAGATTGAAAAAACATAACCTACCAATATTTACATTGAAGAAATATTGAACCGATCCAGCAGGTCACTTAGCAGACCGGTTTCTTCTTTGCTTTTTTTATTGCCGGGTTCCTTTGCAGGATTGATCAGCAGGTCCCAGGCTTCGTCAGCGGTGGTAAAAGCAGCGTTAGCCTTTCCCAATTGAGCAGCATTCCCGGGTTTCATTCATTTTTACTTATCAAGTCGATTAAGTGCCTCAGGACTTTATTTACCGTGCTGTTCTTTACTTCTTCCCGTTCGCCCTTAAATTGACATTCAAAGGCTTCTATTTTTGCGTTTGTGCTGATGCCGATCCACACCAGACCGACCGGTTTTATCGCCGTCCCGCCTGTGGGGCCAGCAATCCCGGTGGTAGCCAAGCCGATATCAGCACCGAGTTTCTCACGAACACAGGAGGCCATTTCACGGGCTGTTTGTTCGCTGACGGCGCCGTATTCGGCAAGGGTTTCCGGGCGAACACCCAGCAATGACTCCTTTACCTGGTTGCTGTAGGCAATGATCCCGCCCAGATAATATTCGGAAGACCCAGACACCCCGGTCAGGACATGACCGAGCAGTCCGCCAGTGCATGATTCGGCTGAACTCACGGTCAGGTGTTTTGAGGACAGAATTTTGCCTAATTGGGTTGATAACTCGAATAATTCTTGTTGCATCATGACCTTTTAAATATTTTCCGGGTCCTGGTGTTTTTGTCCTTTGCCCAATTCCTGCGAGCGGGTAAAGGCTGCCCAGATCGCTCTGGAAATCGCTGTGCGGAATCCCATTTTCTCTAGGTAATATAGGGCAGTTGCGGACGTCCCGCCAGGGGAGGTGACCTGGTTGCGCAGCCGGGCAGGGTGCGATCCGTTTTGGTTGTAGAATGCGATGGACCCTTTAATGGTTTGCATGACCATCTCTTCCGCAATCCGCCGGGGCAAACCCAAATGGACGCCGGCATCGATCATCGCTTCCAGGAAAAGGAAAACATATGCCGGGCCGGTGCCTGAGACCGCTGTGGCCATATCTATGTAACTCTCATCTTCCACGAAAATTTCCCTGCCAAGCGCGCCGAGGATTTGTTGAGCAAGGTCATGTTGCGCTTCGGAGGTCTGCTGGCTCTGGATCCAAACGGTCATTCCCTCCCCGACCTGCGCCGGGGTATTAGGCATTGCACGTACGACAGCGGTATGTTCGAGTCCGGCGATCAGCGACTGCACGGTCGCACCAGCCACGATCGAGATCACCAATGCCTCTGATGGAATCATTCCTCGCAGATCGTTTAAAACTTCGCCTAACTTTTGTGGTTTAATACAAAGGATAACCACTTCCGCTTTGTGAGCGGCTTCAGCGTTGTCTAGGTCTGAGTTGATCTGGTAGCGCGTTGCCAATTCATCCAGCCGTTCCTGGCGCGGTCCTGCTGCGATGATGTTCGTGGCAGGGATGACCCGGTTTTCGATCAGGCCAATAATGATCGCCTCAGCCATAACGCCGGGACCGATGATGGCGAATTGTTTGTTATCGTTCATCTCAACTCCATTTTCCTAATTGGATGACCAGCGAGAGTAAAGTGAGTGCGAAAGGATCCGTCCCTGGCTCTTGTCGACGGTAACCAACTCCCCGCTGTTAACACTGCCGCCCAGCCCTTTGACCATCTCCTGTAATGCCTGGTGGGGGACGAGGGCTGATGCCTGGATGGCATAGGAGGTCAGGCAGATGAACCGCGGGTTGGGTGCCAGTACCCGACGGCATTGATCGAGCAAACCGGAGATGTCCTCAAAGTAATCCCAGACTTTACCGCTGGGACCGCGGCCGAATTTGGGCGGGTCGAGGATGATCCCGTCATAGAATGATTTCCGCTTGGCTTCGCGTTTGAGATATTTCCGGGCGTCCTCCACCAGCCAGCGGACGTGCGTCTCACCCAAGCCGGACAGGTCCAGGTTATGACTTGCCCAGGTGACCGCATGCTTGGATGCGTCTACGTGGGTCACATGGGCGCCGGCTCTGGCTGCGGCAGCTGTAGCCATCCCCGTGTAGCCAAAGAGGTTGATCACTTTGAGCGGGCGTCCGGCAGATCGGATTTGATCCTCAATCCAGTCCCAGTGACTGGCTTGTTCCGGGAACACGCCGATATGGCGGGATTTCGAAAGCCTGATCTCGCATTTGAGCCCCTTGTAACCGATCACCCAGGGTTCTTCAATAGGATGTTTGAACTCCCAGTATCCGCCAGCTTCACCACCGGTTGGGACCATGACGGCATCCGCTGATTCCCATAATGCTGCTGGTAATGATCGGGACCAGATCGCCTGGGGCTCCGGGCGAACGAGTTTATAGGGCCCCAAACGCTCAAGGCCTTCCCCTTTGCCAGTGTCAAGGAGTTCATAGTCCTGCCACCCGGAAGGTGCTAATAAATGGAGTTCCGGAAGCCCTGTATGATCGGTCATAAAATCCTTATCTACCCCTTAAATTCTAGAATAATCCCAAGTGCCATACCTGGTCCAGCCAGGGGACGAGGTACTGGAGTAATAATGCCAGCGCAGCAGCCTGTTCCAACGGTATTTGGAAGGCTCCCTGGATGGCCATGCTGGTGTCTCCTCTGCGGACTTTCAGTAAAGGCGGAATGATAAACAGCCCAGCCAGGATAGCCATCACCACCAATACCCATAACGGGATCAGATCAATCATGATAAATGAGACAATACCGGAGAATACACCGATGACCAGCATTATCAGCATGAAGATTTGGCTGACACGGTCGCCCAGGATGATAGCCGTGTGTCGGAGTTGAGCAACCCGATCGCCTTCAATATCCCGGATCTCATTGTAGAGTTCCCCGTAGATACTGATAGACATCACAAAGGTGAACGGCCAGAACCAGTGCTGGGTGAGGCTGGTCTCGAAAGTAAAATACCCGCAGAGGAACTGCAACCCCGCCAGCATCAAACAGTGTGAAAAAATATCGAGGAAAGCTATGGTCTTCAGCCTTACACCCCGATAAGAATACAGATACCCCAGGATCAGGCTGAGCAGACCGAAGATGAATGGCCAGGTGCCCAGGAGCGCAAATAAAGCGGCGGCGATTATGCCGATAATAAATGTCCAATTTCTTGCAGTTTTTGGTGTAATTAATCCGGCTGACACCGGGTTGCGGTTGATCTTATTGGAAGAAAGAGCGTCGTCCGGGGCATCTTCAATGTCATTGATCATGAAGGCAAAACCCACTGCCAGCCAATTGGCAGGGAGGAGTGCAAATAGCCGCCAGTCAAAGGCGCCTTCGGCTGCGGCAACGCCTAGTAAAGTTGTGATCACAACAAAATAGACGTATTCATCAAAGCGTGTGAGTTTAAGCAGTCCTTTTAGGTTTTGTTTCACGTCAGTCTCCACGATACTTGGTTGAAGTTGAGTATACCATTTTTTAATATCCCTCCAATAACCTGTGGAATGGCGCACCATGGGCTATAATTCAACAGACTATCTGACAAGGAGCAACTATGGATTTTGACCGGATCATTAACCGCCGGAATTCGGAAAGCGTCAAATGGAATTGGTTTGACGAAGATGTGCTGCCGATGTGGGTGGCGGATATGGATTTCAGATCTCCGGAGCCCGTGATTGCAGCGCTGCACGACCGCATTGACCATGGTGTTTTTGGCTATGGCGGGCTGCCGAAAGGGTTGCAGAAGGCTATTGTTGATCATCTGGTAGCACGACAACAATGGGCGGTTGATAAACATGACGTTGCTTTTATTAGCGGTGTTGTAACCGGTTTTAACCACGCTATTTATAGTCTGACCGAACCCGGCGACGGCGTTTTGATCCAGACTCCGGTTTACCCTCCCTTCCTGGCGGCGCCTGAGGCTGCCGGTCGTCTAAGGGTGGAAAATGAGCTTATTCGTGGAGCAGATGGGAAGTACGAAATCGATTTTGATGATTTTAGTGAAAAAGCCGCTTCGGGGGTGAAGCTGTTCATCCTTTGCAGCCCACATAACCCTGTTGGGCGGGTCTTTACTCGTGATGAACTTAGCCGGATGGCTGAGATCTGTCTGGCGAATGATGTCTTGATCTGCTCGGATGAGATCCATGGCGATTTAATTTTCTCCGAAAGCCGGCACATCCCGATTGCCAGCCTATCTCCGGAGGTATCGAAAATAACAGTGACCTATTTTGCGCCCAGTAAGACCTTCAACCTGGCGGGTCTATCAACTTCGGTCTATATCGCGCAACAGCCAGAAATGCGTAAATGTCTGAGCCAATCCATGCGGATGCTGTTGGGGCATCCTAACATCCTCGGTCTCCATGCTGCCAGAGCAGCATACAAATATGGCCAACCCTGGTTGGATGCAGTGTTGATGTATCTGGAAGCAAATCGCGATTATCTCGTAGATTTTGTTGCCAACGAGTTACCCTGTGTCCAAATGTTTTGTCCCGAGGGAACCTACTTGGGCTGGCTGGATTGCCGTGATCTGGACATCGAAACATCGCCGCATATCTTCTTTTTGGAGGAAGCAAAGGTTAGCTTGAATGATGGGAAGGACTTTGGCGAAAGCGGGGGGGGATTCGTCCGGTTGAATTTTGGCTGTCCGCGTGCGCTTTTAGAAGAGGGTCTAGGTCGGATGAAAGCGGCTGTTTCCCGTTTGTAGATGAGTATTATGACTGAGAGTAACCAGATTAATCCTGAACATCCCACACAGCAATCCTCCGCCTTGAACAAAGGCTTGAAGTGGCTGCTGGGGATTCTTGGCGCGGTTGTTATCATTTATCTCGGGTTGGTGGGGATTGGCGCAGTGCTGATCGTTGCAGATCCCATTGAACCGGTGGATGCAGTTGTAGCGCTTAGCGGGGATGATGGGGACCGATTGGCTCTGGCAATCGAGATGCATGAAAATGGGATTGCGCCTAACCTGGTGATCACCGACACCAGCCGGACCGCGAATGCCCGCCTGAGGCACGAAGCTTTGGAGGGGGGCTTCCGAGCCGGGGATATCTATATCACAGAATCCCAGGTGGATAGCACCCTGGATGAAGCCCAGGCGGTACTGGAATTGGCTCAAAACCAGGGGTGGTCTGCGTTGATGGTAGTCACGGATCCCTATCACAGTTTAAGAACACGGGTGATCTTCCGCCAAATATTCCGGGGAAGCGGGATTACCATTCTTGTCAGGCCGGTGGTGGGACACTGGTTCCGGTCTCCGAGCTGGTTCTTTTACCCGGAGGGGTGGCGCTTTGTCTTTCTGGAACTCATCAAATTTACCTTCTATATTTTCGGGATTAAATGAAAAATCGGGTCGCAATTGCGACCCGATGGTATTGAAGATTACAGCTCTTCTATCTCTGTTTTTGTCTCTAATTCTGTCTCTTCCTCTTCCTCTATCTTTTTCTCTGTCTCAGACTCTGTCTCAGACTCTGTCTCAGACTCTGTCTCTGTACTGGCTTCTAGTTCTGTCTCGGCTTCTGTGTCTGTCTCTGTCTTTATTTCAGTCTCGGCAGGAAGCGTAACGTTCGCCGCCTGGAGCCCTTTTGGGCCGTCCTCTATAGAGAATTCTACTACCTGTCCTTCCTTTAGCCTTTTATAGCCCTCCATCTGGATTGCGGAGAAGTGTACGAAGACATCGTCTTCACCATCGTCACGACCAATGAAACCATACCCCTTGGGGGCACTGAACCACTTGACGGTTCCAACATAACGTTCTGACATGCTTATACTCCATCTTTCTAGGATTTATTAAAGTTCTGCGCATCTTTTAAGAGAAAAGATGCTTGCTAAATATAATCCTATCTGAAGGTCGTGTCAAGAGAAGGTGTTAGCTGCGGGGGTACGGGAAAGCCACCCAATGGCGCGATAACACTCATAAATACCCAACTTTGGCGATATGCAACACCTGCCCCTTACCTCCGTGAATTTTATAATAAACGACTGTTACAGAATGGAGGAATTCGGATCCGGAACGAGACTGGCCTGTTCCAGACCAGCCATGTTCCCGGCATGATCGATTCACCGGGAATCTTGTAAGCAGAGCAGGAGCTGCCTTAATCCACCTTCAGGCTCCTGGGGCGTGCTCGCCAGGACGAAGTGTTGCGTGGCAAGGGGGTCTATCCCGGTGATGGAGAGTGTTGGAACACCATCCGGTACCTGGCTGGCGAGTAGGTAGCCAATGGCAGTGGGGTTGTTCAGGAGGAGTGTTTCCAAATATTCAATGGTTGAATAAACAAGTGGATCGCTCGTTATGGCTGCTGGATCGAGATATGTTTGGCTGAAAAGCAATCTTAGCTCGTGTCCCTGCGGGAAACTCAGAGTCTGGATGGGTTGGTTAGTCTGGATATTGGCTTCTGTGACCTCCGGGACTGCCCCCCAATTGTTTATTTCGCCGGTATAAATCCTTTGCACACTCTCAATGCTGAGGGAGGATACCGGTACTTCGCTCCCCGCAACGACCAGGATTTCTTCAGTTCCCATCACGGTTACAAAGGTGTCCACGTCCAACCGCTCACCAAGCCTCAGGACCAGATCAGCAGCGCTCGGGTTGAGCTCAGACTTGGGCAATACTTTGGTATAAACACCGATTTCCGGAATGCGGTTCGCACAATCTGCTACTTTGGGGAGCCAGTGAGTCAGCGCGGGTGTGGTCTGAAGGTTGATGATGGTCAGCCCTTCCTCCTTTGTAGGTGTGGGAGTCCCGGTGTCGCAGGCAGCCAGTGATAATAAAAGCATGATGTTCAACAGGGCAAACAGCTTGATATTCATCAGGTTAATTGAGCGCCCAGAAGAGGATCGTAGCGCCTCCCAGTAGGGCACAGTAGATTGAGAAATAGATCAGGGAATGGTTGACCAGGAACCGGAGCAACCAACGGATGGCAGCGTAACCCACAACCATAGCCATTAGAAAGCCGATCGCCATGATCGGTAGAAAATCTGTCAGGTTGGGTACTTCCGAGACCATCTGATAAGCTGATAGACCACCTGCAGCCAGCATGATGGGGATCGACATCAGGAAGGAAAACTTTCCGGCGGCTTCCCGCTTCAGGTGGCGCATCATCCCACCGGAAATCGTAGCGCCCGAACGGGAAATGCCCGGGAACAACGCCAGGGATTGTATGAGACCCATGATGAGTGCATCGAAGAAGGTGATATCCTGCGTATCTCCCAGCTTGAGGCTGATATTCTCCGCCAGGATCATCAGTACGGCTGTAATGAGCAGGGCGATGCCTGTCACCAGGGGTGACGAGAAGGACCGTTCCACCAGGTCTTGCAAGAAGATCCCTGCCAGACCGGCTGGGATGGTGGCAACGATCAAGAGCCAGCCCATCCGGGCTTCGTGGGTGGCAAAGGGTGTATCGGCGAAGAGTTGTTTGAAAAACCCTGCGATAATAGCGGTCAAGTCCTTCCAGAAGTAGAAAATCACCGCCACCAGGGTGCCCAATTGGACAAGGACGTCAAAAACAAACATCTCCTTGGCGGGGAGATTCCAATTCAGAAAGTAGGGCAGAATAACGAGATGCCCGGAACTGGAGATGGGCAGGAACTCGGTTAATCCCTGGACAATGCCTAAGATAATCGCCTGGATGAGTGTCATAAAGTTTTCTTCCGTTTAATCTTCGAAATTTGATAAGTAATTATACGCAAAATCGTCAAATTGACCTGCGATGATCGCCTGACGCATCTGGCGGACCAGCGCCAACAGCGTATGGATGTTGTGGATCGAGAGTAGCGTCCCTGAGAGCATCTCGTGGGACTGGATAAGGTGGCGGAGATAGGCTCTGGAATAGTTTTGGCAAGTGTAGCAGGTGCAGGTCTCGCAGATCGGTTTTTCGTCTCGGGCATATTGCGCGTTCACCATGTTCATCCTGCCAGTGTTCGTCATGGCAGCATTGTGGCGCGCCAGCCGGGTGGGCAGGACACAATCAAAGATATCAATCCCGCGTTTCACACACTGGATGAGGTCTGGCGGGGTACCCACACCCATCAGATAGCGAGGTTTATTTTGTGGGAGGATATCATTAACAAGCTCGATCATGGCATGCATTTCATCCTTGGTCTCCCCGACAGATAAACCGCCGATGGCGTTGCCAGGGAAATCGAGCGCGGTGATGTGTTTGGCGGAGACTTCCCGCAGTTCTGGGAAGACACCGCCCTGGACGATACCGAACAACGCCTGATCATCCCGGTTCTGGGCTGTTTTACAGCGTTTCGCCCAGCGATGGGTGCGGTGCATGGCGCTTTCAATATAATCCCGATCGTAGGGATCGGCGCATTCATCAAATGCCATGATGATATCCGCTCCCAGGCTCTCCTGGATCTCAATGGATCGTTCGGGGGTGAAGCGGTGGGTGGAACCATCAATGTGGCTTTTAAACGTGACGCCGTCCTCATCCACCTCCCGCATATCCGAAAGGGAAAACACCTGGAACCCGCCCGAATCCGTCAGGATGGGACCATCCCAGCTCATGAACTGGTGCAAGCCGCCCATATCAGCAATCAGGTCATCACCGGGGCGGAGGTAAAGGTGGTAGGTATTTGCCAGGATAAGCTTCGCATCCAGTTCCTTCAAGTGCTGCTGGGTCAACGATTTGACCGTCGCCTGCGTGCCTACGGGAGCGAAGATCGGAGTAGGGATATCACCGTGAGGGGTATGAAAGACACCTGCCCGTGCCTGGCCATCTTGAGCAATTAAGTCGTATGTAAATTGTGATTGGGTCATTATCGATAGGTCTTCTCAGTGATAAATTTGGATCATCATATTCAAGTTCGACGCAACACCCTGGATGATCAGGGTTGTTAGATTATACCGTAGGTGGAACGGATTTCTGGGTTGTAATGACTTGAAATGAACCGGAAGGAGGACTATACTTCATCCCATGGATACTCAAGAATACTCAACATGGCTCGAAGTCGACCTGGGGGCGATCAAGAATAATATCAAAGCGGTCAAAAAGATGACCGGAACCCGGGTCATGGCTGTGATCAAAGCGAATGGTTATGGTCATGGAGCCCTGGCTGTGGCGGAAGCAGTGACTGCTGCCGGGGCGGACTGGTGTGGTGTGGCGAGGATGGAGGAAGCACTCAACCTGCGGATGGCTGGCATCAACTCGGAGATCATGGTTTTGGGCTATACGCCACCAGTTATGGTCCCAGAGGCTATCCGCAACAATATCCATATCGCTATCTATGACCTGCAAATGGCAAAGGCTTCTACCGGCTACGCAAAACAAACCGCTGGCCGCTTGAAAGCGCATTTGAAGGTAGAGACCGGGATGGGTCGTTTGGGTATGGCACCTGATCTGGTCTCTGATTTCCTGGCAGCGTACCAGGAGTGTGAGTTTATCGACATAGACGGGATTTTCACCCACTTTGCCCGTGCTGATGAACCCGGCTCAGAGTCCGCCGACCGGCAATTAGCCCAGTTCAACGCACTCCTGGCGAAATTACGGGAAGCTGGTTTGTGTCCGGACATGGTCCATAGTGCGAACTCTGCTGCCATGTTGAATTATCCCGAATCTTATTTCGATATGGTGCGACCGGGGATCGCCATTTTTGGATTGAACCCTTCACCGGGTTCCCGCCTGCCCGACGCCTTTCGTCCGGCACTCACCTGGAAAGCCCGGCTCACATCCGTGCGCGTCCTGCCACCCGGGCATGGCGTCAGTTATGGTTCAATTTATGTCACTTCCGGACATGAACGTATTGGTGTGATCCCGGTGGGTTATGGCGACGGCTTCCGGCGCGTTTCCGGACAGCAGGCGATCGTTCAGGGGAAAATTGTGGATGTCGTTGGGCGGGTGTGTATGGACCAGTCCATGCTGCAATTGGACTCTGTACCTTCTGCCACAGCCGGAGATGAGGTGGTGTTATTGGGCGAGCAGGGTGACCAGAAGATCACAGCGGATGACCTGGCGGTGAAATGGGGGACAATCAACTATGAAGTCATTTGCGGCCTGGCAGACCGGTTGCCACGGTTATACTACGAATCATGAGCGTTGAAAGCAACCCGCTCATTCGGGTGGAACTTCATACCCACACGCGTTATTCCAAGGATAGCCTGGTGAAGCTGGAAGATCTCCTCAGGCATTGCCAGCGGATTGGGGTGGACCGGGTGGCGATCACCGATCACAACGTCATTGAAGGTGCTTTCGCAACCCAGGACCTCGCACCAGAGCGTGTAATTATCGGCGAGGAAATTGAAACCAGCCAGGGCGAGTTGATCGGATATTTCATGTCGGAATGGGTGCCGCCGGGGTTGGAGCCCATGGAAACAATTGCGCGTTTGAGAGCGCAGGGCGCGGTGATCAGTGTGCCCCATCCCTTTGACACAGTCCGGGGTCCTCAATGGAGGGAAGCAGAGCTGCTGGCAATTGCGCCTTATGTTGATGCCATTGAAGTATTCAATGCCCGCTGCCTGAGCCAGGCACCCAATCTCCGGGCAAAGTCCTTTGCTGAAGAGCAGGGTTTACTGGAGACCGTCGGTTCTGATGCACACACGCTGTTAGAGATCGGTCGGGCATCGTTGATGATGACATCATTTGAAGGACCGGAAGAATTTAAGGCGGCATTGAAGGATGCCTGCCAGGAAACGAAGTTATCTCCGGCTTTCGTCCATTTGTGTTCGCGTTTTGCGGTGTATTATAAAAAGGTAAGAAAGAATTTTGATTGAGATATTCTGGGAAGATGGGCCCGGAATTTTGGTGCTTGTCCAACTGGATTACCATTAGGACCATGAACAGGATGTATTATGACTAAAGACAAGATATTAGCCGAATTGATTGACCTCTCCCGTTCCCTGGGTCTTCCCGGTCGTGAACTGGTCATTATGGGCGAGGGGAACACCTCCGCCAGGATCGATGAGGAGACTTTCTGGGTCAAAGCCAGCGGGATTCGCTTGCACCAGATTGACAGGGGCGGTTTTGTGGAGGTGAACTTGTCCAAAGTCCTGGCGATCACCGAGAAGGAAGCCCTAACAGATGATGAAATCAAGTCCCTGCTGGGTGCCAGCCGGGTAGATACCTCAACCACGTACCAACCTTCGGTTGAAACGATGTTCCATGCCATTCTGTATGACATGACAGATGCTCAATTCATCGGGCATACGCACCCGATTGCGGTCAATGCCGTGATATGTTCAAAGGATGCTGAAAAAATGCTCGCCGGACGGACCACACCGGAAGAGGTCGTGTATTTAGGTCCGGAATCGGTGTTTGTTCCCTATGTGGACCCGGGGCTGCCATTAGCCTACGCTGTGCGCTCAGCCATTGTGGATTACGTTGAAAAATGGGGTGAGGACCCGATGGTGATCTTTTTACAGAACCATGGTGTTTTTGCTCTCGGCGATTCCCCCATGGCGGTAGATAACACGCAATCGATGACTGATAAGGCTGCGAGGATCCTGCTGGGGACGATGCAGTTAGGCGGGCCGCATTTCATGAGCAAGGAGGATGTATTGCGCATCCACACCCGCCCGGATGAGACTTACCGGCGAAATATTGCCAATCAAAAGTAACGTAAAAGTTCCCTTGAATTATTTACATCCCAGGGAACTTAATTATTGAATTTTATATCAGTCCGGTGATATCTTCACCGGCTTCAATTTTGCCGATCAGGTCCACGCGCGTTTGGTGGCGGCCACCTTCAAACTTCTGTCCAAGCCAGGCATCCACGATATCCAGTGCCAGTCCGGGCCCGACGACGCGGGCGCCAAACGCCAGCACATTGGCATTGTTGTGGGCGCGGGACATCCGGGCAGAGTAGGCGTCGCTGACAGTGACTGCCTGAATCCCCTTGACCTTGTTGGCGGAAATCCCAATCCCGACACCGGTCCCGCAGATCACGATCCCCAAATCCGTTTCACCGGCGGCGACCGCTTTGGCGACCTTCTGACCAAAAATAGGGTAGTGAGTGCTCTCAGTGCTATAAGCCCCCGTATCCAACACCTCGATGCCCCTGGATTGCAGGTGCTGGATCACAGTTTGTCGTAATTCGAAAGCAGCATGATCGCTGCCGATCGCTATTTTCATCAGACCTCCATGTCCTTTTCTGGTTACTGCCATTGAGCCTGAATCATAGCATAAAAAAACCGCTTTGATGAGAACCATCAAAGCGGGATGGGGGTTAGAGGATTTTACTCAGGAAAGCCTGAGTGCGTTCCTGGGTGGGATGGCTAAAGAGCACGTCTGGGACATCTTCTTCCACGATCAGACCTTCATCCATCAGGACTGCCCTATCGGCGGCAGCACGGGCAAACCCCATCTCGTGGGAGACGACCACCATGGTCATACCTTCCTTGGCAAGCTGGAGCATCACATCCAGTACTTCCTGGATCATCTCAGGGTCGAGGGCGCTGGTTGGCTCATCGAAGAGCATGATCTTGGGATTCATTGCCAGGGCGCGGGCGATGGCGACGCGTTGTTGCTGACCGCCGGAGAGCTGTCCTGGGAAGTCGTTTGCTTTCTCCGGGATACCGACTTTCTCCAGCAGTGCCAGGGCAACCTCAACGGCTTCACTTTTCGACCGTTTGCGGACCACTTTTTGCGCGATGGTCACATTTTCCAGCACCGAGAGGTGGGGGAACAGGTTGAAGGATTGGAACACCATCCCGATTTCTGTGCGGACGGCATTGATGTTTTCGGCGGTGGTGAGGGGAATGTTATCGACCACGACTGTGCCAGCCTGGAAGGCTTCCAGACGGTTGATGCACCGTAAGAGTGTAGACTTGCCCGACCCCGATGGTCCGATGATGACGACCACCTCGCCGGGATAAACGTCAATATCAACGCCGTTTAATGCTGCGGTCTCACCGAAGTGTTTGTGTAAGTTTTCTATGTGAATAATGGGTTCTGTGTTCATTTTAGCGATCCTCCGTCTGTGTTTTTCGCTCAATCCAGGAGACAATCCGGGCGGAGATCAGGGTCATCACTAAATAGAGCAGCGCGATCATCAACCAGGTTTCGACTGGAATGAAATTGGCGGCCATGAATTCCCGGCCACGACGGGTCATATCCGCCACCGAAACGGTGCTGACCAGAGAGGAATCCTTCAGCAAAGAGATAAATTCATTACCAAGCGGTGGCAGAACCACTTTAAATGCCTGGGGAAGGATGATATGGCGCATAGCCTGGTTGTGCGTCATGCCCAGACTGCGTGCAGCTTCATTTTGACCTTTGGGGATACTTTGGATCCCTGCCCGGTAGATCTCGCTCATATAAGCGGAATAACAGAAGGTCAACCCAAGGATCGCCATCGCAAAGGGATTCGCCAGATATCGTTCAAGGGGTTGAAAATGGATCAAACGACCAAAACCTTGAATAAGTGAAGGAAAAGCAAAATACCAGAAGAGCAGTTGAACCAACAGGGGAATCCCACGAGCAACTTCAACATAAATGGTGGTAGCCCAGCGGATGAAACCAATCTTCGAAAGCCGCCCCAATGCTGCTAATAAACCAATCACGAGAGTTAAAACAAAAGCGGTCAGTGTGACACCGACCGTTACTAAAACACCATCACTCACAAAGCGGATGATTCGCCAGTAGGGATCAGGCTGAAGGATGGCAAGTAGAATGACGATCACAATCACTGCGGCGACCAGCCACCACCAGCTGTCGATTCGGCTATTAGCAACCTCGTGACCGAGAATATTTTCTGATTCTTTTCGTACTCGCATAAAATAACCTTTCCCCCCTCGCCAGAGTTACCAGCCCAAGCGAGGGGGTTCCAAAGATTTGTTAATGAACCTTACTCAGCGTCGCCATACCATTCGACGACGAGTTCATCGATGAAGCCTTCAGAAATGAGTTCCGCCAGGGCAGCGTTGACCTGGGAAATCAATTCATTATTATCTTTGCAGAAGGCGATCCCATAATTCTCATCCGTGAATACTTCACCAACGACCTTAAGGGAGTCGGCGTTTTGGTTGACAAATGCGACTGCAGTGGGGTAATCAGCGACAACGGCGTCAATCTGACCGTTGGCGAGATCGAGGAAGGCGAGTTCATAGGTGTCGTAGATCTTCACAGTGGAGTCAGCAATCGCTTCAGCTTCCATCGCACCGGTGGTGCCAATCTGGGCACCGATGGTTGCGCCGACGAGGTCGTCGGGGCCGCCAATGGTGTCGTTGCCAATTTGTACCGCCACGATCTGGCCAGCGTTGATGTAGGGGTCCGAGAAGCTGAATTGCTCAGCCCGCTCAGCAGTGATGGTCATGCCGGAAATTGCCATGTCATATTGGCAATCAGCCATACCCGCCAGGAGCGGGTCCCAGGATACGTTCTTGTAAGTGATATCCAGTCCAGCCTTTTCGGCAATGGCGTTCATCAGGTCAATGTCAAATCCCACGATCTCTTTTGTGTCCTCATCGACAAACTCAAAGGGCGGGAAAGCGGCATCGGTGGCAACGACCAGGGCATCACTTGCCTTAGCGCATGAAGCCAGCAGGCTCATGGCAATGATGGCAATAAGGGTCAAAAGTAACTTGTGTTTCATTGTGTCTTCTCCTCTTTTTGATAGATTGAATGAATAATCATCTTCTTCGTAAGGTATTGAAGTATCTGGATCGCAACCTCCTTTTCATACAAAAAAGACCTTCCTGGAAGGAAGGCTTTTGGTTCTCCGCATTAATCTACGTTCAATTAAGCGCCAAGCGCCGCTCCTCCAGGAGAGGTCCGGTATGATGCTTTCGCTTAGGTTGCTGAACGATTAATGTGAACATACTGAGTTTGATTTTATCAAAATAAATTTCGTTTTACTTCATCAAGTTGTTAACAGGTAGTTAAGGTCTCTTTATTTCAAAAAGTTTCCCAGTGCAAAACCTCCGCCAGCGATTTTTTCTCCTTTGACTCTGGCCATTTCACCGGGACGCCGATCGGGACCAACGAAAGCAAATTGAGATGGTTAGGGATATTGAGCAACAGTTTGAATTCCGCTTCATGGGGTCTGGTATTGCCTTGCAGCCAGCAGGAGCCGTATCCCAAAGCAGTTGCAGCCAGGAGCATGTTCTCGATTGCAGCAGAACCGTCTTCGAGCCAATATTTAGAGGAGGGATCCATTACGACCGCGATCATCGCACTGGCATTCGCGCTCCAGGCGGCGGCTTTGCTGAGCGGCTGGATGATCCCTTTGTTGGTCACCACGACGAAGTCCCAAGGCTGTTTGTTGTTCCCGCTGGCAGCCAATCGCCCGGCGTCGACGATCGTTTCTATATCCTCCAATGGGATGGGGTCACCGGTAAAGTCCCGGACTGAGCGACGTTTCTTGATGGTATCGAGTGTATCCATTGCGACCTTTCTCTACTCTTGGAATTCCGTTTCAACGTATCACTGACTGTTGATGCATGCGGACATCACGAATGAACAGTTTCGGAGAGATTCCTTGACTTCAGTTCGATTCTATCATGGTTGATTTAGCAGCTTTGAGAAAAGAACAACAGGAAAGGAAAGAATCGAAATCGAAGTGCCGAATTCTTCACACTTCAGTCGACCCTTTGATTTTCATTAACATCACACATTATTAAATGCCATTAACAATTTCATAATAAAACCTTGACAATCGAACTGATTCCGTTTATTATTGGAGGGTATTGTATATTTTATATTGTATATTGGATAAAATATCCAATTAGTCCAGCGATTGTCAATTCTTAGGAGTATTAATGAGCCCAGCAATTCCCAAAACCATGAAAGCAGCAGTATTACACGGAAAAAACGACCTGCGTGTTGAGGAGGTACCCGTTCCAGAACCAGGTCCCCAGGAAGTATTGGTTAAAGTCCATGCCTGTGCGATTTGCGGTACAGATCCGACCGTTGTGTCAAAAGGATGGAAGGGAATGCCTGAATATGGCAGTTTTATTCCCGGACATGAATACAGCGGAGAAATTGTTAAACTGGGTCCGAATGTCATAGATTTCAAAGTTGGAGACCGGATTGCGATTGAATCACATAAGGGTTGTGGGTATTGCCGGAACTGCAAGCGCGGTAAATATACAATCTGTCTTAATTACGGCAAACCAGAAACAGGGCACCGCCATTATGGTTTCACCACTAATGGTGGGTATGCGCAGTATGTGGTCAACAACGTCAGCACCCTTTATAAAGTAGCGGATAATATCTCCTATGAAGAAGCTGCACTGGTAACCACGGCTGCCTGTGTCCATTACGCCATCGACAATATTGGCGGTTTCCTGGGCGGTGAGACTGTGGCTGTGCTTGGCCCTGGACCGATCGGATTGATGGCTGTCCAGCTTTCAAAAGCCCTGGGCGCTGGTAAAGTGTATCTGACCGGCACCCGCGAATCCCGTCTGAAGGTTGGTCGTGAACTCGGCGCAGATATGACCATCAATATCAATGAAGAGGATGCACTTGAAGTTATTATGAAGGATACCGATGACCTGGGTGTGGACCTTGTCATTGAATGCTCCGGTGCGCCGAAAGCTGTTGAAGACGCTTATGAAATGGTCATGCGTGGCGGGCGGCTTTCCTTCATTGGGGATCCCCACGAACGTCCAACACCCAACCATCGCAAGTTCGTTCTCGATGATCTGAAGGCGGCTGGCGTTAGGGGTGAAGGGCTCGGCGATTGCCGGCGCTCCCTTGAATTACTCAAATTGGGTAAAATACAAGCGAAGCCTTTCATTACTCATCACTTTTCATTGGATGAGATTAATGAAGGGTTCGATACTTTTATCAACCGCAAGGGCGGGGCGTTGAAAGTCATTATCCACCCGAACGGAAGATAAAAGTTCTTTGTTGAAGGAAACCAAAGATAATTCTGGGAGTATCCTGAATGGATAAAAAAATACTATTGAAAGCCGAAAAAATTAACAAGAGCTTCCCGGGTGTCAAGGCGCTGGACAATGTCGATTTTGACCTGTACGAAGGAGAAGTACACGTTCTCATTGGTGAAAACGGTGCTGGCAAGTCCACTTTGATGAAGATCATTGCGGGCGCCTACCGTCCCGATTCCGGCAATTTATATATCGACGGTGAGAAAATCAGCGTTTTCAACCCTTTAGCGGCACAAGAAGCGGGTGTGAGTATTATTTATCAGGAATTCAACCTGATCCCCGATTTGATTGTTGCCCAGAATATGTACCTGGGCAGATTTCCAAAACGATTTGGAATTTTGATCGACCATAAGAAACTTCACCAGGACGCCGCCGATGTCCTTGCCAGCCTGAGTCTGGATATTGACACACATGCCTATTGCATAAATCTTGGTACCGGACAACGGCAAATGGTGGAGGTTGCCAAGGCGCTGACGATGCAGTCAAAGATTCTCATCATGGACGAACCAACAGCAGCTCTCACCGACCGTGAAATTGACCATTTATTCGAGACCATCGAAAACTTGAAAGCCAAAGGCATTGGAATTATTTATATTTCCCATCGTCTGGAAGAGGTGAAAGTTGTTGGGGATCGGGTGACGGTATTGCGGGATGGAAAACATATCGGAACCAAAGAACAAACCAATGTGGATATTTCTGAGTTGGTCACCATGATGGTAGGACGTCAAATGGGTGATTTGTACACCTATAAGAAAATGGAAAAGGAAATCACCCGCGAAGCGCTGCGCGTTGAGGACCTATCCAGCGGAACCAGGATAAAAAATGCTTCTCTGGATGTAAGTGTCGGAGAGATCGTAGGATTGGCAGGATTGGTCGGGGCTGGTCGAACGGACCTGGCGAGGGCAATTTTCGGTGCTGACAAGTATGATTCCGGCAAAGTTTTTGTTTTCGGCGATGAGGTAAACCCAAAATCCCCCAGCGATATGGTCAAGAAAGGACTTGGTTTGATCCCTGAAGACCGGAAAGCCCAGGGATTATGCTTGATACTCCCGACTTCTGAAAACATCGTTTTAGCAAACCTGAAAAATTTATTCAACAAATTATTCATCAATCTTAAGAAGGAAAAACAAGTAGCACAGAAATATATCGAGGATCTGCGGATTGCTACCCCTTCGCAATCCCGGATTGTGCAGTTTCTTTCAGGCGGAACGCAGCAAAAAGTCGTTTTAGCAAAATGGTTGTGTACCAATTCTAAGATCTTCATTTTTGACGAACCTACCCGCGGGATTGATGTCGGTGCAAAAGCTGAGATTCACGATCTTATGCGTGAACTGGTCAAGAATGGGGCAGCAATATTGATGATCTCATCTGAGCTACCGGAAATCTTAGGCATGAGTGACCGCATATTTGTGATGCGGGAAGGCAGTATTGTCGCAGAATTGGATCGTGACGAAGCAACCCAGGAAATCGTCATCGCACATGCAATGGGGGGCGTATGAGAAAACAGATGAATTTGATCTGTTCTTTCATTGCTGAAGTGAAGGAGAGAGCATGCAAACAATAGAATCAACAAAGAAGAATCGCATCCTGGAGGGAGCGAAAAAATTTATCAAGTCTTTCCCACCTTTAACCTGGGTTGTGATTTTGATGATCATCTTTTTTGCCATTGCAGAACCGAGCTTTTTTGATATCGGAAACATAACCAATGTCATCCGCAGAGGCTCCTCTCTCTGGATGCTTGCCACAATGGCGACCCTGGTTCTGATTTCGGGTGGTCTGGATCTGTCCTTAGGCAGCGTACTGACTTTTTCTGGCGTCGTTCTGGCACTTCTTCTTAAAGCTGGTGCCAATGCAGGAATTGCGAGTCTGGCGGCGCTTCTCAGCGGTACATTTGTGGGTGTGCTAAATGGTTTTCTGGTTTCGGTTTTTGGGATCCCTGCTTTTATTGTTACCCTGGGCTCAATGAATATCTTTGCAGGATTATCAATATTTTTCACCGAATCCAGTGCTGTTTTTATCAGTGACCCGAGAATGGTCTTTTTCGGGGCTGGCGCGATCCTTGGTATTCCGATACCCATCCTGATCGCTGTCCTAATCTTTGTTGTGTCTTTTGTGATGCTCCACCATACATCATTTGGCCGCAACCTGGTCGCTATAGGTGAAAATGAGACAGGAGCACACCTGTCCGGTGTAAATACGCGACGAACCACCTGGCTAATCTATGTTTATGCAAGTACGGTCGCTGCACTAGCAGGCATTGTCCTTTCGTCCCGCATCCAAAGTGCAGATCCCACTGTCGGAGTTGGCTGGGAATTTGAGGCAATTGCAGCCTCTATTATGGGCGGAACATTACGTGGCAAAGGGAGAGGCAATATCACGACCACAATCATCGGTGTTGTGCTGATCCTGGTATTGCGGAATGGGTTGAATATTATTGGCGTTCCCGTCATGTGGCGATCAGCGGTGGTCGGTTTATTCCTATTATCAGGAATCATTATCGATGTAACAATGCGCAGAAGGGAATAGTCTGGTTGATGACAATGAAAACAGTGGAAGATAAATCAAAGAAGTTCTCACTAAGTGCCAACCTGGTGAATTCGTTGCCCCGAATATTAATTCTCGGATTACTTGGGGTCGTGCTTTCATTCCTGTCACCATACTTTCTGAAGACCAATAATCTGATGAATATTGCCTCCATAGCGAGCATTCCGATCATATTAGCTCTGGGAGAAACGCTTATTGTGTTGACTGGAAATATTGACCTCTCGCTGGGCGCGGTCTTTTCAATTGGCGGAGTTGTGCCAGCAGCGTTAATGAAATTCCTCGAAGTACCTGTGCCCATTGCCATTTTAGCTGGACTGCTGGTTGGTGCCTTTATGGGTCTTATGAACGGTTTGTTGATTTCCAAAATTAAACTGCCCTCAATGATTGGTTCTTACGCGCTTAAAGTTGCTGTCACCGGCATCGCAGTGGCTATTTTGCAGGGATATGTGGTGTATGGTTTCCCGGACTCTTTTCGCTTTCTCGGTGTCGAGCGCGTGTTGAACATCCCCGTGCCGATCTATATCGCCACAATCACCTTTGTCATCATCTGGTTGATCCTGAGAAGGACCATTCTGGGGCGAAAGATTTATGCGATGGGCGCCAATGCGGATGCTGCAAGATTATCCGGCATTAAAGTAGATCGGGTTTTGATAATTACCTATATCATGGCAGGGGTTTTAGCAGCCGTGGCTGGTATTGTTCAGGTCTCTCGCGTCAACTCGTCCCACGCTTTCTTGGGCGATACGATGTTACTGCCAGCCATTGCTGCGGTGGTCATTGGTGGTACAAGCATGTTTGGCGGTGTTGGTGGTGTTTTCGGCACAGTTATAGGTGCATTGATCATGAGCGTCATAGATAACGGTCTGAATCTGGTTGGAGCGCCATCAATCCTGCAGCAATTCATCGTTGGTGTCATCATCCTGCTGGCTGTCATCATCGATCAGACTGTCAGACGTATAGCAGATAAGCGAATGCGTTGAATAAATTGGGAAATTAAAATTTACGCATTATCATAAGCGTTTATAAAGGAGGTGGTACAAAAGAAATAAGCAACACAAATGATATCGACCAAACGGACCAAAACCATAACTAAGGAGAAGCTTTTTATGAAGAAACAAACTATTTTCTTGACACTGATTGTCGTGTTAGCGCTCGTTTTGAGTGGCTGTACAACCCCCGAGGTTACCGAAGCTCCCACTGAGGAACCTGTGGTCGTGGAAGAAACAAAAGCAGTTGAAGAGACAGGAGCAGTCGAAGAGACGGAAGCTGTCGAAGAAACTGAAGCTGTCACTGAATTCGACGCATCCATTCCTGCAGATGAGAATTACGAAATTGCGATTGTTGTAAAGAATTTCCAATCCGCATTCTGGGCTCAGCATGTGGCAGGCGCTGAATTAGCAGCCGAGGAACTGGGTATCACACTCACTTCCCATGCTCCCGAAAAGCCAGAGAACATCGAAGAGCAAATCGCGATTTTGGAAGACCTGATCACTAAAGGTGTGGATTGCATTGCTTTAGCCCCCACCAACACCGAATCCATTGCGGCTGGTATTGTCAAGCTGAATGATGCTGGCATCCCTGTTGTATATGATAACACCCGCGGCTCCGGTGGTGATTACCTCGCTTATGTCGGTATTGACAACTACTCCGTTGGTTTCGAACTGGGAGAATATGTTGCCGAAGCCATGGGCTATGAAGGTAACCTGCTCCTGTTAGAGGGTGTCCCCGGACAATCCACAAGCGACCTGCGCTCCAATGGTGCTCGTGACGCTCTTGCCCAATATCCTGACATCACTGTTGAATCACAGCCCGCTAACTGGTCATTCGCTGAAGCAAGCGACATCACCACCAATATGTTGACCCGATGGGGTGGTGAATTGGATGCCGTTATCTCTGCTGGTGCCGGTCAATCCGAAGGTGCCGCTGAAGCCATCAAGGCTTACGGACTTGCACAGGATGATGTGATTGTGGGATCTTTCGATGTCACCGCTGAGGTCGTGGAAGCGATCCGCAATGGCGATGTTGACTTCACGATCAATCAGCAGCCCTTCTACCAGGCATATTACAGCATTGCAGCCTGTGTGCAGTACCTTAACGGAATGGAAGTTCCCGTGGAAATCGGCACACCAGTCGCTTTTGTGACACTGGAGAACCTCGCTGAGCACTGGACCGACTAATTAGTACTCTCGACTAAACGAATGATAGCCTGGCAGGTATGAAGTCTGTATCAATATTCTGCCAGGCTTCATTTCAAAACAGGAGAAAACATGGCAGAAGTAAAAGTGATCAAAGTTCAAGACAATCCCGAAGTTGATGTACCGGGTCATACTGTCTGCACTGGAAAGGAGATCGCTGGAGACCTGATCGGGATTGACAAATATGCCCTGAAGATCGGCTATTTCGGTGAGGGTGGTACTTCCAGCGAACACACCCATCAAGAATCTGAGCATGTGTTTTATATTATTGATGGCGCATTGACCATTATAGCGGAAGGGAAAGAATATACCGCGAAAACTGGTGAGGCACTCCACATTCCCGCCGGGATACCACATGCTTCCGCGAATACTTATGACGGTACGACAACATACATTGCATTGACCTTACCCCCCACTTAGGAATTTCTTGATTTATTTCGTTATAATATTTCTTAGAGTATTGAATTATTGAGGTGGAAACAATCAGTCGTAGCTAGCAGGAATGAATGACCAAACCATGAAAAGAAATGAAGGCTCTGTGATCAGCGTAGATTTGGGGACGAGCAGTGTGCGTGCCTGTCTGGTCAATCATTCCCTGGAAATCCTTTCCCAAACCCGGATTCCGGTTTCACTTGTGACCGATGCGAAGGGAAAGGCTGTCCAGGATGCAGAAGATATCATAAAGGCTGGCATTGTCTGCATCCGGGATACGCTCCAATGGGCAGGACAAAAGGGATATGTTCCAAGCGCCCTGTGTTTTTCAAACGCTGTGGCTAGTCTGGTTTGTCTGGATTCAGAATTCAAACCCCTCCGATCCGCTCTGACTTATGTGGACTTGCGGTCACATAAGCAAGCGGAAGGATTGATCGAGGAATATGGCAGCCGCTATTTCAGCAATACCGCGACACCGATGCATGCCAGTTATTGGTTGCCGAAATTTCTCTGGTTGAAGGATCAAGATCTGGATTTATCACCATGTAATTATTATTGCACGATTAAGGATTTATTTGTTTACCGATTGACCGGTCAATTCGTCATTGACGCTTCCAATGCCGTAGCAACAGGCATGTGCGATGTCGGGACAGGCGACTGGGATCAGCGCTTACTTGAGATTGCTGACATTTCCAAAACTCAACTTCCCCAGATTAAACCCACAACCCAAGTCTATGATTTGATAACGAAAGCGATTCTGCCTGAGGGCAGCGAGAATGACGGAATTCGGATTGTTCTGGGCGCGATTGATGGGGTACTTTCCTCGTTGGGGGCAGGTGCTTTTAAGCCCGGACAGGTGACCACAATGATTGGATCCAGTGGTGCCTGCAGGATTGCAGCAAAAGCCCCTCTTATTGATAGTGAAGCACTGCAAACCTGGTCATATCCTCTGGATGAGGGGATCTGGATTTGCGGCGGAGCGATGAACAACGGCGGATTGGTGACCCAATGGTTGGTGGAGAACTTTTCCGAGACCCGTTTGGTGGACGATGCGGCTTATGATGAGATGTTCCAGGCGGCTGCCAGCGTGGGGGCTGGTGCGAGGGGATTAATCTTCCTACCATACCTGTTTGGGGAACGTGCCCCGATTTATGATGAAAATGCACGCGGCGTATACTTTGGTCTGCATGCGAACCACCACCGGGAGCATTTCGCCAGGGCAGGCTTGGAAGGGATCCTCTTCGCACTCTATTCCATCTTTGAGATCATCCACGCTTCAGACGATGAGATTGAGGTGCGTGCGACGGGTGGGTATCTGCGGTCGGAATTAATGCTCCAGATCCAGGCTGATATCTTTGGTGTTCCCATCCAGATCCCATCGAATTTAGAAGGTTCTTCCATCGGCGCTGCTGCCCTGGCGTTGAAAGCATTAGGAGAGATTTCCTCCTTTGATGAAATCTCGAGATTTATCCCTATTGAAAAAACTTATCTTCCGGAACCAATGAACACGGCAATTTATCGGGAGATTTTTGACCGGTTCCAGGCGCTATACTCACATCTCCAACCGATGTTTCCTGTTTTGGGAGGATCTGAATCATGACTCCCCAACTACAATTAGCTGTTGTGGGCAGTTATTTGCTCAAAGCGAAAGATCCAATCAATAATGCCAGCCAATTGAGGTCATTGCTGGCGGGATATGAATAAGGGTATTGAAGAATTTTATTGAAGGAGAATTTATTCTTATGACTAAAATTCCAGAAAAAATGAAAGCGATTGTTCTCACTGGACCTGGTGAGCATGAGCTGCAGGTACTGCCCGTTCCAAAGCCGAGACCCTATGAGGTCCTCTCAAAGGTGCGAGCAGTTGCCATTTGTGGCAGCGACCCAGAGATCTTTAATGGTGGGCTGGCGGGTTTTTGGCCGCCATATTACCCCTTCATCGCTGGGCATGAGTGGGCTGGCGAGGTGGTTGCTATAGGCGAGGGTGTGACAAATCTTAAAGTTGGTGACCGTGTTGCTGGAGAGCCCCACAAAGGCTGCGGGTTCTGCGAGAATTGTAAAGAAGGTCGGTACACCCTTTGCATGAATTATGGCAATCCCGCATCGGGACATCGTCACTATGGCTTTACCAATGATGGTGCCTATGCCCAATATGCGGTGCACTCCGTTCAGACCCTGACCAAAATGCCGGATAACGTCAGTTTTGTGGAGGGCTCACTTGGTGATACTGCTGCGGTGGCTTTACACGGTTTGGAGCTGACCGGAATTACGCCGGGCGGTGTGGTTGTTGTGTTAGGTCCGGGACCTATCGGTTTGCTTGCTATGCGGTTAGCTAAATCCATGGGGGCTTCCAAAGTGATGATGGTTGGGCGACGGTCGAGATTGGAAGCATCAAAACAGCTTGGTGCAGATGAAGTCTTAGACTTTGAGAAGGTTGATCCGGTGGAGGCAGTCCGTGAACTCACGGAGGGGCGCGGGGCGGATGAGGTGTTTGAATGCTCTGGCGCGGCTGGAACGATGAACCAGGCTGTCAATATGGTTAAAAAGGGCGGCAAGGTCAGTCTGTTAGGCGTGCCCTCCAGTGATGTCCAGGAAGCTGTCCCTTTTAAATTGATGGTGCATAATGAGATCATGGTTACCGGTTCACGCGCCGACCCGAATACGATGTGGCGGGTGATCGGCATGATCGCGGCTGGCGAATTGGACGTGCTGGACCTTGTTACCCATACCTTCCCGATCGAATTCTATCGCGAAGCACTGGATGTTTTTGTGAACCGTAGGGAAGGCGCAGTGAAAGTCGTCATCGAGCCGAATGGAAAAGAGGAGTAATGACATGGATAAAGTACGAACCGACCGAATGAAGAAAACCATGCGGGAAGCCGGCATTGATGTGCTGGTCTGCCGTTTGCCAGAAAATATTGTTTATCTCTCCGGATATTGGCCTGTTTTCGGGTCATCCTGTCTGATTTTCCCCGTTGATGATGATCCCATAGTGATCCTGCCATTTTCCGAGCTGGATTATGCTGCGGAAGGGTGGGTTGAGGACCAGCGGACCTATCAATTCATTAATATGAGTGAATTGGCGAATCCGCCGGCGAATATCCTCAGGATCATGAAAGAAGTCTGGAAAGAACGCGGCTACGAGAATGTTGTGGTTGGTTTTGAGGGCAGCTTTGATCTGGTTGGCGGGAATAACGTGGCAGCGGAAGCACGCGTACCCACATACAAAATCCTGAATGAAATGTTCGATGCATTCAAGTCCAACACCTGGGTGGATGCCACTCCGCAAATCAAGAAATCCCGCGTGATCAAATCTCCGCAGGAGGTCGAGCAGCTCAGCATCACCAGTGAGATCGCCGGGATAGGGCTTGAACATGCCCGCCACTTGATCAAGCCTGGAGTACAGGAATCCTTTGTTTCAGGCATGGTTGAAGGGTATATCTATGGCATGGGGATTGGGTACAAAAATGTGACCCGGGCGAGAGGGTATTGCTTTGTCATGTCGGGTGAGAACTCCTGTAATTCCTGGCGCCCGTTTTGTGTTGCATCGCGAAAACCCATTATGTGGGGCGAACCGGTGCTGGTGGAGCTGGATGCCGTTTCGAATGGTTATTTTATTGACATTACCCGCTCGTTCTTTGTGGGTAAACCTGATGACCGGTCCACAGAAATTATGAATGTTGTTCATGACGCCATAAACGCAGCTATTGACGCAATCAAACCCGGCATGCTTGCCAGGGAAGTGGATGCCGTTGCCAGGAAAGTTGTGGATGATGCCGGCTATGGAGAATTTTTTAATCACCAACTGGGACACGGAATTGGGTTACAATTCCATGAGCCACCCTGGTTGCACCCTGCCAGTGATGAAGTTTTAGAACCTGGCATGACAGTCGCGGTTGAGCCTGCGATCTATATTGAGGGGTGGGGTGGATTCCGGATTGAAGATAATCTGGTTGTCACGGATAATGGCTGTGAAGTGCTCACACCATTGCCACAACTCTTTGAACCAATTCTGTAGAGAAAAATAAGATCATAGCATAAGAGAGAAAATCATGGCTTCCGAATTCAAAACAATGCAAGAAATAATTTATGATAAATTAAAACAGCGGATCATCTCTGGTGTGTACAAACCAGGGATGCGACTGGTGGCAAATGATCTCGCTGAGGAGTTTAATATCAGCCGGATGCCAGTGCGGGAAGCCCTGACACGATTGGGGTCCACTGGGTTGGTGGAATTGATTCCATATAAAGGCGCGATAGTCAATGAACTTACCGCGGAAGATTACGTGGAGATTTTCCATATCCGCTCTGTCCTGGAGGGTCTGGCTGCCCGGCTTGCATGCGCCAATCTTACAGAGGAAGACTTTGAGCAAATGCGGGATGCCAACGAAGAAGTCAGGCATATGATTGCTGAAGATGATGTGGAATTTCAACACGTAAACCGCATTTTCCACTCCACGATCTGGAAGCGGACCAATTCTGAACGCTTGCAGACCCTTTTATCGGATCTGTATTCTGAAGCGTCCCAATACCGCCAGATGGTTGTGGTCCATTCAGACCGTCTTGGAGAAATTCATCATGAGCATGAGATGCTCCTGGAGGCTTTGGAAAAAGGGGATGAGAGGTTAGCTGAAGACATTGTACGGGACCATTATGAGAATACGTTGATATGGCTGGTTAAACTTATTCACAAAGCAGAATAGAAATAAAGGGTTTAATAATGACTAAAAAAGATAAACTGATTTTGGTCGCCTCAGATCATTATGGGTTGAGACTTAAGAACCCCATCAGGGATTACTTGATTGAAAAGGGGTATGACGTCAAGGATTTGGGGGTGGACAGCGAAGACCCCGTCCTATATCCCGAAATAGCAATCAAATTATGCGAGGAAATGCTTGAAAATAATTATTCCCGTGGAATCCTGGTGTGTGGGACCGGGATCGGGATGGCGATGGTTGCCAACAAGGTGCCTGGTGTCCGCGCTGCGGTCATCCACGATCCCTATTCCGCTGAACGAGCACGAGCCAGTAACGACGCCCAGGTTGCGACTCTGGGTAGCTTAGTGATCGGACTTAACGCGGCCAAGAAGAACATCAATATCTGGTTGGAAAGTGAATTTGGCGGTGGCAGGTCGATCCCAAAAGTCGACATGATCAAGGCGATGGATGAGAAACGCTGGGAGAAATAACTCTCAGGGTTTAAAGTCGTTGGTTAAGTCAAAATGATTTTTTGTGGAAATTAGGTCACTGATGATGCACGCGATTATCGCCTTTATCTGATGTGACCTTTCTCTTTCTATGATGTGACAGATCGGGTGGATGAATGATGAAAATCTGGGTGATTGCCACACTGGATACAAAATTTGCCGAAGCGGATTTTATCGCTGAAAAGATCCAGGAGAAAGGTCATGAGGCGGTTATTGTCGACCCCGGTTCTGCCGGCATCCCCGGCATTGACTCCAGTATCTCCCGGGAAGTGGTTGCTGAAGCGGGCGGTGAGAGCCTGGCTAGCCTGCAGGATCAGAACGACAAAGCCTACAGCCAGAGCGTGATGCGGGAAGGGCTGAAGAACCTGATCGCCAGCGAATACGTTGCCGGGAGGATTGGTGGCGTGATCGCTGTGGGCGGCGGACAGGGCACGGCTATTGCCACTTCGGCAATGCAGATGCTGCCTTTTGGCGTGCCAAAGGTGATGGTCTCCACCGTGGCTTGCGGACAGACGACTTTTGGTCCTTATGTGGGCACTTCCGACATGACTATGATCCATTCGGTCGCGGATATCGCCGGGCTGAATTTTATCACCAAGAAGATCATTGCTCAGGCAGCCGCAGCCGTTGTCGCCATGGCTGAGGTGAAACTGGATGAGGGCACTCAAAAACCCTTGATCGCGCTCACACAAGCCGGGGTGACCACGCTGGGCACGATGGCGGTGAAGGCGAAATTGGAAGAAAACGGTTTTGATGTGGTGGTTTTCCACTGCAACGGTATTGGCGGTCAGGCGATGGAGGATTTTATCCGCCAGGGTGTGATCAATGGCGTGATCGACTATTCCCCCCACGAATTAATCGACCTTTTCTGCGATGGTTTGATGCCTGCAATGCCGGGACGAATGACGGCTGCGGGTGAGATGGGCATCCCCCAGATCGTCGGACCGGGTTGTGCGGATATGCGCTTGCATGTCTGGGGAGAGATTCCAGAGGAATTGAAGGATCGTCCTTATATCCGCCATACGCCCACCCATACGCACTTCCGTACAACATATGATGAATTGTATAAAGTCGGGACTTACGTGGCGGAGCATTTGAATGCGGGAAAAGGTCCGCGGGCGGCGATCGTGCCCACCAGGGGCTATAGCATGATGAACCGGGAAGGGATGCCCCTTTACGGTGAAGAAGCGAATAAAGGCTTTGCAGATGCATTGAGAGACAAGCTGGAAGATGACGTGGTGCTTTTTACCCGTGACCAGCATATCAATGATGAATCCTTTGCGGAGGAAGTCGTTGATTTATTCATGCAGCTTTGGAATGAGAAGCATCCTGAATAATTGAATTCAGGGTACACACAGTTGAACCGCCAATAATGTAACCATAAAGGGAGAGCCAACTGGCACTCCCTTCGTCATATTATTACTTAACTGTGTATTACGGCAGGCTGATTGAGAAGGAATCAACTTCAACCAGGATGGGAATGACATCAAAAGATGAAACAGAGACACCTACTTGCCCTTCCTTCAAATTATATTTATTATCAACGACTTCCTTCTCCAATACGCCATTGATATAAAGCGCCAGTCGGTTTCCCTCACAAATCGCAGTATATTGGTTCACGGCGCGACCCATATTAATATTGGTTGAACCGCCGCTTTGCAGACCGAAATACGCTTTATCTATCTCAGAGTAGACGAGAATATCATACAAACCGCCATTACTGATATTGAATTCATACCAGCCATCACGTTCGGAATAATTGCAAATCAGGCTGACATTGTTGGTGTTTTTACCCCGATTTTCCGCTACCACATCGATTCGTACTTCTGGGTAATAATATTCATCATAGAGTACATAGACATATTGATAGGTGCCTTGCAGATCGAACACCAACCGCCCATTATCTGTATAGAGGTCCATTTTGTTCTCATCGCCATTCATCAAGAAATAGGACCAGCTGTCAATACCGCCTTCGAATTCTTCGGTGAAATAGGCAGGTGGTGTTTCCTCAGTCTCTTGCACTGGCTCTTCAGCCTTGGTTGTCGGTGTTGCGGAAGGTCGCTCAATGGTGGGGCTGGGCTCTACGATAACAATCGGTTCAGTCGTCGGCTCTTCGGGGATAATGGGGATATCAACCGTTGCGGTGGGGTCGGTAGTCCCGCTGTTCAAACAGGCAATGCCGACCAATACAAAAAAGCTGATGAAAATGAGGAAGATTTTAACATTCGAGGTTCGCATCTCTACTCCTTTTAAATGGAAATCAAAAATAGATGTACCTTGCGTTTGCCTGGACCTTTTTTGACGTTATGCTCTTGTGGCTTGCCGGTTATGATTCTTGTGTCTGCGATATTATAATTGGATAGTACAACGAAATAAGAATTTTGTCTATTATAACAGAAGAAATTCATTCTTCTGAGAAAAAATTCCTGAGATTATCCGGCTTCTTGTCAAATCTATGCTAAAATTTTTTCATTGATTGAATCATCGTAAAGGGGTGCCTATGCTCGCCAGGGTTTTCTCATGCGCCGTGATCGGTTTGGATGGCGTGGTTGTTGAAGTTGAAGTCGATACGGGGGGTGGGCTGCCGAAGATGGTGATCGTCGGATTGCCGGATACTGCGGTGCAGGAAAGCCGGGAGCGGGTGCAATCCGCAGTCAAGAACGCCGGGTTTTACTATCCCCGCAAAAAACTGACCGTTAATTTGGCGCCAGCTTCCGTCCGCAAAGAAGGTCCTGCCTATGACCTGCCGATCGCGGTGGGAGTGTTGATCGCCACCAGCCAGCTGGACCCGGAATCTGTTGAAAATACATTGATCATCGGGGAGCTCTCCCTGGATGGCGGTGTGCGGCATGTGAAGGGTGTGTTGCCGATGGCGGCATTGGCGCGCCAGGAGGGCTATCAGACCGTCATCGTTCCGGCTGTGGACGCTGCGGAGGCTGCCCTCATCCCCGATATTACCGTGATCCCCGCAACGACACTTAATGCATTGTATGACCATCTCTCTGGAATGGTGCCACTGAAGCCAGCCGAACCGCCGGATCATCATCCGGATGAAGTGCTGGTGGAGACGGATTTCAGCGAGATCAAAGGACAGGAGCACGTCAAACGCGCCCTGGAAGTGGCTGCTGCTGGCGGGCATAATGTCTTGATGATCGGGCCACCTGGGGCTGGCAAGACCTTGATGGCACGAGCGTTGCCTTCTATCCTGCCGGAAATGACCATCGATGAGGCGCTGGACGTGACCCGCATCTACAGTGTGGCAGACCTGCTGCCGTCGGATGTGCCGTTGATTCGCGCTCGCCCCTTTCGATCGCCGCATCACACCATCAGCCATGCCGGGCTGGTGGGTGGGGGCAACTGGCCGCACCCGGGAGAGATCAGCCTGGCGCACCGGGGGGTGCTGTTCCTTGACGAGTTACCGGAGTTCAGCTCGAAGGTGCTGGAAGTGTTACGCCAGCCATTGGAGGATAAGGTCGTGACGATCAGCCGCGCTCAGGGCTCGTTGACTTTTCCGGCGAATTTCCAACTGGCAGCCGCAATGAATCCCTGTCCCTGCGGGTATTATGGCGATCCAGCGAGACCCTGTACCTGTTCTTCCATGGCGGTGACGCGCTACCAGAAACGTATTTCCGGTCCGCTGATGGATCGGATCGACATCCATATGCAGGTACCGCGGGTAGAATACCAGAATCTGCGTGATATGCGACAGGGGGAATCATCGGCAGATGTCCGAAATAGGGTGGAAGCCGCCCGCGCACGACAGCGGGAACGCTTTGATGGAACGGATATTGCCAGCAACGCGGATATGCGCCCTGCTCAAATCCGTAAATATTGTGCTTTGGACGAGGCTTGCCAGGCTTTGATGAAAACAGCTATGCGCCAGCTCCAATTGACGGCACGGGCGTATCATCGGGTGCTCAAATTGAGCCGCACGATCGCGGATTTGGCGGGGTCCGAAGCAATCACCCAGGTGCATCTGGCGGAAGCATTGCAGTACCGGCCCAAGCTGGATTTGATGTAGAAGCTAAAGTACTACTAAATTGAACGAAAAGGGAATATTGGACTACTTTTATAATCAGTAAGAGGGCATTTCCCCGCAGCTTGCTGCGAAAAAAGCGGTAAGATTAGAGAATAAGCGAGCTGGTAAGGAAAAGGCATAATGTATCAGTATTAATTTATCACTATGTATGCCCTGCTAAATATAGAAAAATAGTGATTGATGCAAAAGTCGATGAAATCATGAAGGAAACCTGTCTAGAAATTTCCAAGCGATATGAAATCAGATTCTTAGAAATTGGAACTGACAGAGATCATGTACATTTTTAATCCAGTCAATACCAAGATATAGTCCGACAAAAATCATACAAATGGTAAAAAGTATCACGGCACGCGAAGTAATTCGACAAGTACCAGAAGTAAAAAAGAAATTATGGGGAGGAGAATTTTGGTCAGACGGATATTTTGTGAGTACAGTAGGACGACATGGCAGTGAAGAGACAATACGAAAATATGTACAAAACCAAGGAAAAGTGGATGAATACCGACACTACATGAGCAGCAACTCGAATTGTTTAACTAAACAAAGATGCTGTAGGATACCTCGCAGCTTGCTGCGGGGAGGCTTCATTCCTTGAGATAAAAGTTTAACTTAAGGGATGGTTATATCCGCCAGCAGGATATAACCTATCACAGTACGCTCTTCACCTCGATATTCAACCAGGACACACTCCCGATTCAATTCATCAAAAACGCGCTCGGGTTGGGCGATGAGGGTCACGGCTCCGCCTTCCGGGATTCGACCTTCTTGGAACCCTGATTCATAACATCGATCATAAGCAAACAGGTTTCGAATCACCGTGCCGGTGATAATAGGCGTGGGTGTGGCTGTGTAATCAGGCGTTTCTGTTGCCTCCGGCGTCGCCGTGGGCGTTACTGTTGGTGTGGGTGTGATCGTGGCTGTCGGCGTGATCGTTGCCGTTGCTGTGGGTGAGGGGGTGAGTGCGAGCTGGCGCTGGCGTACTGCCCCAGCGATCCCGCGGCCGCCGAACCACAACATTAAAATAATGAGGATGCCTGCTATCGCGCCGCCACCATAGAGCGTGACATAGAACCAGCGGAGGCGTCGCTTTAAGTCCATGACCTCAGGATCCTGCGGGAAACGGGCCTGGACTGCTTTACTGATCAGGTAGGCATTGCGGGGAAAGAAGCGGTTTTCGGTGTTCAGCGACTGGTTCGCTCGTTGCACACTGCCTTCCAGGGTTTCAATTTCCTGCTGAGATTCCCGCACCTCCGCTTGCAAGGATCGCCCTTGCGGGTTATCTGGCTGGAGTGTTTGCAGGGTCGTCAGGGACTCATCCGCTTCTGCATAAGCAGCATTGGCGGCTTTGAGTGTACTGGCAGCATCGCCCTGTCGTTTGAGCCGCTGGATTTTCTCGATCAGTGCAGCGGTCACTGCAGGGAGGACGATGTCCATCCGGTTGCGCAGCCGGGAGATCTGGGGGATCTCGCTATATTTAACAGAGAGCCTGTCTAGCTTCGTGCGGGATTCAGCCAGTTTGTCCGGGGGGATGTTGCCGCTCAGGTTGACCACATCCGCAATCTCGTCCAGGGAGGCAATATCATTCCGGATCTCACTTGCTTTGTCCACATATTCCGGTGTGGCAGCCGCGCTGGCGGCAGTCTGGATTTTGGAGAGCCCGCCTTGCAGATCGCCCTGGTGCAGCATAGCCAATCCTTCTTCATAGACTTCATGCGCCTGCATTTGGTTTTCCAGGTCCTGGCGGAGCTCTTCCCCCTCACGCCAGCGGTTGATGCCGGCTTCCTTCAGGCTTTCGAAGGCTTCGTCCAGATAGTCCAGCGCGGTCTGATAGCGGAAGACGCGGGCAGCGGATTGTGCCTTCCCATAGGCTTTTCCTGCTTCGGGTGGCAGCGCTACAGAAGGGATGTTGCCTGTCCGCATGAACTCTTCAGCTTCGTCGCGGTGCTCCTGAGCGCGAGCCCAACCCGGCTCGATCTGGAGAACTTTTTCAAAGAGCGGGATCGCTTTTTGATAGTTACCGGCATAAAAAGCCTCTTCGGCGGAATCCATCAGCTCTTCCGCTTCCGGGTCATGGCTGGAGCTGAGGAATTTTCGTAGGGGGTCATAGGTGTCATCTTCGCCGAAATGCGGGGAGATGTTGACCCTGTCATCACGTTTGGGTGGCGTGCCCTCGCTGCGGGCTGTCTGTGCATCTGTGTATTGCTGGCGCTGTGTTTCTGCCAGCCGGCGCGAACGCTCACGCCGTACTTCCCGAAGGAGACGGTTGGCATGTTCCAGATCGGTAAGATCCACCGGCTCGGAGATGCGTTCTGTTGCTATCGCCTCAAGATAGGCGCTGAGGGCGTTTTCAGCCTCCACCAATTCCCCTTCAGGTGGGTGGGGTTGGTCGAGGACGGTCTTCGCCCGTAAGATGAGGTCTTTCAGCATGAGCTTCCTTTCTCTCTGGCGGAGGTGATCAGCTTTGGGACTGTCGTTGATTATACAGGGATTGGAGGTCTTGCGCCAATCCATCAGCGGTTTTATATTGTCCCTGAATAGCCTGCCCCAGGACATCCAGTTCATCCTGCGTGAGCCGTTTCTGGTCGTCATAGGTCCAGACCGGCTCGTATTTCTCCGGTGCGTTCTGGATATCTTCCGGGCGGTTCGGTCCCACATTGACGGAGCCTGGTGCCTGGTGGCCTGTCAGCAGGTGGTGGAGCGCGCGTGCGCTGAACTGGAGCACGTCAAAGGCAGTGACTTCTTGTGAATTGCCATTGGTGATCAGGCGACCGATATTCCAATCCAGAACGAAGACCTGCTGGCGTGGTTCGTTCCAGTAGTAATGCAGGATTTTGTGGTCCAGATAAACAATATTTTTCTCATGGGCTGTCTGGACGATGTCACAGATCTGCAGGGCAGTGTTCAGAGCGTCGCTGACCGGAAAGGTGCGGTGGTATTCCCCGCGGGTATAGCCCGCGTCACAGCGCAGATAGAGGTTATCCTCCCAGCGACGGGGCAGGATGATAAAAGCCAGCCATTCCTCAGCAACCCGATCTGCCAATTCCGAGAGAAAGGTCTCCGTTTCCTCCGGGGGATAGAGATCGGCTGTGCCAGCCAGATGCGATGCTGAGGACTCCTCTTCCATGGAGGTGGTGAGGGGTGCAATTTCGTCCGGCCAATGACCGTGCGTGACCTGCAGGAACCCCAATCCCAGCATTGGCGTGATCCCGGGAACGTTTTGCATAGCATCTAGGATTCGGACCTCGCTTTCGAAGAGAGGGAGGGCATAGCGGGTCTTGTCCGGGCGCATGATCTTAATGGCCGGATAGTTCGCATAGTCGCCAGTAAGGGGCGCGTAATCCAGGCTGAACACCCGGGCAGAAGAACCAACCGCTTCAGGTACCGCGAAATCTCGCAGACTGGCGGATAACCAGGTATCCAGCGGTTCGGTCAGTTTCATTGTCTCATCAGGTCCAAATTGAATGGTTTCCATGGGTTTTCCAATCCTAGCAGTCATTTTGTTTACTGCGCAAGCACTGATTGTACCAGCCAGGCATAGAGAGGATGGTCATCAGATAAGGTTAATGCCATTTCACGCCGTTTTTCATTGGTTTTGGCTTCATTGATTTTCTGGAAAGCTTCTTGCCAGGCGGGGAAGCGCCGGTCACCGGTTTCGCTGACCAGAATGCTCTCCATCGCGCTGAGGTGGTCGAGAATGTTTTCAGCCGCTTGGATTTGCGTGGTGAGGGTGACCTCGTCGCCTTGACCGAGGGTGGCAAAGCTGAGCCTTGCCTGGCGGCTGTGCTGTGAAAGCCTGAGGAGCATGTCGGAGATCTGGCGGATGAGGCCCAGGTGGCTATGGTAGAGCAGGCGCTCAACCCGGTCACCTGAATGCTCGATTGCACGACGCCATTCAAAGAAGCTGGCGCGCGCTTGTTCAATCGTTTCTTCGAGGGTTTCCATGAGGCGTTGGTGCGGTCCGGTGTCATAGATCTGAGCCCAGCTCTGGCGGAGGTTAAAGCAGGTCTTTGCTATAGTTGATAAATATGGCTGGTTGTTCTCTGTCTCTCCGATTTCTGAACACGGCTCTAAAGCCATGATCGCGCGCAGGAGAGGTGTAATCTCGTCAATCCAAAGCGCAGTCTCTTTTCGGGCATGTTCTAGAATCCGCCAATCTTCATAGGGGATCTCATTGATGATCTCGAGAGTAGATCCACGATTTTTTTCTGCAATGGATTTTCGCCAGGAAACCAGCGCCTGCAACACCTCGCAGCTGTCAGTCAGAACAGGTTGGACGGGTGCCGCACAAACGGTTTCGATGGATGACAGGTCGGCATTCAATGAAAACACATTCTGAAACCCATCCGCGAGCCGCTTACAATAGGGGTGATGTTCGGGTGCTTTCGCTCTGACTGCTTCCAAACCGGCATTGACATCACTCCATGTCTTGAGATGCTGTGCAAAATGACTCAAAACAGAATGGATTGAAGCGGCGTCCGTTTTGAGCGTTTCAGAACTGGGCGAATGGATATCCGGATAGTTCAGCAGCCACGGGCACCATGTCTGGACTTCTGCCCGATAATTTGTTATGGGCGAACCATTGCTAATAGCATCGAGCATGTTCTTTAAGGTCTTGAGCCAGGGTGGCTTACCCAGCAGGCGGTCTACTGGCGGACGGTCAGCAAGCATTCGGTTAAGGAACGCATGGATGTCATTTTCCCCTTCCGGTCCATCATAAAGTTGCCCCAGCCAGGAATGGAAAGAATCAGCGGTTTCCGCCAACCGGATGACGCCCCAGCGGTCCGGATCCCAGCCGGCTACCCGGCGGAAGGCTTTGGGCAGGACATCCCAGGTCATATTCACCCAGACTTGCATTAATTCCCGGATGGCTACCTCGCCCGCGGCGAAGCTGCCTTTGAATTCAGAGCGGAGGCGGTGGGGTAAGTTTGGTTCACCCCGTAACAGGTCGAGAAGGGCATAATCAAACGGGCTCTCTTCCAGGTTTTCACCTTTATGCCGCCAATTTTCCAAAATGGACGATAAGGCTTTGGTTTGACCTGCCTTTGCTTGACCTTGTGCTTCCGCCCAGGCGAGCAGGGATTGACAGGTCTGGTAGGGCGGCGGGGTCACTAAACCCAGCGCCTTCTGCCGCAGGACGGGGATTAACTGGTCCCACCAATCCATAGTCTGCAGGTCTCGGGCGATGGTGATGAGTGTCCACAATGCACTGGACCAGTTTTCATTCAGGGTGTTTTTAGCCAGTTCTGCGAGTGACTCGTGCGAGAGGATATCCGGGTTGCGGAGGTATTCCCTGATTAAGTGCCAGGAGAGGTCTAGCGATGGGTCGAAAAGCTCCCACATGAGCGCTGTGGTACGGATACTGGTCTGAGTATCGCCATCAGCCAGCGCAGTCTGGACCAGTGAACGGCCATAGTCCAGCACAGCGTCTGCGTCCCAGGGGGCGCCGATCTGTTCCAGGATCTGTTGGTAGGAGTGGATCTTCTGCAGCCCTTCCAGGGTTGGGTCGGTGCTAAGAACCACGCGGATCAGGGACTGGTATTCCATCACCCTGAGGGCGACCACCTGTTGCTGGTAAGCAATCCGCCGGGCGAGGATTGAGACGTGGAGGGAATCGAGTTCCTGCCCATGGAACTCATCCCAGCCCAGATCAGCATAAAGTTCGGGCGCGCTCTGCTGAAGGAACCCGCCCAGGGTGTCGACCATCTGGCGATAATCCTCCCAGCGGGGAAGCGACCGGCGTCCTCCATTGGTATCTCCATCCAGGAACAGGGCATTACCCCAGTCAATCACAGCCACCTGGCCGGTGGGGTTGTGCCAGTAGATATGGTCCAATTTGACGTCGTTCCACAGGACTCCAGCGTGGTGAGCCCGGGCGAAGAGGTCAAACAGGGAATCCAGCACGGTAATGATCACCCGGCGGGGGAAAGGCTTGTCTGTTTGGCGGGACTGCGCCAGCATGGATGACATATCCTCACCTGGCGCGGTCTCGCTGACGATGAAGTAATTAGCGGTGCCCTGGGTGAAATCGGGTGCCTGATCCAGCAGGCGAGGTGGGTGGGTTTTGCCTTGGGGAAGTCCGTCCAGCCGGGCAAGGGCGAGACCCTCCTGCGCGATCTGGCCAGCCTGGCGCTGGATGGTACCGCTGGTGGCGATCCGCGCAGGTTTCTTCATCACGCCCGTCAGGTCCGGCTGGTCCACACACACGACGGCATACACCTCACCGGCGTCCCCGCTGCCGATGGGAGCGTCGCTGAGCTGCCAGGTATAGGTTTTGCCCTGAACGGTATGTGCCAAACTGCCTCCAGTGTAAATTTTCGAACAACGGTCTAATTTTACCAATTAAGGCTTGGAATAAAAAGGATATTGATAGGGTTAATTCTCTACTACATTGAATTTGTAATAATACACAGAATATGATACAGTGAATTTATGAAAATACATAGGAATATGTTGGATATCATTAATGATGCTTTGCCTGCTGGAAAAGTGGTCGTGCTCTATGGTCCAAGGCAAGTCGGAAAGACCACTTTAGTTAAGGAATTAATGACTTCATTCTCTCAAAATGTGCGGTTTTATAATGCTGATGAATTGATCTATAGAGAAACATTGTCCAGTCAAAATTTACAGCAATTGACTGACCTGAGTGGTGATGCAGAGTTGGTAATCATCGATGAAGCTCAAAGGGTAGAGAATATTGGTATAAATTTGAAATTAATCGACGATAACTATCCTGAATTACGGATTGTCGCAACAGGTTCTGCCTCTTTTGAATTGGCGAATAAGATCAGTGAACCTTTAACCGGACGCAAACTCACTTTTACACTTTATCCTGTCAGCTATGCGGAACTTCTGAAAACATTTGGCAGGTTGCATGCCCGCGATCAGCTTGAACGATGGCTGGTTTGGGGTGGTTACCCTGAAATTGTAACAACAGAGGATATATCCCAGCGCGAACGACTGATGGGAGAACTGGTCAGTTCATACCTCTATCGGGATTTGCTTGAAATGGAAGATATCCGTCATTCTTCCAAGATTGTGGACTTACTCCGACTATTAGCGTTCCAAATTGGTTCAGAAGTCTCCATATCTGAACTGGCAGCCAACCTTTCTGCGGACTTCAGAACGGTCCAACGGTATCTGGATCTGTTGGAGAAGGTTTTTGTCATTTTTCGGGTTGGTGGTTTTTCTCGCAATTTACGCAAAGAAATCACAAAAAATGCACGGTACTATTTTTTTGATAACGGTGTGCGAAATTCACTCATCCAGAATTTCAACCCCCTAAAATTCAGGGATGACATTGGTCAATTATGGGAAAACTACCTGATGGTTGAGCGTCTAAAAGCGAACCAGATTGCTGGGCGTTCAGTCAATACCTATTTTTGGCGGACGTACGATCAGAAAGAGATTGATTGTATCGAAGAACGCAACGGCAAGCTTTTTGGTTATGAATTCAAGTACAGTAATGGAGATATTCGAAAAGCAACAAAAAGGGAATTCTTGAATGCCTATCCAGGATCAGAACTCTCTCTCATCACAAATGAGAACTTTGAGAGTTTTATTACTTGACCAAAGACCAGAATTTAAATGGGGATAGTATTTAGCTAAAATATTGCAGCGCCTTAAGCAGCCGTGTTTCCGCGTCAGAATCTTCATCCTTGCCCAGGGATTGCAGGGCGGCTTGCGCTTCCACGATGGAATAACCCAGGGCAGTCAGCGCTTCCATCACCTCGGTGCCGATCTCATCCATTTTCGATGCCGCTTCGAGGGGTTCCAGCGGCTGGATCTTTCCCTGCAGATCGAGGATGATCTTCTGGGCGGTTTTCTTGCCAATCCCGGGCACGCGGGTGAAGATCTCAGGTTGGTCTCCGGTGATTGCCCGGCGGACGGTATCGGGCGTGAGGGCGGAAAGGGCTGCTAACCCCGTTTTCGGTCCTACACCTGCCACGCTGATCAGGTGGATGAACAGATCGCGCGCTTCCATCGTCTCAAACCCATAGAGCGAAAGCTGGTCCTCTCGCACGACCAGGTAGGTGTGGAAGGCTTTTTTCATCCCTGGGCGGCACTGCAGGTAGGTGTCCTCAGTGAGGTTCACCAACAAACCCACGCCGCCCACGCTCAGGACAACCTGACCGTCAAGGACCTGACTGACTTCTCCGGAAATAGATGCAATCATGGTTCTATTGTAACAAAATTTCGGGATTGGTTGTAAATCTCATACAGCATGATGGCGGTGGCGATGGCGAGGTTGAGGGAGTCGCTCCGCCCTTCCATCGGGATGTGCGCCATCCGGTCGCAAGCGGCTACCATCTCCGCGGGCAGTCCATGCCGTTCGCTGCCCATTAACAGGATGAGAGGGCGTTTGTACTCAACCACCTGGTAGTCCGTCTCAGCGCTATCCGAGGTGCCGACCAGCATGATTTGATTTTCCGTCTGCCAGGCATGAAAATCCTCCCAATCCATCTGAGAAATTGCCAGCGAAAAAATGGCGCCCATGCTGGCTTTGACGGCGGTGGGGTCGTAGGGGTCAGTTGAATTGCCCAACAGGATAATCCCGCGACAGCCGACCGCATCCGCCGTGCGCATGATCGTACCCAGGTTGCCGGGGTCAGCGACCGCGTCCAGTGCGATCCACAGGTCGTCGGGTTTGATCTGGATGGTGTCCAATACCTGCCATTCCTGCTGGACGATGGCGCCGATACCCTGGGGACCTTCTTTGAGGGCGATCTTTTCATAGATCTCTGCGCTGACCTCGATTCGCTCGACTTCACTTACGGCAGGGTGGTCGAGCAAGGACTGGCCAAAATCGCTCACCAGCAGTTCGGGTGAGATCACCAGCGACTGGATGGGCGCGCCGGTCTGCATGGCTTCACCCACCGTCCGCAGACCTTCGATGAAGAACTGCCCGGTCTCCTGGCGGTATTTCCTCTGTTCGAGTTTGCGGATGGATTTGACCTTCTGGTTGGAGAAACTGGTGATGATCATTGGTTATTTCGAATGCTGCACGAAATTATTGAAGGATTGGTGGTTGATGTGGCAGATGGCGACCGCCAATGCGTCCGCGGCATCATCTGGTTTGGGCAGGTCGCCAAGCCGGAGCAGGGTCTGCACCATCCGCTGCACCTGACTTTTCCCGGCGCTGCCATAGCCGCACACAGTCTGCTTGATCTCGTTGGGGGTATATTCCTTGATTGGTAATTCAGCCTGTGCCAGGGTCAGCATGGCGACGCCGCGCGCCTGTCCTACAGATATCGCTGTCTTCACATTCTTCTGGAAAAATAACTTTTCCACCGCGCTTGAATCAGGACGGTGGAGATGGATCAGATCAGTTAGTTCATTAAACAAGATTTTGAGACGCTCGGCATCCGGTAGTTCAGCTTTGGTGGTCACGATGCCGTAATCGATGCACTCATATTCGTTTCGATGATCGGTCCGGATGAGCCCATAGCCGGTGATGGCAATGCCGGGGTCAATGCCAATAACAAGCATGTTTGACTTAGTCGTTTTCCATAGCCTGGATGGCTTCTTCGGTGACGTCCAGGTTGGTATAAATATTTTGGATGTCATCCAGTTCTTCAAGGTTCTCGATAGTTCTCATCACTTTGATCGTCTTTTCGGTATCCAGGGTGATCTCTTGTTTGGGAAGGTAGCGAATCCCAGAATCTTCTGGTTTGATATTGGCTTTGCTGAGATGATCGGCGATCGCCTTAAAGCTGCTCGGCGTACCGAAGATCTCGATCAGATCATCATCCTGCCTGATATCATCTGCGCCGGCTTCAACCGCCAACTCAAAGATCGCATCAAAATCATGTTCTTCACCGGGTAGGGCGAAGTAGGTCATGCGCTCGAATTGCCAACCGACCGAGCCAGGATCTCCCATGCCCCCACCTGCTTTGGAAAGGACGTGCCGTAATTCCGCCACCGTACGGTTCCGGTTCTCTGTAACGCACTCTATGATCAGCGCCACCCCATGGGGAGCATAGCCTTCATAGAGAATTTCCTCGAAAACCACCCCATCTTTATCCTCACCTGTACCGCGTTTGATTGCCCGATCGATGCTGTCCTTGGGCATATTGGCGGCTTTGGCTTTATCCATGGCAAGCTCCAACCGAACGTTCATATCGGGGTCGCCACCGGCCTCGCGGGCCGCGATGACGATTTCCCGTGCCAAACGGGTAAAAATTTTTCCCTTCTTGGCGTCGGCTGCACCTTTCTTTCGTTTAATAGTCGCCCAATGCGAATGTCCTGACATATATAAATTCTCCTTAGAAATCCCGGAATCTTTTATTGACCTTCCGGTTCATAGCAAGATTATACCATTTTAAGAGGTGGGTTAATCTTAGAAGATAATCCGATGAAGCACGGGTCGTTATTCACTAAGCTGGCGTGCCAACAGCCGCTCCAGCCGGTTCAGCCGGTGAGCCAGGTTTTCCTGCCAGACGTGATACTGATAAGCAGGGATGTGGCGCATATTGAGGATTTCGATCCCGTTCAGGGTCCACCGCCGTGCTTGTTCCAGTTCCTTGACCCGGTGTTCATAATACTTTGCCAGCTCCACAAAGGCATAGAGCTCTTGATGTTCTGCAGCTTGTTCCCACAGTGAAATGGCAGCAGCCCAATCGTTTTTGCGTTTGCGCAGGAAGGAATAACGTTCCAGAGTGTCCCAGTAAAGGTCCTGTGGAAGTTCGCCACTGAGGGCTCGTTGATAAAGGGTTTCTGCCTGAGGGATGTCATCCATGGATTCGAAGAAGCGCGCCAGGGCAACCACATCTTCGCTGTGGCTGATCTTGTGAGAGTGCGGATTGTGTAACAAGAATGCCATGTGGCTGAACAGACCGGTCAGGCTGAGGATGTCAATGGCGTTGTGATAGAAGATGCCAGCCATGGGGCGAGCATCCTGCGTTTTTAGATACTCAAAATACATCTCGGGGATCAAATAGCCGGGTACTTCTTCTTCCCCGCGGGTCACGCCCAGGATTTGGTGTTCCACATTCCCCAGCGTGCGGCTTTCCAACCGGATGCGCCATAAACGGCGCGCCAGAGGGAGCAGGTCGAAATGATCGACACCCTCAAATGGGCTACTCATACCCATCATGGTATACCGGGTGTTTAGAAGGGGGATATCAAAGGACTTGCCGTTATAGGTCACGACAGCTTTCATACTGTCCATAAATTTGGATAGTCCAGCCAGCAGGGCAGGTTCTTCGCCCGGATGACGCATGAAAAATTGGGCTAACTTAAAGCCTTCATCCGTAAAGCGCCCCAGACCGACTTCAAAAGCATAAGTGCCTGTGCCGCCAGCCAGACCACTCGTTTCTGTATCCAGGAAGATGAAATCATGCAGGTCTGTCTGGGAGAGCTGGTGTGCATCCGCCCACTGGCAGAGGGTTTCGATTGACTCTGACGGCCAGAGAGGTGTGGTGCCATGGCTGTAGTCTATGGAGTAAAGCTCTTCATGACAGAAGACCTGACCGTAGAACACCTCCCAGAACCGTCCATCAATGACTTCTTCAATAGGGTGCTTTTTTTGGCGGCGCGTGTTGAACCGCTTTTCCTTGCCCATCTGAACCCCCAGGGCTTTTAATTGCTCCTCAAGTGATTTCCAATCAGTCATTACTGATCAACGCCTTCAGTATAGCCAGGGCTTCGTCTTTTCCGCCGGAGCCTTCTTCCCCCACCGGACCCACGCATGAGGGACAACCGTCTTCGCATTCGCAAAAAGCGATGGTTTCATATCCCTGAACCAGTAACTCATGATGCAATTCATATAGATTTTCGCTCAAGCCCAAGCCGCCGGGGATGTTATCGAATAAAATCACTGTTGGCTGGCCATCACCCAGAGTCGAGTTCGGGTCATAATGAACATCAATGTCTTCCCCGTCACACATCAGTAGCAAGGGCGCTAGGTTGTGCAAAACAGTGCTGAATCCAGCCATCCCGCTGCGAATCCGGGCCCGGGTTTCAGCAAGCTGATGGCAAGTCGGGCAAAGGGTGATCAGGTTCTGCAGCTGGTTCGCGGTCTCGCTGCTGGTGAAGCTGCGGAAGGGTTGGATATGATGCACATGCAATGGGCGGGCAGGGTCAGTCGTGCCGCAGACCTGGCAGCGATCCCCATCCCGGCGCAAGACACGTTTCCTGATCGTATCCCATTGAGTGCCATAGTCGTTTTCCGATGCATTCCACATCATCTGATCCTTGAGCTGGTTCACAGTCGCTTCATCTAAAGAGATCCAGTACCCGACGGTGTTGAGGAATGTCGGCGGCAAGTTCACTTCGCCGCCGCCCAGGAATTCATTGGTGAACCAGCGGATCTTCCGGTAGCCAACCACTCGCGTGGTCACCAGGATCTCACCCAGCGCTTTAACCGCGCCGGGCACTGATTCGGTTTTTAGCCGGGATTTCTCTTCCACCTGGGTTTCCTTCTTCGCCTGGGTGTAATAATCGATGGCTACCTGGCGCAGGTAAGCAACCCCGGTATCCAGGTCCAGTTCTTCTACCAGGTAGGAAGTGCCTTCATGCAGGTAAACGGCATCAGGGTGCACCATCCAGTACGCGCTGTTGAGATCAACCTGCCCGATCGTTTCCTGTTTGTATGCGCCGCGCAGGATCAGCGTAACCTGGTCCGGCGTGGCATTTCGGAGTGATATTTCCGCTGCAGGATACTGATCCGCCATCCAGAAATACCGGTCTGCCTGTTGATGTAATTCACCGCTCTTCGCTAAAAGATCGAGAAAGGCTTGCATCCTTTCAGCGGTGATTGCACCGAAGCCTTCGCCAGCCTGGAAAGGAAGTTCGAAAGCAGCACAGCGGATATGCTGTAAAAGGATCAGGAGGTTGTTGGGGGTGATCAGAGCGCGCTCAGGGGAACGGTCGAAGAAATAATCCGGGTGCCTGGCAAGGTACTGGTCCATAGCGTTGGGTGAGGTTACTAACACTGATAGGGAGGGAGTCAGTTTACGCCCCGCGCGACCTGCCTGCTGGCGGGTGGCGGCAATGCTGCCCGGGTAACCGATCAACACGGAAGCGTCGATCCCGCCGATGTCGATCCCCAACTCGAGGGCAGAAGTCGCAACGACGCCCTGAACGTCACCACGCCTGAGCCCCTCTTCAATTGCGCGGCGTTCCTTTGGCAGGTAGCCGCTCCGGTACCCCCGGACCCGGTTCGGATTGCCGTGCATGTCCCGCTGGCGGAGGTAGGTCAGGATGAGCTCGATGCCCCGGCGGGTGCGTCCGAAGACGATTGTCTGGATATTTTCGTCCACAAGCTCTCCCGCCAAAAGGGACCCTTCCAGTAATGAGCTCTGCCGGATCCCCATTTTCTTATTGAGGAACGGCGGGTTGTAGATCAGGAAATGGCGATCACCATGGGGGGAACCATCACGGTCGATAACAGTCACTGGTTTTTCGGTCAGGCGTTCGGCTAATTCCTGGGGGTTGGCAATGGTTGCGGAGGTCAGGATGAACTGGGGTTGGCTGCCATAGAAGCGGCTGATGCGCTTCAGCCGACGAATGACATTGGCAACATGCGAGCCGAATACGCCACGATAGGCATGCATTTCGTCAACAATGATGAACCGCAGCGCCGTGAAGAAATCTTTCCAGTTCGTGTGGTGGGGGAGAATACCGGTGTGGAGCATGTCGGGATTGGTCAGGATGATGGCCGTCTCGCGCCGCAGGATTGAACGCACATGCTGGGGGGTGTCACCATCGTAGATGTTTGCCCGGTTGATCTCAGGATGTCCAAGTTGACTGAGCATTTCCCTGATGTTCGTCAATTGGTCCTGGGAAAGAGCTTTGGTTGGGAAGAGATACAGTGCCTTCCCCTCGGGCTGTTTGAGCAGGCTGTCGATCACCGGTAAGTTGTAGCATAATGTCTTCCCACTGGCAGTCCCGGAGACAATTGCGACGTTTTCACCTTCATTGACCTTATGATAAGCAAGCGCCTGGTGTGCATACAGCGACGGGATTCCGTGTGTCTCCAGCCATTGAACCAATTCAGGGGCGAGGTGTTCTGGATAATCAGCGAGTTCTGCAGGTTTAGCAGCCAGTACGCGCCATTCAACCACGTTTTCCGCGGTACTTGGCTGGCTGCGCCAGCGGCTCAAAATGGTTTTAATTTTGTCACTCATAAAATAATTCGAATGTTTGTTTTACTTATCATAATCGGATTTTGTCGCTTGTGCAATATTTAGACGGTATTGAATAACCATTAATTATCATAAATCACCTTTGTTTCTCGTCAGAAATTTTTATAAAAGTTAGATATAGCAAGTCAAATGGTGACCACAAGGTAGAGTGTGGTGACCCGGCTGACCTCGATGGTGCTGTCCAGCCGGTAGTCGTTCCAGAGCATGGCGTTCTGGCGGTCGATGTGGCAGCGGCAAAAGAGGTGGATCTGCTGGCCGCGGCAGACGATCTGCCCGTAGGAGAAATAGGTGCGCTCTTCGCGTCAGCTCGCCCTGCGACTGGTTTCGCGGTTTAGCCCCAGTGGAATGTGGTATTGCTCGGATTTTGCAGCAGCCGGGTGTGTTTTGCCGGGTTGATCCAATGCCAGAAGTTCTTGAGTAATGTCATACCCCTAGTATAATAGAATAAATGTTCTATTTCAAGGGGTAAAATTCGACCCTTATGTCGCATCTTTATCCCTGTCGTTCGGCTTTCTGTGTTGTTTGATTAAAGCAAAACACCCGGTAGTAAGTTGTACCGGGTGTTCTTTCTCTTGTGGAAGAGAAAGTCTGGTTTAATTTTTACTGACGATCGGGATGAAGCTCATCATGGAAGCCATCAGTTCAATGGTAGCCTCATCTTTTGCCGGAGGGCTCTCTGGATCTTTTTGAGAGGTGACCGAGAGCAGGATCTGTTCTATCTGTCCGAATTGTGCATCTGCCGGGACGGTGACCGAGATTTCCAGCGTGGTGGCCTCGCCGGGGGTCAAAGTGATGGCACTCCGGGTTTGCATGCTGACGATCCAAAGACTGCTGGTCAGAGTGATGGAATAGGTATCGGGGTTCAGACCGGCGTTGGTGAGCTGTAAGTGGACAGTGATTTCCTGTCCCGGAGCCTGACCTGTAGAAATACTCGAGGTATTGAGACTTGGCTTGTAGTTGGCGGCATTCTTTGGTCCGAGGATCATTCCTAAGGAGGGATCACCGAGGAGATTATAGCTTTCCCAGTAATAGCGGCTCTGGGCTGTGCCGGTGCCGGGACGGCTTTCTTCAACAGCCATCAACCCGGCAAAGCGGAAGGAGCCGACAATGTTGGCAGAATTCATGCCACTGTAGAGCGAGTCCATCATGGCGCGTTCCATAATGTCGTCTGGACCCCAGAAACTACTGGAGGAGGAACCGATGAAAACAACTGCGCCTTTATTGGATTGTAGAACCCAGGTTTCGCCGAAGGATTCGGTGGTGCTGAAGTCGCCAGTGATGCAGGCAAAGCTGGTGACCACGCTGAATGAACCGGTGCTGCTGATGCTCCGGATATTGCTCTGGTTGTAATACGGGCCACCCCAGGAGATGCTTGAACCGTGACCGGTGTATGAAATCAATGACCGATTGCCATTGATGGCGTTAACCACATTAGTATTTCCGGCATTGTAAGTGTATGCATACAACTTATCGCCACCAGCCTGGGGTGAGGAGGGGAAGGTGCCGGTATAACCGGCTGGTTGAGTATGGCTCTGGATAACGTAGTTTTGGGTTGCCTCAGCGAGATCCCAATAGTTTGAGTCGTTAGAGGCTAATAAGGCAGCTTTCTTGATCCATCCCTCAGTCCCGGTCAGGTTATTGTAAGCAGTGAGATTGTTGATGATCGTGGTTAGCTGGGACGTCGAACGAGCTGGCAAGCGTCCCACAAAAACATCCGGGATCCAGTCTGTGCCGTCTACAGTACCATAATACAGGTCTGTTACGGTCTGGGAGGAGGTACCGATGAATGCCGGCATGGTGTCGGACCCGTTATCGACATCGCCCACAAGGAGAACATAGGTAGGTGGGACAAGCCAGTTAGTGTATGCGCTTTGGATATAAGCTTTGATTGAATCGGCAGATGACCCGGTTGTGGATAAACCTGCCACGGTCACAGAAAAGCCCTGTGATTCTTTTAGACTGACTAAGGGAGAAAGGGTTGAAGTGAATGCATCGGGAGCAATGATCAGAAAACCTTCACCGCCAGTTGAACGGGTAGTTTCGGTTGTCGTTTGCTGGGAGTAATTCAAGACTGAGGATGAAAGCAAGTTCTCAAATGCAGATGAAGAATAAGCCGCTGCATTGACTAAGGTCGACCTCGTATCTGACCCGGTGATATTGATCCGCAATGAAATTTCCTGGAAGATCTCCACCGTTTGGTTGACCTGGTCATATTGCACAGGCCAAAACTGGAGTTGCACGATTTGGTGCCCACGGACAATATAAGTATTGACCAGTTCCACGGGAGAATTGGGGAAGAGACCGTCCGATTGGAGGATGAGGGCAGGATCTGAGATATTGCATGCCAGTCCTGCTGAACATTTTTCAACTTCTGGTGCCCGATCTGGGATTGCGGATGGTAAATTGCCTTCACCCAGGGTGGCAGCATAAGACTTGCTATCGAGGATTTGAATGTCGTAATTATCACCGGCAGGGACTTCAACGTCCTCCCTTAAGACAGGCAAGTCAGGAACGCCGATCTCAGCGGGGTGGCTGTAAAGTTTTTCATCAAATACCGCGCCTTCTGGATTATCAGGTTCTGTTACAAACAGGGGATCTGAGGGAAAACGAACGATAATATCAATCGCATCAGCCGTTGTGCTCTGGATCTCGATACTGGGCAAGTCTTGACTCTGTTGCGGCTCGGTTCCCTGTGTTTTTGCATAAACGCTGACAGGGAACACGAGTGACGCAACAATTACGAATAATATGTAAACTCTCAATAACTTACCGTTAATCATTTGGCTATTTGCCTTAAACTATAAAATATGGATATAATCTAACTTCATAATGCTGTATCATCCTACTCAGCGGAAGACTGCAAACGAGTATATAAAAACGCCGAAAATGAGCTAAAAATCGTGAATCTGGTTAGAATAGAATTAGAAAATTTTTAAAGAGGAAACTCTAACCTGAGTCTTAATTTAAAGGCCTGTTTTTATGGTTGAAGTAGAGTCAGTGCGAGAGATTCGTCCAAGAATGGTGGACGATTTTAATATCCAGGGGGCGTTTGAACCGCGTACGCCTGCGATTGCAAAAGCATACCAATTGGGTAAGAAACTTCATAAAGGCCAGCTCAGGTTCAGCGGGGAACCTTACTTTGAGACCCACTGCGTTTGGATTGCTTCCTTTCTCGATCAATTGGTCCAGAACGAAGCCTGGACTATTGCTGCATTGCTCCATGATGCAGTGGAAGACCAGGGCAAGAGCCTGGAAGAGATCCAGCAAGAGTTCCCAGGTCTTCTTGGAAAACATATCGCTTATCTGGTAGATGGGGTCACTAAGATGAGTAACCCCCGAGATGGGCGCTCCCGTGAACTTGAAACCCTCCGAAAAATCGCAAGATTTCGCGACCCGGGGGTTTTTCTTGTAAAGCTCGCGGATAAGAGCCACAACATCATGACCCTTGAATACATGTCACCCGAGAAGCAGAGTCAGAAGGCGACGGAAGCTATCCGTGCTTATGGAAAGCTGGCAGGGATCTTGAATTGTTATCGATGGCGAAGATGGTTGGAAGATATGGCTTTTCCTTATGCAGAACCAGATGCATATCGATTTGTTCAAGACCAAATTGATAAAGATCCCCGTCTGAATCTGGAGTTTATCAATGAGATGCTTGCCCAACTTCGCGACTTGATGGTCAAGGAAGGCGTCTCTGGGACGATTCGGATCATCGTTAATGGTTACTGGCAAGCCTGGCAGAAATTACGCCGGATGGCGCGCGACCGGCGGACCTCACTGGATGACTTTTCAGCCGTGAATGATATTGTCAGCTTCCGGATGCTGGTCAGTGATTCAAACATTCAAGGATGTTATCGCTTGTTGTCGCAAGTGAACCGTTTCTTCAACCGGAACCTCGATCACGATCGATTTGACGATTACATTGCCAGCCCTCAGCATGGCTACCGGGCATTGCAGGTCACAGCCTGGCTGCCGGATCTGGGCGCGGTGGAAGTTGCCATCACGACAGAAGAGATGGAGGGGGAGAACTTATGGGGTGTAGTTTATGCGCTCCAGCACGGTAAGGAGATCACCCAATATAAGCCGGTGCAGATCTTCACGCCCACTGGCGGTACCCGTTTCCTGCCGGATGGCTCAACCGTTTTGGATGCGGTGGCTTCGATCCAGGATTTTCTATTAGATAAGATCAACCGGGTCGAGGTCAATGGCGAAAATCGCAGGCTTAGCGATCCGATCAACCCGGGCGATGTGGTGGAGGTGATCACGCAGGGGAATCGCATGGTACCATCGGAAGAGTGGCTGAAATACTGCAATTTATCAACAGCCAGGCAGCTTCGTTCTGTTTTGGTGACAGTGGCTTTGAAACAAACCGCGGAAAAAGGGCGCGAACTTCTGCGACCTTTGCTGGTAGACCGAGGTATTGTGGATCTGGAGGATGTGCAAATTCAAGAACGGGTGAAATTTGAGAACCTGTTGAGTGCTTTATCCGCAGCCAGTCTGGATGATCTTTATTCTGCTTTAGGCGGCGGCGCGATCCGGTTGAGCGATGTTGATGAAGCAATGGATGAATCTGGCATTTCACGGGAAGTCCTGGGTTGGACAACGATCAATATTGTGGGTCCCGGCAATACCAACAAACCCGGTGTGCTAGCTTATCTAGCTGGACTCGTCTCTCGCTTTGGGGGAAATATCCTTCGAACGGTTAATAACACTTTCCACGATGGTTCTTTTACCCTGCGGTGGGTCATTCAAGGACTGGATGAAGGGAAGAAGGAGGACTTACTCCAGGTGTTCCTGAATTGTGAGATCGAACTTAAGCAAGTGGAAATCGTTTAGGGATTTTCGAGGAACTAGCGCAGCGGCGCTTTTTTGTTTAATGGGGGAGTTCGCTAAGGGAAAAAGTATTCAGATCGAAGAAGAATTTTGTCCCATCCAAAGATTGCAGAGACAAACCGTTTTCGATTTCTGCTACAATTTGCAGCGCCCCGCTTCCTTCATGAATGAGGAGCATTTGAGCGTTTGATGCTGATTTATCCAATGAAGTTAACAGGATGTATAGCGCGCCTTGAGATGGATTTTCTGGTGAAGTGCCGGCTGCGATCTGAAGATATCCGTCGTTTGTTTTTTGCCTTTGCCAGACGTTGACAATTATCACACCGTAAGGGAGCCCGGCGATGTCCCCGTCAGTGAGTATGCCGGTTCTAAATACGGGATCGCTGAGTTGGGACACCTCAGTTGCTGTACGGTAGGATTTGGGAGCAGGATTTAGCCTGGAGGTGTTGATTTTTAATGCCAGGTTCTCAAACAAGTTGATCTTTTCCGCCAGACTTTCCTGAACCTCCGCACGCAGTTCTGGATTCTGGATTTCGGTTTGCAGAAATTCTATTTTCGATTGGATGGGATGTTCCACTTGGGTCAGCGGTGATCTTGTTGCTGAATAAATAGACGGGTACGCTTCCTCACGCAAGATCCAGCGAATATCTGTCTTCCAAAGCAGTTCCTGGGCAGTTGTGGGATATTTATTCAGTTCATCATACAGCTGCCAGTAGGCTTCATACGGGGTGTTATCTGTCCCATCACATCCCCATTGTTCACAAGCCTGAGATTGGGTAAAAACACCAGTAAAGTCCATTCGGGCGCTATACTGGCTGACGCCATACTGGCTGAGATAAGCCCATTGCTTGGCGTGGATTCCATTCGTCAAATAGATCAGAGGAAGAGGTAAAGCCGGAGGCGATCCCCAGGAGACATACCAGACATCTTCACTGGTCCATTCTGGAAAGCTGGAAGTGCCGCAGTCCCATAAGGGATTATCTTCATAGGGGCATCCGGCTGCATCACCGAAATGCAAGAGGGGATATTCGTTGACCATGTCATAACCTGACAGCCAGGCTTTGGACATGCTGGGAGAATTCCAGCCCAATTCGATATCGCTGGCGCCATAAGCCTGGACCTGGTGGATGATATTGTTTTCCGATGCCCATTGGTTCAACCGGTTCACCATCTCAGCCCAGGCTGACCCATGATTGGTCATCTTTTCCGCGGTGTCGGTCGAAAAAGGCTTATTGTTGGTGCCGATTCCCAAGACGAGCGTTGATTCGTTATCATCCGCTGTACAGTTGTAGTAACCCAGTGCAAAACGTTTCGAAGCAACTTCAATTTCAGCTATTGTTACTGGTCCAAAGCCGAATAATTCCGCTCCGTAAGTTCCATCACCATTGTTAAGAGGGTAACTGAAATCCAGTACGACGACGCTATCTTGAACTTCTGGATCATATGCATCCCTCGTCCCGAGTTGGCAACCGAGATTGTACAGGAAAGACGGTTCAATCGTAATCATATAATAGCTGGTCGAAGCCGGGGGTTGTGAGGAGTTTTGGAGTATTGGGAAGTAATAAACCGGACCATCCTGAGCAGTCACCACGGAGGTTCCGGAGATTGGTGACAGCCAGATTAACCCACCAATAAAGCCTAATATCACTACCAATAATAAGAGTTTCTTGAAAGTGCTCAAGATTTAGTCCTCACTTATTCAAGTTCTGCCAGTAAAATCCAATGTCCTTCCCGGTCGTTGGCATCTTTGGGAGCACGATCATAGTATATCCGATAAAAGCGATTGTTGCTGGTTTGCACTTCAAAATAGAACCTGCCAACGCCCCAAGAACCATGTATGGATGCCTGCTCTGCATGTTGTGGCTGCATGTTGCGTGCCATCCGGCCGCGGCGTTTGAAGTCTTTCCACTCTGACAGGCATTGTGCAACTTCATAACGTTGATCGCGCCAGGTGAAACCATCCGGGCAAGGTGGGCTTTTTACATGCAGTGGCGGGGATAAGAAGTGAACGGATATGGGTTCGGAGATGAAGTGCTTTACGAGCAGGTTTTTTGATTCCATCAGAATAAGTTTGGCTGAAACGAGGGCCGGCTGCCATCTAATAAAATAAACTTTGACGCCCTTGCTGTCGGGACTCCAAATTTTCGCAAAGTGCTGATATCCCGAATCTTGCCACAGGCTCGGGCATCAAGAACCTTTTGCGCCGTGACCGGTCCAATCCCGGGAATCTTCAATAATTGCTGGTAACCAGCGGTATTGATTTCAATGGGATTCTCCTGCAGGTTGGATTCTGCCCATGCCAGCTTTGGATCCTTCTCGAGGGTTAAGTTCCCTGTGGGGGTAAATTGAATCTCTTCCAGGTCAAATTGGTAATCCCGGAGCAGATAAAATGCTTGGTAGAGACGATGCTGGCGCCAGGCGTTTGCCGGGGGCAGGTTCTCGAAAGGTGTTTCTTTGACGGGTGAAAAATTGGAATAATACGCTCTGGCGATACTGAAATTGGATCGTAATTTTGCGGTCGTTTGCAAAAGGTCGAGATCGGTTTCGCCAACAGCACCGACCACGAATTGGGTACAGCTTGAGGGCCAGCTTTGCCTCCAGGCGAGATGGGCATGGAAATTACGGCGGATTTCTTCGATCATCCGCAAAGGTTCCAGGAGTTCCTGGAAAAAGACTTTATGGGGGGCGAGTTTGGCAAGGCTGGATTCGTTTGGTCCTTCGAGGTTGATCGAAACGCGGTCAGCAAGCTGCATGGCTCTGAAGATCTGGTCTTTCTCTGCACCCGGCATGATCTTCAGGTGGATATATTCCCGGTATTGATATTTTTGGCGCAGGATCTCCGCCGTGGCAATGATCCGATCCTGGGTGCGGATGCCGCCACCAGTGATGCCTGAGCTGAGGAAGACTCCTTTGGCAATGCCCGCATCTGATAATTTCACCACTGCCAACGCCAATTCATCAGGCGTCAGGCTGGCACGGGGTGTGTCCCGTCCGGACCGGAAGCAGCAATAATTGCAATCCCTTTCGCATACCGAGGTTTGCATCGTCTTCAGGAGGGGGATGGTCCTGCCATTGGGAAGCCGGGCTTGGGTGACCGGGAACCTCTCTTTGAGCTGTCCCAGTCCTTGCACGCAGGCGGCCTGATCAGGCGTGATCTGGACGTCTTCCGCAGCTTCAAAAGGCATATTAATAGAAAAGGATTTTATTTTTTCCAGCGTCTCCACACCTATAGTATAGAACAAATGTTTTTGTACTGCAAGCTCTAGGGGAGTCTTTTTAGGTGTTTTCCCATTTTTGTTGTTTTGAATTATGATTAGTAATCGCGCTGGTCCTGAAGTGAGGTTGGATTTTGCTTATGCGTAAAAAAATTTTATTGGATACCGATATTGGGTCAGACATTGATGATGCTGTTTGTTTGGCGTACCTGTTAATGCAAACCGAGGCTGACCTGATAGGTGTGACCACAGTCTCCGGTCAAAGTCGTGTGCGCGCCCGGATGGTGAGTGCAATATGCCGGGCTGCGAATCGCGATGTCCCGATTGTCCCGGGTGTGGAAAGTCCTTTACTGGTTGAGCAACGCCAGTCCGAAGCACAGCAAGCTGTGCGCCTGTCGAACTGGCCGCACGATCAGGAATTTCCAGATCTTCCGGCGATCCAGTTTCTTGCCGACCAGATCCTCTCGAATCCCGGGGAGGTGACCTTGCTGACGATCGGCCCATTGACCAACGCCGCGCTGTTGTTCGCGGTTTATCCGGAAACGATATCTGCCTTAGAACAACTGGTGATGATGTGCGGCGTTTTCACCAATGAACCCGATAACCCCTGGAAGATGGAATGGAATGCCATGCTGGATCCCCACGCCACGGAAATGGTCTTTAATGCCAGAGTTGGAGTTCACAGATCTATTGGCTTGGATGTCACCCGGAAGGTTACGATGCGCGCTGAGGAAGTTAAGTCGCGCTTCAGCCATCCGATCTTGCAGCCTGTGCTTGATTTTGCGGATGTTTGGTTTCAGGAACGGGAAATTTTGGTCTTCCATGATCCCTTAGCGGCAGTTACGGTCTTTGATCCCTCGGTATGCGAATTTTCTGAAGGGATGGTCACAGTGAATAGTGACGCTGCTGCTGGCCCCCTGGGGTTAACAACATTTGACCCTGATGCTGATGAAAAACCGCATCAGGTTGCCTTAAAGGTAGATTCTGAGAGGTTTTTCGAATCTTATTTCAGCGTTTTTGACCAATAACGTCTCATTTAAATCTTGAGAGCTGTTATGATTGAGAATTCTCATGGGTCGGCCGAGGTATACCGGGAAAGGTGCATTTTTTCGCTAAAAACAAGACATAATACACATTTTGGAGTTCCAAAATTTTGTCAGAATTAATGGAACACTTATTCAATGACCAAAACTAGAAAACAATGATAAAACGATCTTTTTCATTCACAATTTCAATTTTATTGAGCCTGGTCGGTGGTTTGTTGTTAATGGATTCTCAAACAGCAATTGCCAACGAACCCATTCCCCAAATCCAAGAGATGACACCAGCAGGTCCCACGGTGTTACAAGGAACAGAACCTTTTGTGGAAGGCGCTGTTCATGCTCTTTATTTTTATGCAAACGATTGCCCGCATTGTATCGCTGCTCTGGAAGAAGTCATCAGTCCATTGGAAGTTGAATATGGTGATCTTTTGGATGTTCGACTTCTTGAGATCAGCCTCCCGGAATATTATGAGGCAATGCTGATTGTCGAATCCCACTTTGATATTACAGCAGCCGAACGGAGTATCCCGACCCTGATCATCGGTGACCAGATACTAATCGGTGAGACTGAGGTGCGGGATATCTTCCCGGGTCTGGTGGCTGAAGGCTTGGAACAGGGGGGTGTCCCCTTTCCTGATGTCCCCGGGATTGACCCAAGTATATTGGTGAGTGTGCAACCTGAGCCAATTGGCGAAGGTGGTGAGGTTTGTGAGACGGATGAAAGCTGCGAGGTCGAAATCCCGATTTTTGTAGCTTATTTTTATCAGACGGGGTGTAATGAATGCAGTCGTGTGGATGCGGATCTGGTCTATCTTAATTCGAAATATCCCCAAATGCAGATCGTCGAATTTAATATTTATGACCATGCTGACCTGGCGACATGGATGATCGAACAGATTGGTTTTGAAGGTGACTTCAACACACCAGCCTTGTTTATAGGTGAGGATGTTGTGATTGGGGAGGAAATCCATCCTGAAACGATCATCCCTATTCTTGAAAAGTATCGCGAGACCGGCACAGAACCTGGCTGGTTGGAATATGATCCTGAACAGGGTCAAGAATCGATTATCGACCGTTTTAAGAACATGGGATGGTTAGCTGTTGTTGCAGCCGGTCTGATTGATGGGATCAATCCCTGTGCTTTTGCAACTTTGATCTTCTTTGTCTCTTATTTGACCTTGAGTGGTCGGCGCGGGAAAGAAGTATTACTCGTTGGGGGCGCCTTTACTTTGGGCGTGTTCCTGGCTTATTTGGCTGTGGGGCTGGGATTATATCAGCTCCTGGATTTGGTCGGGTCAACCCTGGATATCATCGCTAAAGTTGTTTATGCCCTTACCGGGGTATTTTGCCTGGTATTGGCTGTGTTGAGTTTCATTGACTACAGAAAGGCGCGCCAGGGGAAAATCGATGAAATGTTGTTGAATCTCCCCGAACCGCTGCGCAACCGGATTAATGCCACGATCCGTAAGGGAAGGAAAACCAGCAACTATATGGTGGGTGCTTTTGTTGCGGGTATTTTGATCTCATTCCTCGAATTGGCATGCACCGGGCAGGTGTACCTGCCCACCATCATTTTCGTGAGCAGTATACCGGAGATGCGATTACAAGCACTTCTATATCTGGTGATCTATAACCTGTTATTCATCCTTCCCCTGGTGGTTATTTTTGTTCTGGTGTATTTTGGAACAACCTCCAAAGACTTAACCCGATTTTTGCAGGAACGGGCTGCCCTGGTGAAATTCTCAATGGGGATTGTTTTCATAACTTTGGGGGGATGGTTATTGATATCTTTAATTCTTTAATGAGTCCACTGAAAAAACGACTGGATAATATTTATCCAAATTATCCCCTCGCGCAAACGGGAAAACTTTAATGAGTCCCCTGAAATAAGGTCAACTTATGGAAAACGATTATGCTGATGCCCCACAAATATATCCAATTTCAGGCATTTTATGGGATTAAACCTTCGAAAAAGCATAAAAACGATACAAGACGTCCCACTTTCAAATGGATTACACACTATTTTCAGTAGACTCTTTAATAAGTAAAGATTGATTTGAGTGATAATGATAGAATCAATGCATAGTGAAGCTAGTCATGCTTCTCGGTGAATGTTATCGTTCCTTTGCCGGATAGACAAACGCAGGGCTAGCCCACCTGCTAACCAAGTGGTGTTGGACCATCCACCAGCACGTTTGGTATTTGTGAAATTTACCCAATAACTGTTAAAAATGTTCTCTGCAAGGACATTCAAATGGTTCATGATCTCACGAACTCGGCCTCGATCGGAAAGAATGCTGCTCATATTAGCACCTCAGCGGTTAGCTATGATTTGGCGTACATTAGATCGAAGATGCAAGCAAAAAGCCTTCCATTGATTACTCAGGAAAACATATCTTCTCATGTCTTATTTTATCAACTGATGTTTTTCATTTTCTTAATGTAGGCTGTTACCCCCTGGTCTAGTTCATGTGGATATGTATAACCTAAACGCTGAGCGACCTCGATTCCGACATCGTGAAATAGGGAGATCGTTATAAATAACGCCTCCCAATTTTCCTCCATTCCTGCACCTACATAAGTTTTTTCCAATTCAGACCAAATAATGGGTGAGAGTAGTTTTTTCAACCCTTTGCCTAAGTTGCCCGTTGGTACTGACCATTCATAATCGATTTCCATGCGCCATTCTAACATTTGACGAAGGAAATTATGCTTCATATCATAGTCCAAGCACCATTTGGCTGGCATAAGCTCATCGCGCCAAAGGCACTTTGCGACATAAGGGACGTCACTATAAAAGTCTTCAATAACCTTTTGAAATTCTTCTTCAGTTGGAGGTCTTGGAATAAAGGCTTTATAGTTCGGTGCTTGCATCCCCTCGGTTAGACGGTCTTTGTCAACGAGAATTGTAAAACCAATATTTAGATTATCCGGCAGCATTCTAGATCTTATAATCTGGCGCATAAGTTCGACCGGCCATAAATTAAAATCGAGTTTTAGACCATCTGTATATTGAATAACATTTGCGACTTTTTCAATGCCAAAGCCAGGCGCGGGATGTATTGGATCCCAATAAGCAATGAGAACTTCACCGAAATCCTGCAACCAACTCCTATCCTCAAAGAAAGGATGAATATCCTGAACCACCAGAATAACATCATAATCGGAAAAAACATCCACTGATGCATTAGGATTAGCTCTTGAACTTGTTAACAGCATCGCTCGAACTGAAGCTTGATGTTCTGCCCAATGTGTTAAATGTAATATCGTTTCGCTTGTTTGGTTTGAGCTCTTCATTTCTAACCCTTTTTTCTCTTGTTTTAATACTCTATGATAATCAGAACCGAGCCATGTGAGCCAACGCCCGGCCCGAACCGGATATTGGTCTGCTTTGCGCGAGTGTGATGATCTAATTTTGCCATTGTAGGGAACATCAGATTCTTTACTCCTATTTGTTTAAGTGAGAGATAGATGCGCTTGCAAGCTTTACTTTATCTGGTGATCTATAACCTGTTATTTATCTTACCCCTGATGGTTATTTTTGTTCTGGTGTATTTTGGAACAACCTCCAAAGACTTACCCCGATTTTTGCAGGAACGGGCTGCCCTGGTCAAATTTGCGATGGGGATTGTTTTCATCACTTTGGGAGGGTGGTTGTTGATCTCACTGGTGCTTTAAGAAATTAATATATTGGTTTGGTGAATATGATAGAATCTGTGCAGAAGTATTAGCGCAGATTTTTTATTGAAAGGACGGATGATGTGCGGTCGTTTCACTTTGACGCTTGACCCTGGTGAAATTCAAGAGCTGCTAGACCTTGGTCCGTTCGTGCACGTCGTTCAGCCCCGCTACAATATTGCCCCGTCGCAGCCGGTGCCGATTGTGAAAGATCCCCAGACGAAAGCTGTGGAGCTTTATAAGTGGGGTCTGGTCCCGTTTTGGGCGGATGACCCGCAGATTGGTAACCGTTTGATTAATGCGCGTTCAGAAACAGTACATGAAAAACCATCCTTCCGGGCGGCTTTTAAATATCGCCGCTGTTTGATTCTCGCGGATGGGTTTTTCGAATGGCATGCTGATAAGAAAGGTGAAGCGAAGACGCCTTATTTATTCAAACTGAAGAACGATTTCCCCTTTACATTTGCGGGTCTTTATGAGCATTGGGAACCGCCTGAAGGCGGGGAACTGCATACATGTATGATCCTGACCTGTCAACCGAATGAATTGGTCAGCCGGTACCATAACCGGATGCCAGTGATGCTGGGTGAGGATACGAGGTGGGCGTGGCTCAACCCGGAGGTGAAGGCAAAAGATTTACTTGATTTATTGGCGCCTTATCCCGCTGAGGAGATGAAGTACCATGCGGTTTCCCGCGCGGTCAACTCGCCAAGTAATGACACGCCTGAGATTTTAGATCCTGTCGATTGAATAAGCTTGATCAGAAATCCCACTTCCATGAGGTGTCACGATGATGAACAAAACTAAAATGCCTCTACTCATTTGTATCATCTTTTTAGTCATTTTTTTATCTTTTTCTTCTAATCAATCCGCTAATGCCCAGGAAGATAAGGAAGATACTTTTTATTACTTCCCAATTTTTAACTACCACACGGATCCTTATTACGCCTTTGGTCTGGATGGGGGTACAGTCGAGGGTGTCGTTATTGACCCCAATTTCTCGAATACTATATATGCAGGGACCTGGGGTAATGGGATCTATAAAAGCATCGATGGGGGAGAGACCTGGATTCATAAAAGTGATGGGTTGGAATCAGCGTATATCTATGAAATCGCCATTGACCCCGATAATTCTAATAACATCTTGGTGAGTGCATACGAACACGGCGTGAATCGATCTACCGATGGTGGTGAGACTTGGGAATCAACAAGTGGGATGCCAGAAGGATCTGTTGTCTACTCTATAGACTACCGACCTGTTGTAGGTGAAACGAATATTATTTATGCTGCTATTCGAGAACCGACTTATACCGTTAGCGGCGTATCGTATTACCCGGGCGGGGTTTATAAATCCATCGATGGCGGAGGGAATTGGGTTGATATCACTATTAACAATGGAATTGTTGATGATTATGTCTACGACCTGGCGATTGACCCAACCAATCCGGATATCATTTACACTGCCATGCACAGGACAGGAATATATAAGACCGTAAACGGTGGTGAGAGTTGGACCGCGAAGAACAGCGGTCTGGTTGACCTGGATGTCCGTTCGATTGAGGTCGATTCCATTCACGGACGAGTTAACGCCGGTTTGTGGGATGCGAGCGGTTTCACTTATTCGATCAACGGGGGGAATAACTGGGTGAGTGTTTCCTCAACGAATAATCAAAATTTGTATGTGTATGAAGTCCAGGTGGATCCGAACCATGTAAATCCGAACAGTGTCTATTTGACGACGGCAACCGGGGTTTATCTCTGTGAAAACCCCTCTGCTTCATCGCAATGCCAGGTCATCGAGCACGAAGGTAAGTTCGTTTTCGACCTTGCTCTAGATATTAACGGCACAACCAATGGCTCCGGTTATACAAATAACCTGTACACCGGACTTCAGCATAATGGTCTGTTCAAGAGCACAAATGCAGGGATAAGTTTTGAACCTAAATATGAGGGTCTCCGGGCGAATATTATCAATTCGATCATCGTCAATCCGAGTGATCCCAATATCCAATGTCTGAGTTCTTCGGGCAGAGGATTATTTAAAAGCAGCGACGGTGGGGTAAGCTGGTCGTTTTTGAATTACGTGCTTTCGTCGAAATTCATCAACGAGATTGCTTTCAGACCTGCCGCCTATAACGTTATTTACGCAGGGACCCAATCGGATGGATTGTTCATCAGCAATGACGCCGGGCAGAATTGGTTTTCAGGGAATGGCGGGTTGGGCCGCTCTGCTGGAGAAGAAATCCGTAGCCAGGATGAAGGATCGGAGATTAACGCTCAATATGGTGATCTTTACGATTGGATGGATCCCGTTGATCTGGAGGATTTGCTGGCTCCGACTCAGGCGATGATCGGAACCAGAGCATCCTCCTATTACAACATCAACACGATCGGGTTCGATCCCAGTCTGGCTCAAAATATGTTCATAGGAACCAACGGGTATGGGGTGCTGCAGAGTGTTGATTATGGTATGACTTGGTTGGGAACACAATTATCCAGTGGTAATGTTTTAGATTCTATCGTTGATTCCTCAGCAACAGCTCCCTATTTAATTGGAATGGTTGATTCAGGCGTTAAAGTCTCTATTAATCGAAATTCTTGGGAGAATAAAAATAGTGGTCTGCAAAGCTCTGCGGATGTCACTGCCCTGGAAGTTGTCTCGGGTAATGTTTACCTGGCTGGGACAGAAGATGGGATCTATAAGACAACGGATATTAATGGTCCCTGGACTTTCAAAGGTCTTGATAATATGAAAGTCACCGATATTCAGGTTAACCCCTCGGACTCGAGTATTGTTTGGGCGACGGCCACCCAAGGACTCTACAAGTCCAGTGATTCCGGTGAGACCTGGAGTTTTTCTCCCACCGATATCCTCAATCAAAACATGTTGACGATTGTGCCGATCCCCGGGTCAACCAGTTACTATATTGGCACCAGCGGCGGGGGCATCCATACATTTACGCCTACGCCGTGAAATGTGGCGGATCAAGTTCTTGACCTGCCTGGGAATGGATGGTAGAATTGCATTCGCTTAATTGAGCGCCCCCATCGTCTAGGGGACCAGGACGTAGCCCTTTCAAGGCTAAGACCGGGGTTCGAATCCCCGTGGGGGCATGGGAACGATCCAGTGTTTATTGGGTCGTTTTCGTCTTTAAATAGCCCTTTCAACACCCGTGGAGGGTGCAGGTGCTAAGACCGGGGTTCGAAGGATATTTTATGAATTATTGGGACAAATCTCATTGGCATTGAGAAAAGGCATTGGGATTTTCCATTCCTTCCGATAATTCTAATAACTATGCATTGGGGTAGAATGATGATGGATTTCTCCAGTTCGGAATAAGGAAGCATTCATGACCGAATTTCGCATCATCCCCGCCAGGCGCATCGAAATTGAGTTCATCGACCATAATTCGCGCTTCATCACCAATGCGGGCCCTGCTTTTTCGGTTGAAGAGGCGCAAGCATTTATTAATACGATCAAAGAAAAATATCCTGACGCGACCCATCATGTCCCTGTTTATTTGATCGGTCATGGCAGCACAACAATTGCCCATTGTTCTGACGATGGCGAACCTTCTGGCACTGCAGGCCGGCCAGCCCTTGCTGTGCTCAGAGGGAGCGGGCTGGGGGACATTGTCGTCGTCATCACACGTTACTATGGAGGGATAAAATTGGGCACCGGCGGGTTGGTCCGGGCGTACAGCGATAGTGTGCGAATGGTTTTGGAGAAGTTACCCCGAGCTAAAAAAGTATCAACGACGGTCTTGATGTTCGTGATCCCCTATTCCTTATTTGAGCAAGCCCAGATTATAACCAGCAACCATGATGGATTGATCCTTGATGAGAATTTTGGATCCGATGTTACCCTATCTGTTCGTCTGCCCAACGACTATCTGCAAGCATACAAGGACCGGATGATGGAACTGACCCACGGGCAAATTGAATTCATCACTATCGAACGACGGGATAATACGATTATGCCTCTCGACAAAAAAAAGCGCTGACGAGAGTTCAGCGCTTTTGGGAATTATGGGGAATGCTTAAAAATTCTCTTGAACGGTATACAACCGCTTATATAAGCCACCTTCTTCGATCAATGCTTCATGTGAACCCTGTTCAATAATATCTTTTCCTTCCAGAACAACGATCTTGTCTGCGTTTCTCACGGTAGACAACCGGTGGGCGATGATGATGGTTGTTCGACCTTCCATCAACCGTTCGAGTGCTTGTTGGAGCAGCAACTCGGTCTCTGTATCTACAGAAGATGTCGCTTCATCCAGGATCAGGATCGGCGCGTTCTTCAACACAGCACGGGCAATTGAAATGCGCTGGCGTTGACCACCGGATAGTTTAACGCCGCGCTCTCCGATGAGTGTATCGTAGCCATTTGGAAGGGCGGTGATGAATTCGTGCGCGTTGGCGACTTGAGTTGCCTCGATGATAGCTTCATCCGGGGCGCTGGGATTACCAAAGAGGAGATTATCTCGTACTGTGCCATGGAAGAGGAAAACATCCTGCAGGACGATGCTGACGTTCTTGCGGAGTGCTTCTACTTTGAGCTCTCGAATATCGACCCCGTCCAGTTTAATCGATCCGGTAGTGACATCATAAAAGCGTGGGATCAGGCTCACAAGCGTTGATTTTCCAACACCTGTTGGCCCGACGAGGGCGACGACGTTGGAAGCCGGTATATCCAGATTGATATCCTCAAGAACTTTTTCGCCATCCACATAACTGAAGCTGACATTTTCCAGTTGCAGATGTCCACGAATAGGATCGGGTGTTGGTGTGGGTTCTGGGGGGCTGGTGACATCGGGTTCTTCAGATAATAATTCCGAAACCCGGTCGAAACCAGCCATAGCTTCCTGTACTTGCTCCCAGGACATTCCAAGCGCTCGGATGGGTTGGTAGAACATCTCAAGGTATAGAAAGAAAGCAACCAGGTCCGCTATCGGGAGAATCCCTTGCAGCGCCATCTGCCCCCCGAAGAAGATCACGACGAGCTGACCGATGGAAGTGGATAGATCAATGAAGGGCTGGAAGATCGCCATGAGTCGCAAGGCTGTCAAGAGCGAAACACGATAACGTTCAATCCCAATTTCAACGCGTTCGAGTTGTTCGCTTTCGCGGTTGAAAGCCTTAATCTCCCGGATCCCAGCGATGCTGTCGTTGAGGATAGCATTCAACTCACCGACCTCCCTTTGTCGTCTGCGAAAAGCAGGTCGGACGAATTTGGCGAACCCGAGTAATGAAATGATCACGAGGGGAATGGGGGCCATGCTGTAAAGCGTGAGCCGCCAATTCATGCTAGCCAGAACCAGAGTAATCCCAAAAAAGGTGATGACATTCACCAGCACATCCGGGATGGCATGGGCGATCATGCGCTCAAACAGATCGGTGTCGTTGACCACCCGGGACATTAACTGTCCGGTTTGCTTGTCTTCATAAAACCGGAAAGAAAGTCGTTGCAGGTGCTCGTAAACATATTTGCGAGCATCAGAGACGACACCCCATCCGGCGATATGGGCCATATAACTACGGAGAAATTGCACTACACCCCGGCCGACAAAGATCACCAGTGCAATTAATGTCAGCCGGCTGACGGTGTTCATGGTTTCCGGGGTGAATGTCTCGTTTGTAACTAATTCGATCAGCGTCCGGATCAGCCAGGGGATCATCAATTGGGCGCCGACCAAAACTAACATGCTAAGGACAGTGATCACAAGTGCCCAGGAATATTTTTTTGCGAAGCGGAGTAATAGTTTCATAGCGGGTAAATTATACAACGTATAGTTTGATTTTCAAAGGGTTTTGAGTGAATTTGTTAGATAATTATCTAAATGATTACTAGTACAGCATTTTTTGACATCAATTTGGGCGTGAATTGTGAAAAGTGAATGGAGATTTGTGACAGAGGAATTAGGAACCGGGAATTAGGGTTCAAGAGAATGTCGAATTCTGAATTGATTCCCCACCTGTTGGGAGGTTAAAGTTTACTATTTCGGAAGAGGAGGGTCTTGGCGATGTTTCTTTTTTCTTGCATGGATGTGTTTGCTTTCCAGCCGGCGCTCATCAGATGCGTGAGTAGGTTTAGTTTTCTTGCGTTGTCTCTGTGGTTTGAGGGCTTTCCGGATCAGATGGGCAAACTTTTCCCTGACCGCTTTCCGGTTCCTTTCTTGGGTGCGATGGTCTCTGGCTTCTATTATCAATTCCCCTTCGGTGGTGATTTGATTGTGAGCAAGTCTCTTTAGCCGATGTTTAACACTTTGTGGAAGTGTATTTGAGTCATCAATGTTAAAGCGAAGCTGCACTGCGGTGGCTACTTTATTGACGTTTTGCCCCCCTGGCCCCGATGATTGGATAAATTTCTCATCAATTTCATGGTCGGGGATGGCGAAAGTTCTCGTGATACGAATCATATTTTTGGAATTCTTTTCTTCAGATCTTGTTAAATTCAGTATACTATACTCAGGGTCCATGCCAATGATATAGACCATGAAATGGAGATAGGGACTTATGGATCTTGATAATGTGTACGATTTTTCGAATAAAGTGATCGTTGTGACAGGCGGGACTGGGGTGTTGCTCAAACCGACAGTCAGAACGATGGTTGAGTTGGGAGGTCAGGTGGTTCTGCTTTCCAGGATGAGAGATAAGGATCTCATTAATGAAATGTGGCAGTATGGAAAACAACCGATGTTCATCCCCACTGATGTGAAAGAAAAAACACAGCTGACATCAGCGAAGAATCAAATTATGAAATCATTTGGTCGGGTGGATATCTTGATCAATGGGGCGGGAGGTAACCAGCCCGGTGCGACCGCGAGCGACGAACAATCCTTCTTTGATCTCGCTGAGGACGCTGTGACATCTGTGTTTGATGTGAATTTTATGGGAACGTTTCTTTCATGCCAGATATTTGGAGAAGTAATGGCTGGTCAGGGATCTGGCGTCATCCTCAATATCTCTTCCGTGGCAGCCATCAAACCTCTTACCCAGGTGGTGTCTTATTCTGCTGCAAAGGCGGCAGTAGATAACCTGACCCAGTGGTTGGCAGTGTATATGGCGCAAACATATAGTGAAAAGATCCGGGTCAATGCCCTGGCGCCGGGATTCCTGTTGACTGAGCAAAACCGATACTTGCTTTGCGACGAGGTTGGGGAGTTAACCCAAAGGGGGCGGCAAATTCTCACAACTACACCCATGCAACGATTTGGAGATCCGGAAGAGATGGTCGGAGCGATATTATGGCTGGTTTCAGATGCATCCAGGTTTGTTACCGGGATCGTAGTCCCGGTGGATGGTGGGTTTTCAGCTTTTGGTGGTGTTTGATCTTAATTAGTAAAAAACCGCCCGGGGTTGAGCAGTTTTTCCTTGAGGGAGAGAAATATTGGAGATTGTAAGAAGATAGGTTTCTTCCTAGCGATTTAGCTTTCAAGGAGAATTAGGATGAATTGTATCTAAATAATACAATATTTTCTTCTGTTTGTCAATAGGTACAATTAAATAAATCAGCCCCACCGAGGGCCATTTCAAATCACTCGGTGGGTACTGAATTTTAAGCTTAAATTAGCACACAATAGACGCAATAGCATCAGGGTTTCATATTATTGTGAGTTAAAGAGCGTCTAATGCAACTAAGCTGCGATTTCGTGATATTTGAGAATATCATCCTGTCTGTCGAGAAGCTGGGTTGGCGCTGAGGCGACGATCAACAATTTGACACCAGAATTATCGTTCGCGCTCTTCAATCCCGTGCCTTTGAAGCTGGTGAGATGGGCACTGTCACCTTCGCTTAAATAGACCGGCTTCTTATTTAGTAATTCTATCTCGAGCTGCCCTTCCTTCACCAGGATAAACGCTTCTCCTTTTTGGAGTTGGATTTCCTCGTGAAAGGACCCAGGTGGGATATATGCCAGGATCGATTTGAAGGAGAGATTGTCCTCAGGAGACAGCAGGTAGAGGGAAGGGATGGTGGGATTGCCATATTCTCCCAATTTTTCCATCTGTTGTTCACGGACGATGTAAGCTTCCTCCTCTTCAATATCCTGGAAGATTTGGAAGAGCCTGACGTTGTAGAAATTTGCCAGTTTTTGGAGGTTTTCAACAGATATCGATGCTTTATCGCGTTCAATGAGGGAGATGAAGGAGATCGAAAGATCAGCGCCTTCTGCGACTTCGTTAAGTTTGTTCCCCTTTTGATGTCTTAATTCTCTTAGTTTTTGACCTAGGGTTGCCATATTATTTTCCTTTTCTCTTTAGTTACGTAATTTTACCTGAAAAATCAAGAATTTTGAATATCTTTCTAACTTTTAGTAAAAGGTTTAATATGCAGGTTGTGAAGGTTTGACGGGATACCCATCAATGATAAAATGAGTTCATAAATTGATGATTGGTTTTGATGATGAATGAACTGAGCAGACCAAGTCCGACGATTGAAGATTATCTTGGCGTGATCTATACTCTCGATAGAGATGGCGAGCGAGTGATCGCTGCGCGTCTGGCTGAGTCACTGGAAGTCTCAGCGCCTACTGTTACTGCGACGTTAAAGAGGATGCAGCGGGATGGGTGGGTAATGTTCGGCGATGAAAAAGAAATCCTTCTGACTGAAACAGGTCGTGCTGCTGCGATGAGCGTTATTCGCCGGCATATGCTGACGGAGTGGATGCTTTCACGGATGCTCAAATTACCGCTAGCTGAATTGCATCGAGAAGCTCATCACATAGAGCACACCCTTTCTCCAGAAGTTGCCGGACGTCTCCAGGCAGAAATGGATGACCCGAGGTTTTGTCCGCATGGCAACCCGATGCCCGGATTTGAGGATGAAGTTAATCAGTGGCTGCCACTTTCTCAAGTCTCGCCCGAAACCAAGGTGGTTGTGATGCGAATCCAAGAGAACCTTGAAGAAGAATATGCTCTCCTTTCATTCCTGGAATCCAATGGTCTGGTACCGGGGGCAACATTACAGGTCAAAGAGGTGCTACCCTTTAATGAAACTATCTGTGTTCAGGTTGATCGTCAAGAAGTCATCCTTGGATTACGATTAGCCAGCGATATTTATGTTGCCAGAGTTTTGTAATGAGGAGAGTAGCGCATCTTAATGAATTGGTTGCCATTATTATTATAATATTAAAATAGTCCAGATGCAAACTGCGGGACCATCTATGAAACCCAAGATAACAATCTTTGATCCGACTCAACCCAACCACAAGATAGCAATTGAAATCTACCAATCCGGAGCAGGTTTACCGTTGATTTGCCCCCATGGGCATGTTGATCCATCGTTGTTTGCTGAACCCAACATGAAATTTAACGATCCTGCGGAGTTATTCGTGATCCCGGATCACTATGTGCTCCGAATGCTGGTGTCACGGGGAATCAAACTGGACCAACTTGGCATTTCACCAAAGGATGAAAAGAATCATTCTTACGATCCTCGCTTCGTTTGGCAGGTTTTCTGCGACCACTTTCATTTTTTTGATGGCACCCCGTCTGGTCTGTGGATTGAGAATGAGCTTTCAATGGTGTTTGACATAGAAGACAAGCCAAATTCAAGCAATGCTGGTTTACTGTATGAGAAAATCAAGGAAGATATAGATTCGGATGCATTTTCCCCCCGAAAATTGTTTGAGCGATTTAATATCGATATGTTGTGCACCACGGATTCGATTTCTGCTACGCTGCAAGCCCACCAGAAAATCATCAATTCGGAATGGCAGGGGCAGGTGAAACCCACCCTCCGTCCGGATGCGGTGGTCAATATTAATCATCCGCAATGGCGTGAAGCTATAAATGCTCTTGGCAGGGTGTGCAATCTGGAGATTACGGACTATAGGACCTATATCCATGCGCTGGAAGATCGGCGGACTTATTTTAGATCAATGGGGGCTGTGGCAACCGATCACGCGGCAGAGACGGCGTACATCTGTCATTTATCCCCACAAAGGGCTGAAACGCTCTTTCAAAAGGGATTGCGGCAGGAAGTAAATGAGAATGAATCCCGGCAGTTCACAGGTCATATGATCTTCGAGATGGCACGGATGAGCGTGGAGGACGGGTTGGTGATGCAATTCCATGTAGGGTCGTTCCGCAATCATAGCTTAGGTGTTTTAACCACCTTTGGTCCAGATATGGGATTTGATATCCCAGTAAAAGTCGAATGGACTCGCAACCTGAAACCCTTACTGGATGCTTTTGGGATGGATCCAAGGTTGCGTTTGATCCTGTTCACCCTTGATGAGAGCGGCTATGCCCGGGAGCTGGCACCGATAGCCGGGGCTTATCCCGCTGTATTGCTGGGACCGCCCTGGTGGTTCCATGACAGTCCGAATGGCATGCTGCGGTATTTTGAAAATGTGATGGAAACAGCCGGGATTGATAATACCGTTGGGTTCACTGATGATACCAGGGCGTTTCTTTCCATCCCTGCCCGGCATGACCTTTGGCGCAGGATGTCTGCCCTATGGTCGGCGAAGCTCGTTTGCCGGGGACAATTAGATCTTACCACTGCCAAGCATAGGATGACGGACCTGGCTTATAGGTTAGCGAAACGTGGTTATCGGTTGGATCGATGATCAAACGTTAAACATTATGGACCATCCTGAATAATTTGGGGACTTGCGACTTGAGAACGTCATAATCTGTTCGCCAGATGAAGACATCTCCCACTCCGCCATATTCAAAAGCGACGATCTGTGGTTCTCGCCACTTTCCGGCACGGATTGATTCCAGCGCCCAGGCGAGGATCTCCAAATCGCCCTCGCTCAATCCAAAATGGTCAGTGAGCACGCCGCCGTGCTGTTTGATCCCTGTGATATGCATTTCTACTAAACGGTCGAGAGGCAGGGATTGGATATAATCTTTGGTATCCATACCGAGGGTGTCGGCTGTGATCCGGGCATGGGCAAGGTCCAGCAACAGCATGCAATCTGTATCCAAGATGACCTGTGAGAAGATCTCAGGATCTGCAGCCATGGCGATATGGGGCATGGATGTTGTGTAGGGGAAGTGTTCCAGCACGACTGAGTCCGCTCCAAAATGATCAATCATCAATTGGATTTCGTCGCGCCAAAGCTGGTTGATCTTTGTCACTTCTGACCTGTCGTCCGCGTCGAATGTCCGTGGGGTTACAAGGTGGGTATTGACATACGGCGTTCCGGTTTGGGTCTTAAATCGCTCAATCCGTGAAAAATCAACCTCAAATGTCTGTGCCAGGCCAACCTGCAGGTCATAATGGATGGTAATAGGGCTGTAGGGTTTGGCTTCTTCCACCATCCCTTCCCAATCCGGACACTTGATCAGATCGACTTCGACAGCCTGTTCTTCAAGCAGGCGGACCAGGGGGTCGGAGTAATTGACTGCAAATTTCATCTTGCTCCAGCTTCGGTGATATTGAAGGAGTCATACGGTTGCCAGGCTGGGACGCACACTGCAATGAATATCAGGTCTTCATCAGAATGGTTGGCTATCTGGTGCACCTCTTGAGGCTGGATCAGGCAGGCATCTCCGGAGAATAGCTCAAAGGTCTCCTGATCGATGACCAGTGTCGCCTTGCCGGAGAGGATGAGATACGACTCTTCGGATTGTTTATGGAAGTGCGGTGTGGAGGACTTCCCGGGTGGGATGGTCACCTCAGCCAGGCTATGTGATTGCACACCGCCGGTCTTTGCGCCAAGGATCTCCTGGATGATTTCACCGTCGGGGTTTGTGATGTCCGGGGATCGTTGTGATTTTTTACTCAGAACCATACCTGTCTCCATCCTTATTCATAAAAACAGCCCTCCCATCATAGCAGAATAATGGGAAGGCTGCAAACGTCTGTCATCTTGATCAGGGTTCTTCGACAAGCTCTGGTCTGTTGAAAACATCGTATTGGGCTTCGAGCTCCTGCCGGAACTGCTGCGTGTAGAGGTTGTAATACTTACCCTGCTGGCGGATCAGTTCGCGGTGGGTCCCCATCTCAGCGATTTGTCCGTCTTCAATCACGATGATCTTGTCCGCGCGTTTGATTGTGGATAACCTGTGAGCGATCACGAAGCTGGTGCGGTTTTCCATCAGGCGGTCCATGCCGCGCTGGATTAGCACTTCCGTCAGTGTGTCCACCGAGCTGGTGGCTTCGTCCATGATGAAGAGTTCTGGTCTCGCCAGGATCGCTCGAGCGATGCTGATCAATTGCTTCTGACCAACGGAAAGGAGATTGCCGCCCTCACCGACATCCTGTTGATAACCTTTCTCAAACTTAATGATGAAGTCGTGGGCACCGGCGAGTTTGGCTGCCTCTTCAATTTCGTCATCCGAGGCATTGAGTTTGCCATAGCGGATGTTATCCTGGATGGATCCTGAGAATAGGTGAGGTGTTTGGAGAACCATGCCGATCCGCGATTGGATGTCCTGGAGTTTCATGTCCAGGTAATCCACATCATTGAGATAGATCGTGCCCTGGGTGGGTTCATAGAACCGGCAAAGCAAATTGACAATCGTTGTCTTTCCGCCGCCGGTAGGTCCCACCAGTGCTACCATCTCACCTTGTTTGATGTGGAAATCCAAACCTTTAATGACCGGATCGTCTTCTTCGTAATAGAAGTGGACGTTATCAAAGCGGATATCGCCTTCAATCGTTTCAGTTTCCACGGTTTTGGTACGGTCTTTTACTTCCGGTTCGGTATCGATCAGGTTGAAGATGCGCTCAGCGGAAGCGACCGCGTTTTGCATCTGGGCATAGACCCGTGCCATGTCCTGGATGGGCCACATGATGAAGGTGACATAGGAGACGAATGCCTGAATGCCACCGATGGTCATCGCGCCAATTTGCACCTGCATTCCGCCCCGCCAAAGAACAATCCCCAGACCGATAGCACTGATGACTTGCACGGTGGGGAGGAAAAGGGCTGAAAGCCAGGCTGCTTTGAAGCTGGCATCATACATGCCATCTGTCAGTTCCGAGAATTCTTCCAGGTTGGAGTCCTCCCGGGAGAGAGCTTTGATGACTCGCACTCCGGTGATGCTTTCGTTGAAAGCACCGGTGATCTTGGAGTTCATCTTCCGGGACTGACGGTAATGCTTCAGGATCCGGATCCGGAAGCGGAAGGCGACCACGACCAAAATCGGGAGCATTACGACCACGATCATTGCCAGGTTGGCGTTGATGATGAACATAAAGAACGCGGCAGTGGTGATGTTGATGACCGCCCAGGTAACATCGAGGATGCCCCAGGTCATCAGGTCGGAGAGGCGTTCTGTATCAGAAGTAAGCCGTGCCATGATCCAGCCGACGGGGGTCTGGCTGAAATAGGATAGCGAGAGCTGTTGCAGGTGGTTGAACATCTTTTTTCGCAGATCGTAACGGACACGTTCTGCCAACACACCGACCAAATAAATGAACCCGAAAACTGACACTGCCTGGATGAGGATTAGCCCTCCATAGAGGAGGATTGTGCGAATAATCGCTTCGCGACTCCCGGCGATGATGCCATCATCGATGATGCGTTTGCTCAGGAATGTCGTGTACGAGTCAATGGCAGAGACAACTGCAATACAGATCAGGAATCCGAGTACCCATTTCCAGTGTGGTTTCAGGAGTAAAAGCAAACGTCGGAAGACCTGGTTCGTTAATTTTCCATATTCTTTTTCATCAAATTCTTCATACGTTGGCACTGGCAATTTCCTTTTCTAGTTCAACTTCTATTCGTGTCTGAATATCAAAGATTTCCCGGTACATCCCGCTGGATTTCATCAGTTCCTGATGGGTGCCTTTCTGGACGATCTCACCTTTATCAAAGACGAGGATCAGGTCCGCGTTCATCACACTTTGGATGCGGTGGGCGATGATGAATGTTGTCCGGTCTGTCATGAGAAATTCGAGGGCATTCCGGATCTGGGCTTCGGTCTCCGGATCCACACTGGAGGTTGAGTCATCCAGGATCAGGATCCGGGGGTTCTTGAGCAAAGCCCTGGCGATCGCCACCCGCTGTTTCTGCCCACCTGACAAGGTCACGCCCCGTTCGCCGACCAGCGTGTCATAACCCTTGGGGAATTCCTTGATGACATCATGGATGGCAGCGAATTTCGCGGCCTGGATGATCTCTTCTTCGGAGACTTCCCGATGGACACCATAGGTGATATTCTCTTTGATAGAGCGCGAGAACAGGAAAGGCTCCTGTTCGACAATCCCGATCTGGGAACGCAGGTACTGGCGAGGATATTTGGTGATATCGACACCGTCCAGGGTGATTTCGCCTTTATTCGGATCGTGGAAACGGGGCAAAAGGTTCACCAGGGTAGTTTTGCCCGAACCTGTCGACCCTAGGAGCGCAATAACATCACCAGGGTCACAGGTGAAGATGATGTCCTTGAGGACCGGGTTATTCTCTTCGTACTCGAAAGATACATCGTTAAAGGTGATCTCTCCTTCGACGTTTCCTTCGGGTTTGTATTCGCCTTCCAGCAGGGGTTCACGGTCCTGCTCAAGGAGATGCGCCACCCGGCTGTAGGAGACCATGCCTGTGGATGTCTGGACGATCAGCCGGCCAAGGTTACGCATGGGCCAGATGATCCAGATGACCAGAGAAACAAAGGCTAAATAGGTGCCGACTGTGATCTCCCCATTAACCGCCATGATGGCGCCTGTGAAGAATGCGGTCAGCATTTGGGCGCCGCAAATAATGTCGGATACCGGCCAGAAAAGCGAATGGATGGATAGCAATTTCTTCCCGAGACGGAACTTTTGCCAGTTCTCCTGGTCAAACTTGTAACTCTCGTAATCCTGGCGGGCAAAGGCTTTCACCACGCGGATGCCGGTCAGGTTTTCCTGCAGGCGGCTGCTGAGGGTCGCTTCCTGTTCCTGATATTCTTCATAGGCTTTGGAGACTTTGCTGAAGAAGAAGATCGACACGGCAATGATCACGGGGATGGCAATCACAGAAATGAGCGCCAATCGCGTATTCAGTTGGAGCAGGGCGACAAAGTTGACGATAAACATCAGGAGGATCCGGCCAATGCCGATAGCCTGTTCACCATAAAATCGGTTGATGGCATCGACATCAGAAGTTGCGCGCGCGATCAAGTCACCCGTCTGGGACTCGGCATGATATGCATAAGGCAGTCTTTGCAGGTGATCGAACAGGTAGTTACGCAGACGCCGGGTGGTACTCTCTGCTGTCTTGGAAGCCATCCATCCGGAAAAGAAGGTAAAGATACCCTGAAGCAATGCAAGCCCAATGAAGCTCAGAATGATAATCGTCAAATCAGAACCGTAATTGCCGGCCAGGATGACATCATCAATGAATCTTCGCAGGACCAGGTAAATCCCAGTACGAGAAATGGTTGCGATTGCCAGGGTTACCGTCGCACCAACATAGAGCCAGTGGTGACCCTTCATCATCCGCCAGAGACCCAACAGGCGATTTTTTGATATCGTTTTACTCAGATCAAAATCATAATATATTTTTTTAGACACAAGCATTCCTCTCCAGTTTGAAATTAGTCATAATGGTCCATTGATGACAATACTGGTTGCGTTTTGCCAGTTAAATCTGTAGGCATGCGTGGGTGACGGAGCATCCCGCAGTCCATTTTGTCACGTAAGTGAGGTTTGCAACTTGTTCTGTTCCCGAGTTTTCAAGTTTACCTTGAAGTTACCCCCCTGTCAATTGGGTTTTTGCTCATCAGGGAGAGTCTTTGACCTATCCATCCGGATAGATCTTAATGGTCTTAAAATACACTCAGGATTGTTCCTTGATGAATTGGATGACATGGTTGAAGGCTCGGTCCAGCTCTCCATCCAGGATAATGCAATGCGGGGAATCTTTCATATGGATGTGCTTTCTTGTCTTTGAACTGATCCCCTTCATTACGATTTCAGCTGCATTCGGCGCGATTGACCGGTCGAATTCGCCTGTGAAGACGATTATTGGCTGGGTGATCTTTGGAAGCTGCTTTCGGGTATGTCTTTGTAAATTTAACAGCTCAACGGAAGCCTTGACGGGGTAAACAGTATATCCCTTCCAGGGGAGCCCGTCATCTTCTCCGGACTTCTCAAGGTGATCCTTGAATGGCGCTAGTAAACGGGAGAGCCAGAGCTTCTCAACTTTGATGGCAGGGGCGAACAGCAACAGCCCATTGATTTCCGGATGCTGGGAGGCAAGCTCGAGTGCCAACAGGGCTCCCATGGATTCCCCAATCACGAACACCCGGTCGCAGTCCCGTTGCAGATTCTCATAAAATTTCTTCACTTTCTCCAGCCACATCTGCCAGGTCGAACGGTTAAGATCATCAAGGTGAGTGCCATGTCCGGGCAGGAGCGGCCCTGCCGTGGTGTACCCAACCCGGTGGAGCTTTTCAGCCATCAGACGGACTTCGGCAGTCGTTGCTGTGAAACCGTGGATCAACAAAATCCCGGTCGAGTTCCCTTTCCAAAAGAAATCATCCCCTTCGAGTTCGGGATTTCGGATATATTCATTTTGCGTCATCTTTAACCTCCGCCATAGTTCGGGTAGTTGCCGGCATGATGGCGATACTGGCTTTTGGGGGCAGTTGCTTGGTGAGCCAGTCCATCAACTGGTCTATGAATTTGGGCTGGCTTGGCGTGAGTTTCCACTGTTTCACATCCTGAGGAGGAATATCCGACACCAGCACAAGGTTGACCCGGAGCGCTTCTCTGGCAATCTGGAAAGCCTTGTGGGGACCCACTTTAAAGAAGCCATTCTTGAATTCTTTAATCACAGCCTCGTGAGAACCTGCTTTGGTGACATAATCCTCGTAGGATTGGCTGCCCGAGCCTTCCGGACAGGCTGCCAGCAGGACGACCCATCCGCCGTCTTTGGTAATTCGCGCGGCGTGCGTCAATCCTTTTTGTGCCTGGTAAAGGTTGATGTCTTTCGGCGCACCACCGGGAGAAGCAATCACCAGGTCAAAAGGGTGGGAAATGGTGACCCCGAAGACTTGCCGGACGATTGGGATCGCTGCTTGCATGACAGACTGGGGGTCACCAAAAAACACTTGTAGGATTTGCTTTTGCTCATTGAGCACCGTCCCCAGGGTGAAATGGATTTCAGCTTTCCGTCCGATTTCCTCGATATCCTGGCGCATGGGATTGATATGGAAGACGCCTGAGCGGGTCTGGTCGCGGGTGAGCATGGCGTGGTTGGTGTTGATGGTCTCGCGGCTGGCGAGACCGATGGCAGCTGTCTTTACACCCCCGGAAAAGCCCATGAAATGGTGCGGTTCGATATTACCGACCGTGATCTTTATGTCACATTCGTAAAAAGCCTGATTGATTTGGATGGGGGTTTTGTAGGCTGTCTTTCCGAGATCAGCCATGGGCGATTGATCGCAATCATGTACGATAACCTGGTAATCCTCAACAATCGCTTCATCCAGAATATGGGAAAATTCGTCTTTTGACATTGGGGTGTGTGTTCCAGACCCGATGAAAATGGTGATCTGCTCCTTTGAGAAACCCAACGAACTCAGGTGGGAGAGCAGGTGGTTAAGTGGGTTCGGTTTTGGCATCGGGCGAGTTTTATCGTTGATGGCGATTCCGATGGTTCCGGCATCAGCAAAGTCTGAAAGGCTCAGCTTCCCCAAGGGGCTGGCAATGGCTTTCGTGGTCGCATCCTCACCATCCGGGAGTGGATTAATAGATTGCGGGACGAGTACATCTATCTCAAAGATTTTCGGCACGTTTACCGTCAGGTGGGTTTTGCCGTAAGGCAGCGAGAATTCAGTCACTCAATGACTCCCAGGTCTTTGAGGTAGGAGAGTGATGCCTGTGCCTGTGGAACCGTGAGTTCGAAAATTACAGGACCCTGGAAATGACGTTTTTCCAGATGTTCCACTAATTTATTGATATCAAGCTCACCTGTGCCGAGGGTTTGGTGGTCTTTGCCATAACCCAACTCCCCGGTTTTCATGTAATCAGGCGAATCATGCAGGTGGATTTCTGCCAGGCGGGGCAGGCAAGCTTCGAGGGCATCCTCAAACGCAATATCTCCTGAGAAACCTGCCAGGATATGGCCTGTATCCAGACAGATTGAAAGGTCGAGCAGATCGGCGATTTCCAATGTTAGGTCAAGGGGAAATTCAATGGTTTCGATGGCGAGTTTCCGGGAAGGGATACTGGTCTCTTCTAGGATGATCTGGATGGAACCGATCGCCCCGCCTTGGAATTGCTTGAGCGTCAGGGATTTCGCTATCTGCGGCAGATTCATGCGGTAGAACTCTGCCGCGAGGGCGCCTGTGGCATGCAGGACATATACCTCCGGGTCGAGGGGCTTGACGGCATCAATCACATCCATAATGGCATCCACCGATCCCAGTCGCACGGGCTCCAGAGGCGTGGAAGGCTCCACAGACCACAGAGGGAGGTGGACGGTATACGATAGCCCCAGTTCCTGTTTTAATTTCCTCAGACTCTGGATGTTTTTCGATTCATAGGCGGAGGGAAAGAACAGCGCCAGGTCTCCACCCAGTTCAATGAGGGAAAATCCCTCTTTTGTGAGTCCGCTGATTAACTGCCCCCGGTCAAAATTGAGGATTTGATCGACTACGTCCCCCGCATTGATGTTCGATGGGACTAGCCGGTCCAATTGCATTTCCATGATGCCAAAACGCATGTTTGATGCCTTTCTATTAATACCAGCCATTTACCCGGTCCATAGGTGGGTCGGAATGGATGTTTGCGCGATGGACATTCCCTATTATAACCTCGGACGAAAACTCACCGGAAAAAAAAGGTGAGGAGATTTGAGAGATCGACATCGGAAGTTTGGCTTAGCAGGCTGAAAAAGATATCCGAATTCCTAAACTGGTCTTCCTTATTATTTTGAGCGTAGTGTTGGAGAAATGTATAAAAGGCGGGATCTCCGACAGCCTCGCGTACATCTTGCAGGAAGGTTGCCCCGCGCAGGTAGACCGCGTTGATATAAGGACGGTCGTCTCTGTAATCGTAGATGGTGCTGTTGACAGCACCTGTGGGATGGTAAGCATGAACCCGGAAGCCCCACCACCAATCCACTAGCTCAGGATGAAAACTCTCCAAGAACAACAATTCGCTATACGTTGCCAGGGCTTCGTCCAACCAGGGTTCATTTGCCTGGTCGTTGGGGATCAAAGCATAAAACCATTGGTGGGCGGTCTCGTGAACGACCAGCAATTCAAAATAATTTTTAGGGGTTTCGTCGGCAGACTCAAAATACCAGTCACTCAGATAGAACTGACCATCGCATTCCAGGCCGTCTTCAATTTCCGCTTCAACCACGCTTAAAAATTGCCGTTGGTTGCCCCCATAGAGGTTAATGTATAGTTCCCAGGCTTGCACAGCTAACTCGGCTGCCCGTTCACCTTGATTGGCGTGTTCGGGGAAGTTATAAGCTTTAACAGTGACATATTCATTGCTGGTTGTGGTGACCTGGTAATCCGGACTGATCGCCAGGGAGAAGTTACGGACATTCTGGGCATGATATCTCAGGCAATTCCCTTCCTGCGAGGTGAGGGGGGAGCTGGCAGCGACGATCAGATTCTCCATTGGCGGGGAGAGATGCAGGTTGACGGTGAAGTCGGCTAAAGGATAGGTCAGATATTCTCCCACTTCGCCTGGTTCGTTGGTGAGCCAGCCCCGATCATCCAGATAGGGTGGGACATAGGGATACCAATCAGCGAGCAAGATTTGGCGTTCGGTGAAGCCAAAAGCGCTTCTTTTTTCGGGCAAGCGGAGTTCATAGATCAGATTGAGTTCAAACGTCTTTCCAGGTGGCAATCCCGGCTTGAGCTGGAGTTGGATTGTCAGTCCCTCCATATCTGAGGTGGATTCGAGATAAGCCGGGTCGAATTGTAGAGAAATAAGTGAAAAAACGTTTGGATGAACTGCCGGTGGGACAAGCAGCGGCAACTCGGTTAGCTCAGCGCCTGTGTTATTCGTATAGTCAATTACTTGCGAAACCATCAAGCTATGGTTAGGGTAATTCAGGCTGATATCCATTTGGTACTGCGTGAACAATGATGGTTCAGCGCTTACCGGCGTGGATGTGATCTGGTAAGTGGGTTCAGTTGTTGGCGAGGGCGGGACCTCTGTATTCGGGATTTGAGTGGGGGGAGAGAGTGGTTGCATGGTTGTTTCCGGAGTGACAGGCTCAACGCTGGAGGTTTTACATGCAGCCACGCCGGGCAAGAGTGTGAACATGACGAGCAGCGTAAGTATTCTCCGTGTTTTCATAAAGGCTCATCAAACCTCTGGATCTCAATCCAGTATCCGTTGGGATCTTTCAGGAAGAAATGATAGATATTGTATTTGGGATTGGCTTTTGGCGCACCCATGACCTCAACGCCTTTGCTTTGGAGGATGTCGTACCAGCCATCCACGTCATCGCTGACCAGGGTGAGGATGACCTTGCGCCCCGGTGCTATCTGTTCGATGTGTTCGCAGAATCCAAGAAAGGCACCACCTGTGACTTTGAAAATCAGGCAGGTAGCTTGTTCACGAACCAGGGGAAGTTCCAGAATTTGAGAATAAAACAGACGGGTCGCATCCAAATCCCCGGCGTGGAGAAAGGTAATCTGCTCCGAGATCTCAGGGACTGGCATCGGGTCTTATCCTTCCAGTAAAAAGAAAAGTGACGGGAAATCCTAATCCCGTCACTATTATACGTTGGTTTTGGTTCAATCGATGATCTCTCTGATCTCGTTATACAGCGGTTTCAACCGCCGGTACATGCGTTTGTACACCTTCTCAAAGAGGTCGTTGTACATCCTGTGAAGTTTCTGGTCAGGTTCGAAGGTTTCACCGAGATGGGTCATCTCATCCACGGCAGTGTCGAAATCGGGGTGCAGGTCTAAGCCGACTGCGACATCGATGGCCGCGCCGAGGCCGGAGGCTTCATAGACGTGCGGCCGGGAGACAGGCAGGCCGAAGATATCCGCTGTGATTTGCATCACGCCGGGGCTTTGGCTACCGCCTCCTGCCACCCGCAGCGCTGTGATGGGGACATGCGAGCGTTTTTCGGTCCGCTCTGTACCTTCGCGCAGGGCGTAAGCCAGACCCTCGATGATGGCGCGGTAGAAGTGCGCCCGGCTGTGGACGTCGCCAAAGCCAATCACTGCGCCTTTGGCTTCCGGCCCGGGAATCTTTAGCCCAGGTGACCAGTAGGGTTGCAGAATTAAACCCTCCGCACCTGGAGGAACCTCCTGCAGTAATTTATCAAACAGGACCTCCGCTTCAATTCCGCCGCGTTCAGCTTCCCTTTTTTCCACCTGACCGAATTCCTCTTTGAACCAGCTTACCATCCAGAAACCGCGATAGATCTGAACTTCCAAGGAATAAGAACCCGGGACAGCGGCTGGATAAGGGGGGATCAGGGGAATAACTTCAGTATATTTTTTGTGTGTGGTGTTGATAGTGGCGGTGGTTCCAAAACTCAGGCAGCCGATATGCGGTTCGAGACAGCCAGCACCGATCACTTCGGTGGCTTTGTCGGCGGCTGTGGCAATGAGTGGTAAACCCTCGGGAATCCCGGTTGCGGCAGCTGCTTCTTTTGTGATGGTGCCCAATAGACCTGCTGGCTGCACGAGGTCCGGGAGCATATCCCGTTCGACCATCACTGCATCCCATTTCCAGTCAGATGGTTTTGCCCAATCCTGGCTCTTATAATCGAATGGCATATAGCCAACCTGGCAGCCCACCGAATCGATGACTTTTCCGGTCAATTTATAGGTCAGGAATCCCGACAGGAAAATGTATTTGTCCGTTCTTTTCCAAATTTCCGGCTGATTTGTCTTGATCCAGTTGGCTTCCGCCTCCGCCTGGAGATAGCGCACTGTTTCTTGCATACCTGACAGTTTGAACAGCAACCCCCACAAGCCGCCAACCGGTTCCAGGTTTTCCGTACGGCGTTGGTCCAGCCAGACGATGGCAGGGCGAAGGGGGTGGTGGTCTTCGTCGAGATTGATCACGGTGGAGCGCTGGGTGGTCAGACCGACACCAGCTATTGCCTCTTTATTGACGCCTTCCATTTCCCACAGACCCTGACAGGCTTCACAGACCCCCTTCCAAAACACGTCTGGGTCTTGCTCTGCCCAACCGGGTTTTTGGGAATAATAGGGTTGAATGGGGATGCGCTTTTTGGCAATGAGGTTGCCGCTCAGGTCGAAGATGAGCGCGCGCACGCTTTGGGTGCCGTTATCGATTGCCAGCATTTGTTCTCCTGCCATGGTCTCCTCCAGCCGAAATATTGAGTTAGGTGAGATGATTCTTTATATCATAGGTTTAAGTGATAAGCTGAAGATCTACAAAGAATTGAAATTTATAAGGGGAGGGAGTAATTCTCCCGCCAGATAGACTGGTATCGGGCAACCTCTTCTTCCCAGGTTTTATCCGACCAGCCTAATGGTTCCTGAACAAGGCCCCGAATACGATCAATATCCTCCAAACCGCCATCGGGCATCAATAAACCCATGCGGACCCGCCGCAGTAGCAGATCGTCCAAATGCACGACGGCTTCGTTCTTTGCTGCCCAACCCAGTTCAGCCCAAAATTGAGGCATTGGGTCGATGGGTTTCAGGTGGTCGGGATCGGCTTCCTTGAAGAAGTTATTAACGTCCATTCCCAACCGACCTGCCATCATGACCCAGTTCGGATTGGTCAAACTTTGGGGCGTTAGCGGCGTGGGATGGATGAAGCAGGGGGCGTTGTGATTGAACTCTGGTTCATCCGGGAGCCGTTCCCGGCAGAAATTCAACACATCAGCTGCCATCACCTTGAAAGTGGTCAATTTGCCGCCTGCGATCGTGACCAGCCCGGCCTCCTCACAGATTTGATGAGCCCTTGATTCTTTGGAAGGCGTGGGGGCATTCGTATTGATGACCGGACGCAAACCTGAAAAGGTTGAGATGAGGTCTTCTTCTGACACATGGTAATCCGGGAAGGCATGATGGGTTGCCTCCATCAAATAATCCAATTCTGGTTGGGTGATCCGGGTTTCATCTTCATGCAGGTCGTGGTCGAGGTCGGTGGTGCCGATCATTGTGCGGCCTTCCCAGGGGATGGCGAACAAAGCACGGTTGTCCCGGGGATGCAGCATGGTGATGGCTTCATTGATGGGGAGTTTTTCCCGCGAGAAGATCAGGTGACTTCCTCGCAAGCGCCGTAGCTTGGGTTTGCCTTTGACCTTTTCCCGCAGTTCATCCGACCAGGGACCGGTGGCATTGATGACCACATTCCCACGTAGTTCCATTTGCGAGGGGGTCATCGCGCCGGTTTCGTTTTGCACGACCACGCCCTCTACTCTGCCATTCCTGGATTTGCAGAGCTCAACGACTTTGGCGTAGTTAAGCGCTGAACCGCCATACCGGATGCCGTCCATGATCACCCGGAGCACCAGCTGGGAATCATCCACGCTGGAGTCGAAATACTTAACCCCGCCGACAAGGTTGTTATCATCCAACGCGGGGAGGGCTTTTTGAACCTGTTCTTTATCCAAATACCAATGCTGCCACTTGGCAGCCATTAAATCATAGACGATCACACCAAGGCGCATCATGCGTACTTCCTGAGTGTTTTCTTCGTAAGCAGGAAAAATGAATGCCAGCGGGTCGACCAAACCATCGGATTCCCGGGTCAGCTGTTCTCGTTCTCTGACCGATTCCCTGACCACATCATATTGCCGGTTCTTGAGATATCGAATCCCACCATGGACGAGTTTAGAAGAGCGGCTGGATGTGCCAAAGGCGAAATCCCGCGCTTCCAGCAGGACGACTTTCAAGCCCTTTTGCGCTGCCATATTGAAGATGCCAGCCCCAGTGATGCCGCCGCCAATTACGATGATGTCCCAAAGTTGGTCCAGGTCAGACCAGGTTTGTTCCCGCCAGGTATGGTTGAGCATGTGTTCCTCCGTTATCCTCAGTCCAGGTCGATCAACTTACCGCGATTCATGATCCGGTGCGGGTCGACGTCTTTGATAATATTCCCGATCACTTGCATCCCTAAGGCGCTTTTCTCTGCTGAGAGGTAGGGTTTGTGATCCAGGCCGACTCCATGCTGGTGGGAGATCGTCCCGCCGTGTTCCACGATCTTCTGGCTGGCTGCACCTTTGAGCTTTTGCCAGCGTGCCAGTGTTTGCTCGGGGTCTTTGGCTCTGCGATAGAGGTAGGTCACATACATTGAACCCCCGTTGGTATAGACATGCGAAACGTGGCTGAATACGAACACCGGTTCATTCTCGTCCTCAAGCCCGTTGCGGATGGTGTCGAGGATCGCTTTCCGTGCGGATTGCAGTTTGTCCCACGGCAGGGCAGTTTCCAGGGTGTCCAGGGCATAGCCCAGCTCCCAAAGCGTGTTTCGCAGGTAAGGCGTCAGGAAACGTTTTTCTATCCAGGCGTCACCGAGATAGAATTTGACCAGCATGCCCTGATGGGCCCGGACAATATGTCCGAGCTGCCTGTCTGCCAGATTGTTATCAGCGCGGTTACCTGTCAGTCCATAGATCAGCATGCAGCGATCCTCACCCTGGCCAAAAAGGGTGAGTCCTTTTTTGGCGATATTGACGAGTTTCTTCTCGCCCGATAACTGGAAAGTGGTTTCTGTTTCCAGCGGGTCGCTCAGCCGTGCCATAGACAGGGGAAGTTCCGCCTGGGTGATCTTGCGGAGCGCGTCAACACCAATCTCAAAATTAGGGAAGAAGGCTGAATAGAAATGTTCCTGCTCGGGGAGGTGGCGAATACGCATCGTTGCCCGGGTCAGGATACCTAAGCGCGCTTCGGAGCCGAGGACGATGTGGCGCAGGTCCGGACCGGCAGCGCTCTTCGGAACCCTGGGAAGGTCCAGCGGTCCCGAGGGAGTCTCCAGGTGACCGGAGACGAACAAGGGCTCAATCCGCCCGTAATGAAGGGACTGTTGGCCGACAGAGCGGGTGACGATCCAACCGCCGAGGGAGGAGTATTCCCAGGATTGGGGGAAGTGACCGAGGATGTAGCCATGGGCTTTGAGGTGGTCTTCCAGTTGGGGTCCGGGTGTGCCGGCACCGAAGGTGGCTTCCAGGTTCTCTTCGTTGAGATCCAATAACCGATTCATTTTCGCCAGGTCTACGGATAAAGTTGGTGGACCATCATCGGGCGGGGTCAGATGCCCAACCACGCTTGATCCGCCGCCATAGGGCACCAGGTTAATCTGGTGTTGTTCTGCGAAGTCGATCAGGTCCTGAACTTCCTCGTCAGAGGTTGGATAGGCGACCCCATCAGGAAAGGTATTCACCAGCCCGTCGTACATGTCAACCCAATCGTTGAGTGACTGGCCGCGGGCATGGCGCAAGCGATCTTCAGGATCGGTTTTGATGAGGGGATGAGAGGGGAGTTGGGAGGGAGGAACTTTTTTGAGCAGGGTTTCAATGGAGACGTTTTCCAGTATTAACGGTTTTCCCACCACACTTTCCAGGTATTGTCTGGCAGGTTCGGGGACAGGATAATCCGTTTCATCATTACCCCAGCCTTGAATTCGTTTCATGATATCCTCCGGTTCTTATGTATTTAGATGAATTTTGTTTGCAGCCAGAAGGTCAGGCTGTCTCGCATGATATCTTCGGTGAGGGCGCTGGCGCGAAAAGCATCCTTATTGCTGGCTGCTTCAGATAAGTGTTTGTAATAAGTAAAGGAAGCTTGCCGGGCATCGGGTATAGCAAAGTAAAAGGGGGCTAAGTTCAGGTACATGTCTTTGAACCCATTCAGGATCATGATAAAGACGGGGTTTTCGCCCAGAATGGTCAATTGATGCTGCAGCATCCAATCGAATTCTGTATATTGTTCAGGTGATTCGTCGAGGTTGTGACGACCTTCCAGCAATCGGGCGACATTCGCCGCGGCATTCGATACCGCTAGCGCGGTGTACATTGGCGCCATCGCCAGGCGTACGTTAAGCAGGTCGGGGATGAAATTATCCGGAAGATGATCGGGGCGTTCGGAAAGGGTGTTCAGGACCCCCAGTTTGCCCTCTTTCCAGTAATCCCGGACCCGGGTAGGTTTGCCCTGGTGGATCTCCACCCAACCATCCCGTGCCAGGCGCTGCAAGACTTCCCGGAGCGTGGGGCGGGTGACGCCCAGGGAGTCAGAGAGCTCACGTTCGCCGGGGAGGTGGCTGTTGATCGGAAACGAGCCATTGAGGATCGCTTCGATCAGCCGGGATTCAGCGATTTCAGCCGGTTTTTGAATGGGTTGCCAGGAGGGTTCGGTATCGGGATTGGACTGGTAAGTGGTCATACCAGTATGGTAATATAGAATGTGGGGAAAGGCAAGGGATGGGGGATTGTGAATGGAGAATGGTGTATTATGATCCGTCCTGAAATATGTTTACAGGAAATAATAGGGAATAGGGAACTCACTTGACCACCAATGAGCTGGTTGGTGATTGATGGGATTCTGGAATGATATCCCAAAATTATCTAATAAAATTTAACCCAATATCGATTCAACCAATTCCTAAGTGCCTGATTGCCTGATCACAATTCACCTATTCACCATTCACCGTCTCACAGATACTTCTCATACTGCCGGTGGGTTTTGTGATAGTCAATATCGAGGTTGGCGGCTTCCAGGAGAATTTTGATGTTCTCCTCGCGCATTTGCAGCATTTCAGCGTAATCGTATTGGTCAAAGCTCATCACGCTTTTATAGATTTCATTGAACAGGATCGCAGTCCCACCCAGACGTTGATAATCCTCGATGATCCCGATCCCGTTCAGATCGATCCAGTGGGTACGTTTACTTTCCAGCAAGATTTGCAGCCAGCCAAAGGGGAACAGCCTGCCTTTGGTGCGTTGCAATGCTGCTCCGATGTCAGGATAACCCAGCATCCAGCCGACCGGTTTACTGTCCTTATAGATCAGCTTCACCAGGCGGGGATCGGCGATCCACATCAACTGGGAGACCATGTTCTCCATATCCTCGTCTGTCAGGGGTGGGTTGCCCGCCGGCACCGCCAGAGATTCGTTGTAAAGCCTTTTGAAGTCATCAATGACTGCCCGTAATTCAGCTTTTGTTTTGAGTTCCGGAGAGTAAAAGCCGATCCGCTTTTCCACCAATCGCGCGGCTTTCAGGATCTTCTCTGGAAATTCCGTATTGCGATCCACCCGACCGGTGTAAATGTCTTTCACCTTGGTGAAACCCAGCGCTTCGATCAATTCCGGATAATAGGGTAAGTTGTAGGGTTGACCGAAGGCGGGCTGGTGTTCAAAACCCTTGACCAGCATGCCGAAACCATCAAGAACGGTTAATCCCTTTGGTCCAAGCACATGGTCTAATCCCTGGCTTTTGGTCCATTCGAATCCACGTGTAAAAAGCGCTTTAGTGACCGAGGAATCGTTTACCGTTTCGAAGTAATAGAAAATGGCTGTTTTGGTCTGGTGAAATTCATTGTAACGGTGGTTGTTCGCCATAGCCAGCCTGCCGAGCACTTCTCCATTATCGGCTTTAGCCAGGAAAAAGGCTGCCTCACCGTAATTGTAGAACGCGTAATGGGGCTTGAAGATCTTCCGCATTTCCATCCGGAAGGGCGGCACCCATTGAGGCGTATCTTTATATAAGTCAAAAGGAAATTGGATAAATGCGTTCCGATTCTTACGGTCCTTTGGGGAGATGTGGATGATCTTCATGTGGCTCTTTCCAGGTTATCATTGGAATTGTGTTTAATATAGGCGAACATTCCAATTTGAACAAGGGTAAATGCTAAAAAGACCTTTGCTAAGGTCTTTTTAGCTAACCGATTTTAGTGGTAATAAAAAGATCAGGATGCGACATCCACTAGGGAACATTCCAGTATTTCAACTCATCCACCCGGACTGTGAAACCGGAATTGTTGGAGAAGGCGATCAGGAAGCCGGTATAGCCCTCGTTTGTGAGGGTGGCATCTGTTGCTGTCCCAACTTCTTCACCGTCAATATAGAAAGTAAAGGTTGAACCTTTCATCCAGATCCCAACCCGGTGGGGATTATTGGTGCCATCGCTCAGGGGGACAGCCACCTGGTATCCCCGGATCTCACTGATTTCGACATCTGGCGCCATGCGATAGAAGCCCCATTGCCCGTCACAGGTGATGCCCAGGTAATAGAACTGCTGACCGTCAGAACTGGCGCGGACAGCCAATCCGAACCGGTCCAGTCCGGAGCAATTGGACATTTGGATGGTTGTCTCGACATAGGCGTTTTTCAACTTTGGGCTGGAGACGTACCAGCTATGCCAGTTGGCGTTGGCTTTGGCGGTCATGTTGAGATAACCGTTAGCTGTTGCGAAGGTAGCTTGTTCGTAGTCAAAATCCCAGGCGCTGGAACTGCCACTAAAGTCCTGCATCCAGGCAGCGGATCCCAGTTGTTGCGCAGGATCGCTTTGGTCTGGTGTGAGCGTCGGCGTGACGGTGACTGTGGCTGTCTGGGTCGGGGTTGCATCCACGGGAGTTTCGGTTTCTGTTAATGTTGGCGCCACGGTTTCTGTCGGTGCTTTCACCTCTTCTGTTGCGCCTTCGGTAAGCATGCGGGCGACCTGAGTAGCAACGATATCCACCGTGGGTTCGGTGCTGCCGGGGAGGTTACAACCAGCCAGGAAAAGTGAAAGGATGAGTAAGAAAGCAACGTGTTTGATCTTCTTCATGGGATACTCCTTGGTGATGGAGAAAAGGATACCTATTGTTATTATAAGGTTTTGAGGGTATTGGCGCAACTTGAATAATCACTGAAGATCAATGTTATCATCATCGTTATTAACAGTCGTTTATCTTGGGCGAATGGAAAGTCAAGTATAATCACAAGTGTTATTCAACTTTATCAAGGATGCAATTATGGATATTTTTGAGAAGTGTTACAAATACTTGACTGTCAAAGACGCGAAAGAAACCGGGATCTATCCCTACTTTATCCCGCTGGATGAAAACGAAGGCACCGAGGTCGTCTTTGATAATCGCCGGGTAATCATGTGCGGTTCCAATAACTATTTGGGTCTGACCACACATCCTAAAGTCCGGGCGGCTGCGATTGACGCCATTGAGCGTTACGGCACCAGTTGCACGGGGTCACGGTTCCTCAATGGCAATATGCGCCTGCATGAGGAATTGGAAGCGGAACTGGCGGATTGGGTGGGGATGGAAGCCGCCCTCGTATTTTCAACGGGGATGCAGGTAAACCTGGGCACGATCAGCGCCTTGGCAGGCAGGGGTGAAATTGTGATCCTCGACAAAGAAGACCATGCCAGCATCGTAGATGGTGCATTCCTGAGCAGCGGTAAAATTGAACGCTTCCGGCATAATGATATGGACCATCTCAGGCGTGTGCTGGAAAGCCTGCCCGAAGACAAAGGCAAGCTCCTGGTGGTGGATGGGCTATTCAGCATGGAAGGAGATATCGCCCCTTTGCCGGAACTTGTTCCCCTTTGCAAGGAATACGGCGTCCGCTTGATGGTGGATGATGCCCATGCGATGGGTGTGTTGGGCGGCGGTCACGGCACTGCAGCGCACTTTAATTTGACCGATGGCGTGGACCTGATCATGTCCACATTCAGCAAATCCTTCGCTTCTTTGGGCGGGTTTATCGCCGGGGAATCGGATGTGGTGGATTACATCAAACACAACGCGCGGAGTCTGATCTTCAGCGCCAGCATTCCGCCAGCCAATGCGGCTGCTGCCCTGGCTGCACTTGAGGTGATGCGGGAAGAACCCGAACGGATCGCTCGGGTCAATGAGATTGGTGATATGATGCGGGAGGAATATCAGAAATTAGGGTTTGACACCGGTGATTCGGTGACTCCTGTTATCCCGATCATCATTGGCGATGATAGCCTGACCTTTATGACCTGGAAACTGCTCTTCGAAAATGGTGTTTTCGTCAACCCTGTGATCTCGCCGGCGGTTTCTCCCGGGCATCAGTTACTCCGTACCAGCTACATGGCAACCCATACGGATGAGCAACTCGAGCAGGTGCTGGAAACTTTTAAGAAGGTCGGTGATGAACTGGGCTTGATCTGATCTTGAATAAACGTAAAAAGATAACAGCGGCTATTGCAGCCGCTGTTTTTTGTAAAATGAGATGTTCTAGATGTTCAGATTAGGGATTTTCCCAATAGCGCACCTGATCCACCCAGACAGTCAGGTCTTCAAGGTTGTCGCTGCCGATAAAGATGCCGAAACTGCCTTCCAGATAAGCATTATCGGTGATCTCTTTCACTTTTTGACCGTTGATATAGAGCGCGAGGTTCTGGCCTTTTGCCATGATACCCAGCGTGTTCTGGACATTTTCTCCAGTTTTAATGGCGTCACTCGCCGTCCAGTTGATGGGGAAGTGCATGGTCTGACTGTCCCACCGGCGCAGGCTATATTTGCCATCGCAGGTGATCCCGAACAGGTAACCTTTGTTGGCATTTGTATTTTCAGGCACCCGGAACATCGCGCCAAAGTGGTCGGCGCCTTCGCAATCAGGTGTTTGCAATTTGACTTCCAGATAGAAATCCTTCAGGAAGGGCCAGGAGAGACGCCAACCGTCCAAATCTGTTTCAGCGGTCAGCTTCAGATAGCCGCCATCAAAATCAATCGACGTGTATTGATTGAAGCCCGTGGGCCAGTTATCCCCGTCGTCCATGGTGTCCACCCAATCCGGGTTTCCCAGGGTCAAAACCGGGTCGGTATCGGAGAGGGTCGCAGTGGGTGTGATTGTGGGGGTAGAGGTCGGGGTGGGCGTCGATGTTTCAGCTTCCGGTTCGAGTGTTTCCGTTGCCACGGGTTCGGTCTCCTCAATGGCGGTTGGTTCGGCTTCACTGTCCTGGACAGTGGGGGAGATTAAGATTTGCACGGGTGTACCGGTCAGGATTTTGGCAATTTCAGTAGCCATGCTATCATCTGCCTGGTCCGTAGCTTCTTCGTACCCCGGCATATTACAACCAGAAACCACCAGTGCAAGAACGACAATTGTAATTAGCGTTAGTTTCTTCTTCATTATGCCATCCATTTCTTCATTGACTAATGACTTTCGTTTAATGGACGTACTCGAGTTCACAATAGTTCCCTCTTAATTAATTTTAGCACGTCACATGCTATCTGTCACCTTTTCCGGTGCAAGTTTCCTACCATGCTAAGACTTAATTTCAGGGAATCAGGGAAATCCGCATGGTATAATGCGGGAAGGGTCAGGGCCTGTCATTGCAATGGCGGCCGGTTTTGTTTAAATTTGGAGATTCCCTCAATATGGAAGCATTCATCGCGATCTTTTCAATCCTGTATACCTTTTGGCCGTTGATCCTGTTGTTTGGCGTCCGGGACCTCTTTGTGAAGGGCAGGCCATTTCTGGAGAGGGTGCGTCTGGGTTTCAGCCGGATCTTTATTGCCTGGATAGTTTGGGCGTTCTTTTTTGGATATTTGCAGTGGCAGGATCATGACCCGGTTTCGTTGTTACCGGGAAAACTAGATCATCTTCTCTTCTATGTTCTGGGACTTGTCTCTGGGTTGGTGACCCTCGGATGGTTGGTCTATCGTTTTAGAAAGCATCGGATCCGGTTGAAAGATGCCCGGAGCCTGGAAGACCTGCTGGCAATGTCCCCGGAGGATTTCGAGGCGTTGATCGTAACCTTATTTCGGAGCTATGGCCATCAGGCAGAGGTAGCTGGTGGGAACGGCGACCATGGAGTCGATGTGGTGGTGATCAGCGAACAGGGGGAGAAGTGGATCGTGCAGTGCAAGCGGTACAGCGGGTCAGTGGGCGAACCGGTCGTGCGTGACCTCTATGGCACCATGCTGCATGAGGAAGCGCAGCAAGCTTATTTGATCACGACCGGCAGTTTTACCAGGCAAGCGGCAGATTGGGTTACAGGAAAACCCATCGTCCTCTATGATGGAGAGGGACTGGTCAAGTTGATCCGCCGGACTCAGAAGGCGAAATCTCAAAAGGCGATCTAATCTATCAAAAGGTGCTCAGCAATTTGTTGAAGCAAACGCTGGACCTGGATGCCATGCGCCAGATCCGGGATCTCGCTAATTCCCGGCTCACCACCCAGGAAAAGGTAATGGTTATGCACCAATGCGCGCAACCAACCTGAGGGGACATAGTCTGAGGAGAACTTGGACGCAGGGAGGTAATCGCTATAGACATCGTGTCTGCGCCAACCCTCATCCGGCAAGTAACTCTGATAGCTGTCGGGTTGGGTGGTATCAAACAAGATGGCACCCTTTGTACCTCGCAGTTCCAATGAGAGCTGGTCACCCGCCCCGGAAGACACCCGGCTGGCGGTCATCGTCCCGATGGCACCAGAGGTTTCTTCCTTAAGGAGGACCGTCGTACAGAGGTCTGAATTTCCGGGGGCATCATTAAGGTGCCCACTGGCTGCTGCTGTTTTTACGATCAGCTTATCCCCAAGGAAAGTGATCAAGAGGCTGAGCACGTGCGATCCCAGGTCCACAGCCGCGCCGTTAATAGGGATGGGTTGCAGACGGTCTTGATGTTTCTGGCGGTAAGCCGGGTCAAGGTAGCTGCTGTGAAGATATTCTGCGAGGAAGTGGATGGGTGTGCCAAAGACGCCTGACCGCCAGTGCGCCAGCGCTTTGCGCAGCGGAGATTTTTGCAGGAATTGGAACCCCACCATGATAAATTTGCCGTGGTCCCGATTTGCCAGCTCTTCCAATGCCTGAATTTCCGTTTGCGAGATGGCGATGGGCTTTTCGACATAGATCCGTTTGATAGACAGCATCATGGCAGCCTTGAGCAGTTGGGGAGTGTGGGTTGCATTCGGACCCAGAATGTAGAGCGCGTCCAGGTCATCCCGTTCCCAGATGGCATCCGGCAGGACGGCTTCCTCGAAGTCAAAACGTGTGGCGAAACTTTCCCGGCTGGCAGGGGTTGGGGAAGCAACCACGACTTTTACGATTTTGGGTGAGTCTGAGTAGTAATATTTGAGTGCGTCCAGCGCGTAGGCATGCGCTTGGGCGATCCCGCCTGCACCGAGAAATCCAACCCGGATTGTGTTTCTCATGGTTCACCTCCGTAGTAATATTAATTATTATTAGAAAAACCGCCATCACAAGTGGCGGTTTTTTCTAAAGTCGGGGCGCTGGGATTTGAACCCAGGGCCTCTTACACCCCATGCAAGCGCGCTAGCCGGACTGCGCCACGCCCCGATTTCAGAGTGTTATTATAGCCGCCTTTATTTGATTTGGCAAGCGAAATCAAGTATTTTTGTTGTCAAAGAACAAATCCGATCGCATAAAACGTCGGGATGAAAAGAACTCGTATGCCCTTTTCACGAGCATTGCGATCAACGTCTTCATAACGGGATAATTGAGGCTCGCTCAACGTTTGCTGCAAATCCGAACGGATCGTCATCCATTCGGTTTGATCTGGTTTTGCGGATGTTTCACCTGTCCACTCTGCGCTCAGGATCCCCGTTTCAATGTTTTCCAACCCGCTCTGGCGGAAAAGCATGCTGAGTTTGCGCCCCATCGCGATGTCTGCGCCTTGTTCACGCAGAGATTTAGTCTGCAATTCTCCAAGTTGATCTAAAGGTGGCGGATAGTCGATCCGGGCAGCATGATCTGGTTCTGCCAGGGCCATCACGCAACCGCCAGGTTGGGTGACCCGGTGTAACTCTGCGAGTACGCGGGCAGGGTCTTTCACCCAGAGTAACAAATAGTGGCAGTAGGTCGCAGCAAAGGTCCCATCAGCAAACGGTAACCAGTGACCATCTGCCTGCGCAAGGTCAAATGATTCATCCTCTTCCTGTGCAAAAAGCAGGCTTCGGTGGTCGAGGTCAATCCCGGCCAGCCGGTATTGCGCTTCTGCCGCAAGCTGGCTCAACACCGCGCCTGTGCCGGACCCCACTTCTAATACCCGGTCGCCGGCACTCAACCCTGCTTTAGCGAACAAATTCTGGCGGATTGCCTGTGTCCATAGAGCCTGCTGCAAGTAGCGCTGGTGCCATTTCTTAAGGTTCAATCCAGCAGATGGGTCCGCCATGCTTACTTCGCTGACCAGATCTCCTCCCAGTCGTCCGTCAGCATGTTACCTATGACCTGGTCATACATGCCCTGGGCAGGGAGTATGTCACCATCGGGTTCGACATACAACCAGGCTTTTCCTGCGCCTTCGGGAGCTTCCTGCAGATCGCTTTTTTCGAGTTCCAGAGAGACAGGATTATTGCTCGAATATGGTACGGGCAGATCCCAGACCAGTTCGAGCTGCTGCACAGCAGCGAAGTCGCGGAATTCCTGTAATTTGCCAGCAAGCTCCGGATCAGCAGCACTTAACGAGAGTGCGTTGGCGCCCATCTCTGCCAGGCGTTTGATATGAGGTTGGAGATTGCCGCCTTTCCTGAGGGTCAGGTGGACGGTGGTGAACAGGTCTTCCGCCACGATCTTTTCCAGGACCTTCCAATCCTGGGGATCATCGGGGTCAAAAATCATCATCAGGTGGTCGAGACCGCTGACGAGAAGGGTGTTGCGGTAGTCGTCATCACCCAGCTTTAAGCCATCTGAAAGCAGACCGGTCACCAATCCCAGTTCCTCCGCTTTCATAAGCAATTCGGGCAGGTCTTCCCGCAGGGTGGGTTCACCGCCGGTGAACAACAAGTGCGGGATTCCAGCGTTATACGCTTTATAAATGATGGCGATCCACTCCTCAGTGGAGAGTTCTCTATCCACGCGATCAACCGGGGCATCTTCTTTCCGGCTCTCCGCGTTCACCCGGTAGGTCAGCGCGCAATCCAGCCGGTAGGGAGCGGAGATCTCGCCGGAATAAGGCTCCTGGCGTTCGATGCCCAGATAGGTGACGGGGTCCAGGTCTGGCGTTTCAATCATCGTTTCGATCTGGTCAGTGAAATTTTCAAAATCATGTCGTGTTTGTTCCGGGTCAACCTGATACCTGCGGGCGACCTTCTGAGCGACAGAGTCTTTATCCGTTTGTTGGATGATGTGGTAAGCATATTCCACCGCTGTTTGGTTCAGGTGCAGGATGGTGGAGGCATTGATTACCAGAATACCTCTGCCATCCGGTTCAATCCGAAGATGGAGCCGGTATTGGTGTTCTGCTTCTGGTGGCGTCTGATAGGAATACATGCCGGGGGTCAGGGGTTCTTTTTGAGAAAAGAATTGCTTAATGGATTGCAAGAGATTGGTCATAGCCACTCCGTTCAAGTCGTAAATATTGGATTTTGGATGGGATCGATCGTTTGATGTTCTCTCGCCAGAGGGCAGCCACCGCCGCACTCCGGTAGAAATTCACAGGTCTGGCAGCCCTCCGGAATATCGCTTCGATTCCGGAGTTGCAGCGCCAGCGGGTGCTCCCAAATTTCCTCCCAGGAATTTTTGAGAAGGTTCCCCAGAGAATGGTAATAGGATTGGCAGGGGATGACGTCCCCATTGGGTTCAATACACATATTATACAAAGCTGCGGTGCAGCCTTTGACGCCCAGGTCAAGCTGCAAGGGGTTGAAGTGGCAATATTGGGTGGGCGTATACCAGATCAATCGCTGATCCTGGGTTTGTGTGATTTCACGCGCTTTTTCCAGCAGGGGTGGGAGTTCTTCTTCCCGCAACCCGGTGCCCACTGCTTCGCCTTTGCCAGAATAGATCAGGGCGTTTATCCCGACAGTAGGAACGCTGAGCTCGCCGAGGAAATGGAGTGTTGGTCCCATGGTCGGGCTGTTATGGGTCAGTAAGGTCGTATTGGTCATCATATAGAGCCGGCTCGCCATCACGTTTTTTATACCGGCGACTGTTTCCTGCCAGGCACCCCGGGCTGCTACCATGCGGTCATGGATAGCCGGGTCATGGGATTCGAGGGTGATCTGGACGTGATCCAACCCGGCGGCAACCAAAGAGTCAAGGTATGCCCGGTCAGCAAGCTTGCGCCCATTGGTGTTCAGACCGGCGATCAAACCCTGCGCTTCAGCATAAGCCACCAGTTCTGGCAGCGCCTGATAAAGGGTGGGTTCACCACCGGTGAAGACGATGTGTGGGATCCGCAGCGCCCAGACTTTGTCAATGATTTTTTTCCAGGCATCCACCGTCAACTCCGGATACTGGCGAGCGCGAGCGTTATAGCAATGGCTGCAATTGTTGTTGCAGCGGTAGGTGATCGCCAGGTCCATCCGGTAGGGGGCGCTGGGTTTGGCGCTGAAAGGTGCGGTGGTCTCCAGTTCCAGTTCGCAGATCTGGCAGACGCCGTTCGGTCTTAATAACTTTTCCAGTTGCATGGCGAAATCCTGGTAATCATTTTGAGCTTCAGTTGGAGAGACCTTGAACTGCTTTTGGAGCGTTTTGCATGCTTTTTCGGGGGTGAATCCTTCTAGGTGGAGATATGCCATCTGAGCAGCTGATGGATTGAGATGCACAACCCGGTTAGCATTGACGATCAATAACCCACTCCCATCAGGGTCGATCCGGAGGTGCAGGCGCGTTTTTTCACCCCCCTCTTCCCGCCGGTAATGAAAGATGCCGGCTTGGGGAGAGGGATCTCGATGAAAGATATTCGATAATTTACCGATAAAAGCGCTTGATTGGGTCATAAGAAATGGGTTGCTCCTGATGCAATCTGCACCAGGAGCATAATTTTGATTTATTACCGGCCGCCACCGGCACAGGCACAGGCACATCCCGCGCAGGCGCAGGCACAGGCACATGAGCTCCCGCCACCGCCGCGGAATCCACCACCCCCGCTTTTGCTGGTTACAGGGATCGGGTTGGTGCGGTTGGTGATGCCGCTGGTGAAGGAGGCGAGGCTGCCGACTGCGCCAGCAGCCATCCCAGCGGTGCCGTTGATCACGCCTGCTGCAAAGTTAGAGCCGGGGATGTGAGGCAGGGAGGATCGGCTACCGCCAACACCACCGCCAGTTGATAACTTTCCACCTGATGCGCGGGCATGGCCTAAACCGCCACCGATGCTCTGACGATAGGAGGGTGAATAACGGGGCCACCAGATCGGTACGAATACCGGGCTGCCCACGAAGGTGCGCCTGGTGCGATCTGCATATTCGTCATCGAGCATCGTCCATTCGAGGGTTTGGTCATACTTCTCGCTTTTGACCTCGGGCGTATCAGCTTCCTCAACCATCTTCCAAGCCCTGCGCATAATATCCTCGTAATAAGCGATTGATTCTTTACGGCTGAAGCCTTTCATCTTCTTGGAGACGCTGTTGACCAGGTCGACCATCATCTTCTGCAGAGCTGCCCTTCGTTTGCTCTCAGGTTCTTTGAAAGCATTCAGGAAATCCATTTCATAAGGATGGAGTTCTTCCGGCAGTGGTTCGGACACTTCCAGCTTCAATGGTTCTTGCTGTTCAACGATGGCGGCTTCTTTCTTGAGGGTGCCAAAAAGGATCATCGTCAGGATTTTATCCATGGGCTGTTCCATCAGGATGGCTGCTTCCACAGCCGTCAGACCGCGTTTGATGCCATGTCCTTCGATCTTCATCTTGGGCGGCAGATATTTCATCTTACGTTTATTTGCGCCGACTGTCCCCTGGTAAATGCTCCAACCGAAAATCGCGACGAATAACAAACCAAAGCCGAAGCAGCAAAAATTACCGCCAAAAACATTCAAGATCGAGCTGATGAAACCCGGACCGCTGTCAGGCGTTGACGATTGGGTTTCCTGGGGGATCTTGGTGACGACTGCGCCTTCGGGGACAACTTCATTAGGGAAGGCGCTGCCGAAGATGTATTTCGTATGGGTATTCGCATTGTCTGTGAACCAGGAATAGTAGATCCGATCCTCTGCTTCGGTGCGTCCGCTGTCATCCGGGGTAGAAGATCCGGGCCAATTTTCAGGATTGTAGTAGACTCCCTCACCATCACCAACGCCGGGTGGGAGAATGATCGTGACGCGATATTCCGTACCCGTGCTTTTGTCGTATTGAGGGTCAAACCAGGATGGGCTGAACTGGAAATTGATATAATTTTCCCGGTCACCGCTGTTATAAGGTGTCAGAACATTCTGCACGCCGGGGATCCATGCAGTGACCGTTCCCGACTGACCGGGCGGAATGGAATGATCTCCTAAACCAAGAGCAAAGCCATTTGAGACATATGGGGAACTTTCGATGTCGGTGATGGAAATACCATCGACTTCAGCCTGAACCGCACTCATATTATAAGAAGAGGTTGGCATGCCGATGTCGACATACTCAATGGCTGCACCACTGGGCAGATTCTGGAATTCAAACAGGTACCACAGTGAAAGCGTCCCATTCTCTTCGATGTAGGCTTCCACTTCCATCGCGGTCACCTCAAAACGATAATCCTGTGCTGAGACCTTTGCAGGAAGTGCAAAGAGACCGAAAAGGGTCAACAGAAGGAGGACAATTCTAAATTTCTTCATAGATCACCACTTAGGTTCTTCAGTGAGTTGATAAGTTGTGGAACAGTGCGGGCATTCCACAACCGGTGCACCCGCAATCATCTTGACATCTTTCGATGTGATTGGGCCACCGCAGGATTTACATTTGATTGTGTCCATACCAATTTCGTCTGGCAGGTCAATATTCAGGTTGATGACCTGGTCGCCAGCTTTTTGGGGAGGACTCAGTTTGGTGCCAACAAAGATCAGCACAAACCCGATGACCAATCCGACTACGCCTACCAGGATCCAGCTGGGGGAGCCTTCCGGGCTGAATGCACCCAATATGAACAGAAAGGCGAAGATGATGAAAATCGCTGCTGTTATAAATGCTAAAATCCGTCCTGCACGCATAGAACCTCCAAATTTTTTCTCAATATATTTTTATCAATTGTAGCCGAAGTTGCCTGTTGTAACCTGAGAAAATCACAGGCATTGTTCTCTCAAGGAAAGTCTGGGGGCTGATGTAATAGCGTATAATAAAAATAAAGTAGTAAAACTGACCTAAGAAGCTACCATTTATTATACAGGAAACTGACCCATGACAGAAGTAATTGTCCCCGATATAGTTATCAGCCGGTTACCCTGGTATTTGCAGACATTGAACCAAATGGCAAAGGAAGGATTGCACACTGTCTCCTCCAAGACGCTGTCGAAACGTTTGGGGACGACAGCTGCTCAAATCCGGAAGGACCTCTCGTATTTTGGGGGATTTGGGAAACAAGGTACGGGTTATTCCATTTATTATTTGATCGAACAACTCCAAAAAATACTTAACCTGGACCAGGTATGGCAAGTGGCGGTGGTCGGAGCTGGTGACCTCGGTCGGGCGCTGACGCATTATCAAGGGTTTGCCATCCGAGGGATTGAGATTGTGATGTTATTCGATATCGATCCTAAATTGGTGGGGACGCAAGTGGGGTCGGTGGTCGTCCGTCATGTTGACTCGATGGAAGCCGAGATCCGTGATAAAGGGATTAAAATCGCAATCCTGACTGTACCCGCTCAGGTTGCCCAGATCACCGCAGACAGGTTGGTGGATGCCGGCATCGAGGCGATCCTGAATTATGCGCCCATCACGCTGATCCTGCCTGCATCAGTCCATGTCCAGCATATTGACCCGGTGTTACATTTACAGCGGATGATGTATTATTTGGGGGAAGAATAATCTTAACTTGTGGGTGGGTTCTCTAAGAGGGCAAGTAAAGTATCCAGATTTCTGATCTTCTTGATGTTCGATTTATATAATAGCGTTTGATCCGGAAGCTTGTTTATCCGGAGGGTGCCGTTATTAATATTGGGTTTTTCCAGTGAATCCCAGGGATAAGTGTTTTTTTTGATGGTAAAACCATTCTTTATAACGCTAAGGTCCGGATGAAATATCACGCTTCTTCCCTGGTTTATCAGGTGTAAGGTCTTTGAAAACAAGCGTGGTAAAAGATTTTGGCGGAAACGAGTGATCATGTCTCCTATTTCATCATACCGGTCGGAGATTCTCAATCGTTGACCTTGCCCGTTTTCCAGGATCAGTTGAGAGCGGATTCTGATAATACTGGTTGCGAATTTGACATGCTCGATCCTCGTATCGAACCGCTCAACTGTGTCCCACATCCAGCACTGATTTCTTTTACCTTTTCGAACGACTATCCCTTTCTCATAAAGCGTGATGCCATCCTGCCAATGCAATTTTGCAAATATGAGCAACAGGATACCTGTTGGCAGACTGATGAAAAATATGACCAGTGGCAAGGGGAGCGTTCGCAGGACTACCGCCCGGCCATGTGATTCTACGGCTGTCCAGGTTGTGAGAATTCCGCTAAATATGGCTATAGCTGCCAGGAAAATTAATCCCGTGCCAATCCCAATCGATAGCCAGCGTTTCAGATTTCTTTTGCTTACCGGGAAATGTTTGATCATTTGACCCAATGGCGTGATTAGTTGGTTGTTTATGTTGCTGTTCTGTTGTTGATTGATTTCAGCAGGTTGTTCCATGGCTCCAGTCCTTTGATGGATTACCCGGTTGGCGGAAGGTTGCGACTCAGTTCATCGATTATGGCGAAGGATTTCGCTGCACCTTCAACAATACATGTGGTGGGATTATCAACCAGGTATGCGGGGATGCCGAGTTCTTTGGTCAGATATTTATCGATCCCCAGTAATAACGAAGTACCGCCGCATAAGGCAACACCGCGGTCAATGATGTCTGAGATCAGCTCTGGTGGGGTCTTCTCCAGGACATGTTGGATCATCCCCAGGATGTTCTTTAGAGGTTCTTGAAGCGCTTCTACAATCTCATCAGTGGTCAGGGTCGCTGGACGGGGTAAACCGGAGACCTGATCCTGTCCCTGGATCTCCATGGATTGCTGCTCGTCCTGCGGGATAGCGGCGCCAATGCGGATCTTTAATTGCTCTGCGGTAGGTTGAGCGATGATCAAGCCATATTTTTTTCGAATGTAATCAATGATAGCGTCATCCAGTTTGAGTCCGGCGACCCGGGTGGTCTCTGCGGAGACAATACCGTTCATCGCCAGTACAGCAGCTTGTGAAGTCCCGCCGCCCAGACTAATGATCATATTGCCGGTCGGAGTGCCGATAGGGAGGTCAACGCCGATAGCAGCAGCCAGCGGCTGCTGAATTAGATGGACATCCCGGCTGCCAGCCCCCAGTCCTGCTTCATGGACTGCCCTTCTTTCCACACTGGTAACACCGAAGGGGACCGTAATCATGAGTTTGGGTCGGAACAGCAGCATCCGACCGGTCACCCGGCGAATCAGTTCCCGGAGAAGGTTTTCCGTGATCTCATATTCAGCGATCACACCATAACGCATTGGCCGGCTAACTTCGATGTTCTCAGGAACACGTCCCAGCATATCCAGTGCAGTTTTTCCGATTTCAACAAGTTTCAATTCATCCAGCAGGATGGCGACAACAGTCGGTTCCTGGATCAGGATATCTCTCCCCTCAGCGATGCGTGTATTTAATGTTCCCAGGTCAATGCCCAGTTCATGCGAAAGTCCTGCCATGATACCTTCCTTGAGGAAAACCCGTTTTACTATTGGTATTTTTTTGCAGTGCTTAATTGTAATTCAATATTGGCGATTTCAGCTCTAAGTGCTTGAATGTCTTCTTGATGTGACGCGAAATCCATATTTGCTCGATCCGTTTGTCCCTGCACTAATTGGCGACGTTTTTCATCAAGTAGATCTTTTGCTTCTGTGACATTAATCTCGGTTACGTTTTCCGAGTCATCTGCTAAAATGGTTATCTGATCGGGTTGGATTTCTGCCAGACCTTTAAAGACAGTGTAATGCAGGATCCGATCGCCCATTTTAATGGTTAATACATCATCTTTGAGCATAGAAAGGACTGGCGCATGGTTGGGGAGAATCGCCATTGTGCCATCAATTCCGGGAAGGATCACCATATCCACGTTGTCTGAAAAAACCACTTTACGGGGTGTGACGATTTCGCATAGCACTGACATTGGTGTATGTAAAAACCTTCCTGTAATTACTCAGACTCAAGTTCTTTAGCTTTCTGGAAAGCATCTTCAATCGTGCCAACCATGTAGAATGCTTGCTCCGGGAGATCGTCGCATTTTCCATCCAGGATCATCCTGAAGCTGCGGATGGCATCCTGTCTGGAGACGTAGACGCCTTTGATGCCCGAAAATTTCTCAGCAACAAACATGGGTTGGGAGAAGAACCGTTCAATTTTTCTGGCTCTTGAAACGGTGATCTTATCCTCTTCACTGAGTTCGTCGATGCCGAGGATCGCAATAATATCCTGAAGGTCTTTATAGCGCTGGAGGATACGTTTGATCTCCCGGGCGGTGCGGTAGTGTTCCTCTCCGACATTGCGAGGATCGAGAATTCGGGAGGTGGATGCCAGAGGGTCAACAGCCGGATAGATCCCTTTTTCCACGATCGAGCGATCCAGAGCAACAGTGGCATCGAGGTGGGTAAAGGTGGTTACGGGGGCAGGGTCGGTGTAATCGTCTGCTGGCACATAGACCGCCTGCATGGATGTGATGGCTCCTCTGCGTGTTGAGGTGATTCTCTCCTGCAGTTCGCCCATTTCAGTGGCCAATGTTGGCTGATAACCAACAGCCGAAGGCATCCTTCCGAGCAGCGCAGAGACTTCTGCGCCCGAGAGGGTGAAGCGGTAAATGTTATCGATAAAGAGAAGAACGTCCTTCCCCTGATTACGGAAAAATTCTGCCATCGTAAGCGCGGTTAAACCCACTCGCAATCGGACACCAGGGGGTTCATTCATCTGACCAAAGACCATGACGGTGTCCTTTAGGACTCCCGATTCCGTCATTTCACGATATAGCTGGGTCCCTTCCCGGGTACGTTCTCCTATGCCGGCAAAAACAGAGATACCTTGATGGATGGTTGCGATTGAACGAATCAGCTCCATAATGATAATTGTCTTCCCAACACCTGCGCCACCAAAGACACCGGTCTTGCCACCTTTCGTGAAGGGTGCCATCATATCAATGGCTTTGATGCCGGTTTCAAATATTTCTACTCTGCTTGATTGCTCGTTAAAAACTGGCGCATCATGATGAATGGGGTATTGCAGAACCGAATCAACCGGACCTTTTTTGTCAATAGGTTCGCCCAATACGTTAAAGACTCTTCCCAAAGTTGCCGGACCGACCGGTATGGTAATGGCGTTTCCGGTTCTCTCGACGGATAACCCTCTTTTCAAGCCATCGGTGTCACCCATCGCGATACAACGAGCAGTTTGATCTCCAACCAGTAATTCCACTTCCATGGTCATTGTTTCCTGGTTAGGGCGCTCAGTTACCAAAGCTTCATAGATATCCGGTAAATCACCGTTCTCGAAATAAACGTCAATGACCGGACCATTTATTTGGGTAATAATTCCATTATTTTGCGACATGAGCTTAGCCGCGCCTCTCTTGCTGTAAATTTGAACCATTGACGATATCGATCAGTTCAGCTGTGATTCCTCGCTGTCGGGCTTTGTGATACGCCATTTCAAGGTTTTTTGCCATTTTCTGCCCGTTGTCGGTGGCATTATGCATGGTAATCATTCTTGCAGAATGTTCACTCGCCAGGGATTCCAGAATCGATTTATAAATTTGAAGAGAGATAAATCGTAATGTCACCTGGTTTAGAAGTTCAATTCGATTAGGTTCATACGTAAATATCGCTTCAGATGGGTGCGTGATATTATATTTTTCCACCAGGCTATCGCTATGGGCGGTTTCAATCGGTAAAATCTCACGAATCTCCGGGTTCAAGCGTGTTTTCGAGATAAATCGTGTATATCCTAAAAAGACTTTATCGACACGCTCGTTCATATATTCATCAATCACTTTTTGGCCGAGAGTGGTCACTCGATTGTATTCTAACGGGTTTGGCGTGTTCAGTTTGGTGATCTTCAGGTCTGGCCGCCATCGATTAAGTAATCTGTAACCTCTTTCACCAATAATAAACACTTCCAGGTCGTAATCTTTGGACTTGAAGTAATCCAAACAAAAACGAATAATATCCTGATTGAATGCACCGGCTAATCCTTGTTCGCCACTGATGAGGAACAATAACGCCCGATCCACCTGATTTACTTCATGCAGTAATGGATGAACCGTACCATGAGCAGGTTGCCTGGCGAGATGGATCAGGACTTTCCAGGCTTTAAAAGCATAGGGACGGAGTGCCACCAGGGAATCGATCGCTCTCCGAACTTTCGTAACACTGACGGTTTCAATAGCCTGGGTCATTTTGGTCAGGTTTCTGATGCTACTCAGGTGTTCTTTTAATTCTCCCTTATTGTTCGTATTCATACGATTCTCGGTTCGAGTATTCTCCTAGAAAAAGGTATTGATTACCCTTGCCAGGGGATATTGAAGGTTTCAATCGCTGCAGATAATCTCTCTCTGGTTTCATCGGTGATTGATTTCCGGGCTTCGATATCTTTAGCTATTTCAGGGTAGGACGTGGTGATAAAGTTCAGTAATGAATGTTCCCAATCCAGAACTTCTTCCAGGGGGATAATGTCAGCATATCCGTGGTCACCGGCAAACAGAATAATGATCTCTTCTGCCAGTGATAAAGGTTCGTATTGGGGTTGTTTGAGCAACTCTTGCTGGTGACGACCATGATTGAGCATTTTCTGGGTAGTTGCATCCAGGTCCGTTCCGAATTGTGCGAAGGATGCCAGCTCATTGAAAGATGCCATATCCAGCCGTAATCTTGCAGCCACTTGTTTCATAGCTTCGGTTTGGGCATCACCACCTACACGAGAAACTGAAATTCCAACGTTGATTGCTGGCCGGATCCCTGAATTAAAAAGGTCTTCTTCCAGATAAATCTGACCATCGGTGATGGAAATAATATTGGTGGGAATATAAGCTGAAACATCGTTCATTTGGGTCTCAACAATGGGTAGGGCGGTCAACGAACCTCCACTGGTGGGGATCTTTGCCAGCTTATATTTATGTGATTCGTCCAGGTCGAGTAATGCTTTTTTAGCGTAGGTTAGTCCCATAGGTCCACCATAGACATTGCCATTGAAAGCATCTTCTTCTGAGATTTGGTTATCCGGGTGGCCATCAGGAACGATGATATATTTTGTTGCCATCTGTGCAGAACGTTCCAGCAAACGGGCGTGAATGTAAAAAATATCGCCAGGGAAAGCCTCCCGTCCCGGGGGACGGCGGAGCAAGAGACTGATTTCTCGATAAGCCCAGGCATGTTTGGTCAGGTCATCATAAACCACCAGCGCATCGCGGCCCTGGTCCATAAAGAATTCACCAATCGTGCAGCCTGCATAAGGAGCGATATATTGCATCGCAGCTGGTTCATCCGCTCCGGACAATACAATGATCGTGTGCCCCATACCTCCCATGCGTTCCAAGGTGTCAATGGTTCGGGCTACGGAACTTTTCTTCTGTCCGATGGCGACATATATACAGATAACATCTTTGCCGCGCTGGTTGATGATTGTATCGATAGGGATAGCCGTCTTGCCGGTTTGCCTATCGCCAATGATCAATTCTCGTTGACCACGTCCGATGGGGGTCATTGAATCGACTGCTTTTATCCCGGTCTGAAGGGGGACATCGACGTCCTGCCTGTCCAGAATGCCGGGGGCAGTCCGTTCAATTGGCATATATTTTTCAGCCCTAATCGGACCTTTACCATCTACGGGTTGACCAAGGGGGTTGACGACGCGGCCGATCAGGCTTTCGCCAGTGGGGATGGAAGCAATCCTCCCCAGTGCATAAACCCGGGTACCGGGTTTAATCTCCTGGTAGTCGCCCATGATAATGATCCCGATTTGATCGCGGCTTAAATCGAAAGCAATCCCGCGGGTGCCATTATCAAATACGACCAATTCCTGATAACGGATATCTCCCAACCCGCTAGCCAGGGCGATCCCATCGCCGGCTTGAACGACCTCTCCGAAATCTCGGATTTCTAATTGGGGTTGGAATTCTTTGATTCGATGGAGAAGGTCCTGGGTGACTTTATCTGAAATCTCTGAAATTATGTTATCCATTTTTCACCATTTCTATAATCTTGAATCTTACCGCATCCGAATCATGGTGTCTAGCAATCGATAACCATGTCTATTTGCGATTACTGTTATTTGCCGGGCGGTCATTAGGTCGCAATGGCTTCCCCCAGGGGTTATAATCATTTTGAGATTTATATTTTGACTTCGATGATCTGTTAACCAGAAGCGAGAAAAAATGCAGGACCCAGAACAACAATATCAGGAAGCGCTGGACTTTCTTTATAGCTTTATCGATTACAGCCTGAAGCGTAACTTTCGCAATGCCGCTGAGAAGTTCAACCTCGACCGGATGCGCACGTTCATGCATCACCTGGGAGACCCGCATAAGGATTTCGGGATCATCCATATCGCCGGCACTAAGGGAAAGGGTTCGGTATCTGCATTTTGCGCCAGCGTGCTCACATCTCAGGGTTATAAAACCGGTCTATACACCTCACCCCACATGGTCGATTTCACCGAGCGCATCCGGATCAACGGGCAGCAAATCCCGAAAAAAGAATTGGTAGAACTGGTTGATGTACTCAAACCCGTGACCGGGATAGTGCCTGAAATCACGACCTTTGAATTGACGACAGCGCTGGCTTTTCTATATTTTTCCCGCCAGAACGTGGATTATGCTGTTATTGAGGTTGGTTTGGGCGGGCGTCTGGATGCCACAAATATCGTTGATCCGATAGTTGCCGTGGTTACCTCGATTTCATACGATCATGTCCAAATCCTTGGTAACACTTTGAGTGAGATTGCGGGTGAAAAGGGTGGGATCATCAAACCCGGCATCCCGGTTGTCGTCTCTCCGCAGAAAGAGGAAGCCCGGCTAAAACTGGTACAAATCGCGGAAGAGCGTAATGCCCCCCTGATCCAGGTTGGTCGAGACTATCTTTACGCTGCAGAAGCGCACAATCTGAATGGGCAGACTTTCCTGGTTTGGACGCCCGATGAACAACCATTGGTGGATGAATTCATCGAATCGGGTGGCAGAGACATCTGGAGCCCGCTGCGTTTCCATATTCCCTTATTGGGGTTTCATCAGGTCGAAAATGCAGCCACGGCCTTTGCTGCACTTAAGACCGCAGAAAAATATAGCCTGACTTTATCCCAGGAAGCATATATAAATGGGTTTGCGAAGGTAGAATGGCCGGGAAGGATGGAATTGTTACGCCGTTATCCTGCGGTTGTGATTGACTCAGCGCACAATCGTTATTCTGCATTGCGGTTGCGCCAGGCTATGGATGATTACTTCCCGGGATTACCAATTGTGATGGTGTTCGGCGCGTCAGAAGATAAAGATATTGAGGGCATGTTTCAAGAACTCCTGCCACGGGTCAGACGGGTGATCACGACCCAATCCATTCATCCCCGCGCCATTGAGACTGAGAAATTGGTGGAGATGGCGCATCGGAGCGGTCGTTCTGCGGAAGCGATCACGCCGATTCCTGATGCCCTGTCGATGGCACTTGAGGAAGCCGGTCATGAAGCGGTGGTCCTGATCACCGGGAGTGTTTTTGTGGCAGCAGCAGCCCGAGAAATTCTGGCTGATCTCGAGAATAGCGAGAGCCAGTGATAAAATAACCTTCAAGAAGAATTCAACACACCAACCTGAAAGTAACCTTTGGAGAAATTATGAATGACGAGCAATGGTTCCCGCCGTCAGACGATGACAGCGATTTAGTGGGCAACATTCACCAACGAACAGAAGAGCTTTATCGCATCACGAACCGTGACGCTGATGAAACCGGCCTTATTGTAAGCCCTGCTTTTGTTCTCAATGATGTGGTGGTTTTCCCACGAATGATCTCACCCATCTTTATCAGCAACGAAGCCAGCTCAATGGCTGTGGACGCAGCTCAAGGACAGAATAAAACTGCGGTTGCACTTTTCCTTTCTGATGAAGGCGTTGAAGGAGACCTTCTCAGCCACTATCTGCCGGTTGGGTTGGAATTAGCTGTGGGACGGATGCTCTCGATGCAGGGCGGGAATCACTCTGCCCTCGTCCAGGGAAGACGCCGGGTGGAGATAGTCAATATTCTGGAGACAGAACCTTATGTGATTGTGGAAACCCGTTCCATCCCTGATGATTTCCGGATGACCCAGCGATTGACCGCGTTGATGCGTACCACCCGCAGCCTGTTTGAGCGTTGTGTGGAATTGAATGACAGTCTGCCGGAGGAAGCCCAACTCTTTTCGATGAATATCAATGATCCGAGTTGGTTGGCGGATATGGTTATCACCTCGCTTTCACTTCCCAACAATACTCGTAAGGAGTTAATGATCCTGACCCATCCGGCGGACAGGTTGAAGAAGGTTAACCAGATCCTGGCGGAGGAATTGGATGTCCTTGAACTTGAAGATGAGATCCAGGCGCAAGTCCAGACCGAGGTCGACCGCTCACATCGAGAATATTACCTGAGGGAACAGATGAAAGCCATCCAAACGGAACTCGGTGAGGAAGATATCTGGAGCCAGGAAATCCTTACATTAAGCGAACAACTTAACGAACGGGATTTGCCCGAAGAGGTCAAAACCCAGACCAGTCGTGAACTGCAACGTTTGCAACAGATGCCGCCTATGGCGCCTGAGGTCGGGATCATCCGGACATACCTTGATTGGCTGTTGGAGCTTCCCTGGAAGGAATCCAGTGAAGATAATCTGGACGTGATCCACGCCGATGAGGTTTTAGAGAAAGACCACTATGGCTTAAAAAAGGCGAAAGACCGCATCATCGAGTATATCGCCATTCGCTGTCTCAATCCCAAACGACAGCGCCAACCCATTCTGTGTTTTGTAGGCCCTCCCGGAACCGGGAAGACGTCTTTGGGGAAATCCATTGCCAATGCCCTGGGAAGAAAATTTGTTCGTCTGTCTTTGGGCGGTGTGCGGGATGAAGCGGAGATCCGCGGGCACCGGCGGACTTACATCGGTGCCATGCCGGGAAGGATCATCCAGACCATGCGTCGGGCTGAGACGAACAACCCGCTGTTCATGCTCGATGAGATTGATAAATTGGGTGCAGATTTCCGGGGTGATCCTTCATCCGCACTGTTAGAAGTACTGGATCCGGAACAAAATAGCACTTTTTCTGATCACTATCTCGAAGTGGCATATGATCTTTCGAAGGTGATTTTCATCACCACCGCCAATACTCTCAGTTCCATTCCCCCGGCGCTTCTGGACCGGATGGAAGTGATCGAATTCTCAGGATATATCGAAGAGGAAAAACTGGAGATTGCCAAACGTTTCCTGATCCCCCGCCAGCTTGAGGAAACCGGATTGGAAGAAGACGGCATCCTCTTTCAGAATCAAGCTCTTATGAAGATCATCAGGGAATATACATTTGAGGCTGGTGTACGCAATTTTGAACGCGAGCTTGGGCGGGTACTGAGGAAGGTTGCCCGATTGAAAACAGAAAAGAAGGATTATCCCAAACGGATCACTCCCCAGGCAATCCGCAAGTTCCTAGGACCGCAACAGTTCTTTGAGACAGAAGCCGAGGGTGAGGATGAGGTGGGGGTCGCCACAGCCCTGGCATGGACTGAAAATGGGGGAGAGATCATGCCGGTGGAAGTGTTGATCTTGGAAGGCAAGGGCAACCTGCAGATCACCGGTCAGATTGGCGATGTCATGCAGGAATCCGCCCAGGCGGCACTGTCTTATGTCAAGTCCCGTGCTGAACGCCTGAAGATCGATCCAGATCTATTCGAGACTGTGGATGTCCACTTGCATGTACCAGAAGGCGCCATCCCCAAAGATGGTCCCAGTGCTGGGATCACTATGACCACGGCTATGATCTCAGCTTTCACCAACCGGCCGAGCTTTCATCTCGTGGGGATGACGGGTGAGATCACCTTGCGCGGCCGTGTACTGCCGGTAGGTGGGATCCGTGAGAAAGTGCTGGCATCACACCGGGCGGGATTGAAGAAAGTTATCCTGCCAGTGCGCAATGAAAAAGACCTGGAAGATGTGCCGAAGAGCATCCTCAAGGAGATGGAATTGATCTCTGTTAAGCACATGGATGAGGTCCTGCCGGTTGCCTTGCATGATCCCGAACCATCATCGCGCCCATCAAAACACAAGCCTCATAAGAAAACAGCATCTGATGATGCAGATGCTGTTGCGGGTTGAAATTTGGGTGCTTTTCTTTAAAGCAGACCGTCATCTATGGCGGAGGGCGTGTCCTGCTCCTGGGATGGTGGATAAGAATCGCTTTCCAGTGTGGTAATCCCATTCCGTACCTGGGTCAGTAGCTGGTCCATTTGCATTGCTAATTTTGAGAGCGTGTCAAGGATGTATTTATCCGCTTCACGTTGGGTGACGGCGGCTTCTTTGTGCGCTTGCTCGATGATCTCGCTGGCATGTACTTTAGCGGATTGGATAATCTCGTTGTCCTCGAGGCGTTTTTCGGCTTTTTCACGGGCAAGCGCGATCGTCCGGTTTGCTTCTTCTTTTGCCTGGGCGAGTATCCGGTCGCGTTGCGTAATGATCCCCTGGGCTTTCTTGATCTCTTCGGGGATCGCAACCCGCATTTGATCGATCAGATCCAGCATGCGATCCTCATCCACGATGACGCTGTGCGTCAGCCAGATGGGACGGCTTTCATTGAAGAGTTCTTCCAAACGATCCACAAGATGTAGTATATCCATTACGACCTCCGCTCTAGAAACTCATCCTATTGGGTTGCAAGCGCTATACCAATCTTAGCATAATTAAGCGAAATCAGACCATTAATCCCTGAGAGAGGTCAAAGGGACAATATCCTGATCATTGCCCAGTGCTGAGAACCGTTCTTCCAGCGCCAAGCGGACATGCTCAGGTACCATACTGGAAACGTCACCCCCCAGAGCAGCAATCTCCCGTACAGTTGTGGAAGAAAGAAAAGTATGCTCCTCACTGGTGATCAGGGCGATTACATCAATACTTGGTTCTAAGCGGTTGTTAGCCAGCGCCATGCGGAATTCGTATTCAAAATCCGAAAAAACACGCAACCCACGGACAATCGCCCGTGCGCCGACCTTTTTGGCGAATTCAACGGTCAGACCGGAATAAGCGGTGACGCTGATATTGCCGACATTCTTAAGGGCTTCTTCAGCCAGTGCCAATCGTTCTTCAGGTGAGAAGAGGATATTACCCTGTTTCCGTGCATAGACCGCGACGATGACCTTATCAAAAAGGTCAGCGGCGCGCCTGGCAATATTGATATGGCCATAGTGGATGGGGTCAAACGTTCCTGGAAAAAGTACGATTTTCATCTCAGCTTAAATCTCCTTCATCTGCTGGCCAGAAATGGGTCAATGCATCCAGCAGCAATTGGTGTTCGGGCGCGGATAGGGTGGGGTCGTTGGCAAACACTTGCTGGGCATATTTCCGCGCTTTCTCGATTAAGCGCACATCGGTCAGGTTCGCCAGGCGCAGGTTGGCATAACCGGATTGTCGGGTACCGAGGAATTCACCGGGACCGCGCTGGTTAAGGTCGTGTTCAGCCAGGACAAAGCCGTCATTGGTGCTTTCCATTGCAAGTAAACGTTCGTTCTCTGCGGCATCACTGGTTTCCGGGATCAGAATGCAGTAGGATTGGTCCGAACCACGTCCAACCCGACCGCGGAACTGGTGGAGTTGGGCAAGGCCAAAACGATTGGCACCTTCGATCACCATCGTCGTCGCGTTGGTGATATCAACCCCAACCTCGACGACGGATGTTGAAACGAGGATGTCATATTCCCGATCCCGGAATTTGCGCATCACAGATTCCTTCTCATCGGGGCGCAACCGGCCGTGGAGGAGACCGATCCGCAAGGTAGGAAACACTTCCTTTTGCAGTCTTTCCTGTTCCTCAACAGCCGCCATGCTTTCTTCGTTATCGCCCTGTTCCACCAGGGGATAGATGATGAAAGCTTGGTGGTTTTCTTCAATTTGTGAACGGACAAGGGAATAGATGCGCTCCCGTTCGGTCGGAAAAACGATATGGGTTTCGACTGGCTGCCGGCCAGCGGGCATTTCATCCATCACGCTGATATCCAGGTCGCCGTAGATCGTCAATGCCAGGGAGCGGGGGATTGGTGTGGCAGTCATCACCAGCAGGTGGGGATTGTCTCCTTTATCTCTCAAGGCAGCGCGTTGAGCAACACCAAAACGATGCTGTTCGTCCACGATCACTATTTGCAGATCCTCAAAGACCACCGGCTCCTCAATCAGGGCATGGGTGCCGATTACAAGTTTGATCGAGCCATCGGCTAATCCCGCCAGAATTTCCACACGTTCTTTCGCAGGTGTATCACCTATCAACAGGTGAATTTCATCTTCTTTGAGTGGCGTACCCTCGTCCTCGGTATTTGCCAGCATGCGTTTTAGGCTGTAATAATGTTGTTCGGCAAGGATACTGGTGGGAGCCATGAAAGCGCCCTGGGAGCCGTTCTTGGTGACAATACTGATCCCCAGCGCTGCCACCACAGTCTTTCCTGAGCCAACATCGCCTTGCAGCAGCCGGTTCATGGGGTGACCGCTGGTGAGGTCCCGCCTGATATCTGCTAGAGCGTGGTGCTGGGCACTCGTCAGTTCGAAAGGCAGGTGGCTGGCACGTTGGATCAGCCATTCATCTGATACTTCAAAGGCGCGGCCTGCCAGGTTTGCCCACTCAAATTTCTGGCGAAGCACTCCAAGTTGGAGAAGAAAAATCTCATCAAAAGCCAGGCGATAACGGGCGTTCTTCAGGTTGGATTTGTTCTCTGGAAAATGGATCTCATTCAACGCTGTGGAGAGGTCCATCAAGTCAGCATCTGCGAGGATGTATTCTGTGATGAAATCCGGGATTTTCGGCGCCCAATAACTCACCACGTTATGCATGGCGCGCCGCAGCCAGCGCTGGTTCAGGCGGGCGGTCAGCCCATAGACCGGTACAATCCGGTTGGTGTTGAGCTGCTGTTTCTCGAGTTGCTCATAATCAGGATGGTACATTACAAGGCGGCCCATGTATTGTTCGATCTTCCCGGAAATAGACAGGAACATGTCCTTCCGGAGGTAACGCATGTGGTATTCCTGATTGAACCACATCAATTGGATGGAGCCGGTGCTGTCAGACACGATTGCTTGGGTGATCTTCCGGTTATTATTGCGCGTTTTGAAGGTTTTGACACTCTTGACCCAGGCGATGATCGTCACTTCCTCGCCATAGGTCAGGTCCTGGATCGGTTTTAATTCTGAGTAATCATCATACCGGCGAGGGAAGTAATAGAGCATATCTTCAATGGTATGCAGATTCAGTTTCGCCAGGAGTTGGGATTGTTTCTGACCGATACCCCGCACAACTGTTGTGGGAGCAGCCAATCCTTGAGACACTGCAGAATCCGGTACAGGTGCTGGTCCGGTGGACCGTTTTCGGGTTGCGCCGCGAGCTTTACGTTCGGTCTTCGCCTGTTGGGGTTCAGGTTTTTTTGGCGGAGAGGGTGCTTCGGGTGCTGGCTGAGACACTTCATCTGCCCCCGGAAGATGTTTGATCCCGGCGATATCCAGGATCTGTCCAATTTCTTTTAGCGCCTTTGCCCGTTCAGGAATATCCAGGTTAGGATAGCGGTTGAGGAGCGCCGTTACCTGCTGGATGTGTTCTTCGGAGAGACCGTCAGCCTGGGCTTCGCCTGTCCATGAGTCGCTTAATTTCTCAAGCCCGCCAACGACAGCTTTATTGGAATAATTGAATTCAGATTCTAATTTGAAGATTTTATAGAGTTTTTCTGTCGATCGTTGCATTGTTTTTTCAAAACCTTAATATGGTTAATGTCAGTTCATTTTAACAGAAATCGTTTATTAATCATAACGCATCATTCAAGCATTATGAATTAATATTGTATCATCCTTGAATTTAATAAACCCCTTCATTTTCATGACCCAGGTATAAATGAACCCCGAAGCAGTCCGGGGTTCCTGGGTGATAATGGCGAAGATAAATTCACTCAATAGCGATAATTAATTGATAATGGGGTTGCCCGCCTTCGTGGACTTCGATCTCATGGTCGGGATATACAGACCGGATCTTATCCGCCAGCTTGTTGACCTGTGATTGTTTCATCGTTTCCCCATAAAAAAGCGTAATTCTTTCATATTCGTTGGTGTTGGCGGCGATGAGTAATTGTTCGCATGCTTCATCAATTGACCGGGTTGAAGCGACCAGTTTGCCGTTGTGGAGGGCGATCACCTGTCCCTTTTCAACCTCAACGCCGTCGATTTCGACAGATCGGGTGGCAATGGTGATCTCTCCAGTTTCTACTTCATCAATGGCAGCTTTCATATCGGACACATTCTCCTCAAAATCCGCATTGGGGATGAGCCGGAACATCGCGGCCAGGCCCTGGGGGATGCTGATCGTGGGGATTACCGCGACCTGTTTAACCGTCATGGATGCAGCTTCTTTGGCAGCCATGATGATGTTCTTGTTGTTCGGCAGAATGATGATTTTATCTGTTGGAAGGTCTTCAAATGAAGCCAGGATTTCTTTGATAGAGGGATTCATCGTTTGACCGCCCTGGACGATTGCTGCTACGCCCAGACTGGCAAAGATGCGGGTCAGACCGGGTCCGGGGGAGACAGTGACAACCGCAGTCTCGCCGGGTTGTACTTGCGCGAGTTTGATTTTCGGATTCTTATTGTTCTTTCTTTCGTCCATCTGCGCGACCAGGTTTTCCATCATAACCTTCTGGATCGTGCCCAGGGTCATGGTGTGGTCAATGGGCAGGTAGCGTTTGTCCGCGGGGACGTGGATATGCATGCGGTACATGCCCTCGCCTTCGCCGACCTGGATGGACGTCCCGATTTTGGTCAGTTCATCATAGTAATCTTCAAGGTCAAAGGTGGGTTCAGGGGCGAAGTCGATCACCACCTCGTAATCCTGGCCGGGTTCAACTGTTTCCATGGCGTCGTCGAGGTCCATTTCGGATAGGGGCATCACTTCAGCTAAAGCCTTATCGAGGGACTCACCATTGATGAAGCGCCACATCCCTTCAAAGATACAGAATAAGCCTTTCCCGCCAGAATCAACCACTCCGGCTTGTTTCAGGATGGGGAGTAGTTCGGGAGTCCGTTCAACCGATGCCCCCGCGGCTTCAACAATATCTGCTAGGACCTCTGTAAAACTGGATGTCCGTTGGACGGAGACTTCAGCTTGTGCAGCGATATCTTTGATAACGGTCAGGATTGTACCTTCCACCGGTCGTACAACCCCTTTGTATGCGGTCTCTTTAGCCTCATTCAAAGCTTCTGCAAGCAGATTGACATCCATTGTATGTTGGTCGTCCAGCGCCCGGGCAAACCCGCGCCAGATCTGGGAGAGAATGACGCCGGAATTTCCCCTTGCACCCATCAGGGCACCTCGGGCGATGGCATGACCGAGTTGGCCCACATATCCGATACCTGAATTTTCTACCTCATCAAAAGCAGCTTGCATGGTGAGGACCATATTGGTTCCTGTGTCGCCATCGGGTACGGGGAAAACATTCAAACTATTGACGATCTGCTGGTTGGTCTTAAGCCAGACCATCCCCGCCTCAAGCAGTGTTTTCAGTCCCTGTCCGTCAATAGGTACTGAAACCAGCTCGTGGCGTTCAGTAGCACTTAATTTTGTCAACTCAGCAGCACTCATAATTCTCCAAGGAATAATAATCGCAATAATTACGGGCTTTCACCCAGTGAAAGCCAATCAATCCATATAACTGATCCGCAAACCGCGGACATGCACATTGATCCGGCGGACGGGGACCCCGACCGTTTTTTCGACGTTGTATTTTACACTATTCACAATACTGCCTGTAATAGATTTAATCCGGGTGCCGTACTCAACGACAATATACAGATCAATCACCAGCCCATCGTGGTCATATTCCACATCAACGCCATATTTAGCGTCTTTGATGATCAGTTGCCGGATATTCTCAATGAGGTTTTTTGGAGCCAGCCCAACAACCCCATAGGATTGGAGTGTCGATTGGCGGGCAATGGATGCGATGGCATCCTTCTGGATCAGGATGCTTCCCAATTTATTGTGTTTGTTCTCTGATTCAGACATGTTTTTTCACCTTGACCTGCTTGTAGCTTTAGGTAGAGTATGGTAAAATAATTCGCTGTTTGGATGAAAGATAGCCAAACCCAGTCATTATAACTTAAAGTTTTGAAAGGACGACAGCATGGCAATCTGTGAGAATTGTGGAAAAAAGACCACCTTCGGTCATAATCGAAGCCACTCGATGCGGGCAACCAATCGAAAATTCAAACCGAACCTTCAGAAAGTTTCCGTTTATGAAAACGGACGAACGGTTCGTAAGACGTTGTGCACTCGATGCATCCGGACGTTGGTTAAATCTTCTAAATAGGTTTAACACAATAAGCGAGTAAAAGTCGCGGCAGCCTCGTCGCGATTTTTGCGTTTAAAACCTAATCCGCCAGTGCTTCTCGCAATTCATGGATCCCAGCCGCGATGCCGTCTTCGTGCATAAAGATGGACGACCCTGCCACGAAGTTGGTCGCCCCAGCTTCGAAGCAAGCTCTGACCGTTTCACGGCTGATGCCGCCATCTACCTGGATCGTTGCCTCCGAACCCGTTGCATCCAGCAAGGCTTTCGTACGCCGGATTTTATCAATCATGGTGTCAATAAATACCTGGCCACCAAACCCTGGATTGACTGTCATGATCAGGACTTGTTCAAAATCATGGGTCAGCTCTCGCAGAGTATTGACGGGTGTACCGGGATTGATCACAATCGCCGGTGACATACCCATCTCATGGATGCTTTGCAATGTCCGGTGGATATGCGGGCAGGTCTCGTAATGCACGGTGATATGATTTGTACCCGCATCTGCAAAAGCCTGCAAGTGACGCTCAGGTTCCACGATCATCAGGTGGACATCAATGGGTAAATCGGTAATACCCCGGACAGCTCTGACGATATCAGGGCCGAAGGAGATGTTCGGTACAAAGCTGCCGTCCATCACATCAACATGGATCCAATCTGCACCGGCGTCAATAGCCTGCTGAACCTGATCGCTCAAATGGTTCAGGTCGGCTGACAGGATTGAGGGTGCAATAATAATTGACATAGCTTTCCTTTATCTACTTGTAATGAGCAACTTATGGGTTGATTGAAAAATAAATGAAGAGCCAGAAGGGGATCAACCCGAGGATGGCTGTGAAAGCCAGTAAGCCCAGCCCCCAGGTGATCCAATCAACACTTTCATTGGGTTCCGTTGGTTCATCATCTTCAGCTTCAACGGGGATGGGTGCTTCCGCAGGTTCCGCTTCGTAGATCGGGGGCGTTTGTGACTGATCAAGCGGTTGCTGGCTGGAATTGCCTGCTTGCGGCAGGATGATCGGACCGGTCTTTTCTCTGTTCAAGTTCCCAAAGGATAACAATACCCGGCCGAGTTGGTCAGCGGTGCGGTAACGCGCTGCAGGCTCTTTGGAGAGCACTTTTAGTGTGATCTCCTCCAGAGCTTCAGGGATGGCAGAGTTGAGACGCTGCGGTGGGATTGGGGTCTCCTCACGGTGCATCCGTGCCAGTTCAGTAGCTTCGCTGGCTTCAAAGGGAAGTTGACCGGTCAACATCTCATACAGGATCACGCCGAGGGAATAAACATCAGAAGCCGGGGAAGGCGCGGCGCCGGCAGCCTGTTCGGGCGAGAAATAGTGAGGCGATCCCCAGACTACCTCACTCTTTTCATCCGGGTGGATGGTTGCCAGGGCACGTGCAATACCAAAATCTGTCACTTTAAGACGAAAATCCTTGGAAACGAGCATGTTGTGAGGTTTGATATCACAATGGACCAACCCTGCACGATGGGCATAGCCCACCCCAGCACAGGCTTGTGCCATCAGACCGACGGTGTCTTCAACGCTGAAACGCCCCTTCTGCCGGATAAGCGATTTCAGATCTGTCCCATCAATATATTCAATAACGATGAAAACCTGGTCTTCATCCAAGCCAAAATCGTGGACTGTTACAATATTGGGGTGTGAAAGGTTGGCTGCAGCTTTAGCCTCTTGCTTGAACCGTTCCTGAAAGTCGCTGTCCTTTGCATAATCCTCGCGGAGGATCTTGATTGCGACGGTGCGCTCAAGCATTTCGTCGATGGCTTTATAGACAACAGCCATCCCGCCGGAACCGAGGGGTTGGATTAGGCGATAACGATGATTGAGTAAGGTTGGTTCTTCCATAATTTAATGATTTTCCTTAAGAAATTATAACATATTCACACTTTCAACCATCGCCCCGTCAGATTGCTGGTGCGATTAGAGAGGCTATTTGTTTTCAATGAGGATGCGCTATAATTACAGAGGAATTTGATTGACAAAGTATCCTTTACAGAAGAGACTATGGTGAAACGACCCGAAAAAATCACACTCAAATCGTTCTTGAACCCCATTACGATCGTTACAGGATTGGTTTTCCTGGGTGGTTTGATCCTGATGGGGTTGGCAGTCCTGTTCCTTGGACGCAGCCCAGCACCGGAAAGAGGCGCAACACCCGTATTGACCAAGATCGCCGCGCCGACCATGACGCCCGAAAGTGTTGCTCCAACTGCTACGCCAACTCCCACACCTACCTCTATCTTCTTCCTGCCGGAAGGTGTGATCGGTGTCGGTGCCTACGTTCAGGTGACCGGGACGAATGGAGCGGGGCTAAGAATGCGATCAGACCCCGGGTTGGGCGGGGAAGTAAACTTTACCGCATTGGATTCGGAAGTCTTTCTTGTGATTGACGGCCCCGTGGAAGCGGATGGCTACACCTGGTGGCATCTGGAGGCGCCCTATGACCAGACGCGCAACGGATGGTCCGCTGGCGACTTCCTGATCCCTATCAAAGAAGAAGGTTAGTGAGCCTCATCACCCCTTTTGGTCTAATCTGGACATATCCAGTAAAATAAATGAGATTAACAAATAATAAAATTCCGTGGAGAATTATTAGTGTTTGAATTTTTCAAGAGGTTATTTCCAAATAATAAAGAGGGCGGCTTTTCGGTTGATCAGGCGACCTTGGAATACCCCTCTAGAGAGGCGTCGACAGTTAAACGTTCGTTGTCCCGGACGAAGTACAGGGTCGCAACCTGCCAATCTACCGGCATGGAGCGTGCCCATAACGAGGATACACTTTTCACTTTCAATACATTTTTAGATGGCATCGATCATGGTGTTTCATTTGGGATATACCTTGTTGCCGATGGGATGGGTGGACATCAAAGCGGGGAGGTAGCCAGCAATCTGGCAGCTCAAGGTGCCAGCCAATACTTGATCGACCGGGTTTTCGACACTTATCTCTTTGATCAGAAAGTATATAAGGAAGATGATGTACGCCAGTTGGTCAGAGATGCTGTTGATGAAGCCCAAATTCTCATCCTCCGTCGGGTACCGGGAGGCGGCACAACCCTAACCCTGGTTATGGCACTGGGCGACCAGTTGTTCAGCGCTCACGTGGGTGATAGCCGGCTTTATGTCATCGGGCGTGACGGGAAAATGAAGCTTATAACGAAAGACCATTCATTAGTAAAGAGATTGGTTGATCTGGGAGAGATCACTGAAGCGGAAGCCGGTGACCATCCCCAACGAAATGTGCTTTACCGGGCACTGGGACAGACTGATGATCTGGAAGCTGATATTAGCCAGTTTGCTATTTCAGTAGGGGAACGCATCATGCTTTGCTCGGATGGTTTATGGGGCGTCCTGGGTGATCGGCAGTTGAAAGATATTGTTGCTCATTCAGCTGATCTGGACCAGGTGGCTTGTGACCTGGTGAAAGCAGCAAACGAAGCTGGCGGACCGGACAATATTTCGGTAGTCCTGGTTGAACGAATGTCATGAGTGATTTAAATAAGCAGGAGGTTGAATGTTAGATACAACTTTAAGAAAATACCGGATTTTGGTGGTTGATGACGAACGCCGCATGGTTGGTTTTATCCGTTTGAACCTTGAACAGGATGGATTCGAGGTTATCGAGGCTTTCAATGGCAATGAAGCGCTCAATCGCCTGCGCGATTCTTTACCGGACCTGATCCTTCTGGATGTGATGATGCCGGATATTGACGGCTTTGAAGTGCTGCGGGTGATCCGTGAGATTAGCCAGGTGCCGATCATTATGCTTACCGCCAAAGGTGAAGAGGATGATAAGGTCAAAGGACTGGAATTAGGCGCGGATGATTATGTCACCAAACCTTTCAGTCCCCGGGAGCTCGTCAGCCGGGTTAAAGCTGTCCTCCGGCGTGGCGCTACATTTGAGGAGGACGAAGAAGGGATTATTGAAGTCGATGACCGTCTGAAGATTGATTTCGGACGGCGGGAAGTTTGGGTGGCTGGCGAACTGGTCAAATTACGCCCCACGGAATACCGTTTGCTGTATCACCTGGTCCAGAATGCAGGGTGGGTTTTAACCCATGACCAGATTCTCACCAAAGTATGGGGTTACGAGTACCGCGACGAACCACATTACGTCCGGTTGTATATCAATTATTTGCGGAAAAAGATTGAAAAAGATCCCTCAAACCCGGAATATATACTGACAGAACGGGGTGTTGGCTACCGTTTTGTGGATTACAAACGAGAAGATACCCCCTGAGGGAAGGAACGCATCCATGGAGGAAAAAACCATATTACTCGTGGACGATCATGAAGTCGTCCGGCTGGGACTGAAATCGCTGCTGGAACATAACGATCAGTTTGAGGTTGTCGCCGAAGCGGGCACCGCTAAAGAAGCAGTTGCAATGGTGGAGAAACACCACCCGGATGTGGTTTTGATGGATATCCGCCTGCCCGGACCTTCCGGGATCGAAGCCTGTGAAGAAATCACAGAGCGCTGGCCTGATGTGCGGGTGGTCATCCTGACCTCCTATGCAGAAGATGATATGCTTTTCTCAGCAATCCGTGCGGGCGCAAGTGGTTACGTTCTTAAACAGATCGGCGCGGAGGGATTGATCACCGCTATTGAAGCCGCCTGCCGCGGGGAAGCGCTGCTGGACCCGGCTGTGACCCAGCGGGTGTTCCAGGAAGTGCGCCGAGCGGTCAAAAAAGAGGAAGCGGCTGCTTTTGCCAGCCTCAGCCAGCAGGAGAAGTATGTGCTTGCGCTGGTGTCAGAGGGGAAAACAAACAGGGAGATTGCTGCAGCGTTGTTTCTCGGTGAGGGTACCGTCCGGAATTACGTCAGCAGCATCCTTTCCAAGCTGGGCGTAAGCAACCGCGCGGAAGCAGCTGCTTATGCAGTCGAGCACAGTCTCAAGGAATATATAGACCGGTAAGATATTGAGAGTTACCGATAGTAGCTGCTCGCATGAGAGCGGCTTTTTTGTTTTTCATGGACAGATCCGTCCCTTATCGATGCCTGGCGTCCAATTGGAATAATCGCCGTGCATTCGCATAGGTGATCTCAGCGACCTCTTTGGGGCTGGTGTTGTGCAGGCGGGCGATCTCTTTTGCAATCAGGGGGATGTAGGCGGGTTCGTTCCGTTTCCCGCGGTGCGGATGCGGTGTCAGGAAGGGGGCATCAGTTTCTATCAGCAAATTTTCCAGGGGCAGGTTGCGGGTGACGGATTTGCGTTCCGGTGCATTATTAAAGGTCACCGGACCGCTGATGCCGAGATAGAAATGCATGGCGGCAGCTTCCTGTGCTGTGTCAAGATCTGCGCTGTAACTGTGCAGCACGCCCGGTCTCTCAGCCAGCGGATGACCGGATTGGACCAGCTCTTGGTGCCATTTTGATAAGATCGCCGTCAGGTCCCCGGTGGATTCGCGGTTGTGGATGATGACCGGCAGATTTAATTCAGCTGCTAGTTTGAGCTGTTCTTTAAACATCATCCGTTGCTGGTCGAAAGGTGTATACTGGCGGTAATAATCAAGGCCGATCTCGCCGATTGCCACGACCTCCGGCTGCTGGGCTTGTTCACGCAACGCGGACAGGATATTGGCTGTCCAGGACTGGCCAAAGTTAGGGTGAATCCCAACTGCTGCGCTGATCTTCTCCGGATGGGATTTTGCCAGGTTGATCGCAGTCTGGTTGGTATGCAGATCGATACCCGGGTTGAGGATCCAGACAAGCCCCGCCTTCCAGGCGCGCTTCAGGATTTCATCACGGTCTTTATCGAACCGGTCAAAATCCAGATGGCAGTGCGTGTCAGTGTATGGGATCATCCTTGAACTTCCTCCAGAAGTCTGAGTTTTCGTTCCTAATTATAGCAAACAAGTCATGCCGGATAAGGTAAAATTGGAACCATGAATCCACAACAACAAGTCTTCGTGGCGATGAGCGGTGGTGTTGATAGCACAATAACCGCAGCAAGGCTTTTAAATGAGGGTTACCGGGTCACCGGAATCCACATGTCGACCTGGAAGGACCCCAAGTGGCGTGAAGCCAGCCGGGGTCTGCCAACACCGGAGTCCCTGGCACAAAGCGCAGCGGATTCAATTGGGATTCCTTTTGTAAATCTGGATGTGCAGGGTCAGTTTTATGAAAAGGTGGTCCAATCCTTTATCCGGCAATATCTGGCGGGTAAAACACCCAACCCCTGCTTATTCTGCAACCCCCAGGTCAAATGGGGCATTTTGCAGACCTATGCCCTCGAACAGGGTGCGGACTTCTTTGCAACTGGTCATTATGCCCGAATCGAGGTTTTAGCTTCAGGACAGGTACGATTAAATCGGGGCGCTGACCGTTCGAAAGACCAATCTTATGTTTTGTCCATGCTCTCCCAATTTCAGCTTAGCCATACTTTGCTACCCCTGGGTGTGATGAAAAAGACCGATGTCCGGGCGCAAGCCCGGCAACTGAACCTTCCCGTTGCCGATCGGCAGGATAGCCAGGATCTCTGTTTTTTGGGCGATGTGAACTACCGGGACTTCCTTGAACGGTTTGCACCGGGATCCGCTGAGCCGGGAGAAATTGTGGATATGCAGGGGAATGCCCTGGGTGAGCATCACGGTCTGGCGTTCTATACCATCGGTCAACGGAAGGGCATCCGTATCGCCGCTCTGGAGCCATATTATGTTGTAGGGAAGGATACAGATCATAACCGGCTAGTTGTGGGTTTCTCTCACCAGGTCGGAAAAAACGTGCTCAATACGACTCAGGCAAATTGGATTGCAGGTGCGCCACCCCCTGTAGGTGAGGAATATGATGTGATGATCCGATACCGGGCTAACCCTGTCCCAGCGAAATTAACCTGTGTTGATGAGACTGATTTTCGATTAGAATTCAATGAGAAAGTGCGCGGGATCACCCCCGGACAGGCCGCTGTCCTTTACCGGGATGAAGAGTGCCTGGGCGGCGGCATCATCCAATCATCGGGTTGATCATTTTGACGGGAATGAATATTTAGGAGCGTAGACATGACCTTTCCAGCGATAATCTTTTCCTTTTTTGTCGCCAGCCTGTTCGGCAGTCTTTTACACCTCTGGCGCGATGGCGGTTTGTTCCGGCTGGTGTTGTACTTAGCGTTGAGTTGGATTGGTTTTTTTGGAGGACATATTTTGGCGGGAGCGCTTTCGATCCGTTTCCTGGATATGGGCACGATCCATCTCGGGATGGGTATCCTGGGTTCGCTGGCATTATTGGGGCTCGGTTACTGGCTGAGCCTGATTGACACGCAAAAACCTTAGAATTGGAGCCGAATTTATGTATCGAATTGAAGCTTTATTATCAGCACGATTGTTTCTGCGCCCGGAGATTGTGGGTGACAGAATTTTCTTTCTATCTAACCTCAGCGGTCATAACAGCCTGTATGTGATGGACCATGGGGGCAGCGTCCCCGAGCCACTCTTGCCGCCAAATATTGTCCTGCAAAATCCCCACCTGATCGGTGGTCAGTCCTTTGCTGTTTTTGAAGACCTCGGCAAGATCCTGGTCATGATTGACAAAGATGGTGATGAGAATTATCTGCCAATGCAGACCCCGGTCACCGGTGGATTCCCGGAGCCTGCGTTCAACAATTTCTTTGAAAACACCCGTTGTCACCTGGGGCATGCCGACGCGAAAATGAACATCTGCATCATTGCGGCTGAATCGCGAGAGGAAGGGATGGTTCGCACTTACCTTTGCCGGCTGGACAGCAACGAGGTAAAAGAAATCTACGCCAGCCCTTATGGTGGCTATCCGGCGGCGACAAACGATGACTATACCCGCATGGTCCTCGTTGAAGGATACATGGTTGGCGATACAGTCGCCTATCTCTGGCAAGAAGGTCAGGAACTGACCAGGCTTTATGGCAAACCGCTTTCTGAACGCGAGTCAGGTGAAGATGTACCGCTGGCGGCGTTTGGCGCGGGCTTCTTCACTGAAGATGGCAAAGGGCTGGTCTTCGGGAATGCCATCTTCAAAGACACCTACAGTCTGGGTTACCTCTCATTGGATAATCCCGAAGAGGTGACGGAGGTACCCTTTGTGGGTCTGGCTCACACCGGTGCGGGCGAGTTTGACGGACTGGAACCTCTTGAAAATGGCCAGTATCTGCTCCAATTCAATATCGACGGTGCGACCTGGGCATATGAAGCAGAATATGACCCGGATGCTAAAGTGATGCGAGCGATCAACATTCTGGTGGGGAAGGGTGTCCTCTCTGAAGGGGTGCTGGAAGCCATAAAATATGATGAAGGGTCCGATACATTCGCTGTCGCGTTTTCCACAGCCACTTCGCCGACCCAGATTTACACCATTGAAGGTAGAGACCGGGACAAACTTGTCCGGCATACGAATGAGTTCATCCTTGGTGTTCCGAAGAACCTGCTTTCATCAGGTGAAGATCTGTCGTATACAACCTTTGACGGGCTGCGTGTCTCCGCCCGGTTGTACATGCCCTCATCGGAATTGGGTTTCAGTGGTAAGCGACCGCTTGTCTATTACCTCCATGGCGGCCCGCAAGGGCAGGAACGCCCGGATTTCTCCTGGTTCTCCATGCCCCTGATCCAGTTCCTGACGCTGCAAGGGTTCGCGGTTTTTGTCCCGAATGTGCGCGGGAGCACGGGCTATGGCTTGAGCTATACCAAACATGTTGACCGGGACTGGGGTGGCATGGACCGGCTTGATCACGTACACGCCATGCAGGAGGTACTTCCCAAGGATAGCCGGCTGGATGTGACCCGCGCGGGAGTTGTGGGGCGCTCCTATGGTGGTTACATGACCCTCACGCTGGCAGGCCGGCACCCGGACCTGTGGTCAGCCGCAGTGGACATGTTCGGTCCTTATGACCTGGTGACCTTCCTTGAGCGCATCCCACCGACCTGGAAGCCTTATTATTATGTTGCGCTGGGCAACCCCGAGAAACCGGAAGACCTCGAGTTCCTCAACGATCGTTCGCCCAAAACCCATATAGAAAATATCACCTTCCCGATGCTGGTCATCCAGGGGCGTAACGACCCCCGTGTGGTCGCCGAGGAATCAGAGGACCTCGTTGAACGCCTGCAGGAGATCGGTAAAAACGTAGAGATGCTCTTGTTTGAGAACGAAGGTCACGGTGTGGAGAAGTATGAGAATAAGGTGACTTGCTATAACGCCATCACTGATTTCTTCAAAGCGACGTTGAAGCCGTAAGGGAAGTTTGCCGGATACGCGATTGTGAGTTCAAAGAAGCAGTGCCACATCTGCCCTTTTTTGAATGTCTGGCAACTGACTGCAATTTATTTTATAATTGACTTATGAAACAGATGATAAAAAATTTTCAGCTCAAAATTGTCTTGAAGGGGATTAGTCCGCCCATTTGGCGCAGAATATTGGTTTCTTCTGATATGACGTTCCTTGAACTTCACGATATGATCCAATTTGTTTTTGGATGGATGGATTATCACCTCTTTATTTTTGAGTGTGGTTCTTTTAGTTTTGTAAACTATCTGGATTGGGAAGAGGATGCTGATAAATTCCAATCCGCTGAGGAATCTGTTTTGGGAGATGTCATCCCCAAATATTTCCCAAAAGGCAGCAAGTTCTTATATCGATATGACATAGGAGATGGCTGGGAACATGAAATCCTTGTTGAAGAAATTTCAGGTGATTCGAACGTGAAAACACCAGTGTGTTTGGATGGAAGTCGAGCCTGTCCACCTGAAGATGTAGGAGGAACTTGGGGATATCAGCATTTACTGGAGGTTTTACAAGATCCTTCAGATGAAGAATACGAATCTTACTTGAGCTGGGTTGGTGGTCAATACGATCCAGAAGATTTCAATCTAGTTCAGGTCAATAAAAATTTAAGATCCTACTTGAGAACAAGAAAGTTGTCCCGAAATTCCTATTGGCGTTCAGAGGATCGATATTTTTCCCCGGTTCCCTTTGAAAGCAAATGGACCCGAGAGATATCTTCTAAACACGCAGAAGTTGCCAAGTCGCTCCCCATTCGCAGAGACTTGGTGACCTTACTCAATTACCTTAAGACTAACCGGGTGAAAGGGACCAACGCTACCGGGAATTTCCCCCGAAAGGATATTCGGGCGATAACTGCGATGTTTGTCAACCCACCAGAATTAGATCTAAAACTGGGTGACAGAGTTTTTGAAATGCGTTCTGAAGACGAAGTGCCGGAATTGATGTTTGTTCATATTCTGGCAAACACTGCCGGATTGATTTACGGTGGTGAAAGCCTCCAATGGACTTTGACAGAGCTGGGCGAAGATTTCTTACGAAGGGATCCCATTTTTCAGACGTGGTATCTCACAGCTTACTGGTTCGACCATATTAATTGGTATTACCTCTATCCTTATGATGATTTTGATTCCGTTCTTGACCTTAGAAAATTTGAAGCATTGATATATGATGTTTTTTTGAATATTCCACTATCAGAAAAAGTAACCGTTCAATATCTTATTGATAAGATCAACGAAAAAAGCCCGTTATGGATAACTTATTCAGGTGCCAGAGATGATTTTCATGAAAAATTTTATTTTTTGTATAAAGTTTTGCTAAAGCCCTTTGATCGTTTTGGCATCATAAATCTTTTTGAGCCAGAAGGTTACATTAAAAGCATATATGATGCATCTCATTTTTATTTCTCGGATTATGGAATGAGCCTGATCCGCTATTTTTCTGATCCGAAAAAATATTAAGGGAGATTAATTGACCCGGGAAAATTACGGTGCGATTACTCGGGATGGAGACCTGGTTCAGCTTCTGGGCAGACGCCATAAAAGTCACTTTATCAACCTCAAGGCTGGCGCGGTCTTCCAGACGCACAGGGGCGAGTTGCAGCATGACGATATGATCGGCAAACCATGGGGCACCCGCCTCATCAGCCATACGGGCAACCCCTTCTTCCTGATGCGCCCTGGCTTGGCTGACCTGATCACTGAAATCAAGCGCAATACCCAGATCATGTATCCAAAGGATATTGGATATATCGTGATGGTGATGGGCATTGTCCCCGGTGTGCACGTATTGGAAGCGGGGACTGGCTCCGGCGCGCTCACAACCGCCTTTGCCTTCCTGGTGGGGGAGACGGGCAAGGTAACTTCCTATGAGAAACGTGAACAGATGCAGAACCTCGCCCGCAACAATCTGACCCGATTGGGTTTACAGGATCGGGTGGACTTACGACTCGGGGACGTAGCCGATGGTTTTGAAGAGCGGGACGTGGACGCGATTTTCCTCGACCTGCCGAATCCCTATGATTACATCCCGCAGGTAAAGACATCCTTGAAGCTAGGCGGGTTTTTGGGCACGATCCTGCCGACCACGAACCAGGTCAGCAAGACCCTGGCAGCACTGACAGCGAACGATTTCGCTTTTATTGAGGTGTGTGAGATTTTACTTCGGTTTTATAAACCGGACTGGGAACGTTTGCGCCCGACTGACCGGATGGTAGCCCACACCGGTTACCTTGTCTTTGGGCGCTCGGTAATGGAAAAACCAGACGATGAATAGGCACAAGTGTTTATCTGCGCTCTGCCCGCGTTGTCTGCATCGATGCTTGATATATTGAGTTGGATGGTGCATCTCACCGCTGATCTGCTTTGATCACTTTGAAGGGAACCAGTTATGGGGCGCGAGCGTGGGGTTGATATTCGCCTTGTTATCGGACCTGGGGTTGATAGAAGAATTTTGATCTTAGTAATATAAAAAGAGATGCCACTCGTGACATCTCTTTTTGGTTTCCAGCTAATGGTTGGAGAGGGGTTACTCTTCCTCTTCGGATTCCTCGTCCTCTTTCTTGCCTTTTTCAATCACTTCAGGTTCGACTTCTTCGTCGAGGAGTTCGGCGAGTTCGCCTTCTTCTTCCTCTTCCTCTTCTTCTTCGATTGTCACGTAAGTCACACCGGCGATCAATTCATCAGGATCAGAGAGGACTTCGATATTATCGGGCAGTACCAGGTCTCGCACGTAGATCACGCTGTCCATATCGACCAGAACGGTCGCATCCACCTCGATCCGCTCGGGCATGTCTTGAGGGAGACATTCGATCTCCAGTTCGGAGATACCGGTCACGACCACGGCAGCCAAGTTGATCTCAGCAGGCGCCTGTCCGATCAGCTCGATTGGCACAGCAGTCTCGAGTTTCTCGGTCAATGAGACAGCCATAAAGTCCACGTGGCGCAGAGTGCCATAGATGATGTCCTTCTGGAGCTCACGTAGAACAACCGGGTAAGATTCACCTTCCACCTTGACCCTGATAAGGCTGGAGCCGGTCAGCGAGTTGATGATCTTAGAGGTTTCGTGCAGGTCAAGCTGGATTGCGATTGGCTCAATTTGCTCTTTCCCGATCCTGCCATAGATGATGCCTGGGAGGATCCCTTGCCGTCGTAAAGCTCCGACCTGCTTCCCTTTAATAGTGCGTTTTTGTGCTTCTAATACAATTTGATCAGTCATTCTTCCATCCTTCGAGCGCCTCTCACCCTGCGATCATGGGTTACCCTCGCTCTGTGAATAAATTGGGTTCAATTGCTGGTCAGATAAAAAGCCAGCGACCTTGAATTCTATCCGCTAATGATAAGACCGTCAAGGCGCACCAAGTGAGGTGTCATTTAAAGTTGAAAAGTGAACTGTTTAAACTTGAAAAGTGAACCATTTACAGATGAAAAGTGAACACCTTAAATTCCCCCAATCCACGGAAATTTTGGTAGATTCCTCAGAAAACTGGAGGAATCA